>Ga0209512_1000024_pt1 | contig 412972 bp, 343 predicted proteins | sample frozenSSSSmetaG_FD_184142 | JGI IMG/M metagenome (GOLD analysis project Ga0209512, IMG submission 184142) | Glacier valley bacterial and archeal communities from Borup Fiord, Nunavut, Canada, to study Microbial Dark Matter (Phase II) -... | ecosystem: Environmental > Aquatic > Freshwater > Ice...
AAAAGTGAGAAAGAGCGACAACTGCAATAGCTGACCGCCCTTTACAAGCTGACTCTAGGCCGCTTTGAATATCAAAGATAAAGAAAATTGAGATTTCTTTTGGAAGTTAACACAGAATCTTTGTGGTAAATTATACAACCACAAAGAAGAATGTCATTAAGTTAAGGACAGGCGATACATTCGTGCGAACAGACAAGGTCTGTCATTCGAATATAATTCAACATAGCTCTTTATTCGTGTATTCGTGGGAAAAGCGCTCGCTACATCCAAATCTACTTATGCTAAATTGAAACATATTTTCTCCCTGCAATATCCTTTAAAAGCTGTAGTTTTTTTCTTTCCCACGAATTCACGAATGATGCACTCGACTCAATTAAAAACGAATACTGTAAACGGTGTTTCTAGTCAGTACTTTCAGAAACTGTGTAAAAGCAATAAAACCTGTAGGAAACTAAGTGAGCATACTTAACTTAATGACATTGCCCAAAGAAACGAGGAGCACAAAGGTTTAATTCCATTTTAAAAACTTTAATTAACTGCTTATATTACTTCAAATTTGGAGAGCAAAAAACGCTGTTTTCTGAAATCACTGATGTGAAATTTCCGCACTTTATTAAGTGTGTATTATCTATTCCTAACATCTCAAAATAAAATTAACTCCTTTTTTCATTATGTTTCTTTGTTCTAATTAACCTGAGATTCGGTGTTAATAACTTGCGTTTTCAAAAAAAATATATTAGCTCCTGTTTTGTGAATTAAAAAACAAATGGAGACCAGAAACCAGTATTCAAACGGGGCGAAACCGACCGCGTTCGCTAAAAGCTTTAGCGGTTGCGAAAAAGTCAAATGAGTAGGATTTAAATTAGTTGAAATGAAAAAAAATATTGCAGAATTTATTGGAACCTTGTGGTTGGTGTTTGGAGGTTGTGGTAGTGCCTTATTAGCTGCCGGTTATCCAGAGCTTGGAATTGGATTTGTAGGAGTTTCTCTTGCATTTGGTTTAACTGTTTTAACCATTGCTTATTCACTTGGGCATATTTCAGGTGCACATTTAAATCCAGCAGTAACACTTGGACTGTGGGCTGGCGGGCGTGTCAATTCAAAAGACGTGCTTCCTTATATTATTTCACAAGTACTTGGTGCGATTGCTGCTGCTGGAGCATTGTACTTAATTGTGATGGGAAAGGATGCTGCAGAAATAGGTGGCTTTGCTGCTAATGGATATGATGAACATTCACCCAATGGATATAGTATGCTCGCTGCCATCGTTATTGAATTCATTATGACATTTATGTTTTTGATCATTATTTTAGGTTCCACAGATGAAAAAGCGCCTAAAGGATTTGCTGGAATTGCAATCGGTCTAGCATTAACATTGATTCACTTGGTGAGTATTCCAGTCACCAATACATCTGTAAACCCAGCTAGATGTATCAGTCAAGCATTGTTTGCAGAAGGAAATTGGGCTTTACCGCAATTATGGTTGTTTATTGTTGTACCAATTGCTGGTGCTGTTGCTGCAGGAATTGTCTACAAAATGATGAAATCAGAATAAATATTCAATTAAATCGCATTCTTAAATCCTGTTCTATTGAGCAGGATTTTTTTTTGTGAGTTGAATAAAACGATTGAACCGAATCGAGTTTAATCTACCTTATTTGTCTTTTTTTACCCTTGACATCTAACCCATGAGCAAACGGTAGCAATCAGCGAATGAATGGCGCAGATTTATTACTTGTCTTACCCTAACTTTGTAGTAATAATTTGAATCGTTCCTTTAGCATCTCTAAAATCCCCCCCATGAAACAGTTTCTTCTTTTAATGACAATGTTAGCAAGTGTATACTCAGTACAAGCGCAAAACAACACCAAGAATGCAGTAATTGACAATGGAATTATGTCTTCTTCCCTATCCACTGAATTATTAATGTATCCAAATCCAGCTGTTTCAAGTATTACGATTGAAATACCAGAAAGCGAAGTTGTTTTTCATCATCTGTTTATTTACAATGTGATGGGAGTTCTAATTGATGATGTGTTGATTTCAGATGCTGATAATTCTATTGTGGTTGATTTGACAGATTACGAAGAAGGAATATATTATGTCGCTATAACCGATGATAACGATTATAACCGCACTCCACCGGGGAAAATTATTAAGAGAAAATAAAACCAAGCGAACCTTCTTCTATTTTTAGACTTTTAAAATCAAAAACAAGAATAGGTGGCGCATCATCTTGATATTCTACAACAAGTAGCTTTTTTAGATTTCTGAGTTCGACTTTAATCGTTTTCTAACCGTGAGTATGGTTGCTAGTAAAACAACCGTAATTGAACTTAATGGCATGATAATCGCCGCAATCAATGGTGTTAAATGTCCACTAACTGCAAATCCAATTCCTGTGATATTGTAAACCAATGAAAACGCAAAACACCATTTGAGATAGGATTTACCTTGAAGCATGTATTGAAAGTATTCACTAAAATATTTCAGGTTTTCAGCTTGCAGAATCACGTCAGAGGAAGGAGTGAAACGCACCAAATTTTCAGAAAGTGCAATTCCAACAAATGCCTCATTTAAAGCACCCGCATCATTCAGACCGTCTCCAATCATGATGGTGCGATGTCCATTTTCCTGCAATGATTGAACATAGTGTTTTTTGTCAATTGGTTGTTGTTCGAAACGAAAGATTGTCGTTGAAGGGAAAATGGTTTTTAATTGTTCCAAATCTCGGGGTTTATCCCCAGAAATAACATGAATTGAAAAGTGTTTCCCTAGTTCTGAAATAAGCTGATCCATGCCTGGACGAATGCTTGAATTGAAAACAAATCGACCTTTATTTTCACCCTTCATTTGAAGATAGGCACAGGCTTCTGTATCGGATTGATTAGTGAGTTCAAGAAATGGTGCACTCCCCAATTTTAATTCGCCTGGAATTTCAATTCCTTTTCCTGCATATTCAATTATTTCTTGCTGAAAAGGGATAGATACCACATGTTGAAGGAGTAATTTGTTGATCACTTTTGCATACGGATGATGTGCGTTTGTTGTAGCGAAAAGAAGTTGTTGTTTTTCAATTTCAGTTAATGGAACGCCTTCATAAATAACATTTTTCTCTTCTTGTTTGGTCAACGTTCCCGTTTTATCAAATACAATGGTATCGCATTGTTGAAATCGCTCAATGATGCTCGTGTTGCGCAAATACATCCCACTTTTCCCAAGTTTCCGCAACATATTCCCATAAACGAATGGAACAGAAAGCGCCAAAGCACACGGACAAGCAACAATTAATACGGCAGTTATTATTTCTGGAATTTGTTTCGGGTCAATGAAGGTCCAAACCAAACTAGCGATTGTTGCAATTCCGATAACAACTGCAATGAAATAGCGAGAAATACGATCTTGACGACCTTGAAACGCAGGTTGCGATGTCGATTTATCTTGATCATTCCACAATTGTGTGAGGGCACTTCTAGAAGTCGTTTTGTGAACTTTTAGGACGGTTGAATTACCGATTATTTTTCCTCCAGCATAGATTAATTCGCCTCTCTTTTTCTCAACCCAATCAGCTTCTCCAGTGACAAAACTGTAGTCGATGGTTGCTTTATCTGATCCGAGAATACTATCGCAGGGAATAATCTCTTCGTTTCGAATGCGAATTTTGTCAGAAACAGCTAAATCTTCTAGCGAACAAAGTGTTTCATTTCCATCTTCAATTTTGACAACAGCAATTGGAAAATAGGATCTGAAATCGCGATCAAACGACAACCATTGGTACGTTTTACTTTGAAACCATTTTCCAATGAGTAGGAAAAAAATAAATCCAGCAAAAGAATCCATATAACCTGGTCCTTCGTTCGAAAAGATCGCAATGACACTTCGAGCATATAAAGCGATGATTCCAAGAACGATAGGAACATCGAGGTTCATTGAACGTGTTCGTAAGGCTGCAATGGCCGATTTAAAATAATCAGCAGCTGAGAAAAACAAGACGGGTAACGAAACAGCAAAAGATAAATAAGCTGTCAAATCGCGAAAATCTAAGTAGGATTCATCTAATCCTAAATATTCAGGAAAACTCCAGAGCATGATGCTTCCAAATGCAAAACCAGCAAAACCAAGTTGCAAGAGCATGCGTTTGTTGATTCCTTTGGAGCGATCTTCCTTTTTGTTGAAATTTGGTTGATAGCCTATTTTACTCAGTAATTGTGCTAATTCAGATAGTTTGATTTCATTGGAATGCACCGTAATCGTTGCTTCACGTTTCGTGAAATGGACGGATGACTGAATAATTCCAGCGTGAAGCTTATGTAAATGTTCGAGCAAATAAATACAAGAAGCGCAATGTATTTGTGGTAAATGAAGGGTAATCCGAATCAAATCACCTTCTTCAAAGTCAATGAGTTGTTGGCGAAATGCTGGTTCATCCAAAAATGAAAATTGCGTTCTAGTTGTCGTAGTAGGTCGAATTCCACCCGCAATTTCTTGTCCATAAAAGGCCGCTAATTCATGTCCCGAAAGTAATTCGTACACCGCTTTACATCCTTGGCAGCAAAATGATTTGTTATCAAATTGAATGGTTGTTTGAGGTAAGGTATCTTGGCAATGAAAACAAGTTGTTTCGGCACTCATACGGTTAAGCTAAATGTAGGTTGTGTTGGTTTTAAAGCTGTCAAATGTGCGTCAAATGCCATACAACAGTTCCTTACAAATGGAATTCCAGCGGGTGTTAGTAGGATTGTTGTTTGATCAATTACTACAAGATTGTCTTCGATCATGGATTGTAATGCAGTAACGATACGATCGAAATCCACGAATGAATTGGGCTGAATTGTTGTTTCAAATTGGCACATTAGATTTAGAATGTGTTGTCTAATTTCCAGGTCTTCAGCAGTGAGTAAATGCCCTTTTGTCAACGGAAGCTCCCCTTTTTCAATCCGAGCAATATAGTCACTAACCTTTTTTTCATTTTGGGCGAAACCAAACCAAGCATCCGAAATAGCAGACATTCCAAGTCCAATCAGCACTGGCGATTGTTGCGTTGTATACCCCATGAAATTGCGGTGAAGTGTTTTATTCGAAGCTGCAATGGCCAGTTCATCAGTTGCTAGGGCAAAATGATCCATTCCAATTTCAACATATCCTGCCTCTAAAAAAAGTCGTTTTGCATGCTCGTATAATTGTCGCTTGACCTCACCAGATGGTAAATCGGCATCAGAATATCCACGCTGGCCATTTCCTTTAATCCAAGGTACATGTGCGTAACTGTAAAGTGAAATACGATCTGGACGAAGGGAAATCGTTTGATTAACAGTCTGTTCAAATCCTTCTAATTGCTGTTTGGGTAATCCAAAAACCAAATCATGGCTGATGGAGGAATATCCTATCTCCCGAGCTAATTGATGAATTGTTTTTACTGTTTCAAATGATTGAATGCGATGAATTGCTTGTTGCACAATCGGATTGTAATCTTGAATTCCGAAACTAACTCGCTTGAAACCGAGTCGATGTAGAACGGTCAAATGTTCAACTGTTGTAGAACTTGGATGTGCTTCGAAACCAAATTGTACATGATCAGCTAATTGCACTTGGGAAATAATTCCGTTGATCAATCGTTCCAATTCTGAGGGGCTAAAAAAAGTTGGAGTTCCACCGCCAAGGTGAATTTCTTCAATGCTAATTTTAGTGTCTAATTGGTCGATTAGTAAGCTCCATTCTTTTAAAACAGCAGAAATATAAGGTGCTTCAACTGCATGATTGGTTGTGATGTGTTTATGACAGCCACAAAAAGTGCACAATGAATCACAATAAGGCAAATGGATATATAAACTAATCGAAGTGGTTTGAAATGCTTGTTGTGTTGAGCGAATGACTTGAATCCATTCGTGTTCTTCCCACTGATTTTTTGTCCAATAAGGAACGGTTGGATAAGACGTGTAGCGAGGTCCCGGAACATTATACTTTTGAATCAATTCGGACGAAGAAGTATGATACATGCTATCAGGATTTATAGAGCACAAAGTTAGTGGAGCAATTAGTTAATAAAAATGATTTGCATCAGGTTTTATTGCATCTTCAAAAGATGTATCTTTGAATCAATTAAATAAATACACATGTTGGATAAATCCTATAAGCACATTCATTGTGAGCAATGTTCCGTTAGAAAAGAAGGACTATTTGCCAATTTGTTGTCAGAGGAAGTATCTGATCTCAACTCACACAAGGCTTGTCACTTTTTCAAGAAAAACCAAGCTGTTTTTTTGGAAGGGAGTTATCCACGTGGCGTTTATTGTGTAAACCATGGTAAGGTGAAAATCTACGCCATTGGAGATGAAGGAAAAGAACAAATCATTCACATCGCCAAAGAAGGAGAAGTAATTGGTTTTAGAGCCATGTTCAGTGGTGATCCTTACAAAGTTTCTGCTTCAACACTTGAAGATGCAAACATTTGTTTTGTTGGCAAGGATGATTTTTTAAACATGATTGATACCAATACAACATTGCGCAACATGATCATGAAGGAACTTTCGAAGGAATTGGGAGATCGCGCAATGTTTATTACCAATTTGGCGCAAAAATCTGTTCGTGAGCGATTAGCATTCGCCTTAATTATCTTGAAAAATGTTTACGGTGATGATCCAATTAACCTTTCGCGTGAAGACATGGCAAACTTTGTTGGTACAGCCACTGAAACGTTGATTCGTCTTTTAAAAGATTTTAAAGAGGAAGGAATCATTGAAATTCAAACACGAAAATTATTTATTCTCGATAAAGATGCCTTGATTAAAATTGGCGGTGCAGTAAAATAGAATTTTTTATACACTACTTCTTCAATACGTCACTTATTGTATTCTAGTTATTTAACTGTGAAAATTACCTTGCCCAGAAAGGCAAAATAGTTTGACCAAGTTAACGTCCTATAATTTTCACTTCTTGCGCACAACCATTATTCCATCACGGATTGGTAAGAGTACATTTTCAACACGATGATCTTCTTGAATCAATCGATTAAAGTCCATTAGCAAGCGGGTGTCTTTATCGAGTTTTTCATAGTCGCCAGTTACCTTTCCCGACCACAAAACGTTATCAGCCAAGATATAGCCACCTGTGCGAACTTTGTCGAATACCAAGTTGTAATAATTGATATAATTCAGTTTATCAGCGTCAATGAACACCATGTCAAACTGTTCATCCAATTGTGGAATGAGTTCCAATGCATTGGCAATTCGATAGTCTATTTTGTCATTCAATTCACTAACTGACAAATGATCGCGCACAAATGTCTCCAGTTGAGCATTTATATCAATCGTAATGAGTTTGCCACTTTCAGTGAGACCTTCCGCCAAACAAAGTGCTGAATATCCTGTATATGTTCCAATTTCAAGAATACGATCAGGACGAATCATTTTTGAAAGCATACTCAATACACGCCCTTGAAAATGTCCGCTCAACATCCGTGGCTGCATCACTTTAAGGTGCGTATCGCGGTTCAGTTTTGCTAGTTCTTGCTGTTCTGGACTTGTGTGATTACACACGTATTGATCCAATATTTCGTCAATGAATTCCATAATTAAAACCCAAACTGTTGTAAATGATGATCTGTATGTTTATACATTCCGATAGCCCATTGTTCTTCTGTTAATTTCCCAAAAAAAGCATGTTGTTGTTTGGTGCATTTTTCGACACCACCAGCCTGAAATGCTAGCAGGTGATTCACCAATCGTTCCTTTTCAGTTGTTAAATCAACTTCTTCCGTAGGAATAAAATAAGGATGAGTTGGACTATTTTTTTTAGTTGGTGCATCGTTATAAAACTGTTTTTTTAAGAATCCTCCTAATACATATCCGATGAAAAGGCGTTTTATGTGTTTTTGATCACGCGCCACCTCCATTGTTGTAGAACAATGTGCAAGCATTTGACCGACATTCATTTTACCCCATTTAGCCTGACTTTCAGTAGTTAATTGCTCGATGCGTTGTATCAACTGCGAAGTATCTTCGCTTGAAAATAAACTATTCATGATTTAAAATTTGCTGAAAGATAGGAATAATGTATAGTTAGAAACGCGCGATAATTGGTTTTTTATACACCAATTGACCGTTTTTTAATAAAAAATAAAGACTTCCATTCAACGTTCTTTTAACCAGACCTCCAATTTTTTATATAGCTGTAAACGAATAGTTTGAGAAGACAATAACACATCATGTAACAACCCATTGAGTTGAATGAAATGCGCCGATCTACAGTTCAATGATTCACTGACACGTTGAATCGATTTGACATTCAAGATCACATCACTAGCATGAATATCACTGCTCCACTTACTTGGTTTAATGGATTTCTGTGAAAAAACAACCATAAGTGGAACTGTAATTTCATTTCCTGTTTTCACTGCTTTTTGAGCCCTGTGAATAGCACCAATCCATCCAAAATTAACCAATGGAGCAAGATGTGGTTTCCATGTAAGGTTGTAGTCCCATTCACCTTGTTCAGAACGATGAATACTATGTCCATACCAAATAGAAAATCCGCCTTTCTTAAGTCGATCCGGCTTTTTTAAGCCAATCATTGAAATGAGGGGAACTCCTAATTTTCTTAAAACCCACGGTTCATTGAACTCAAAGAAAGGGCTGTTCAAAAATAAGCTGTGAAACAAGTTAGAATGTGGATGTTGTTGCGCGTAATACGTACTAATTAAACCTCCTGTTGAATGTCCATAAAGAATTACGTGTTGGTTTCCTTCCGATTTTAGAATACTTAAAGCAGTGTCCAGTTCTTCAAAGTATTCAGCCAAATCGCGAACATTATTCATTTTCTGATGCGAAAGGATGGACCGCCCATATTTGCGTAAATCAATGGCGTAAAAGTTGATTCCTTGTGCACAACACCAATTGGCAAATTCTGCATGGAAAAAGTAATCATTAAATCCATGAATGTACAAGATGGCTTTTGTAGTTTCCACCGCGCTCTTTTTGCGAATAAGAGTAGCTATCACACTTCCTTCATAATCATCCGAAAGTGCCAACGTTCGTTGTTCGAAACCGTCGCCTAGAATATCGGCTTTGTAATCGTTTTGATCTGAAGTTTCCATCCTTTTAATTATAAAGTAAGCCGTTGGTTGCTCATTTGTTGAATCCTTTTATTGAGTTTTAAGGTACGCTAATTTTTTCTAATACGAATGACAGTTCAATCAACGAAAACAAGAAAACACGTTGATTTACACTTAAAAGCAATTATCCCAGTTATAAAGCTCCTTTTTTTGATGTAGCAAGATTTACTAAAGTTGGAAGAAATGCAGCTAGAAAACAACTGAAGGCTACTAAAAATGGGATACTAAAGGTTGCTAACCGTTAAGAAACGGATAAGCCAATTTTTCGATTATCGCATCAGTCGTATCAATTCAACGAATATTTTTCCATTACGAATAACCTCTGTTTTGGTGTATCAACTAGTAAGTCAAAGTTGAAGCTAATTCGGCTATAAAAACAACGGAATACTACTAAAACTGGGATGCGAACCGTTGCGAACCGTTAAGAAACGGATAATTCGATCAGTAAAAGTCCCTATTTCTGTTTCAGACGTTTCATACTGCAAAAGATGCTAGCTGAAGAATTATTAGGAGAGTAATCGAAATTTAGAAGATTTAAAAATTACCCTTCCAAGTATTCCCAATCCTTAATCGCTTCAAATTGCTTAAATCCTGCTATCGTTTGTGGGTGCCAAAGCGTAGATGCTGGATCAATTGCTGGAATTTCATTTACTGCCAAATCATTGCGCAAGAAGATTTGATTGATTCCCAAATCACTCGCTGCAACCAAGCGATAACCTTTCTTTATAGCTAACTTATTCATCGCAATAACTGAGGCTCCATGATAAATGGGATGTTTTCCAGGATACATGTACGTTGGGTCGTATGGAACAACAATATTATGGATTCCAAACTCAGTATGTGTTTCAATGACCACAACTTTTGGTTGAATCACTTCAATGGCGTCCCACACCCAATAATCATTTCCATCAATATCAATGGATAACAATTCCATATCCTCTTTTAATCCATTGGATGAAATGAGTTCGTTGATGTTTTCGCGCGTGATAATGGCTTGTACATAAATTGGTTTAGGATGATATGGAGTGGGCAATTTCGAGAAAAACTTTCGCCCACGTTTGATTAATTTCGCATCTCCTTCAAAGAACAAACCGCTCCATCCAAAATGAATGGCTAAGTTGCTGCAGTTGCTATTGATTCCATCGTTTGCGCCAATTTCAATAAAGGTTTTACTTCCTTCACCAATCACTGAAAACAAATAAAGAAGTATTCCGTCTTCTTCAAATTGCGAAAAGACTTTGAAACCAGTTGTTCGAATATCAGGTAATTGCCCATTTTTTTGACAAACCAAATAGTGCTGCATCAATTGTCGTTGCTGGATCCCAACTGCTGGTGCCAATTGATTTCGGTACAACCAAGGATTCAAATAATATTTAATCGTGTTTTTCAGCCAACTCATGGGACGAAGATAATATCGAATTCTAATTAATTAGAAATTATCAATTGAAAATTATCAAGTAGGTTTAGTTTAGAACAACATATCGAATTATAAATTATGAATTGTCAAATTATCAAGTAGATTAAGTTCGGAACAACAGGTCTCCTTTATAATTAATAATTACTTCATTCATAATTTTACATTTTCAATTTTAAATTTTCAATTCACATTGTTTACCTTTCACCCAATTCAACATTAGGTACAAAACAACACAATGAAACAAACCGCAACAGACCTCCAAACGCAGGAAGCAACGCTAAAAGCGATTTACCGCAAATGGCCTGATATTAAACGCTTTTTACAAACTGTTGGATGTGCCAAAAATGATGCAGAAGATATTTTTCAAGAAGCATTGGTGATTTATATACGTAAATGCGAACAACCCGATTTTGAATTAACTGTTGAACCCTTTTTCTATGTGAGGAATACTTGCAAATTACTGTGGTACAATCAGGCAAGAAAGCAAGGAAAACAACAAACATATTCATTGGAATCAGATGTTGAAGCACTACAAGATGATTGGTTTGAGAAAGAACAACAAATTCGCACCATCGAATCAGCATTGACGCACTTGGGCAAACAATGTCAAGAGTTGTTGCAATTGTTTTATGGACTTGGATGGAACATGGTGGAAATTGCCAAAAAGATTGGACTTCGGAACGATAAAGTGGCCAAAGCGCAAAAGTACCGATGCTTGCAAAAAGCCAAGGAACTCGTTAAAGTGAACGAGAACGAACAGAATGTTGAACTTGAAATCCTCGTGCCATGAATCCTGAAATCACAAAAATAATTGAACAATACCTGAACAACGAATTATCGGAAGCAGATCGTTTGTTGTTTGAACAAAAATTAGCCGAAAATGATCAATTACTCAATGAACTGATCTTACAACGCCAAGTACATGAAGCTGCAAAACGCGCATCGCAACGTACCCTCGTGCAACAAACTGCCAAGCGTTATCATTTCCGTCAACAGGCAATTACAACTGCCATTATTGCAGTAATCGCCATTGCAGTCACAGCTTTTTCATTGTGGATTACCACCAAAACAACTACGGAAGAACAGCAACAATCGGAAGCGGCTTTGCAAGAATTGGTGAACAAGCTCGATCAACAATTGCCGATGGAAAACGTTCCTGCTGAATACTTTCACCTTGCAACAGCGGATACGGTAGTTTTATCGGAAAGCGGAGTATTACTATCCGTTCCTGAAACGGCGTTTTTTCTGAATGGAAAAGCTTATTCTGGACCTAAAACAATTCAGTGGCAAGAAGCCATCGATGCCACAACAATTATCAAAGGTGGATTGAATACCCAATCAGGCAATCGTTTGCTGGAAACCCAAGGAATGTTTGGAATGCAAGCTTTTACTCCCGAAGGAAAACCATTGGAAGTGAACCCCAAAGTGGGTGTTTACATTCAAGTTCCAGTTGACGAATTAAAAGCAGGAATGCAATTGTTTGAAGGCAAAAAAACAACTAATGGCATGATCGATTGGCAAAATCCGCAACCCTTGGAAAAACTGCCCATGCAAGCGGATATGAGCGATTTGGATTTCTACCCGCAAGGTTATGAAACCAAATTGAACGAAGTCAAATGGAAAACGGGTAAAAAAGATCGTGATAGTTTGTATTTGAGTTTTGAGGAGGTTGAAACTTATAATTTAGCAGAGCCAAAGGTTTCTGGATCTCAATCAAATGAAATAAACAAAGTATTTTCTTCAAATAAAAAACAAGCTGATGTAAAACCAAATGATAGTGATGGTAATAGACGGACACAACTAGAGAATGTCCTTAAAAAAGCAACTAATCAAGCGAATTTTCAAATTGCGAGTACGAATATTGAATTGCCAGAAGACAAGATAAAATGGAACTTTTCAATTGAACAAAATGGTTGTGAGGCTACAATCATTGCTAGAGTAACGATGGCAAGAAGCTGGCATATTAATTCAATTTTTTTACCGCGTGGAACATTTGGGTATGCTACCAAAATGCAACTAAATGGTTCTCAGAATTACACTCCACGAGGAGCTGTTATTGAACCAACACCAATTCGAAAACACGACGATGAAGCCGATGAAGATTTGAGTTATCATGAAGGAACAGTTGTTTTCAAGCAAAAAATCAGGATTCAATCAGCGACTGATTTTATTTTACGTGGAAAATATGCGTTTCAAACCTGCGATGAAAGTCATTGTTTAGCACCCTATGATAGTGAGTTTTCAATAAAAGTGAAAGGTTGTGCAACTGCTGATTCCATCCCTACTTCATTCTGCGGAATCCCTCCTTCCAAAGTACTTGCCTTCTGGAAACCGAAATTCAACAAGACCATTCTCGCAACACGCGATTTTGAAAAACGCATGACAGCCATTCACAGTACCTGTAATGAAAAAGTATTGAAACTGTACACCAATAATTTGAACAAACCCTTGCACGAGATTGATGCGCAAGCTGCTAATATGGGCTATTCTGCATTCAATGCATTTGCTGCTGAACGAGTTGGTGCTTTAAAACTCGATAATGCACACATGAATAACTTGCGTCAGTTTTACAATCACGCGATTGCTACTTTGAGAAAAGAAGTGAAAAAAGACCGCAATTTTATCCGCAAACAAGAAATGGCGTGGGACAATCAATTGAACAAAGCCAGAACCAATGAAACGAGGTACACAACAAAACGGAATGCAAGTAATTATTCGGAAGAATACGACTTGAATTATGCCAACGCTGCCAAACAATTGGGCTTCAAGAAAAAAACCATTGGATTTACCATTCGAAACAATGGAAATGTGAAACAAAACCCCAATGCAGTGAATACCTACAATATAGATGCTTTTGTGGCAAATGTTACTTCCACAAGAACTACAGGAACATTCACCGACCTTGAAGCGCGTAAACAAGCAACGATCACCTACAATGAGTTCTCCGTTTCTGTTGAAAACAACCAGCAATTTTCCAAAGTAATGATCTACCTTTTCCCCCATGAATTGAATAGTTTTCAACGCGTCGATCTAACAGACGGTAGTTTCAATTATCCATTAAATAATGACATCGTTTACGACATGGCCATTATTGGAATCAATGAAGAGGGTTATTATCTATTCGAAAAAACAGCATTCAACAAAGGAAAATTGGGTACTGTTTCATTGGAGAAAATTTCCGAAGCCGACTTCAATAAACGCATTACCGGCCTGAATGCCAATCGACAAGATAAACCCATGAAGATCGCGGATGAGTTAGATTGGCTCGTGAAAGAACAAGCGAATTATAAAATCCAACGATTGCGCATAGAACAACAAGCATTCAGAGATCAGTTAAGATCGATTGTGTTTCCTTGTGTGGGGGGAGCGATGCCGATTTCAAATGAAGAATGGTCTCCTGCTATTGATGAAATAGAACCAGAGAGTCCTGAAATTCAAATTTAGAAAAGAAAGTAGTGTCTTATTAAATGAATACAAAATCGAATCTTTGCTGTCATCCCCCTCAATCCCCCTTCGAAGGGGGAAGTTAGATCGTACTCCTTAAAATCAATAGTGGATCTTCCATAATATGTATTCGAATTATCACTACAATAAAGATTTTAAACACGAATCTTAAAAAGTTAGTAGGATTGCCTCCCCCTTTGAAGGGGGACTGAGGGGGATGACAAAACATAGTTAAAGAATTTACAATAAATATAATTTCCCTAATATACTCTTTGTGAGTCTCTTCAATCAAGTTTCTGTATGTTTTATTGAACGTTACTCAATTACTTTTCACCGAAGAATAACGATTTAGTAGTCTCAAAAAACAACCATTGAACTATTTGATCGTTAAATATTCAACAATAAATCTAAAAACATGCTTATTTCCAAAATTAAAACCACCAATTCATTCATTTTCAAACAAATTATAGGGACGATCGTGTCTCTATTATTCGTTCAAAGTTCGTTTTCCCAAACAGTAGACTCAACACGTGTTCTCTTTGTTGGAAATAGTATTACGTATTTTAATGACATGCCTCAATTGTTTCGTTCAATTGCTTTAAACAAGGGCAAAAATGTCAGTGTATCCATGTATGCTCCAGGAGGAACAGGATTTATGCATCATTACGTGGATCAAAATGTCTATAATTTGTTTCAGCAATCGTGGGATGTGGTAGTCCTTCAACCTGGAACAGGTGAATCGACTGGTGCATCGTGGTCGGTTGACACAACAATCAAACGCGGAAGAATCTTGTTGGATTCTATTTACAGCTATAGTCCGTGTGCGAAAGTGTTTTTATACCAAATCCCGTATGGCGTTCCAGATGCCAACAGTTGGGGGAATTATTTTTCCGTGCAGCAAATAATCCGCGATTCCGTTACGAAATTAGCTGATTCACTTAAAGTCCCATTTATTCCAGCAGGTCAATGCGCCAGAGCTTATTATTCGTTATACCCCAATTTATTTCTCCATAATTCCTATAACGATATTCACCCAAATGCGAATGGCTCATTTTTTACCGCTGCTTCTTTTTACGCTGGAATTTTTCAAGAATCGGTGTCTGGTTGTGCATATTATGGTCCAGTACAGCAAGACAGCGCAACGAAATTCTTCTCCATTGTAGATACAGTTGTGTTAAATCATTTGGCGGATTGGCGCATCAATGATTATTCTGTTCACGCCGCTTTTGACTATTTAATAAACGGCAATGAGGTTAATTTTAGTGATCTTTCGAGCAATGCCACTACCCTATCCTGGAATTTTGGTGATGGAACATTTTCAAGCGAACAAGAACCCGTTCACACTTATAACAGCAATGGAATTTTCAATGTGACACAAACAGTTTATTTAGACGGTTGTGTTGACAGCGTAACGTATCAATTAACAATTTCTGACGTAGGTTTGAATGAATTGGAAGCTGGTTTATGGAGTCTTGCGCCCAATCCAACATCAACGAATGCGGTTTTAAACTACAACGGCGATGCAGCAATTTTGTCGTTGGAAGTACTTGATATAAACGGGAAGATTATTGGTTCGGAAATAAAACCACTGTCAACTACTCAATTTAGTATTTCTGTTCCGCAAACAGGTATCTATTTTATCCGTTGTACAACAGAGCATTCACAAATTGTAAAAAAGCTCATAGTACATTAACGAAGCTAGACACATTTCAACTTTATTTTCTCGTCCGTCCTATGTGATTAATCAATTGAACCATGTGTTTTTTCAAACAGTTAAAATGAATCCAAGAAATTAGCTTTATTTTAACTAGATTCATTGGATGAAGAAGATCAATTAACGCTATGTGGGTAAGAATTCTATTAATCAATCTAGTATCACTACTGCTCCTGAATTCAGGAGCGTTTTGCCAAATTGAGAGTACCAATGTTGACTTCTCCGCGTTCAAGGAGTATGAAATCATTGCTTTTGGTGAAGCGAGTCATGGAAGTAAAAGTGATTACCTCGCCAGAGAAAAGTTGATTGCAGACTTAATTCAACATACAGATTCTTTAGATGTATTTGTTGAAATGCAATTCTATGTTGGCATTACCATTGAACAATACAAGAAAGGATTGATAGATTCAGCAGCTCTTCTAGAGGAATTGAATTATAACTTTCCTGATGGATTTATGCATTTGATTAATCGATTTAAAGAAGATAAACGCATTACATTTTATGGAATAGATATGCAAACACATCTAACTACTTTGAAATTTCTGAAGGAAAACCTCATTGCAAACATCCCATCATTGGAAGAAAAAATCACCTTGCTAACGGATAGTTTGAATTACAATTTTCGCTGGGATTACAGTCCAAAAAAATACCAGAATTATGCCGGAACAATTCACCGCTCAATAGATGAATTAACAACGATCATCAATTCTCACGATTCACTACTTGGATCAAAATTCATGGAAGTTCATTTTCCCTTTACCATTATCCAAAAGTACATCGGTTACGTGGATGGCTATAAAAATCAAACCAAGGAACAACCTTTTTACTATAATCATTTTCGTGATCGCTGTATGGCTGAAAATGTATGCTCATTAAAAGCCTTTTCCAAAAAACAAATTGTGTTATTAGCAGCAAACGGTCATGTAGATAAGGCTGGAACAGATAATGGAAGATGGGTTTACATGGGAGGAAGGTTGAATCGTGAATTTCATAACAAGTACTTTGTCATTGGTTCACAGTACGTTAAAGGCACTGTTTTGGAGGTTGATATGACTGATGGTCGAAGTATCTTAGTCAGTCCAATAAATCCTATCAAAAGAACATTGCCGTATGATTTGAATAAATTGTTACAACCAAAGAAAGATACGTTGATTGTTATAGCTGATGCTACAGGAAAATTGAATAAAATCTTAACTAAAAAAAGCTATTTTCAAGATTTTGGAGCGGGACGTTACTTTGAAAAAAGATACAGCTATACCATTGGAATACCTTCAGAGCTTTTTGATGCCATTTATTTGATCCCAACTGTTCAAGCATCAACAAATAGTGTGAAAGAAGAAGAAGAAAGTGATTGAAATCGATAACAATGAATCAATCGTTTGCTCCTTGTTTCGCTTTATGAACCACATGACACTCGATCACCAATGGTTGTTTTTTAGCTGTGTCATTTGCAGCAATTGGTTGGATTTTCGGACTCAAATACGGAATTCCCAAATTCGCACCACGCACTATCAGCATACAACCAACTACGGTCAACAATACGGGAAAAACACGGTTAATCCGTTGCCGAATCGTTCCATTGATTTGACGAGCGAAATAACCAATGGCAAGCATTGTAGGGAATGTTCCTAGACCAAAAACAACCATGCCAGCGGCTGTGCCAATCACACTTCCGCTGAGTAATGCGTTTCCCAGTGCAACGAAAACCATTCCGCAAGGCAACAAACCGTTCAACGAACCAAGCGCCACTAATTTCCCTGGCGATTTAGAAGCCAATAAGCGTCCCATTTGTTTGACAATGGCTTGCATCATTCTGTTATTCGGAAATTGAATCGCATGAATCCATTGACGTTTCCATGCCAGTACAATCATGAAGATTCCCAAAACAATACTCAACGCTTGGATGAGGTAAACCAATTGAAATGTCAATCCGATACTGCCAATCACTAAGCCGAGTAATGCGTACGTAAAGATCCGCCCGAAATGGTATTGAATCAAACCAGTCAGAATGGTGAATGGCGATTGTCTATTCAACGGCAAAGCCAATGAAATGGGACCACACATGCCTACGCAATGAAATGTTGATGCCAATCCTAAAAGAAATGCCGATGTGAGTAACATGATTACCGAATTTGAATCGCTTGTTGAAATAGGAAATCAGCTTTGTTGGCTGTTCCTTTAATGGATAAATCATAATTCCCCTTTTCCATGCTTCTAACAGGAAGTTGAATCAGTTGATTTCCTGCCACATGAAACGAAAGATCCATTTTCTCATTGTTGGGTCGTTTCAACTCAATATGAAGTGAATCATTCGTATACACTTGCGGAAGGAGCAATTTCAATTCTGTTTCAGAAATCGTTACTTCAATTTTTTCTGGCGTTTGCTGATACACTTGTTCAGCTGCATAATGTGCATTGTAATTCAGTTCTTGCTGGTAATAATCTTCTGAGACCAAATCAGCACTATGACGCATCATATTCACAACCATGAATACAATAAAGCCCATAAAACTTACCATTCCGATAACAATTCCTTTTCCCCAATTCATCGTTCAATGTATTTTTATTAATAATAAGGTCCAATAAATTTGACTTTCACACGGTCAATTTCTTTGCCATTTCCTAACACGATAATCTTTAATTTTCGTTCACCTTTTTTAAGATCATTGTACGGCATAGTGATTAAAAATCGCTCTTTCAAGTGTTCCTCTTTCTTTAAATCAAGCTGAGGCGATACCACTTTAATATGTGCATGAGGATGATCTGCTTTCAATTGAATGTGAAAGGTGTTTTTTGTCTTATTCGTCATATCAATCTCAAACGTGTTACTAACTTGATCGCCGTTGATGACTTGATACGTAGAACCACGCTGACGCAAAATAGTTGTTGAAAAATCACGCCGAGTGACCAATAACGTGACTAAAACGCCAATTAAAACTACCAATAAAATGGTATAAGAAACAACCCTGCGTGTCCACTGAAAACGGGTGCGATTGGTAATTCCATTTTCTGAAACGATACGAATCAAGCCTTTATCTTGTTGAACACCTTCCATAATGGTGTCACATGCATCGATACAAGCGGTACAATTGATACATTCCAATTGCGTTCCATTGCGAATGTCAATTCCCGTTGGACAAACATGTACACATTGATGACAATCGATGCAATCACCTTTGGATGCAGCTGGTCTATCTTCGCCTTTGTGAAACTTTGCACGACCTTCACCTCGCACATGATCGTAGGCAACAACCATCGAATTTGGGTCGAGTAAAACACCTTGTAAACGACCGTAAGGACAAATCGTTGTACACACTTGCTCTCGTAAATACGAAAACACGAAGAAGAACAAAGTGGTAAAGATGACAATGGAAATCAATCCACCCACATGTGTGTAAATGGGTTGTTGTTGAATGCCCCACAATGCATCTACTCCAATGATATACGCCAAAAAGGTATTCGCTATGAAAAAGGAAATCAACCAGAAAAGGGAATATTTCAAAACACGTTTGCGTAGTTTAATTCCCCGCATCGGTTGTTTTGCCAACCATTTTTGTTGATTCCAATCACCATCAATCCAGTATTCAATCTTGCGGAAAACAAATTCCATAAAAATCGTTTGGGGACAAATCCAACCGCAAAACAATCGCCCGTAGATCACCGTAAAGAGTACCACACAGACTACACCAACGACCATCAGGATTGCAAATAAATACAAATCCTGTGGCCAGAAGATGGATCCAAAGACAACGAATTTTCGCTCAATAATGTTTAGCAAAATCAACGGTTCACCTCGGAAACGAATATGAGGAGCTGCAATTAAAAAAAGTAGTAGTAGGTAGCTCACCCATTTCCGTTTGGTATAAAATTTTCCTTTCGGTTTCTTCGGGAAAATCCAAACGCGTTTTCCTTTTTCGTTAACTGTTGCAATATGATCTCTAAACTCGTCCATGATGGATTGGTATGATACGTTCTATTGAAATGATGTATGTTATCTCGTTTAAGATATTGACCGTTGCAAAACCCTTTACTCTTCGTTACTTCAAAAATTCAACATCCTCATTTACACGAGTAAACTGCGGTGTTAAATTTTAATCACGCTTCGATTAATGAATTTTGCAACGGTCTTAAATAGTATTCATTTATTAACCTCAGACTATTTTATTTCTGTTCCTTGAGGTTCCTTACCTGCTTTAAATTTCAGTTGTAGTACAAATGATGCAACTTGTTGTAGTTGTATCGGATTGAGTTTAGAAGCATGTTCGGGCATTCCGTTCGCTGTTCCATTCTTAATGGTTCCGAAGACCTCTTTAATATCCTTGCCGTAAATCCAGAAATTATCTGTCAAATTCGGACCAATATCACCTTGACCACCTTCTTTATGACAAGCGATACAGTTGTTTTGGAACAATCCTTTTCCAGCTGAGATATCTGCCTCTTCTGTCAATAATGTAGCATTGGTTTCATCTACATTCATCGCCATTTTATCCAAATACGCATCGATCTCTTTTTGTGCAGTCGCTACTTCTTTTTTGTATTCAGCTTCTTGTAAATCACCTGTTCTAAAGAAATGGTAATTGAATAAATAGATCACCGCGAATAAAATAGTAGCGTAGAATCCCCAAACCCACCAAGGCGGAAGGTTGTTGTCCAACTCTTGAATTCCATCGTATTCGTGATCCATCAAGATACTTGCTTCATCTTCGATTGGAACGACATCGGTCAATACATGTTTGATCTTTTTTACACGTTCAGGTTTCACCTTTTCTTTTCTAGGTACAACCATGTACAGGAAGGTATTGAACAAATTTTTCAAATACAGCACCACTGCAACCATGAGTAAATCAAGTGTTAACAGGATGTATAAATCACTTCGTTCAACAAGTAACCAAGGGGTTTTCTCTGTAGTATCTCCTGCATTCACAAACTCAAGCGCGTAAGAGGTGTTGCTTGTAAACATACTTCCAACTGCTAAAATCAATAAGATAATTCCTAGGAGATTCTTTCCTTCTTTCTGATCATTTTGTTCATGCAATTTGTTTTTGAATAAATCAGATTTCACAAAACCAATGATCGTATTGGACATAATGATGATCGCGAACAAGAGGATTACCATAAAGGTGATCAACCAATAAAACATCGTGAGATTTCCTTCATAGTCTGGAACATACGTAATTTCTTCAGTTGGTCCACCAGTTGCAGTTGAATCAGGTATAGGCTCGACATAATTGTCCACATAATCCAAAATAGCATCTACTTCTTCATGTGTAACTTGTTGTGGTGACATTTCACTTCCGCTAAACCCTTTGATCGCTTGCGCCATTTTACTTTGACCACTAGAAATTAAGACTTTAGAATTCTCTACCCATTTGTAGAGTAATTCACCTTCGCCAGCATCGTTCCATTTTTGTTTGACGCCTTTTAATACAGGGCCAATGGACGCTTTGTCAACCATGTGACAGGTATTGCATTTTGCTTTGAATAATTGTTCGCCCTGACCAAATGCCGCTCCAAAAAACAAGAGTACGGCACATATTACTAGAGTTGTTTTATAGGTTTTCATTGTCAACGAGTTTGGTTATTGGTTCATCGTCAGAAAGTGGAATGGCACTGAGTTCATCAATCGTTGCTTTTCGCATGCGTGTGATGCGGATAAGAACGACTAGAAAGAAAATCACAAAGACAAACAAGGAGAACATGCCATACCATTGTACGCCTTCTTCTGTTGCTAAATGGTGTTTGATATAACGTAACATAGCTTTTATTTTAAAGAAGGTTTAACTTTAATATCTGTTCCAATGCGCTGCAAATAAGCAATCATGGCAACAATTTCCTTGGTTTCAATTTCCTTGATCTTCGCTTCTTTGCTTTGACCATTCAATCCAATCTTCGGCATGTTTTCAACAATATCTGTTGCGATTAAATGTGCTTGAGCTTTTAAGTCTTTCAACGCTTTGAACTCAAATCCTTTTTTATACGGAACGCCCATTTTACGCATTGCATTGATTTTTGCTTGCAAATAAGCTGTATTCAAATCATCCTCTCGCATCCATGTGTAGGCTGGCATGATAGAACCTGGAGAAAGTGTTTTTGGTCGAATCATGTGATCATAATGCCAACCGTTACTTCGAAGTCCACCTTCACGTGCTAAATCTGGTCCAGTACGTTTTGAGCCCCACAAGAACGGGTGATCGTAAACAGTTTCACCTGCCTTTGAATAATCGCCATAACGCGTCGTTTCGAAGCGCAACGGACGCACCATTTGAGAGTGGCAGTTATTACAACCTTCGCGGATATATAAATCTCGACCTTCTAATTCCAATGGTGTATATGGTTTCACACTTGAAATGGTTGGAATATTTGATTTCACCGCCATCGTAGGAATAATTTCCGCCAAACCACCGATCGCCACCACAATAATACTGATGATCATGAATTTCACTGGTTTTCCTTCAATACCCCTGTGCCAGTATTCTTTTGAACCTTTTGTTGCATGAGCCAATACTGGAACTTCTACGATTTCTTCTGCTAAGAAAGAACCAGCGCGAACCGTTTTGAAAATATTGTAAATCATCATGAGTGCACCAATGATGAAGAGTCCACCACCAATAGAGCGAAGAATATAATAAGGACGCATACTAGAAACTGTTTCCAAGAAATCTTTGTATACCAATGTTCCATCTGGATTAAAATCTTGCCACATCAACCCTTGTTGGAATCCTGCAATATACATAGGTACAGCATAAAGAATGATTCCGAGCGTCGCAATCCAGAAATGCTGATTGGCCAATTTTCGAGAGTAAATTGTTGTACGGAACAAGCGTGGAATCAACCAGTAAATCATACCGAAGATGAACATTCCGTTCCAACCCAATCCACCAACGTGAACGTGCGCAATCGTCCAATCCGTAAAGTGAGAAATCATATTCACTGATTTCAAGGAAAGCAAAGGTCCTTCAAACGTCACCATACCATAACAGGTTAAAGCAACAACCATGAATTTGAGCATCACATCATCTCGTACACGATCCCAAGCTCCTCGAAGCGTAAGTAAACCATTGAGCATTCCACCCCAAGATGGAGCAATGAGCATAATGGAAAAGACAACACCTAAACTTTGTGCCCAATCGGGTAAAGAAGTGTACAATAAATGGTGAGGTCCAGCCCAGATATAAATAAAGATCAACGACCAAAAGTGAATGATGGATAAACGGTAAGAATACACCGGGCGATTCGCTGCTTTCGGAACAAAATAGTACATCAATCCTAAGAAAGGAGTTGTTAAGAAAAACGCAACCGCATTGTGACCATACCACCATTGAACCAGCGCATCTTGAACACCTGCATACCAAGAATAGCTTTTGAACATACTAATTGGCAATTCAAAGGAGTTGAAGATGTGCAAGATAGCAACCGTAACAAACGTAGCGATGTAGAACCAGATTGCCACGTACAAGTGTTTTACACGTCGAACCAAGATTGTTGCGAACATGTTCCAGCCAAAAACCACCCACATTACAGCAATAAGGATGTCAATCCACCATTCCAACTCTGCGTACTCTTTACTCGTGGTAATACCAAAAGGTAAGGTAAGTGCAGCACACAGAATGATGAATTGCCATCCCCAAAAATTGATGTAACTCAATTTATCACTCCACATTCGCGTCTTCAATAAGCGCTGTAGCGAATAATAAATACCGGTAAAAACACCATTTCCAACAAATGCGAAAATGACGGCATTCGTATGTAAAGGTCTAATTCGCCCAAACGAGATGTAGCGAAAACCTAAATAATCATTAAAAAATTCAGGGAATGCGAGCTGTAGTGCTGCTATCAGTCCCACGAGCATTCCTACTATTCCCCAAGTTAGCGTGGCGAATGTAAAATACTTGACAATCTTATTGTCGTATTTAACTTGTTGTATTTCCATCGTTATTTTGATTTTGGATGTGCGTAATTGGTTCGTCCTCAAACAGAACGCGAACTGAAGGTGTGTAATCGTCGTCGAATTGTCCGTTTTTAGTTGCCCAGATGAAGGAAACCAAGAAGAAGGTGGCGACAACCAGACTCACGACAATCATTATGTAGATCATTCCCATGGAACAAAGAAAACTACAAAGCTGGTGAATAAACATGACAGTTCTTATGTGTAAAACTGATATTTATCAGGTTTTTTTGTCATTTGTTCGATAACTTGGCGTTTTTGAAAATTCATTGACCGAGCAAATGGTATGAATGATTACTTTTAATTTATGGAACATTGGATTCATTACTACAATGAGGGCATTTCTGCTAAAGACGCATTGCAATTTGAGCAATCGTTGGCCTTTCATTTAAAGGTCTTGGAGTTAGAACCAAATTTGGAAATGCCTGAAGCATGGCACAATGCTGGTGCAGCCTACCTGCGTCTAGGAAAAAGATCGGAAGGTTTGCCCTATTTGCGTAAGGCAATCGAATTCTATGATCTGTTAATCCATTCCATACAAGAAGTAGGTGTTTTACGCTCGAATGATTTGGCGAGTGATTACCTCTACAACGATGATTCAGATGAAGATGAAGATGATTCTTCAAGTGAACGCTGGTATTCAACACGCGATGAAGCAAACGAAGAGTTGGATGATGATGAGTTTTATGGAGATGAGCCTGTAGCCTATTATTTATTTTGGAAAGCGTGTTGTTATTCGCTACTAAATGAACGGGAACTCATGCTAGACACCCTTACCGATGCCGTTATGGAAGACGATTGGTATGCATTGGAAGCGTTGACAGAGGAAGATTTACAAGCTTATTGGGAAGATGCTGATTTGAGAAAATTAATTGACCCGATTGTTCTTCAAATCAACTCACCAGAACACAAACATTTATTTGAGATTTTCGAACGCATTGAGAAACGCGTTTTGATCGGGTTTGAAGATCCTATTGAGTTTGTAGAAGATGTGATCGATGAAGTGGAAGCTGAAAAATGGGGCGACCCAACTCCAGTAACTTGGATCAGAAAAACGGTTCGCGATTTACACGAAAAACACTTAGAAAAAAGCAAATCTTGGCCAAAAAAGACTGATATCATTCGCTTAGCACATGCCTTCAATGACCTCTGCAAAGATGGTGTCTTGGCGTTGCATTATTCTGGGCATAGTCAGATCGAAGCGATTGATGAAGTGAAAGAAGTCATGGACGACATGGTACTCTCACCTGATTTGGTAAAAGGTTTTTGTTTTTACAATGGCGAAAACGTAGAAGAATTGATTTATCAAGAAAAAGGCACGCTTTACCTCACCTTCAATAGTATTTTGTTGGATGATCCACAGTTTGGCATTGATATCGGATTGATCATCGTGAAACGTTTAAAAGAACATGGCTTCACCGTTAAATGGGATGAAACAATGAAAACGCGCATTGAAATTTGTGATTTCTCATGGAAAAAAGTATTTCTCAATGATGGCGATCAACAATTGTGGGACCATTGGCGGGTGTTTGATTTGTTTTAAGTGGATGAGGATGGAATTAAGGGATAGGCAAATTGGTAATATTCATTACCCGTCCATGAAAAAGTGATGTCTGGGTCAATATCTATGAGATAAGCACTGAAACCCGACCTTGAATAATCGAATTTATAGACATAAAAGCAAGTGCCATCCTCTAAATATTCGAATTGATACAATTTTTCGCCATTCTCATCGTAGATATATTTTTCACATGTATTGTACTGTGGCTCATTCATATCGAGAACATAAGGCATCCAACATATTTCTTTATCTTGGAGATCAAAAACAAAAATATCTTTTCTAACTAACACACCGTTTTGATGACATAAGCAATTCAAAACAACATACCCATTCATTTCAGTTTTGATCGTTAATGCTGCATTCGGATCATCAATCAAAATTTCATTCATTTCTGACTCATTACAGAAATACTCAGTGTTTATTAAATTTGAATTTTTATAACTTTCAATTTTCACTAGCGTTTCATTCTCAAAAATTTCTTTACTATACTCTTGCACTAATTGTACTTGTGCCAAGGTTAGTTCATTCAATTGATCAGAAAAATATTTTACAGATGTTCTCATAATTAAACGTTATTTACACCATCGTTTACTTTTGTACCTTGCAAGGTGGCTCCATGAGAAAATCTCGCCAAGCAATTAGCAGTTCCAGAAAATCTTGAAGGGAACCATAATCTATGATATTTTGAGCATCCTGATCATAAAATTCGATATTGGTTTCAGTAATGTAGGCTATTTGCTCACCTGCTGTAAAATCTGGATCTTCAATCAATTCAAAATTACCGTTGATAGCCAATTCAATATTCGCAATATGCTCGTTTAAAGTTATTATAGATTTAATATCTGTTATGTGATCAATATCAGGGTCATCGATCTCCGATGTAGCATATTTATAACTTGTTCCATTTATAACTTTATTAAACAATTTAATCTTTTTATTTTCTATCGCACTCATGCCAATGTTTTTTTGTTCAGTTAGGCTAAATTCATTTCTTCTTGAACACCTTCGTTAGCCCATTCAACAAGGGGAAATAGGTTGATTTGATTTCACTATTGTTCCAATGTCCTTTCCTTTTTGTGCCATTAAGAGGTGGTTCTAAAAGAAAATCACGCCACATTTCAATTATGATTTTAAAATGTTCTGTTGGCATCTCATAATCCGGATTATCTAAGTCAAAAGGATTCGTCATAATGCGGAATTTAGCAGTATTTGCTTGTACATATACAAAATCCATTGAACCACTTGTTTCAAATTCTTCATCAGGTTCATTATCAAATACATCAAACAAAGGCAGTAAATCCTCTTCAATCTCAGCTACACTTTTCCAATCAAATAGGAAACGCCAAAGAGACCCATCCTCAACATTCATAATTTTAGAAATAGTCTTCCCCTTACTTTCATCAATTATCCGATTTTCAAAAGTAATGTTGTATAAATCAATAATTTCTTCTCTTGTCAAAACAAATAATTTTATAATTCTCGGTAAATACTAGTAACTATTTTAATTTAAAACTTGAGAGAGCTGTTTTCATTGTTCAATAAGGATAATACCAGTTTATAAATTTAATGCATTCACCGCATAAAAACCGTGTTTCAATTTTGTAAGATAACCACTACTTCCCAACTTGCTTCGCCCGCTCCACTGCTGCGGACAAGCCTGGTTGGTGGTGAATACATTTTCCCCTATCTTCGTTCCCATGTTTTTTATTTTATCAAAAGTCTTATTATTCCTGCTTTCCCCATTAACGTGGATCATTCTGGGAGTAGCATTCGCCTTTTTTGCTAAAAATGCAAAGTGGAAAAAACGTGGACGAAACACCGCCATTTTCTGTCTCTTATTTTTCAGCAATACGTTTGTTTACAAAGAATTTTGCCGACAATGGGAAGTCTTTGGAATTCCTGAATCGCAGTTAAAACACCACGATGTAGGTATTGTGCTTGGCGGAATGGCGGAATACAACAACGATTTAAATACATTAAGTCTCAGAAGAGGTGGCGACCGGATTTGGCAAGCAATCAATTTGTATAAATCAGGAAAAGTTGACAAATTGCTCATCAGTGGTGACAATGGCGATTTGACAAACAAAGGGCTCCACGAAGCGAAACAGATGAAAGAATTGTTGGTCAAATGGGGCATTCCAGCAAAAGACATACTCGTGGAAACAGTCTCTAGGAATACGTATGAAAATGCAGTCGAATCAAAAAAAGTATTGAAACGAAAATTCCCAACAGCACACTCCTTTTTATTGATCACTTCAGGTCGACACATGCGTCGTGCGCTAGCTTGTTATGAAGGACAAGGAATTCACTGCACGCCCTACTCTACCGATTTATACACTGGACCAACACGCAGTTACACTTTCGATGAATTCATTGTGCCTGAGGTTTCAACCTTGTATGATTGGCATGGACTGCTCAAGGAATGGTTTGGGTATGTTACTTATGCAACAACAGGGAAAATTTGAATCCATAATTGAAAACATACGATGGTGTTTAACAATTAATAAACTGCTGCGTTATTTTCGGAAATCGACGTTGGTCATTTACTTGAGTAAACTCCCAACACCTCATCCTCAATGCCTTGCATTTTATCAATTTTTAATCCACCTCAAGGGTTGACTCAATGAAGATGCTTAGACAGATTCGTAAATAATCTAGCATAACTTGTTATTCGTGTTTGTGGTTGTTTTGTTAATCGTTGAAACTATTTTTTTTCACCAACCACCACGCTTGTGCGCCCCTCCGCGGCGGGCAAGCGCGGCGGAGCGCTCAAGCAAGGACAAAAGGAGATCTTGTATAAACAGATGATTTATTTTCACTTTGTTCCTTTTTTCTATGTTCACTATGTGATCTAGTGTGGTTAGTATTTTCACCAACCACCCAGGCTCTCAAGCAAGGACACGAAGATCACACGGATTTGTAAAGTAATACGATGATCAGTTTTACTCTTTTTCTTGTGTGCTTTGTGGTTATTCGTTCTCATATAGTACTAAGAACCATTCTGTTTTATTCATGAGAAATCAATCGAGTGTATTTACTAAAAAACCTTTCACTGTAAAATGGATTTTCATCGAACAAAAGTGATTTCTCTTGTTGAATTATAGAAAATATTCAGAAAATGAACGAACAAAAAAGCCGTACGAGGTTTTTATACGTAGATTCACAAAACGATATTGTACGACAGATATGTATATTTTATTTTTCTTTTTAGGTCATTGGTTTCTCTCTCTTTTTTGTCAGACCTTTTTCCTGCATCGATACGCTTCTCACAAGATGTTTACAATGAATCGTTTTTGGGAACGGTTTTTCTATTTTCTAACCTTCCTTACTCAAGGTTCTTCTTTCCTGAATCCGAGAGCGTATGCAATTATGCACAAAATGCACCATGCTTACAGTGATACTGAGAAGGATCCACATTCACCCCATTTTTTCAAAGATGTGTGGCAAATGACCATCCACACAAAGGACATTTACCTCGATTACGTTACATTCAATAAACAACCAGAAAAAGCTTTTCAAGGAAATTATCCCGAATGGAAAACACTTGATGCATTCAGCGACAATTGGATCGTTCGGGTTTCGTTTGGTGTCCTTTACTTTATCTTTTACCTCTACTTCGCTCCTACTTATTGGTTGTTATTGTTGTTGCCCATTCATTTTTTTATGGGACCTTTTCATGGAGCAATTGTCAATTGGTGCGGTCATAAATATGGTTACAGCAATTTTGACAACAAAGATCACAGTAAAAATTCATTGCCAATCGATTTATTGCTGATGGGTGAATTGATGCAAAACAATCATCACAAAAGCCCCAATAGCAGTAATTTTGCGCGAAGATGGTGGGAATTTGATCCAACGTATCCAATGATTCGATTTTTACATGCTGTTCGCATTATCAAATTACGGAAAATCATTTAATTTAATTTCATTCCAATGATCACATTCCTGAAAATTCTAATGAGCAGTGTATTGGTTTTCATGACCATCATAGTAGTAAGCACTTCATTGGAAAGCAACTTGTTTGAAGAATGGGACTTTTTAGCTGCTATTCCTTGGATGACAGCAACTCTTTGGGATTTCTACGCCAACGTTTTGGTACTTTATTGCTGGATTTTCTACAAAGAAACCAATTGGTTTTGGAAACTGTTTTGGCTCGTGATCCTTTGTACACTTGGAAGTATCGGAACTAGCCTCTATGTGTTAATCGCGCTATTTAGATTGAAAAAAGACGCAACTGTTGCTGATTTGCTCATCCAACAACATTAATTCTATTACTATGAGTTTGTATTTCTATATCCCGCTGATCTGCATAGCTGTTTTAGCTGTTTTTATGACGATTATTTGGGCAATTGCACGAACCATCAAAAACAACAGCATCGTTGATGTTTTTTGGGCTTTTAACTTCGCGCTCATTGCCGGAATTATTTACACACTTGCAGATGGTTTTAATGACCGAAAAGTGTTGGTCTGTTCACTCGCTTTTATTTGGAGTATGCGTTTAGGCATTTACTTAACAATCCGAGTTGGTTCGCATATTCGCGAAGAAGAAGGTCGCTATAAACAATTGCGGGAAGAATGGGCTTCGAACGTGAACGTTAAGTTTTTCGCTTTCTTCCAGATGCAAGGCTTGTCCAATGTTTTTCTAGCAATTCCTTATGTCATCATTGCGTTGAATCCAGCACCCAATATCAGCATCTTAGAATATATTGGGGTCGGAATGTGGCTAACCTCAATTTTGGGTGAAGGATTATCCGATTTTCAATTGGCACGCTTTCGGAAAAACCCGTTGAATAAAGGAAAAGTATGCAGTGTTGGTTTATGGAATTATTCCCGCCACCCCAATTATTTTTTCCAATTCATGATCTGGGTTTCTGTCTTCATTTTTGCACTTTCAAGTCCGTATGGATATATTTCCATTGTATGTCCCTTGGTGATTGCTTACTTGATCTTTAAGGTAACGGGCATTCCAATGACCGAAGAACAATCATTGCGCAGCAGAGGAGATGCTTATCGGGCATATCAACAAACAACGAGCGCATTTATTCCCTGGTTTAAAAAAACAATTTAAGTACAATTTAGTAACTGTATGTGGTACACTTCCCTACTCGAAAAAAACCGAGTTCCTGATTTTTTACTCCGAAAAGGAATTCGGAATTTATTGCAACAACGCCTCAACGAAGAAAAAAAAGATAGCTGCGAAGAACAACAAGCGCATTTAATGCAATTGATTGCCGAATTGAAAGCTTCACCGATTGCGATCAATACCCTTGATGCCAACGAACAGCATTATGAAGTGCCAACCGCATTTTATCAGTATTGCCTTGGTCCGCATCTAAAATACAGTTCTGGTTACTGGAAACCGGGTGTTACAGATATTGAAACCTCGGAGCGTGATATGCTGGAATTGACTTGTTCCCGCGCTGATTTACAACCCAATCAAACCGTATTGGAATTGGGATGTGGTTGGGGATCGCTTTCCTTATTTATGTCAGCGAAATACCCATCGAGCACATTTACGGTGGTTTCCAATTCGCGAACGCAAAAAATGCACATCGATGAAACCGCCAAACAACGTGGAATTACCAACTTAACGGTGATTACCATGGATATGAATGTGTTTGATGTGGACGCGCAATTTGATCGTGTTGTATCAGTTGAAATGTTTGAACACATGCGCAACTATGAACTGTTGATGAAGAAGGTCGCTTCTAAATTGAAACCAGACGGAAAACTGTTTGTACACATCTTCACGCACAAAGAATTTGCCTACAAGTTTGAAGTGAAAGACGATACCGATTGGATGAGTAAATACTTTTTCACAGGCGGAATTATGCCTAGCGACGATTTACTTTCGTATTTCAACAATGATCTCAAAGTAGTCAATCATTGGCATGTAAGCGGTCAACATTACCAAAAAACATCTGAAGCTTGGTTAGCACGAATGGATGCAAATAAAACAGCAATCATGCCTTTGTTTGAATCGACTTACGGAAAAGATCAAGCGGTGAAATGGTGGAGTTTCTGGCGCATTTTTTTTCTCTCATGTGCTGAATTGTGGGGATTTAATAAAGGAGAAGAGTGGATTGTGAGTCACTATGTTTTTGCTAAAGCAAAAATAATTGAAAATTGAACTTCGACAAGCTCAGTTCTTAAATATGTAAAATTGAAAATTGAAACCATTTTACATTGATAATTTTACATTGATAATTAATTTCCGTGGAAAAACTAGCAATCATAGGAACAGGAATAGCAGGAATGGGATGTGGACATTGGCTTCACAAACAGTTTGATATCACATTATTCGAGCAAAACGAGTATGTAGGCGGACATACCAATACGATTGCTGTTGACGAAGATGGAACGGATGTGTTTATGGATACAGGATTTATGGTGTTCAATTTTGAAACCTATCCGAATCTGTGTAAACTATTTAAAGAAATTGGTGCGCCCATCAAAAAAACGGACATGTCTTTTAGTGTGCAACATCGACCAAGTGGATTGGAATATTGCGGCTCAGGAATCAACGGTTTGTTTGCTCAACGTAAAAATATTTTTAGTCCGAGTCACATTAGAATGCTTTTAAAGATTACCCAATTCAACAAAAAAAGCATTGAAATCTTGGACGATCCATCGTACGCCAATCATACCTTGCGTCAATACATTGATGAATTTGAATTTGGCGAAGATATGTTGTGGAAATACCTCATCCCGATGAGCTCTGCTGTTTGGTCAACGCCAATGGAACTCATGCTTGATTTTCCAGCAGTTACGTTGATTCGATTCTTTAAAAACCATGGATTCCTAGGTCTCAATACACAACATCAATGGTATACCCTTGAAAACGGAAGTCAATCGTATCGAAAAATCCTTATTGAGCCTTTCAAAGATCGGATTCTCACCAATAAAGGAGTGAAAACGGTTAAACAAGTAGGAGCACAAGTTGAAATTACCTGTCATGATGGTACAACTCAGTTGTTTGATAAAGTGATTTTTGCTTCACATGGAGACCAGACCTTGAAAATGCTAGCCGAACCAACAGCTGAGCAACAACGACTTCTCGCTCCGTTTAAATACCAGTATAACAAAGCAACCGTTCACACAGATGAAGCCATTATGCCAAAAACTCGGTTGACTTGGAGTAGTTGGAATTACCGAATTGAACAACACGAAGGAAAACAAGTGCCCACCACAATTTATTGGATGAATCAATTGCAAGGAGTTTCTGAAAAGAAGAATTATTTTGTGAGCATCAATGCTTTAGATGGAACGATTGATCCTGCGAAAATCATCCGCGAATTTGATTATGAACACCCGCTGTTCGATCTTCCAGCAATCAATGCACAAGCAGAATTACAAACGCTAAATGCAACTGGTCCACTCTATTTTTGTGGGAGTTACTTCAAGTATGGGTTTCACGAAGATGCTTATACAAGTGCCGTTGAATTGTGTAAACACATCCTAGATCGAAAAGAGCTGAACTGATATGAATTTAGAATCCTCGCTCTACAAAGCACGGGTCATGCACGACCGATTAGAACCAAAAAAACACAGGTTCGGCTACAACGTGTTTTTGTTTTATGTGGATTTAGATGAATTGGATTTACTAGCGAAAAAATACTGGCTCATCAGTCGTAATCGCTTCAATGTGTTTAGTTTTCGAGACAAAGAACATTTGCAATTGCCCATTGATAATCCTGATTCATCTAAGAAAGTCAAAGAACACATTGTAGATTACCTCCAAGAAAATGGTGTTGTTTACGATGGCGGAAAAATCATGTTACTTACTAATTTCAACGTATTGGGACATAATTTTAATCCCGTTTCGTTCTATTTTGTGTTCAATCAACAACAAGAACCAATTTGTAGTATCGTTGAAGTTCAAAATACCTATCGGGAAATGAAACCCTACTTTATTGGTCAAGAACACTTCGATGGAAAACAATTCAGACTGAACACCATCAAGCATTTTTATGTCTCTCCTTTTTTAGATCATGATACATCTTTCGATTTTAAATTATCCGTTCCAGACCAACAATTGACCATTGGAATTGACGATTACAAAGACGAAAAACGTATTTTTATCAGCACATTGATTGGAACAAAGAAAAAAATAACCAATGCACGGATTATCGGATTTGCTTTTCGATTTCCTTTTATAACACTCAGAATCATTACGTTGATTCACTGGCAAGCACTCAAGTTATGGATTAAAAAAATTCCTTACCATAAAAAAAACGATCATCAAGATCTACAACGCGGTGTTTATCGTAAAAAGGAATGAGGGGTTGGATTTTTTCACCACCCACCCAGACGGGCTTCGGGCGGAGCAACTTTTTATTGACAGTTAGGGGTATTAAGTAATCAACGGTAATCCGCCTCCCCCTTTGAAGGGGGAAGAAAAAGCTTTGCTTTTGAAGACTGAGGTCAATCTGATAAGATTGAAGCCGAGGAAAGGGGGATGACTTAAGCAATGGTAATTTTAGAATAAAAAACAGGACTAAACAGACATGACACAAAAACGCTCTTTATACGAAAAACTAGTACTCAATTTATTGACCAAAATGCCATTGGGTCGCATGAACCTGCTACTTCCTAGTGGAGAGAAGATCGTCATTGGAAATGGAGAAGGTGTTGAGGCGACTGTTCGGATTCATCATACTTCATTTTTCAAACGGTGTGTATTGTATGGCGATATCGGTTTTGGTGAAGGTTATGTAGAAGGAGATTGGGATACAGATAGTATTACCGATGTCATTGCTTGGTTTATCTTGAATGTTGATCACGCTCCAACCGTTTCTGGAAGTAGTACGAAAGCTGCGGCCTTAAACGTGATGAAATTTTACAACCGACTTTTCCATTCACGTCGCGATAATAGCTTAAAAGGATCCCGCAAAAATATTTCAGAACATTACGATTTAAACAACGATTTTTTCGCCCTTTGGCTCGATCCTACAATGACGTATTCTTCTGCTTATTTTAAGGAAGAGGAATACTCGTTAGAACAGGCTCAACAAGCAAAATACCACCGATTGTCTGAACAATTGCAGTTAAAAGCAAGCGATCATGTATTGGAAATCGGGAGTGGTTGGGGTGGAAATGCTATTTATATGGCAACGCATTTTGGTTGTCAAGTGACCACTGTTACCATTTCAGAAGAACAACATAAATTAGCAGTAGAACGGGTGAAAATGGCTGGTTTGGAAGATAAAGTAGCTGTTGTTATTCAAGATTACCGAAAAGTAGAAGGGAAGTTTGATAAAATTGTTTCCGTAGAAATGTTGGAAGCCGTTGGCGCAAAATACTTCGATAGTTTTTTCGAGCAATGCAATAAGTTATTGAAAAAAGAAGGTATTCTTGCATTTCAAGTCATTACGTGTCCAGATGCACGCTTTGAAGCCTTGCGCGATGGCGTAGATTGGATTCAAAAACACATTTTCCCAGGATCATTATTGCCTTCAGTCGGTGCGATCAATGAAGCCATCAATAAAACCAGTGATCTCACGCTCGTTGACCTCAAAGACATGGGCTTGCATTATGCACGAACATTGAGAACATGGTACGAAAACTTCAATGAAGAACAAGAAGCAGTAAAACAACTTGGTTTCAGTGAAACGTTTATCCGTAAATGGAATTATTACTTGTGTTACTGCGAAGCTGCTTTTGCCATGCGCAATATTCATGTGATGCAGTTGGTGTATACGCGACCGAATAATACGTTGAGGTAATTAACGTTAATAACGTATGTATTTCCATCTGAAAAATAAAATTTTCACTCTTTTTAGCCTGTCGATGGTGTTGCTTTCTATTGGGTGTGAAATGAATCAGATTGAGAAAAAAAATCCCCCCAAGAAGTCAGAATCTAAAGCGTATGAAGATGATTATTTGATTATCAATTCCATTTTTTATCATTTAGTATTTCCTAAATTAAAACCCTTTGGTGAATCGATGGAACCGCCTAAGTATGAAGTTGAAGATTTTGGCTATCACAATCATGAATACAATATAGATTTAACTTACAATCAAGACGTTTATTTAATTGATTATTTAATTGGAATGAATGACACACTTGCAATATCAAGTTTAATCAATCCTCGTGGAATTGATGATTCTGAATATTCTATATTAGTTTTAAGGTTAAATTATTTTGCAGTTGAATCTCGTAAGTTAGTAGTAAATCGAATTACAAATACGGGATTCTTCAAACTAAATCCATTGACAAAAAAGGAAAAATTAAATTCATCGACTCCTAAATCTTCGTATGCTTTTTCACCAATTGTTTATAATAAGAACTATACAAAAGCTTGTTTTTACTTTGAAGATCGTTGTTATGGGCTTTGTGGGCATGGGGAACTTGTTTTAGTCGAAAAAGTGAATGGCATTTGGATAATAAAAGATAAAATTAGGACCTGGATCTCCTGAATTGATTTACAAGATAAACAATCCATAATTTAGATTCATTGTTGTCCGATGAACTAATTTATTATTCGCCAAAGACGCTGAAATCAGATGGTATATAGCTGTTTATCATGTGTGGTGGGCTTCCTTTTTGATTTCACGAGATTTAACTTAGAAGGATGACGCCTTTTGAACGGAAAAAGTGAAATGCAGTGGAATGCGGGAACCGTGAGGAAGCTTGAAGAGATCACCGAAACGGTCGCAATTCCACAAATGGAACGCATTGACGAACAAACAGCGTCGAGTTTTCTTTTGCTTACTTTTCTTTTGCGGAAAAAGAAAAGTAAGGTTAATTAAGAAGGTAATTTATATTGTGGTTTTAATCGAACATTGGTGATTTAGATTAATACTTTTCAATGAATTCCACGCTTTTTTATACTTACTTTCCTATCCTTTTCTCAATTGGTATCAACAACCACTCTCCTAAATTGAAACAACACAAGATGGGCAAGAGCGCTATTATAAAAACGGTCAACAGCTATTTCGTAAAGAATCTAACGCATTGATGACTATCAAATCAGGCTTATTCTGTTGCAATAAAAGGGATTCTAATTTTGGCTCAACTCAAAAATAGCTATTGTTCTAACTTCATTTGAATCCTAAATACGCATAATTTCAGCAGAATTGTTAATTTACTGGAATGAAAACACTACAGCTATTATTTCTTTTTGGGATCATGCTACTCACCAATGCTTCTTGCGACCAAGATATTGCCGAAGATGGAACAAAACGTGGAAGATTAGATTACGCTGGAATCCTGCAAAAAGAAGGAAAAGAATTTGCCGTTTTTGTCTATAGCCGCATGGAAACTGTTGAGTCTGCTGACCAATCTACTGGTTATTTCTATTATTGGATGACTTATACACTCGATGCCAAAACGGGAAAAACAATTCATTCAACTGAATATTACATTGGCGATTATTCAGGAAACTACCTCGGATGTTCCAATAACTATGCTTTTTTCGCCGCTGCGAATGAATTGTACGCAATCGACTTACATGCAGATAATAAAACAATAAAACCGAGCACATTAAAACAGCTCATTGGAGCAAAGAATTCCGATTTTAAACAAAAAATAGCAAACCTTGAAGTAGATACTTACCGCAATCTGCGTGTTTTGACAACGGATGGTGATCTCTACCTAATTAATCCTTCTACCCTAAAAGGTGAATTGATCAAAGAAGGATTAAATCTTCAACCAGAATATGTGTTATTCGGCAATCAAACCTTCTATGGAACAACACAATTGATTGGAAATGCTACTCTTGGATTTGTACTCAGCGATACTACCACCTTATTGATGAATTCCTATGATCCAACAAATACCCACAAACAATACCTCTACAAAGCATCGCATCCTTCTCGCGACAATTACGTGGAAATGATGCGTAATTTTGAGGTGCAAAAAACAGATAGCACGTGCTTTTTGGAAGGAAATATATTGGGCTTAAACGATTCAGTTGTAGTTGTCGTTTATCAAACAGCTCTTGGAAATAAGGGCATTGAAAAAATAGGCGCATATAACTTACGTAACCATCAATTTAGTTGGACAAAACCGGTAAAATCGCTCTATAAATCAGCTACTGATAATCCGTCCTACAACCTGCAATGGAGTCCTGATGGGAATTCATTTTTTATCGGTGAAGTGAATAATGAATACACCCCCTACAGTTTCGTAGATGCGCGAACGGGGAAAATACGCTGGAAATTTTAAGCTATGAAAAATTCAAAACGTCCACCCATTTCTACTAAACGAAAATGGATTTCGCTCCTTGCTACTGCGGTCTTATTGGGTGTTGTAGGTGCGATTATTTATGTTGCATCACAAAAAGAACCTTCCTGGAAATACACACAAAGTTTTAAGAACAATACGCTCTTAACTTCGGTCGAAAAAGCTTCAAAACAATACAAATCTTCCAAAGACGACTTTTTCTTGATTCATTGTTATGATTTTAATTCGAATACGTATTTAGAAGCGATCAAAATTCCCATTAAAAAAGGGTTGGAGAGTCAAGCTGAATACATGGGTTACAGTGATCGGTACATTTGGCTTACAACTCCCGAATGGCAGGCAGTTGATATGAAATCGAAGGGCAAAACCGTTCTGGATTTCAAAACAATTTCTGGTAAAATTTGTAAAAACAATCCATCTCAGTTTAGTGAAGTCATCTCACTCTCAAAAGTGGAAAACTACCTAAAAGCGACAAATCAAAACGGCGATGAATTTTTTGTGAACTTAACGAGTTTTCAAACCACACAAAAAGCTCCAATTCCTTATTACGATGCCTACCATTTAGATTATAGCTTATTGGATCAATTACCAGAAAATGTCCAATTAACTACCCGGTCGTTTACCGATTTTTATGCTGAAATAGACTCTTTTGAATACAGTTTAAAACCCATTTCAGAAAACAATCCTTTTCAGCGTTCATTTTTCAAGAATCGTGTAAATGAAGCTGAATCAATTCAACTTACTGCAACCGATTCAACCCAAGTTTTGGTCAAGAATGGAAATCAAATCATCTCGGTTGATCAAGTAAACGCCAACGATAAATCCAACCAAGAAACTCGGTTGAGTTCACTGACGTTCATCAATGCAATCGGAATTGGGATTTACCAAACTACCTTTGTGTTCCGTTATCAAAAAAGCACACTAAAAACTGCTGCTTGGCACCTTGCTTGGTTTGATTTAAACAGCAACAAAGTAATCAAAGAAATAAACCTTGAAACCAAGAATTTGAAGCTAGAAGAAACCGATGAAGCACTTTTGCACCGTGTTTCAATAGATGGAAAATGGGTGTTTTTAATGATTCCTGAGAAAAAACCAGTGAGGATAAAATTGTGATGTTGTTCTTCTGTAAACATCGTATCAACCATTCATGAAATTATTCATTTTTTTCATTTCAATTAGCGTTTCAACTTTCTCTTGGTCACAACTCCCACTATCCAAATGCGATACAACACAAGATTGGAACCAACGATTCTGCTACGCGTGTGAACGACATTGACGTGTGTGCAAACGATTCTGTCAACCTCTAAAACCATTATGTCCACGTCTAGAACAATAGTGACAGTGTCTAAAACCATTCTGTCATCTTCTATAACGATTCTGTCAACACCTAGAACGATAATGACGGTGTCTTATAACCATTCTGTCACCTTCTAAAACGATTCTGTCGATGTCTAGAACAATAGTGACAGTGTCTTATAACAATACTGTCTGTCTCTAAAACGATTCTGCCGATGTCTAGAACAATAGTGACGCTATCTTATAACAATACTGTCCGTCTCTAAAACGATTCTTCCGATACTTAGAACGATAGTAACCGTTTCAAAAGACAGTATCCCATAAAGTGTGTAAACACGATTTATAACTTTTCAAAAAGCAGATGAGCCATTTTCAATGCGAATGACTACTTTTGAGCACGTTCTTTCATTCAAATCAATACGAAGGTTTCCTAATTGGAACCTTACCTTATGGAATCAAGTTAAATTCTTGAGCTGTCGTGCAACTGTAAGTTTCTTCACCGAAATAAGCCAGATACATACGCATTGATTCGTCTTTATGCATCACGAAAAGTGCTTAGACAAACATTCTAACTCATCCTCTTTTGGTAAGTTGGAATGCCATTCTATACACTTTTCATTAGTTTAATTATGAAAAGTTTTGAAATGTTACCTCTAATTAAAGAATCCTTCATTTATTCGCCTGTTGGCTCAATTTTAGTGCATTCATGTTAAAGCACGAAGAAAAGTGCTGCCCACGATGCACCAATACCTTTGAATGTAAAGTAGGTGATGTTTCGAACTGTCAATGTTCTGAGGTGAAACTATCTGAACAAACACAATCATTTATTGCTAAAACTGAATTTGATTGTTTGTGCAAAAACTGTTTGTCGCATTTCAATCAACTCGTAAAAGTTTCCAAACAACATGTATTCCCTAGTCAAAAAGAATTCTTCATTGAAGGATTACACTTTTACAAAGAAAATGGCTACTGGGTATTCACCGAATTGTATCATCTTCTGCGTGGTCACTGTTGTAAAAATGGCTGCAGGCACTGTGTTTATGGATTTAAAAAATAATCAATTATGAATTTAGAACAAAAAATCAAAGCTTCAGAAACACGCATCTTTAAAGCTGTTTTCCCGAACACCACGAATCATTATGATACGCTTTTTGGAGGAACTGCCATGCTTCTAATGGATGAAGTAGCCTTTATTACCGCAACACGCTTTACAAGAAAAAGATGTGTTACGGTTTCTTCTGATCGGATCGACTTTAAAATGCCAATTCCAGCGGGAACAATCATTGAGTTGGTTGGAAAAGTTTCTAAAATTGGAAATACAAGTTTGGATGTGAAAGTGGAGATCTACATTGAACAGATGTACGATGAAAAACGCGAAAAGGCCATTACAGGAAACTTCACCTTTGTAGCCTTGGATGAACATAAAAAGCCAACTCAAGTGGTCTCGTTTGACTGAATCCATCCGCTATTTAGCTCAACAAACACACTTTTAAAGTAAAGTAGTTCAACAAATTAAATGTATTACCAAGAACAATATGGAACTAAAAGAACAACTTCTTCACAAAATAGATCTTAAGACAAAACCAATTGGAGCCTTAGGAACGCTTGAAAAACTGGCACTGCAAATTGGAATGATTCAAGGTACACTTTCACCCGAATTAAACAATCCAACGATTGTTGTTTTTGCTGGTGATCATGGAATTGCAACACAAGGTGTCAGTGCTTATCCGCAAGAAGTAACGTTTCAAATGGTACTTAATTTTCTGAATGGTGGTGCTGCAATCAATGTATTATGCAAACAACATAACATTCAATTAAAAATCGTTGATGCAGGTGTAAATGGTGATTTTGAATCAACTAACCTGCTTATCGATGCGAAAATTGCAAAAGGTACTTCAAACTTTGTCGTCGGAAATGCGATGACTGAAAATCAACTGTTACAGTGTTTTGAGCATGGAAGCAACATTGTATCTAACATCCATAAAAGCAATTGCAACATCATTGGATTTGGTGAAATGGGAATTGGAAATACATCATCTGCGTCACTTATCATGAGCTATTTATGTAATCTTCCCATCGAACAATGCATTGGTAGAGGTGCTGGCTTAAATGATGAACAATTAGATCATAAACTCGATTTATTGAAAAAAACACAATTATTGCATGGTGAACTCTCAAATCCATCTGAAGTATTGCAATTAGTTGGTGGTTTTGAAATCGCCCAAATGTGTGGAGCAATGCTAACGGCATACGAAAAAAACATGGTGATTCTAGTAGACGGCTTCATCGCAACCAATGCCTACTTAGCCGCATTTAAGATGAATCCTGCTATTAAAAAAAATGCGATTTTCTGTCATTTAAGTGATGAATTTGGTCATGCTAATTTATTGAATTATTTAGGCGCAGAACCACTATTAAAACTCAATATGCGTTTAGGTGAAGGAACTGGTTGTGCTACAGCTTATCCAATTATTCAAAGTGCTATTTCATTTTTAAATAACATGGCTAGTTTTGATAGCGCAAACGTTTCTAATAAATAAACCGGATGAAACAAGAAATACGTATATTTTTCACGGCATTAATGTTTTATACTCGGATTCCTTGTCCAAAAAACATCGATCATTCTCCAGATTACATTAACAAAGCAACGCGTTATTTTCCACTAATCGGTTGGATTGTAGGTGGAATTTCTTTTGCCGTATTTTGGTCTAGCTCCTTGATTTTTGATCCACTAATAGCTGTACTTTTTTCGCTCATTGCTGGTGTGTTAACAACAGGAGCATTTCATGAAGATGGTTTGGCAGATGTTTTTGATGGATTTGGTGGTGGCTGGACCAAAGAAAAAATATTGACCATCATGAAAGACAGTCAAATTGGTGCTTATGGAGCAATCGCATTGGTGTTTCTATTTGGCTTGAAATTGTTTGGTTTGGAAAGTTTGATCAATAAATCAATGAATGAAAAGCCTTATTTTATTGCTCTTCTATTTATAACCTATCATGCCTTATCACGATTAACTGCAATAACAATCGTTTTTACGGCAGCATATTCACGTGAAGATGAGACTAGCAAAGCAAAACCAATTGCCAAAGCCCACAGTTTTGTGGAAATTTTCGGAGCTTTTTTCTGGGGATTGTCACCCTTGATTCTACTCTGCGTTTTCAATTGGAAATTTGCACTTGTACTTGTACCTCTTGCACTACTTTGGTATTTCTCAAGACGGTATTTTAATAAATGGATTGATGGATATACGGGAGATTGTCTAGGAGCAGTTGAACAATTAGCTGAATGTATGTGTATTCTCACTTTTACAGCGTTATGGAAGTTTATCTAATCAGACATACTCAAGTTGCTGTTGGCAAAGATGTTTGTTATGGTCAAACTGATGTCGCTTTAGCCGAAACATTTAGCCAGGAATTAGAAGTGCTCAAAAGTAAACTCCCAAAATCAATTAATAACTATTTTTCAAGTCCTTTGAGTCGCTGTAAAATACTCGCAGAGGGATTAACAAATAAGGAAATAGAATTTTCCGATGCACTACTCGAAATGAATTTTGGCGAATGGGAAAGTAAACCATGGAACGATCTCAATCAAGATGAACTGACTACTTGGATGGAAGATTTTGTCAATCAGAAAGTACCAAATGGCGAAAATCTACTTGATCTTGCGAAACGAGTTGAAATCTTCCTGGATGATCTGCGTAAGCAAACGTTTGAAAACGCAGTAATCATAACCCATTCTGGAGTAATCAGATGCATTTGGGCACTCCTATTGGAAATTCCATTGGCAAATATCTTCAAATTCCCTGTTGATTTTGGGCAAGTAATTGTGCTCAATATAAACGAAAACAAGTTATTTGACAGTATCAAAGCAATAAAATAGTACTTCCTTACGATTTTCGTTCCTCTTTAAATGCCAAGAAAATAATCGCTGCCAATAAACACAAGCCAAAACCGAGTAAACCATTCAAGCGCACGCCAAAATCATTTCCAACGTCTTTTCCATACAGCAAAAACATCGCAAATAAGGCAATACCGATGGTTTGCGCAATTTTGACAAAAAAGTAACGAACAGCAAAATAAATTGCTTCTTTACTTTCACCTGTTTCACGACTATCTTTTTCAATGATTTCAGCTAAAATGGCATTGGGAAGAATGTTCAAAGAAGCCAACGGAATTGCAGCAAAGGCAATCAATCCGTAAATCTGAAGTTCAGGATCGATAGACCATTTTCCCAATGAATAAACTCCTAGAAATATAAACGACAACAAGACCAATGAAACAAATACAATGATTTTCTTGCCAATTTTTCGTGCTAAATAATTGACAATCGGGTAAAAGAGAAACGAAACCAACACCATGGTGATCATCAATTTATTCCCAATGCTTTCTGGTAATTGTAAAAGCACTGTTACAAAATACAACAAGCCAGTTGTGATAATGGTAACAGCAATGAAATAGGAAAAATCAGCGACGATAAACAACAAAAAATTCTTATTCGTCAGTGTTTGACGCAATGCTTGTTTCATTGGAACCACACTCGGTTTACTCACACAGAGTTCTTTCTCATTAATAGCCCAAATGGGAATAAACAGCAGTAATGTCGCCAAAAGAGCAAAACACAAAACGGTCAATTGTATGGCAGCCAAACGGTCAATTCCGAATTTATCAGCAAACAATGTAATGATATTGAATGCATTGGAAGCAACTCCAATTCCAAAGACATACCCAACCGATTGCCAAGTTGCCAATTTTACTTTGTCATCTGCAGAAGGTGCTAATTCTGGCAACAACGCGTTGTAAGGGATGATGTAAGTTGTTGAAGCCATGTAGAATCCAACCAAGGTAAAGGCCAACCACACAACATTCCAGGAACTTTCAGTTTTAAAAAGTGGAAAGAACACCAAAAAACAGAATACCAAGGAAGGAAAAATAGCCCGTTTCATAATTGGAATCCGTCTTCCTTTTGGGTGTTGACTTCGATCACTTACTTGCGCAATAAATGGATCGTAAATCGCGTCAACTAATCGTCCACCTGCCGTAATGAGTGCAATTGCGTTAAAGACAGTAAAAATGGCAACTTGCGTAATCAATACAGGAATTCCACTATCTTTCGTTGGAGCATACATATAGATGAGAATGACACCAATAAGGTTAATCATCATACTCCAGCCCATCATTCCACAAGCGTAAGCCAATTGTTTTCCTATGGGAAGCGGTTTGCGTTCATTCATAGTACAAACATGGCAAAAAAAGCAATGCCAAAGGTTAATTTGTATTTATTCCAATGTATCTACAAACGTAATTCTTCGTTAAAACAGTGGCTACAAAACATCGTTTATTTAACTGAATCTGGAAAAGCGTATCACTACATTCTAATATTTTGTTGTGTGAGTAATCCAATCCAATGTGCTTTCTCCTATCTAACTATTCAGTAAAATAATTATACTCTGCCAATTATATCTTCTTCTGTATTAAGTGGTGATTCATTAGCCCTTATTGATCTGCTACATCATCTAATTTTAATCTAGCAAGAAATAAAGCACTTTAGTTTCTCACGGTGAAACTAACTATTAAACAATTACACACTAAAACACGAAATTATGAAAACAAAATTACAACTTATTAGTACGTTCATCTGCTTTCTCATTGTCAGTGGATCGATGACACTTTCTGCCCAATGTTGGCAACAAGTAGGGCAAGAACTTGAGGGAGAAGATGAATATGACTTCGCTGGAGCTGCAATTGGATTAAGTGACGATGGAAACACAATTGTCTATGGAGCTGAACAAAACAATTTTAATAGAGGAAAAACAAAAGTATTCAAGTGGAATGGGACTGCTTGGATTCAAAAAGGAAGTTCCATAATTGGAGAAACAATGGGAGAACGATCTGGCATATCTGTAAGTATCAGCAATGATGGTAGCATCCTCGCAATTGGGGCAACTGGCAATGATCAGGTAATCCAAAACGCTGGTGTTGTTCGCGTTTTCGAATGGGCAAACAATGATTGGGTACAAAAAGGAAACAGCATTTATGGATTGTCTACTGGAGAATTAATTGGAGATGCGATTAGTCTTAGTGATGACGGAAATACATTAGCCATAGGAGCACCCTTTAAATTATTTGAAGATGGTACAAATTCCACAATAGGATTGGTGCGAGTTTATCATTGGGAAGATAGTAATTGAGTGCAAATTGGAACCGATTTAACAGGACAATTTGAAGGTGATTGGTATGGCAACAGTGTTAGTTTAAATGGAAACGGAGACTATTTAGCTGTTGGTGCAGAATTCAGTGAGATGAATGGTTCAGAGTCTGGCTATGCCAAAATTTACCACTGGAATGCTACCGAATGGGTACAACTAGGTGATGATTTTATTGGAGAAAATGGCGAATCACTTGGATCATCTATTGCACTTACATTAGATGCTCAATCAGTTGTAATTGGTGCCCCTTTGAACAGCGACAACGGCACTCTGAAAGGGAAAACACGCGTATTTGATCTTGTAAATGGGAGTTGGGTTCAACGTGGAAATGCACTTGTTGGGGAATCAATGATTACACGTTTTGGAGAATCTGTAAGTATTAGTACAGATGGAACTATAATTGCTGCGGGTGGCCTACAAAATGGAGGAAATGGGCAAAATTCAGGGCATGTACGAGCATACTATTGGAATGGAAATGACTGGTCACAAATTGGAGAAGATATCAATGGTGAAGCTTCGCAAGATTTCTTTGGATCAGCTGTGGCTTTAAGCGGGAATGGATCTATTTTAGCTGCAAGTGCTCCCTCGAATGATGGTCCTGCAACAAACACTGGGCAAATTCGGATCTTTCAATCATGTGAATTTCTTTCATTGTCAGAACAAGAAACGACTAACTTCAATGTATTTCCTAATCCTAGTAGCGAATTCATCACCATTGATTTTGGAAAACAACTCACTTCTGGAAAAATAAGCGTAACAAATGCACTTGGACAACTCATAGATGAACAATTCATTTCAGAACAACAGATGGTTCACTTTTCATTACCATTCCATGCTGGGAGCTATTTCATAACTATAACAACACCTGAATTTGGTGCTGTGACACAAAAAGTGGTGAAATTATAATCGAATCTCACCATTCTTCAAAAGGCATGGACTAAGCTTACAATTGCTTAATTCATGCCTTTTTTATTCATGCTTAAAAAAACGAACGCTTTTTCAGTTTAACAGCTTATTTCTTTGTCGGAAACTGAAACCCCAATCCCCCACTCACATAGATTTGATCCATTGGTCCTTTCCGCTCTGGATCATTCGTGTGATTGTATTGACCTTCCGCAAAAAAGTAAAAGAAGCGCGATACATTGTAATGTACTCCCACAATCAATCCAATAGTTGGTTGAAGATGGGCATCCGAATAATTTTTCAATTGTACAGCCGACAAGCCCATTTGTCCATATACAAAAGGATCCCAGCGTTTAATCGGGAAATGCCTTCCAAATCCAGCTTGGACTTGAACATGTTTATCTAAGTATTTCTGATCACCTTGTGCATCAATATAAGCCAGAATTTCGCCGCGAAAACTATAGTGATCTTCAAAATAATAGGCAAAATGACCACCGATGCAGTTGTTCTGCACTTTGTGATTCAGCATCCAAGAAGGATAAAAAGAGGCGGTGGCTTGCAACAATCCATTGCGTTGACCGTCTTCCAAATTTTGTGCGTTGAGCGATAGATAACCGATCAAACACATTCCGAGTAGGATTAATCGCGCGCCCATAAGTCAACAAATTTGAAGTTAAAACTCAGATTGAATAACAAATGACCTTCTAAAGAGCCTCCTTTTTGTCGTTCAAATTCAACCACATTATTTTCAATGTGCGTGTGAATATCAGTTCCAAGATGAATCATGTATTGAGAACTTAAACTCACATCTAGTCGTTCTGTTAGGTTGAGATGCATTCCCAATCCACCTTGAACAGCACTGCTCCAGCGTTCAGCTTGATTGGAAGGAGTTGAAAGATCGCGGTGTTTCGTATAATCAAAGCAATGACCAGCAACGACATAAGGCATCAATCGTTGATTATCCGTTTTAAAAGGATAGTACATTACACTCCAACCAATATGATAATCGGTTCGACGGGTAAAATCGTTCGTTGCTGGTAAATAATCAAAAAACCATTCCGTATTAATACGCTCACTCAATCGCAGGCGAAATTGACCACCTACACCTAAAGTCGATTGTTCATCTCCATGATTAAATGTACTCAATGAGTTCCGTTGACCAAATGAAAGTGTTCCTCCAGGAGAACCTTTATACTTCATTGGTTGCGCTAGTATTCCTCCTGAAACAGCAAGAATGCAGGCTAATAGTAGGTTTTTCATACTCATTGATTTTACAGTTCAAAACTATGACAACTAATCTTCTCGTTACCCCTATCTGTTATTCAAAAAAAAAGGAACCCGAAGATTCCTTTTAATTTATGCTTATCGATTTAATTATTCTATTCCCATTTTTTCCATGACAATATTGCTTACTCCTGTTGAAGAATAACCGCCATCGTGGAACAAATTCTGCATAGTTACCATGCGTGTTAAATCAGAGAACAAGGTGATACAGTAATTTGCACAATCCTCAGCTGAAGCATTTCCTAATGGAGCAATTGCATCTGCGTAATCGTAGAAATCACCAAAACCTTTGATTCCTGTTCCTGCTGTTGTTTTTGTTGGTGATTGAGAAACCGTATTGATCCGAACTTTTTTATCCAAACCGTAGTGGTAACCAAAACTTCGAGCGATCGATTCCAACATTGCTTTGATATCAGCCATATCAGTATAGAACGGATAAGTACGCTGAGCAGCCATATAAGTTAAAGCTACAACACTTCCCCATTCGCTGATTGCATCCATTTTTTTAGCAACGGCCAACATCTTGTGCAAAGACATGGCAGAAACATCAATTCCTTTAGCGAAATAATCGTAATTGGATTCTGTATAAGGAATATTCTTGCGAATGTTCACGCTCATTCCAATAGAGTGCAAAACGAAATCGATTTTACCACCTAATATTTCTTGTGATTGAGTGAACAAGTTCGTTAAATCCTCGATACTCGTTGCGTCTGCAGGAATGATTTGAGAATTCGTTTTTTCAGCCAATCCATTGATTTCACCCATTCGCATTGCGATTGGAGCGTTCGTCAATACAAATGTAGCTCCATATTCGTGTGCTTTTTCAGCTACTTTCCAAGCGATGGAATTTTGATCCAAAGCTCCACTAATAATACCACGTTTTCCTTCTAATAATTTTGACATCTGAATGAGATTTATAGGCAAATTTAGGATTTAATTTGAGATAAGCTCTGTGAATTGACCATCAATCAGCCCATAAAAAGGTTTTTCAGAACCATTGTCATACGTGATTTGAATCCGGTTTGTCTCTATTGCAATTGTCATCGGCAAATTCGGAACTTTTTGTTCTATGTAATTATATCCGAGATCAGTTAGATCCTCACCTTCTAAGCGAAACAGGTTCATCGAAATCGCCTTACCATCTGTTACTGCAACTAACAATAAATCGGTAAATCCAGCCTCCATTTCTACTTCATATACTTTAATCTGAATGTCATTCAAATCATTTAATTCCCAGACACCAATAACATTCACGGTATTTTCAATGCGAACCATACATTTTACCGTCTGTGTTCCTTCAATAACTGAAACAAGTGTTTGATATTTCTGTAAATACGCACCTTTCACATTCGCTTTATCGCCAATAGAAGTAAAATCAGCAATCATAGCCCCCTTGCCTGAAATTGTAACAACTTCTTGCCCGTGTAAAAGCGAACTGGTTGCAATAAACAAAAGGATGAGTAGCTGTTTCATTCCGATCAAAATTCAAATTGTTGTCCATCATACGCAACATGAACATGGGCTGGTAACTCCAACTCTATTTGTTCATGTGTACCAAATAAATGCGAAATATGCGTCAAATACGCCGATTCTGGTCCCACTTTTCGAATAAAATCAAGTGCTTCATCTAAATTAAAATGAGACAAATGCGGTTCTTTTCTAAGCGCATTCACAATGAGTACTTTTACTCCTTTTAATTTTTCAATCTCACTCTCTTCCACTGTTTTTGCATCAGTCACATACGCAAAATCATGTATCCTAAAACCTAGAACTGCCATTTTATAGTGCATTACTTCGATTGGAATCAGTTGTAATCCATCTGGTAATAAAAAGGGTTCTAAACCTATGGAATTGATATTTAGCTGCGGAATTCCAGGATAACTTGATTCAGCAAAGGCGTAATGGTATTCTCGTCTTAATGCATCTTCAACTTCAGGAGTACAAAAGATTTCCATATCTCGATCTTCCTTAAAATTAAAAGCACGCACGTCGTCTAACCCCGCAATGTGATCTTTGTGTTCATGTGTAAAAATGACGGATCGAAGTGATTGAACGTTAGCGCGTAACATTTGTTGACGAAAATCGGGACCTGTATCAATCACATGATTTTCACCATTGTGTTCAATCAATATAGAACAGCGCAAACGGTTATCGCGCATATCGGTAGACAGACATACTTCGCAATCACAAGCGATCACAGGAATACCTTGAGAAGTACCAGAACCAAGAACAGTAATTTTCACGAATGCGTTTTTAACGAAGATAGCAAATTACGGCTTACGCACAATTTTGACTAGTAAAAGACTCCAACCAAGGATCATCAATAAACCGCCAATTGGAGTTATTGGACCAAGAATTTTAGTAATTCCGTTCAACTGCCATACATCGCGCATCGTGAGCAAATAAATGGAGCAGGAAAAGAACAAAACACCAATTATCAACAAACGAAACACCCACTTGGTATCGATTTCAAATTGTTTTGCGATGAAAGGAAGAGTCAAAAAGGCAATCCCATGCAACAATTGATAACGCACTCCTGTTTCAAAGGAAACTAGGCGTTCGTTTTCGTGAATGATTTCTTTGAGCGCATGAGCACCAAAAGCTCCCAAAATAATTGCTGTAATGATGAAAAGTAACGCTATGATGATCCATTTTTTTTCCATGAATCAAAGTTAATAAGAAAAATGATCGTTGATTGAATTGAGTGAAAATGATCGGCTTGGGTCATGAAAATTGTTTACCAAAATGTACAAATGATAGTTAATGATTCTTGAGAACAGATTCAATCAATCACGAAAAGATGCATTGGATCTATAGCGGTTAATTTAATGAAGGTCAATTAGTTAAAACCGCGTAAAATTACGAATTTACGTGAATGAATTTGTCTCATAAATTCGCAATTTTACGTGCCTTTTTTTTAATCCTTTTTTGAGATCAATTAAAAATTACAACCAATTTAACTGCTGAAATAAGATGCCATTGGTTCAAAGTAATGCTCGAACCAACCTGCTGCATATTGTTTATCTAATTCAGACAAATTACTATGAATTAAAACCAATTTTGTTTTATTCATGTCCAATGGAACGAATTTGATTTCAACAATTGAATCCTCTTGATCTTCTATAAAATCTTCTGTTCGCCAAGTCTGTTTAATCGTTGTAAATGGAATTAACACTCTATTTTCACCGGTAATATAACCATCCCAAGCAGAAAATGGAACATTTAAATCATGTGAAATGGTAGCTTCTCCACCAGTCATTCCTGTATGTTCCTCACTATCTAACCAAGCATTGTAAAGTGTTTCAGGAGAAATATCAAATTCGTAGCTTACCTCAAAAGTCATAATTTACCTGTTAATCCGCTTGTTTTGATATCACTTCAATTAACGTATACGTAAAGTGATATTGATCTGTTCCTGGTGTAGCAATTCGTTCAATTTTAACGGTTATGTCATACACAAAGCCAGCTTCGTAATTGAATCCCTCAATTGACTCACTTAACGTTTCCCAATTGTCTTTACCAATAGAAGATTCTTTCTGCACGGAGAAACACATCACGCCACTTCCACATGGAACCTTTTCTGATTGAACGCGCATTTTTATGACTTCAGACCCACTGAAATCAAGTGGTGAAACTGGATTTTGATCAGTACTAAATGCAAATGTCGTCAACAAGAGCATTGTCAAAGATAGTAGAGCTTTCATAGTCGTGTTTTTTAGTGATGAAAAATGAAATACATTATTTCATATCCTAAATATAGGAAGATTCAAGCAAATAAAATAGCGATTCGAAAATCTTTACATATTTGTTTATAAATGATTGTTTTCTGTCGTAATAAAATTTAAAATCATTAGACATAAAAAAAAGGCATGAAAACCACACCTTCTAATTCAATACAAAACTCAGATTTTTAGTTCTTTGTTTTCATATATGTTTGAAATTCTTCTTTATCCATGTCGAAATTCAATAACTCAACTAAACGTCCACCATTCACACGATCTGTCATACGATCATACAAAAACTTACTCATCTCAAGGCGATCCGCATCAAATGTCAACCCTTTGATAATTTTGTATGCTTGATCTGCTGAAACACATTGCATTTTTAATTCTGTTTCAATCATTTCGCGCTTGTCTGCATCAAATGTCTCGTTTTTTAATCTCGCCACAAATGCATCGCCATCAACCAATACACTTGTGCAACTGTAACCGTTTGCAGTATTGATACCATTTCCTTGTGACGATGAACTTGTTCCATTCATAGAAATTTGAGCAGATCCAGCTCCTTGTCCGTTGTTTCCTGATTGTGAAGATTGGCTCGTAGTTGTTGTTTGACCATTCTGCGTTACCGAAGTGGATTGGTTGTAGTTGTGAGTATCTTCTACAACTTGACCATTTTGCGTGATAGTAGATGATGAGGTGGTTGTTGTAGTGGAAGTGGAAGTTCCATTGCCTAAACCAGTTCCAGAAACATTCATATTTACCCCAAAATTTCCATTCGGATTATTGGGATCGGAAACCGTTGTAGTAGTTGACATACCGCCATTTCCTGTTCCAGTTCCACTTGTGCTTGTTGATGTACTCACTCCACCAACTCCACCATTCATCGTTGGGTCTTGTATGTTGATATTGATGTTCATTCCCATTTGACCATTTGGATTATTTGGGTCTGTAACAGTTGTCCCTGAGCCTATCGTTCCCGATTGTGATCCACTTGTAGTTGTTGTAGTCTGTGATCCGTTGGGAATGTTTGGATCAGGAATTGTAGTCGTTGTGCCAACTGTACCACTTTGTACAGTCGTTGATTGTCCTGAACCTTGCGTGTTTTGTCCTGATTGATTTACAGTTCCTGATTGACCATTTGTATTCAAACCAACACTTTGATCTGAATAAACACTTTGGTCATTTGGGCGGTATTGAATATCGGTTCCTCCGGCTGGCATTTGGTTGTTATCGGTTACACCAAAATACTGCAACTTGCGTTTTTTTCCTTTGAAAACGACACGAGCTAGGTAATCTCCCGCTGCATCAACGTAGATTTTTTTGTTGATATCCCCCGTTTTTCCATCTGCGAAAATGAGTTTTATCTCATAAGAACCTGTAGTCATTCCACCAATTTTCACATTGGTTTGTGGCAATGAATTTTGACGAATTCCATTCATAACAACGAAAAATTGCTGTCCGCTATTATTGAAAATTGTCATGGATACGTTTTGAGCAAACGTAGTTAATCCAATAAAAAGAAGTGATAATGTAATGAGTATTTTCATAATTGTATTTTTTTGAATTGACGCTTTACTAAGTTCATGCCAAACTATCAAGGAATAGTCGTAGTAGAATGTAAACTCCAGTAAACAGGGCTAATTTAACAAACAATTAACCATTAACCTAGTAACAATTGTGCATTCTTAATAGATGCTTCTGAAATTGTGGCACCACTCATGAGTTGAGCTATTGCATGCAAACGTTCTGTTTCTGACAATTGACGAATGGTGGTAGTTGTTGCATTTCCTTCTGAAGATTTTGCAACTTCATATTGATAATTTCCTTTCGCTGCCACTTGTGGTAAATGCGTAATGCCAAACAATTGCATATTTGTACCCATTTCGCGCAACAAATTACCAATTCTGGCAGCAACTTCACCTGAAACACCTGTGTCAATTTCATCCAAAATCAATGTCGGAAGTGATTTTAATTCACTCATCGTTGCTTGCACAGCCAGCATCAATCGTGAAAGCTCACCACCACTTGCTGTTTTTTCAATCGGCTTTGGAGCTAGGCCAGCATTTGCACTAAACAACAATTGCACTTCTGTCTTTCCAAAAGCATCTAGTTGGTCTAAAGCAGAGATCGTGAATTTTAATTGGGCATCTGGTAATTTTAAATCGGTCATCAAACGACCCAAATGCTGTTCTAATTTGAGTGCAGCTGTTTCACGTAATTGATGAAATTCAGTTGCAATTTTATCCAGTTTTATATTTTCTGATTCCAATTGATCGGATAAAGCGGCGATTTCTTGTTCTAAAGCATCGCTACTTTCAAAACGTGTCTGGAAGGATTCCATCAGTTGCTCTAACTCAAGTTGTGATTGCAGATGGTGTTTACGCAATACTAGATTGTATTTATCAACCAATTGAACGAGTCTTAATTGCTGTTCTGGATCCAACTCCAAGGATTCTAACTGATCAGATGCTTCGGAAGATAAATCATCTAGCTCGATCATAACGCTTTCTAAACGAACAGCCAATTCCCCTAATTTCGGGTCAACATGTTTCCATTTATCAACAACTTGGCGAATCGTTCGAACACCATCAATTGGCCCATTTTCAACGGAAAGCCCATTAGCAAGCGCATCATAAGCTAATTTCAAGTCATCGAGTTGCCCCAAGCGTGATAACTCTTGCTCATAGGTTGCATAGTGATGTTGCGCAAAATCCAACCCTTCTAATTCCTCTAATTGAAAGCGAATAAAATCAGATTCTTGTTGTTGAGTCACAAGTTGTTGACACAAGTGTGCTAAACGGCTCGTTTCTTTGCGAAATTGCTTGTACCTCGATTGAAACATCACAACTCGATCGGTAATTCCAGCGAATACATCAACCAATGACAATTGAAATTGAGGCTTTTTTAACTCCAACGTTTGGTGCTGGCTATGGATATAAATGAGTTGCTCTGTGAGTTCCTTTAATTGGGTAAGCTGAACGGGCGTATCATTGATAAATGCACGTGATTTGCCTTGAGCAGTAATTTCCCTTCGGATCACCGTTTCATTTTCCCAATCGATGTCTTGTTCAATGAACCATTCTTTGTGAAAATCTGCAATATGAAAAACAGCTTCTACAACCGTTTTCTTTTCTGAGTCTCGCATCACCGAGTAATCGGCACGTTCACCTAAAATTAGATTTAATGCACCTAATAAAATAGATTTTCCAGAACCAGTTTCACCTGTAATGGATGTAAATCCTGAATGAAAAACAAGATCTGCGCTAGAAATAAGTGCAAAATTCCGAATGGAAAGTTGTGCAAGCATCAGTTAAGAATTTCTTCGTATTTAGACGAATTTGCTGGATCAATACGCTTTAAAACAGTTACAATTTCTGTTTTCTCGGTTTGAGTTGCGTCTTTATATAGATTCTTTATTTCTAACAGTTTCGCTTGTGCAAAATTCAATACGTTGACTGAATTGGGACGTGTTGCTGATACTTTACTCAATTTATTCAATGCATTGTAAACATTTTTACGACCATCTTCTTTATTCTCATACAACATATCCATCCCTTTACGGTGGTATTCATATAAACATTCACGAAGTGGCTCAAAAAGTTGTTGCAACATATTATCAATCAACCAATAACGATTACGTTTCCCCTGTTCGTTTGATTTCCATCCTTTTCCTCCAGATGCTTGTGCGTTGGATACAATTTGTTGTGCCTCAGTAAAATAAGCTGTTCCGCCTTTCAAAGAAAAGGAATCATAATCCATTCCAATAATGTAGTATGCATAGAATGCTAATAACGCTGTTAAATTGTCTCGAAATTGATTGGGAGCATAAATCAAGACTGAATTTCGTGCATAAGAAAACGAAATGTCATCATCCTGAAAATTGAAAAGCGTTGTGTTGTATGAACCGTTAAATACGGGTCGAGATGATTGCACTTGGAGTGAACCTTCATACGTTCCTGGTGTTGGAATCGAATTAATTTGTAATTGAATTTGACAATTGATGCGCTCTTCAACTTTGAATTTATCTTTCGTCCATTTCGTATTGTTCATCATTTCGTAGATGGTTTGCTTCAATTGCTCGAAAATTTCCTTTTCTACAGAAGTGATTTCCATACGCGAATCGGTCAAAATGGTCACTTGACAATTCAACTCTTGTCCGAAAAGTGAGGTTGTCATTGACAACAAGGCTGCTATTAAAATCTGTTTCATGCTAATTTATCTCTCAATGCTACCAATAGTTGTTCAGCTATCGCAGCTTTTGATTGTAACTCAAATCTAGTGATTTTATTGTCTTTATCGATCAATTGTACAGAATTTGTGTCTGTTCCGAATCCAACTCCTGGTTCTCCCATTTCATTCAATACGATTGCATCGAGTTTTTTCCGTGCTAATTTATCTTTTGCATAAGCCACTCCATTTGTTGTTTCCAAGGCAAATCCTACTACAAATTGCTCTTCGCGTTTATTCAAGGCTGCCCAAGCTAACACATCAGGGTTTTTCGTCAAATGAAGCGTTAATTCATTTGAATCCTTTTTTATTTTTTGATCGACTACTTCAATTGGTCGGTAATCTGCAACGGCTGCTGCGAAAATACCTAGATCTTGTTTTGGCCAAGATTGCTTTACTTCAGTCAATAATTCCTCAGCAGATTGAATGGAAATCAGCTTCAAATTCGGGTGTGTTAATTGACAAGTTGTAGGTCCAGAAATCAGCGTGACCGTTGCACCTTTTTTCAAGACACTTTCAGCCAATGCGAATCCCATTTTTCCCGAAGAATGATTACCAATAAAACGAACAGGATCTATGGCTTCATAAGTTGGACCTGCGGTGATCAATACGTTTTTCCCAAGATAACTTTTATCGCTTGAAAAATGATTCACCAATACTTGAAGCATTGTTTCAGGTTCCGCCATTCTACCTTGCCCCACAAGTCCAGAGGCTAATTCTCCCGATTCAGCTGGAATTATCAGTACACTATCAGCTTCTAATTGCTTCAAATTTCGAGCAGTTGTTGGATGTACATACATATCTAAATCCATTGCTGGAGCAACAAAAACGGGACATTTGGCACTAAGATAGGTCGCTAATAAAAAATTATCAGAAAATCCATGAGCCATTTTGGCCAGAGAATTGGCTGTAACTGGTGCAAAAATCATTACATCTGCCCACAAAGCCCATTCAACGTGATTGGTCCATATTCCTGTTTTGGAATCGTAAAACTCAATACCAACAGCATTTTCGGAAAGTGTAGCAACGGTTAGTGGCGTAATAAAATCAGAAGAGGCAGGTGTCATCATACATCTGACCTCTGCCCCTTGTTTCTTTAGTAAACGTATAAATGATGCTATTTTGTAAGCTGCGATACCTCCAGTAATTCCTACCAGAACGCGTTTTCCTTGCATCGACATAAGCGATTATTCTTCGATCTTACGCACGTAAATTTGATCTTCTTTCATTTCTTCAATAGCAATTGCTACTGATTTCGGCAATTTCTCGTAGAAACGTGAAATTTCAATTTGCTCTCTGTTTTCGAAAATCTCTTCCAAGTTATCCGTAGAAGAAGCAAACTCCTGTAATTTCGTTGTCAATTCTTCTTTCATGGTAGAACTGATCTGGTTGGAACGCTTTGAAAGAATAACAATAGACTCGTAGATATTACCTGTACTTTTTTCTAGTTCAAGTGTATCACGTGTAATCGTAGATCGTTCTGCATTCGTGTTTTTGAAACTCATTTCCTTTGGTTTAACTAATTTGATGAGGTTGTTGAAGGCACTTCAATGGCACTCAACTTCTCTAAATAACTATCGAATTCGCGAAGATACGACGATTCTGGAAATTCCGCAAGGAAATCAGCATATCTTTCTCTTGTTTGGTCAATTCGTTCTTGCAGTTTTGTTGAAATACTATTAATAGTCAAGAGGTAGGAATTGCGCAATAAAATAGCCGCTACTTCTTCACGGTAAGTTGAAATGGGGTAACTTTCTAAAAAGGAAGCTGCGGAAATCGTTGCAGCACGGTAGTTTTCTGTCCGTTGATACAACCGAACATTCAATACGTCCTTTGTCTCTAATTTAAAACGCAATTTATCCATCACCAAATTACACGTATCTACCAATGCAGATTGGGGATATCTATTGACAAATAATTGCAATTCATTCAAGGCTAATTCAGTTTCTGATTGATCCAATGATGGCTCTGGACTGTTTTCTACCGCACACAATGCTGAAAGAAATAATGCTTCTTCACACTTTGGTGAAAATGGAAAACGCAACGGAAAAGCACTCAAGTAGTAACTTGCCATGTACCAATCTTCTTCATAATAAAATGCCTTACCAAGTCGGTAATAGGCTACTTCACCTTCTGTCGATTTTGGCATACGCTGATACACTTGCTCAAACAAAGCAACACTTCTAGCGTATTGACCTTTATCGTACAAGGCATTCGCCATTGCGAACTTTTGTGTGTAATCATCTGACTTTAACACTTGATTGTAATTACTACAACCGGTTAAAATAATGATAAGAGAAATGGCAACCAATGCTTTCATAGGGTACAAAAATAGCATAAATGCAAACATAAAATCTTTAAAAAATCACAAGAGTCGCCCTGCCTTGATTTCCATGAGATGCAATAAACGCTCAACTGACTGTTTGTTTTCGTTGATATAAACGTCGGTTAAGGCTATTAATTGTGCCATTTCCACTGAAGAATCCTCAATAATTGGATTAAATCTGAAATAAACCAAATTGGAATCTTTTTTAGCCATTTCCACCAAGATTTGGTGTTGGTCTTCTGCTTGAATTTCTTCGATGTTATTCGATTTTGTTTCCCCCGTACCAATACTGATGAGAACAATAGGATCGCTTGGGTAAAAAACACGGGCGTATTGAAAGGCTAATTTTGCTGGGTTTTTGGTTGAAAGCATCCCGTCTGCAAGCCGTTTATTACCAATCATAACAGCGTCCAAGAAACCAGGTGTTGCAGAACATGCCTGCATCATTTTAGCGATACTTATTTGTTGAATATGGTGTTGTGAGTCAGTGAAAAGAAAGGGTTCGTCTCTATCTAAATCATAACTAACAAACAGAAAGTGTTTACGGATTTGTCCGAGTGTGAGATCACCATAAAAATGTTCGAGTACATAATTCAATGGATGAACCGAATCGCGGCTTTTAGAAGGATCAAAAAAATGTTTCCCCCGTTTTAGGTAAAGTTCAGTCATCTCAGATGGATAATGATTTCGACCTCCTACACCTGAAATCGCGAGCGCACCCCCAATAATTGCACTTGTACTTGTACCTGCATACACATCTACCCAAGAAGAAAGATGAGAATTGGGCACATAGACATTGAGTTGCTCTTCAAGGAACGACAGAAAGCGCAAAGGAATTAATCCTTTTTCACCTCCTCCATCAATGGATACTACAACACGGTACTTACAAGCCATGTAGTAATTTAGTGAATTAAAACACTCGAATCAAAAAAAATGAGTGAATGAATCCTATCGATGAAAATAAACCGCTAAAAAATGAACAAATTGAACTCGCAATTATTTATTTCACTCGTAGCGATTGTCCAACTTGCAATGTTTTTGTTGGGCGAATTGAATTCAAACTGCACAAACGCGAAACAGTTGTGTTATTGCGCGATGCAATTTCGGACAAGGTATCTCCAGGACGTACTTTATAATATTTACGTGAAGTTGAGGGAGTTGTTTTTGGTTTAACAGAAGCGATTGATTCTCCACTTTCAGCTGACGCATCTGTTGGCTTTGCACCTGGACGGAATAAGTTCCTTGTGATTAATAAATTCTCATCCTTCACTTCTTTCTTAGCGAAATCGATGATTTGTTCTGGATTCATGGGGGCATCGTAAAAACGGACTTCGAAATGCAAATGCGCTCCAAATGAATGTCCTGTATTACCACCTAAACCAATTGGATCTCCAGCATTAACTTCTTGATCTGGAACTGTTAAGTGTTTACTTAGGTGAGCATAGAATGATTCCAAACCATTGTGATGACGGATAATAACCAAGTTACCAAATCCACCATCATTGAATTTAGCATACCGAACTTTACCTGACCATGCAGCGCGAACGGTATCTCCAATTTCTAAATCTAAATCAATTCCATTGTGATAACGACCGCTTCTGAATCCGTAGCGGGAAGTAACCATCCCAGGAACAGGGATTACAAAATCTGTATGAATTTCGTCTGTTACACATAACCATAGCGTATCTTGCAAACGCATGAGGTCATTTCCACGATCTGAAGTATAACACACATCATTGTTCCAACTTTGAACAAAACGCAAAGACGTATCCGTAGAAACACGTTGGTGTAAATCGTAATTAAGAATGCCGTCGAATGCCTTATCTTCTAGATATTCCCATGTTCTGTTGGCATAAACCAACATTGTACCTTCTGGAGTTTTGATGGTATCAATTACAGTTTGGGAGGAAACATTTTGAGCTAATAAACTAATGGAAAAAAGGAAAAAAAGAGCTTTCATTGCAGGATGTTTTATCACTGGTTTGTGGGTTCAGTTGCGAATATACTATAAAAAAGCCAGTTGTTCAGGCATTTCAACTAGTTTGTTTTGCGTAATCGACTGTTTATAAGTATCTAAATTGAACTATTTCTGACCATCTAATTCTGTCACGAAAACATCGTAGAACATACTTTCATTGGGCTTTACGAGTTCGAGGTAACCTTTTGAACCATAGGCTTGATTTGCCGGAACAATGATCCATAACTTGTCGTACAATTTAGCATTAATTAACGCTTTTCTCAGACCTGGAATCAAGCTAAAGTCGTCCATGTGAAAACGGAATGGTTCATTTCGCTGGTATGAATTATCGTATTTTGGATTGGATTTGGAGCCTACAAAATAATGTAAACCAACACTTGATGTTTCTTTTACAATGAAATTATTGTCCGTTTTTTCTTCCAAACACCACACTTTTGTGCCGTCAACAATTCGCGTTGGTTCGATTTTTTTTCCAATCCTTATAAAGATGATATTCGGTGAATTAGGAGGGATTACACCTTGGATTCCTTTTTCACCTCTTGCCAAATTTGCAGGGACGTATATTTCTGTAAAATCACCAATATGCATTTCTTTCATTGCCAAATCCCAGCCTTTGTACTGCATACCATAACCGACCAAAAATGGAATCATCTCTCTCGAAAGCAAGTGGTTTCCGTCAATGACATCGCCATTTACCAATTTGACTTTATAATTGATTTCATAGACTTCACCGTCTTGTACGGCTTCACCTGTTCCTTTTTCGAACCATTGAATTTTCAATCCGTTGGGGAATTCCTTTTTATCTACAATCATTTTCTTCGGTTCCAATGCTTTTTCAGCAGTCATTGGTTCTTCCGAATGCGTTTTATTTGCTGTTTGTTTTGGTTTTGTTTCGTCTGTTTTAACTCCTTGAGTTGAACACGCAAAAAGAACCAGTGTCGAGAGGATTGCTACGCTAATTTTCATTCCAATTCTATTAATTCAATATCAACAATTAATGGTGTTAGAGGTGGTATTTTGTCTAAATCTCCAATCAATCCATGCGCTAAATGACTTGGGATAATGAGTTTTGCTTTCTCACCAAGGCGCATCTTTTTAATTCCTTCTTGGATTCCCGATTCAATATTACTTTTATCAACTCGGAAGATATCTAATTCATCTGAAGCTGTTTGATAGACAACTGTTCCATCCAACAAACTTACTTTGTATTGCACTCTAGCATCCTGTCCTGGTTGTGCTAAACTTCCTTTACCTGGTAAAATAGGAATAAAACGCAAACCTGAACCCGTCAATTGGGGTTTGTATTCGGTATGTTGTCCAAGGTATAATCGGATATCGATATCTTCTTCAATAGCCAATTCTTTGTTCATTTTAACCGATTGTTCTTGACTCCAATTGTGTGTTTTCTTTGGTGTTTCAGGTGTTTCTTCACACCCAAAAAACGCACTAATTAGTATACCTAAAACAACCTTTTTCATGCTATGGGAATGAATTCATTTACAATCGTTACAAATTTTAACGTCGTTTGTTCCAATGAAGCAGTTGATACACCACCTGAAGCATAACCATGTCCGCCTCCTTCAAAGTATTTCGCTGCTAACTCATTTACGGTATATATTCCTTTTGATCGGAATGAAATTTTAACAACTCCATCTTTTTCAACAAATAACACTGCCATTTGAATCCCCTGAATTCCGAGAACTTGGTTCACCAATCCTTCTGTATCTCCTTTTTTGTAATTGAAACGTTCTAATTCTTCTGCTGAAAGCGAAATATAGGCAATCGGCAAACCTTCCAAACAAACTAACTTTTCAGAAAGTGCATAGCCTCTCAAACGGATGCGATCGATGGTATTGGTATCGTAAATGCGTTCGTGTATTTCATAATGCACCACACCAACTTCTAATAAATGCGCTAAAATATGATGCGTATGCGCATTAACGGACGGGAAACGGAATGAACCAGTATCAGTTAATAATCCAAGATAGATACATGTTCCAATGGTTGCGTCTAAGCTGTCTAATTGTTTTATTTCTTCCAACCATTCATACACTAATTGTGCGGTGGAACAGGCTGTTGAAATCGAAATGCGAAATTGACAAAAATCAGATGGGAACAAGTGGTGATCAATCATGATTTTAGTAGCTGTTGCTTGCTCCAAATAGGGTTGCATGTCTTTCCCAACACGGCTAGGCTCATTAAAATCGAGACAACAAATCACATCAGCTTCTTGGAGTAATTGAATTGCTTGGTTTTCGTTTTTTTCGAACGTAATAATTTGATCTTGCCCTTCAACCCACTGCAAATAGTCTGCTGCAGGGTCAGGATGCACAACTGTTACATTTTTACCCCATTTCTTTAAGAGGTGAAAAAACGCCAAAGAACTCCCAATAGAATCACCGTCAGGCGATTTATGCGATACAATAACAATGCGTTGAGCGGTTTGTATGGATTGATAAATGGCGTTTGCGTCTGTCATTATTTCGTTTTATGTGTATTTGAAGCTTTCTATAAATACCAAAAGCCTCGCAAAGTTACGAGGCTTTTTTAATATTGAATGAATTCGAATTAGAATCCTAGTTTTGTGCTTTTTTTATCTTCTACAAGAATCCCAACACATTGTGGTTTTTTCAAGTCACCACCAGAAAGTGTAACCGCAACAAATACTTTACGCGTTTTATCTGTCGTAAATTCAATTGGATCAGAACCCGCTTGAGCAGAGGTCGCTAAAACATGTTTTGTTCGTTTGTATGTTTCTTTGCCATCTACCATTTTTTTCTCAACAATTAATTCGTAAATCTCGAATTCAATGGTACCACCAGCTGCATTTGCTAATTTTGACGAGAGTCTATAATCCATGCCCTCTTGTGCAATGAACGACATTTCGTACGTTTCACCAGATTTAATGGATCCAGCACGTGATTGTGAATTCACTCCGTAAGCATCTTTGGTCTTTGTTTTTCCTTTTACAATGCTTTCTGCGGTTGGACATTGCGCATTCGAGATTGAAACGAGAAGAACAAGGCAAGTCAACAGAATTGTTTTCATAGTGAGATACATTAGTTATTAGCAATTATTTTTGTTCGAACAGCTTCAACACGTTTTTTTAGATCATTGAAACATTTTTCGGTCATGTTACATTCTTCACCACCCGTAAAGTTCAATTTACCATTTGCATTTTCAACTTTCGTTTCGCTTGATGAACAATCCATTTCATTGTAAATTTTCAAAATAGAAGAAATTTCTTTTGAGTAGTTTTCAATTTCAGCATTGTCTTTATAACTTACCAAGAACTCTAATAAGTTTTCAGCAACCAATTTTTGATCAGCAATTGCTTTCTCTAATTTTGGACTTTTCCCGTACCCTTTAGAGCTTCCAATCATCAAGTGCATGGATTCAAACCAACCTCCAACTAACATCAGGGATAATTCATCTCCTTTTTCGATTTCTATGAGGCGTTGAAATGTTTTATTATAGGTTTCGTCACTTAAACGGAATAACGAATCTGCGTTACCATCCCATTTTTTGGCTAATTCGCCCAATTGTTTTCCGAATACTTGTGCTACACCGATATCGTTTCCTAATTTTTCAAGTTTCCCAAAATAAGTCAAGTACTTATTGGTTTCGTTGAAACTAGTTAAATAAGCTACATCAGCTGTATAAACACCAAAATTAAGTGCTTTTTGTGACGAAGTGGTATAACGATCTGCCATTTCAGGATCATGCATAATTGACGTATTCTTGACAACATCCATTTTAGCGATCAACGCAAATTGTTCTGATGGCGAAGGAATATTGAAATTAACTAGTGCATCTTGATTCAGATTAGACTCTTCTTTTTCATCCAATACAATATCATTTTTCGTGTCAGTTCCTCCACAGGAACTTAACAAGAGTAACAACCCTGTAAATAAGTACAACGACTTTCTCATTGATGTGTGTTTAATTTGGTGCTAAACTACTATTTTTCTTTCTATTAGTTCAAAAACGATTGAAATATTGTTGCTGCGTTTCAAGATTAAAACAGGATGAATTATACAACAACAATTGATTCCAAACGATGCGTTTCTGCAACAATTGCTCTATTTAATCCATCTGAAACAGGAACTAACGGTAAACGCATGTGTGCTTGCATCCAGCGCAATTCTTCCAATGCTACTTTTACGCCTCCTGGATTACCTTCTGCGAAAAACAATTTCGTAATCGGTAACAATTCATAGTGTTCTTTTCTAGATGATTCAAAATCTCCACTAAGTGCACTGTGAACCATTGAAGCAAAACGCGTTGGGAAAGCATTCGCTACAACAGAAATGACACCTTCAGCACCGCATGCAATTAAAGGAAGCGTTATGGCGTCATCACCTGAAAGCAATAAAAAATCACTTGGCTTGTTGCGAATGATTTCCATGATTTGTTCCATGTTACCAGATGCTTCTTTCATGGCAACCAAGTTTTTTACCTCAGCTAATTCCAATGTTGTTTCGGCAGTCATATTTGCACCTGTTCTTCCTGGAACATTGTACATAATAATTGGCAAATCAGTTGCGTCTGCTATAGCCTTATAATGGGCAACGAAACCACGTTGTATGGGTTTATTATAATAGGGTGCAACAGATAAAATTCCATCAACACTGCTTGGGATATGCGAAAACGCTTCACAAACCGCTCGTGTATCATTTCCACCGACACCATAGACGATTGGCAATTTACCATTATTTTCATCCATTACCGTATCCAATACCAACTGCTTTTCCTTAGCAGAAAGTGTTGGTGATTCACCTGTTGTTCCTTGAACAACAAGAAAATCAATTCCTCCAGCAATTTGCTCGCGCACCAAACGACGCAAAGCAGTATAATCGATGGCTAAATCTGCTGTAAATGGTGTTACCAAAGCAACGCCTGCACCTGTAAATTGTTTCATGTATGGTTATTTTACCAATTAATGGTACAAAATTAATGATTTTAGGAAGCTACAGCTTTACAAAAGCTTTAAAATCGGTGAAATAAACGACATTTTAACGCAAATAAGGAGAATCCTATTCTCACCAATAGAAGATCGTTGGAAAATGAGCAATTGAACCACACGAAGAACTGTTTTCATTTTTTTTTGATCAAATTATAATTTAATAAGTATACATATTATATTTGCACTTATTAAATATAAAAAATAGATTATGTGGACAAAATCGCACACTGTTATTAGTAAAGAAGTGACTAAAGATCAATTATGGAAACTTTTTTCAGACGTTAACCATTGGGGAAATTGGGATGAAGGAATTGAATTTGCGAAAATGGAAGGCTCGTTTGTGGCTGGAAATCACTTTATGTTACGACCCAATGGTGGACCTACTGTAAAGATAAAGATCCTCATAGCTGAGCCAAACAAACAATTTAAAGACCTAACAACCTTTCCTCTGGCAAAGATGTATGGCGATCACATTTTTGAAGAAACAGCAGATGGACTAAAAATGACCACAACAATGACAGTAAAAGGAATTCTCGGATTTTTATGGATCAAACTGGTTGCTCGAAAAATAGTTGATTCGTTACCAGCTGACATGCAACGTCAAATCGAAATTGCTCGTGCGTTATGAATCTGGTAAAGTATTGGGTTGCTGTAATTTCGAAAGATCACACTTTAAAAGGAGTTGAAGGACAATTTATTCAAGTATGCCATGGTAAACAAGCTCCTTTAAAGCGGATGCGAAAAGATGATTGGCTTATTGTCTATTCCCCAAAAGAAACCATGGAAGGCACAGAAAAACTACAACAATTCACTGCAATTGGAAAAGTCTTGGACGAATCGGTTTATTCATTTAAAATGACAGAAAATTTCATACCTTTTCGGCGGAGTATCGCATTTTACAGTTGTGAAGCAGTTTCGATTTTGCCCTTGATTCCCGAATTGGAATTCATTGTAAACAAACGATCATGGGGCTTTCCATTTCGTTTTGGCTTTTTTGAAATCAACGAACATGACTTCAATTTGATTCTTCCAAAAATGATACAGGATGAAAACAATAGAAAATACATTTAGTGTTGAAAAAGCAGAGGACAGTTCTGGTTTTCTGCTTTGGCAAGTTACGAATCTTTGGCAACGAGAAATTAAAAAAGTCCTCGAACCTTATGATTTAACGCACTCTCAATTTGTTTTAATGGCAAGTATTCATTGGTTGACATTAAACAACGTTGATGTGACACAAATTGTACTTTCATCCCATACGAAAATTGATCCAATGACAACTTCAACAGTCTTACGAACCTTACAATCGAAAGAACTGATTCAACGGAAAGAACATTCAACAGATACCCGAGCTAAAACAGTGAAACTAACTGCTTCAGGGGAAAAGCGTATCATACCTGCGATCAAAACAGTTGAAGCATTTGACGCTTCATTCTTTTCTGTATTATTGGAGCAAACCCATTCATTCAATCAAAACTTACTTTCTTTATTGACTCAACCGATCGATGAACATGCAAAGGAATGAAGCAGAATGGTTGCGATATGCATCATTTTTCAAAGAAGAAAAAATTAAGGCAAAAACAACCTTATTAGCGGAAGGGCACATTTCCAATCGTGCATTTTTTATTGAAAAAGGCGCTGTTCGTTTGTGGTTCAATAACGCTGGAAATGATGTAACTTTTCAATTTTTTTTTGAGGGGGAAAGTGTTTCTTCGATCGAAAGTTTTAGGTCTGGAAAAGCTAGTTTATATAGTATTGAAAGTATTGAAAACTGTATTATTCGATCTATCAGTAAAGAGCATTTGTTAGAAGTAATAGAAAAATCTCCTCTTATAAAACAAGAAATGGAAGACTCTATTTTCAATCGTTTAATCAATTATCAACACTTGTTTCTATCGCGCATCAAAGACAATCCTGAAACCCGTTACAATGATCTATTAGCGAATCATCCCAAAATATTACAACGTGTTCCGCAACATTACATTGCCTCATACTTAGGAATAACAGCTGTTTCATTGAGCAGAATTCGAAATAGGAAGTAAATTAACTAAACTGATTTCTTTACAATTGTTATCGTTTAACCAATACGATCATCGCAATTTTGTGCTGTACTAAAAACAATACAACATGAATGTAGTAATCGTATTTAATCACCCATACCACGGCAGTTTTTGCAATGCTATTTTAGAAGCGGTTACAACCGGATTAGAAAAAGCGAATCATACCGTTGATTTAATTCATTTAGATAAAGATGGTTTTAACCCTGTGATGAGTGCCAGTGATTTAAAAGCCTTTGTGAATCGATCTGCCGTTGACCCAACTGTTATTGAATACGGAAAAAGGCTAGAAAATGCGGATCACTTGATATTTATTTTTCCAATTTGGTGGGAATTAATGCCTGCTATGATGAAAGGTTTCATTGACAAAGTTATTTTTCCAGGAATGGTCTATGATTATTCTGAAAAAGGAATGATGAAGAAAAAAATCACCCGCATTCAAGGCGTTACGGTTATTACAACCATGAATACACCGCGAATTTTGTACTGGTCTATTTTCGGAAATGCAATTAAAAAAGCTTTATTGTTGGGCACATTTTGGAAAATAGGTTACAAAAACAGAAAATGGATCAGCTTGAATAGGGTGAAAATGGTTTCAGATGGGAAACGCAAAAAATGGCTGTTGCAATTGGAGGAGCGTTTTAGCGAATTGAAATAACGCAAAATGATCGGTTTTTCATCCACGTAAAATTGCGAATTTACGTGGATGAAAAAACCTTAAAACCACTCTATTCATTGGTGTTTGTGTGTTCTCGATGATTGATGACCCAAATATCGTTTTCATTCATACAATAGTTCTTTTTTTCTATTTCACAACAATTCAAAATAGCAATCACATCTTCAAAGTTCATGGTCTCACTTAAGCGAAAGTGAACACCAAGCCGTTCGTTTTCGGGTTCTTTCAGCGATTTGATTAAGTCTAGACTTTTTTGGATAGTAGATTGATTATCAATCGCGTGGTCTGAAAAATAAACATCGAAATAACGCTGTTTAAAAAAGTAATTACGTTTATAATAGTCAAAACATTCATTCTGCGGACTAAAATGAATCGTTAAAACGCTTTCGTTATGCGTGTTGCTTCGATACACTTTCAACCAAAAAACAAGCGGTAAGAAAACCACGCTGAGTAACCCAATGGAATAGAATTGTTTTCGCGGTTTTTTCCTGTTTTCATACATAGCATCAACTAAAAGCAACTACATGAATGAAGTAACTCTTATTTATTGAATTGAGTATACCTGACAGATAACCGCCTATCAAACACTTAATTTGATTGATTGATCGGTGCTTATTCTGCTATCATTTTTATAAAATCGGCTTCTGAAATAATGGGAATTCCCAACGAACTAGCTTTTTCTAATTTTGCCGGCCCCATGTTATCGCCAGCAAGTACATATCCTGTTTTGGCAGAAATAGAACTGACATTTTTCCCTCCATTTTTTTCAATCAAGTCTTTGATTTCGTCGCGACTAAATTGACTAAACACGCCTGAAACAACGAATGTTTTCCCATCTAACAGGTTGGAATCTAAAGCCGTTTCTTCGATTTCAAATTTTAATCCAGCTGCTTTGAGTCGTTGAATTGTTTGAACAGCTCGTTCATCTGCGAAAAACTGTTGAACCGCAACGGCAATCTTATCACCAATCTCATCTACTGCGATTAATTCTTCAACTGTGGCAATTGCAATCGCATCAATATTCTTGAAAGCTGCAGCTAGTTTTTTTGCAACTGTTTCACCAACAAAACGAATTCCCAATGCAAAAAGCACGCGCTCAAATGGCACATTTTTAGAATCTTGGAGACCAATTAATAAATTATTGGCCGATTTATCAGCCATTCGGTCCAAATTAACCACTTGATCGAAGGTTAAATCATACAAATCTGCTACCGTACGCACCAATCCTTGCTGGTACAACAACTCAACAGTTTCTGCTCCAAGACCATCAATATTCATGGCTTTTCGACCAATAAAATGTTCAATTCTACCTGTAACTTGTGGTGGGCAAGCCAAATCATTCAGGCAATAATGCTGCACTTCTCCTTCACGGCGCACCAATTCGGTATTGCATTCTGGACAATGATCAATGAACACCACAGGAATTGCGATGGAGGAACGTTTATCTAAATTGACTCCTACGATTTTGGGGATAATTTCACCGCCTTTTTCAACGTAAACTGTATCTCCTTGGTGTAAATCTAATTTCTCAATTTGATCTGCATTGTGCACAGAAGCCCGTTTTACCATTGTACCGCCCAATAAAACAGGTTTCAAATTGGCAACTGGTGTAATTGCTCCCGTTCTTCCAACTTGATAGGTAACCGTTTCTAGGACAGTCTCAACACGTTCTGCTTTGAATTTATAAGCGATTGCCCAACGTGGTGATTTGGCTGTAAATCCTAAATCTTGTTGCTGAATATAATTGTTGACCTTTATCACAATTCCATCAATATCGAAGGGCAAATTGTAGCGCTCTTTATCCCAATAATGAATGAATTCCATGATGCCTTCAATGGTATGCGTCTTGGTAATGTATTTCTGGCTTTCAAGCGGCGATTTGAATCCCCAATCTTTGGCTGTATTTACACTTTCGAGGTGTGATTCGAATGGTAAATCATCAGCATAAACACCGTAAAGCATACAATCCAAACCTCGATCAGCAACCACTTTCGAATCTTGTGATTTTAAGGTTCCTGATGCAGAATTGCGTGGATTAGCGAAAACCGGTTCTCCGATTTCTTCTCGCTGTCTGTTTAACGCTTCGAAGTTGGCTTTTGGGAAAAAAATCTCACCACGAATTTCAAAATCGGCTGGGTAATTCCCTTTTAGCGAAAGTGGAATCGTACGAATGGTTTTCACATTGGTTGAAACATCTTCACCTTGGGTACCATCACCACGGGTTACAGCACGATCAAATTGTCCATTTACATAACGGATTCCAATGGCAACACCATCGTATTTTAGTTCACAAACATATTCGATGGTTTCTTCAATGGATTTTTTGAGACGTTGTTCCCAATCCACAATCTCTTCCTCGGAATACGTATTCGATAAAGAAAGCATGGGAAAACGGTGAACAACTGATGCGAATTTTTTCGTAATGTCACCTCCTACTCGCTTGGTTGGACTCAATGGCGAAGCAAAATCAGGGAAAGCAGCTTCTAATTCTTGTAATTCGCGCAAGAGTTGATCAAAGTCAAAGTCTGAAATGACTGGATTGCTTTCAACGTAATATAAATGGTTGTGACGGTTCAATTCAACTGTCAAAAATTCAATGCGTTCTTTCGCTGCTTGCGGATTCATGGAGTTTGTTTTCGATGTAGAGACAAATATAAGAGGATTTAGAAATCATTGTTATCCGATTAAGCCATTTCCCCTCTTAACTCATTAATTGACATTACTTTTCTTTTTCCGCAAAAGAAAAGTAATCAAAAGAAAACTCGGCGCTGTTTGTCCGTCAATGCGCTCCAATTGTGGAATTGCGACCGTTTCGGTGATCCCGAGGCGGGCTTCCTCACGGTTCCCGCTTTCCACTGCATTTCACTTTCTCCGTACAAAAGGCGCCATCCTCCTAAGTCAAATTTCGTGAAAACAAATAAGAAGCCCGCAACCTGCTATTAGCTTCTATAATCATTACTCATTAGAGTATTTCCGGCTAATAACAACGTAATTTATCTGACATAAGTGTTTGGAAATATTCATTAAGACTAATTTTGACTTATTCGAACTACAACAAGGTTAAGTGTTTACTGGCGATATAATTCAGTGTGTTTTGAGAAATATCAAGTGTGTTTGCTGTATTTTCCCAATCTAAAAAGCAATTTTGAATCATCGAAATGAGTGACTTCGGTTGTTTAATGGTGAATTTTTCAGCGAGACTCAACACGTCTTCTAATTGGTGGTTGATGTTTATACCATTTACAGAAAGAAAATGAGGTGTTGGTCTTTTGTAGTTTTCATTATAGGTGAATGTTAAATCATAAGCTGGAGAAAATTGCCACTTACCCGATTTGTCCATTGAAAATCCGAAGTTTTTGGTGTGATCATCCACATTTCGACCAATAATATTAAACACCATGATTCGAAACAATTGTTCTTTTGCAGGATAATCAACATTCATTCGATTCAACACGGTAAACAATTGTTCATACGAATACGTGTTTGGCAGTCTGAAATTCATACCAGCCAATGCATGAACAGTTTGTGTGTGCATTTTCTCGCCATTCAATCGATCAAAGCGTTTCGTCATGAAATAATGCTCGTTCTCATAAGAAAGCAACTCAGAATCCATGATTGTTATTCCGCATTTTCGAGCAATTAAATAATAAGCGTATTCAATTTTACCCCGTTCTTTATCGGAATCAACACCAATATCTTTGTTGAATTTCAGTATCCAACTCTCTTGATTTTCTATAGGTAATTGATCACCGCGGTACAAATCTCCTGTATTGCGATTCATATTTAACAGAACTTTTGGTTGCGCACCTCCTGGCGAAGTTCCAACATGAATAAGATTCGCCAAATCTGCTCTATTCGCTATTGGTTGGTCATTCATTAGTGATTCTGATAATTGACTCAATGTGTTTAAATTGAGCGTTTGTTGACTTTCCTTACCAGCTTTTGAAGGCCTGTATTCCAATGCCCCCATTCCACGATTTCCGATATAGGTCAACTTTTCTAAGGGTGAAAGATCGCGGTAATTTTTACCTTCTTTTTCTAGGTATTTCAAAAACAAATCAGTTCCGAATTTATCTGGTAACGAATCCGCAATCAATAAGGGGAGTCCGTCAGCAGAAACGATAGAAATATCACTGACAACAGTCGAGTTAGTTATCTCCATTACTTTATTGGAAACAGGAAGAAGTATTGGAGATAATTCCAACCCCGATTGGATGAATTTTGGCGCAAATTCGAATGAAGTTGTCTGTGTGTTTTCATTCCAAGCTATCACTCCAACTAATTCACCCCACAAAATCACTTCAACCAACATCATTTGTTATAACCTCCTCTTTTTCGTTGTTTTTGTTCGCGTTCATACAATTCCATTGGAGTTAATTTGTACTCTTCCTTTTTTAGAAAGAAGTCAATTTTATCCAATAAATTAAAGACACGGAGTAGCGCAATCAAGGAAGTAATGGAAAAATTTCTCCCTTTTTCAATTTCAGCGATGGAACTTCTGCTCATTCCCGTTTTTTCAGCTAATTCAGTTTGTGAAAAACCAGCGTCAATTCGAAGGGCTTTTATTTTCTCACCCCACAACAGCCTTAGTTCTTGATCTGAATAATTACCCCATGTATTCAACATACAGTAAATGTACTATAAAAAAGTCAATAAGTAAAATAATAACCACTATTGACTTGTATACGCGACAAATAAAATGATTTTTTAATCTAATTCCTGACCGCTTTCAACATGCGATTTTTACCTGAAAGATCTTGATGGATTTCAACACTACTGAATTTCATGGTAGCTTGTACTAATTCTTGGGTTGCTAACGCGTAATCTTCGTGTAACTCAAACGCCAGAATTCCACCTGGAACCAATTGCTGCATCGCTTTTTCCGTAATTGCTTCGTAAAACAACAAAGCACTTTCATTTGGCACAAATAGCGCAATATGTGGTTCAAACGCCACGACATTGGTTCGCATGTGTGTTTGTTCAATTTCAGGAATGTAGGGTGGATTTGAAACAATGACATCGACTTGCGGGGTAGTTCCTTCAGCATCAAGCGCATTTTTCAGTTGGAATTCAACATCTAATTGCAAGTTGTTTTGATTCTGAATGGCCATTCCGATTGCTTCTTTTGACCAATCGTAGCCATGAATAGTAGCATGTGCAAAACGATTTTTTAATGCAAGTGCAATACATCCAGAACCTGTACACCAATCGATGATCGTACCAGAAAAATTAGCAGGAAGTGAATCGGCTACTAATTGTACGAGTTCTTCGGTTTCAGGTCGTGGGATCAAAACAGCTGGTGAAACACGTATTTTCAAATCATCAAAATAGGTAAATCCCGTAATGTATTGCATGGGTTCACCTTTCAATAATCGCGCTTCGATTAGCTGTAGTTGCTCAGAAATAGTACTATCTACTACCTTATCTCGTTGAACTAATTGTTCCGCCGATGATCGATCAAAAACGTCTTCGAGTATATACCGGAAGATGTTTGCAATTTCACGTTCTGGATAGATTTCCTTAAGCGTGTTTTGCCATTGCTGTAAATGAGCTGAAAAAGTTTTCACGGCACAAAAGTAATGGAAGATTTAGTGATTGAGTAATTAACTCTTAGTATCAGAAGAAAATATCGCAGTACAACTTAATGAATCACAACATCCACTATTTTCTTTCCATCGACACTTTCCCAACGAAAACGATTAAACATACTTGTGCGCTCCTTAATTACTGGAATTTCTATCCGAGCAGCGATTCCCTCACCACCATCAGCTTGTTGCGCGCTGATCACACACTGATCAATTGGAAATGAAATTGGACTTAATTGCTCATCATACAAAATCATCGTTGTTTTACCTGCATTCCATTCGTCTAACGAAAGTCCAATGATCGGATCGATCATTAATACACGAATATTGTTTCCATCTTGCCGTTCATCAACCTCAACAGCAATAGATGAAATTTCAACACCAGATGCTATTCCTTTATATCCTAAATAAGAAGTTACTCCAAAAGTAGAGGAAGTTTGTTCCAATGGTAATTCAGCGTCAACTATAATAACATCAAACCAAAGTGTAATGTCATTTGTGCTTTTTTTATCGAAAAACCGCGCTTGAATCGAACAGGTATCACCGGGTTTTGATAATTCATTAAATCCTAATGTAAGCGACAACTTGCTCAATTCTGCATCAGAAAAACCACTAAATTCTTCCCCTTTAAATAAATCATCAACATAGGCTAAAGTATCTCCAGCTGGATTCTTCATGACTAACTCAACACCTGGAAAATACATCTCATTTTCTTTTAAAAAACCGATTGGATCAACCAATTGGATTTCAAACTCAGTATTTATCGGTAATTGATTCCCTGTCCAAGTTGCTTCATCAAGTTCAACTTTCAGTTCTTTTGCTGAAATACCATTTTCGCTATACCTCAATCCAGTAAAAGGTAAAACACCTTGCTGTGCAAAGGAAATGCAACTAATCATGAGGAAAAAAAGGTTAGCTATCGTTTTCATATTCAATACTTTTGAATTCAAATCTACGAAATTAGAACATGACTCGTAATACACCAAATGCTGTATTTATATAAATGGTTCACGGTAAGAATAATTCAAAGAATGCAACCAAAAAACAGATACCACTCAATAGACCATCAATATAAACCAGTTTCTGGCCTTGTTCCTGAACAAGTAACCATGCTATTAAAAATCCACGGGCAAGAAATTGCAGGCAAAAAAAGAGTATGATTTTTAGTTCTAATAAATGGGACCAGCTAAATTGAAAATTGCCATTGAGAAAAGCAGTAAAAGCACGCGTCAAACCACATGTTTTACAAGACATTCCAGCTTCTTGGTAAACACACTTAACAGCAATCAATTCCCATTTTACACTGATCACCAGAAGCAATAATGCTACAAAAGAAATTAGATTGAAATAAAAGTAGGTTTGATTACTTCTTTTTATGCGCATGTTCCTTTGCGTCTTGGATGGAATCCTTTTCCAAGTAATTATGGATTTGATCTTTCGCTTCGTCAATAACGCGGTCTTTTACTTCATCCACAATTTCATCTTTCAATGTTTCCTCGATGTTTTCTATTTTATTTTTCGCATCAAAGACTATTTTGAATTGATAATACTGATAAATAGAAGCTGTTAACGCAATCGCACTAATGATGATTCCACTAATTGGCAGACTTTGTCTTCCATTTTCTTTCTTTTGCAAATAGAATCCAACACCTGATAGGATAAGTGCCATGATACTTGGAATCAACGCATAATAACCGATACAAGGGATGAGCGAAAAGAGTAATGATAAAATTCCAATAACTAAACCTAGGATAGCAAATAATTTAGGATTTCCTTGAGATGTAACTTTCATGAAGGGTTAATTTATGGAATAAAAATACTTAAATGTCGTTGATTTGTGATCATGCCTTCAATTTCAATCGGTAAAAAGCTGCAATTTTAAAGATCCAACCATCTGAAAAATCAGTATTCAATTGCGCGCGATTGTCCCCAAAATTGAACAATGGAATACCAAAAGTAACACCCTCGTTGTAGATCCGATAAGATCTCCCAAAAGAATGTCCAGCACCTAATTGAACGTGAATACCGCTCTTCATTCCATATTGGAAATAGGTATATACATCATTTGTCGATCTGGCTAAATAACGATCTTGCTCCGTTCCAATTGGAGTATTGAGGTTATAACTTCTGATTTGACCTTTAAAATTAAGACCAAAACGGAAGCTTTTTGTGAGTGAATAATTTAGATCCACCGAGAGCGGTAATAGTACTTTCGCCTCGAACTTCTCGGAAGGATTTAAATAATAAAAACCGAAAATGGGAACTAGGAATGGTCCGAATAATTCATCATTTACATACACTCCGAAATTGTAATTGAAGTGGTCTGTTTTTTTATATTTCATCAATACAACTCCGCCGATCTGAAAATCACGGTTAGCAATTTTTTTGAAATCAGACGAAATTTTCGGGAGCAGCATATAAGTTCCTGACCAACGATCAGTGTGCTTAATATTCGTTCCCAGTTTTAAGGTTAATCCTGTTACAGATTCTGTTTCTCTAGTTGGATCAAAGGAAGCATTCGTCGTTTCAAGTGTACTTCCTGTAAGGATTGCAAACTGATCATTGACTTTAATAGGTAACGTAAAATCTCCGTTTATTTCTTGAAGTCTGGTTGTAACAAATCCTGTATCAAAAGAATTAGCTGAGCTAAATGCATAATCGAATTTTGCCAGATCTATGTAATTCTGACCAATCCCTACATTCGTCAAAAGTGACAAAATAAAAATCAACTGTACTCTTCTCATAAGCGGTTCAATGCGCTTTTTCTTTTCTAATGAACTATAACTGTGTTAAATGTAGTATTTAGTTTGGAGTATCGCTATTTTGATATGCTGATTGTAGTACAATGATCAATTAATCGTTGTTCATGCTAAACTAAACGAATCACGCTTCAATTGCTACAAAAAATGCAAAATGAGTTTCAATACTTGTGTGAACAACAGCCAAATCAACACTACAACAATGCCAAAACCAATAAATCCATTCATGATTTCTTGTTCCAGTAACTGTTTGAGTGGTTTTTTACCGAGAAAAAATAACCAACGGAAAAGTCCACCAATAAAACTAAAAAATGAGCCTATTAACCCGAATAAGCCGTCATTGTCGTCAATGTCGTCAATGTCCATTTGAAAGTGATTTAAGTGAAAGGTATGCTGTTCTTATTTCTTCAATTTATCCAATGCCACATGGAGTTTTAATCCACGGCAATCCTCACCCATCGCAACGATTTTTCCTTCGCCATCAATGAGAAATGCACTTGGAATGTATTGCACAGCATAAGCCGAACCAGCTTTGTTTTCTTTGTCCCAAACGTGATTTTTCCAAATCAAGCCATCTTTTTTAATAGCAGCTTTCCATTCATCGGCACTACGATCGAGCGATACGCTAAATACTTCAAAACCTTTGGCATTTTTGAATTTGGTCTTTTTGTATTTCGTGTACACTTCAACCACATTCGGGTTTTCTTTTCGACAAGGTCCACACCAAGATGCCCAGAAATCGATCAACACGACTTTACCGCGTAAGGCAGAAAGTTTAACGGTATCTCCATTGGTTCCAGTCAATACAATATCTGTTGCTTTATTGCCAACAATGGGCGCTTTGCTTTTTGTAGGTTCTACAAAAGAAGAACTCCAAATCAAAATGATTCCAGCTATTAGACCAGTTGAAATCCACTTTACTAAATTATTGCGTTTCATCATGATGTTATGTACGTTATTGAATGGAAAATAGATCTTCTTTTTATGAAATACGACGAATATCTGCTCCAAGATTATTCAAACGAATATCGATATCTTGATAACCACGGTCAATTTGTTCGATGTTATGAATCACACTTTTGCCTTTTGCTGACATCGCTGCAATTAACAAAGAAACACCTGCTCGAATATCTGGTGAAGTCATTTGAATGCCTCTTAATTGATGCTGACGACCTAAACCAATGACCGTAGCGCGGTGCGGATCACACAAAATGATTTGTGCACCCATATCAATGAGTTTATCGGTAAAGAATAAGCGTGATTCAAACATTTTCTGGTGAATCAATACACTTCCTTTTGCTTGAGTCGCTACAACAAGAATGATCGATAATAAATCGGGTGTAAATCCTGGCCAAGGTGCATCGTAAATAGTCAAAATAGAACCATCAATGAAGGTGTCAATTTCGTAACTTTCTTGAGCAGGAACATAAATATCGTCACCTCTTCGTTCTAACTGAATTCCCATTCTACGGAAAACATTCGGGATAATCCCAAGGTTTTCGTAACTCACGTCTTTGATGGTAATTTCGGATTGCGTCATTGCTGCTAATCCAATGAAACTACCAATTTCAATCATGTCAGGAAGAATCCGGTGAAAACAACCACCTAATTCTTTTACACCTTCAATGGTGAGTAAATTGGAACCAATTCCTGAAATTTTTGCGCCCATTGAATTGAGCATTTTACATAACTGTTGCAAATATGGTTCGCAAGCAGCATTGTAGAACATTGTTTTACCTTCAGCCATAACAGCTGCCATGACAATATTTGCGGTTCCAGTTACAGAAGCTTCTTCTAAGTGAATATACGTTCCAACCAATTTTTTGGCTTCAATGGAATAAAAATGTTCACCTGCATCGTAATTAAAGGTTGCTCCTAATAAAGCAAATCCTTCGAAATGTGTATCTAAACGACGACGACCAATTTTGTCACCACCTGGTTTCGGGATAAATCCTTTGCCATAGCGAGCAAGTAATGGACCAACGATCATAATAGAACCACGCAAAGATCCTGCACGTTTTTTAAAATCCTCCGATTCTAAATAGGGCAAATCAATCTCTTTTGCTTGAAAAATATACGTACCACGTTCTACTTTTTCCACCTTCACTCCCATAACCTGGAGTAAACTGATTAATTTGTTGACATCAACAATATCAGGAATATTAGAAATGGTAACTTTTTCTGGAGTCAATAAAACGGCACATAAAATTTGTAACGCTTCATTTTTAGCCCCTTGAGGTGTTAATTCTCCTTTTAATTGCTTCCCTCCGTAGATTTCAAACGATGACATTAATTTGGTCTTTTGCGGTTTTTATTCTTGTTGAAATTATTGTTGTTGTTGTTGTTGTTGCTGTTGTTATTGTTGTTGTTTTTCCCACCTTTTTTAGCAGGACGTTTATTTGGTTGAATCCCAAAAGATTTTAAGATCAGGTTGGTATTCATCAACTCATCAGGATTCTCAACAACTAATTCACCTTGCGATAAATCTTTTAATTGATTGACAATTACATGATTTTCTACCGCATCGTTGTTGTATGCTAAGTATTGTTTTTTCATGAAATTGGCCATCGTGATTTTGAGGTAATCCTTTTCTTCTTTGTCAGTTACTAAATGCGCATCTGCAAGAATATTTTGGGTGTATTTACCGTAATGACCGTACTTGATTTTTCCTTTTGGATAAATCATGCGATCAGGTTTACTGTAAAGAGTCTCAGCTTTTGGAATTTCGTAAGGTGAATCAACATCTAATTTAAAATCAGACATGACAAATAAATGCGTCCATAATTTATGACGGAAATCATCCACGTCTCTGAGGTGCGGATTTAATTGTCCCATTACTTCGATGATTGCTCTTGCGGCTTTGTTACGTTCATCCTTCTCGGCAATTTCCATTGCATGAGCGATCATTTCCTGAACGTTCCTACCGTATTCGGGGAGCAACATTTTAGCCCGTTGCGTATTGTATTCCATGAATTGTTTTACGAAAGTTCAAAAATACGGTTTTTAATCGAATTTTCAATTGGATGTGAAAGTCTCGTTTTTTTCAATGAAAAAGCCCCGCTGAACTTGTTTCAACGAGACTTTTCCGAACCAAAATAATGCCCTTATTGTTTGATAAATGGCACTGAAGCTGATTTTCCTGTTTGAGAAATCACGCGTACTTGATACCATCCTGATTGCCAATCAATCGAAGGAATTTCAATTGTTGACTGATCACTCTCAACGCTATATACTAGTCGACCTTGTAAATCAACTACTTGAATGTTCAATAAACCTGCTTCATCCGATTCGATGAATACATTTTCAGTTGTTGGAACTGGATACATGCGGATTGAAAGTGGAATGAGGTTTTCATCAACACTTAACATACAATTGTTCAGCTCATCAAATGTTGGATTCACAAACGCAAAAGTCCCTCCATCTGGACAACGTGCGTATGAAATATCAGCTGTTTGTAACCCAAAATCAACTTGATCATACAAATTTGTTAAGGTACCATCTGTTAAAATGACCGATTCACCTGTAGCTGTTAATTTAAAATTGGCATGCAATCCGCTTTGAGAACCGTCTTCGTCTAACCAAATAATTAATACATCACCCGCATTGATCGATGTTCCTGTTGGAATCATCCACTTTTGAAGCATTGTTGCATCGTCTGTTAAGTACAATCCAGTTAAATCAATTCCAGAAGCAGTTGTATTGTACAATTCGATCCAATCATCACTTTCACCATTGGAATCATACGCTGTAGAAGTATTCGTTGCCATGATTTCATTGATCAAGACATCACCAACATTGGGTAATGGCAGGTTGATATTCAATGAATAATACTCGTGTTCAGCACGTTGTGGACTAAATTTCCCTGCAGTTGCATTTTCAGCGTATACATAATATTCCAAGTCTACGCTATTTAATAAAACACTCACACCATACACATGATCACCTGCTGCTCCATCATTGTGCGCACCATCATCAAACATTTGGGTTCTGAAAAAACGAGCAGGATGTTCAGTACGTGTTCCTAAATAAACGGTTGTTTCATTGGAACATGCTGCTGTAATGGTAATTGTTTCACCATAATTAGGCGTTGCATTACTCGGTGTTACTGAAGTAATTGTTGGTCCAACTAAATTATAGTCGGTATTGGATTGGAAAAAAGTTGCACGAGCGTCCATTAACGCTTGAATTCCTGGGATTGAACTTCCCATTGGTCCACCACCTGAAACTGCGGTAGACAAACTATTTTGGAATTGAGTATACGTATAAAATTTGTATGGATCAGCTTGAACTGCTGCATCCATTGTTGTACGTAAAGCATTTGCTGTTGTCAAAAATTCAGATGCATCGAAATTTTCTTGCACAATTGTACGAATATGTGCCATGTACATGCGTTTGTACTGTGCATTACTCAATAATTTCACAATCAAGGGATGAATATTTGATGTTGAATTGGAAAAAGGATCCAATGAAGTAGCTACGTACGATCCAGAACCTGTTCCTCCTGGGAAACCCGCAAAACTCATGTTCAAATCCCAAACAGTTGGCACAAAACGATCATTCAAATCTTTGTAGAGGTAATAATTTTGACGAAACGCACCAGAATAACTATCCAAATTGACCAAAACATTATTAAATGCTAACATCCAAAGAGCACGATCAATGTCTAAGTTCGTTTCAATGTCTGCAAAATGGTTGTTCAATGTATCAATAAACGCTGTCAAATCATTCCAACCATAAGTCGATTTCAACTCGTAGCCATTGGCATAAGAACTACTATCTAAATCAATGTAGTTTAAATCGGGGCTACCACTACTTCCTGGACCTGCTCCACCAACGGGGTTGCATTTGAAGAAAGAACCGTCAGTTGTAAAATAATGATCACCATTGAATTTATCATTGATACTTTCAGCACTCGAATACAATCCACGAAGCGAACCATTGATATATACGTTGGCAAAATTCGCTTTGGGACAATCCATGTATTGCTCTAAAATAGCATAACTCAATACTTCACGAATCATGGAAGGATCTTGGTAACCATTTTGCAATTTTATATCCGTATACCCTTGGTAATCGTAACTGCCATGTGTGTAATCCAATTCAATGTGAATAGGGTTTTTATTGTTATTGGCATTGTATGAACTGTTTCCTTTGTACTTCACGCCAACGCTATCGAACACAACACCATTGATCCTGACAGAATCTGCTAATAAATAATCCTCAGTTGTTGAAGCCAATGCATCCAATTGAGCATCCCAGTTAGAAGCACCGAAGAAAACTTCAATGGTTTGAATAGTAGCTCGGTCATAAAAACCTTGTGCTTGTACTGCAGAAATGCCTACAATACAGAAGGAAAGGGAAAAGAGTAGTTTTTTCATATATCTTGATTTGTAGTGTAAGATAACGGTTATTAAGAAAGGTTTAATTGAAGGTTAAATTAATTTAAAATTAAAGCAAATTGAAAATTGAAAATTATGAATTAGGAAATTATCAAATTATAAAGGGGGATTCTAGGTTCTAATTCAATCTCCTTGCTAATTTTTTAATTCATAATTCATAATTTAAATGCCTTTTAAAGCTACAAAAAAGAAAATTCTGTTCTGTTCCAAATGGAGTCGTATGATCTTCTGTAATACATTTCAATTTGTCAAAACCATTTTCCAATTGAGCTGTTAGTGCTGATTCTGTGTATTGTCGAATATTCAACCCACTGCACTTTTGAGGTCCGGTTTCAGAAAATGTACCAATTGTCAAAAAACCATTGACCGATTGTTCTGCAATTTTGAGGTATTGGTCTATTTGTGTGGCTGTAGTTAAAAAGTGAAAAGTTGCACGATCATGCCATACATCAAATGTTCTGTCTGGCTGGTATTCGGTTATATTGCTGACTACCCAATTCACTTTTTCAGCTTGTTTTCCTAGCCTAATTTTGGCTTTTTCTAGTGCTTTTTCTGAAATATCTAGAACGGTGATGTTTTCAAATCCTTCTTTTAATAAACAATCAACCAATTGACTATCTCCACCACCAACATCAATAATTTGCGCTGTTTTAGTTAATCCAAATGAATGAATAAAATCCAATGAAGTTTTCGGAACATCCTGTGTCCAACTCACTTCATGTGGCTGTTTAGTAGCGTAAACGTTTTCCCAATGATCTTTCGGTTCTTTCATAGATTCGAAATTACCAATTAATTTTTAGTTGGAAAAACCTAATTCTAGTTGTGCAACAATGGTTACTTAAAGCTCTCAATAGAAAAAGCTTCATCAATGATGGTAATCTGACCGAATTGCCCTGAAAAACCGCGTTGACCATTGCCACCATTTGAACCAGTTCTTGGTGGATATTGACCAGCTAGTGGTTTTCCTGGTTTTCCGCCAGTACCACCTGTACCTCCATCACCACCAAATCCAGCTTGTGCAGATAACTTTAACAATGGTCTAAAATCTGCGGCGCTGGAATGTAAGACTACACGAATTGAACCACCGTTTCCACCGTTTCCGCCATTACCGCCAAAACCACCGTTTCCACCATTTCCAACTCCTTTTTGTTTTCCGTTGACTACTTCACCATCTTTACCATCGCCTCCGGAACCTCCTTTGCCCCCATTGCCTCCATTACCTCCAGAAGCACTGATTTCTAATGGTTGAGAACCTCTAATTTGGTATTTACCAACCACTCCAGTTGTCAAGTTCATCACATGAATAAAATAAGCATTGGAATCTTTCCAAATATGGATATCATAGGAGTTTCCATTAAGCCCGTTTTCTCCATTTATTCCTTGATCTCCGTCTTTACCATCACGAAAAAGTGCAGCTGTTCCACCATTTTTTCCGTTATTTCCTGAATTCGCTGTATAGGGTTTGTTACCAAGCGAAATACCTGCATTAAAATTCAAATACAAGGTATCAAATGTCACAATTTCAAAATCATTTTTACCGGTCATTCGAAGCATTACAGGCACTTTTACATCGGTATAGGAAGTTGGCATTGCAACCACTTTAATTTCTTGATCCTTTATATCAAAATGCACATTATCACTTGATTCAAAATGGGAATTGTTTTTTAGACAAATCAATTCACCTGTTTCCATTTGTGCACAAACGCCACCTTGAATGACTGAACCGATATTATTTGGTGCATCTGGATTGTAATCGAGGGTAAGGAAATCAATACTCTCAACTTTCAAATTTTTGGTATTACCGCATGATTGAAGGAGAAGTGCAAGTGTGCAAATTAATAGTAAGTGTTTCATTTTGAATCTTTGGACAAAAATAAGAATCAGTAGATAATATTATCCTTTTTAGAGAAATTTAAACAAACTAAGTTTTGAACTGGTTTTGATCGTGAACTGAATGAAAAACAGGTCATTTTAAATCATATCTAGTAAAACGATTTACTACTTTTTTCTTTAGGAAACCGCAAAAAGAGCACCTACATTTGATCAAAATTATGCACAAATGAAAGAATTGACAGAAATGACAGAATACATTGGCTATGCAGCTTCTGCTATGGTATTAATTTCATTTCTGATGAAAAACATTCGAAATTTGCGTATTCTCAACTCAGTTGGCTGTTTGTTATTCATTGGGTATGGTGTGTTATTGAGTTCAATTCCGATCATCGTGACCAATACTGCAATTGTGCTGATCAATGGGTTTTATTTAATAAAAATGGCTCGAACAGTTGAACGTGAAGAAGAATTTTGACCGTTCAATAGACCCATTTACAACGTAACAACCACGTTTCCCTTTTTATGCCCTTGATCAACATACCGATGAGCATCAACCATTTGCTCGAACGGATAAATGCGATCAATAACCGGTTTTAGCACTCCTTTTTCAACCAATTCTTTTAGGAAAATCAGGTCTTCGGCTTTTTCAGAAGGATTTTGACCAACGATTATTTTCTTGCGACTGACCAAAGAAGTCCACATCATGTGTACACTTTTAAGCGGTTTGGTAACGTTTAAATAAGTACCATTTTTGTCCAGCAATTGATTGCAGATGGAGAACGGAATTTTATCAATCGCTACAAAAATGACATCGTAGGTTTCTAATTGTTTGACAAAATCGGTTGCTGTATAATCAATGACTTTATCAGCACCTATTGATTTGACAAGGGCCAAGTTGGTAGATCCACAAACGGCAGTTACTTCGGCACCGAAATACTTTGCCAATTGAACAGCATAGGTTCCAACACTTCCAGATGCGCCGTAAACGAGTATTTTCTTCTTCTGAACACCCTGAACAGATTGTGCATCCACACCAGCTTTTCGGAGATAATGCAATGCTGTTCGTGCACCTACGGGAAGAGCTGCGGCTTCTTCAAACGTACAATTGGTTGGTTTAATGGCAATTGTTGCTGTTTCAGGAAGACATTTGTATTCAGCGTAAGCCCCAAACCCAAAAAGAGTTGCCGCGAATACTTGATCACCTTTTTTGAAAAGTGTAACCTCTTTTCCTATCGCTTCAATTTCTCCTGCCAATTCCACACCAAGAACTGCCTTTTTTGGTCTACGAAATCCAAGAATAAACGCAGCAGGAATCACAAAAGAAGGTGGGATTTTGAAAGCCCTGATTCGTGTATCAGCAACTGTAACAGTTGTTGCATGAATTTTAATTAACACTTCATGATCTTTGGGAGGTGGTTTTTCCATCTCAACTTGAACCAATACTTCAGGGGCTCCATATCTTGGGCATACAATAGCTTTCATCATCGTTTTTTAATTATTCATGAATGATTTTACTTTCCAATTGAAACGCGAATACTTCCTCGAGTGGGACTTTAAAAATATGTGCCATTCGAAATGCTAATTCAAGCGTTGGAAAGTATTTTCCGTTTTCAATTGCCACAATCGTTTGGCGTGTAACACCTGTTTGATCTGCCAATTCTTGTTGTGTCATTTCGTTGGTGTAAAATCGCAACTTGCGAATGTTGTTCGTGATTGAACATTTACTGATTTGATCGGATTTCTTCATCTTAAAACCCTTTTCGGTAAAAATATAATTTAGCACATTCAGAAACGATACCTGCAATAAATCCAGAAATAACCAGTGTTAGAAACATGACCCACGGTTGCATTCCAATGGCCAATGCTGTCATGGAAAGTAAAAATCCAACTGTGAAAATCCAATGAGAAATACGGATTGCTTTGAGATCAATTAATTTGTCGCGTTCATCCGTTTTAGTTGGAATATCCTCATTTGTCACCATTTTATTGAGAATTGCAAACACAATGTGAATGACGATTTGCGACACAATTGCAACTGGTATCATCACTAAAAATGCCTTTCCCCAGAATTTAAAGTCATTGACAATGGCAGGATTTCCAGCGATATAATGGTTGTAAACATACCATGAATATCCTCCTAGAATTACAACCAAGCCAATGATCGTTACGAGTATTTGTTTTTCTTTATTATCCATTTTTTTAGTTTTATGTGTATACTTATTTTGATACAAAGTTAATTATATCATTCATCATGTATATTATTTTTTACATTTAAATTCTTAAAAAATCATAACCACCTTCCAAATGCTTGTATTTATTGATGAAAATAACCTTTGAAAATCTTGGTTAGAACCAAAATAAGATTAGAATAGTATGTGCAAATAGGGTTTGTGTAAAATCAAGAGATGCTTAAATGGTTTTTCACTTCCATTTCGAATTCATGAAATAGCTGAAATGGAAAGTCACCGTTTCTACTTTTGGAATAGGAGGAATCTTGCATCAACCATGCAATTTTCTTTAGTTGTACATAAGCCATGGTCAAAAAGGCTTTTTGTGTGCATTCAAATTCAGTAGTTGTCACAAACTGTTTAATTTCTTCGCCATACGATTCTGAAAATCCTTCAACAGAAATATGAATCTTATGCTGACGTTCTTTGAGACGTTTAATCGTAATTTGCTCGCCTCCTGGTTCACCGTACCAATAAAATTCCACTTCCACTTGTCCATTCATGAGTCTTCTCAATACTTGAATAAAATCATGGTATGGATCACCAAAGACATGTGAAATGGTCAATTCAACTTGTTTTCCTTCTAAAAAAATGAAACAAGTACTCCAGTATTAAGGAAAAATCGAAGTCATCTGTCGCTTCCATTTAGTGTTGATGATAACCAAATTTCGCACAGAATAATCTCAGCCGACCGTAACCGTATTCATCCATGTATTCCCAAATCTGTGTTCGTACTTCTTTCGATTTTCTGTTATTCTGCGGATCAGCAAGTATGGCAATCCAATAATTCAAATACGGTTTGATGTCCTTTGCTTGAATTAATCCAGCTTCCAAATAATGATCAAAAAGAATCAAACGATCAAAAAAAGCATCAAAAACGCATTTGATGACGACTTCTTCTTCACTAAATCGATCTCTTTCTTTGTGTGTTTGCAAAGACGAAACGATTAATTCATCGGTAAAGCTCAATTTGTTTTTAGCTCCCAGTTCATTGACTTTTAATTCCAACTCATTGGCAGTCCAATCCAATAAAATCATCGCGCGTTTCATATCGAAATCGCTATTAAATTCCTTAATTTCTTTGGAAACAAACTCTGCTTTTTTCCATTTCTGAGCTTTCGTATATTCATATATACCTTTGATGAAAAGCAATACGGTAATGAAAAATGCCCCGATTTTAAGTACTAATTCTAATTCGTTGCTCATGAGCTGGTATTTTATCGATTAATAAACGGCACACAATTGTTTTGCCTCTTGTAGTATTGTTCTTTCTCTTGTGGACTTTATTCCAATTTTATGAAGAAGTGAATCGTTTTTGAGGAGATCTTGGCATAAAACAATTTCACGTTCCAATAATTGCAGTTTCTCAGCGCGCGTGAGTGAAGTTAAACACGTGATTGGATACAGTTTGTAGTCATCAATCTGTTCTTTGAGACTTTTTTTAAACGGATGATCCCACCCCAACAACTGTAATCCAGCACAACTTCCGTACTGCATGGCATCAACCGTAAAACGTGTATTGGTAACGAGCCAACCCGATTGTTTTTTCGCTGCGAAAATTGGGTTTTTAATCGCATGCGCCACTACATCGTTGAACCGAGCATGCACATATAACGGAATTTTCACATTACAAGCGATTCCTTGTTCATTGTGGTACTTACATTCAACGAGGATGTGTTCATTTTCCTTTTCAGCAATGACATCAATCTCATGTGTTACGCATTTTCCTTGCAGAATTTCTCCCACTCTTGTAGCATACCCTTTGGACTTAAACAGCTCTGCAATCAATTGTTCAAATGGAAAACCTGCTGGTCCCAATTCCATGATTGCTTGTTTGAGGTGATAGCGAGCTGCCAAATGCCTTCCTCCTTTTTTCAACAGCGAAAATGCAATTTGATAGATCTTCTTGGTCGTCATACCATTGTATAACTTTGTTTTCACTTCTTCGATAACGGAATCGATTTGATCTTTCGGCGCACCAGCATTGGTCATTGAATTCCGTAACTTTTCTTCGGAAAAAGTAGTTAGCTCGCCTGAAGCTTTCGTAATTGCTACTTCGTTAAAGTTCATTTTGTGTCATAAAAAAAGAAAATACGTATTCATTTTCGTGAAAATCGGTAAACCAAATTAAGCATAATTAATCTTCGGTGGTAGGTTCTAAAAATTTAATGGTCTTCGTAGAATCTCGTTGCCAATTACAACCGTTTAATTTTGGAATGAGTATAATGTGGCTGAACGCTTGAATTAGCAAATCATTTATACTGTCGTTGTTGCTATGAAGGCGAACGGAAGAATACCACGTCGTACTTCTCGAATAAATAACACCAAGGTTATCAAGTGTGAAATAAAGGTGACCTGCATCTTGCCCTTCATGGTTGTCAGAAGTGTACGAACGGATAAGATGCCCTTCTTCTTTTACAAAAAAGTGACTTTCAGCTACAAACGCATCTAAGGTATCAATTGTTAAATGAGCATCCTCCAATTGAATTGTATCTCCATTATTTCCTCTTTCTGAATAAATCAGATAATAAAAAACCGTTTTCTCTTTTACTGGTTTTTTCGACGGTTCACCGCAAGAAACAAGGACTGAAACGATTAGTAATATTCCAAAAAACCATTTTAATTCAATCAACTTCATCTGGTCTAAATTTTAAATCCAATAACTCAATGAGTTCTTCGAGTTGATCAATGGGCATTTTTACGACAGATTCAATTGACAAATAACTTAAATGATTAATCTCATCAACCTCTGAGTCTAAATCTATATTTAATTTACCTCCCATAATGATAAGGACACCTAAATTATCTTCTACGTAACCAACTGGTGAAATTCCAAAATAAAACTCTTCAAGTATTGTGTTTCTTTTACCGTCTTTAAACCAACGATAATTTGCTTCATAGCTTATTTCTCCCGGTTTAAACTCAATCAATTCTTCACCGAAAGAATTCCATAAATAATTACGGAGAATTAAAAAACCGAAAAAACCGCCTCCAATTATTGAGATTAAAAACCCAAAATGAAAACTTCTATCAATAATGGAAACAATGGTTAAAGTACTCGGTAAGATGAAAAACACAAACGCACAAAAAAAAAGGAATGCCCGTAATAAAAAATGAGCCTTTTTCACTCGTAATCGAAGTAAGTTGTTTTGTAGCTCAAATTGTTTCATGCTGGAATGTAATTTTAGTGAAAAACAAACTCGAAAAGCGATCTGCTAAGCTATTTGAGTTCAAGTTGATTTATTTTATTGCCTACTAGATTTTTTTTCATTTCAGCTTCCAATTCACTAAAACCCTCTTTTTTAACTGACTTGGTTATGCTTCCTTTTTCGAGTAAATGAATTTCGTCACACGTGTCATTTAAAGTTGAAAAGATATGCGATGAAATTAATACAATCTTATTCAATTCCTTCAATTTATGAATGATTTCTGTTATGATAATATTGCTCTGAATATCGACACCATTGAAAGGTTCATCCAGTATGAAATAGTTGTTTTCTTGTAATAAAATTGCAGTGATCGCCAATTTCTTCTTCATCCCTGTAGAATAGGTTGACACATATTGATTCAAGGGTAAATCAAATATGTTTTTTTGCTCAACGTCATTTTTTTTTCCTCTTGCATTGCACAATAATTGAATGTACTCTTTGCCGGTAATTTTTGAAAAGAGATAAGGTTCGGTCATTAAAAATCCTACGTAGTTTTTCAGCGGACTGTACTGTGAGGTGATTTCTCCTTCATGTTTTTCAATGCCAGCAATGCATTTAAATAAGGTGGTTTTGCCAGCTCCATTTTCACCAACAATCCCATAAACATGTCCTTCCAAAAAGGTGAAATGGATGTTATTCAGCACTTGAATAGATCCATAACTTTTTGTCAATGCTGTCACTTGTATCATACTAAATAGTGTTGAAGTGTGTGTGTGGCCTTAAAGTAAAAATAAGGAGCTAGTAGAAGCAATAATGGAGGAAATGACATGCAATTCAGAATAATAAATCCCTCAACAAAATTAATTTCATTCGGAAAAGCCGCATATTTTGCCGAAATGATGGTTATCAAACTCAAACATCCAATTAGATAAAAGGTGATGATTAAACCACATTCTTCGTAATAAAAAATGCTTAAAGCCACTAGTATTGGAAAGCTCAATACGGAGGCAAAAACCAATCCTGTTTTTAATTTACTGAGCATAAATTGCTTCGGAGTGAGTGCAAATGACCACACTAAATAGTCATTCTCTGGCTTTAGGTAGAAACCAAGCGTGATGAAAAAAATGAGCAACAGTGAGAAGATTCCCAGATTAAAATTGTCGAATGCAATGGCTATAAAGGTTAACAAGTATACCATTGGGTAAACAAAAAATGTATTTCTAAATCCCACAATGAACTCAAACGGTTTTTTTGAAAAAGGAGTGGGAATCGTCCAATTTACAGGTGTATTGAAACTACTGAATACGAAAACGATGCTGCAAATCAGTAGGAATATTGCTCCAATAAATTGGTGATTGTAGACCAGAACGATTAGAAAAGGTAACGAAACAATTGAATTTTCAATGATTCGAATACGTTTAAGGTCATTGTCCTTAAAACACAATTTCAAAAAATTTATTCGATTCGATTCCGAGAGTTTCGCTGTAAGCGCCAGTGAAATAAGGATATAAGCATAGCCAGCAAATGCGGTTTTATAAAAAAGGAAACTTGAAATGCCGACAAAACCTGCCAAATAGATCAAACTACCAATGAACGGGTTAATCCCCAGATCTTTGATACTTCTGGTGATCAATGTAAATTGGAGTAAAAAATAGTCCTTCATGCGCGTTCAACTGTCATTTCAACAGGGTAAAAAACGTTGTCTCCATTGATTTAGTATGAAAGATCAACAAACAGGCAAAGTTACGCACCTCCGTTCGATTATCTTGGTAAATTAAGTTCATTAAGACGAAAATCGAACTTCTCAATCATATCCGTACTTTTGCACCGCTTTGTACCTTTCAGTTATTGCTGAACAGCAGCTTTCAAAAAAATCGAAATTATGCCCTTTTCTTCCCTTGGTTTATCCGCTTCTTTGCTTCAGGCATTGTCAGAAATGAAATACGAACGCCCCTACCCGATTCAGGAACAGGCGATTCCTGCCGTTTTGTTGGGCAAAGATGTATTGGGGATTGCACCAACTGGTTCTGGAAAAACAGCGAGTTATGCTTTGCCTATTTTAAACCGTTTACGTTCGGAGAAAATTGAGCGAAACCGGAATATTCACGCACTCATTCTTGTTCCGACACGCGAATTAGCCATTCAAGTACAAGATGTATTTCATTGCTTTTCCAATTTGACACCCGAACGCATTAAATCGATGGCTGTTTACGGTGGAGTTTCCATCAATCCGCAAATGAAAGCACTCTTAGGTGTTCCCGTTTTGGTTGCTACTCCAGGTCGTTTGTTGGAATTAATCGATTGCAAGGCCGTTCATTTGGATCAATGTTCCACGTTGGTTCTTGACGAAGCTGATAAATTATTGAACCTCGGCTTTCAGCAAGAAATGCAGCGAATCATTGCTTTATTGCCCAAAAAACGGCAGAATTTACTTTTCTCCGCAACACTCAATGATGATGTATCAGCTGTGACTGCTCTTTTACTACACGATCCATTGGTGATCAAAATTGTGCAAGAAGAAGCATTTGTGGATTTGATTGAACAAACCGCATTTCGTGTTTCCGAAGAGCGAAAAGGTCCCTTGTTGCGTTACCTCATTAAATCGCGGGACATGCAGCAAGTATTGATTTTCACGAGTTCTATTTTCAAAGCAGAAATGGTGGTGGATAAACTCCAGAAAAACGGTATCAACGCCACTTCCATTCACAGTAAGAAAAGTCAAGAAGCGCGCACAAAAGCATTGAGCAATTTCAAATCAGGTAGAACCCGCGTTCTGGTTGCGACCGATTTAATTTCCCGTGGAATTGATATTCACGTATTGCCTTTTGTGATCAATTACGAACTACCTCGTTCGCCAAAAGAATACGTTCACCGCATTGGTCGAACAGGTCGTGCAGATGCCACGGGTGAAGCATTAACCTTTGTGACACCAGATGACGAGCATCATTTCAAGATCATTCAGAAAAAAATGGGCAAACAAGTTCCTTATACGGAGACGGAAGAGTTGAATTTGAATGGGTATTAACTGCTACTTGATGAGTTGATGAGTTGATGAGTTTTTTGAGTTTTTTGAGTTTTTTGAGTTTTAGTTAGGTGAAAATCTCATTAGAGGAAACGAATCATGTCTTGCTCCAGAAATGAACTTGTGGTACATTTGAAACCTATTAATTTAGTTTTAAATATGTGTTTCAGTACCCAACAATCAGCTGACGCGAAGAAATTAATCAAGCGGTTTAATGCAGCCATCAAGGAAAAGGATTCCGATTTGGTGACTGGCTTGTTTAACGGATTTGAACACCCGAAAACACCAATCATCACAGCACAAGAGCCCGACATCATTCAGTGTTACGAGTGGGGACTCATTCCGAGTTGGGCAAAAGATTCCTCCATTCAAAACAGCACCCTCAATGCACGGATAGAAACGATCCGTGAAAAGCCTTCCTTTAGTGGAATTTTGCATCAAAAATGCTTGGTGTTAGTCGATGGGTTTTACGAATGGCAATGGTTGGATGCCAAAGGAAAGGAAAAACAAAAGTACCTGATCACCTTGGAAAACAAGGTACCTTTTGTACTCGCAGGACTCTGGACAGAATGGAAATCCCCCAACGGTGAACTCCTAAAAACCTTCACCATTATCACCACCGAAGCCAAAGGAATCATGCGTGAAATTCACAACTCGAAATTACGCATGCCCGTGATCTTGACTGAAGGTAATGAACGTTCGTGGTTGATGGGTCAAACAAAAGGAGATTTGAATTTGGGGCTGGTGGCGGAGAGGGTTTGATTAATACGAAACCACCAAGATTTCATTTCGAATAAAAAAATAGGTAAAGGAATTGGTTTCAATATTATGCTTACTATTGAGGTAATATTCACAATGAAAGATAGATCACATTCAAAAAAAAATCAATGGATCTTAAGAAAAACACAAATGATGTACATCTGATGCAGTTGAAAAGCAGTGCATCAAATATAAATAAGTTCCTTATTTGTGAGACCTATACAACACACGGATGTTCAGTAAGGATCATATTGTGGACATATTAATAAGTTAGAGGTAACTACATGACTGAGAACAAGGACTATATAATCAAAGAAATACGAAAAGATGATGATTCTATTCAGTTTTTTCTTTTTGGATTAGTTCTACATGTGGACGATATGTTTCTAGTAACAAACTTTATTAAGGAATCGTTGACACCCAAACAGTTCGACTATAAATACGATTGGTTTGATACTTACGAAAAGGGCTATTTTGTAAAAGATAATATTCGAGTTGAGATCGAATGGTCAATATATACCGATTATTCATTTGTTATTGACAAAAACTCAAATCAAGAGACAATTGATCGGGTTAAAGTATGGGTTGGTGAGATTTTCAAGTTTTTATTAGAACAGGAAAAGGTTGAAATAACTAAAATTAATATTGACTCTTTCGAATATGATAGGGTGACACCAAAAGAAAAAATGAATTGGATTAAACGTTTTAAAAAACACCTATAACTGCAAAGAACATAATATGAATTGTCCTCTTGAGCAAATAGAAAGAGAATTTGACGTATTGTTTGAAACAATAAAATATTTAAGAGTTGATAAACTAGTTGGTAATAATCCTGATTTTTCAAATGCCGATTATATTGATTTGACAAAAAAGGTTGTCGTCGAACTAAAGGTTATTAATAAAGATTTTTTTAAAGAAGGTGGAGTTGTTGATGCCATCAATGGAATAATTCCCGTACCGAAAGATATTAATCCAGATGGAACGGGTTGGTACGAACTCAAAATGCCCCAAGAAAACAGAAATGGTAGAGTGGATACTATGGAAGAGCCACTTAGAAGGATAATCAAAAAAGCAAATTCACAACTAAAAGAAACTAATTCTAGATTACTTGATAATAAAGGTGTCGGTTTTCTAATTCTTGCAATTAACATGGAAACTTCAATTGATCCTGCAATTATCAGAGCCATGACGATAAAAATCTTAAAAAGGGAATTTAAATCTGTCAACGGCGTGATCTTTTGCACTCCAAAAGGAGGGATATTACATAAAAATGGGATGATTCAACCTGTTGTTTTGCATTGCAATGAACACAATCTTTTAAAAGAGCATCTGGATGAATTTTCTAGTTTAGTGCATCATTGGGCTGATTTTGTGGATAATGGAGGACATGATTAATGCTTATAACACCAAATAAGCAAAAGCGCCAAAAAGATTATATTTGAAAAGGCGCCTTTACCTATTTGCGAAACGTTAAGCACAATTATAACGAAAACATCGATGAGAACAGAAATTCAAATTGACAATGGACAAAATATTATTGACATATTCTTTGATGATTTTGCAAGTTGCTTGGTCGTTAAAAAAACTCTTGCAGTCAATTGGCCAGACTGTAGAGGAAGCGTAGGAGAATACTATTCAATTTCTGACTATTCTATTGAAGATAGAAACTTTTACACTAAAAATTTAGACAATGTAATGACCGAAGGTGCTGACTCGGAGCAAATGGAAATTACCAAAGGTTTTTTAAATTTATTCGCTAACGGTAAGTATTCGATAAATAAGTTTATTTCTAAAATTGATAAAATTGAATTTCTTGCAAGTAATCAATTAGTATACAGTGACATTGTTCCAAAAAACGAAAGATTTTTTGGTTGGTTTTATCCAAACTACAGAAGCAATTCTGAACCTTTACTTTTTAGCATCACTAACAATAAGATTGACCAAAATAGAGTTGAGTACTATTGTCAATTGATAAGGAAAGGCTTAAAACCAACTGTTTTAACCTTTGAAGTTTGTAACGTATTAAGTTCTGAGTACAGTTGTAAATACGTGTTAGATGGTCATCATAAAATTGAAGCATATTTAAAACTTAAAGTAGATATTCCAGTAATAAATATTATAAAATTAGAAGAATGCATTAAAAAAACTGCTCCATTATTACTTCGTGCCAAAACAATTTTAAAAGACTTTGAATATCAACATCTTTTTGAAAATAATGATGAAAATCTATTATCCATTGATTTTGTCAACGATATAAACTTAACAGATGATTTAGACAAAATTTTGAAAAATTCCAACAGAATTGATGTTAGCATAATTAATATTCTAAAAAAACATTCTAATGCAGGTAATGATTTAGAAACAAGTTGGTTAAAAAATAGGTTACGTAATTTGAAAAAAAATCGAAATACAAATATTTTCGGTTTGGGTAAAGGTATACGAGTTTATGAAAAAAAGAACGATGAAAAATACGGAGAATGTTGGTTTCCCCTGACAATAAACACAAACACTCAATTGAATAATTGGATTAATGAAACTATAAAATAACTGAGCCTAACAGCGCCTAGAAGAATTTGGTGGTTCATTGGTCAAATGAAGCCTTGTGCTTCGCATCAAGTTCAGTGATGGCAGACAGTTTTCGTCTAAGAAATCGCCAACTTCTTATAGAGGCAAAACATAAATGGAAATTATAAAAAGACACTTATGACACTTGAAGAGCTACTTAAAAAGTATCCAGATAGAGAAGCCGCATTTCCTCCTAACCTAGACAAACCAACTAAGGAAGATCTAACCGGTATTCAGAGAAAATATGAATGTGTATTTCCAAATTCATTTGTTCAGTTTCAACTAGAATATTATGACAAAACTCCGATGGGTGATTTTGCATTTGACGGTTTTGGTTGGGCAAATAAGGACTTGGAACCATATTTAAACTTAAATGAAGTTGTTAAAAACTACCGCGATTTAAATTATCCGACTTACCTAAGCCCTTTTAGAACTGATAATGGAGATTTTTGGTGCTTCGATACAAGACATCCAGATCAAAATGGTGAATTTCCCGTTGTAATTTGGAGCCATAATGACAATGCCATCGAGGTAGATCCGAATTATCAGTGGACAAATTTTATTGACTGGTTAGATAAGACAATGGAGGAAGAGGAATAAACATCCGATATCATGGATTTTGAGTTAGTTAGCGGACAGTACGAATAGAAACATTTAAGCATAAACTATGGAACTGGCAGACAGTTTGCCGTTTCAGAAGCCCACCTATTCAAAACAATAAGCCACTGTAAATTAATTTATTATAAACCAATGAATATAGGAAGAGTAAAAAATTATATAAATCAAAACAACTTCATTCTGGACTTTGAGACAGATGGTATTGGTATGACTTGGGGCGTGAGTTATGTAAGATTAACCATCGGAATAAAAAGTAAATTTGAAAACATAGAACACTTCTTTTTTAGTACCTTGAAGTCTGAAAAAAATCAGACATCAGGAATCGTTGGTCAACCAACTTGGGCTGAAAAAACAGATTTAATTCAATGGTCAGAAAATTTAAAAATTGAAGCAATAAAAAAAGAAGAACTCATTCAATTTATTGACGCCTCGATCAAGGGCATTCTAGAACATGAAAAGTACTGGCAAAAGGAGAATTCTATAAATCTTGGTCTTCTTGATATTTCTAAAGCATACGGTGAGTGTTTTCTAATACATGAAACATTTTTACCAAGGCATTTCATTAACTCAACAGACATCTATTTGACAAGTGATGAAACGAATTATTACTGTTTCGAAGGACATTGGGAATCTTAAAAAAGAGAATGAAGTACAAAAAGAAATAGGATGATCGATAAACTAAAACCGTTGTTCCACTCTCAATTCTAAAACATAAAGTAATCGCAGTGAAATGCAGATTTAAAGTCTTTTGTGAGATCTTCTCATTCTCAATTCTACCCAAAATTCTGCCCAATGTAAAAGAAAAAGCACGATCGCTAAGCTAAAACTGTTGTTCCATACTCAAATCTCACGCTCCAAACTGTAAAAGAAAAAGACTTCAGCGTGAGTGTGAGCGCGAGAGAAGAGGGCAAAAAGAAAAAGACTGTTTAACTTGCGTTAAACAGTCTTTTTCTTTTTGTGTGGTCCCACTTGGAATCGAACCAAGCACCTACTGATTATGAGTCAGTTGCTCTAACCGAATGAGCTATAGGACCAGATGACTCTGTTTTGATGGGAGCAAATATAGTATTTCTATCGTTTTTTCAAGCGGATCCGTGCAATAAATCTAATTTGAAGCTCAATTAGATCCCTTTTTAAGTTGTTGCTTGCTTCAATTGTTTCGATCGAATCAACTGCATAAACAAGATACCAAACAAAACAGATGCAAAGAGCAAGTGCGCAACTTGGACTAATCCAGGCATATCAGCATAGGCTAAACAAACGCCCGAAATCAATTCTACTGCTAGGACTCCAAAACTCCAATAAACGCTTCTGTGACCACCCTGCTTCCAATTGAGCCAAAGCATAAGTGTCATGAGTACCAGAACTGCCCACGAAAAACTTCTGTGAATCAGGAAAGTCCATCCAAAATGACCAGACCAAGCATCACGACCTAAACCTTGTTTGGTGAGTTCATCGATGTATTCGCGCACTTGAGTACCTAAGAACATTTGATAAGCGGTTATTAGAAATACAATCCAAATCAACCAACTCATTGTTTTTGAAAAAGTAAGGTGTCGTTGTTGAACTGGGCTTACTTGTCGGATAATGACAAATTGAATGGCGATAATCACCAATGCTAGAAATAGGTGAACAGTTATTGTCCAAGGAACAAGGTTTGTAGCAACAACAATGGATCCAAACCAAGCTTGGAAGGTTAAAATCACTAAATTGAGTGTGGTAAGAACAAGCAGTTTTCTTTTTTTTCGATGACGGAATAAAGTCCACAAAAAGATCAACAACAGAGCATTTCCAGCTAAAAAACCTGCCAATCGATTGACGTATTCTGTCCACGTTTTCCCAGAATTGAAAGGCAATTCTTCGTAAGTTGAAGGATCGTTTTTCATTTTGTCGGCTGTTTCCTTCATGCCAATAGCAGAGAGAAAACGTGCAAATTTCTCAACCTTTTTCACACGTTTTTCACCATAGATTTCGCGGTAATTTTCAGGTAATTGATCAGCTGAAGTTGGTGGAACCCATTGTCCGAAGCATTTTGGCCAATCTGGACACCCCATTCCACTACCTGTAATTCGCACAAAACTTCCTGCGATGACAACCAAATAGATGAGCACTAAAGCCACCCAATTTAACCGAACAAATCCTTTTGTGAACATCCTTTTTTTTGTGCAAAAATACGCATTGATGTTGGGAATTCACCCTATTCAAGCGAGGTGCTTTCGCAAACAGAATCAGTCTAAATAAGCTCAATTGAAAAATTGTTATTCGTTGATTGGAGATTAGGGTTATTATTACTGAAAACCCCCGCCTTTTCAATAGTCTAAGAGTTGCTAACGGTTAGAAACGGGTGAAAAAGTTGTCTTCAATATGCTGTAATAGTAAAATAGAAATTCATGAATCATTTTAACCGCATAGAACACATAGTAAACATAGATTCACTTAACTTATATCCATTATCCCATAGGGACAAAATAGTTTAACAAATTAATCAACCTTCAACAATTACCTCGTAGGGGTGAAATGCAAAGTCAAAAAAAGCATGAGAAGTGTCTCAACACGTTGAAATTATTGAGGCAATTGCTGTGATTTTTAAAATCGCAGTATTTACGGGTGTTTAACCGTTGCTAACCGATAAGAAACGGATAATTTTAGAAACAAAAAACGCGATCAAATGACCGCGTTCATATCTATATCTTGATCTAACTACTAAAACTTATACAATTCAACCAATGCTTCTTTGAATCGTGCAGCTGGAAGAAATTGTTTTTCCAATGAAACAGCAAATGGGACCGGCGTATCAATTGAAGCAATCCGTTTTACTGGAGCATCTAATTGATTAAAACAATTTTCGTTAATCAATGAAGCTATTTCACCTCCTATTCCACCAGTCATGCAATCTTCATGCAACACGATTACTTTTCCTGTTTTTCCGACAGATGCATAAATCGTTTCCATATCCAATGGCAACAATGTTTTTAAATCAACCAAATCTGCTTGAATTTCAGGATGCTCATCTAAGGCTTCCATTGCCCAATGCACGCCTAAACCATAAGTAATGATCGTTAAATCATCTCCTTTGCGCACGTATCCAGCTTTTCCAATTTCAGTTGTGTAATAATCATCCGGAATGTCTTCACGAATGCTTCTATACAAGAATTTATGCTCGAAAAATAAAACTGGATTCGGATCTTCAATTGCTGCATTCAACAATCCTTTCGCATCTCCTGGGAAGGCTGGATAAACGATTTTTAAACCGGGTGTATGAAAAAACCAAGCTTCGTTACTTTGACTGTGAAATGGTCCAGCAGCTGTATTCGCACCAGTTGGCATTCGAACAACAACATCTGCATTTTGTCCCCAACGCCAGTGAATTTTTGCCAAATTATTGATAATCTGATTGAATCCACACGTCACGAAGTCAGCAAATTGCATTTCAACCATTGCTTTCATTCCACTAATAGAAAGTCCAAGACCTGCTCCTAAAATGGCAGATTCGCAAATGGGTGTATTTCGAACACGGTCTTTTCCGAATTGCTCAACAAATCCTTCTGTTACTTTAAAAACACCGCCATATTCAGCGACATCTTGTCCCATAATGACTAATTCTGGGTAGCGTTCCATCGACTGACGTAAACCATCTGAAATGGCATCGATCAATCGTTTTTCTGTCTTTTTACTCGTTTCAGGAGAAATAACAATTTGTTTGTGTGGTGCATAAAGATCAGCCAGTTCTTCTTCCATATTTGGAACAATCGGGCTTTCAGCAAATGCAATTTCCAAACCATCGTGAATCTCCGCTTTTATTTCTTCTTGAATAGAAGCTTTTAACGTATCGTCCAATAACCCAATCTCTTGCAAATACAATTCGAAATTGGCTACCGGATCTTTCTTTGTCCATTCATCTTGCAAGCCTTCTGGATAGTACTTTGTCCCAGAAGATTCTTCATGACCACGCATTCGGAAAGTCATGAATTCTAATAGGAACGGACGCGGTTTATGACGAATTGAATCAGCAATTTTACGGATTGTTCGGATGACTTCTAGTATATTATTACCATCTACTTGAAAAGCATCCATTCCGTAGCCTATTCCTTTATCAACAAATTGTTTGCAACGAAACTGCTCATTACTCGGTGTGGAAAGTCCCCAACAGTTATTCTCGATAGCGAAAATTACAGGAAGATCCCAAACTGCAGCAACGTTTAATGATTCGTGAAAATCACCTTCACTTGCTCCACCATCACCTGTGAAAACTATCGTCGCTTGTTCATTTTTCTTTAGCTTATTTGCAAGCGCAATTCCATCGGCAATACCTAATTGTGGACCTAAGTGAGAAATCATTCCAACAATATTGAAATCTTTTGCACCAAAGTGAAAGGAGCGATCACGACCTTTTGTAAATCCAGACAATTTTCCTTGAAACTGAGCAAATAGTCGATTCAAAGGAATTCCTCTCGTTGTGAAAATCCCTAAATTTCGGTGCATTGGTAGAATAAATTCTTCTTTTTGCATAGCCAAAGCTGTCCCAACTGAGATTCCTTCTTGTCCCCAGCCAGAAAACCATTTGGTAATTTTCCCTTGACGCAATAGAATCAACATCTTTTCCTCAATTAAACGAGGCTTCATAATTGCTCTATATATATCGATTAGTTCTTGATCTTCAAATCCTTGTCGGTCAAAATCAATATGTCGTTGGTTCAAAATTGTTTCCATAAATGAATTAATTGGTGCAAAATTAACGGATAATTTGAGGTAGGAGATCAATTATTGAAGCAATTTACGCTTCTTGATTGGAGAAATAAGCAGGAAAGTCAATTATTGTCTTGTTTACAATTTTGTGATTTAGTTCAATAAATAGTTGCTTGTTTGTTAAAAGTCAAACTATTGAGGGGTTTCAGATAGGATATTTCACCTCATATTCTCGTTGAAAATCCATAAACAGCATCTACTAAATCGTTTTATGTTCATTTACTGCTCTTGTAACTAATTAATTAGATAGCATTTAAGGTTTTAGGTTGCTTTTTTTCGGATATTTACCTGAATTACTACATAGATATGCGCTACAAATACTTTATTTCTCCAACTTTAGTTTTACTCTCGTTTAATTTATTTTCACAAGCTAGAGTCATCATTAACGACAATGCATTTATTGTCATCGATAATAGTGCAAAATTAGTTGTTGATAATCCTGCAACAAATGCTGTTACTACAGTGGGCACAGGAGGTAACATCATTACCGAAAGTGAATTTGACCAAGTTCTTTGGCGAATTGGAACATCAACAGGTTCTTATACCATGCCTTTTACTTCTCAAACCACCTTTACAAAGATTCCTTTTACAGCTAATATCACAGCTGCTGGAACTGGAGCTGGTGTCGTTTACTTCTCTACCTATCCTGGACCAACTTGGGATAACAATACGTATCGTCCTTCGGATGTAACACACATGTTTGATTATTTCACAGCAACGTTCAATAATTCATTGCACGTAATTGATCGTTTTTGGATCATTGATGCTTCTGGATATGGGACAAGACCAAGTGCAACGTTACAGTTTACTTACCGCGATTCCGAACATTTAGCAGTCGGTAATACAATTGTCGAAGCAGATCTTGGAGCTCAACGATTTAATAACATTGGAAATGTTTGGGGAGATTACCTTCCTCAAGGAACAACAAATACAGTTGCGAATACGACTTCTAACGTTCCAGCAATTCCAGCTAATTTTTACCGTTCATGGACGTTAAGTGAAATAACTTTCCCTTTAGCTGCAGATGTTGCTTATTTTAAATCATCTTGTACAGGAAGTTCATTGGTATTGGATTGGCAAACGATCTCTGAATCAAATGTAGATCATTTCGAAATAGAGCATTTACAGAATGGACAATTCGCTGTTATTGGTTTTGTTCAACCTACTGGCTCTGGAAATAGTATTGAGAATTACACATTTACTTCTTCTGTAAACCGAGAAGGTGTTTTCCAATTGGTTGAAGTGGATACAGATGGTAATCGCATAGTGAAATCTACTATTTCAGCTTCTTGTGTTGCGACTGATGATGTAATTGTTTCCTATTCTAATGGTGGAATTACGATGAGTTTTGACGGTGCAGCAGAATCAATGGAATCATTACAAATCTATGATGCAGCTGGTCGTTTGGTTTACGTGAGAGACCTAAATGTTGCAAATGGTGCGAATACAGTTGTTATTCCTGACTTAAACTTGAGTCACGGAATGTATATGGTTCGCATGAAAAATGGCTTAAATGAAATCAGTGAAAAAGTAATCGCTGCTGAATAAATTACTATTAAATTCTCCAATTAATACAATTATTAAATTTCATTTGTATGAAAAAAGTTCTTCTTTTTGCACTCATTTTCTCTGCTTCCTTTTCGTATGCTCAGAACGTTGGAATTAATTCAACAGGTGCCGCTGCGGTTACTAGTGCTGCTTTAGATGTTGACATGACAAATAAAGGTGTTTTAATACCTCGTGTAGCTTTGACAACGACTGGTGCTTTTGCTCCTGTAACTGGGGTTGCGACCACTTCTTTACTGATCTACAATACTGCTACTGCAGGTGTGTTTCCTGCAAATGTTACTCCTGGTTACTATTACTGGGATGGTGCTAAATGGGTTCGCTTATTAAGTAATGGTAATGCTTGGATCGTTGGTACAAGTGTTGCAACGGTTAATACACCGGGTGCCACTGGTTTCTTAGGAACTTCTGATAATAACCACGTAGATTTGGTAACAAATGGAATTGTTCGTGGACGTTTATCCAATTTAGGTGAATTCTTCATTGGTACAACTGCTACTGCACTTGCAGGCGATTTAATGAATGGTGTAAGTAATGCCGCATTTCCTTGGGCCATTAATGGCTATTCTGCTCAGAATGGATCAGGTATTTATGGCTCGGTAACTGGTGGAACAACTATTTTTGGTGCTGTTCAAGGTGAGTATTATGGTACTGTTGGACCTAATACAACCGCTGTAAGAGGCTTAAATGGTAGTACCGCTGCAGGTACGGGCTTTAGATCGTTAGCGCTTACTGGACCACGAACAGGTGTGCAAGCAAGTCAAACAGGAACAACTGGATCTTACTCTTTTGGTCTTCATGGTGCCTATTCTTCAACTTCAGTAAGATGTGGAGCAGTTTTCGGAGATGATTTTGGTGTTGCTTATGGTGGACTTGGATATTACGCAAGTACAGCTGTTGATTATGGAGTATATGGTTTTGGTAGTGCTTATCAAGTTGGTGTTTTGACAGGTATCGCTCAAAATCCAAATGGTGGGCATTCAAGTAACAATATTGTGAAAAGTGGTGTAGCAGATCCATTAGCTCAGCCAAACACCATGATCGGTCTAGGAATTTATGGTGGTGTAATGGGTGGCTGGATGCGCGGTCTTGTTTATGGTACGCATGTGAAAGGTGATCGTTACAGTTTATATGTAGATGGTAAAACATATATGAACGAGCCAATTACACAATTAGTTGCTACAGAAGGTGATCGTCAAACGGTATATGGTTCTTCTGCAATGAAAGTTGAAATTAGTGACAGAGGTAAATCTACGTTGACAAATGGTCAAACTTACATTGCTTTTTCAGATGCTTTCAAACAAACAATTTCTACTAATCCAGATGAATTAACAATTACAGTGAGTCCAATGGGAAATTCGAATGGTATCTACATTTTGTCTTATGATGAAAATGGATTTACTGTAATGGAAAACAACAGTGGAAGTTCAAATGTAGCCTTCAATTGGATCGCAATTGGAACACGTAAAGACTATGAAACAGTTACACATTCTCCTGAGATTATTGCAAATGATTTTGATAGTAAAATGAATGGTGTGATGTTTAATGATAACAATACGATTGATACGCCTCAGTACATGTGGTGGGATGGAACAGACATTCGTTGGGATGCTCCTCCAGCTAAACAAGTTGATTTAAATTACAATCCTGTCGCTCGACCTAAAGCAGCTGCGTTGCCAATTGCTCCACAAAGTGAAGAGGTGGAATAAGAAGTAAAAAGAGAATTTAAGAACCGTTCAGCAAGCTAATTGTTGAGCGGTTTTTTGTTTGAAAAGGAATTTGTTTTTAACCTGCTTTGAGTTTCAATTCTCAATCTATAATCCTCAATACATCAAATTCGAATAGAAGCAAAGAAGAAGTTGAACTTTAGTTGAAATGTAGTTGTAGGCCGTACAATCAACCCACTTTCGAAATAAATTCAATGATTCACAACTAATTTTATCGAATACAGTAAAATAAAAAAAGGCTGCTCAAATTGAGCAGCCTTTAACTTATTATTAGAATGGATTAAACCAAACCTTGATCAATCATTGAATCAGCAACTTTTACGAAACCTGCAATGTTTGCACCTTTCACATAGTCAACAACACCATCACTATCTTTACCGTATTTCACACAAGCTTCATGGATAGAAACCATGATACCGTGCAAACGTTGATCAACCTCTTCAGCTGACCAGCTTAAACGCAATGAGTTTTGTGACATCTCTAATCCTGAAGTTGCAACACCACCAGCATTAGAAGCTTTTCCTGGAGCAAATAAGATTTTAGCATTCAAGAAAGCAGTAACAGCTTCTGGAGTCGAAGGCATGTTAGCACCTTCAGCAACACAGATTACACCATTCGCAAGTAATACTTTAGCCTCGTCACCATTTAATTCGTTTTGAGTAGCACAAGGTAGAGCGATGTCTACTTTCACTTCCCATGGACGTTTACCAGCAACAAATTTTGCAGAAGGATATTTAGCAATGTATTCTTCAATACGACCGCGTTTTACATTTTTAATTTCCATTACAAATGCCAATCTTTCAGCACTGATACCATCAACATCATAAATGTAACCAGAAGAATCTGAAAGTGTAACAACTTTAGCACCCAATTGAGTTGCTTTTTCACATGCATATTGAGCAACATTTCCAGAACCAGAAATAGCTACAACTTTACCATGGAATGAATCATTTTTAGTTGCAAGCATTTCTTTTGCAAAATATACTGTTCCATATCCAGTTGCTTCAGGACGGATCAATGAACCACCCCAATTACGCGCTTTACCAGTTAATACACCAGTAAATTCGTTACGGATACGTTTGTATTGTCCGAACATGTAACCGATTTCACGACCACCAACACCGATGTCACCAGCAGGAACATCTGTATCAGCACCAATATGACGGCACAATTCAGTCATAAATGATTGACAGAATTTCATTACTTCGTTATCTGACTTTCCTTTTGGATCAAAATCAGAACCACCTTTTCCACCACCCATTGGAAGTGTAGTAAGTGAATTTTTGAAGATTTGCTCGAAACCTAAAAATTTCAAAATAGAAAGGTTAACAGATGGGTGAAAACGAAGTCCACCTTTATATGGTCCGATTGCAGAGTTGAATTCTACACGGTAACCTCTGTTCACTTGAATTTCGCCTTTATCGTCTAACCAAGGAACACGGAACATAATTGTACGCTCAGGCTCAACGATTCGATCGAGGATTTTAGCAACTTTATATTTTGGGTTTTCTTCCATAAATGGAACAACGGCTTCAGCTACTTCATGTACAGCTTGAAGGAATTCCGCTTCATGACCATTCGTTACTTTCACTTTATCCATGAAAGCATCGATTTGTGCTTGGTATTTACTTGACATTAGTTTACACTTTATTAAATGAGTATGGCAAATGTAGAAATTTTTTAATCGTTAACCCCTTGAATAAAGAATGTTTTTGAACAGCTTTTGGACATTTATTGTGAATAGAGTTTTAGAATGAATTGATTCAAATAAGAATAACCTGAGATCGACTTTAAATTTTGTTCAGAACGCCTATAAATACTTAGATTTTAGTGAAAACAACGAAGTAATAGCGGGCTATTTCGAGGTGTTTTTGCGACAAAGATGAGTATTTATAGGTGCAACAATAAATCAGCTATTCATTTTAAAAGCGATACCCTTCGTTGATTTCATTCAATATAGCCACGACGGATCACTCATAAAATTGTCCGCCGTGGCGGATTTATCACATTTAAAATTGAATTCTGGATCTAAATTTAAAGTCGATCTCAGGTTAATAAGTGGATTCATTGTTTTATCACTTATTAAATCTGCCTATATTGAAATATGATTCATTCCTGAAGTTTGTGTTTTTCAACTAATTGTTAAATTAAAAACTAATCTATATGAATAACACTAAAACGGTTTAAATTAATGGTTTTTGCTTTTTTTTGATGAATACCTAACATAAAATATCATAAAACCACCCTTAACTTCATTAACTTTGTCAAATAAATTAATTTAAAAGCAACTGTTGCTTTACATCTACGTTTATAGGCTATACAGATTTACTATATTTATGAAACAGTTCAAACTTATACTACTCGCTTTCTTCTCTTCCTCATTGAGTTTTGCTCAAGTTCAAGTATGTTTAGGTACTGATGCCACTGTGTGTCAAGGTCAAGCTGTCCAAATCACCAATTGCGGTGGTGGAGGCGGAGGTTCTGGCGGTGGTATTTATCTAAATGCACCAACTAATGTAGCTCTTACAGACGACTCTTGGAGTCCAATTATCCCTCTTGGGTTTTCATTTAGTTTCTATGGAAATACATATACCCAAGCAATTATTGGATCAAACGGAATCGTGTCATTCAATACAGCAAGCGCAGGTGGATATTGTCCTTGGTCATTAACTGGGACGCCACTACCAAGTGCAAGCGTTACTCAAGCGCTTAATAGTGCGATGATTGCACACCAAGATTTAAATCCAAGTAATGCAACTAGTGGTCCTATTCAATATCAAACATTAGGTGTTGCTCCAAACAGGACATTTGTTGTACTTTACAATGGTGTTACGATGTATTCTTGTACAAACTCATGTTCTTATATGGGGTATGTGTTCTACGAGGGAACGAATGTAATTGAAATGTTTATTGGCGATAAGGGAGCTTGTCCAGGTTGGAATGGTGGTTTGGCTATTCAAGGAACGGAAAATAACCCAGGAACTATTGCTCATATTACACCAGGAAGAAATAATTCAGTCTGGACCGCTAACCAAGATGGTCGTCGTTGGACACCAACAGCACCTAATAATACATCGAGTTATACAATGGGGCAAATTCCGTATATGAATGTAAATGCACCAGGTGGTAACCTTCAATGGCAAAATACTTTAGGGCAAACATTCCCTTACAACAATGGTGTATTGACTGTCAATCAAGTTCCTCCGGGAGTTACAGGTTATTTTTTAACTGGTACTGCATGTGGTGTCGGGGTAGGTTCAGTATCAGATACTACTTTTATAACACGTGTTAGTGTCAATGCAACTGCAACTGCAACTACTGATTATTGTTCAGGTGGTAGTGGTACAGCAACTGCCAACCCTCTTTTAGGAACGGCACCATTCCAATATTTATGGACACCTACTGGGCAAACAACACAAACGGCAGTTGGTTTAACTGCAGGTCAATATCAAGTAGTTGTAACTGATGCAAATGGTTGTACTAAGACTGTCGTAGTCAATGTCCCTAATTCTGGAGCTACTTATTCTGGAACTACAACTGTAGTAAGTTGTCCAGGTGGAGGTGATGGAACTGCTACTGCGACAATGACACCTGCCTTAGGAACTGTTAGTTATAATTGGTACGATGCAGGTGGTCAAACGACACAAACTGCTACAGGATTATCTGCTGGTATTTACAATTGTGAAGTTTCTTCTTCAGTTGGATGTATCGATACTGTAACTGTTACAGTGACCGAAATACCACCAATGGTAGGTCAAATTGTTGTTCAACAGGACGTTTCATGTAATAGCGGTAGTGATGGTGTTATTGGTGTAAACATTGTAGGTGGTACATCCCCTTATTCTTACGCTTGGGATAATTCATCTTCTATTTTACAAGCTGCAAATGATTTAGCTGCTGGAACTCATACCGTAACGATCACAGACGATAACAACTGTGTTATCACGATGACTGCTACTATTGGAGAGCCTACAGCGTTATCCATTCTTTCTATGAGTGCTAATCAAATTATTTGTCCAGAGAATTCAGTTACATTACAGGCAGCTGGTGCAGGAGGTAGTTCATCTTACATTTATACATGGACTGAAAATGGAGCTGTAATTGGTACAGGAGCAAGCATTGAAGTTGATCCATTGAATACTGGAACGGTTTATTGTGTTACCCTATCTGAAGTATGTGGTTCGCCTACAGTTGACAGTTGTTTAACATTGACGTTCCCAACCCCAATTGTTCCAATGTTTGTTTCTGATAAACCTACATCTTGTGAACCAGGTAAATTTGTTTTCACCAATACTTCAAACAATTTAAATGAAATTGCAACGGTTTTATTGGAATATGGTGATGGTAGTGATGAGTTATTGATCGGATCTGCTGGTGCTACACATGATTTTATCAATCCACAAGTATATAATTTGAATGCAACTGTAACTTCTATTTACGGATGTGTATACACCAATTTTTATCCAGGTTTAGTTACAGTCATTGCCAACCCAGTAGCAGATTTTAATATGTCTTCGAATCCTACAACAATCTTTGAAACGACTGTTACGATGCAAGATAAATCTTCCGCAGGTGTTGTTTCATGGAATTGGAGTTCTCCAGGATCTACTCCATCTGGAAGTTTGATCGAGAACCCAACATTTAAATTCCCTGATGGAGTTGTTGATAAGTACACCATTCAATTGATTGTAAGAACTGCGGAAGGATGTACAGACACAGTAGAACGTATTTTATCAGTTAACAGTGATATCTTGTTCTTTGCTCCAAATGCATTTACTCCTGATGGTGATGAGTTTAATCAAACATGGTCTTTCTCAATTAGTGGTATCGATGAGTACAATTTTGAATTATTGATCTTCAATCGTTGGGGTGAAACAATTTGGGAAACACACGATATTCATTCTGAATGGGATGGTACTTATCACGGTAAACATGTTCCAGCTGGAACATACACTTGGATCGCGCGAGTGAAAGATGTTTACACTGACAGCAAGAAAGAATTTAATGGTGTTATTGATGTCTTGAAATAAGATTCGATACACTGAAAAATACAGCGACGTTTTCTGATTCAGGAAACGTCGTTTTTGTTTTACGTACGTTGGTGTTTACACTGTTAATGGGAACCTAAGTGTTTTAACGGATAGAAACCCTTAAAAAAAAAGGATCAATTACTTCCATCATAGTATCTTGGATCTGGACGGAAATGTATTTTTCGAATACTGCTTACCTCAATTGTTTGAAAATCATATTCGGTAGTTACAACTCCCTTTATTTCATAGATTCCAATTCCTCTGATTGGAAATTTCATAGCGATATCGGGGAAATGAACTGTATCTAATTCGTTACCTTCTATATCGATAAAACTGCCAAATAACATTAGTTGATTGTTCTTCGTGGTTGTACGTTTGATCGTTACATGATACCCATAAGTGAGCACCTCTTTTCCAATGAAATTTATTAAATCAGTTGATTTCTGATGATGAGGGAGTGATTCATTCAATAATTCAAATGGACTGTAGAGAGAGAGCCCAAGTAATTCAAGTTGTTCAAACGCATCTTCATATACATCTTCTTGTAATTCAGGAATCGTGAATTGTTTTCGTTCACTGGCAAATAAGGTATTTTCAGACGCATTTTTTTGTGGTTTCTTTTGAAATAAATGAGCTTTTAATACCAATTCCTTTTTAGGAATACTGAACGAACGCAAAGCTCCGACTCTAATAAAAAGTACTAATTGTTCCAATGAAATTGTAACACGATTCGTTAAATCATCAAAACTTAAAAACGGCCCATTTAGTACTCGTTCGTTCATTAATTGCTCAATTACGAGCAATTCTAATCCTTGAATATGTTGAAATCCAATAAAAATGGTTGTTTTGTTGATCGTTGTTTCAAAATGACTGTGGTTGATACAAGGTGCTTCAATTGAGGCTCCTAATTTTCTTGCTTCATGCACGTAAATTTCAATTCGGTAAAAGCCTCCGAAGTTATTAATGGTTGCAACCATATATTCTAATGGGTAATAGGTCTTTAAATAAAGACTTTGATAACTTTCAACTGCATAAGAAGCTGAATGCCCTTTCGAAAATGCAAACCCACCAAAACTTTCTATTTGAGACCAAACAGATTGAGTGAGTTCTATTGTATGACCTTTTTCACTACAATTCTTAAAAAACTGTTCTTTTACTACTTTGAATTCATCCCTTGATCGAAACTTGCCGGACATTGCCCTTCTTAGTACATCTGCTTCTTCTAGACTTAAATTCGCAAAACGGTTGGCAACTTTAATGACATCTTCCTGATAAACCATTACACCATAAGTCTCTGGCATTAACTCCAGTAAAGTCGGATCAGCCTCATTTCTCCGTTCAGGAATTCGATGACGTAAAATATATTCGCGCATCATACCTGATTGTGCTACTCCAGGTCGAATAATTGAACTTGCGGCAACCAATTCGAGGTAACTACTCGTTTGCAACTTCGTCATTAACATACGCATTCCTGGAGATTCAATATAAAAACATCCCAGTGCTTTTGCTGAACGAAGTAAGTTATTGATACGAAGATCCTTTTTAAATCGCTCTACGTCGCGAATATCATGTGGCGGATTTTCAGGTTGATTTACTCGAATAATATCCAAGCAATCTTTGATTTTTCCTAAACCACGCTGTGACAAAATATCAAATTTATAGAACCCAATATCTTCTGCTTCTAACATGGAGAATTGTGTGGTTATATAATCTTTCGAGGTTGGAAATGTTGCTGTATACCAATGAATAGGCTTTTCGCTGATGATGATTCCTCCAGCATGAACACTTAGATGAGAAGGAAATCCAGCAATAAGCTGACTGTATTTCAGAATTAATTTTCCGATTTCGTCCGATTGGTGATAGGTAGGCTTATCATGACTTAATGAATCGATATCTGATTTAGGAAGTCCGAATACCTTGCCTAGTTCTCTTATTGTTGCTTTATACTGAAAGGTATTGTATGTACAAATGAGTGCAACGTGCGGAAATCGATCGAAAATATACCTTATTACATCGTCGCGATCTCTCCAAGAAAAGTCAATATCAAAATCAGGTGGATTTTTTCGATAGAGGTTAATAAAACGTTCAAAGTACAGATCTAATTCTAGCGGATCCACATCTGTAATCGTTAGTAAATAGGAAATAATACTATTTGCACCGCTACCTCTTCCAACATAGAAATAACCTTTTGATTGAGCATAAGAAACAATATCCCATGCGATTAAAAAGTACGAAAGAAATGCTTTGTCTTTGATAACGTTTAATTCTCGTTTGATTCGCTCATGAATAATTGGATTATCGTTTTGATACCTTTTATGTCGGTTTGTATGACAAATTTCATTGATTCTATTGTAGTCTCCTTTTCTACTTCCTGTATATGTTGTTAGATTTTGGGGAATTCGATCGTCTCCGAATTGAAAATGGATCGAACAATTGGAGAGTAGTTGTTCTGTATTAAAAATCAATTCGGGGAATGCTTCAAATCGTTCAGATAACACTTTTTTATCGATGAAAAATTCATCTTGTCTTGTTTGCTGTTCGATTGGCAACATGGACAAAAGTGTATTCGAATCGATTGCTCTAAGTAGACGATGGGTATTGAAATCGCGTTTGCTTGAAAAAGTCATTGGCTCAAGGACTACATAGTTGTTGAATGATTTCGGTTGGTGTGTTTTTAAACGATTCAATTGATGACTTGCTATGCCAATTCGCTCGTGATGTCTTAGGTTCTCAGGTGCTTTTTCCCATGGATATATAATGTAGCATTGTTTAAAAAGGGGGCTTTCTTTTGGGAATGGTTGTTTCGTATACAAATGGTGACTTAGAAATTGATTCAGTTCCATAAAGCCTTCGTTGTTTTTCGCAATACCTACATAACAACAATCAACACCATTTCTGAAATCGATCCCTACTATGGGAATGCGTTTTTTTTGTTGCATCAAACGAATAAAGCTAAGTGCAGCTGATGTATTATTGATATCTGTGAGTACCACTTGATTATAACCAGCTACTTCGACCCAATTAACGAGTTGTTCTGGTGAAAGAATACCATATTTTAAACTATAATATGAATGTAGATTAATCATCGTTTCTAAAATGCTTCCATGTTGGTATCGTTTTCCATTTCAGAACCTGCGCCATTAAATGGATTAAAACGTCGTAACATTCCTTTGGCGGTCATATTTACAGCACGAATAACAGCTTGTTCACCGTAGCGAATTCGAATAACGTCCATTGCTTTATACAAATCAGCTAAGCGATTATTCTCGTCAAACAACTGCATTTGATGATGCCCATTTACGAGATCACTCAAGCGAATCCCTACAAGTCTTACCAATAATCGTCTATTAAATAATTTATCAAATAATTCGTTAACAGTCTGGATAATTTCATGGTCCGCAGCTGAATAATGAATCCGTTTTTGCATGGTTTTAGTTTGAAAATCGGAATAACGAATTTTCACGGTCACACAAGCCGTTAATTGTTGTTTTTTGCGGAGTTGAAAAGCCAGATTTTCAGCCATGGCATGTATAATTCCTTTCAATTTTAAGACATCTATTGTGTCGCGATCAAATGTTCGTTCTGCAGAAATAGATTTATTACTGTTGTGTTGAATAACGGGAGAAAGATCGATTCCTTGAGCTTTTCGCCAAATTGAACTCCCATTTTGCCCTAAAATTGTCTGCATGAGTTCTAGCGGCATTTGTTGAATTGTCGAAATCCGTTTCGCCCCTAGTTCACACAGTGTTTGATACGTTTTTAACCCAACCATTGGTATTTTTTTTACTGAAAGTGGGCTTAGAAATGCTTTTTCTGTTCCATATAAAATATGCTTTTGATTATTGGGTTTAGCTTCACCTGTGGCAATTTTTGAAACAGTTTTGTTCACAGATAATCCAAATGAGATAGGGAGTCCTGTTTCGTATGTGATTTTTTTTCGAAGCTCACTGGCATATTGTAAACAGCTAAAATGCTTGCCCATTCCTGATAAATCAAGATAAAACTCATCAATAGACGATTTTTCATATAGAGGAGCTGCTTCACTAATAATCGTTGTTACAATTTTCGAAAAGTGTGTGTAATTACTGGGATCACCTTTGAGTATTATTGCTTCTGGACATCGTTCTCTAGCCATTTTTATAGGCATCGCGGAATGCACTCCATACATGCGAGCTTCGTAACTACATGAAGCTACCACACCACGATCTGTTGTACCTCCTATAATGATTGGTCGATTGTTCAAGCGCGAATCAATCAATCGTTCGCAAGAGACAAAAAAAGTGTCTAAATCCATGTGAACAATTGTTCGTTCTTCATTCATGTGGTTTATTTTTAACCTATTTATTTTAAAGGAATGCTATTTATAAGGGAACTAACTGATTAACTGAATTCAAACGTGGTTTAACTCAATCATCAAGCACCTTAATACTACAAATATAGTTTATTTAAGATTAATTAATAATCTTAGATTGATTAAAATATAGTCAAATGATTTAATTGCTAATAGAAGACAACTTATGACTTTAAAAAAGGAGTAATTACAGTATGTTTGAGTGCTTATTTAATTTTAAAAGGATCCAGTATATAGTACGAATGTTAGATACATCTGTTATAGAGATTCTTTCAGTACTAAAGAAGTAATAACCTCAGTTCGTCAGGTTCGTTGTTCAGAGATTTCATAACTCCATCTCCTGAAAATAAATGGTGAAATGGATTTTCTATCCCGATCAATTGTGATCAATACACGTTTATTATGAATGAATTTATAGGTGAAATGATATAATCCAAAATGAAGAATTCCGCCCTTAATTTCGGCATCTGAGACGTAATCGAACTTAAAGCCAAGCCGCTCCAAAGCTAGTTTATCAATGATCGCTGCATTTTTTTGTTCTCCCATTACACCCGAAAGAATCACAAAGTTCTTTGCAAGTATCTTGATTGATTCTGATTGAATGGTTTTCATTGATTTTCGAACTTCACTGTGGTACTTGTTTTTACAAATGATATCACAAAATCGTTTATCAGATCGACCAATAAGTTGACTGTTACAAATCACACATTGGCGATGAAATGCTGCTTGTTGTTGACACATAAAATGGTTTTTTCTTATTTAAGATAGCAGAAAAGATCATTGGAATGAAATTTTTGGTGAAGAAATTTTGCTGTTTTAGTGTTAAATAAAGAACTCCAATAATGGTTTCTATCGGTTCGAAACGTTTAGAGTATTGAAATTAAAAAGGTTTTCGATTAGCAATCCTATTTTTAAGATGCAATAGCATCCGATTCTAAAAAGGGACTATTGAAAAACAATTATTCAATAAGTAGGTCAGTTCGATTTTCGATGAATCGTTCCCGTTTCTATCGGTTCGAAACCTTTAGCATCGGAAAAACACTATCATTTTCATGAAATTCATATCGCATGCTCTAAGCCATTCATCAGCAATTACATAAATATCCAAATAACATCGTTCACTACTCAAATAGCTTAAATATGTTTCAGTTACACAGCTACCTGTTTCGAACCGTTCGCAACTCTTAACCCCCAAGAAATACTAGGGGAAATTACACGAACAAAAAAAACCACTCGTAGAACGAATGGCCTTTTGATAAATTGGATGGGGTGCTTTTAATCTTTCACCAACTTGTAACCAGGGTATTTTTTGATGTCAAAAACAAATTTCGAATCTTCAACTGTTGGATTTGAAGTGAATTTTGTCATTGAATAGGTCATGCGTGTTCCATCGTTGGACTTCATGATCACTTTTTTTAATTCGTTATCGTCTTTCCCGATATATAAAATAATGGTATGAAAATCTGCTGTTTTTGAATTTTTAGGATACAAATAGATAACGTGTACCATTTCATCTCCTAATTTTTCTTCTTTATCGTATTTGTTTTTGAAACCAGTTTCCCACATAGTCATCAATTTCTTAGGATTCATTGATTCACTATCCGTTTCACTAGCATCCGTTTCGTAAACTGTTTTCTCTTCTTTTACAATTGACCAAGTCTTTACACCATTTGAAACGATCGTATTCTCACCGTAAGAAGCATAAAATTTATCTCCTTTTACCCATCCTTTCCCTGTCAATGTTTCATTTTTACCACTCGAAGAGTTTGTAACATTTGAACTGAATTCAATGTAAAACGATTTTTGTGCTTTAATTTTAGCAGATAGTTTGTCTAAAATTCCTTGTGCTTTCGCATCTTGAGCGTAAATTGCCGTTGAGGAAATAAAAATGCTTAATAGGATAACTAAATATTTCATGTTCTTTAAATTTCTCTGCAAATATCAGAAATTGTGCCAAACATGTGACATAGATCGATTATTTTTATTTCACTCGAAATTTATAATCGAACTGAGGTTACTAATGTATACCCTTAGATGACAGAAACTCTTGCAGACTTACCTCATCAGAAAAAAGTACTTCTCGGGCTTTACTTCCTTGAAAGCCACCAATGATCCCATAACCTTCCAATTGATCCACAATTCGACCTGCACGGTTATAACCCAATTTTAATTTACGTTGCAACAAAGAAGCTGATCCCTGTTGATGTAAAACAACAATTCTGGCAGCTTCAGCAAACATCGGATCTATATCTTCTGCATCAAAATCATTGCTTTCACTTCCTTCTGCTCCAACATATTCGGGTAACATCAAAGCTTCTGGGTAGGCGCGTTGCTCACCAATGAAACGACAAATTTCTTCTACTTCTGGCGTATCGGCGAAACCACATTGAACACGTACAATTTCGGATCCAGTTGCAATAAGCATGTCTCCCCTACCAATCAGTTGATCTGCTCCTGAAGCATCTAAAATGGTACGTGAATCTATTTTAGACAATACCCTAAATGCTATTCTGGCTGGGAAATTGGCTTTAATCATTCCCGTAATGACATTCACAGATGGTCGTTGTGTGGCAACAATTAAGTGAATCCCAATCGCTCGTGCTAATTGTGCTAATCGCGCTATCGGATGTTCTACTTCTTTCCCTGCTGTCATGATCAAATCGGCAAACTCATCTATCAACACCACAATATAAGGCATGTAACGATGTCCTTTTTCTGGATTTAACCGCCGTGCAATAAATTTCGCGTTGTATTCTTTAATGGTTCGTACTTGTGCATCTTTGAGCAATTCATAGCGCGCATCCATTTCAATACACAAGGAATTTAACGTATTAACGACTTTCGATGTGTCTGTAATAATGGCATCGTCTTCTCCTGGTAGTTTGGCTAAGAAATGGCGTTCAATCTTATTATAAAGTGTTAACTCTACTTTTTTCGGATCAATTAATACAAACTTGACTTGAGCTGGATGCTTTTTATACAACATCGACACCAAAATCGCATTCAATCCTACTGATTTCCCCTGCCCTGTTGAACCCGCAACCAATAAATGGGGCATCTTGGTTAAATCGAACGTAAACGTTTCATTGGTAATGGTTTTACCAATTACAATAGGCAATTCAAAGTCGGAATTTTGAAATTTCTCCGAAGCAATCAATGAACGCATCGAAACCATATCTGGCTTACTATTTGGAACTTCAATTCCAATTGTTCCTTTCCCCGGAATAGGCGCAATGATTCGAATTCCAAGTGCTGAAAGACTCAAGGCAATATCGTCTTCCAAATTTTTGATTTTGGAAATACGAACACCTGGAGCTGGAACAATTTCATACAGTGTAACCGTTGGCCCAACCGTTGCTTTTATTTTAGCTATATCTATTTTATAATGCGAAAGCGTTTCTACAATCTTATTTTTATTGTCTTCTAACTCTTGCTTATTGATGGAAACTTGACTATTTCCCCATTCTTTTAAAAGTTCAATCGGAGGTAATACATAACCTGATAAATCCAATGTTGGATCATAATCGCCGTATTCTTTCTGTAATGAACTCAATTCATCTGGAGACAGTTCAGCATCTGTTTCTGCAATTGCAATATCGAAATCATCATTGCTCGCAACTTCTGGTGCAGTATACGGTCGTTCAACTGGCACTTCAATTTCAAAGTCATCTGTATCATCGATCACTTCAGCTCCTTTTTGAACTACAATAAAACTATCGATATCCGAATCATCATCCTCTTCTTCTTCCTCAAAGGAAAACTCGAGCGCATCTTCTTCTGATCGAATTTGTTCTTCTCGTATGGTATTCACAATTTGAATATCTGTGAGTGAATTGGCTGAAACAACCTCATCGTCTTCAAGAAAATCTTGACTTTTGGCTTTAAATCGCTCCATCCATGTCATGATATCCGCATTGAAGAGAATCACCAATACAATATAGAGAATTCCACAAATGACAATAAATGACCCGATGCTTCCAAGTGAAAGACTGAGCCATTGGTTAATGGTATATCCAAATGTCCCACCTAAATAGTCAATCTGTTGAACAAAGTAGCCAAGAAAAATCGAAGACCAAACCATGAACAAGGAAGCAACAGCAAATGAACGTTTCAGTGGCAATAACCGAATGTTGAGCATCCATTTAAACCCAACTAAAAAAACCATAAAAGAAATGGCAAATGAAGAAAGTCCAAACCAACGGTACATAAACAAATGCGACATCCATGCCCCAAATTTACCCAACCAATTAGCTACTGGTTCTGGATTATCTTCGAATAAAAATTGGAACAATCCTTTGCCCATCAATCGATCTTGATCAGCTGTCCAAGTAAAGAAAAAGGAAAAACAAGAAAGAAAGGTGAAAAATGAAAACAGGGTCAATGCAACGCCGATAATTGTTTTCGTGCGTTTTTTATCAAAGCGTTCACCCAGCTGTCTTAAGGATTTTCTTGACACCGGTTCTTTGGGTTCCGAAGGTTTTTTCCTTGTTGGTTTTTCAGTGGGTTTCTCCTCGCTTTTTTCCCGAAATTCGTTTCTTAGAGCCATATTGAGAACTATCGTACGAAATTAACAAGGAACTGGTCACTTTTCCCGCAAAAAAAGAGGAACTATACACAATCAAATGTTAGTTAGGGTCTACTAAAAAACACAAAACGGTTGAATCTAAAGTATTTTAGTTAATAATCTTGGTTCAAGTGCACCATTTTTTGACTGAAATAATAAAATAAGCATTGATCTTGCATTTCCAGACAGTCTATTTTTTTTTGCTAGCCAGAAATAAAGCATCTACTGCGTTCCAGCCAAATCGAAGTATTCATATACATCTTTTTTGACTGCGCCTAATAGCTACTTCATTTCTGACTTTTTTAGAAGACCCTTGTTATTATTCGGCAAAAAGATTCACGAATTCATCAAACGTAATCCGCTTATAATCAGATGGAACCCCAAACAAATTAGGGTCTACTGGCGTGGTTGTAAAATGTTTTAATTCGTAATGAATCAATCCGTCTGTAGATGGTAAATAATAATCAAGTCCCAATCCAGGAATGTCTTTATAGACCTCCAAGTACTTATTACTGATCTTTTTCGCAAAGTAACATTCGAATCCATCTGGTTGATTTTTATCCTGAATAAAGTATTTCCGACACTTAATTCCAGCTATTTTTTTACTTCCGAATTTGCGTTTTATCGTATATTCTGGTTTAAGCGTATCGTTTTTAACTTGATTCTCTAAGTTTGTTTGAATCGCGTATTTATCTGTTCCATAATCGATTAACAAATATGCCTTATTCAACGTCATGTGACGAATGTACACTTGAATCCCTAATTGGGTTTCTGTTTCCACCCTCACAATTGTATCGTTTGTGAAAACACGCACATTCCATTCCTTCAAGATCACATTTGTATCAGGAAGCGAAATAGTGGCCTTGTATTCAAAAATTCCTGATAATGGTTGTTGACCAACTACACATGGAGCACAACTCAGTGCTATCAAACAAACAATTAGTAATCTCATGTTATTCAAATGATTGGAATAATTCACCTAATATTTTATTGTATTCACTATATGGAATTCGTTGACCCGTTTTATTCAATTTCAATGATTCTTCTGAAATCTCAATAGCTTCAAACCGCTCAGCTTTAAATTCCATTCGAATCCCATACCGATCAATTGAATAAGCCAATAAAAAACCTGGCACTTCTTTAAATGGATTGTACCAGTTTGAATTTTTGACTTCAATTTCAGTGGTGTACCACAATGTTATTTTATCTGAAGGATCTTCAACAGCTGTAGCAATTGCCTTTTTCACATTAAATCCAGCCATTGTGTCTTTCTCCGATGTAAAACGAATGGTGTATTTTTTTTGATCATTCAGCATTTCCTCAATATCTGTCACATTCAATTCCACATTGCTCGCATCTTCTCCATATTGAAAATAAGCGGCAACACTTTTTTTGTTACAATCAACCAACAAGACATTTTTGAGATTTGCTTTCTCAATCCTACTTTCCATTTTATCTCCTTTGAAATTCAATTCCATTTCTTTTGGTAAAATGCTATAGAGGAAGAAATTATCCTTGTGGTTTGGATAATCGATCGAATAAACAACCCTTCCTTCTCGCTCTAAACGTGTATCGGAAGAACAGCTAGACAGCATGAACAGGAAAAAAAAGCCAATTGTAAATATGTATTTCATTGTATTGAGATTCATAACAAGTTGGATCATACGCCAATTCTCTGTAAAAGTTACTAATGAAGATATTTGTCCAGAAAGTGGGTTGAAATTACACAAAACGATTCAACTAGTGTGATCAATTCGATCGCTTTACTGAACCTGCAACAATAGAATTTGTTCTTTCAGCTTCGAAAACCTATTTTTGCTGTGCTAAAAGCTTTTTATGCATCGAAATATTGAAATCATTCTCAACACATCTGAAATAACAGCAGGAACTAGAGGCGCATCCTTGGGGCCAGGTGCAATCATGGCTGCTGCAAGAAAACAAAACAATCCGTTTTTTGGACAATTCCCCTTACACCCTTTGCCTGATTTCAATCATTTTATTGATCAAGAAACAACAACTCCTTTCGCAAAACGCATTGAAGGATTTGAACGCATGTTTGAGGTCATCGCAACAAAAACAACTGATTTGTTGACCGCTGGAAAATTCCCACTCGTAATTGCTGCAGATCATGGTTCTGCGGCTGGAACAATTGCTGGTATTAAAACAGCATTTCCAGATAAAAAACTGGGTGTCGTTTGGATAGATGCTCATGGGGATTTACATTCACCCTACACTACTCCTTCTGGAAATATTCACGGCATGCCTTTGTCAATCTCGTTGGCTGATGACAATAAAGAAATGCAACGAAATGAACCAGAAGATCAAACTGTTGCTACGTGGAATAGATTGAAAAATTATGGGAATCAAGAACCGAAGTTACTACCAGAAGATTTGGTTTTTGTAGCAGTTCGTGACACCGAGGAAGAAGAAAATGCCATTATTGATCGTTTACACATTGTCAATCACCCAGTTGAAATTCTTCGAAGAGAGGGATCGGTTATTGTCATTCAAGCAATAACAAGTCAACTGAATGAATGCGATATTATTTATGTTTCATTCGATGTAGATTCAATGGATCCAGAATTAACGTCTTTTGGAACAGGAACACCAGTTGGAAATGGCATCTCACCGCAAGAAGCAAAAGAAATACTCACGTTATTGGCGCAAAACCCTAAAACAATCTGCATCGAATTTGTAGAAGTAAATCCGTGCCTCGATAATAAAATCAACACAATGGCTGAAACTACTTTTTCGCTTATCGAAGCTGTAGTAGAGTCATTAAACGCATAAAAATAAACATGGAAAACACCATCAAGAATGCACTTCTGAAAAATGCTTCCACCCTTTTGGGAACTGAGGTACAGGAGCAATCAATTCAATTTCAAAAAACCAAAAAGGAATTTGAAGGAGATAGTACGCTTGTTTTATTTCCTTTGATGAAACTGGCAGGAAAATCGCCCGTAGAGTTAGGAAATTTGATTGGTACATTCTTGAGAGATGATTTAAAGTTGATTAGCGGATTCAATCAAATTGGTGGATTCCTCAACCTTGTTTATCCTGAAATCTATTGGTTGGATGCATTAAAAGAAATAGATACGCTACCGAAATTTGGTTTTCAAGAGCCCAATTCAAAGCCAGCAATAATGGTGGAATATTCGTCTCCCAACACCAATAAACCCTTGCATTTAGGACATCTCCGCAATAATTTTCTCGGCTATTCAATTGCTGAAATTTTAAAAGCAAATGGTCATGAAGTAATCAAAACACAAATCATCAATGACCGCGGAATTCATATTTGCAAAAGCATGCTCGCTTGGAGTAAATTTTCTCCATTGAATGAAAAAGGAGAACGTGAAACTCCTGCAAATACGGGGTTAAAAGGAGATAAACTCGTTGGTAAATACTATGTTGAATTTGACAAACGATTCAATGCTGAAGCAAATGCAATTATTGCTGAATGGGAAGCTGGTTCGTTTGATGGATTCTCACATGACACCGTTGCTAAATACCACGAATTTGTTGCTGTATTAGTTGGAAAAGAGGATAAAGCAGTTGCTGGAATTCAAGCAAAAATCAAAGATTTAGCCAAAAACGAAACAAGCATTTTGCGCGAAGCAAAAGACATGTTGGTGCGTTGGGAAGGTCGTGATCCTGAAATCTATTTGCTCTGGACAACCATGAACAATTGGGTTTACGACGGTTTTAATGTCACTTATGATAAAATGGGCGTTGATTTTGATCGGTTGTATTATGAATCTGAAACCTACATTCTAGGGAAAGATTTAGTAAGTGAAGGATTAGCAAAAGGTGTACTTTATCAAAAAGAAGATAGTTCAGTTTGGATCGATTTGACCAGCGAAGGGCTTGATCATAAATTATTGCTGCGTTCAGATGGTACTTCCGTTTACATGACGCAAGATCTAGGAACTGCCGTAGATCGTTTCAGTGATTATCCGCAATTAACAGGAATCATCTATACCGTAGGAAACGAACAAGATTATCACTTTCAAGTATTATTTCTAATCTTGAAAAAGTTAGGTTATAATTGGGCAGAAGCGTGTTATCACCTTTCCTATGGAATGGTAGACTTGCCATCTGGAAAAATGAAATCTCGTGAAGGAACAGTTGTCGATGCGGATGATTTAATTGATGAAGTAATTGAGAGCGCACGTGAAATGACATCAGAACGTGGTCATTTAGAAGGAATGGATACTGCTGAAAAAGAAAGTTTGTTTAAAACAATCGGATTAGGTGGCTTGAAATATTACTTGTTAAAAGTTGATCCAAAAAAACGGATGTTATACGATCCTGCCGAATCAATTGAATTAAATGGTCATACTGGTCCGTTTATTCAATATGCTCACGCACGAATTCAATCGTTGCTTTCTAAATCAGATACCATTCATGCATTCGAACAAGTGGCGTTGGAACCAACTGAAGTGGAGATTATAAAACAATTGGCTGACTATCCAAAAGCGATTGAGGAAGCTGCCATAAACTATTCTCCAGCATTGGTTGCTAATTACACCTACGAGTTGGTAAAACTGTATAATCAATTCTACCAAACTGTAAATATCAATCAAGAAAGTGATTTAAATAAGAAAAATATGCGCTTGATTTTAAGTCGAAACGTGGCAAAAGTGATCAAAAGCTCCATGTCGTGTCTCGGAATAAATGTTCCAAACAGAATGTAGTAAAGCTCTTATTATCAAACACGAAAGACCCTGAATACGGGTCTTTTTTTCGTTAAACCCCATTTTCTCAACCTGTCTTGAGCGAGACAAAAACAAGACATTTACTAAACCGATATACTAAAAGTATAGTTTTGCCTTAGTTTTGAACTATTATAGTTACTACTAAATTAAAAGCAAATGCTACTGAATTTTAAAAAAACTACTGCTGTAATTCTTGTGTACATCTGTTTATTGCCTGTTTCCTTGATTGGGCAAACCACCATTATCAATGCAGCTAACGCAACAGGTACTTCTGGAGCTGATGGAAGTTTTCAAAATGCTACCAATACCTTTCCTGCAAATGGTTGGTCAGTTGTAAACGGAGCGACGAATAGATGGTTTACTGGTACACAATCTTTTTGTGTAGGAACAAAAGGTGCTTATGTTGGAACAGCAGCTGGAAATAACAATTATACTATTACCACTTCAGACGTTTCACATTTTTATAAGGATGTTACGTTCCCCGCAGGTCAAACCTGCATTACCTTATCATTCAATTGGAAATGTCAGGGTGAAGGTGGTTTCGATGGTTTACGTATCTATTTAGGTTCAACTGCAGTAGTACCAGTTGCAAATACCCAATTTACAACCAGTGATGGAACTGCTGTTCAATTAGGAAGCTCCTTTTATAATTTACAAGCAGCTTGTGGAACGGCTACAATTACCATTGCTGCTGCAAATGCTGGCACAACAAAACGATTGGTTTTCAGTTGGCAAAATGATAATTCTGTGGGAACAAATCCTGGCGCTACAATTGATGCCATTTCATTGATTTCTGATAATCCAACTGTTCCTACCTGCGCCACTGGTCTAGTTCCAGCAAATTTAGCAACCAATGTTACTACTTGTAATGGTATTTCTTGGACAGCTCCTGTTTCTAGCGGCTGTAATACCGCTACAAGTTATGATGTCTACTTTGGAACAACTCCTGTACCACCATTTCTTGCAAACACAACTGCAACAACGTATTCTCCAATCTTGAATTACAGTACAACTTATTACTGGCAAATTCGTCCGAAAAATGGAGCAGGAACCGCTGCTGGTTGTGCCATTCAAAGCTTTACAACAGGAACATCTACCAATCCCCAATTTAACTTAGTTGATGATGCTGTTTCTGCTTCGCCTTATAATTGCGTAACCGTATCTCCCGATTTAATGTCACAACGTGGATGTGCCTGGGACGCCAATTCAACACTCAATTTCTTAGCCAATTTTCAATATGAAATTGATGTGTATTTAGGTGCCAATGATGGTGGAGCGGATGGAATTGCGTTCGTGATGCAAAATGACCCATTGGGTAGATGCAAATGCGGAACGGTTGGTGGTGCACTTGGGGCTGGTGGAATTACCAATTCTGTAACAGTAGAAATTGACACCTATATTAACTTCGAAGACCGTGATGATTTTGTTGCACCTTTATTAGGATGTGCAGGAGTAGAAGATCCAGATCACTTGGATATTTGGTTCAATGGAGTCATTAATCCTGATCTTGATTTTAACTGTGATGCAGTTGCTGGTGGAGAACGAGTTGCAACTCCCAATGCTGTTCGTTTACAATCCTCACCAGGTGTCAACTACAACATTGAGAATGGATTGTACCACAAATTACGCATTACATGGAATGCTGGAACGAGCACATTGACTGCTTCTGTTTTGAACACAGCACTTACCGTAACTTATGGGGTAATAAGTTCAACATTTAATCCGATAACAGTATTTGGTACCAACACACCTTATTTTGGTTTCACAGGTTCAACCGGTGGTTTATCGAATGAACAAATTTTCTGTCTTCCAGCAATATTACTTCCTGTTGAATTAAGCAATTTTGAAGTCAACTGTGTAAATGAACAAACTCAAATTCAATGGAGTACTCAAAGTGAACGCGATAATGATTTTTATACTCTCGAAAAAAGTTGCGATGGTGTTTCATTCCAACCAATTTCTACCATCGAAGGTGCTGGAAATTCAACTGAGTTAACAACCTATAAAACGACTGACGCAACGCAATGTGAAGGAATCAATTACTACCGTTTGAGTCAAACAAATACAGATGGGACAACAAAAGTCTTAGGGATTCGAAGTGTGCAATCGTGTAAAAACGATCACGGAATTCATGTCTTCCCTAATCCAGCTTCAGATCAAATAAGTATTTCATGGGATGGAATGGATGTAGAAGCAGTTGCATTGTTTAATTCATTGGGGCAAGAAGTTGCGTACAACAATCAATCAATTAGCGAAAGTAAATCAGTTGTTCAATTGAACGTTTCTGATCTTGCACCTGGAGTTTATTATGTAACCGTTTACCAATCATCAGAAACAAAAACAGTTAAAGTTATCATTGAATAAACCAGTATACATTCATGCTACCAATTAGCATTGATACTTTCGTTATCTTTTTAGATGTAAGTATCGATTAGTTGATATTCATAACAAGTTGAATCATTGAGTTATCGTTGTGAGCCGTTTAGCAGTAAAAAAAGATCTTTTTTGTAGTACAATAGAAGTATTGAACTACATGTAAATGAAAGATCTGGCTCACAACTATTGCTCAAAAATGGAGTCCTCATAAATTAAAAGAACATTTTAAACAGGCGCATACAACAATTCTATTAATTTTGGACTCCAAACTGGGGGATTAGCTCATCTGGCTAGAGCGCAACGCTGGCAGTGTTGAGGTGATCGGTTCGAGTCCGATATTCTCCACCAAAAAAAGAAACGGTGTAAGTGCAAAAGCAGTTACACCGTTCTTTTTTCACTCATCTCTCGCACTCACACTTTTTCAGTGTGAGCGTGAGTATTGAGTATTGAGTATTGATAGCGGAGATCACGGTTCTAGTTTTAAAATTACCAACCAATTTTTAAAAACCTGACCCTAATTAATCAAGAACAATCTTTATTTTTTGAAAGCTATCGCAAAATCTGTTACGCCATATCCATCACCCAATCGTGCACAAATCCCTACGATAGGACTACTTGCTTCGTGGGTTGCCAAATTGGCATCATTCGGATCAGTTAGTTGTTCAAACGGTGTGAGCCAGTTGCCCCAATTACCACCTTTTATGCGATAACGTAAATTCACTGCGCCGTGTTTGGCAACATTTACCAGTTGAATGGCATCAATGTAAGACAAATTGTCGATCGCATTGGGTGTTAAAGGATCAAGCATTGCGAAAACAGGAATGATCTTCACAATACCTTTCCCTTTTGCCGTTTCAACAGAAAGTGATGTGAGCATTCCATCAGGGATCATGCTATATTCATAGTTGTCACAACCATTGCGGTCGTCCCATTTAAAACCACTAGTCAACACATCTGCGAGCTGCTGTAAGTTGTTGATTGCGATAATTGGTCCAGTTGTCAGATCATTGTCTTTCCAATTGATCTTATCAAGTGAAATGAAGTTGGGATAACGACCTCCATAAGCATAAACAAATGCATTGGCGTGTTTTTCGATTAGTTCTGGGTTATTGCGATTCCATTCGCTACCCGTTGGGCGATTTCCAAAATGATTCATGAATGTGAAACCATTCGTGTAGGAAGAATTGTCTCGAAGATTGACCCATTTCCCCATCTTGAGAGAAGGATCTCCATAATCGTTCTCAGCAAAAACACCTATCATAACTGGAAACAAGTCTTGTGTCCCTTCGTCTGGCTCTTTTTCCAGAAATGCGAACAAACGTTGCGGTTTTGTAATAACAATTCCAGAACTATCTTTTTCACCATCCACAAGTTGTTGCAGGGTTTTGGTATTCAAGGCATCCAATTGTGCCGTTTTACCAGGAATATAAAAATTACCGCAAATCGTTACCAATGAATTTTGAAGACCAGTTAAGGCTGTCTGCTCACCAGGAGTTTTCGGTCCTTTTAAATAGCTTTCGAAGAATAAACTGACTACTTCATTTTTGTTAACTGACTTATTCATCCATGTGGCAATCTCGTTGGCAATGATGCTCCATTTAATAGATGTAGCATCGTTCGCATGACCGTGTTGCAAGTGAAGTGAGTTTTCTTCACTTCCATAAATATCCAATGCAAATCCTCTTACACCGTAATCCAACAATTCGGTGATGGTTTTCATCTGGTTATTGTAATCTGGCCATTGATTTGTATTCCAAGCATTGTGAGCAACCAACCAACGCTGATCTTTGTACATTTTTGTGAGATCGTTTATCATTTTATGTTGAAATTTAAGTCGGAAAATTAAAAAATATACTACTGTTGAGCATTCGTAAATCATGCAGGGTTTTAATTCGGGTATTTTCCCTTAGACAAATAAATAGCAACCTAAATGAGTAGAAATTACTAGGTGTTTAAATTGTCCGAAAGAATCAATTCATCCAGAAATAGCGTATTTTTAGTACCAAATTCTGCGTAATGAAACACCCAATCATCTTATTCTATTTCATCATTCTCCAAGTCAACTGCTTTTCACAAGAAGTCGACACTACTGATTACCCATTTTTTAGAAGAAGAATCGCAACGCTTACATTGATGATCGAATTAAATCCAGAAGATGCAGCAATTCTATTAGAACGTTCTTTTTTTAGACAACAAATCCAAGATTTTAAAGGCGGAATCAGTGATCTTGATAGTTACCTAAAAATTTACATGTACGATTATAAAGCAGTTGCGACTCGTGCTGTGCTAAAAACATATCTCTCTGATTATGATGGAGCGATTGCGGATTGTGACAAAGCCATCAGCATGAAACCTGAATTTATTGATCCCTATCATACGCGAGCAATGGCGCATAAAGGAAATGGAAATTATCCGGCTGCACTGAAAGATCTTGAGAAGACAATTGAAATGGAGCCAACTTACTTAGAAGCAATCTATGAAAAAGCAATCACGGAATATGATATGGGTGAATTTAATGCTTCAATTCTAAGTCTCAGTCAAATCATTAAAATAGATACCACGAACAGTCAGATGTACGAAAATTGCTTATTGGCAAGAGGTTTTGCTAAAAATCAACTTCTGGATTACAAAGGTGCTATAGTAGACTATAATAAAGTCTTAATGATCAATCCTACAAATGCAAAAGCCATTAACAATAGAGGTTCATCCAATTATGGTTTAGGTTTTTACAAGGAAGCAATCTTGGATTTTAATAAGGCAATTGTGATCGATCCGCTATACGCGAAGGCCTATTTGAAACGTGGAGACACCAAACTAAAATTGGCAGATTATGAAGGTGGCTTGACCGATATGAACACCTCTATTTCGCTCGACCCAACGGATCCAATAGCCTTTTATCAAAGAGGAATTGCTAAGTATCTTTTGAAAGATTATCAAGGTTCAATTGAAGATCTCAGCCATTCTATACAACTCGATCCAACTTTTTTTCAAACCTTCTATCAACGTGGACTAACGTATGAAGCAATGGGAGAGCTTGAAAAAGCAAAAGTCGATTTTAAAATGGCAGAAATAATGGAACATGGAGGAAAATGATCTGACTCAAAATGAGATCTACCTTTAAAAAATTCTTGACAACATTTGTAACATGACAAAAAAACACCTCAATATCATCGGTTATTGGTCGGCAAGTCTCACGTTTTTGATTGCATCATCTATTATGTTTGCTCATTATATGGGTTTCAAAGGCGATTTTGAACAATACGGTATAATTTTCATACCTCTCGCATTTTTGATCAACTTTTCGGTTTTAATCCTAATTTTAATCCTAGCTGAAAGAAAAAAAATCAAAGGTCCCTTTCGATCAATTGGAGCTATGTTATTGAATATCCCTGTCGCATTTTTTTATCTATGGTTTGCAATGTATCTATCAAGTTATTATCGGGTAACAGTTATGAATGATACCTCTTCTAGAATCTATGCTATTCAAATTGATGGATGCGACAAAAAATACATCAGTGAACTTGAAGCAGGAGAAAGTGAAACCGTTTGGATTAAAATATCAAGTGACTGTTCACTTTCGATAGCTTATAAAAACACGAATGGAAAGTTTAAGCATGATCAAATTGAAGGTTATTTAACCAATGGAATGGGAAGACCTGAAGACTTCCATATAAGTGGACGAAATAATCCGAAAATATAACTTAGCGGTTAATATAAAGTTGCATACATGGAACTACATCAAACATTAAAACAAGATTACCTCGTAAAAAACGTGTTTTATGGATTAACAAATCTCAATGATGGATTTGATACAAGTACAATCTACTATTTTTCAGAAGCAGATTTTCGCATTGTTTTAGATCGAGTAGAAGAACTTGGAATTGGTCTTTATGGTATTGAACCATGGAAAAATAAATGGCTGTTTGATGTTAGTGGGTATGAAGATTATTCCAATAATCCTACAGATCCAGATTGGTATAGGGTAGCATTTGTTGAATTTGTGTCATTGAAAGAAGAATTGTGTTATTCAGCGACTTATTATGTTCCTTTGATAGATGTAAATGAAATGGGAAACGCGTGAGTCAGTTATTTAGTGTTTTATAAATCCAATTGTTAAAAGTTCCGTAATACTCCTAGTTTGCCGTGGCTGATTGCGGGATCACTGACTGTAATCTACTTATAAACAAGTTATTGAATCAATGAAAACTTGAAGCCAATCTACAATATAACATCTAATTATTTGAAAAGTTAAACAAAAAATGAACGATCCAACAACTTCCCCATGCACATAACCAAACTCAACATTCAAGATACATTACCCCTCACCTGCTCTAGATCTGGAACCTGTTGTCATGGTAATCAAGTAATGCTTAATCCATGGGAATTGTTTCGACTAGCCACGGAGAAAAAAATATCACCAAGAGACTTTCGTGATCTTTATTGTGATTTTGGTGGAATTCAATTGCGATTTAACGGAAAAGTAGATTCAAGAAACAAACCGGCTTGCAGTCAATATAGTGAGGGTTTTGGATGCAGTGTGCACATTGGACGACCACTAGCATGTCGTTTGTTTCCCTTAGGTCGTCACATACAAAGTAGTGAAGTTCATTATATCTATCAAGGAGAACAATTTCCCTGTTTGAATGGATGTGCAGAAGTGTTAGAATTACCGCTTTTGAGTGTTGAAAACTATCTGAAAGGACAACAAACTGAACAATTCGAAAAGGCACAAGATGGTTATTTAGAAGTAATGCAAAACCTAGCTGATATCGCATTTGAATTATTACTGGATACAGGATTGGCTGAATCTGGAGACACTAAAACAGTTCAACTATGGAGGGAAATGGGCAACGAATCTCCTTCTGAATTAGCCAAAAGAATAGGGGTTGAATGGATGGATTATCTGATGATTCCACCAATTTCGAATGATTCTGATGATCCCATTCATTATATTGAAGAACATCAACACCTACTTCTTTCAAAAGCGCAAGAAAAAATTGGAATGCTACAAACAAATCAGGCTTTTCATGAAGCTTCGGTTTTAATCATGGGAGTTGCATTACACCTCGCTCGAAGTATCGGCGCAAATCCAACAATACTTGCTGAACATTGGTGTGATACAGCTCGAAATCATGGCGCTCAGTGACGAAAACATGGAATGATCTGATTATAAAAGGATTTCGACTTTAAAATTGATATAATTCAACATTGATTTTATGAAAGAATGGCATTCTCATCCAACTAACCAATCATTTTTTGTTGTAGCTTTAAAAAAAACGCATGAAAACGATTGTTTATAGCGCACATGGATTTGATAAATCATTTCTTGAAGCTGCAGCCGGAGATCAGCATGAACTCATTTATACAGAAGAACCCTTAAACATTTCAACCGTTCATTTAGCAGAAGGATGTAAAGCCATCGCTTTGTTTACGGGCGATCGCGCTACAGCCGAAGTATTAGGAAAATTGAGAGCGTTAGGAGTTCGTTTCATTGCACTGCGATCTGTAGGATACGATCACGTTGATCTTGAAAAGGCGGAAGAACTCGATATAAAAGTTGCCAATGTTCCAGCTTATTCACCTTATGCCATTGCGGAACATGCCGTAACGTTAATTCTTGCATTAAATCGTAAACTTTTATTGGGGCAACAATTGATGGGAAATAATGATTTTCGATTGGATCGATTAGTTGGCTCTGATATTCACAGTAAAACCGTGGGTATTGTGGGAACTGGTAAAATTGGAACTGCTTTTGCCAATATAATGCATGGTTTTGGATCGAAGCTCTTGGCGTATGATTTGAAAGAAAACGACTCACTGATCAAAGCAACTGGCATTCACTATACATCCTTGAAATCACTCTGTGAAGAAGCTGATATTATTGCAATTCATTGTCCACTTACCAAAGAAACCAACCATTTATTCAACAAAGAACTCTTTTCGATAATGAAAAAAGGAGTTGTGTTGATCAATACTGCTAGAGGATCAATTATCAATACAATTGATCTAATTGAAACACTAGACAATGGAACTATTGCCGCTGCTGGCCTTGATGTATATGAATATGAATCAGCCATTTATTTTAAAAATCAACTGAACGAGCCAATTAATGATGCACTCTTTCAGCAATTACGTGCTTATCCGAATGTATTATTAACGGGACACCAAGCCTTTTTGACAAACGAAGCTTTAACTGGGATTGCAACTACCACGATTCAAAACTTGGATGCTTGGGAAAGAAAAGGAGAAAGTGAAAATGAGGTTTAGTGAGAAGTGATCGGGAATAGCTTTTCTTCTATTGAGTTTAAGTGACAGAAACTGGTTAAGATAAGCTACAAAAACGCTAGTGATTCCGAAACAACCGATAGAAAACAGATTCTTATTCAACAACATCGAATTTCGATGTGCACTTTGTGAGGAAAAAAAGCTGTATTTAAATGATCATTATCAATACGGGAAAAATTGACTACAGAACTTTTCATTCATCAATGGTTCAAATCTTACAGCATTTATTTTTATTTTAATCTCTATAATTTTTAATTAGCTTTGTTGAATATAAATCATGCTTAATGCTTAATCAGCTATAAATGACTAAAACTTCACCCCTAAAGGTATTTATCATTTGGATAATTTGCTTAATAAATACAATTAGCTTATCTGCTCAACCTTCATGGGGACCAGCTGACTCATTTATTGGAGTTAATATTCATGATGTTTCATTTGTTACCTCAACCCAAGCATGGGCAGTTGGTGGAAGCGGAAAAATTTTTCATACACAAAATGGTTGGAGTACTTGGACAAATCAAGAATCTGGAACGAATAATCAACTTTTTTCTGTTCATTTCCCATCTGAAAACCAAGGTTATGCTGTAGGCACAAATGGAACCATTGTAGCAACATCAAACGCTGGAATCACATGGGATTCACAAGTATCGAATGCGATTGATTGGCTTAATTCAGTCTATTTTGTATCGACTCTTCAAGGTTGGGCTGTTGGAAATAGTGGGACTATTCGTACTACAAATGATGGTGGTAATACTTGGGTTGAACAATTTCCAGTAGTTTCAAATGGGGATGATTATAATTCAGTTTATTTTTATGATAATTCAATTGGTTGGATCACTGGTGAAAATGGAATTATTCTAAAAACTACAGATGGAGGCATTACATGGGTTCAACAGAATTCAACTACAATCACTACTCTAAATTCGATTTATTTTGTTTCTGCCAATCAAGGTTGGGCTGTAGGGAATTCTGGAGTTATTGTCACTACAAATAATGGCGGTAGTACTTGGACTACTCAAAGTTCAGGAAGTATTGAATCATTGCGTTCAGTAAACTTTTCATCTTCTGCGATTGGTTGGGCCGTTGGTTGGAATAGTACAAGCAATACGAGTACAATACTTGCTACAGTAGATTCGGGTTTAACTTGGAATATTCAGAACACTGGAGTTCACTCAAATTTTTATAGTGTCTTCTTTAACTCCAATAGCGAAGGATGTGTGGTTGGTAGTTCCGGTACTATATTGACAACTACAAATGGTGGAAGTAATTGGGATTCTCAAAGTACTGAAAATAGTGGTGCATTCCAATCTGTATTCTTTATATCAAACTTGATTGGATGGACTGTTGGTGCAAATGCTGATGGAACGCTAAAAAAAACAATCGATGGTGGTAACTCATGGAGTAGCCTAAATTCAGGTATTATAGGTGCTCTTTATGATATTCACTTCACTTCAGCTTCCGATGGTTGGGCAGTTGGTCAAAACGGTGTCATACTTGCAACAACAGATGGTGGAATCAATTGGATCCCTCAGCTATCAGGTACTACAAATGGCTTAACTTCTGTTTATTTCATTTCACCAACAACAGGATGGATAGTAGGTGAAGCTGGTACAATATTGAAAACTATAAATAGCGGTTCAACTTGGACTGATCAAACTTCTGGAACAATAGACATACTTTCTTCCATTCACTTTGTCAATCAAAATGTTGGATATGCAACTGGTTATGATGGATTGATTGTAAAAACCATAGATGGGGGTAACACATGGACAACTCAGACTTCAGGTATCTATCCTTGGTTCAATTCCATTTATGCAACTTCTATAAACCAAGCTTGCGCTGTTGGGAATTCTGGAATCATTGTTACAACTTCTGATGGAGGAGTTACTTGGACTCCACATTCAATTGGTACTCCAAGTCTAAACTTAGTCCAATTCTTGACTCCTAACCTAGGTTGGGCTGTTGGTAATGGTGGGACAATCATTACAACCAATGATACAGGTGCCACTTGGACGGTTCAGGACTCTGGCGAAAATGATGATTACAATTCGGCATATTTTACTTCTGAGTCGCATGGTTGTGCAGTTGGGAATGGAATGGTGAGTCTTTTTGAATGCAATACTCCAGATCCAACAACAATAAATCAAACACTTTGTGAAGGTTCTAATATTGCAGATTTGAATGCACAAGGTATTCAAGGAGCTACTTTTCAATGGTATTTAACAAGCGTAGGAGGAACACCCCTTACACCAATAACACAAGTTTCCAGTGGTACTTATTATGTAGAACAAATAGTCGATGGGTGTGTCAGTAGTAATCGTACACCTATGAGTCTAATTATCAATCAGAATTCAGCAAATTCAATTAGTGATTCTGCTTGTGGAAGTTATATTTGGAATGGAACTACTTATATTGCATCAGGTAGCTATACATCTGTTTTAACAAATGCGACCGGTTGTGATTCAACTATAACACTAAACCTTATTATTTTCCCGTCTTTCGAAGATAGCATATCACAAACTGCATGCAACAGTTATATCTGGCCAGTTAATGGACAGACTTATACTACTTCAGGTATCTATTCAGAAAATTTCACTACACTACATAATTGCGACTCGAGTTATATACTAAATCTAACAATAGTACCGCAAGTAACTTTAACTGCCAATACTTATTCACTTCCTTCAGAATCCAATAATTGTAATGGAATTGTTGTTATAAATATGGAAGGTAACCCTGATTTTAACTCCAATATTGATGGAGGAATACCATTTATACATTCAGGGTATGAGATGGTTGAAAACATTTGCCCAGGAATACATTCATTAATAACTACTGATGAATGCAATAATTCAATTTCAACAACTTTTTTGATTCCTGTTGATTCCAACTATGTATTCAATAACCCATTTATTGATTCTATTGCTGTCGACTCGCTAGGAATAACTTTAACAAATTGCACTATTTTTTATAATAGTATTGATACTGCCTATATCGACTCAATCTTCGCTAATAACAATCTAATAACGGTTATATGGAATATAGTTGATTCTAGCGGATCTAATTTTGATACGACTACTTTTTTACTGAACAATGGAAATGGAGTATACTATCTTCAATTAAGTGTTTTCTGCCCAAATAAATCAATCGGTGACTATTTCACTGTTGGAGAATCCATTTATTATGAAAATGGATCTATATCTACAGCTAGTATTAATAATCACTCTTCATCGCTCTTTTCAATCTTCCCGAATCCAATTAACAATAACGTTACTATTTTCACAGGATTATATAATACGTCTTTAACTATTTTGGATATTCATGGAAAGCTTGTTTTGTCAGATGTTATCAATCTGGAAAAATCTATTTCTCTTGAACATCTCAATCCTGGAATTTATTTTTTTCAACTCAATTCAAACAGTGTAAGTTCAGTTATACGTTGTATCATACTATAATTTAAATTTTAATCAAAGTGAAATTCGTCATCTTACCCCTTTTCATCTCTCTTTTCCTCAATGTTTCTTTTTCACAACAAAGTGATTCCCTTATTGAAAAAAGTGCGAATCCTGAATTAAAAAAGCCATCAACGACCTATAGAACAAAAGGTTATTTACGTATTCTTGAAACGGGATTCGGTTTAGGAATTGGTGAAGTCGACGGTACTTCCGGAAAAAATACAGATCGATTTTTCGCATTAAAATTCGTGAATGCTTATCAAGCGAATGAATCCATTTCTGTTGGAATTGGTGTTGGTTTTGAGAAGTTTAGCAGTGTTAACACAATACCAATCACGTTTGATTTAAGATTCTATCCTTTGAAAGGAAAAGTTAGCCCAACGCTTAATTTAGCTGTTGGATATGGATTTGATACAAAGGCTTTTAAAAATGGAATCAAAGAAGGAGAAGGGCTTGTTTTTCATCCATCTGTGGGAATCAAAAGTTTTGTTTCTAAAAGAGCGGCCTTTTTATTTCATGTTGGTTACCGAATTCAAGGAGGCAAGGTATTCGTTGTGAATGGATTTAGCGCAAAAACTGTTTCAACTTATTTTAAATTCATCACCTTTAATTTAGGAATCTCATTCTAATTGAGTTTGTCAGTTTGTGAGTTAATTAAGTTCAAAAACTAACCAACGAACCAACTAAAGCCCTCCAAAAAACGCATACATCAGTATATTCGCGCCCATTTGCAACGCTTGCTTACGTTTTTCTTCTGGATCATTGTGCACTTCTTTGTCTTCCCAACCGTCGCTTAAATCGGTTTCGTACGTGTAAATACAAACCAATCGTCCGTCAACAATAATTCCGAAAGCTTGTGGTCGTTTTCCGTCGTGTTCGTGAATTTTTGGCAAACCATTAAAATCATATTTCTGATGAAAAATTGGGTGATTAAATGGCAATTCAACCAATTCATTATTCGGAAATACTTTCTTTAATTCAGTGCGGATGAATTGATCCATTCCATAATTGTCATCGATGTGTAAAAATCCGCCACCCAATAAATACGTTCGTAAATTTTCAGCATCTGAAGAGGAAAACACCACATTTCCATGTCCCGTCATGTGCACCATCGGATAAGCAAATAATTCTGGACTTCCGACTTCAACATATGGTACATCCTTGGAAATCGATGTTCCCAAATTGGTATTGCAAAACTGAATCAAATTAGGCAATGCAGTTGGATTGGCATAATAATCACCTCCTCCACTGTATTTCAAAACAGCCAATTGATACGTTCCTTGTGCGATTGAAACAAACGAACAAAAAATGATTACAACACCTAGAATGATTTTTTTCATACGTATTTACTTGCGATGACTAATGTGGTAGCAACCAATCCTGCGGTTTCCGTGCGCAATCTTGATTCCCCTAAATGTACTGCTTTATATCCTGATTCCAATGCCAAATTCACTTCTCTTGGGCTAAAATCTCCCTCAGGGCCAATCAACACTGGGCCTGTTAACTTCGCCGACAACAGTGATTCCTTCTCCCCTTCCATGCAATGAGCGATTCCACCAACTGGAAACTGTTGAATAAATACATCCACTGTTTGAATTGGATCAATTTGCAATAAAAAATCGTGTTGTGCTTGTTTCATTGCTGAAATAGCAACCCGTTCCAGTCGCTCCAATTTGAGGTTGACCCGTTCTGAATGATCGCCTTGCAAAAAAGATAAACGTACAGCGCCTATTTCTACTATTTTTTCAACCATCCACTCCATGCGATCTAAGTTCTTCGTGGGAGCAATTGCTAAATGAAAACCTTCAGTAGGTTGCAATTTTTGTTCTCGGGAAAGCACTTCTACCAAACAACGTTTCGGATGATCTTCCACCAATTTTACAGTAACGAGTAATCCTTTGCCATTCAATAAAAGAAACGAATCTCCTGGAACCATTCGCAATACGCGTACAATGTGTTTGGATTCATCTTCTGGTAAGAGAAATTGAGCTTCCTCTGGTATGTCTGCTAGAAAAAAACGCCGCATTAATTCATGAGTTTATACAACATTTCACGCATCAACTCTCCTTCTGAAAAAGTAGCATTTCCAACACCCTTCGCTTTTAAATCGTATTCATGTAAAATAGCGACATTCGAAGCCAATATTTTGGGTGGATAAATACCTGCTGCGTTCAGCAACTCCTTTGCTACGAATGGATGAACTCGTAAAGCTGTTGCAATGGCATCTGGAGATTTTGTGGGCAAAAAATGAATCCGCATAAGGTTCGTGTAAAAGCCAAATAAGTTAGAAATGATCGCAATAATGGAGTGATCTTTAGGATTTCGCTCAAAATAATGCGCAATTTTAAACACTTTTACAGAATCACGTTTTGCAATGGCATTCGTTAATTCAAAATTATTGTAGTCTTTACTAATTCCAATGTTCTCTTCAATGTGAATATCACTAATACGCGTTCCTTTCTCCAAAACGATACTCAACTTTTCCAATTCGTTGACAATACGTCCGAGATCATTTCCTAAAAACTCACCCAATAACGCAGCTGCTTTGGATGTAATATCGAATCCAATTCCTTTTACGTAATTCGCAATCCAATCGTTTAATTGGTATTCTTTAACTTTCTCTGATTTGAATACAAGTCCCGTATTTGTTATTTCTTTCAGCATTTTGCGTTTGCCATCCAAACTTTTGTATTTATGGCAAATCACTAAAATGGTTGACGGATTAGGTTGTGCGCAATAACTTTCCAATCCGTAGATATCTTTCATGTCTTGCGCTTCACGAATAACAACCAAACGACGTTCCGACATCATTGGAAATCCTTTTGCTTCACTTGCTATTGTCAATGGATCTGAATCTCGTCCATAAAAAATGGTTTGATTAAAATCACGCTCGTGATCTTCTAATGCATGTGCAATAATGGCCTCACAAATCGCATCAATAAAATACGATTCTTCGCCATGTAGCGCATAAATCGGCTTGAATTGTTTGTTCTTAACGTCTTTTATGATCGCTTTGTAATCCATTCTTCAAAAATAAGGGAATCTCGCTACAAATCACCTGTTCATGAGGAATTTTTAATGAATCTTCAATCAGAAAAGAGCATCTTAAAAAATTTATTACCAGCGGAATATGTAAATAATAGAATACTTTTAGCTGATAATAATTTTATATTTAGCGGAATTATTGTTATATTTACACTATTCCGCTACAAATAAAAACCAGATGGGAGAAAAAATCATCATAGGGAGAGAACAGGAAAAACAATTGCTAAACGAAATTTATTTAGCTGACCGCAGTGATTTAGTCGCAATTACAGGTCGTCGAAGAATTGGTAAAACGTACCTCATTCGCACTTACTTTAGTGAACAAATCTCACTTGATTTCAGCGGAGTACTCAACGCCGGTTTCGCTGAACAACTCCAAAATTTTGATTTCGCACTCAGATCAAAGGAAAAGAAAACAAGCAAACGAAAAACACCCGAAAATTGGATGGAAGCATTTCACCAATTAACCGTTTATCTCGATACGCTCAAATCGGCAAAAAAGCGCATTGTTTTCATCGATGAATTCCATTGGTTAGATACGCATAAATCAAATTTCCTAGGTGCTTTTGATTGGTTTTGGAATAATTGGGCTGCTCAAAACAATGTACTCGTAATTATCTGCGGTTCCGCAACTTCTTGGATGATCCGAAAAGTCATCAATCACCATGGTGGATTGCATAATCGTGTTACCAAACGTATCCATTTAGAGCCATTTAACTTGGGGGAAACTGAAACGTTTTTACAATCCAATCATGTGCAACTAAATCGCTATCAAATCACAACCCTTTATATGGCGCTTGGTGGTGTGCCACATTACCTCAAAGAAGTTAATTCTGGAGAAAGTGCTTCACAAGCTATTCAGCGGATCTGTTTTCAGAAAAACGGCTTACTTGTCAATGAATTTGAAAACTTGTATGCCGCATTATTCCAACATCCAGAAAATCATTTGGCAATTGTGAAAGCGCTCGCTAAAAAACGAAAAGGACTCACCAGAATTGAAATTCTACAACAATCAAAACTCAAAGATGGAGGCACCTTTAGCAAGTTTCTGGAAGAATTGGAATGGTCTGGATTTATTGAATCCTACTTGCCATTTGGGAAAATTAAAAAAGATAAACTCTATCGATTAACAGACGAATATTCACTGTTTTACCTCACTTTCATTTACCAGAAAAAAAATGTCAATTGGCACCAATTAACCGTCAGTTCTGTTTGGAAAAGTTGGAGTGGATTTACCTTCGAATCGCTGTGTATGAAGCACCTACAACTTGTTAAAAATGCACTCGGAATTGGATCTGTTTATACCGAACAGAGTAGTTTTATAAGTAAAGGAACAGCTGAAAAACATGGCGCACAGATTGATTTACTCATCGACCGAAAAGACCAAGTAATCAATGTGTGTGAAATGAAGTTTTTGGAACATCCTTTCGTGCTTACCAAATCAGAAGCAACGAATATTCGCCATAAATTAGCTGTATTTAGGAATGAATCACGCACAAGAAAAGCACTGTTCCCCACCATTATTAGTAGTTTTGGGATTCTTCCAAACGAACACAGCATTGGTTTGATCCAACAGGTAGTTCAGCTAGATGATTTATTTAAAAAAGCATGATGCAATCGTTGAATCTTCCACAAGCAAAACTAAAGGTTGCCAAAAAAGGCGATCAAGTGGTTGTGTGGTGTATCATTCGAAAAAAACACTTGGTTCTAACCCCCGAAGAATGGGTGCGTCAACACGTGATTCATTTCTTAATCGAGCAAAACAATGTTCCAATTGGAAGGATCAATTCTGAACACCTTGTGCAAATCAATGGGCAAGCACGTCGCTGTGATATCGTAGTTTTCAATTCAGAAGGAAAGCCTCAACTGATTGTAGAATGTAAAGCGACTACTATTCCCATCGATGAAAAAACATTCCTGCAAACAAGCAATTATGTTCAACAGTTACAAGCACCTTATTTTTGGATGACCAATGGACTCCAACATATCATCATTGATTGCAATCAACCCTCAACTTACCTTTCAGAATTACCGCCTATTTTCAACTAATTATGAAATCAATCTTACTTCTTTTATCCTTTTGTTTCACCGTGATTCTCCATGGTCAATTAGAAACAAAGGATTATAAAAAAATCAATAAATCCATTTTATTGACCGTTAATTCCATTGTTCAAAGTAAAGGTAGTTTGGCATATCTGGAACATTCATTATTAACGAAAGCAGCACAACAACACGCCGATTATTTATCGAAACAAAAAACCGCAAGCGTCAATCAAAAAAGCGGTAAAAATAAAACGGTAGAAGGTCGAATAAAAGCAGTGAAAGGCGAATTTGACGATGCCTTACAACTTGTAATTGAACTTCCATTCACGCTAAAAGATTCAAAAAGCGAACTCGAAGAAAAGTGTATTCGATTCGTGAACGAACAGTTAAATACGCCTAGCAAACCAATTAATTTCGCGAATTATAGTCACATTGGAATTGCTTGGAGTAAACGAAAAACGGAAAATTGTTACCTCATAAGTATTGTTTTTGCCCATGAAAAGGTAAAAGTTCCAAATCAGCTCAGTAAAAATGGATTTGGGTTAAAATTGAATCCAGCGACATGCACGAGTATATTAGAAAACCATGAACTTACCATTCTCACGAGCTGTATTTATGTCGAAGGCAATCAAGTGATTTTAGAATACCAGAACAAAGACCGATTCAAGACATTATTTCCGAACCCCACAGATGGAATTGCCATTGATATTATTACCGAAGAGCAATTCCCTTGTCAAAGTCCCAATCAATTAGATGGATCAACGATCTATGATGGTGTACTTTTAAAACCAAAATACAGGGATGAACTGCTAACAAATAATCAATCAACAGGTGATTTCAGATTAAAAACCGTTTTGGGGGAAATTCCAACAGAATTAGTAAACCAAGAGATTCTCCCAAACCTTATTTATATTAAAAACGGACAAGTTTGTCGCTACAACGTCCTACATTACATTGATGGAGAACCCTATGGTTTAGCACCGATCGAACCACAGTTGGATGAACGATACAGCCCTTTGAATGAAGAAGGAAGCGTTCGAACAATGACCTATAATTTTGAATTTGAACAAGGGAAAACGGATCCAATTGGCAGTCTCCCAGCTTTTGTTCCTTCTGATTCATTGATGGTGATTGAAATCTTATCGTTTAGTTCGATTGAAGGATCAGCAAAAACCAATTATCATTTACACGAAGAACGCGCAAAAAAAATTGAATTGTTAGCGAGTAAATACTGGAATAAACATGCACCTCCAATTAAAACAACCGTTGCTGAAAATTGGGAAAGATGTTACTTTCAACTTGAACTATTAGGATTAGATAGCGTTGCAAAACAATCAAAAGACTCTATTCGACGCTTTGTAGTGAATGACAAAACCCACAATTGGGATTCCCTGTTAAACGCACAACGGATCTCTACGCTCATTTTTCATATTCGTGGAATTCGGGACAGCGTTACGCAGCGTGAAAGTTTCTTGAATATGAATGTTCGAACGGCACTTCTGCAAGGAAACACACGCCAAGCGAATCAAGCTATTTTGAAAATGTACCGCGAAAACATGCCTACATCATTACTCATGGAACCAGGGATTTTGGATCGATTAATGACAGATACGGCATTAGTTCAAAATGCAGCAGCGTTGTTCACTAACCACTTTAATCCAAAGGATATTCGCGTAATTGCATTTGTCCGAAACTGGTTGCGTGATCCTACAATGTTGTCTGAATCCTCGAAAAGAAACCTCATTCACTTGTACAATTTATCGACCTATACGCTATTGACGGAAGAATGGGATATAAAAACAACCCTCTATTTGAATTTATTGAACCCGAAAAAGTTAGATGAGTTCTTTTCAACACGAACGTTAAATAGTGTTTTTGACCTCAATTATTACCTAACACGCTTGAGTTACCATGAACTTTCTGGTGATTATGTTGAAATTGAACCATGTTTTAGAAAAATTGAAGCCTATTTTGAATCCCAAAAACTGAGCATAGAAGAGGAAACCAAAATCGCATTATTCTTCAACCTGTGGTCGCAACCAGATTTAACGATTGATTTATTGGAAAGTAGAATGGACAATGCAGATTTCTCCGCCGATGCAGCATTTCTCCTTGCTCAAACAATCATCGGCAACAGCGAAGGTAGAACGCAAGAGCTCATTGAAAAAGCAGTTGCCAAAGCATACGAATTGAATCCTGAAAAATGGTGCGAATGGGTGAATTTTGATTTTCAAATTTACCGCGATTCTGAACTAAAACGTTTATATTGTAGTAGTTGCAGATAACATCATAAGACCGTTGCCCCCCCCCTTACTCCTCGTTATTTCAAAAATTCAACATCCTCATTTACAAGTGTAAACTACAGTGTTAAATTTTATTCACGCCTCGATTAATGAATTTTGCAAAGGTCTTATCATTGTAATATAATACTAACCTTGAATACAACCTAAATGCGTTAATAATATCATAAAACACCCTTAACCTAAATCGATTTTGTAAGAGCGTACCTTTGGCACAAAATCCAAAGAAATGAAACAATTTTTACTAATTAATGTGTTTTTGTTAACACTTTTTCAATTGAGCGGACAGACGCTTTTCCCCTATTTACAAGCTCCTCAGCCAACTTCCATTTATGTGAACTGGAAGACTGCTACCATCTCCTCACCCGTTGTATTGTATGGAACAAGCTCTACGAATCTAAATGGCACTGTTACTGGATCACAATCCTTATTTGTAGATGGCGGATATTCTGGTAATTACTACTACAATACTGTACAACTCATCAACCTTACACCCAATACAAAGTACTACTACAAAATTGTTTCCGGAACAGAATCTTCTGACACAATGAGTTTTAAAACACTTCCACTTCCAGGGCAAGCAGCAACTGTTGATGGACACTTGCGCTTTATGATCATGGGCGACAACCAAATTCAAACAACAGGAAGGTATGACACACTCGTAGCACAAGCCAAGCAAAAAGTATTTGAAAAATGGGGTGGAGATCCATCAGATAATATTGCGCTAACCTTCATGGTAGGTGATCAAGTGGATTTAGGAAATCTCTCACAGTATGAGAATATCCACTTCCAATACAACCGTGATTTATCGGGTTATGTTCCAATTCAAACGACAGTTGGAAATCACGAAACATACGGCTCAATGGGATTAAATGCTTATTACGCCCATTTTTACCTCAACCAATTGACTTACCAAGGAATTAATTCAGGAACTGAGAATTATTATGCAATGCAGGTAGGAAGTGTATTACTGATTAGCTTGAGTTCAGAGCATACTGGAACCGCTCAATTTAATTGGTTGCAACAAGTTATGACCGCCGCAGAGACAGACTCTACAGTTGATTGGGTGATCACATTTAGCCATCGACCTTATGAAGCAGAACAATATGTAGGCGATATTTCTCAATGGGTAAAAAATACAGCAGTTCCGTTTTGCATGGAATCAGATAAATACCTCATGCATGTTGGTGCGCATCATCATTTGTACGCACGTGGTCAATTTCCCGACAAACCTGTCTATAACATCATTTCTGGTGGAACAGCTTGGGATCAGTATTGGGGACAATCGAGCGAACAAGATTTTGCCTGTGTCCAAAAAACCATTTCGAACTGGTGTTATCAAATCTTAGATTTTGACCTCATCAACGATAAAGTAGACATTGAAACTTACTCAGTTGGAAGTCCCATTCTCTATGCGAACAATCAATGGAAACAAAATGAATTGGTTGATGAGTTTCATCGCTACAAGAATCAGACTGCTCCAAATCAACCGACATTTCTAAGCAGTTTCGGTGATTCATTGGAATTGCCCTTCGAAGTCGTTTCTTCTCCTTTCTCAACAACGACTGCCGAGTTGATGAACTCCACACAATTTCAAGTGGCGCAAACTACTGATTTTAGTGTCACTGAAATAGATCTATTACGTGATTATGAAAACTTATTCGGACAAGCACCAGGTCAGGCTGCTGATTCAACCAATGATTTGAATGCGGGTGTTGATATTACAAAATACACGTTTGCAGTTGGATCATTACAAAATGGTGTTCACTACATACGAGTGAGACACCGCGACCGCAATCTTGAATGGTCGCCTTGGAGTATCACTGACACTTTCCAAGTATACAATTCATTTAGTTCTGGTCCTTATTTGGCAATGGATTCAACTGAATATCATTTAGGTGCGCCACTAAAAGCTCTATATACAAATGGCCCCGGAAATTCAACCGATTGGATTGGCTTATATAAACTAAATAATGTCCCAGGACCAAATCCATCCAACACATGGCAATATTGTACAGGCGCGAGTGGTCTGATGAATTTTTCTGGTACTGCACTTACGCAATCAGGATTGTATTTCGGGGCGTACTTTGAATTAGATAGTTACAGTGAAATTGCAGCGCGTGACACATTTTATTATGGATTAATCCCTGTGATTAGTTCTGATACAAACAGTTATGCTATTGGAACAAACATTCCCATCTATGTAGCAAGTGCACCAAATGATATTGATTCAATTGAGATCATAAAAGTTGGATATGAACACGGTGTTCAAGCTCCAGCTTACTGGGGATCAATTACAGCAACCAATGACACGGTTGTCGTTTCAAATATGCAACCAGGATATTATGTAGCAAACTATTATTTTCATGGCGAGCAGGTAATTGGTCAACCTTATTTTTTCTCCGTTGGAGATACAATTACAAATCTATGGATCGATCAACCTGTCTACGATTTAGGAGAAAACATTGTTGCAACATGGACAGATGCTCCAGGAATTGTAAAAGATTGGTTGGGAATTTACAATCAAGGTGATAATCCATCCGTTGATCCATTATTGATTTACACCTATTTCGATGGCGTTCCATTTGGTACAAAAACATTGACAGATACGCTGATACCAACAGTAGCGGGTGAATACTACATTGTCATGTTTACCAATGATTCCTACACAGAGGTTTCCAACCGTGTAAATTTCTCAGTAGTTGATTACACTGGACTTGAAGAATTAGGTCATGGTATCAAAGTGTATCCAAATCCAGCAGGAAATGAAAATGTGACCATCATATCAACCGAGTATCCAATTGAATACATTCGACTATTGGATGCGCAAGGCAAGGTAGTTTATCAAACAGACAATGTTCAACAACAAAAATATTCACTCTTGTCCCAACAATTACCAGCTGGGCAATACATTGTTGAAGTACAAACAAGAAAATTATTTCGCTATAAATTAGTGATTCAGTAATCGAACAAGAACATCCTCAGATACCAATTTTAATTGTGTGTCTGAGGATGTTTTTCCTCCTTGAATTAAACACTTTCTAACTTAGAATTACTCATTCCAACGTTTCACCTAATTTATATCGTTTTATCAGAGATTTCGCACGATAATTCTATCCGAAAACACTACATTTAACGCCATGAAATCGAGTGCAAAATTGGAAGTTCAACTAGTAGTTGATGCCTGTATCAAAGGTGGTGTTTCACATGTTGTCTTATCTCCTGGATCGAGGAATGCTCCACTTTCTATTGCATTTGATGAACATCCGCAGATTACCACTTTTGTGGTTCCAGATGAGCGATCGGCAGCATTTTACGCACTTGGAATGGCACAACAACTCAATGCCCCAGTTGCAATCGCTTGTACATCTGGTTCTGCCCCGTTAAATTATTTCCCAGCTATTGCCGAAGCGTATTATCAAGGAGTTCCAATCATTGTTTTGACTGCCGACAGACCAAAAGAATGGGTCGATCAAGGCGATGGACAAACCATTGTTCAGGAAAATGTTTTTGGAACCCATGTGTTAGCTGCTGTGCAATTGGATGCAATTCACACCGATCAGCAACGTTGGTTCTTTGAACGTCAATGTTGCACAACGATTCAACTAGCGAATGGAAAACGCAAAGGGCCTGTTCATTTGAATATTCCGTTTACTGAACCGTTGTATGAAACGACAGATGAACCAGCTGAAATGAGTCAATGGATCAAACTTTCTGAAGGGAAAACAGTGCTTTCAACGGAAGAAGAAAGATGGCTCACAACTACTTGGAATACCGCGCAACGTCGCATGATTATTTGTGGACAATCTCCCAAAAATCAAGCCCTTGAAAAAGCGTTGGTTGAAATGGGAAATGATTCATCGATCGCTATTTTGGTAGAACATACGTCTAATTTAACCGATCGTAGTTTTGTGCAATGTATTGACCGATCACTCAATCAAATCAAGCCAGATGAGGCTGAAAAGTATTCCCCAGATTTGATCATAGTACTAGGTGGAGCGATCGTTTCAAAGCGCATTAAAACTTTTTTAAGGAATGCAAAAGCAACAACCATTCGCGTTGGTAATGATTTTCCTTACATGGATACCTTTCAATCATTGGCTTTTACTACAGCTATAGAACCAGCTACTTTGCTTCAATTGCTACGACAAAGTAATCCAACTCAACTCAATTCAACCCTTTTTGGAGCGCGTTGGAAACAATTGGATTTACAATCAGAAATAACGCATTCACGTTTCCTTCAATCGTGTCCATATTCAGATTTGAAAACCATGGAAGTGTTATTGGATAGTATTCCTGAAAACGCACAATTGCACATCGGAAATAGTTCCATTATTCGGTACGTTTTGTTATTTGATCCAGTAAAAAGTATCCGCTATTGGTGCAATCGAGGCACGAGTGGTATTGATGGAAGTTCTTCAACCGCTTGTGGAGCTGCTTTAATGGATTCAGACAATTGCCATGTGTTAATTTCGGGTGATATGTCGTTTTTCTATGACTCCAATGCATTTTGGTCGCAGCACAAACCTGCCAATTTGCGCATTTTTGTATTGAACAATGGAGGCGGAGATATTTTTAATATCATTCCTGGACCAGATACAACAGATCAGAAAGACCAATATTTCGTTGCCAAACAAGGGTTCTCAGCAGAGTTTATTTGCAAAGCATACGGCGTTGATTATGTTTCAGCGACTTCAATAGAGGAAATAGAATCTCAGTTGGGAGCATTTTTCAGTTACGAATCCAACGGTTCGCCCAAACTCATGGAAATTCACACTAGTGGAATTGCGAATAGTGCTATTTTGAAAGACTATTTTGTGAAAACGAGGTGAATCTCACTAAAGGATAAAGATATTGGAAGTATTCGATGAAATTTATTGTCGATTCCTTAAATACTCAGAAACGTTTCTGTTCCAGAAGCATTTAAGACATCTTCTGTTTTTAAAATCATGGTCACAATTTTCGTAACCGTAAAGTTGGTGCGCGCATTCAATGCATAATCCACTCATTTTTGAACTTCCTGCGAAATATTCACTTTCGCATTCTTTACAAATAGGAAATTCTTGATTCATTTTATTTAGATTATAACTATTCCTCTTCAAAATTACCCACAAAAAAAACGTTGACTATTTCTAATCAACGTTTTTGGGTGGAAGATGGGGCTCGAACCCACGACCCTCGGTACCACAAACCGATGCTCTAACCAACTGAGCTACAACCACCATTTTTGCTTATTTGATAAGAAACCTATCCGCTAAGCAGGTGCAAATATAGGAAATTTCTGTCATTTGAGACATTCGTGGTGGATTTTTTAACCACACTAATTAAAAAAAATCAATATCTCCTTGATGAATAGGAAATTACAAACACACTTTTTTTTTAATGGTAACTAAACAAAGACTGTTGAAAACTGAAAAATATTCCTGTGAAAATACAGAGACATAGACCTTACATTTGTCACATTAAAATTAGTATATGTTGAAGGTAGGGATTTTTGGTGTAGGTCATTTGGGAAAAATCCATGCACGTTTACTCAAGGAACTTCCATCTACCTTTGAAATAATTGGTTTTTTTGATCCATCTGATCTTGCCGCAAAAGCTGTTGAAGAACAATTCTGTATAAAACGCTTTACAGATGCAGATTTGTTGATTGAAAGTTGTGATTGCATCGATATTGTTACGCCTACAATTAACCATTTTGAAATTGCTGTAAAAGCGATTAAAAACAGCAAGCATGTGTTCATTGAAAAACCCGTCACTCAAACTGTTGAAGAAGCAAAGGCATTGATGCTTTTAGCAGAAGAGGCAAGCGTTCAGGTTCAGGTTGGGCATGTAGAACGGTTTAATCCAGCATTCATAACTGCATTGCCGTATATTGATCGTCCAATGTTTATTGAGATTCATCGTTTAGCGCAATACAATCCACGAGGAACGGATGTTTCAGTTGTACTCGATTTAATGATTCACGATTTGGATATTATTTTAAGTGTCGTGAAATCGAATATCAAACGCGTTGCCGCTACTGGTGTTGCCGTTATCAGTGATACGCCAGATATTGCCAATGCTCGTATCGAATTTGATAACGGTTGTGTCGCTAATTTAACAGCTTCACGTATATCACAAATCAATATGCGCAAGTCCCGTTTTTTTCAGCGTAACGCCTATATTTCGGTAGATTTCCTAGATAAAGAAGTGGAAGTGATTCATCAAAATGAGGAAATTCTATCAACCAACGTACGCCATTTCGATTTAGGGAATTCAGAGAATTCAAAAAAATTCGTCATTGAAAAACCCGAAGTAATTCCAACGAATGCTATTCAAGAAGAACTATTGGCTTTTTCAACCGCTATTCAAACCAATACGATTCCGCTTGTAAGCATAGAAGATGCTTTTCGCTCAATGGAACTAGCTGCACAGATAATGGATCGGTTGAAAGTGAATGGTTCAAGTAATCTCGACAATAATTAACGTAACTTTGCGTTACTAAAGATAAGTCTGTTACTTATGAAACATGTTGCCTTACTTTTCTGTTGTGCGATTCTCCTATCTGCATGCGTTCGAAATAATCCAAAACCAATCTGGTTATCTATTGACAATTGGGTATTAGAAGCCAATCCAGAAGCTGTTGATGATGCTGGACAATTGACACAAAATTTAAGTGAAGTTTGGGTGTATGTTGACAACAAGGTAATTGGCGTTTTTGAATTGCCCTGTAAAATTCCTGTTTTAGCATCTGGTTCAGGCATCAAAGTTCAATTGTTTCCAGCAATTCGGAATAATGGAATTTCTGCTACTAAAAAGATTTACCCTTTTTTAGAACCGGTGGAAATGACGATGGATTTAGTAGCAGGTGAAACCTACGAAATCACTCCTGTTACACGTTATTATAGTTCCACTAAGTTCTGGATTGAAGACTTTGGCTCGCCTTCACAAGTGAAAATTGAGACAGATAATTTATCCAATGCTTCATTGGTGTTAGATGATGATCCACTCATTTCAATCAACCTTGGAAACGACTACGGTCACATTCATTTAACCGCGTCTGATTCATTGTGGATAGGTTATACGAATGAAAACACTGTTTTACCGAAAGGTGGTGAAGAAGTGTACATGGAAGTAGATTACCGAAACTCAAATAGTGTTTTGACAGGAGTCATTGCCGTTTCGAGTTCAGAAGTCAAGGATAATCCTAATATTTCTTTTAATGCCCAAGATGCAAGCTCAATGAAATGGAAAAAAATCTACATTGATTTAAAGGAAATTGTGTCCTTTTCCACTTCTGCTGAATATTTTAAGCAGTACTTCAGAGCTTTACTAGATGAAGGTAATTCTGAGGGTGATATCTATATCGATAATATTAAATTAGTCCATTTCTAGTAACCGCATGAGAGGTACGTTTTTGCGAATTCTTTTCATACTTTGTGACTGGATTACAGCTGGTTTATCGTGGGGATTATTTTATTACTACCGCAAAACCAACATTGAATCAGAGGTGTTTAGTGTGAATGAAACATTCATTTACGGAATTATTTTGGTCCCCATTTTGTGGTTGGTGTTTTATACCTTGCAAGGAACCTATTCAGATGTGCGTCGTCTTTATCGGCTAAAAGTACTTTCGCTTACCGCCTTTGCTACTATTTTCGGCTCTGTTATTTTATTCTTTTTATTGCTCATTGATGATGATGTGACCAATTATAAGACCTATTATCAATCGCTCGTTTCTTTAGTATTATTTCATTTTGGACTAACTATAGTAACGCGTTTGATCTTCACAAGTATCATTGTAAAACGCATTCATGCAAGAAAAGATGGGTTTAGAACCTTACTAATCGGAGGTTCTGAAAAAGCAGTTGGCATCTACAACGAAATCATGCAAATGCCAAAAAGCGGCGGTAATCAATTCATTGGTTTTGTAAATTTAAATGGAATTGATAAACTGTTGGAAGATAAAATGCCTTATTTAGGACACGTTGACCAACTTTCACAGGTAATTAGAGAGCACCAAGTCGAAGAAATCATCATTGCATTGGAAAGCACCGAGCATGAACGATTAAGAAGTGTTATTTCTAGGATCAACAATGATCAAATTGTGATTAAGATTTTACCTGATATGTACGATATTTTATCAGGATCAGTAAAACTCAACAATATCTTTGGAGCCTTATTAATGGAAGTCAATGCAGAAGTGATGCCTCCATGGCAACGGTATGCAAAACGCTTCATGGATGTCATTTTATCACTTATCGCCATCGTTATCTTGATTCCAGTATATATTGCTTTGGCAATTGCGGTTAAACTTTCATCCAAAGGATCTTCCTTGTTTTTTCAAGAGCGCATTGGCATTCATGGTAAAGGATTTAGAATCGTTAAGTTCCGTACAATGTTTGTAGATGCAGAAAAATCTGGACCTCAATTGTCGAGCACACACGATGCCCGAATCACACCAATCGGACGATTTATGCGCAAGACAAGGTTAGATGAATTGCCACAGTTTTTCAATGTTTTGTTAGGCGATATGTCGTTGGTAGGCCCGCGTCCTGAACGTCAGTTTTACATCGATCAAATTGCTGAACGAGAACCACAATTTCTTGAACTTACACGTGTTCGCCCTGGAATCACTTCTTGGGGACAAGTAAAATACGGGTATGCCGAAAATGTTGATCAAATGATTCAACGGATGAAATATGATTTGTTGTACCTCCGCAATCGTTCCATTGCGCTGGATTTAAAAATCATGCTCTATACGATTATCATCGTGATAAAAGCGAAGGGGAAATAAGTTCCATCGGTTTTTCTGGTCATAAAATGAGGTGGATTTAATGTGGTTCAACTTTCAATTTTTCAGCAGACCCTATTTATGGATGTCTAAGTGTTTCTAACGGATAAAAACGGGTAGTTCAAATTGATGAAATCCAATCTTATTCTCCCATCAATGAAACAATAGAAGAAACAGTAAATTTTCTTATATCTTTGATTAATCAATTGTGAAATATGCAAACAAGAACAACATTATTATTCCTAGCTTCCTTTTTTCTGCTACCATTTTGTTGGTCGCAATCCGTCGTTTCTATAAAAGCCAAAATGCTAGATCTTGTTTCTCAACCTGCCTATTTTGGGTATTATATGGGCGAAAAACAATATGTAAAAGATACAATTGCAATTGATGATAAAGGAACTATTTCCATTGAATATACAGAACTGTTGGATCAAGGAATTTATTTCTTGGCCTTTCCTGAAAAGGAAATGACTTACTTCGATTTTATTGTAGGTCCGAAACAACAGTTTAGCTTTCAAGGAAAATTAGCTGACTTTACAAAATCGGCTGTTTTTAAAGGCTCTGAAGACAACACCTTGTTTTATGATTACCTTAAAAAAATAAAACAGTTGAAAGTAAAAGGTGATGCATTATCAACATTAGAAAAACAATGCCAAAAAACGGGAAATAAGGATTCGCTAAAATTAATTGAGAAACAACAAGTACAATTGGATTTGGATTTCAATAAGTTTCGTGATAATTATTTTGTGAAATACCCCAATGCTTTTATCACAAAAATTCTTGGGTATCAATACCGACCTATTATTCCCGTAACGATTACTGATCCAACAGAACAATACAATTATTATAAATCGCACTTATTTGATCATATCGATTGGAGCTTCTCCCCCATCGTTCGAACGCCTGCTTATGCAAGTTTATTGGTAGAATACATCGATAAATTGACCGTGCAATCTCCTGATTCAATTATGGTTAGTTGTGATAAAATTCTTTCAAAAGTATCAGCTAATAAAGAGTTGTTTAAGTTCACGCTCATTGACTTAGTCAACAAATATGCTCGATCGAAAATAATCTGTTTTGATGCTGTATATGTTCATTTAGTTGATGAGTATTACAATAAAGGTTTGGCGTTTTGGTTAAATCCGGAAGTTGTAAACGACAAAGCACAATTGGATAATATTAAATATGCAGCGGGAAGATTGAAACCAGTATTATGTGGTTGTTCAACTTACAATTTCAGTTTGGCAGATTTAAACGAGAAACGAGTTGAGTTAAAAGAAGTGAATGCTCCATACACGCTCCTACTATTTTGGTCTCGGGAATGTGGCGATTGTAAGAATACAATAAAGGAATTGAATGTGCAACGTGAACTTCTTGAAAAAAAGGGAGTCAAAGTTGTCGCAATTTGTATGGATATTGTTACGGAGGATTGGAAAAAAACCGTTGAAAAATATTCATTTGGTTGGGCAACCAACTTGACTGTAAGTACTGAGGCAGAAAATGAGGAAATCGCACAACTATACAATCTGTACAGCGCACCATTTATGTACTTGTTGGATGAGAATAAAAGAATCAAATACAAACGATTCGATTCTCTTCAACTAAAGGAAATCTTTAATTCACTTCCAGATAAGCAGTAAGTGCTTTAGTCTATCACTGGTTGTTTTTCAAATACAGCGATCGCTTCGATATGACTTGTATGTGGAAACTGATCTACAAGTGATAATTGCTTCATGGTATAACCTTCTTTAGCCATGCTATCGGCATCTCTAGCTTGTGTAGCAGGATTACAGGAAATATAGACAATGCGTTCTGCTCCTAATGCCATTACTTTTAATAATGTTTTTGGTGCTATTCCTGCTCGTGGTGGATCCAACACAATGGTATCAATTCTTCCTTGATATTCCGGGTGAAGTGTTAAAAATTTGCCTACATCTGCAGCGAAAAAGTGTAGGTTTTTCATTCCGTTTTGCTTCGCATTGCGCTTGGCATCTTCAATGGCTTCTTCAACAATATCGACACCAACAATTTCACCTACATTGATGCGTTGTGCAATGAGTTGACCAATAGTTCCAGTACCACAGAATAAATCCATGATTACTCCGCCTTCTTTTGCCGTTTCACAGACATAATCAATGGCTTTTGTATACAAACGTTCAGCACTTTTGGGGTTGGTTTGAAAGAAACTTTCCATACTGATTTCGAATGAAAGCCCTAGCATTTTTTCGATCACAACGGCATTTCCAACTAACAATTTACTGCTTCCGTTTTCGATTTTAGCGCGATCTGCTACATTATCATTGATCGTATGCCAAACACCTGCCAATCGTTTCCCTAATTTTTCTTGTAAAAAAGCTACGACTTTCGCAGTGTCGAATTTTTTGAGACCAACAGAACTGGTTACAAAATGAATGAGCAATTGATCCTGATCAAAAGATTTGCGCACCACAATGTGTCTGAAAAATCCTTCTTTTTTGGGCGGATGCCAAGCTGGTAAGCCACTGCTTTTTAGTAACGCGCGCAATTCTATCAGAAGTGTTTCCCATTGTTCATCAAACAATCCACTTGCTTTATTGAGGTTTTCTACCTTCCACCATGTACCACGACGTTTGAATCCCAATGCAAATGCATCATCAATTTCTTCACCTGTTTCTGGAACATGCTCGATACATGAAAAGCTGTATTCCATTTTATTGCGGTAGAAAAATTGATCAGGAGATGCAATGAATGTATCAAACAAATCTTCAACATACTTGATATTTCCGATGCGACGATAGACTTCGAGGGTTGTTTTTTTCTTGTATTCTTGTTGTAATTCAGTTGGAACAAACAAATAAGGTGCTCCAGAAATTTCTTGATACGGTAATTGAATTTCTTGCGGTGAGCGAGTGAGTACTTCAAGCAATTTGCATTCACCGTGACGTTTGCGTTTTTTTTCCACTTTCGCGCGCACAAATTGCCCTGGAAACGTATTTTCGATGAATAATACAAATTCACCTTCTTCACTGCGTAAGCGTGCAATTCCTTGTCCGCCGAATGCTAAATCTTCAACGGTTATTTCAATAATTTGACCTCTGTGTACCACGAATGTTATTTGAGGTTGCAAAGATAGTGAATTGTGTGTTGTATGCTAAAAATGTTGACTATTAATTGAATTGGTGAATATAAGGTTCTTTTTAATTACATCTGTTTGTTTATGAACTATTTAGATCATTTGTCTACTTGAATTGTGGATTAAAACAGGGGGGGGCAAAAATCAAGCAGAAAAATGAATTCAACTAAATAAAATGCTTTGATAATATGTCAAAAGATTGATTATAAGTCAGTTAATTTAATCTCGTTTCACGTAAAATAATCTTTGTTTTATATGGGTCGTACAACCTACATAGTGTATTGCTAAGACTTAATGAGTTGGTAAACAACGCTTCAAAATGCTAAGAATCAATTCATCTAGCTTTGTAAAAGTTTCATGAAACAAACACTATTAACTTTTAAAACAAATCGTTATGATTACTAAAAACAAACTTTTTATGGGGTTCACGAGTATGTGCTTTGCACTATTTATTGGTGAAACAGCGAAAGCACAATTTATTGAAACAATGGGAACTGCTGGTACTAGTCCAGAAACAATTACTGTACGTGAGACAAACAACCGATTCGATCAAGTTGCTCATACGTATTCCGGCACTGCTGATGCGCGAATTACAACACCTTCCACTGGTTATACTGGAGCGTCTGGATCATTTAATATATTGATTCAAGCTCAAGAAACATTTGTAGCAGCAAACATCAATGCTTCTAAGTGCGGTACAGCGGATTCTGTTTCTTTTGGTGTATTCAAATCTACGAATACTTCAACAGGAGTTGATTTTTTAGTATTGGAATATAGCATCAACAACGGTGGTACTTGGGTAAATATGCCTTTTTCCGCATTGCCAACAGGATCTGGAACTGCTCATTGGTATCAGCGGAAAATAGTACTTCCTGTGGCAGCTCAAATACCTACTTTATGGTTGCGTTTCAGAAGTACGTTAACAGGTGGTTCATCTGCCAATCCTCAGTTTAGAATTGATGATCTAGCATTTACCTGTGGTACGACTTCAACTGCAAATTGTTCTGGCCTAGTATCGTTGATAGAACCAGAAAGCAGCCTGACAACATTTTGTACTGAATTAGGACCAAACGCTTTGTATGCTACTACAAACATGACTTCACCAACTTATCAATGGTATAACCAAAACGGAATCATTGTTGGTCAAACAGCTGATTTTATTTCTATTGCAGCATCAGGAACGTATTATGTTGTTATTAGCAATGAAGTAGGTTGTACATTAACTTCTGAAAAAACGTACCTATTGGTTTATCCACAACCAACATTTTGTCCGCTAGTAGTAGAAGGTTGTGTAGGTGACACGGTTGAAGCTTGTGCGGCTATTTCAGCAAAAGGACTTATTATTTCTGAGTATGTAGAGGGAACAGGTAATAACAAGTATTTAGAAGTATTCAATGGTACATGTTCAGCTATCAATTTGAGTGATTACGCACTTAAAGCTTATCACAATGGAATCAACCCTCCTACTTTTACTATTCCATTAACTGGAACTTTAGCGGCTGGTGGAGTTTATGTAATTGCAAATACAAACGCAACCATTTGGACAGGAACAGCTGATTTAATCACAAACAATTTGGCATTCAATGGTAATGATGCACTTGTATTGGAAAATACTGTTACGAATGCTGTAGCCGATATTTTTGGTTCTGTTGGATATGACCCTGGTACTTCTTGGAGAGATGTTACAGTTTTGAGCCCTACACTTGGTTGGATAACTGAAAATAAAACATTGGTTCGAAAATCATGTATCTATTCAGGAATTGACACACCTACAGATTTAGGTGGAATTAGTGGTTTTAAAACATTGACGACTGAATGGGATACATTGACTGTTAATGATGTTAGTGGATTGGGATCTCATGTATTTGGACCATCTACTTATTCTTTCTCAGTAATATCAGGAAGTACTACAATAGCTTCTTCAACTGGTAAATATGCGCAATTAGTTATTGGTTCTGGTGTTTCTTCCATTGCTGTTGATGCAACGTTTTGTTCATTCAACAATTGTGCTGAAACAACTAATTTAATTTCAGTAACTGACACGTGTAGAAATAATAGAAGTGCTATTGCATCGGTTGAGACTTCAGTTCAAGCAACTTTATTCCCCAATCCTTTTACGACAACTATTACAATTGAGTACGTGATGGAACAAGAAGGAATGGTTGAGATTACAATTAGCAATTTAGCCGGTCAAATTGTCATGAATCAAACAGCACAATCAACAATTGGAAATCAACGAGTTGAATTGAATGTTTCTGAATTATCAGAAGGAACTTACGTTTGTAAAATTCAAACAGCAACAGGTACCGAAGAAATAAAAATTGTAAAATCCAAGTAATTAGTTATCAAATTACGTCTAAACAAAATGAGTGGGGAGTTGTATTTTAATACAGCTCCTTACTTTTTTAGTCGATTAGGCTTTTTTTGACTTCACCAAGTAATTCTTGATCAATAATATCCTGAATGGATTTATTCTCTAGAATCCGAAGTGTTTCATTACGCACATCAATCATCACTTTATTAAGACCGCACAATGTTTCATCGATACATTCATCACACGGTTGGTAATAATTATGACTTACACAAGGAAGGAGCGCTATTGGACCGTTGAACAATCGGATAATGGATGCGATAGTGACATCTTTGGGTTCATGACGTAAGGAATAACCACCACCTTTTCCCATTTTAGAAGCCAAAACGCCTTGTTTTTTTAGATCAAGAAGAATGGATTCCAAGAATTTTCGAGGAATATTGGCTTCTTTGGAAACCTCTACAATCAATGTAGGAGTATCATTTCCCTTTTTCGCCAGATAGGTTAGCGCATGAAGCGCGTATTTCGTTTTCTTTGAAAGCATTCTTTCCTTGTTGTATTCAAAGATAATCGTAATTAAATAAAATCTACAATTATTTGCAATTCAATTATTTCGAAATCAAATCATTCCACGGATCACACCTTTATCGGATGCTTGAATAAATCCAATAATTTGTTCACGAATAGGTGAAGGTGGCATTGTTTCCAATACGCTTTCAACTCCTTTTGAAATGACATTGTTTTGAACGTAAATAATACGGTATATATCTTCAATTTCACGCACTTGTTCATCTGTAAAACCACGTCTTCTCAAACCAACAGAATTCACACCAGCGAATGTAATTGGTTCACGAGCAGCTTTGACATAAGGCGGTACATTTTTGCGCACCAAAGTAGCTCCTGCGACAAAAGCATGTGCACCAACGTGCATGAATTGCTGTGCAGCAACCATTCCTTCTAAAATCGCATAATCGTCAATTGTAACATGGCCTGAAAGCCCCGTGTAACCAGCCAAGATCACATTGTTACCAATCAAACAATCGTGTGCTACATGCACATAAATCATCAACAAACAATTATCACCTATCACCGTTTTCCAACGATCTTTTGTTCCTCTGTGGATGGTAACAAACTCACGAATGACCGTATTGTTACCGATTTCAACAGTGGTATATTCTCCTTCAAATTTTAAATCTTGTGGAACCACTCCAATTACGGCACCTGGGAAAATTTCGCAATTCGTTCCGATGCGCGTTCCTGGATAAATGGTAACATTTGGGTGAATTTTTGTTCCAGCTCCAATGATAACATCTTCGTATATCGTTGTGAATCCTTCTACTGAAACACCTTCTCCTAATGTTGCTTTTGGAGATACATTTGCCAAATTGCTGATCATCTATCCTTTATCTTTAATAACCTGTGCCAACATTTCTGCTTCCATTACAACTTTTCCATTCACATAAGCTGTCCCGCCCATGTGAACCAATCCTCGTCGCATTGGAGAAAGCAATTTTAATTCAAATACCAACGTATCTCCAGGCACAACTTTCTGCTTGAATTTAACGTTGTCTATTTTCATGAAATAAGTAGAGTATAATTCGGGATCTTCGACTTTACTCAAAGCAAATATACCACCTACTTGTGCCGTAGCTTCTATTTGTAAAACGCCTGGGAAAATGGGATTCCCTGGGAAATGACCTGTAAAACACGGCTCATTCATCGTGATGTTTTTTACACCAATGATTGTTTCTTCCGTGATTTCCATGACTTTATCTACCAACAAAAACGGATAACGATGCGGTAACATGCGCTCAATATCGTTGATATTGTAAAGCGGTTCTTTTGTTAAATCAAACGAACGACCTTGTTTTTCCTGCAATTTAATTTGTTCTTTCAACACTTTAGCAAAACGCACATTTCCTGAATGTCCTGGGCGTGCGCCTAAAATATGTGCTTTGAGTGGTCTTCCTACAAGTGCTAAATCACCAACAATATCTAATAATTTATGGCGAGCAGGTTCGTTCTCGAATTGCAGTTTTAAACTATTCAAAACACCTATACCGTCATAATTGACAGTTAGGTTTTCTTTTCCTAATAATTTAGCTAGTCTATTTAATTCTTCTTGGCTAACATCATTACGTTCTACCAAAACAATTGCGTTATCTAAGTCACCCCCTTTTATCAAGTTATTGGATGCCAAAAATTCCAATTCTCTTAAGAAACAAAATGTTCTACAAGGAGCAATTTCTTTTTCAAACGCATCAATATTGTAAATCGCAGCGTGTTGCGTTCCGAGTGCTGGAGAATTGTAATCAACCATTACCGTTAGACGATAATTCGAATCGGGAACTGCTAAGAATTCAATTCCTTTTTCTGTATCTTCCCACTTCACGTTTTCTTCCAGTACGAAATAATTTCGTTCAGCAGTTTGTTCTTCGTATCCTACACGTTGAATTTCCTTCACAAATGGCAATGAACTACCATCCATAATTGGAATTTCTGGAGCATCTAACTTGATGAGTGCATTATCCACCTGCATCCCGTAAAGAGCTGCAAGAATATGTTCAGTTGTATAAACACGAGCACCTTGATATTCAAGTGTTGTTCCACGATCAGTTGCAACAACTAAATCGGCATCAGCTTTGATGATTGGTTGGTTTTCCAAGTCAATGCGTTGGAATTTGTAACCATGATTATCCGGCGCCGGACAAACTTCCATTGTAACTATTTCACCCGTATGAAGACCTACACCTTTAAATACGATGGCTTCTTTGAGGGTTCTTTGCTTTTCTGACATAATTATTCAGCAGGTTTTGATAATAGTTTTACTTTTTGTTCCAATTCGTTGATTTTCTGCAACAAGAACGGCAATTTTCTAAAGCCAAAGTATGATTTTTTAAAATCTTCAATTGGAATACCTGGCGATCCCATCAGTGTTTCTGCTTTTTTAACACTACTAGGAATTCCTGATTGTGCTACAATCTTTGTTCCATCTGCAATGTGTAAATGACCACTTATGCCAGCTTGTCCGCCAACCATAACGTGTTTTCCTATCTTAGCTGACCCAGCAACTCCAACCTGTGCAGCAAGCGCAGAATGGTTTCCTATTTCAACATTATGTGCTAAGTGCACTAAGTTATCAATTTTTACGCCTTTACGAAGGATTGTTGATCCTAATGTTGCGCAATCAACAGTTGAATTAGCACCGATTTCTACATCGTCTTCTAATACAACATTTCCAATTTGCGGAACGCGTGAAAAAACACCTTTTTCATCAGGAACATAACCGAAGCCATCACTTCCTATCACAACACCTGCATGTAAAATACAACGCTGTCCAACAACACAATCTGAATAAATCCGAACTCCTGGATGTAAAATGGTATCATCACCAATCACAACATTGTCACCAACGTATACATTTGGATAGATTTTCACATTGTTTCCAATTTTTGCACCATCCGAAATATACGCAAACGCACCAAGGTAAATACCTTCGCCCACTTGAGCACTTTCACTAATGAAAGAAGGTTGTTCAATCTTGGCCTGTTTTTGTCTCATTTGATTGTAGACATCTAGCAGTTGAGCGAAACAAGCATAAGCATCTTCCACTTTTACCAATGTTAATGTTACAGGCAATGATTTAGTAGGCTCAAACGTATTATTTACAATACATATTGAAGCACCAGTGGTGTAAATGTGCTCTTCGTATTTTGGATTTGAAAGAAAGGAAAGCGTACCAACAGTACCTTCTTCAATTTTAGCCAAACCCGTCACTGTTACGTTCGGATCACCGACAACTTCTCCATGGAGAATTGTAGCTATTTGTAGCGCTGAGAATTCCATCGAACAAATGTAGTAAAAAGACAAAAGACAGGAATCGTAACCTTCATGAATTATTAACAGCAAATTGGTTAATATGCATTACAATCTACGGTATCTTTCAAAATAAATTCTGAAATCTGAATATGTTCTTGGTACCAATGTGTTTCAGTTTCAATAGAAACCCCCTTTTTGTTGGTAAACAAGATGTATTGTTTTGGGTAAGGTTGTGCTTTTAAGTTTGATCTAGAAAAATCAACTTTCCCCGTTTTTTTTAACCGATTTACAATTTCTTTCGGTGCAATTAACCCTAATCGTTCTTGTTGACAGGTTAATCGTTTGTTTGAATCAAGGTAAACTAAGCTTTCAACATTTGGAAAATGAATCATTCGCCCCATTCCTTTATCTGAATCTTTGGCTTTGAAAATCGATCCGCTTGGCCATTTCACTTCTGAAATATAACCATCTGCCGGTATCGTAAACCACAATTCCACTTCTTTTCCATTCACATCTTTTGTGATGCTATAGACTTGTGGATTTCCTTGTTTCTTACTTTTCCCGAATTCAACATCGCCATCATTGAGAAACTCTACAATTTCATCCGTAGTAATGCCGTTTTTTTTGAATGTTGCATTTTCACTTTCATTCACTACTACTACGCGACCTAAAATGGTGTTTTTAACACGATTGGAAGGTAGCCAAGTACACCCGCGATTTTGAAAAAAGAAGAATACGAATACGAGTCCGATACCGAAACCGAGTCCATAAAATTTTAATCGCCGAAGAAAGTTTTTCATTGTAATGTTGTAAGGTTAAATCAATAAAAAAGGCTCGTTAAATTACAAGCCTTTTTGATTTTTTAAAACTACTCCTTAAAGTAGTGCGTCTAATTTTGCAGTCAATTGTGTTTTTGGAACCGCTCCAACTGATTTTTCAACTATTTCACCTCCTTTGATAAACAAGACTGTAGGAATGTTTCTGATTCCAAATCGTGCAGACACTTCTGGATTTGCATCAACGTCTACTTTACCAATGACAGCTCTTCCTTCATATTCGTGTGACATTTCTTCAACTAAAGGTCCTAAAAGACGACATGGTCCACACCATTCTGCCCAAAAGTCAACTAAAACTGGTTTGTCTGATTTTAAAACAACTTCTTCGAAGTTTGCATCTGTGATTTGAATTGCCATAATATGTTTTTTTTTATTTTAATGTGTTGTTGATTGCTCGTGTAAAATTACTATTTCGTTTTCAGTTAGCAAATGGTTTGCCAGTTCAATTTATACTGTCATCTTGTCATGCTGAATCACCATTCGCTTCATTGTTTTCTGATTTTCACTTTGCAGGCAGTAAAAATAGATTCCATTCGGCAAGTTTGTCGTGTCGAATCGCACAATGTGCCCACCAGAATCATAATCGCGATCTACTAGTGTTTGGTGAAGATTCATTTCTTCATCTAAGATGTTGAAAATTATTTTTTTAGCTTGCTCCATCGTGAAGTAAAACTCAACTTCACCTGTGATGCGTTGCTTTTCTAAACCATATAATACTGCGTAGTTTTCCTTAGGTGGAATTCCTTTTCCGAAACGTCGCAATAAGCCTTTATAAGCCACTGTGATTAAAAGTATAGCCGCTAACGTAAATAAAATAGCTAAACCATTGGCTTCAAAAGATCGATCTTGAACGACGTACTTGAACAGGTAGTAACAAATGGACATTACAACCAAACTGATCAATACTAATAGGATGCTTTTTTTCTTTTTCATAAGGCAATGACTCCTTTAATTTCGGATGCTCGGATATATATTTCAATAATGGAATCTGCATCCATCATCACTTCTTTTGCACTAATACTGACGTATTTACCCGTTTTAGATTCGTTGAATGCTATTTCTGATAATTCACCAAACAAAGCCAATGTTTGCGCAACTACTGCGGATTCATTCGGCACAATAAATTTGAATAAGTACACATTGGGCCATTCTTGTAAAGCTAACTGCTCACGAAGATTGGAAAACGGATCACCCATACCTACAAGTAATTTTTCAGCAAAGATAATCGCTTTAAAACGAGGAGCAATTCATTTGGAAGGTTGTTTTTGTTTTCATTCAACATTTTTAACGTACTCACCTGATTTACATGCTGTATTTTTAAAAGACGAAGTACTTCCATGCTGTCAGATTCCTTACCAATTGTAACTTCTTCAGTTGTCCAATCTGTAAACTGAGAAAAAGGTTCAGTAAAGTCACGTTCTAATTCGATTAACTGCATCGTATACTTCTTCATCGCATCTGAAGATTGTGCAGTGGATAAGAAACGTTTGATTTTGTTTTTATGCTCGTGATAGGTTGAAAAATGGTCAATTACGATCGTGCTTGATTCGAATGGACGTATTGATTGAATCGATTCAACTTGTTCTGAACCACCTAACGTTACATAAGCTTCATTCAACTTTGCTAGTTTTGCCCACTTACTTTCGAAAGTTTTAAGGAAAACAGGTTTCGTTAAAAAAAACTGTTTCATTTCAAATAAGGCGCTTTCGAAAACGTCTTCTAGCTCTTCTTCGGTGCTGCAATTCAAATAAATTCGCGCCTCGTCCTTTGTCATATTACAATTCGGATTCTCCTTTGTTTTTACGCATTCGAATGTTCATGAATTCAACGATCAATGCATAAATCATGGCGAAATAGATATATCCTTTTGGAATATGTTCACCTAAAGCTTCTGCAATTAGAATCACACCAATGGTAACTAAGAAACCTAAAGCAATCATTTTAATTGTTGGACGATTATTAATAAAATTGCTGATTGGTTTGGCAAAAATGATCATTACTATCATTGAAATAATAACAGCAGCATAGATAATAACGAGTGGATTTCCCCCATGGGTTTCTTTTTGAATATCATTTGTCATACCAATAGCTGAAATGACAGAATCAAAGCTAAAAACAATGTCAATCAACACAATTTGCATAATGACTCCACTCAATCGTGTTTTTGTTTTTCGTTTTGAATTTTCGTCATCACCTTTTACGCTACTGTGCATTTCGTGGGTTGCTTTGTAGATCAAAAACAATCCTCCAGCCAATAAAATCAGACTTTGTCCCGATAAAGAATAACCGAATACAGAAAACAATGGTTCTGTTAAGCTCATGATCCATGAAACAATCCCCAATAAAAACAGACGAATGATCAACGCTAAAGAAAGTCCTATGACGCGGGCTTTACGTTGATCTTCTTTCACCAATTTATCAGTGATGATGGAAATGAAGATGATATTGTCTATTCCCAGAACAATTTCGAGTAAGGTGAGAACAACAAGGTAAAAAACACCGACGCTTGTAAATAATATTGAAAAAGTATCCACTCTTAAGTTTTGTGCAAATTTAATGAGCCATTTCTATTAATCTGTTATTAATTCATGATTTTCCATTATAGATGAGAAAAAAAATGTTAACGACTTGTTTTACAGAAAATCAGGTTGTACATTAGTACCGTTGAACCTATGTCTGTGCTTTATTGCATGACATTCAAACCAATCAGAGAGTCCCTAGTTGTTTTTTCGTAGTAGTTTTTAATAACAGGGGCTCTTTTTGAGTTATCAATTCATTCAATCTTCATCTTAAGACCGTTGCAAAATTGATTAATCGAGGCGCGATTAAAATTTAACACCGCAGTTTACACTTGTAAATGAGGATGTTGAATTTTTGAGCTAACGAAGAGTAAAGGGTTTTGAAATGGGCTTATCTTGAATTTCACAACGAAATACGCAATTGCAATGTGATGTCCGATTTGCGATTCCCTTTGATTTCTTCTGCTCCAGAACTTAAACTAGTTCGGTTACTATACAAAAAGGTCCCATAACGAATCCATAAATCGCATACTTTTAAGAAACTATAGCGTACTAAAATATAAGCTCTTGATCCTTGGTAATAATAAGAAGGTGATGAGAATACATACAGCGCGTTGTTTTCATACGTGTAAATGCGTGTATCATAACTATCTGTATCAAACAACGCATAGCGCAAGGAGAAATCAACTGGTGAACTTTTTGGACGAATGACAATATCTTGAGAAATCATCCAACCTTCTTCTGGCTTATTACTTGCGCGGTTAATGGTAATGTATTCCAATCTACTTTTTAAAGTAATCGCTTCGGTGACTTTATAACTCAAATTTAAACGGTAATTGCGTTGCACAACGTCTTCAATTGAAGTAATGGTACCATCATTATCTCGGCTGTTTTTCTGGCGTACTTGTTGTCGGAAACGTCCGTAAATTTCCAGTTCTTTGTTGGGTTTATAAATCGGTTGAAACAAAAATTCATATCCTTTAGAAGGTGCATCAACCAAGTATTTCATCCATGGAAAAGTGAAAATATCTGCATACGCATTCATCGTCCAAGCACTTGATAATTTCACTTTCCAGCCAGCGAATAAGCCTTTTTCGTTTTGTGTATTACTTCCTTCTGAAAAAGCATTGTTGTAGAAGGAATAATACGATTTACTGTAATTTCTATAAATCACTGAAAAAGAAACACGCGGATCGAGTACCATCATAACACCGTGTAGTTGCGCCACAGCTTTTGAATGTGTACTATACGAAACTTCGCCAAAGAAATTTAAGTTCTTATAGACCCAATTGTAATCACCACTAATGGCACTCGTTTGTGTACCACGAAATGCATATTGATTATAAGGTACAGAATCGCGTTGCAATGGTGCGCTGTAGGATTGATTTACATAAGCCAATCCTGCATTAAAACGAGGAATATTGAATTGTAAATAACTTCCAAAAACCCGTTCGCTCAATTGATTTTTTTTCGAAAATTCGCTATTGGTTCGGTGCAAGCCTGAAAGATCAATGGTTGTTATGAATTCTAAATCATCGGCAAGTGAATCACTGATTCCAGCACCATCGATGCGTTTTTGCGAATAGAAATTGAGTAATGAAAAAGCACCATAACCGAGAACAGCTGCTCCACCTCTAAAAAATCGATTCTCATCAACAGAAGTATAAGGTCGGAGAAGATTGGCTGTCTTTTTAGAAGCAAAAATATCTGCTGTTTTCCCAAAAGCATACCCAGACCAAGTATTCAATCCTTGTCCAATTTGGATAAGATAATCGCCGGCTGCAACAGCACGAATGTATTTTCCACCTTTATAAAAAGCATGTCCAGAATAGAAATCGAACCCGTTTTTTTGTGTTCCACGAAAGAATTGTTCACCTGGATCTTTTTCAGCCGTGAATCCTATGCTAATATTGGTGCGATAAGTATAGCGCAAACGAGTGTAATAACGATCTTCATTTCCAAGGTAATAGCTATTCGAGTTCGCTTGTACGGAATCGGAAACAGCTGCATAACCCGATTTTTGTTCTGGAGTTCGTTGATAACGAGCATACCATTCAAAATTCCCTTGTTGAATTGCTTCTTTAAAGGTTAAATGCAATTGATCCAACCTATCATCCACACGAATAAAGGGAAGTACAATTTGGATGGTGGACAAATCCCAATAGGTCAAGCTTTGAAGCTCATAAATACTGAGAAATTTTCCAAATTGTTTGCGGTGCAAGAGTACATTCGCAATTTGTATTTCAGTCAACAATCCCAAGGAACGCAATTCGTCAGCATCGGTATTATTGAGGTTGATTGGATTGTCAAAATAGTAATTCAATTGATCAAATAAGTTCGTTAGATCAATTTCTTCGCTTTCATTCTGTTCAGAAATAAACTCAATTCGCTGCTGAATAATTTCATTGCGTTCTTGACTCCATCCAAAAGTGCAGTACAAACAAGCGATCAATAGGAGGCTATTTTTTAGCATGGCTTGGTTGGTAAGTGAAGCCCATATTTGGTGTCCAACCTAAAATTGGATGGTATTTACTTCCCAAATCTAATTGGAAACCATTTTTTTTGTAGCCAACACCGAAAGCGAGTTCAGTTGGACCAGATTGTGCTCCAAAACGAATAACCAAGTTTTCTAATGGGAAGTATTCCAATGCACCTCTAAATGAAACAGGATGAACCACTTGTTTTTCTACCTCCATTAAAATGGAGACTTTTTTAGACGGTTGATAACTGCTCCCGATGCGCACAACGGATGTAAATCGATCTTCTTCTAATGGAGAAATCCGTTGTCTTCCGATGTTTAAGACACTCATTCCGAGTTTCCATTTTTCGCTAATAGTAGCTAGGATTCCTGCTTCAACTGTTGCATTTGTTGACGAACCATAGTTTCCACCGAAGCGCAGTTGTTGTAGGTTCATTTGTACACCAGCTGAAATCTTTTCACTCAAACTCAGTGCATAACCAACTCCAGCACGGGTATGACGGTATTGTTCGTATCCATAAAATTGTCCACCAACTGAAATCACTCCTTTTTTGAGCGGAATTGCCATTGCTAATCCTTGTGTTTGGAGTTCTTTCGCTAAAAAACGTGCTTCATAATAAAGACCAACAGAAAATTGCTTTATCCCAGCTGTAGCACCTGGATTATTATGATAAGCCCACACATCGTCTAAACAAACAGACGTATTTGCTAAAGCAGCTGAACGTGCACCAACTGGTCGCCAACCTTGGCTAAAAAGTGGAACAGTGCAGAGAATACAATAAGATAGTAATAGTCTGTAGTGCATACGTTTCGTTTGTAATCAGTCAAAAAGACGTTTAAATCCTTTAATATCTTTGTTTCGGTAATCGTCTTGTTTTAGGAAAAACCAATTATCTCCACCATCATCAGACAGAGCGAAAATACAATATTCATGGTTGATCTCTACAATATTGGTGTAATATTCTACCCAATATTTACGTTGAATTAATTTTCCTTCCGATTTGGTTTCTCTATAAGTTGGATTCTCAAAGTAAGTCTGACTACCGTCGTGAAAATCCTTGAAATAAACAATGAATGTTGAATCGCCCTGATTTTTGTAATAACGCACCACATGCGGTTCAGTTAAACCAATTAATTCCAATAAGTGTTGCTCATTGTGTGATTTGATGTAATTACCCAATTGCACATTCAATTGTTCCTCTTGTTCTCCTGAAATTGTACAAGAAGCAATGAGCAAAATGAGTGGGAGGGTAATAAAAATAACGAGTTTCAACATGTTTTTAGAAGTCTATTAGCGTTTCCCGAAAATAGTCTTATTTTTGGTAAAAATACCTACTATGAATAAAATCTACTCTACTTTATGCTTGTTATTGCTTGCCAGCTGTTTTTCAGTTTCTTGGGGACAATTAACAAATAAAACCATTACAATCGGCTCTAGTAACAGGACGTATAAACAGTATTTACCAACGGCATTTAATCCTCAAACTGAACAAGTATCACTCGTTGTCATTTTACATGGTATTGGTGGAACGAGCTCCGATATGGTTGGAGCAGGATTCGATAACATTGCTGATACAGCGCGTGTGATAGGAATCTATCCTCAAGGCGTATTAAATGCTTATGGACAAACTTCTTGGAATAATGGTACATTATTGGCTAGTCCAGCTGATGATATCAGCTTCATGAATGCGATTCTTGACTCAATGATTCTGTATTACAATGTTGATCCTGCGAGAGTTTATTTTACGGGTTTCTCAATGGGTTCAATCATGACACATCATTTAGCCTGTGCAATGAACAGTCGAATTGCTGCTATTGGTTGTATGGCTGGAACCATGCCTACTTCAGATATTGCCAATTGCGTCCCTACCTATGCAACGCCAGTAATTCATTTACATGGAACAGCAGATGGAACAGTTCCATATAGTGGAAGTGCCTTACCATCATTGAGCTTAGTAGCTGAAACAATTAATTTCTGGAGAAATGTTCATAGTTGTGATGCAACTGCGGATTCTACTCAATTGCCAAATTTAGCTACTGATAATATTACAATTGACCGCTTTGTTTATGATAATTGTACTCCACTAACTTCCGTTGAATTATGGCGTTTTAATGGTGCTGATCATATTTATTTATACCAACCATTGAATGATATTAACGAAATGATGCAAGTGTGGTTGTTTTTAAGACAATGGTCTCATTCAGCACCAGCGCCTGCAGGAATCAATACATCAACAAAAATTCAATTAACGATTGCTCCGAATCCATCGAATGGGGTTTATACGATTACTTCGAATAGTGCAACTGATTATTCCATTGAAAATGTGAACGGACAAACAGTTCAATCAGGCAGTTTAATAAATGGAACTACGAGTATTGATTTGATCGATCAAGCGAGTGGAATTTACTTTTTAAAAGCTGGCAATTCAACCCGAAAACTGGTGCGAATCTAATTTTAATTTGAATCTAAAATTCAACGGTCTTATTGAGATTTCTTCTTGGTAAGACCGTTTTTTATTCACCTAGATTAAAGTATAAATCAATTTCATCTTGTTGCATTATGCAGTAATTACCTTCTAGATTCAACATGTCTTTGATTCGGAGCATTTCGGGAAATTGTTTGGCTTCAATGCGATTGATAAGTTGCTTACCATTCATAAGAGCAATTTCAATAAACGTTCGGTCGTCTATGATTTGATAATAGCGATGAAAGCCGTCTAGCTTTCTGTATTGTGGGAAATGGATCATGTAAGATTTAATTAAGTTAAAACCGAACCCAAGTTCATACAAATATAGGGAATGCCTAGCCTTTTTTAATGGTTAGCAACCTTTATTGGTTTAATTTCACTGAGATTATAAGGTTTTATAGAGCTGTTTTTTTTCCAGTAATGTAATTTAATAAAAGATCAAATGTTTCGTAAATGACATTAAAAACGAGCGATAAAAAAACTCCTGAATCTTTCGACCAGGAGTTTCAATCACATTTATAGTTTTGATTACTTGATCAATTTTCGCACAGTTACTCCTGTTTCATTTGCAATGAACAAGATATATTCTCCTCTAGACAAATCATCTAATCCGTTGATTTGAATCACTTTTTGAGACTGAATTTCCGTTTGGAAAATGAATCTTCCTGTTAGATCGACTAGATGAACCGAATAGTCACCCAATTGATCAAACTGAATGGTGAGCGTTTCACCAATTGGATTTGGAAATACTGTAATTTCGTTTTCATTTGCTAACTCTTCCAGTACTAGATTTCCTGAATTACAATCGAATTGATCTAGGTCTCCAACAAAAATCGTGTTCAAACAGCTATTCGTAACAATAGCTGGATTGTAATCAAAATAGATTTCAGCTTCATTTGAAATGACTGTATTATGCGGTAAATTATCCGAGATAGGATCTACCTCAAACGTAACATACCCATGACTTGCAGCTTCATTGGAGGTACTATCCGGTAAATTAATTAAATCGAAGTGAAATTTAACTGTATTATTTTCTGCTATTTCTGTCCATACAGTATCACTGTAAGAAACAACATGAACTGAATTGATATCTAAATTATCATTCAAAGAATCCACCACAACAATGTTAATAGCAGAAGCATTTCCTGTATTCTGAAACTGAACAGTATAGGTTAACTTCTGACTATTTTTTATATAGGCTTCTTCACATTTTCCAACGGGGTAAACTGATTTAATATTGGGGTCATAACCGTTGATAACAGGGAACCTATACGATTTGCTGTTGTTTACTGTATCTGCGTCACCTGAAATCGGAGTCAAAGAAAGGTGTACTGTAACCGAATCGCCAATTTGGGCATCGGAAGAAACCGTACATTGAATAACAGGATTTAGAAAACCTGTATCATAAGTCATATTCATGAAATCCCAAATCAACGTATCATTGTTTTGAAAAGTAGGAAGAGGAATAGCAGAATTATACTCCACTAAAGAATCTAAAACACAGATCAATTGGCCTGAAGCAGGCATACATCCGTCATTCATCGCATTGATTGCTATTGTATTAGAAAAACCTGTTCTGAAAGAACCAGCAACTAAATTAGATTTCAAATCAAAATCGCTTAGGAAGGAAGGTCCATCAATTAACAGCGAAGCCGACGAAATTAATCCGGTCGCATCCTGCACAAAACAAGTATAGATTCCTTGCTCGGTTATTACCTGAACGGAATCAGATGGATTGTTTAAGTTTTGCCACGAATATTGATATGGAGGAGTTCCTCCAATGGGAAAAGCAGTTACCGCACCATTTCCCGAACAATTATCATTCACAACATTTGTAAACGAAACAGTGAAATAATCAGCCAAATCATGCTGTAACAAGGCTATTCCGTTGGCAGGTTTTCCAGTAATTTTAGAGAAATCTCCCCCAATAATGACTTTACCGTCAAGACCCAGAGAAATACTTTTTACCAAAACAGAGGGTTCACTTACGATGTATTCTGAAAAAAAGCCCATGTCTCTGGATCCATCAGCATTTAATCGCACAATGCCCGTTGCGGTTGAATTACTGAAATTATATATTTCTCCACCCAATAAAAGCTTTCCGTTCGGAAGTGGTAGCATGTCCATAATCTCTCCTGAGACATTAACATTTTGAAAACCATTCACTTCAAAATTTGGATCAACGTTCCCATTTGGGTTGAGTCTCAGTAAGACCCTGCTAAAGTTATTGTCATCACCAAGGGTTTCCCCAGCAAGTAGTATTTTTCCATCAGATTGGGTTTTTATTGACCAAGGGGCAGAGAAAATTGATCCATTAAAATCAAATCCTGCATCGATGGATCCGTCTGAATTCAACGCACAAAAACGCACAAAAGGTAAACCGTTATAGGAATTGAAATCACCCCCAATGATTATCTTTCCGGAATTGGTGAGCGCACCTGATGTGATTTCTCCATTAGTCCCTGTCCCTGCATTAAATGTATTATCAGGAGTTCCGTCGGTGTTGAAGCGAACAATATTGGTAAGTGAGTTTCCTGAAATAGGAGTGAAATATCCCAAAACAATTATTTTTCCATCTGGTTGTATCAATACTTCACTAAAACTATACATAGTGAAATTGTAAATCAAGAACGAGGAATCAATGCTTCCGTCTGGATTAAAACGAGCTACATTTCCCTGACTCGAAATATCAATACCGTCCAGCCATTCTGTTCTACCTGCTACGATGATTTTTCCATCAGGTTGGCGGGCCATTGCGCGAACAGATACAAAAAGCGAGTCAGCAATGTGAAAAGTTGTATCCAAACTACCATCTGCCTGAAGGCGGAGAAGCCCTTTTACGAAAACATCATTATAAGTATGGAGCGCATCTGCTTCATAATCTAGCCGCTTCCCAACTAAAATTTTTCCATCTGGCTGCGCCAATGTATGTTGAATATCGGCACTTATAAATCCGGGTTTCATACCAAAAGACAAATCCAGTAGAAAATTCGTATCCAATCTGGCTATTCCTCCTCTGTATTTACCTTGATATTGATAGATATTGCCAATAATCATTAGCTTACCTGATGATAAAAACTTAAATTCCGTGTACGGAGGGTTACCACTGTTATACACTTCACTACCTGTAGTAGCTGTATCGAGACTTCCATCCGAATTTAGACGAAAAAAACCATGATTTACACCTAAACTCGTACTGTTTCCAGTGAAGAGAATACGATTATCAGGCAGTACATTTAAATGCTCTACAGGCCAATATGTTCCCATTGAAGGTTGAAACGTCCCGTCTAGTGTCCCATCAGGATGAATCCGAATCAAACAACCTGTATTCATATTTTGATATAATCCAAAATCACCAGCAAGTAAAATTTTATTATCTGGTTGAATTGCAAAGCTTTTCACAGCATCATTCATTCCAGCTCCAATGTTCAATGTTTGATCGATTGTTCCATCTGGATTTAATCGCACAAATCCTGCCGAATTCACACCATTGAACGTGTTAAATCCACCAGCGATTAGCAGTTTACCTTGAGCATCTAGTTTCATATCTTCGATCTTACCATTTTGCATAAGAACGAAATCCCCTCCTGTAAATGTATTGTCTAATGAACCATCTGGATTGATCCGGATTATATCATAATGCATCGAAAGATCCGTGTCTTCATAAGTGAAATCTCCACACAAGATCAGTTTATTGTCTGGTTGAACAATGGCTTCATAAATGATTCCTTGTAAAATATCACCTTGAAAAACAGGCGCTGCATCTAAGCTACCATCAATGTTTAATCTACGTATTCTACTAATATTGACGCCGTCGAATTCTGTTCTGATTGCAATGACTTTTCCATCGTTTTGTAGAGCAAGTGCAGTGAAAGAATAATTTCCTACGTTGTATTCAAAAGTAGTACCCGCATCAAAGGAATCATCCAAACTTCCGTCTACATTCAACCTGACAACACCGGAATGTACGACACCATTAAATTGACAGAAACCACCAGCAAGAATGATTTTACCATCAGGTTGTTCGCAAAACTTTCTATTAGTTACATTAGTATAAGGACAACCATTTGAACCGTTACCAGTACCATACTTACTGTAAGGAATAGAATTGAACGTGGTGTCTGATTTTCCTGGTTGAGCGTTGATGAAAAAGTAATTAAAAGCCAGAAATATTGCAATTAAAGTTTTCATATTATGGTTAATTTACTCAATAAAAGTATAACAATTCGCTGAGATCTATTCAGAACACCTCTTCTAACGTAAATTGTACAATCTCAACCTATGACAGTCAGAACGTTAATAATTTCTTTGACTGAAAAAGAGATAAATTGATCTAACTACATGATAAAAAATAACAAATAACTGATTATCAATTAATTAAACGCACTTTATTAAGCCCCTCAAAATTAAAACAATGCGAATGTGTTGTTGTCATGTACTTTGCTATAAGACCTAGTTTGCGTCAATTTTCATTCATTGATTACTTCGAATTTGAAGAATTGGATTATTCGTTTCTTAACGATTCACAGCCTAATTCACAAGTTAGTACTATATATAGCCGTTTCCAAACAGTTTACAACCAATAGACTTTACTCAAGAATCTGTTTTCTTGAATTTTTATTACGGTAATGATTCAAAATATTCATTAAGCATGAGCCAGAGTCATATTAAAAACAAGCGATAAAAAAACTCCTGAATCTTTCGAACAGGAGTTTCAAAAACCATTATATTGTTTTTTACTTGATCAATTTTTGCACAGTTACTGCTGTTTCATTTGCAATGTAACAAAGGTATTCACCTTTAGACAGGTCATCTAATCCATTGATTTGAATTAGTTGTTGAGATTGAATTAGTTGTTGAGATTGAATTTCCGTTTGGAAAATGAATCTTCCTGTTAGATCGACTAGACGAACCGAATAGTCACCCAATTGATCAAACTGAATGGTGAGCGTTTCACCAATTGGATTTGGAAATACTGTAAATCCATTTGATACATTTTCTACTAACCCTAGTTCATCTGAAATATAAAGTTGATCAAAAACTTTGAGGTGTTGCCCTATTGATTTTTGCGGACAGTAAACGGATAATGACAGTGAATACAAGCCATTTCCACCACTGAAGTAATAGGTTTCAGTGATATAATTCACTCCATACCAACTAGGACAAATATTGGAAATAGATGCAGTGGTTGCACCGTTGTTCCATGAATAAGTATAAGGTGCTGTTCCACCAATTGGGATGATTGTTGTTGTTCCATCACAATATCCAATGGTAGCATTGGTAGTAGAAGTTGTTGTATAAAAAGAGGAACATGCATCAGTAATTGTTGCAGTTTTACTGGTGTAACAACCGTTTGCATCTGTAACATTCAAACTTAACCACATTCCACAAAGCGAATCGAAAAAAGTGGTAGCACTCACAAAATTCCCATAACTGGGCATATACCAATTGTAAGTAAAAGGGGCAGTGCCACCGTTTACAACTACGTCTAACGCACCGTTACAAGGATTTAAACTAGTACTAGGAATTGCTATAATGCTTGCTGAAAAGCCATAACACGAATTCAAACCAATTGAAAATGTATCTGCCTGTGTTCCAAGGAAATTAGTGTAATTTAAAATATAAGTTCCTTGACTAAAGATTCAATAAACTATCTCCGCCCGTTTGAATAATGACGTTCGTACTTGTTGTCAAACTCCAAGAAATAAGCGAATTCAGATTTATTATACCTGCTTGTCCATTACATGATCTTGGACTTGATTCATCATTCATCCCAACCACTTGTGCAGAAACGGTTGATTGAAGAATTAAATAGACAATAAAAGACAAAAAGACGGTTAATTGTTTCATAAGTTAATTGATACTATTTCTAGTTAGTCTTTCGAATGGCAGGAATAGTTGCGTATATGTAAAAAAGAAACCCCACGAAAAATTCGCAGGGTTCTTCAAATATGAAATCTCTATAAATTACTCCACCGTAATCATTACACGGCGATTTTTTGCCATTTTAAGATCTTCTTCATCTGATTCAGTAATCTCAGGATTCGGTTCTGCACTTCCTTTAGTCGAACCTTTAATGCGGGATTCAGACACGCCTTTTTCAATAAGATAGGCTGTTACAACTGCAATCCGTTTTTTATCCATCTCTGCATAATACGGTTTTTTAACGGCTAGTTCATCTTCAGCAACATCGCTGTATCCGTTAACATTTATACTTAGCTCTGGGTTGGCTTTCATTTCGGCAGCAACTATATCCAAAGCAGCCATTCCTTGTTGCGTCAAACGGTCTTTTCCAAAAGCAAAATAAATGCCTTGAGCTTCTATTTTTTCTTGCGGCTTCATTTTGTCATTTAAAACAACTGCTTTTTGGTAAATCGTTGAAGACACTTGATTTTGATCTTCATCTAAACCGCAATCACACGTTTGATCTTCTGTAATTAAGGTAACACTCACATCATCAATGTAATAATATGCAGCGATAATTTGTGTTTTGATATCTGCTGTTTTCTTATTGTTTTCCTTTTTTGTGTCTTCATCCGAAGTGAAATTACCAATAGTGATGTATTTTTCACCACCCTCAGCTACAAATGTCCCACATACTTTTTCCCAACCAAACAAAGCATTGAATATTTTATTGTTTTGTTGTAAAATGTGTGTTTTATCAATAATAGATGATTTTTGATCTGTTCCAAATTCTTTTTTGGAAATATTTGCTCCGATCTGATTACTTGCATATTTAGACGCTTCAGATAGTGAAACATAGAATGAAACACAGTATTTCATGTCTTTTTTCAAAGGCGTTTTCAATTTAGCCATCAAATAAGTTCTTGGAACTTTATTTCCAAAAGAAAAACCTACTATTCCTGCATAATTCTCACCTTCCTTTGGTTCTTCTTTACCGTACGCATTTTTAGGTGCACCAATTTCTGGCATCTTTGCATCGGTTAGGAAAAAATCTGCACGTGCTCCAGTTGGAGATTTCCACCCCGTTGCCATGTCGATTTGACCTAATTTTTTCGCTTTACCTGTGTTGGATTCAAAACCTCCGTTGTCTACGAGGTTTTCATTGTTTTGTGCTGATAACAATGCTGGTAACCCCAGTAATGCAGCAAACAAGACTCCTTGCTTTATTTTCATACTAGTTGATTTCATAGGATTTTACAGTTTTAATGAACGTTTTTACCTTTTCCGGATCTACATCTGGATAAACGCCATGCCCTAAATTAACAATATGTCGTTTGTTTTTACCGAACGAATGTAACATTTTTATTGTTTCTGACGAAACTACATCATGAGAACCGTACAATGCACAAGGGTCTAGATTCCCTTGCAAGGTGCGTGAGTCCCCAATTTGAGCTCGAATTGCTGCTACATCCATGTTCCAATCTAAACCAACCGTATTACAGTCTAATTGTGCAATGGCAGGGATGGAAGTGATCGCGCCTTTTGAAAAAAGTGTCACTGGAACGTCGTTGATAGCCGATGCGATTTGTTTCAAGTAAGGAAGTGAGAACGTTGCGTATTGTTGCGTTCCTAAAATTCCTGCCCATGAATCGAATACCTGTACCATACTTACTCCTGCTTTCACTTGTGCTTTCAAATAGCGGATTGTTACATCCGTGATACCTTGAAGCAATTGGTGTGCCAAAGTCGGATTAGTGTAGAGCATCTTGCGTGCTTCACTGAATGTTTTTGAACCATGCCCTTCAACCATATAACACAGTATAGTCCAAGGTGCGCCTGCAAAACCAATCACTGGAACGCGACCGTTTAATTCTTTTATTGTTACCCGAATGGCTTCCATAACATAACCAAGTCGGTCTTCAACATCAAAATCTGTTTCAACCCGTTTAGCTTGTTCTTCTGAACGAATGGTGTCATTGAACCACGGTCCTTTCGCTTCCAACATTTCATACGGAACATTCATGGCTTCTGGTACTACTAAAATATCTGAAAAGATAATTGCAGCATCTACATCCAAAATGTCTACTGGTTGAATGGTTACTTCGGCAGCCAATTCTGGTGTTTCTACTAATTCTTTGAAACCCGAAAGTTTACTGCGTACTGCACGGTATTCAGGTAAGATTCTACCTGCTTGACGCATCAGCCAAACTGGATAACGTTCTATGTCTTCGCCTTTTGCTGCGCGTAATATAAGGTCGTTTTGTAATTTCATTGGAACAAATGTACTAACCTGAGTTCGATTATTATAACAAAGTCAAAATTAATTAAGTGATTTGGTTGCAAGGCAGATTTTATAAGGGATCCGTTGCGGATCAAGTTAAAATCTAACGAAGAAAACAAGTTGCTTAATTAACGCCATAAAAATGGTTTTTTAACTAAAAACAACAATTTACTTCCCTACTTCGTATCGAAATATCACCGACAAGCTCAAGACTAAGCTATTCCGAATTGAAAAACGTCGCATCTCACTATTTATAGTTGTTTTGACAAAGTTTGAATAATTGAACTCAGGTTGCTAGTTTAAACCCAACTGATAGGTATTTTTCCTTGTTCAAAAAGAATAGAATTGATCTTCGAAAAAGGTTTGCTGCCATAAAATCCGCGGTAAACTGAAAGGGGAGATGGATGTGGCGCTGTCAAAATAGTGTGTTTTTTTGAATCAACTTGCGCTGCTTTGTTAATTGCTTTCGATCCCCACAACACAAAAACAATCCCTGATTTCTCCTGATTTATTCGCGCGATTACTGCATCTGTGAATTGTTCCCAACCTCTGTTTTTGTGACTATCTGCCATTCCTTCTTGCACGGTTAAAACGCTGTTGAGTAACAAAACTCCTTGTTCTGCCCACTGGTTTAAATCGCCATTTGGAGGAACACCCTTACCTAAATCGTCTTGCAATTCTTTAAAAATGTTTTGTAAACTTTTCGGTAATGGCTGACCATTGGCTTCGCAACTGAAACACAATCCGTGTGCATGACCGCGTGTTGGATAAGGATCTTGACCTAAAATAACGACTTTCAAATTATCAAAAGTACACGCATCAAAAGCACGAAAAATCTGACTTCCTTTTGGAAATATTTGGTTGGGATGTTCCTTATAAGCTAATTGAACAAATGACACCAACGATTTAAAATAGTCCTTAGAAAACTCGGACTCCAATTCTTTTTTCCAACTTTTATGAATGCGTATTTCCATATTCGCAAAAATACGTATTTTCGTTTCTTTTAAGAACCAACTTAACTTAATGAGAAACATTCATTATTCCCTTTTACTAATTATCTTTTGTTGTTTTGAAGGTGTTTTTGCACAGCAAGAAGTTAGCTATACCCAATTTTGGAATTCGTATATCCATACTAATCCTGCTACGACTGGATTATTTTACAAACACGCAGGCAATGCACATTACCGCAATCAATGGGATAAAGTAAATGGTGCGCCGAATACCTTGAATGTTAATTATGCGGTTCGACTTTCAGCAATTCATGGAGGTGTTGGTGTAAGTTATCGATACGAAACAATTGGTTTTAATCGCACAAATATGGGATTGGTGCATTATGCTTTTCATTGGAAACTTGGAGAAACACTACTTTCATTTGGCGCTTCAGCAGGAATAGCGCGTTTTAGTATTGATAAAGCATGGATTCCCCCATCTACGCTTGATGATCCTTCTTTACCGCCAAGTAAGTATTCAAAATCAGTATTCACTTCCAATATTGGAATCGTTCTTCACCGAGAAAAATGGAATGTTGGAGTAAGCTGCACACAGTTGAATTCCCCCTCTATTAATCAAGGGACGGTAAATTACAATACGGCCAGACATTATTTTCTTTTTGCCGATTACAACTATGATTTTTCGGAGAATTTAAGTTTCAAACCCCAAATCCAAGTTGTTACGGATGCAGTAAAATACAGCCTCAATTCTTCCTTGATGATTACGATCTTTAAAAACACTTGGACAGGAATTAACTTTAGTCCAAATAACTATCTTGGATTAATGCTAGGATATGATTTCAAAGGTCGCTACCGAGTAGGTTATGGCTATGATTACACGACGAATAAATTGAGTAGTGTGAGTAAAGGCACGCATGAAATTGTGTTATCTTATTTATTGAAATAATCTTTCTCTTAACTGCGATTTGTTGCCATTTCGCAATTTAGCTATCTTTGCGCCCCTGTAGGTTAAATGCTACAGATTCAATACCTATTTTTATGAGTAATCTCGAAGCAATTGAAAAGCGTAGAACATTTGGCATCATTTCTCACCCGGATGCTGGAAAAACGACCCTAACTGAAAAGTTATTGTTGTTTGGTGGAGCAATTCAATCGGCTGGTGCTGTGAAGAATAACAAAATCAAAAAGACAGCAACTTCGGATTTCATGGAAATTGAGAAACAACGTGGAATTTCCGTTGCTACCTCCGTTATGGCGTTTGAATATTCAGGAAAACAAATCAATATTTTAGATACACCAGGTCACAAGGATTTTGCTGAGGATACGTTTCGCACCTTAACTGCTGTGGATAGTGTTATTTTGGTCATTGACTGTGCAAATGGTGTTGAGGAACAAACCAAACGGTTGATGGAAGTTTGTCGGATGCGGAAAACGCCTGTGATTATTTTCATCAATAAAATGGACCGCGAAGGAAAAGACCCATTTGAATTGTTGGATGAATTGGAATCGTCGCTTGATATTCATGTACGCCCTTTGACATGGCCAATTGGAATGGGAGATCGTTTTCAAGGAGTTTACAATATTTACGACAAGAACATCAATGTTTTTTCAGCCAATAAAACGAAAATCGCGAAGGATATTGTTTCCATTTCTGATTTGAATAGTGGCGAATTGGATACATTGGTTGGCGATAAACCAGCGAATGAATTACGTGACGAATTGGAAACGATTGAAGGTGTTTACAATACATTTGATCGCGAAGATTATTTAGCAGGAGATGTTGCCCCGGTTTTCTTTGGATCAGCGGTAAATAATTTTGGTGTACAGGAATTGCTGGATACATTCGTGCGTATTTCTCCTTCTCCACGTGGACGCGATACAGATGCTGGCAGAATGGAACCATCGGATAAAAAATTCTCTGGATTCGTGTTTAAAATCCATGCCAACTTAGACCCAAAACACCGTGATCGGATTGCCTTTTTGCGTATTGTTTCTGGAAAATTTGAACGCAATACATTCTACAATCACGTTCGATTGGATAAGAAGTTTAAATTTTCCAATCCAACATCATTCATGGCGCAAGATAAAAGTGTGATTGACGAAGCCTTTCCTGGAGATGTTATTGGTTTGTACGATACAGGAAATTTCAAAATCGGCGACACACTCAATGAAGGAGAGGATTTTATGTTCAAAGGAATTCCTAGTTTTTCACCAGAGTTATTCCAAGAACTAGAAAACCTTGATCCATTGAAATCAAAACAATTGGAAAAAGGAATTCGTCAGTTGATGGACGAAGGAGTTGCTCAGATGTTTATTCAACAACCTGGAAATCGTAAAATCATTGGAACCGTTGGACAATTACAATTTGAAGTAATTGCCTATCGTTTAGATCACGAATACGGTGCTAAATGTCGTTTTGTACCGAAAAGTTACCACAAAGCTTGTTGGATTACAACGGATAACGACGAACAATTAGCAAATTTCTTGCGGGCAAAAGCCAATTATATTGCGAAGGACAAGGATGATAATTATGTTTTTCTAGCTGAAACTTCGTTCTTATTACAAATGGCTGAAAAAGATTATCCAGAGATTGTTTTCCACAAGACAAGTGAGTTTAAGTTGGAGAGAGTTTGAGACAATTATCAAGTGAAAATTGAAAATTATCAAGTGTATCTCCCTGATATAGGTTGACCGTTTTTAGCGATGTAAATTAATTGTTTTAGCAGTTAGTTGGTGATTTGATCGATGCAGTTCAACAAGGTTCTACTTTTATTTTCCGTTTCATCCCATTCTAAATCGGGGATAGAATCACTCGTAAAACCTCCTCCAAGGTACAAATATGCTTTATCTTGCTGTAATTGAGCACAACGTAAGTTAACAAACAGATGACTCTTTTCTGTTGAATAAAGTCCTATTATTCCAGCATACAAAAACCGATCGTGCATTTCACGTGAGGAAATTAAATCCAATGCCGCCATGCGCGGTGTGCCACAAACAGCGGGAGTTGGGTGTAAATCCATCGCAATATTCCAAGCTGGAACAGAACCTAACTGCACTTCAAAATCTGTTTGCAAGTGTTGAACTGGCCCAGCCAAACGAAGATGTGGTCCATTGATTGATAATTCCGTACAGTTGTTTCGTTTTAAATTTTCTTCAATTGCTTTGACAACAAATGCATGTTCTTCTTGGTCTTTCTGCGACCATTCTGTTGTTTCTCCAGACCGCTGTGTTCCTGCAAGCGCAATCGTTTTGAGGTGTTGATCGTTTGTTTCAATCAATGTTTCTGGTGTTGCCCCTATCCATGTTCCAAAATAGTCGGAAGAAATCAGATAGACAAACGCATTGGGATAGGTTACTTCCAGTTGATCAAACAGCTGTTGTGCAGATTCAATGGGAAATGAAACAGCTTTTACGCGCGAATAAACGGCTTTTTCGACTTGCATCATGGAAAAACCATTCAGTAAAGCCTGCGCTTCAATTTGGTAATCACGCAGAGAAATAACAACAGGTTGATTGGCATCAATGTGCCACTGTTGGTGGCTGATAGCTGAGTCAACTTGAAATTGATACAGCCGTTGGTGAAGAAAATCAGAAACTACAAAACCAGCAGGGATTTTACCATTGGGAAGTAATTCAAACTGTCCTGATTGCGTAACAATTGTTGACGAATTCGGCAAACGGTATTGAATGGAATCGCTCATGATATAGGAACAACCATAATGGTCAAACGACCTGTACAAATCAATTTATCTGTTGCTTGATCGTATAAATCGACTTGCCAAAGGTGTGATCGTTTTCCTGCGTGAACGATTTTTCCAACTGCTTTCACAACCCCTGATTTCATACCTCCGATATGATTTGCATTGATTTCTATACCAACTGGAGCTTCTTTCGAAAGATCCAATAACAAGGTCGACCCCATTGAACCAATCGATTCAATCAAAGCAGCACTTGCGCCTCCATGCAACAAACCCATCGGTTGGTGTGTGCGATGATCCACTGGCATAGTAGCAACAAGGTAATCATCTCCTAATTCGATACATGTGATGTCAAGCACTTCCATCAGGGTGTTTTTTCGGAAAGCGTTGATTTGGTCTAAAGGAACTTGACGCAACTTCATCTTTTGGGTTTTAGTACAAAAATAAGTATTCGTTCAGGTTTAAGTGATATTGTTTTTACTTTCGTACCTAAACAATTCCATCAACTATGAATCTGCTTTCCAATCTCCAATATACACTTCATCGCATTTTTGAAATCTACAAGGCAAAAGGAAAATCGCTGATCAGTTTTACGTCTGTTTTTGTCATTCTAACCAGTTTAATGAGTTTGATTTTTGCATTGATCGTTATTTCAATTCACAGTTCTTTCGTAAGCCCTTCTTATCCTGCTACCAATGGTGATTCAGATTTTTTCACTGGAATTGATTTTTTTATTCACCTTCAATCAATTCTTCTATTCCTATGCGTTATGAATAGTGGGCTTTATTCAATTAGTTTACGCCTGTTTGATTCTCCGAAAGAAAAAATCACTTTTTCCAATGCTTTTGATGGAATAAAATCTGAAATATGGCTTGCATTTTCCGGGTATGTAATCGTTGGAGTTATCATTACGTTTATCTTAAATGATCTTTTTGTTTTAAACAATCCAACTTCACCTTATGGGTTGTACTCATCCACATTACCTATAAACCCTTGGTGGCAATGGATTATTGGCATTGTTCAATTCATTCAGTTTTTTCTTCCTTTTATTCTACTGTTTTTCTTCACCCAATTCTACCTCGGGAAAAATGAAATTAAGTTGGAGAGAAAGAAAACTATGGCTAGTTTTTTAACTGTTATGCTGCTTTCGTTTACGATTCTTCTCCTAGGAGAAAAAGTGTACAGTGTGATCCAGAAATTCTTTATTTATCCACTATCAATTAGTTTCGAGGATTCAATTGTACTTGCATTAATCTCAAACGTCTTGTACATTTTCGTGATCGCTCAATTTTACTTAGGCTTGAGTGGAGCAATGGTATTCCCTTTTCTCTTTCAACAACAAAGTAATAAAAACTAAAAAATGATATGAAATCAATTGCTTCCACTTCCCGACTTACCTTACGTGAATTAACACCAGCAGATGCGCAATTTACTTTCGATTTGAACAGCGACCCCGAAGTAGTAAAATACACTGGTGATGTAGCTTTTTCAACTATTGACGAAGCACGAACGTTTTTAGAAAACTATTCCGATTATGAGCGCAATGGTTTTGGAAGATGGGCAGTTGTCTTAAAATCGACTGGAGAAATTATTGGCTGGTGCGGTTTAAAACGCGATCGGGAAACAAATGAAGTTGATTTAGGATATCGATTTTACCGAAAAGAATGGAATAAAGGTTACGCAACGGAAGCATCTGAAGCTTGTTTAACAATTGGTTTTGATCAATTTAAATTGGAACGCATAATTGCCCGTGCAAATAAAGAAAATCCTTCTTCCTACCGTGTGATGGAAAAATTGGGATTCACATTCGAAACCGATTATATGGATGACGATGAAAATTGGGTGTTATATGCAATTGCTGCTGATGAACCACATAGAAAACAGAAGGACACATAGTTTAAAATTGTAGAAAAGACCCTATCACACCGTTTAGAGTTATTGGGGAAAACATAATCACTTCGTTAAAACAGTCAATGCACCTTCCACATCTTTGAGGGTCATTTCTGAATCAGATAAGGCTTCAATGTCATAAAAAACGGTTACTGTTTCGTCTACAATCAATGTAATACGACTGTTTTTGATGAAATAACGCATCACGCCATCTTCTGTAACGGTTCCTTGGGTGATACTCACAGTTCCAGTTCCCTCACCTTTTTTACCTTTCGCAAACGTTAGGGACTCTTTTAAGGTCGAAGATGCGGCAACGCCTGCAATAGTTGTAGCAGTCCAAGTTCCTTCAATGGTGCGATTGGTTCGCTGGTTTTTCGAACAAGCAGCTAATTGAAAAAGAAAGGCGACGATTACAAGTGATTGAACAAGTTTCATACAATAGGTTTTTACGAAAATAAGCAAAGTCTTGCAGAGTCAATTCATTTAAACCGCAACATTCATTAAACCAGAGTCAGGAACAACAATCTAAACACAACTTACTTCTTCTCTAAAATAGTAGTTTCGTCGTAGGTGTCGATTAGCGTTATTTTTCGATTGGTCATACTTGAAATGGTGAATACAAGCGCATCTTGGTCAATGATCATCGTCAATCGATCGTTTTTAATGAAATACTGCATTCCATAAACATCTGTGTAAAAGCCATCGACCTCTTTAACTGTTCCTGTTCCTTCACCATCTTTGTCTTTATTGAATGTAAAGGTGTAAGATTCATCCGAATTAGGTGTGTAGCCCATAAAAACAGTTGCATTCCACTCACCGTCCAACTTACGATTTGTGCGTTGCTCCTTGCTACATGAAGTTAAGATTATTAAAACGATTGAGAAAAAAAGAATACGCATTTTTTAATGGATTAAAATCAAACAAATAGGATAAAAAACAAATTGAGTTGGTTAGATTTGTTCATCAAACAAGTGAAAGATGAAGTCAACAATTCCAGCAAATTTGCAGTTAGAAACTGAACGTTTTCAGTTGCGCCTCATGACTACAAATGACGTGCCGCAATTGGTTCATTACGCTGAAAACGAGCCAGAATTATGGGATTTTGCCTTGGTTCCTAGTGCTGGAAAAGAAAACATGATCCGTTACATTGATGAGGCATTAAGCGGTTTTGAAAAAGGAACAACCTTCCCTTTTGTAGTCATTGATCGTCTTTCAGGGGAAATTGTTGGTTCAACACGTTATTACGACTTACAATTAGCAAATGCTTCTACCCTACTTGGTTATACTTGGTATTCAAAGCACCAGCAAGGAAATGGAATCAATGCACATTGTAAGTTTCTGTTATTACAGTACGCTTTTGAAACGTTAAAATTAGAACGAGTAGAATTAAGAGCCGATACACGTAATCACCGTAGCTTGGCTGCAATGCGAAAAATCGGTTGTATTGAAGAAGGAATCTTGCGCAATCACCTACCCATAGTTGATGGTTCTCGCAGAGACAGTATCATCTTTAGCATTTTACTCGAAGAATGGCACCGTTCAGTAAAAAACAACTTGGAAGAACGAATTATGAGTTAGTTTTGAAACTTCTTAAGTTGTAAATGATCTATTTTACAACCTTTGACTAATTCATGCATCAAGAACACAACTACATTGTTTACTTATGAAAAAAATACTACCTATCATCATCTTGTTTTTATGCAATTGTTCATTTGGGCAACAAATTACTTACTCAAAGGTTTATCATGAAGATGATGATATTGAAGTAAAAAGTGTGGCCCCAACAGCAGAAAATGGCGTTTTGTTTATAGGTAACTATTATAATTTAGATGGATTTGCCATTTGTCTAGATTCTTTAGGTGATCAACTATGGACAAAACAATATTCTTTTTTAAATTCAATAGCCTACAATACGCGTTTTAACAGTGTGATAAACACTTCTGACTCCGCTTATTTGATTACTGGAAGTGTTCATAATTATGTGACAGACGAATTCGATGTTTTTTGCATGAAAATCAACTCTTTGGGTGATACACTTTGGACAAAATCTTTTGGTTTTACTATTCCTAATTCTGGAGATTCAAAAGCTGTTATTGAAACAATCGATTCTACTTATGTTATTACCGGAACAATTGGAAATGGAGATGCACTTTTTATTGCTAAACTTAGTAGTACAGGCAATTTAATTTGGTCAACACAATTGGATGAAATTCCGTTATGTTCTATTCGATCAATCAAACAGTCCACAGATAGCAGTTTCTATCTTACTGGATATAGTGGTTCGAATGCATTATTAATAAACATATCGGAAAATGGTCAGTTCAATTGGGCAAAAACTTATGTAGGACAGGATGCAATTGATCTAGAAATCCAATCAGATGGAATTGTAATGCTTATTTCAGATTTATCAACTCAAAAGTTGGGATTAATGAAATGTGATTATTCAGGAACCTTCTTATGGGGGAAGTTGTATAATATGCATTACTATGGTAATGAACCGTATGATAAAGCCAATTTGATGCAACTTTCTGATAACTCATTAATTATTACAATGGGAACTCAATATGATGGTGAATTATTAAAAGTAGATTCAAGTGGAAATCAACTAACTGGCCTTAATTTGAGATTAAATACGCAAGAGGTTGTAGAAATGGAAGATCATGGTTTTCTAATTGCTGGGAATGGCCCACTTTATGGGATAAAATCACTTAATCAAAACACCCACATTGGTTTGATTAAAATGGATTCTACTCTAAATGGCAATTCAACTTTTTGTGCAGATTTTCAAACCTTCTCATCTGACACTTTATCAATGATTGTTGGGACAAATGTCACCTTTACAACTACTACTGGAATGACTACCCAATTAAACCCATTCTTCGTTTACGAAACTGGATCTTATTCTGATAATGGCTGTGTTGACCAATTTGGAGGAATCAACGAATACAATTCAGCTCAACTGATCGAAGTTTACCCCAATTCATCTTCTGGTATTTTCAACATTGAACAGCTTGTAGAAAATAGTACACTTTCTATTTCAGTTTATGATGCTTTTGGTAAAGAGATACTCAATCAACAACTCACTACTACTTCTTCTATTATTGATTTGTCGGAAAACGCGGCTGGAGTTTATTTCTATCGCGTTGTTGGATCTGATTTAAAATCAGCAACTGGGAAAATGATTGTTTCTAGATGAGTCGTTGCATAGAACTATCATTTCATTGTTGATTCAATAAAACGGCTTATTTTCGCCATTTGATTCTATAAATTTCAGACCATGAACAACAACGATATCATCCGAAGAATCCGTTACACCTTCGAATTCAATGACGCAAAAATGATCGAAATCTTTGGCTCGGCTGGATTGGAAGTAACACGTGCGGATGTGAGTGATTGGTTGAAAAAAGACGATGATCCAGAGCAGAAAAAGTTAAACGACCATAAATTGGCTTATTTTCTGAATGGTTTCATCATTGCAAAACGTGGAAAACAAGAAGGTGCTGCGCCTGTTGCTGAAAAAGACCTCAATAACAATATCATCTTTCGGAAACTCAAAATAGCATTGACATTACAAGACGATGATATTCTAGATATCTTGCAATTGGTCGATTTTCGATTTGGAAAACACGAATTGAGTGCCTTTTTCCGTAAACCCGATCATGATAAATACCGTTTGTGTAAAGATCAGGTATTACGCAATTTCTTGTACGGTATGCAAGAAAAGTATCGCCCGAATGGTGAACGGGATTGATGTTTTGTTCCTGTTTTAACGTATTTCAATAACTAATTCTATTCAAGCAGTTATTAAAATTAACCTTTAAAAAGCCCCATTTACACGACCTAATTATTTAAGGGTGTTTCTACTTTATTTCAACGATCAGGTATTTCTACGCTTGTGTCATTCATTTTGTTGTTATTAGTTTACAGAACCAACACCAGTGGTTACTACTATTCATTGATCAATGCAAAAACACAATTACCGGTGTCAACTATTATTCATTAATTAATAACACACATTATGTCAGATTTTACAACAACGCATTGCGTTGCCCTACAAACCGTGGGCGGAAGTGGAGGTAGTACCTTCAACAGCTTCAAAGAAGATGGAACACTTATCTACAAGATTGAGGCTTGGGCAGATGATAACCGAATGCGCGGCATCAAAATTTATTACTCTGCATCGGACACTGGAACTCTTTTCGGTAAAGAAGGAGGAACAAAATTCTCCTTTACCTTTAATGAAGGTGAATTGATTGCTAAACTTTCTATCTGGAACACCAAATGGAATGACCACACTTATGTTGGAGCATTTAAGTTTACAACTTCTTTAGGGAGAGAATTTTATCCAAAAGAAAAAACATCCTCGCACAAAGAGTACATTTTAAATGTAGGATACGGCGCACTAATTGGGGTGTATGGAAAAGGTGGTAATGCACTTGACAGTTTAGGTTTTTATTTGATAAAACCTGCCGATTCTCTTAAAATGTCGGATGTTGTCTATGCTACATCAACACTCTCGACTCCTGAAATTATGGATCAAACAAATATCACGTACAATAACAACACGTCACAAGCCCAATCGTATGAATACGATTACAGCTACACCAATTCCCAGAACTATGCTTGGGAAACAACTAGCGGATTTCAAGACACCTATTCGATCTCCATTACAGCAAGTGTTCCCGAATTAGGTCTAGACGAAAGTGCGAGTGCTGAATGGACCTATTCTACAGAAACAACAACGAGTTCTGAATTCACAAGTTCACAAGAGGTAAATGACAGTTATCCTGTAAACGTTGCGCCTTACACTTCCGTAACACTGGAAATGACCAATTATGTGGGTAAATGTAATAGCTGTTATACAGCCTTAGTATCTTTAGTTTTGGAAGGAAGTAGTGAAGTAGAACCATTGAATTTCAACTATCATACAAAAGGGACTTACGCAGGAGCGAACACAACGGATGTTGTTGTCACTGTGACTGAAACGCCTGTAAATTCGGACGGTCTTGTAGTCGGTAAAACCAATACAGAAACGACTGTTGTAGAACAAGCAGAGGTGAATTAATACATAACCTCCTACTAGAAGTTACGCAGAGTACTTTACTTTGCGTAACTTCTTATTTTTGTTCCAATTCTTCAAAAATCGCCAAATCACCTTCTGTCAATCTCAACCCGCGACGGATCATCATTTGATTGGCAGCTTCGATGGCCTTATCCAATTTGTATGGCACCAATTCATCTGATCCACCCCATGAAAAGGAAGGAAGGAATTTAGTTGGAAATCCACCACCATAAATATTACACGAAACACCTACAACTGTTGCAGTATTGAACATGGTATTGATACCACATTTACTATGATCGCCCATGCAAACGCCCATGAATTGCTGATGTGTATTCATTTCTGATTGTGTTTCATACGAATAACTCCGCACGGAACTGTAATTGTTTTTGAGATTGGAGGTATTGGAATCTGCACCAAAATTGCACCACTCACCTACCAATGAATTCCCTAAAAACCCATCGTGACCTTTATTGGAATACGCTTGAAAGATGGAATTGGAAACCTCTCCTCCTACTTTGCAATATGGGCCAATCGTTGTTGCTCCATAGATCTTCGCTCCCATTTTCAATACAGCATGTTCTCCCAATGAAAACGGTCCACGAACCAAAGATCCTTCCATGATTTCAGCTGCCTTGGCAATGTAAATTGGACCAGATGTGGTATTCAACACACTCGCTTCGACTTGTGCGCCCTCTTCTAAAAAGATCAATGAATCATTTCCAATTACTGTATTCGTTTCAGAAAGCGGTTGTGATTCACGACCACCTGTTAGTAGGAAAAAATCGGCAACCAATACTTGATCATTCAACAAATACAAATCCCACCGTTGGTTTAGAACAATGGGTTCTTGTCCTATAAATTGAATGATTTCTGTTGCTTTCCCTGTTCGCGCAATCCACATTTCACCCAACATCAATTGCTGATCTTTTCCTAGATGTACCAATGCTGCAGCAATTTCTTCATTGGGAATAACAGCTGCATTGACTTCGATGAAATCAGGAGCTGTTGTACGAGGAAACTTGGTTGATAAGTAGGCCTCCGTTTGAAACGAGATAGTCGCTTCTGGAATCCATATTGCCCAACGTTCTGCATTCGTCAAAATCCCTATTCGTAAATCACCCACTGGGCGTGTTAATGTTAAGGGTGCGAAACGCAGATGCAACTTGTTATCGTGTAGAATGATATTCATAGTGTAAAATTAGAAGAAGAATTGAAATTCGTGTTCATGATCATATCGAACTGAGGTTTTAAAGATTTGCTGTCAGTAATTCCATCAATCGATCATTGACAAAATAGTTGTGTTTACCTAACTTGTGTTTCACCAACATACCGCCTGCTGCCATTGCATTCAAATAATTAGCTGCTGTAACACGACTGATTTTCAATTCTTTCATTAAAAACTCAATTTTAGTATACGGTTGTTTGAACAAATGATTCAATAATTCCTGGCTGTAAAACTTATACTGATCACGCAATTCATGCTTTAATTTCATCATGAGTTCTTTCATTGCTAAAATCAACTGAATTGTTTGTCTTGCTGTTTGGTCAACGGCATCAATGATATACAGAATCCATTCTTCCCAATGTTTTTCATCTTCTCGAACACCTTGCAATAAACGGTAGTAATCTGGTTTATGCTGAATGATGTATCGACTCAAATAAAGTATGGGTAAATCCAATAGATCATTGATGACAAGAAATAGGATGTTAATGATTCGACCTGTGCGACCATTTCCATCGTAAAATGGATGAATACTTTCAAATTGAAAATGAATGATTGCCATTTTAACAATCGGGTCTAAATCAGAGAGTTCATTATCATTGATAAATTGCTCCAAATTGCGCATTAAATCGTTGATTACTCTTTGATCCTGCGGCGGTTCATACACCACTTCTCCAGTTGCCTGATTTTTAAGATTCGTACCTGGCAGCTTTCGTAAACCTGCATTGTTTTTCTCCAATACTTCTTGAATTTCAATAATACCGTTTGTGGTAAGCATCTTTTTTGAACTTACAATATCAAAACCACGTTTTAGTGCAGCTATATAATTTTCTACTTCTTTACTTTGTGGAGAACCATATTGAACCACATTGATCGAATTCATATACAATTCATCGTGTGTAGTCACAATATTTTCAACCTCAGAACTATCTTTCGCTTCTTGTAAAGCCAAGGTATTGATCAAGATGTCTTGTCGAGGAATACTATGGGCAATTCCTTTCAACTCCGCAAGTGTTCGATGGGCAATTGTTAGTTTTTTGAGTACCGTTCTTGTTTCAAAATCTACATTAAATGGTAAATATGTGGGTTGCCATTTCATCTGGTTCTTATTGCTCATGTAAAGATTATTGATTTTTCTTTACACGTTATGATCTTCATGTAAAGATAATTGATTTTTCTTTACATGTGCTTTTTTCATGTAAAGATTATTGCTTTTTCTTTACATGTGTCAATCTTCATGTATAGATAATTGATTTTTCTTTACATGAAGAGATTTCATTTCTATACAGATTCCGCTAAACTTGGAGTAACAATTGGTTTTTTGGAGATCAGATACAAACCACTGAAAGTAAGAACTCCATTGAGAATGAGTAATTCAAAACCAAACTGATAGCCACCAAACCACGCTGCAGAATGATCGGCAAGAATATAACACAGCGTTGGTGCTAATAAACATATCACTGGTACCAATACTTCTTTTAACGAACGTTTAGTGAGGATACCGAAGAAGAATAATCCCAACAATGGTCCATAGGTATACGATGCTACTTTTAGAACCAAGCCGATTAAATCTTGACTCGAAATGACATACATGATGAGACTTATGAGTAAAAAGAGCAATGAAAACCCAATGTGAACAAATAGTTTATAGCGGTTTTTCTCTTTTTCTTCTCGACGGTTAAAATTCAGAAAATCAATACAAAAACCTGTCGTTAGGGCCGTCAAAGCACTGTCAGCTGAGGCATAGGAAGAAGCAGTAACTCCTAATAAAAACAGAATACCAGCCCAAGTTCCAAATTCGCCAAAAGCAAGTGTTGGAAAGACATCATCTGTGACAATCATGCCTTTAGCATTCACAGGCAAATCGACTCCTTTTTGTTGTGCATATACATACAATGCACCACCAAGCAAGAGGAAAAGGAAATTCACCATGACCAAAATGGCGGTAAACGAATACATGTTTTTACGTGCATCGCCAATCGATTTACAGGTCAGGTTTTTTTGCATTAAATCCTGATCAAGTCCAGTCATTGCAATGGCAATAAAAATACCTCCAAAGAATTGTTTAGGAAAAAACAATGCCGAATCTGGATCATGAAAATGGAACATGGTTGTCATCGTTTGACCAGTAGCGGTTCTTGTGTGGGATATTTTATCAAACAATTGCATGAAATTAACATCCAGTGCATTGGCAATTACGATCGTACATAAGATCACCGAACCAACAAGAAATATGGTTTGAAATGCATCTGTATATACAATGGTTTTGATTCCACCTTTAAAAGTATACACCCAAATAAGCGCAACAGTAGTCAAAGCTGTAACCCAATATGGAACGCCTAAGCCATCAAACAAGAACAATTGTAAAACCTTGGTTGCCAAAAACAAACGCATGGCCGAACCTAATGTACGCGACAAAATAAAAAATGCCGCCCCTGTTTTATAACTCACAAGTCCAAACCGTTCCAATAGATATTCGTAAATCGAAACGAGGTTCATTCGGTAATAAAGTGGCATCAATACTTGTGCAATGACAATGTAACCAATAATATAGCCCAATACAATTTGAAAGTAAGCCATTCCTTCTACATACACTTTTCCTGGAACAGAAATAAAAGTTACTCCAGAAAGCGATGTTCCGATCATTCCGAAAGCAACCAAGTACCATGGACTTTGACGATTTCCCGTAAAGAACGTTGTTGTATCGGCTTTACGTGAAGTGAAATAAGCCATCACAATCAATGCAACAAAATAGGCAATGAGGATGGTAGCAACGAGAGTTGGAGTCATAGCAACAAATGTACAAAATGATCATTAGGTCGAATTCGATGTAGCTTTACTTTTTTTAACAACTTCGAAAAAAAAAATCATTTGGTGAAATGATTGTATCTTTGATCTAAAGCTCTTTTTATTCAGTGTGGATTATAATCCTCCAACATCTAGAAGACATTCATGAAAACACAACACCAACAATGGACACATTATTTCGCACTCATTTGGTTGCTATTTATGAGTTTTTATTGGCTGATTTTATTCGACAATGACCTCACTCGAACAGAAGCACTCAGTTCATTCGGTAGTTCATTTTTGCTATTGATTGGGTATGTCTGGTCTTTTTTCTATCAAAAAAATCGAATTCGACTATGGATGATCGTTGGCTATTTTGCGACAACAATCGTTTTCTCCATCATAGCGTATTTCATTCAACCACCATGTAAATGTTACCAAGTTTCAGTGATCGATTACATTCCCAATTTTATTACGATCGTTGTTTTAACGATTGTGCTACTTTCTGAACGGAAACAGACATCTGCTTAGTTTCCTTTACTGTTGTCTGGTTAATCAGTTGATAGTAAAATAATTGGCTTTCATTCAAACTTTAAAAGTGAACATTAGTTGTAACTTTTCACTACCTACAAAAGTCATACTGGAGAACAATCCAATTTGAATGAAACAGTTTTTACTCATCTCATTTATCTTTTTAGTATCAGGAACTGGTTTCTCCCAAGTTCTAAAAGGTCAAGTAACTGATTACCTTGGGAATCCAATTCCATTTGCACGGGTTCGTATTGTAAACACCAGTTATGGTACGGTTGCCAATGCAATGGGGAATTTTCAACTTGAGGTCAATTACGAACAGTATGAGATTAATTATTCAGCGATGGATTACATTACAAAAAATGATACCATCACCATTCGCGAAGAGATAACGGTTATTACGATTGTTTTAAAAGAGGAAGCGCAAGAATTAGAGGAAACGGTGATCACCGCTGATACGAAAAAAGACCTTGGTAAGGAAATCATGAAACAAGTCATTGACAAACGAAGTTATTTCAGAGATCAACTAGCACAATTTAGCTGCAATACCTATTGTTTTACTTCACTTGAAAAAGAAACAAAAGACAGTCTGAAAATAGACACATTGATTTCCAGAAAAAAAATGAACATCACCGAATGGAATGGAATGTCTTATTACAAATCTGCAAATCGCTATAAAGATGTCATTACAGCTTATGTTGATTTAACAGAACATGCGCAAAATGGGAGTTCCGTGACTTTTGTAACTGGTGGAATGGATGATGAAATTCTTGAACCAACAACAACTAATCCAAGCAATCCATATTTATTCGTAAACGGCATAAAAGACGCTGATGTAAATGTATTTGATAATTTAATTGAAGCTCCTGGAATCAGTCAACGCCCACTCATTTCACCGATGGCTTACAATGCATTTCTTTATTATAGTTTCCGAGTGGAAAGTTCCTTTTACGAAGACAATCAGAAGATCTATGAAATTCATGTACAACCGCGTTTTCGGGAAGAAGCTTTGTTTGAAGGCTCCTTGTTTATACGCGATACCTCTTGGGAATTAGTTGCTTACGAATTGAGTGTTAATAAAGGTGCTTTGACGTATTTTAAAGAAATGCACTTAGTCTGTGACTATGAAAAAATTGGTTCTCGCATTGTTCCTACACGACGTGAATTTGTTTATTTATTGAAAGAAGGAAAAGAAAAAATTCATGGAAATGTGCGTTTATTGCATTCAGATTATGCATTTGATTACGATGATTCCGATCGCAAGTTTTGGTTAGAAACACAAGTATATACGCCAGAAGCCTATACACGCGATTCCAGTTATTGGAATTCCATCCGGCCGTTTTATCTAAAACAAGAAGAAATCACGTTTATCCAACAGCAGGATAGTATTACTAAGTATTATGCAAGTGAAGCCTATTTAAAACAGCAAGATAGCACCTACAACACACTCAATATTTGGGATTTTTTATTCAATGGTGTTGGATTCAGAAATACATTTAAAAAACAAGAATTTTATATTGATGGACTCATCAACCAAGTTGTTCCATTTGGTGTTGGTGGTTACCGTCATCGACTCAATGTTTCGTATGATAAAACGTTTAAAAACAACCACGAATTATCGATCAATCCTCAAATTGATTATGGATTTCACAACAAAGACTTAAAAGGTCAAATTGGGGTTGGTTATATGTACAATCCGAGACGCTTTTCAAAATTCTTTGTAGAAGTGGGCGATGTCTATGATTTTATGAATGGTTACCAAAGTATTCAAGGAACATTTGCACCAGCGAACCGGGTTCGCAATCGAAAAATGGAAATTTACCACCGCATGGAATTGGTCAATGGTTTGTATTTTAAAGCAGGGATTTTCTATTCAGATCGCCAATCCATTGACAACATTGAATACCCAAGTTGGGTTGATAATTTTGGTTTTTTCTCCAAACCAGAACCATTCGAAGGCTATAAAATATTCATGACGGATGTAGAATTCTCGTATCATTTCCGCCAGAAATATATGCTAAAAGGCAATCAAAAAATTATCATTGGTTCTCAATGGCCTGTATTAAGTCTTCAATATAAAAAAGGAATTCCGAAATTATTTGGTGGTCAATCCAACTTTGATTTTGTTGAAGTACGGTTAACAGACGAAATCAACTTGAATTCACTTGGTCAATCAGAATTTAAATTGCTTGCTGGATCTTTCTTGCGGAAAGCAGATTTGCGCTTGGTTGAACACAAATACTTTCGTACATCGGATAAATTCTTTTTCTCCAATCCCGTCAATTCCTTGCAATTACTCGATACAGCGTTGAATACCTCTAATAGTTATTTACAATTTACAGCCATTCACCATTTTAACGGCTTTTTCTTGAATAAAGTTTGGTTATTAAATCGTTTAAAATTGGAAGAAACCGTGGGTGGAAGTTTATTGATCATTCCAGATTCTAAGTTCACCCAAGCAGAATTATATGTTGGATTAGAGCGTGTGATCAGAATCAGAAAACAACGATTCAAAATTGGTGTCTACGCAGTTTCAGCAGCATCTACCTTTACGAAAGCTGATGTTCAATTCAAAGTCGGTGTCAATTTCTACGATTCATTTAGAAGAAAGTGGGATTATTAGCCGTATGTTAATTAGGTCCATTGAATCGCCAAGAAGGTGTTGAATTGGCTGTTGTGTTGAATGTTTATTTATCAAGAAAGGAACGTTTTAATGAATAAAAACTAACAATTTTTCGCTTTTTAAAAAAACGGAATGAAAATTGAAAACAGTTGCCAATTTAACTGGAATACTTTCGCTTATGAATTGGAAAAACTACGGAATTCATCTTTTATTTTCACTTTTTTCAGTGATTTCCTATTCACAATCTGTCGCATCATTAAGACAGATGGAAAACGATTTAACGATCAAAAAAGACACCGCTCGTGTTGATTTATTGAATCAACTTAGTTGGGGATATCGCCACATTAACACCAAAAAGGCACTTTATTTTGGAGAACGAGCCACACAAATGAGTCGTGATTTGCGTTATTGGACTGGATTGGCTTTTTCTTATAAAAATCGTGGAACAACTTATTCCATCATCGGAAATAACCAGCAAGCTACTGTCTTTTTAAAGAAGTCCTTGATTCAATTTTCAGAACTCAACAACCGCACCCAAATCGGGAATTTGCAGAACCTATTTGGCTTAATGTACTGGGAAACGGGTAAATACGATAGCGCTTTGGTTAGTTACGATCTAGCACTGAAAGAATTTAAACGAACAAAAGATTGGGAAGGAAAAGCGATTGTATATAGCAATAAAGGAATCATTTATTATGAATTAGGAACTTACGAACGTGCTTTAAAAAATTATGTGCTTGCTTTGGAAATTGGCGAACGGCATGAGGATCTAAAAATTCAAGCATTTGTGCATACCAATATTGGAATTATTTATGCAGCATTGACTAATTATGAGCAAGCTATTTTCCATTACCGTTCCTCTATCCGTTTAGAAGATGAATTAGATAACAATTCGGGTAAGGCTAAATGTTTGACGAATTTGGGTGTATGTTTTTTCAAAATGCAAAACATGGATAGTTCTTTGTTCTATCATCAAAAAGCCCTTGCCATTTATACCATAACAGACGAACGTAAAGGAATTGCGCACTCTTTACTAAATATTGGCAGTATTTATCAAGAACAAAAGAACTACGAAAAAGCCAATGACTATTTTCAAAAAGGACTTACAATAAAACAATCCATTCAAGATGCACTTGGTGAAATCATCGCATTAAACAACTTAGGAAGGTTACGAGTTGTTCAAGGAAAAACAGAAGAAGCAATTACTTATTTAGAACAAGCATACGTTCAATCGGATCAGATTCATTCCTTATATTACAAGGTAGAAACGAGCTTATTATTAGCTCAATTATATGAAGAACGAGGTCAATCAAAAAAAGCAATGTGGTATTATAAACTACACACTGTAGCCAATGAGCAATTATTCCATGAATTAACGAATCAAAAATTAGCTGGTTTGCTCATACATGTTGCCACAAAGAAACAACTTCAACATATTTCAACACTTGAAAAACAATCTAAACTGAGTAACAAACAACAACTCTTTTTAATTACTGGAATAATTGTTTTACTTGTTTTAGCTACTTGGTTATTCTTTTATCTACAACGAAAACACCACAAGCGAAATATCATTTTACAGCAAAAAATTGCGCACAATCGCGAAGAGTTGATGAGCTATACACATCATTTAATTGAAAAAAATAGCGTTATTGAAGCATTACACATTCAACTACAAGAATCTCAATTAATTAGTAATGATCCATTGGATGATCACATTGAGCAACTAAATAAGTTGTCGTTATCACGCATCATAACCGATGACGATTGGGAAGAATTTAAGCTCCGTTTCGCAGAGGTTTTCCCACAATTTATGACCCGAATGAAAAAGAGTTTCACTGGAATTACAGCTGCAGAATTAAGACTAGCTGCTTTGATTACGTTGCAGTTGAATTCCAAAGAAATAGCATCCATTCTAGGCATCTCATCTGATAGCGTTAAAAAATCACGGCAACGTTTACGCAAAAAAATGGCACTTCAAAGTGAACAGGATTTGGATGTGTTTTTGATCGAATTTGCAAAATGATTCAAGAACGATCAAAATAACAACAGCTTAAACATTTGATAATAAGCTAAATAAACAGTTGTACCCCTTTTTGTACGCCCTCGAAAATTGGAATGTGCACCTACTCAGCATTTACTTTGTTGAAACAATTAAAAATTTCAATCATGAAAAAAATGTTTACATGTGCAGCAGTTACTTTGTTAACTGGAATGTCTTTTGGACAAACGGTAGAAGACGCCAATATCCTTCTTGGCAATTTACCAGATAACTTGTATTGGACAAGTTACAACGATAACACAAAAATAGTGAGTGGATTAAACTTCTCTGTTTTCGCAGAAGGTTCCAATTCTGATTATGTAACTCCTCCCTTTACCATAAAAGTGTATATCTGGGATGGATCAAACCCAACATTTGTACAAACATACAACGATGCTGGAATTTACCATTTTGGAGGTCGTGATTACATCGATCAAAACATTGATTTATCTAGTTTAGGCCTGCCTGCTGGTTCATATAGACTTGGAGTATACGTAGATGCAGATGATGACATTTCAAGCTCTACAGATAATCCAGACGACAATGCATACTTAGCGCAAGGGAACATAGATTATACTCCTGGAGGTTCATCTGCAGGTATAACCGAAAACGAAATGTTGAACACCTTAATGGTTTTTCCAAATCCAGTAAGTGAGAAATTAACCGTTGCTTGGGAAAATGCCAACTCAATTAGTGCTGAGTTAATCGAAATTATGGATCTGAATGGTCGAGTAGTAACAACCATGTCTTTAGAAAGCAATCAGACAGTTGTTAATTTGAATGTAGCAGAATTGTCCTCGGGTGTTTATGTTGTTGCATTGCATTCAGGAAGTAGTAAATCAGTACAAAAATTTATTAAGCAATAAGGTCTTGAATCAAAAAGGAGGTTGACCAGTGATCAACCTCCTTTTTTTGCGCTTGGTACTCTTCTAATACCTCTAAACTAAGTTATCTTATCGTCATAAATATGCGATGTGTGACAAGACTAAATTACTGAATACAAACAATTTATAATTCATTTTAAATTGAATTATTTCAAAAAATAAAAAATTCAGTATTAACCACAGCGGTAAACCGAAAATACTGCGGTAAACCGAAATCAATTTGCGGAAAACTGCAGAAAAATAGACTGGAATGAATCCGATATTACTATTAACGGACTTTACGATCGGGATTTTTACTTAAAAAAGCACTCCATCCGCTTCCTTTTGCTTTATTGTTTTCTCCAATTCCCTTCGAAAAATGGTGACAAACTGCTGCTGCCAAACCATCAGTTGCATCCAAGTATTTGGGCATTTCTTCAAAACGAAGTAGATTTTGCAACATTGCCGCAACTTGTTCTTTGGAAGCATTACCATTTCCTGTGACCGCTTGTTTGATGCGTTTTGGTGTATATTCTTCATACGGAATATTGCGACGCAAAGCAGCAGCAATGGCAACCCCTTGTGCGCGACCTAATTTCAACATTGATTGCACATTTTTACCAAAAAACGGTGCTTCAATTGCCATTTCATCAGGTTGATATTCTTCCATCAACCCATCAATTCGGTCAAAAATGCGCTTTAATTTATCGGGTTGATTTTCCAATTTATTTAATTGAATAATTCCGAAATTGAGCATTTCTATTTTTGTTCCTTTAATATGAATTAAACCATACCCAAGAACCGTTGTTCCGGGGTCAATTCCGAGAATTATTTTATCTTCAACCATTGAAATGCATTCAGCTTCTAAAACTAGGAAAAAAGTGCGAGTGAATGGGATTTGGCTGAAGGTCGTTTTGTTCATTTGTTTACTCGGTTTCATCTTTTGGCAATTATATTCCGAAGATTGGTCGAAGATGCACGCTTTTGACCTCAAATCGCCACTTTATTTGCTCCTCGCATTCGTGTTAATTGGTGCAAATCAAGGATGTGAGTGGTTGAAATGGAAACGCATTGCTCAACACTTACTTTCAGATAAAACCGCCATTCGTTCTGCATTCTTCGCTGGAATTGGCACAGGTTTTCTCACGCCAAATGGTTGGGGGAATTTTTTAGGACGCATGACATACTTCCGAAAACGCGACCGTATGTTTATTGTCTTGTCCACTTTTGTCTCAAATGTGAGTCAAGTTTTACCAACCATTTTTTATGGGGCAATTGCTTGTGCTTTTAGTCACAAATTAAGCTTATCACTTGCGGGATTTGTACTCGCATTGGGATTCATTATTCTGATTGGTTACTTTTTTGGTGAATATTTGATCCCGAAACGTGCAACACGCAATAAAACCATTCGTCATTTTAGAATTCTTCAAGATCGATTAAGTTCATTAAGAATTCCTTTATTTTTCTGGAGCAATGTGCGTTTTTTGGTGTTCTCCCTCCAATATGTGTTGCTCTTTATGGCATTTGGATACACTGATTTTTGGTTTCTCCTCATTCATGTATGGCTGATTTTCTTACTAACTTCTTTCGTGCCATCTTTGTGGTCTGGAAAAATCGTCATTCGAGAAACTGCGGCTATTTTTGTTTTCACCGATTCAATGGTAAGCATTCCAGATGTTGTTTTAGTTAGTTTAATTATATGGTTGTTCAACAATGTATTGCCTGCTCTTGTAAGCAGTTACGTGTGGTTCCCAATTTCAAAAAAGCGTTCGCATGTGGTTGATTAGCGGCTGGTTCATAGCCTATTCATGTTCCATTCTTGGACTTATATTCGGAATTCAGCGTTTGCGTTCAGAGCGAACAGTGAAAAAAGCCATTTCAATTGATCAGATTACTGTTGTGATTCCTTTTCGAAATGAAGCACCGAACCTGGTTCATTTTCTCAATTGTATTCGAAGTCAGAAATACCAACCTGTAAAATGGATTTTCGTGAACGATCATTCAACGGATGATTTTCGAAAAACCTTTGTCGACATGGGGCACTTCCCTATTCGCTTACTGAATTTGCCAGATGAACAAACGGGAAAAAAACATGCTATTCGCTTTGGAATGGATCATGTGACTACCGATTATTGCCTCACGATGGATGCAGACGTACAGTTTGGAAGTGATTATGTAAAACAACTATTAACTGTTCCAGCAGCCGATTTGGTGATTCTACCTGTTGAAATGACAACTAAACGCTGGTGGCATTCCTTTTTTACTTTAGAATACTTGTTCACGACTTTACTCAATCGGGGCATTGCAGGCTGGTCACGTCCTGTGAACGCGAGTGGTGCGAACCTCTTGTTTCGTGTTGATGTTTTTGAATCAGTAGACGATTTTGAAACCCACGAACACATTGCAAGTGGTGACGATATTTACACGTTACGCGCCTTTCGTGATCAAAACAAGACAATTGAAATTATTGAAAACAAAGCACTTTGTGTCTTTACACCAACACCTGATACGATTGGACAAACGATGGATCAACGGGTTCGTTGGCTAAGTAAAACGGGGCATGTTGGCGATACATTGAATAGTTTCCTAGGAATTTGGGCAGTTGTGTTGCATTTATTCTACTTTCTGCTGTTGATTCTCACTTTTTTTGCCCCAGCGATGTGGTTAACAATCTTGATAATTGTGCTCAAAACTGCTTTTGATTTTGCGTTAATTCGAATGATTCGCGAAAAATGGACTATTGAAACGATCAGTGGATTGATCTTGTTTGAATTGTTTTACCCGTTGTATTTATTTGCACTGTTGGGCTCTTCGTTGTTTGCACAACCAGAATGGAAAGGAAGGTAAAAAGGCCGTTCCTTACGAAACGACCTTTAATAATTAAGCAAGCTTACAATTAATTTACTGGCTGATTATAAATAGATTTTCGCTGAAAATCATTGAACCATTCCAATTGTTTTAGGGTTAATAAATTTTTAACCGAACGTTCTCTTTCCTCCATATTGAATTGAATCCCAGCTTCAATCGTCTCAATAGGCATTTGAGTATCCGCTTGCAATGATCTTACTTTTTCAGCACATAATAGATTGATTTTTTCGATCTGTTTTGCCAGTTCAAAATCCAATTTATAGTAATTGACTATTTCTTGTGATTGCAGGACAGCATATTCAGTAGTACCAAGTTTATCTGAATTTTGAGAAAACCCCATGAATGGGAATAATGCTACAACTAAAATGATTAATATGTTTTTCATGATTTTATTTTTGAATGATAATTTTTACAGGACTAAATTGCCCTAGTTCATTTCTAACTTCGATAAAGTATGTTCCATCGCTTAAACCAGTTGTTTCAAAAGGAACGACTGTTTGTCCTTTGATTAAATCAATACCTCTTTCACTAATTAATTTACCTGAAACATCTGTCAAGACAACTGTAGCATCTCCAAGTGATTTAGCACAATTGATCAGTACAGAGAATTCGCTTTCAGCTGGGTTTGGATACGTAACGATATTCCATTCATCAGAGTTGCATGTAACTGAAACTGCATCAAATATTTTAACATCTCCATTCAAATCAATTTGTTTTAATCGGTAATAAGATGTTCCACTAATTCTTTCTGGATCTATTACTTCATAATTAGAAATGACTGTAGAGTTTCCACTGCAATTCACCTCAGCAATGGGTGTCCAATCAGAAGAAACACCACTTCGTTCAACTATATATGTATCACAGAATGATTCAGAAGCTGTACTCCAACTAATTTTTGAAGCATTACCTATTTCACAATTCACATTGAAAGAAATCAATTCTACTGGAAGTGGACTGCCTAACATACTTCCATGTAACCATAATTCTGAAAACCCAGGAATCGAGTGTCTAGTATATCTTCCTGTTGCACTAAAACCAGGTAGAAGGGTGGTGATATTTCCATTGGCAGCTTGATTGTGTAGTGTTGTTCCTCCACTACCACCGGCGCCAACACAATTGTTTGTTACAAACGCATCAACATTCAATGGTCCTGAATACTTACTCAATTTTAAGTCAACAATTCCAGTTAAGTTGTCATACGGACTAATGTTTCCATTTGCAGCTGTTTGCAAAGTCGTATACTCAGATTGATCGAAGTGCAACACTACATCAATTGGAGTTGCAGGTTGAAATTGAGGTGTAATTAGCCAATGTCTCCCTAAAGCTGTTGCCATGTAAGATGAACCAGGAGCATTACATGCGTCCATATTAACCGGTGCACCTGTATATGCTACTGCTGTAACATTCCCTAGATTTTGGCCGAATGAATTAATTGATGCAATTAAACGTCCACTTGAATGGTAGAAATGAACATATCCATTTTGATTAACCACACAAGTAGCAGCATCTGTATTATTGGCAAGAGTTGTACCTGCTGGAGGTAATGTTACTGTTCCACTTGTGCATGCACTTGCAGGACAAGAAGTACCAGCTGAAGCACGCACATAATAAGTTGTTGTAGTTGTAGGAGAAACGGTGATCGAATTTCCTGTTCCTACCAATGTACCGCCACAAGAACCTGTATACCATTGCCATGTTGCTCCAACGGCTAATGAACCACCCACAACCGATAATGTTGCAGAAGTACCTTGACAAATATTACCTACACCACTTATGGAAGTTGGAGGAACTGAATTTGCACTAATAACAAAAGTTGTAGCAGTTCTGCATGTTGGCGAAGCAGAGCAAGCGGAGTAATAAGTATAAGTTCCTGGAGTATTCGTGTTAGCGAGACCAGAACCTACTACCCCAACAGGATTTAATGGGTTATTGCTACTGATAGACGTTCCACCGGTTGGTGCAGTGTACCATTGAATTGTTGAACCTGTACCTGTAGAAATTGTTGCGCCTGGAGGTCCTGTAAATGTCCAAGAATAAGTATCTGTAACAAGTGAACTGAATGAAGTTGAAACAATATAATAAGTTATTCCAGGAGAAAGCGTTGCTGTAAGAAGTGGATCTAATGAACATAAAGCTCCATTTCCGTCATCATCTGAAATAATGTGATCAGTTGGAGTACCACAAGGGGCAGCACCATTAAACGCATTTTGATAAAGTGAACCGTATGAATCAATTACAGGAAAACAACCAGCAAAGGTGTAGCTTCCAGCAGTCGAAACAGTGAACGAGTATACATCATAGTAATAGCTTGTACCAGCAGTAGCACTACAAAATGTACCAGAACTATTTCGGTTCCATGTTGGATCAGCAGCAGTTAAGGATCCAGAATTAAATACTGCACCTTGAGCTGTTGTGATACCAGCTACACCACAAGAAGAAGTACTAATTGTTCCACTTCCTCCTTGACAAATTACAACACCCGTTGAGGTAGGTAACGTTGGGCTGGTTATTGCTGTTGGACCAGCAACTGAAGCAGTACAACCAGCTGTTCCAAGTACAAAATTTGCATAATTCCCTGCATTCAAACCACCTAACGTAAATGAACCAGCTGTGACAGTCACAGTAGCACTAGTTGGTGTTCCATTCAAGGTATAGTTAAGCGTATAATTTCCATCTGCAAAACCTGTAGTCGTAAATGCTATGGCTCCATTTGGTGTTGAACAATTGGTGTTCATCGTTGGTGAACCCATTGTTAAAGTAGTATTTAGACTCACAACCGTATTGTAGGTACAAACACTTCCTCCACAATTCCAGACACCTGTATAAGTCGTGGTGGTCGTGGGTGAAACAGTATAATTTGGATTGGTTGTCATGGTCGTGCCAGCTAATTCCCACCGTTGGAAAATACAAGGTACAGGATTAAATAAATAACAATCTTGTTGTCCAGGAGTAATTCCGGGCCAATCCGTTGCATTTCTACCAGGTACTGGGAAAGCAAGAGTTCCATCAATGTTTTCAGCCCCAGAAGTTGCTAATGCACCAGATGTACTTGCATTCCAATTGGCTGACAATTGCGAAACTACTACTTGAAACGATCCACTCTCATTTAAGATAATCTGAAATGAAGCAGTACCTGTACCAGCTGAAGATCCCATGTTGTATGGTACAACATTATTGTAAGACACGACAAACCTTCTATTAGGAGCAATTCCAACAGTCTGATAGGTTATAGTTCCACCGTATCGAATATCAATATCACACATAAACCCTGCGATATAGTTATTCGGCAAACCACCAGCTGGAATAGCAAAAGGTGTATATCCAGTAAAGGTGAATGGACCAAATCCCAATAAACCATTCGATGATATTACAGCAGAACTGTAGATATTACCATAAAAATTGAAATTAAACCCGATTGGAATTTGACCAGTTACACAATCATCACACGTAACAGGAAAAGCATTTGTTCCAGCAATTGCAACAGGAGTACATGCACTTGCTACAACTGAATAACTAACTGCATTTGTAGTAGCAGCTAATGTAGTTGAACTACCACAGTTAATCGAAACATTCGGCGGACCAATAACGGAACATTGACCAAATGAGGTTGAATAATGAATGGCTAGATAGCACAAAATAAGAAGTGAATTGGATAGCTTTTTGAGTCGCGTTCGTTTCATAATGTAGCAGTGTCAATAATAAATCTGCTCGAAGTTAACGCAATAATTAGTTTATCTTAATATCAATTTTTTATTAACTATTTACTAAAATTTAGTAAATCACTTATTTACCATCTATAATTAGAAATACTCGCTGATAAGTCGATAATCTTCGATAACAAGGATTGGATTTTAAATTCAAACAATTTTAATGAATTGTGTTAAAAAAATAAAAGTTATTCACTTGAGAATTATAGATCGCACATAAATGCATGTACGAGATTATTACAATCTTCTTGATGTATTACAGTTAGTAAAGTATTGGGGGTGATTTTGGTGCTAGTGTTTTTTTTGTAGGTAGGTGATTAATGGCTTTTGGGTTCGCTATTAATCGCAGTATTTATTTGCACCGCTGGGCTCTTCGTTGTTTGCACAACCAGAATGGAAAGGAAGGTGACTTTAATTGAAAATGTAAAATTGAAAAGTAGTTTCACTATTCAATTTTACATTTTCAATTTTACATTTTCAATTAGAACGGTAAATCGTCGTCGTCGCTAGCAGCAGTTGAAGCTGGAGAAGCAATTGGATCAAGGTTCATCGCACTTGGCCCACCTTGTGGCATTCCACCACCCATTGCAGCACCAACTTTCTCAATTCTCCAAGCATCCAACGTATTGAAATAACGTACTTCACCTTGTGGGCTAGTCCACTCACGTCCACGTAAGTTAAACGATACTTCGATTTGTTCATTGACGTTAAATGCATCAATTAGATTGCATTTATCTTGTGTCAATTGAAACATAATATCTTGTGGATACATGCTTGATGCATCAGTCAAAACGAATTCACGCTTTGAGAATTTCTCTGACACTTGAACAGTATCATTCTTTACTTTTAATGTTCCGGATAATTTAAACATGCTATTGGTTTTATTCTTTTATTAATCATTAAAGGCAAGCAAGGTTAACCAAGCTGCAGTAATATCGTTTTCAGCAATCAGTTGTTTGGCGAGTTCATGCAATGTCGCCTCCAATTTTGCTGGTTCGTCTTCTAAAGTTAGGAAAATTTCACTTAATTCCAATAATTTATACTCGTTCACATCGGTTTCATTTGGCAACTCAGTAACACCAGCCAATTGCGCCAAGTCATTACCATTGAGAAACTTACTCGTTCGTACATCTGCTGGTAATTGATCGAAACCAATTCCAATAGTGGTAATGGGCTTCGTAATTTCAAACATGGATGCTTCATTGGCATGACAGTACCAATTTCCACCCATCCGTGCAACTAAGTTGATTTTTTTCTGATCAATCATGCCATTTTCATCAAGCACATCTTCGCTGATATGAATTTTTGTGACTTCACATATCACCAAGTTTCCAGCACCACCTTGATCGCCTAATTCAATCACCTGATTTACCTTGCATTCAAACTGCACGGGCGATTCTTTCACTCGCATTGGTCGAATGGTTTCTGATGGAATCGGTGTAAATCCGGCTTTCACAAACTCATCTACCTCAGGTGGATAAGGTGAGCTACTCAAACTCATTTGGTGAAGGATGTCGTAATTCACAATATTGATCACCACTTCAGCAACTTGTTTCACATTGTTGTAGGTGTCTTTTGTTGTATTCGTGCGTCCGTTTCGTGCAGGAGAAAAAATCAAAATGGGTGGTGAAGCACTAAACACATTGAAAAAACTGAAAGGCGAAAGATTGTTATTTCCCTCAGCATCAATAGTAGACGCAAACGCAATTGGTCGCGGACCTATAGCACCTAACAAGTATTGGTGCAATTTCGGAATTGGCAATTCTTTTGGATCGTATGTAACCATCACCCACTAATTTTGGGCAAAAGTACGCAAATGAACAGGCGGTTTGGAATGAAGATTTCAGATTTAATTAACAAAATCATTCTACTCTATTAGAAATCTTCAAAGAACAGTGCTGAATTTTCATTGAAAGTTATTAATCACTATTTCCTGAATTTTAGTTGTGTTGATTTTAGTAGTTTTAACCGTTAAAAACAATTACTGAGTTCACCTATGCGCTTTTTACCCCTTATCTTAATTGCTCTTCAATCCTTTCCTTCATTTGCACAAGATTCCATCAATGTACAACCCTATGCTCGATCAACTGAATTTCATGTTGGAATTGAACGACACACACATCTCTCTAGTGTGGCTCATGCAACAGGGTTAACAATTGGTATTATTCAACCTTTAGGAAATCGTTTTTCACTTCGTGCAGATAGTTTTTTAGCACCCATCGTGGAATTAGACCCGAGTAAACAAGAATTAGCTGATTTTGTTGACAACAATAAAACGGTTCGTGTTCCGAGTTGTCTCATTTCTTCCCTGACATGCACATGGTCTCCTATTATTACTCACAAGAATTCTTTTGGGAAAAGAGGATTAAAACAACGCCAAAATTCATGGGGAATTCGAGCAGGTTATTTTTACAATCAACTTACTCTGCCTAGTTGGAGCTTTGGAATAGACTATTATCAGCGAGATACTACAGCAGTTGGAGAACCGGCTTACACTTTCGGTTTTAGATCGCATTCACTTTCAGCTGGATTAGAGCTTGTTTCGATTAAAAAAACTGTAAAAAAAACAATCATTACCCGTTATCATGTCGACTTTTTGCAGAGTGTTTCGTTCCAATATGTTGGTTACACGCATTTAGTTGATGGCACGTACATACCGTATACATCTCCAAAAAATGGTCCAAACTTGCAATTGGCAGGAATGCGCTTAGGTTATGAGTATACGCATTTCAGAAAGGGACATTGGGGCGGGTTTTATTCAATAGAAGTATTTTGGAAACCAATTTATTCGTATCATGCAAATCGAGATTTTGCCTATACTCGTGGCGGGGAAAAGATCTTACCCTTTGCTGTTTCTGCAAGGATTGGAGTAATCTATACAATCTAATTAACAGGATTTTTTTTAATAACTAATAATGCATATCCCGATGCGCCATTTACCTTTTATCATCTTTGCAGTTTTACACGCACCATCGTTCGCTCAAGATACAACCAAAAGTACTCCAATACCCCTTTCTACTGAATTCAATTTGGGAATTGAACACCACACACATATTTACAATAAGTCCCGCGCAACAGGAGTAACACTAGGGATTCTTCAACCAATTGGTAGACGTTTTTCTGTTCATGTACAAACGTTCTTGACACCAATTATCAAATTAGACCCTTGCAAATCACGTCTACTAGATATAATGAATGATGGAACAACTACTGAAACACCTAGTTATTCCATTTCGTCACTTACTGTTGCTTGGTCGCCGTTTAGCACAAGCACCCTTTCTACTGGTAAACATGGAGAAGAACAGCGAAATTGCAGCTTGGAAATCCGAGCAGGTTATTTTTACAATCAACTAACGTATTCAACCTTTTTTATGGGGATTGATTATTATCAAGTTGATACAACTTCCTTGGGCGAACCACGCTATAATTTTGGTTTTCGATCACATGCACTTTCAGTTGGAGTAGCATTTGTGGCAGCAAAAAAGAATTCCAAAAAGACCGTCATTTCGCGTTTTCATGCAGATTTGTTGCAAAACATCTATTTCCAATATACGTCATTTAAACGCCAAATCGATGGAACATACACCACCTATACTTCACCTGAAAATGGCTCCAACATCCAATTGGCAGGAATGCGATTCGGTTATCAGTATTCGCATTTCAGAAAAGGTCATTGGGGTGGGTTTTATTCCTTAGAAGCTTTTTGGAAACCTCGTTTAATACATCGTCCGAAAACAATTTATTATCCACCAAGAGGTAGCGAACGCTTGTACCCTATAGCTGTTTCAGTGAGGGTTGGGGTTGTTTATAGGTTGTAAATGTTTCGTATGCGTTTCTTTTTCATCTTACTGTTAGTACTCCTTTCCTTTATTGGGAAAGGTCAACAACTTTCTGAAAAGATGAACAACTCGATTGATTCCATTGACTTATCAAATTGGATGGCGAACATCGCTGATTCAACAAAACTGACTTCATTGTCTCTTCCTGGAACACACAATGCTGGAGCGCGTTTTGAGCAAGTTTCCCATACTGCTAAGTGTCAGGAATTGACCATTGAAGAACAACTAAATGCAGGCATTCGCTTTTTAGACCTTCGTTGCAGACACACCAACAACATGTTTAGTATTTACCATGGAAGTGTGGATCAACAGTTAACTTTTAGCGCAGTTCAAGCAAGCTGTATCGCCTTTTTGATTGCTCACCCAAGTGAAACAATTCTACTTTCGATCAAAGAAGAATACAAAGCCAACAAGAATTCGCAGCTTTTTGAAACGACCTTGAATGAATTTATTTTGGCAAATCCCGATCGATGGTACGTAAACGATAGCATTCCTTCCTTGGGAGAAACGAGGGGAAAATTAGTGTTGTTGCGTCGTTTTTCGGCTACAAATGAACCATTCGGAATAGCGGCAACATACTGGAAAGACAATTCAACATTCGACATTGAATCTCCACAAGAAGTATTGAGCATCCAAGATCAGTACAAAGTGACTAACCATCTTGAAAAATGGAATGCTATTGATTCGATGTTAATCGCGGCAAAACAATCAACTGACAACAGATTGTACATCAATTATACAAGTGGTTACGAACCAAAATTGTTTGGAATTCCGAATATTGCTTCGGTGGTGAATTTTATTCATCCGCGATTGATTGGGTGTCTGAATCAATCGAGTGGTAAGTTAGGGATTATCGTGCTAGATTTTGCTACAGAAGAATTGAGTCGATTGATTATTGCTTCGAATTGGGATCTGTCTCCCTTGTTGTTGAGAGATTGAATGAGCTGAGATTCCTCACATTATAATTTTCGTTGTCATCCCCCTCAATCCCCCTTCAAAGGGGGAAACAATCCTACTAGCTTTTAAGATTCGTCATTAAGATCCTTATTGAAGTGATAATAAGAGTACATGTTATAGAAAGTCCACTATTTGTTTTAATGAGTAAGATCTAACTTCCCCCTTTGAAGGGCGATTGAGGGGGTTGACAACAAATATTAGACTTTTTTTAAATTTTAAGAGACTCGACTTTCAATCACCTCATCATTGTCTTCGAATAGAGAACAACCCTATTATTATTTCAACAATTAGTGGTTACTTCTTCCGTTAGTGTAACATCCAAAGAAAACAAATCGCATAAAATGATCTGCTGCCGAAACATACTTACTGCCTTTTTATTATTCCAATTGACTTGGAGCTTTTCTCAGGAACAATTTGATCCAAGTAAACTAACTGACGCAAAAAAATATGGGCGCGAAATAGCCAATTTGCTCCACACGATTGAAATCGATGAATTTCGCGATACCAATGCACAAACGCTTTTCCTGAAAAATGGTTTTCGGTCATCCGAATTCGTAAATAGCGAGGAATGGCTCCAACTAAAAGACAGCGTGGAAGTGTATCGAATTGATGTGGTTTATTCAAAATATCCGTTGAAAAAAGGAGTTTACACTGAGATTTTTCCCTTGCTCTTCAATCGATTGAACCACTTATTTGAATTGGACAGCGATCTGAATGATCCTTCACTTGAATGGAATAAAGTACTTCAAACCCATTGTATTGATGACAATCAAGTTGATCAATTATTGCACGGTGTATTGATTTGGTATCGTCCCTATTCGGAAGAAACTGAATTGGAACCCCAAATTGCTCATCAGGTAGTTGATCCCTCGAAAACAGCTGGTTCAGCACAAACCTCCTATGAAGAATTGAAAACCAGTATTTCGTATGTACAACAATCCACTTTTTTCAGTGATTCCTTGAAAGAATTGCTAATTGGCAAAACAATGGATCAGCAGCGTGCCATTATTCGAACTGTTTTGGAAGCTGAACAAAAAAATAAACCGGATCAAGATTTAACCAAAATTGAGAAAATTGAACGCGATCGTTATTTAACAGAGCTCAATAGTGTTGTCAACCTTTATCGAAGTGATTCTATTGTATTCAAAGTGCTTTCTCGTCACCCGGAATGGCAAGAAGTAGTCGTTGTAAATGACTGGACAGGAAGTATGTATGGTTATGGGTCGCAAGTGGTAGAATGGCATATACGAAACCGCGAAATTTCTGGAATCGAACAAATCACCTTGTTTAATGATGGCGATGCAAAATCAACATTTGATAAAAAAATAGGCGAAACGGGAGGAATCTATATCCAAAAAGCAGATAATGTAGAGAAATTGATTGGTCTTTTTCAATTGGTAATGATGAACGGTGGTGGTGGTGACGGCCCTGAAAACGACATTGAAGCCATTCTAGCAGCGATTGCAGAACGAGACGATTTAAAAGAAGTGGTTTTAATAGCAGATAATTATCCGTGTATTCGCGATATTTCATTGGCCAAACTAATTGATGTTCCTGTTCGCATAATTGTATGCGGTTATCGAGAAGAATATGGAATCAATCCAGATTTAGTCTATCTTGCTAGAGTCACCAATGGTGGATTGTATACAATTGAAGACGATTTAGAAAACCTACAAATCAATTATTCGGAAACTGGAGAAGTAGCAGATTCAAAAGAAAGTCGCTTTAAAATTGCCAAAAAAGGATGCGAATCGGATAAATTGAAGGTTAAAATTCAGCCTATACAATCGATGAAGGATATTCGCTTTAAACGCAAAAAGAACATTACTCAATTGGATTTAAGCGAAAGTACATTACAAGAACTTCCAAAACGTGTTTACAAACTTACTGCTTTGCAATACCTTGATTTGAGTAAAAATCAACTTCCCTCACTTGAAGGTGGAATTGGAAATCTAAAACGGTTGGATTACTTGAATTGTTCGGATAACCTCATCGTTGAATTACCCATTTCGATCATCGATTTGAATTACTTAAAAGAAGTACATCTATCGAACAATAAGCTAACTAAATTGCCTAAAAAATTCTTCGATTTGCCCTTTTTAGTGAAACTAGATCTTTCTGGAAATCAATTGTCAATGCTTGAAAAAGTGATTAATTTACGAAGACTGACAACGTGTAATCTTTCTAACAATCAACTTTCGATCTTGCCCCGTTCGTTTCAATCACTCAAAAACTTGCAATTCCTGGATCTTTCAAATAATCAATTCACCGAATTTCCTATTGCTTTGAACAATCTCCGTAAATTGGAAGAACTTCACCTCACGAATAATCAATTAACGGCTCTTCCCATAGAGTCCGTGGGCATGAAAGGATTAAAAATCTTGCACCTGGAAGGGAATCATTTTCCTGTTGAAGAGCAAGAACGCATCCGAAAAGCATTCACAGGAGCGATGGTGTATTTTTGATGAATGTTGACAATGCCTGTTAAAAGTTCTTATGGAAAATGTACGCTACCTTCCTCCACTATAATTGCGTTGAAGCTAAAGCATAGGCGCTGGGAGGTGAACCCTACTCTACCCTCAAACCATTCGATTTAGGAGCAGCGCGTTTCAAACGAACGTACAGATTGGCATTTACAACTGGAACACCAAATCCAGTATAGGCGAGTTTTTTCCACTTTGAAGTAGCAGTAAACTTTCCATACTGATCAAAATAAATGGGCATATCAAACCATTTTACGCAATCAACCCATCGGTATTTGATGTGATTTCGATAGTACTTTACTTCTAAAGTTGGTGGATTTTTGGTGCGTAAATACTGATCAAACACCAAGGATAAGTCCATTTTCAAATAATCACTCATGAAATGCTCAATTTCATCAGTTGTAACCGTTTGGTGATAGAATTTCGTGTTCATTTCGCGCAACATCAAACGAAAAACAGAATCATTCGAAACTAACTGACGAATCGTGTGCAACATATTTGCTCCTTTGTAATACATGTCACCACTTCCTTCTTTGTTGACTCCGTAAGGACCAATAATCGGAATGTCATTGACAATTTTCTTACGCAATCCTTTGCAATAAGTGTTCGCAGCTTCTGTTCCAAACCAATAATCCATAAACAGTGTTTCGGAATAGTTGGTAAATGATTCATGAATCCACATATCAGCGATGTCCTCCGAAGTGATGTTGTTTCCATACCATTCATGACCGCTTTCATGCACTATGATAAAATCCCATTTTAATCCTTCACCAGTTCCACTTAAATCCTTACCGAAATAACCGTTTTGAAAATTATTCCCATAAGCAATCGCACTTTGATGTTCCATTCCCAAATGTGGCGCTTCGACTAATTTATAGCCATCTTCATAAAACGGATAAGGTCCAAACCAATATTCCAATGCTTCCAACATGCGTGGTACTTCTTTAAAATGCGCTTTAGCTTTTTCTTCGTTACCGCGCAGCACCCAATAATCAAGTTCTAAGATTCCTTTTTCTCCAGCGTAATGTTCGTGCAAATTGACGTAATCACCGATGTAGGGAATCATGTTGTAATTGTTGATCGGATTCAACACTTCCCACGAATAGGTCGATGTACCATTTTTATGCTCTTTGCGATCCACAAATCGTCCGTTGCTCACACACATTAGCTTTGAATCGCAGGTATAGTGCATATTCACACTTTTCGGTTCGTCGACTTGAGAATCTTTACATGGAAACCAAACACTCGCACCCAATCCTTGGCATGCAACTGTTACCCATGGTTTTCCATTGGCATCTTTTTCCCAAACTAACCCACCATCCCAAGGCGGATTGACAGCTTCACGCGGTTTACCGTGATAAAAAACAGTTAAAGAATAGGTTCCGCTTGTGGAAATCCAATCGGATGGCACATTCAATAAATAAGCATTCCCAATCCGATTAATTGAGCTACCAATGATGAATGCATTCGATGATGAACAACCAAGTAGTCGAATACTATCTAGAACTAAGGGTTGTTGCAGATCAATTTGAAAAATTTCAGCTTCTACTTGATGACGTGGAGTACCAGCTTCATATTCAAACGTAATGGTATTAAATCCCTGAATTTCTTTCTTATCGATATCAAATGTTACGTTCAAGTCATAATGGATCAAATCCCACCAATAACGACCTTCGCCAATTCCACCTCGCAATGAATCAGCTTGGGAAAATTGTGCAGAAACAACCCCCACAAAAACGAATTGAAGTAACAGAATAACTATCGATTTCATAACTCAAATGATAAAGTACGAAAATAGTGCTTTTGGAAGTTCAACAATCGAAAAACAGGTGGTACTGCTGTAAAATTGTTGTTGGTTGTTTTTCCGAATCCATTATTCAACGTTCATTCTATGTTTGTGAAGGAATAAATCAACTTAATCGAGATTTCTTTTTATCTTTTGACTCAAATAAAACGGTTAATACGTTAAACTTCATCAAATACAACAGCCTATGAATGTCCAAACACTCTCACCTTTCCTCGATTCATTGGAAACAAAAGGAATTTTGAATGCCGACGCGAATAAGAAAATACAATCGTTTTTAAGCAAAAAAGACAAATCTGTTGGTAAACTATTCTTAACGCTTGCAGGTACAATTGGGGCTTTGTTTGCTTCGGCTGGTGTGTTTGCCATTATTTCTCATAATTGGGATGATTTCCCCAAACATGTCCGAGGTGCATTAAGTTTCGTGCCCACTTTTGTTGCACTTTATGTGTATTATATTGCGCTATTCAAACACAAAGAATCTACTTCTTGGATTGAAGCTTCTTCCTTGTTTTTAATGCTCATGATTGGCGCTTCCATTGCTTTGGTGAGTCAGACCTACCAAATGGATGGCGATTTTGATAAGTTTGTGATTGTTTGGTTATGCTGTTCCATTCCGCTCTTTTTCATTGCTAGAGCTTCTGGAATTGCCTTCTTTTATCTCTTATTGTCGTTTAAATTTTTGACACCAAACTTTATTCCAGGTTTTATTGTGCCTTCAGGTTATAATTTAAGTGAAAAATATTATTTGTTTTGGGTATTTCTTGTCCCACTTCTCCTACATTTCTACCTTAACTTAAACCGAAAATCAACGATCCAAGGATTTAGATCCATTTATTTGGGTTGGATCATAGCAATTGCGCTTGTCCTTGCTTTGCCGTTAGCTGTTAAAGCTGGCTATATCTGGTGGGGGCTTTCCATATTATTGGCGTATTATCTTGTCGGAAAAAAATACTTCAGACACAATCTTTCAGCCCTAGCTAGGCCTTTTCAAACCGTGGCTTTCTTTCATTTATTCTTTAACTTACTTTTCTTCTCAAATGACACCATTTTCCAAGAAGGTTTCAGAATAGATAATCTTGATTTGATGTCGACTTGGACAGCTGAGCAAATCTTCTTTTTCTATACTGGCTTTGTTCTATTAGCTGGACTGACTATAATCGCTATTATCAGTAGAAAAAGAGGCATGCCACTCAATCGTTACGTGATTTTTGTTCCCTTTTTGTTTGTGTTGATGTACCTCGTCCATTTTTTAAAAAACTACGACGATTTTGATCTAACTTGGTTGAGTTCCCTTCTACTCAATTTTTATGTCATAGGATTTGGCATCAATGCAATGATTCAAGGAAGTAAATCTGGAAGCATTTTATACATGATTTACGGGCTAATTGTGATTTGCTTCTTATTGTGGATGCGTTATTTCGATATGGATATTTCATTCTGGCTCAAAGGAATTCTTTTTATCGGTGTGGGTTTCATGTTCTTTTTGATCCACTATTTATCCAAAGACCCATTAGAAGAGTAAGTTATGAAATCAAAAAAAATCATTTTTGCTGTATTTGCTGTTCTTGTTATTCTGGTTCCGCTTTACATTATTATGAATTCAGAAGATGTACTTGAAAACGGTCATCGGCATAAAATCAGGCTTCAGGGCTATGATCCATTTGATCCATTTCGCGGAAAATACCTGCGCTTGAGGTTTGAAGATCGTATACCATTTACAGATGATTTAAAGCAAGGTGACCCCGTTTATGTGTTATTAGAAAAAGACAGTCTTGGATTTTCGTACTTCTCAACCGCTGTAAAAGAACGTCCAAAACAGAGTGATTACATTGAAGCTCAACTACTATTCATTTATGAATCCAACGTTCAAGTGAAAATAGATAACTTGAATAAGTACTTTATCAATGAAGACAAAGCTAAAAAAGCGGAGGAAGTGATGGTGGAATATACCCGTAATCGCCCAGATGAACTTTATTTAGCTATTCGCGTATTGAATGGCGAAACGAGAATTGAAGATATAGTTGTCCGCGAAAAACCATTATTGGAGTACCTCGAATGTTGCTACAAAGATCTTATCAAAGAAGATCTGGAATCGGTTGAACGAAACATCAATGAAATTATTGATGAACGATAATTGATAGAAAAGCTCTTAAAAATCATTACATTAAAAAATCCCTGGCAATAACTGTCAGGGATTTTTTGTAACGACTTAATTGTATGTCAATTGTTTATCAAACTACCGTTGGTGGTGTGATTGGTGTTCGGGATGATGTGAACAAGAATGGTGGCATTGATGCTGCATTTCTGTTCCACACATTCCATGTTGCTGGCGACAATGGCGTGGTGTAAATGCCCACAAACTTCCCAGTGTTGCTGCTGCCGTAATGGCCACGATAATAACTTTTGCTCCTTTTTTCATGATTGAATTTTTAATTATTTCTACTCGTTTGTAATTCTTGAATTAACAATGACAGTGTTTTTGTGTCTTGAATTGTTCATATTCTTCGTCAGACATTTGGCGGATGCGGTCCATAAAATCAAATCGTGAACGACCATTGTGACATCCTCCTCTTCGTTTGCCCATAAACAACCGCATGATTCCAAATACGATTAAAAACCCGAGGATAAAATGTGGGATAAAAAATAAGGCTGCTCCAAGCAGGATTCCTTTTGCTATTGCTTTTAAAACTGATGTTGTCATTTTTTCTAAGTTTAATTTGTTTGCTTTTAAAGGAAGACGAGGAGTGGAAAGAATTACTTTAAATTGGGTGAAATAAATTTCAGGATAACACGATAGTAATTCATGATCAATTTTAACCACATAAAAACATAGTGCATTCTATGTTTTCTATATGCCCTTATGTGGTTAATTTCAAGTAAATTCAAAGCTCAAATGGTATTACAAATTATATCCAACAAAAAAGTCTCCCACAATTTGTAGAAGACTCCATTATTTCATTTTTCTATTTCAATTCCTCCATTACTTTCCACAGCGCTGCTTCCATTGTTCTTTGAATGCTTGTTTTTCTTCATCGGTCATACCCATGAATTTTTCGCGCATTGCTTTTCGTTCTGCAAATTTGGGTTTACCACCAAAATGAAAACCTCCAACTAAAATGCGTGACAGAAGCAACAATCCCATTGCTTGCCAATAATTAATGTGTTTTAAACCAAATAATTCTGGCATTAACCCATTCCACAAAAACAGGACAACTGCACTGATTGCTGCGAAGAAAATAGGGATAAAAACAAATTTACCTCCCTTCTTATAGTTATGTTCGTTCATCTCTTTTCTTATTGATTCAATTCTTGATACAAATAACGTAATCTATTTCTCAAATGTTTTACAGCATAACCTTTTCTACTGATAATTGTTTTGAGGTTTTCTCCTGTTTGATCCGCAATTTCTTGCATTGTCAAGTCCTCAATTTCATTCAGTACAAACACTTCCCTTTGATTGGCTGGAAGTTCATCTAGGGCGACCATTAATTCTTGCCAAAACAATTCTTTGAAAACTCCTAGTTCTGGGTTATTTCGATCGTCTAAGAGTAAAATATCTTTGAACGAAAAATCACCATTATCGTTTTCATAGACAAAATCTTCTAACGAATCGGTTGTTTTTTTGCGGTAACGATCAGTGACTTTATTTCGCGCAACTTGAAACAACCAAGCTCCTGTATTTTCCAATTCAACGATGTCTGTCAATTTACTGAATTGATACCACACATCTTGCAGAATATCTTCCGCATCTTCTTTCGTTTTTACTTTACCACGAACAAAGCCAAACAATTTTGTCCCAAATTGCTGAACCATTTTACCAAATGAATTCGTTTGTTGTTCGCTCATCGCATAATTTATTGCCAACTCCATGTGAAGGAAGACGACTGTGATTTAATTTTACTTTAAATGATTTAAAAAAAACACGAATCGAAAGTACACTTTTCTGGCAGATCACGGATTACAAGTTTATAACCATTTGATTTACAGATGTATTTCAGTTTAAAAAACACCACTTTACACTAAATCATTGTTCATGTTGGTGTTTTTTCAGATTTAATCGTTGTTTTACTTGCAACAAATAAAATAATCACTACTTTTGTCCACCATTTTAATGAATGGGTTTTTGAAATAACCTCAATTAAAGATCGATTGGATCAACTTTTCAGAGGTACTGCGGGTGTGGTGAAATTGGTAGACACGCCAGACTTAGGATCTGGTTCCGAGAGGTGTGCGGGTTCGAGTCCCTCCATCCGCACTTAAAAATTAGAAGAAAAGTCTCGTATCGTCATTGAAGCGAGACTTTTTTATTTGTACTAACTTATCAAAAGAAGAACGGAATGAACGTAATTCGTGAAGAAGTGAATGCGCAAACTGCCCTATTGACTGTGCAAGTTTCGCCAGCTGATTACCAAGGAAAAGTAAATACTTCTCTTGAAAAATACCGTAAACAAGCAAAAATTCCAGGATTTCGTCCAGGAAAAGTACCAATGGGATTGATTCAAAAACAATACGGAAGACCTGTATTGGCTGAAGAAATGAATAAATTGGTTTCTCAAGCATTGCAAAATTACGTGCTTGAAAATAAATTAGAGATTCTAGGTAGTCCAATTCCAAAAGAAGATGCAGAAGTAAAAGGTGATTTCGAACAACCTGGTGATTTTGAATTTATCTATGAAATTGGCTATTCTCCAACAATTAACTTGGAATTAGGTGCTAAATCGAAGTTTGATTACGTAAAAGTAAAAATCGATGACACCTTATTGGACAAACAAATCGATGATTTACGTCGCCGTTATGGAAAATTGATTTCTGTAGACAAAGTAGGTGAAACGGATATGATTTTGGGTCAATTTGTTGAATTGAACGAAGACGGAACAATCAAAGAAGGTGGAATTATGCATTCTTCTACTACTTCCCTTGAATTTATTGAAGATAAAGCAGTAAAAGCGACGTTGGTTGGAAAAGCAATTGGCGATAAATTATCCATTTCAGCAACTGCAATTACACGTGGAGATCGCGATAAAGCAGCGTTATTAGGAATCACTGAAGAAGAATTGGTCAATCATTCTGATAACTACCAATTGACAATCAATGATATCAAACAAATGGAATTGGCTGAATTGAACCAAGAATTGTTTGATAAATTGTTTGGTCCAGGGACAATTGATTCTGAAAAAGCATTGCGTGAACGAATCGCACTTGATTTAGATCAAATGTTCGCAAACGATTCTGACCGTTTATTGACACGTGCTGTTTACCGCGAATTATTGGACAAAACGGCTGTTTCTTTACCAGATGATTTCTTGAAACGTTGGATCCGTATGTCAAACGACAAACCTATTTCTCCTGAACAAGTAGAGGAAGAGTACGACAACTACGCGAAAGATTTAAAATGGCAATTGATTCAAGGGCATATTTTCAAATCCAATGACATTAAATTGGATCAACACGAAGCCATTGAGTTTACAAAAGGATTGTTAGTGAACCAATACGCTCAATATGGTTTACCAGCTCCAGAAGACAACGAATTGACTACACAAGCTGCGAAAGCATTGGCAAATCGCGATGAAGCAAACAAAATCTACGATATGTTAGCTGAAGCAAAATTGACCAACTATTTCAAAACTACAGTGAAATTGACCAACAAAGAAGTAGCTTACGATGATTTCGTAGCAATGGCTTCTAATTAAAATAGTATTTGCTAAAATGAAAGGCTTCGCTTCGGTGAGGCCTTTTGTTTTTAGGAGAAATGTGATTTTAATGATTTAAGATGAAAATTAGAAATTAGGAAAAGAAAAGTGATCACTTTTGAAGACTAAGGTTGGTTTTAGTTCTTAAATTATAATTGATTTTAGTTAAACTGGAATCCCGCCAGTAATCCCGCAATATTACGGAACATATAACATTGATTTTCAATATCATATCTAGTTAAATCTTAAAATGACAATCAAGAATTCTATACTGTCTCATTATTAGAACAAGGACTATTTAGAATGAGAAATTTATTCCAAGAAGAGGGTTGAAAAAACTATAAAACTGAGTTAGATTACCTCAAAAACTATTGCTATTTCTTTCCTATCTTTAGCGCAAAAAAGTAGCACATGCAAGAAAGCGCAACCAAGATCACAGCTCATTTAGTGAATCAAAAAATAGCTGGAATTCAATTCTTTAACTTGAACGATTCGTACTTTATTTTTGATCCAAACTCCATTTGGGTATTTGATACAGGCGTTCAACTGACATTAGAATCTGGAATCTTTAGTTTTGGTTGGAACAGCGAATTTGACGGGTTCGATTATTCGACTGAAAAAACCATGGACCAATTGCAAACGGATGAAACGGTTTACACCATCGATCCAGAAGAAACGAGAGCCTTGGAACAGTTGATTGGAGCTACAATTACAGATGTAAGTTATGAATGGGATTATTACCAAGATTACGATGAATTTGCGCAATTGAAGGAAGAAAAAATTTACGTTCCCGTTCAAATCAAATTGCAATTGGATACTGATCACACCTTGCAATTGGCAGCATTGCGTTACGGCATTCACCCAGAAACAAAACAAATAGCAAAAGCGAATTTTGACTTGCAAGGACAATTGTTTGTTTCCTTGAATAATGTGTTGGAAGTTGAACAAGGATAATCTACCTCTTGCGCTCTCATTGATTGATCAATAAATACATTTACACCATCGTTTTATGACAAAAGACACCATTATTCGACACGAAAATGCGCTTCTCAATGCCATGCAAACGACCAATCTTGCGTTGTTAGACGATTTGTTACACGAACGTTTGTTGTTTTCCATTCCAAACGGAGATGTCATCACTAAGGAAATGGATTTGGAGAGTTACCGCACGAAAAAAATGGTGCTCAATGCCTTTACAATTCACAACCAAGAAATTGAATTATTTGACGAAACAGCTGTTGTTGCTAGTGTGATTCAACTCGACGGTGTTTTTTTTGATCAACCCTTCAACGCGCACTTTCGCACCATTCGGATTTGGAAATCATTTGAGCATCATTGGAAAGTAATTGGCGGGAGTACGATTCAAGTTTGAAAAAGAAAATATACCATGAACTATTCCAACTTATCGAAAAGAAAACCATCAAGTAATCAGCAATCGGATCATTTCATGAAATACTTCGCCTTCATTCTCTTCCTTACTTTTTCTCATCATGCAGTAACACAATTTTCCATTTCAGGTGGATATGATCACCGAAGTGAGGATACAGCCCTGAATTTCAAAAACATTATCAACATCAAGAATCATTTTACTGCTCCTGCGAAAAATTCGTTCCACAGGTATAATGTAGGTTATTTAAAAGTGGGTTATCGCATCAACAAACGTTATATGTTAACCAGTGAATTAGGTTTTTCAAAGAAATCAATTGATTGTTATAAAAAAACAGAATCCGATGTGACAACTTGGTATGAATCATATACTACGAAAAATTACTATCGTTCCACTCTTTCCTATTCATCCTTAACGATGAACCTAGGCATCAATCGAATAATCGAATGGAAAGGATTATTATTGAAAAAAGTGAATCACGCTCTAGTTTTGGGAACATTTATTCAACCTGAATTTCTTATCAACTATAAAAACGACAACAAAACGATTCAAACGGTTAAAAAATATCATTTGAATAACTCAAATCAACCAGATGTTGTACTACAAGATGAAACAATCAGTACAGAAACAAGTCTGTACCAAGCTAACAAAGCAAGAATTAATGTTGGTCTTAGTCTTGCAAAACGCACACAATTTCATTCCATCTTCATCGAATACAAAGTCAAATTTAGTGTTAGTGTAACAAGACGATTCGAACAAAAAGAAGATCTATTTCATGGATTTTTTCCAGTTTTAGAAACAGGAATTGGAGTCGGTTATCAATTTAATAAGAGAAAAACGAAACCAGTAGCATCCATTTCAATTAACTGAAAGGAACTATGAAATTCCCCTTTTGTGTGAAAAGTCAGTTGATCATTGATCAAAGCGAAAAGCTTTTAAGTCCTAAATTACATTCTTATTTTACTTGCATTTTACTGAATAGATTTAACCTGTTAGAAAGCGCAAACTAACCAGGATTCCGACCCAAATTCGTTACTTTTGGTTCCTCATGATTCAACAAAATATCCTTCGGCTTCAATTGTTCATTGATTTACCATGAAATCGCTGATCCTACTCCTCTTCGCATTTACGCTGTTGAACAGTGGTGCTTTTGCTCAAAATACGGTTGAAAGTGGCGCAAAAAAAGCTTCCTTAGATCTAAGACAACGGCTGTTGGAAATCATTCATCCATACAATGCTACAGTAGGGATTTCAGTTGTGAATTTGGACAATCACGATACATTGACCATCAACAATTCCCATCATTTCCCCATGTTGAGTGTCTATAAATTTCCTTTAGCGGTTGCCGTTTTGCATCAAGTGGATTTAGGGAAACTAAAACTGGATCAATCTATTCACATTTCAGAAGATGATTTAAAGCCCGATACCTGGAGTCCAATTCTAGATGCATTTCCAAAAGGGGACATTGATCTCTCGATCTCAGAATTACTTTATTATTCCGTTTCGGGAAGTGACAATAATGCGTGCGATATTCTATTCAACTTATTGAAAGGAACAAAAAAAGTAAACAACTACATTCATAAAACAGGTGTAAAAGACATTCAAATGAGTGCTACAGAATTGGAAATGAGCAAGGATTGGGATGTTCAATTCACAAATTGGTGCACACCAAGTGCTATGACCCAATTACTTAAAAATCTAGTTACTAAAAAAGACTTATCAGAAACAAGTTCCACTTTTCTAATGCAGCTGATGCAAGAAACATCAACTGGTCCAAACAGAATGAAAGGCATGTTGCCCGTTGAAACCTTGGTTGCTCACAAAACAGGAACTTCAGGTACCAATGAACAAGGAATCATTGCGGCTGTTAACGATGTAGGAATTGTTCCTTTACCGAATGGACAACATTTGGCTATTGCTGTATTCGTCTCGAATAGTAAGGAAAGCTATGAAACAAACGAATACATTATTGCAAAAGTTACGCGAGCAATTGTCGATTATTACAGTGAAACCATCACTCCTTCCCAGTATAGTCTGGAATTAACAGATACGACTCGCACTAGAATCATCCCGATTGAAGTGTATGAAAATGCCTCGAATGATAACCACCGCGTGGTGATTCTAGGTGGTGGTTACGGTTCTAAAAACACCGATTACAGTTACATTGCGAACCAACTTGCCAACGAAGGTTTTCTTGTTTTGAGCATCCAATTTGTTTTACCAGAAGATGAACCCATTGCAACAACAGGAAACATCTATGAATTACGGAAACCTGTTTGGGATAGAGGTGCCGCAAGCATTGAGTTTACAATTGCTGAGTTAACAGCTCAGTTTCCTACAAGAAAGTTCAACGAATTGATCTTGATTGGACATTCCAATGGTGGTGATATTTCTATGTTGTTTGCTACTGAGCATCCAGACCTTGTATCGACCGTTATTTCCTTAGATCATCGCCGAATGCCCATTCCTAGAATAAGTAAACCAAAAATCCTTTCCATTCGAGCAGGTGATTATGAAGCCGACCCAAGTGTGTTACCTACGCTAGAAGAACAACAAAAAACGGGCATTCAAATTCTTGAATTGGGTGAGTTTGCCAAGCACAATGATATGGATGATACGGGAAGTCAGGAACTAAAAACACTGATTTTAGAGGCGATCAAAACGGTTTTGTAGGTTGATTATACGAATGAAATTTATCTATTTATTCAAAATATTAAAATTTAATTATTTTAAAACCAATAATATAACTTTAATTAATTGATTCAACGCTAATTAAATGAAGTGATTTTTTTTATTGAAAGATGAACTTTCAAATTAGATCTATTAAACCAAAAACATCCATTTTCCGTACCCAAAGAAAGATATATTATAATCGGATTAAGGTTTAGAACCTGATCTCCAATTATAATACATCTTTTTAAAAAGCGTAGTCTCCGTAATAAGACTGAAATTGATCTATAACAAGGTCAATTTACCACATACTTCACCAAGAAAATTACATCTTTATAACCCTTTTTACCAACTCCATTCGGGATCTTTATCTTCATTTTATTGTCCTTCGTAATCCCTTCATTATCCGGCATGAATTCAAGTTTATTCGAAGAATCAATTGTGAAGCAATTCGGTTCTATACTTACGATGTCATCCGCATTCGAAAAATAAGGGAAATGCTCTGCTTTCAATTCTAAAATGCTATCGATATTGTTAGCAGGTAATCTCAGCAGATTCCATTCATTTGGAAAATCATGACGAAGACTAAATACCCGAATTAGACCCTTTCCGTTAATCACATTTAATGCAGCAATCAATTTTGTTTCTACATACTCTTTAAACACAACGTCATAATCTGCCGTATAACTGATATGCATTACGACATCAGCTATTGTTGTGTAATCAAATGCCTGTTTCGCTTTTGGTAATGATAACGTCCAACTACTAACAGCACCAGCTCCTTCAAAAGGTAGATAGCGTTCATCTCTGAAATTGAGTTCAAATTGACCGCCATCGTTCTGTGCATTACTCGTAGCAATCATTTCACAACCGTTAAAATCAAAATCAATTAATGCACTGCCTTTGTCTTTTCTGATTTTATTGGTCCCCAATGTCAGTGTTGCTCCGATATTTGTATATGGTCCCGCAATACAAGGAATCGTCACTCGAACAGATTTGATAATGCGTCTGAAATAACCTGGATAGGTTAAATCAAAAATTGCTTCTGGAATGGAGAAATCAACACATTCACCAGTTGTTTTCAAATCATATAATTTATCAGGCGCAATTTGAAGCATACTAAAATGCTGTGTGATTTCATTTTTTCGCTTATCTGTATCAATAAACTCTTTTTCGAGTTGCAGCAATTGCAGCATTAAGCGTTCTCCTGCAAACAATCCGTTTTTATCGCTACTCCAATTATCCGATTGAATAAAATTACTGGTAATCGGTGTTATGCCAAATCGTTCAAATTCAAATGCTTTTTGAGTTTGTATAGCGAAGTCATTGGCTAAATTAAATGCCATTCGGTATAACTTTTGTAATTGCTGTACTTGGAAGGTATAATGTTTGTAATTGGAGAATTTAGTGGTATAAAATTCATACAGTTCCTTGTACTGATCAATGTTTGTTTCGTGGAGTTCCAAATCAAACTCTGCCATGGCTACTGCTATTTCGGAAGCTCTCAATTGTTCTGCCATTCCTTTTAGTTCCTGATTGGCTGTTTCAAACTGGAATTTCCAATCTTCTTCGCGTCGTTGATGTGACGCTTCTAATCCAGCTAGGATTGCAACATTGTCTGCTACTTTGGCAGTGGCTTCAAGTGCGTTTGCAAATTTATCGGCACTCCCACTCAATTCAACTCCACCATATTTCATTGCAAATGGGCTTCCTAATTGAGGAAGGAGTCCAAAACCACCCGCTAGCAATTGCAACACTCCTTCTGCTGTTCGGATCGTACCTGAAGTCCATTTCGCGATCTGCTCCACATTTTCCCATTCAATGAGTCCTTCTTCCAGAAGTCCTTGGTAATGTGATTTACGGTTTTCAATAGTGGTTTTGTTTTCAAGGAGGTTCGCGTAATTCGCATTTACCTGATCTATTTGTCGTTTTTTGTTTTTTGAAGTTAACGATAGTATATTCTGTTCATGCCTTGTGCGTAGCAAGGTTAACTCTTCCGCATCTCTTTTTTCAATAGCATTAAATAACGCACCGCCAAAACTTTGTACGGTAGTGCAAAATTGTTTGGCTTTTTCAATTAAGTACACAAAACGATGATTGGGAAGTTGTCCGCCAATTGTCGCCGTTATTTCATCAAACGACATTCCTCCTGCCACCATGCGGGCAAGCAGTGCTGGATCAATTTCTGCGGCAAAGGCCGGCATTAATTTTTTCACCCCATTCAAGTCCATGCAATTATTCAATTTATAGATGCGATCATTTACCCGATCCCAGTACGCTATAAAATCTTTGTTGTGTGGAAAACAGAAAATCAAATCGGAATCAATATCAAAGTAATTTTGAGGTTTTGTGGGTCTCCCTAGTGCTTTATCTAGTTGAGAAGAATTTTTAATTACGTTGTTTGAATACGAAATTTTCGCAAATGAAGTACTGTGTTGCATTCGTTGGGATGAAGGAGTCGATCTACCATTTCTCCTCCCCTTTTGTTGTGCAGTTACGTTGCTTTTATATCCACTATTGGCAACGCCAAAAAGATTGTAAATAAACTCCGAATTCTTCGTTACATTAATGTCATTATAGGTCAAGACTTTCATGTCTTTACATTGTCCTGTTTTTTCTGGTTTATTACCTAAAATGGTTTTTACAATATCGTATAAATGCCTTGCCTCACTCGTACTTTCTGGCGTGTATTGTTCAAACAGATAATCGGCCCAATCCATCAAATTATCCAGGTATTTCATGACCACATTTTTTTGATACGCTCCAATTCGCAGTCGGGCAATTGCATGCGGATTACCGGGATTGCGTTGATACATTTCAATCGCATTGGGATCACTGTAGATTTCTTTCAGTTTTTTAATTCCAATATTTCGAAAGGCTGCAAACCGCCAGTTGACATCATGCGGGAATACCAATTGTTCGAATTTTTCTTTAATGGCAGTTGGATTATAAATATAACTGTACCATTGATTTGCTTCACGGTATTTTCCAGCAGCATTTAAATGATCTGCAATGCGCATAGGGATATGGAAAAAGAGCTCATAAAAGTAATTTCCAAAACTTTTACTGTAATCTATTTGCTCTGCAACCTGGCGTTGTGTATTGTAATCCAACAAATCATCCATACTAATGGATACTTTATCCCATAATAATTGAATGTATTCTGGGTTCAGTTTATGTCCTTTATTACTGTCTGGAACAGTTGGTGTGGTAAGAATCGCCACCATATCATTTTGCTGAATCTTATAATCATTCACCCCATCTGCATAATCATTGGACCCATTTGTAACAAAAAAGTTATCGAACGTATCGTAATAGGCTTTGTATTCTTGTTTCAAAGAGGTTAATTGACTGGCTACAGGCAAGGAAGAAGCTATCTTTTTTTGATCTGCTAATTTGATGAAGTTTTTCTGATAGTCTAATAAATTAACTGGAACATATACAATCTTATGAATCAAATCAACATTACCATTTCCTATGTCCTTGTTCGATTCTTCAAAGAAAACGAGTTTGTTACCTGCTGAATTACCTGTTTTTAAGGTATAATGCGTACCTGTTGCATCAAATGAAAAAATAAAATCCAGTTTATCATTTCCTATCGTTCCAGTAAACGTTCGTGAACTAATTGTTATCGGTGAAGGTGGTGTACTTTGATTCGGGCTACTTGCTACCGTTACAATTTGATCAAAGCGGTTAAATGAGAACTCTACGTCTACGGTAATTAAATCAATTAAAGGCATGTCTATTTTTAATTTCACGCTCTTCGTAAAACCATCAAATACTGCACGTGTATTTTTATATACCGGTTGAAGCGCATTCTTTTTATCTGTCCAAATATAATCGAGCCTCAAGGTATTCCGATCTTGGGTTTCTAATGGATAGGGTTTACGGTAAACGATTCGTTCAAATTCTTTTAATACATTTTCCCGTATTTCACCCGCCTCTGGTTTCAACGTTGGTGTATCACCAGCATTCACTTGATTCTTGTATTTATTGATTCTTAAAAAGGGATCAAAGGAACTGCTTTTTCGATAACCTAACTCTATCTTTTGCGGAGCACACCACTTATTATCAACCTGCAAAAATGAATAATTGGCATAGACATCATAGGTATGCATTCTCACTTCCTGCACGCCTAAATTCACATCTGATATATCTTTTCGTTGGAAACTAGTCCAGAAGACATAGAGTTTACCATTGTAACGAATAGCTGATACATCTTCTGCAGGGATTGTAACATTCATCTTCTCCCAATTAGACCAAAGTGCACCACCATTCTTTAAAAATTCAACGTGCCGGTAATAATATTCTACAGGTTGTTTGTTTGTTTTACCAAAAAGATAGATTCGGTTATTCTCGGTATCATGATACGCACCAGCTATTTTTAATTCCGCGAGAATCATGATTTGTTGAATATACTTTTTATAAGCATTTTCAACCACTTCAGCGTTTAATTTTTGTTGGAGTAGTTCGTCTTCCAATTCCTTGAATTCGGGACTTTTGTTGTCTCTAATTTCAGGTGCTACATAGTTCTCTGGGAATAGAAAGATCTTGCGATTTGCTTCCCATACCCTATAGTTTTTGCGCCATTCCCATTCTTGTTTTTCATCAACATCCAATGAAACAATAACTTTTTCATCTTTCGACTGTTCAAACCCGAGCAAACATCGATTGATGTATACTTGTAGACTATTGGTTGCTGCTACAATACGCGGTAAGGTAAAGCAGTCTCCCATACTTACATCCAACAAGAAATAACGGTAAAGATCTTCTCTATCTTCAAATCCAAAATCTTTTGCACGCAATTCAGCATTGAATAAGACATAATTGCATAAGGCATCGCGCTTGTTGCTACTCAATTGATTTTTATAATCCTGAATGTTGGTTTCCGCTATTTCCTTGGAATCAAATGTTGATCGGATAGCGTTCTGAAACAGCTGGCTTTGGATTGATAAGTTGCTGGTTTTTAGCTTATCAATCAGGTTGCTATTAATCGCTAACTTTTTCGCCCAATCGATCTGATCCCACAACTGCTGAATTACCTGAATTGAATTCATTGTTGGAATAACAGCAAGCACTTGGGCTAAATCAATTTTCTTCCATTTAGCTAGCGCTTTTTGAATAGCTAACGGCAACGGGTTCTCTTTTTCAATGGCCCTCAACGTAAGCCAGAGATCGAAATTTCTCAACGTGTTGGTTTCGTTTATCCAATTACCCAAATAAGCCAGTTCTTTGACCCATTCCATATCCTGCCAAGCAGTAAATCCGAGTTTTGGGTAGACACCTATTTCTGCTTCTACTGCAAGCGTCTGTAGATTAGTTAGATCAATTTTGTATTTACTTGTTAAGAACTCCAGTCGTTCCAACCGTTTCTTAGTATTCACCAACTTGATATACGTGGCATCAGTCGTTGTTGCCCCTTCTAGATCGGTGAATAAACCAGCTAATTCCAGATCGGAGACATCGATAAAATGTCGATAATAGGACAGTACATTCAAATCAATGGCTGTCCATTTATTGAACAGCAAGGTGAATTTATTACCATTCTTGAATTGATCACTGGCAATTAATCCCTTGATTTCAGCAGTGGTTAATGCCTCTTTGTGTTCTTTAAGAAGTTCGGTGGTTTTTAAATCCTTACCAAACAAATAGATTAAATCGTCACTGCTCAACTTGTTTTCTGCAAAGCCATTCAGAAATTGAACAAAAGCTGGAATGTCTTCACTTGGATTCGCGAGATACTTTATAGTGCCTTTCCCCCAAATTTCCAATAAATTCACAAATGCCTCAATCGATCCAAGTCCCGTCCATTTGTAAAACTGAACATACCTATATAGTAGATTCAGTGTTGTGGTATTGAAAACGATATGAATTGGTCCATTCGGAATTGCTTGCGTTCCGATGGTATCTTTTAGCAGATCAAGACACCCCTGTAGATCTGTTGAGTTGACACCAAATACACCTTGCAACCGCAGTAATAAATTGAACGATTCATCGGTGGCGTTTTTTGCCAGCAAATCTGCTAGATTTGCTTGTTCATCCTTGATCCAATCGGTTGGCACTAGCTGTTTCCATGAACGAACCGTTGTGTCATCACTCATTTCCACAAACCCATTTAAAATGCCCACCAAAACGGGAACGTCTAATTTTAAAAGCTGTTGATTTTTTTTAAATGCCGCCAAGTTTAAAATCGCGGTAGCATTAAGACTATCATGACGAATGTTAAACGCTTGAAAAATGATATCCAGTTCGTTCAACGTCCATCCTGTTAATCGCCATAACCGAATTAACCGATGCAAACTTCCTTGCCAATTAAGAAGTGAACTACTGAATTTAATGCTGAATTTCTGTATATCGCCTATTTCTTTTATCTGAACAATCTCTAATTTACCCTCCCAGAATTTCAGGTATGTCATACGATCGGTCTCCTCTGCTGTTAAACCGCTTTTTCTTCGGAATTCTAAGACATCCGAATCTACTTTGGCAGTTAGGTGTTGATCGATAATGACCGCATATTGTTCTTCCGAAAGATTTAAACTTTCAATATCCAATTGATGCTTTTCATCCACAGTAGGTGACGGGTACAAGTGTTTTAGTACTTCCAACATCGTGAGTTTGAAAAAAGAAAGCCAGGTGCGCACCTCATCCAGGTGCTGATTGTAGGGCAATGAAAATTCCAAATCTGGTTGTTCTCCAAGGAGTCTGTCAGCAATTGTTTTGCTTGTACCTACTTGTTTTTCAACGAAGGTTGTAAGGACTTCATTAATAATTTCCACATACGGAATTCGCTTGTTTGTGTTATCGCACGTCAATTCCAATTTCCACAAATCGGGTCTTCTAACTTTCAAATGGATTGGATGGGTATCTTCCAGTATTTTCACATCTACTCCACCGGCATTGTGCACTAAAACGCGCTTTTCAGTAAACCGCATTAAATCCACAAAATAGGCTACTGGACTAAGAACGGATTTACAACTTTCGCATTCACAATAGTTTTGGGATCCGAACAAGTCCTCTATACTGTCAACATCTTTTAATCCATTCAATTCTTTTACCCGATTCCAATTGCTGTCTTTACCGATGCCTCTGAATATTTCATCTTTGGTCGGTTTTAAATTGGAAAGTGTTTTATTCAAATAGGGATTCGCTATAATTTCACGGTAAGCAAAATAACCATTTACTGCTGCTTCATGGTAATATTGCGCATTGTACTTGATTTCCATTGCAGCAATTTCATCAATACCTAACTCGCGCATAAGCGACTGATGGGTTGTATTAACAGCTTTTCTGATATTCACTTCTTTTTTGAATAATAAAGCGGCCATGTTACTATCACTACTTAATTGTAGCGATTGTTGTGCAAACGATAATTCTTGAACTAACTCTGGTGTAGACCGTTCAATTCCTTGTATCTTTTCATTCAATTCTCCAGTTTCTAACGAGATGATGGATTCGTTTTTTAAATCGAACTTTTTGTTACTTGAATAAAAAGCCCGGAACTGCGCACTTGGCGAAGGTCTTTGTACGGCATCGAGGGATAGCCACTCTGGTTTTTCGAATAACCTGTATAGAAAGAATGCCGCAGGGTTTTCAGCTTCCACATTGGCCAACACATCATTTACATACGATTCAAGACTTTGTGAATCGGGAAGATTGGTTTTATCTTGTTGAAGCATCCGCACCAATAAATCGCTGTTATACTGGATTAAATCTTCGGTCTTATGAATGCCTTCTTTAGAAAATGCTGTAAGCACATGCGCATTACTTTGTGTTGCTCTTAATAGATCTATCGTGTTATTTAATGTCAACGCATCTAACTCACTCAACTTTTCCTGATCATGCCATTGCGCAATCAACAATGCTTTCTGATCATTGGATGTGGAGAAAAAATGATCTAATTCAGCGTCCTTAATACTGCGTTTCAAATTATCCAAGCTGGATAACGAGCGGAGTAATTGGAGGTTTTCTGCATGGGTTTCATCAGGCTCAGTACCATCTGTTGAATTGGGATTCCGCTCAAGGATGATGACCACTTCTTGTTCTTTACAGTCGATATTCCACAACACCGAGTCCTCCGTACTGTGAATCAGTTTTCCGTCTGCAAATAGCTTAAAATAGAGGTCAGGTCTTTGATCGAAAAACAATTCTTTGAACCGGTTTTCACTAAAAGATAGCTGAAAAGATCCATTTGCATCGCTTGTTGCCTCACCAACAAAATCGTCAAAGAATAAATCGCTGTCCCATGCTTCGATACGGAGATTGGAAAGTGCTTGTCGAGTGGTATTGATGATCTTTCCTGTTATTGTGAATGTTGTCATAATGTCTTCATTTGGTATTTATAACTACTGGTTATTTTAAGCAGATTTATATCTTGTGAATGGGTTATCGTTCAGTTAATTCTCTCGAATTAATCCATATTTTTTATTCATATCAGTAACCGTTTTCATAGCACCAACAATTATCTGTTGTCTATCCCAGAAATGATCAAAAAAACTATTCAGTGAAGCCTCATCAACTGGGCCTTTTCCACTGACAGAATTAGCTAAGCTTTCTAGTATTTTTTTATCTCCTGAAACAATTGCACGTGCATTTTTCAATAGTTCCTTGTCTTCTTTACTTAATTTCGAATCAACATCTTTCAGATTTGAAATGGCTAATTCTGAAATACCCACATAATCAACATAGAGTGTCATTTTATCTAAAAATTCTGCGGCCCCAACTCCTTCTCCTATTGTTTTTTGACTAACCTCTGAATGGGGTTCGTAATTCACATTCATGGCACTAGAAAGTCGCTCTCTTAATGTATAAAGAGCTCTTTTCTGTGATCCTGTAATGTCTTCATAAATCAAACCATCATTATCCTTAATAGTCTGCTTCAATTTCTTGTCTGACATTGCTTCAAGTCGTTTTCTGAAAGGAAGAGATAAGTGCAGATCACTTAAATCTCTTCTAGCCTGTTTCATATCCTTTTTGTTAACAGTCACTGCTTCATTAACAAACTCTATTCCGATCCATTTATCCCGATAAGTACCTGCAGGCAATTTTTGAGGGTTAAGTTTCGCTTGGTCCTTTCCCTGAGGTGTTGTTGCATGTTCAATCGTATCCCTTAGGTCTGTCGTTAAGGATATCGTTCCATCTTTATCAATCAAATAATGTGCTTTAACTGTGGCGGGAGGCGTGCTTGTACCAGTATCATGCAAAATCATTCCACTGATATCTGTAATTTGCCTTACTCTTGAACCGAATATGTACTTCGGATCATTACTGCTGATTTTATCCGTAACTCCCTTAACCATACCGACTGGTTGATTACCGCTGGTATCAACATACTGAATTGGATTATTAGCTGAATAGGTAAAAACATTAATCCCCCCTTTAATCCCAATCGGATCACTGCTCAACCACCTGCCTAGCCAAGGCAAATAATAACGCGCACTGTGGTATTCCAATCCTGTTTCTTCATCACGCTCCATACCTGTATAGCGGTAACGTTTGGCCGCAGATTTAATGGCAGCATTGGTTGCCTGATAAGCCGTTGTACCAAAGGGATGGTATTCTTCATACGAAATGAGTCGTGCAGTTGGTGACCCATCGAGTTCCAATGATGCAGAACCCAAATGGTTGTGCAATTGATAGCGCACTAGCTGTTGTTCGGTGCCATCGTCTACATTGTTTCGGGTTTCAATCATTACAAACCGATGTCCTTCATTCATCAAACTCAAACTTACCCGTTCCAAACCAGCATCCGTGCCACTGTGTTTTTTATACCATTCGTAACCCGCTATATAAATGCGTTCTTCTTTTAGGGTGGGTTGTCCGCCGCCCTGCGCCTGATTTTCGGTTATTTTTCGAATCCGCTGACCGTTGCCATCGTATTGGTAATAGGTTATAACGGGAATGTTATCATCGACACATTGTTGCCGGGATGTCAAGACAACTTCTTCTTTAAAATTCCAACTTATCTGCTCCAAATGGGGCATTTCTTCCAAGAAGCCGTGGGTTGCATGGTGTTTGTACTTCGTGTAATTAGCCGGATTCCCATTATCGCCTATGTGTGTGCTTATTAAGCGATTCGTTGTTGTTTCATAATTGTAGCCCCTTGTCCAGCTCCCCCCTTCAGCCTGGTGTCTCATCTCTTTGATGTTTCCTACTTCATCGTATTGGTAACGCTGCGTGTAATTCCGCACTGCCAGGACATCACCCAAGTTGGTGGATTGCAGATAGGGTTTGTCGTTCCAATTATCACAGGTTCCAAAATTGAGCGCCGTATTGTTTTCTCTTCCTGTTGCTTCTACTAACCGATACGATGCATCATACGTATATTCACTGATTGGTTCAATGAGTGTATTCGCAAAAAAACTGATGGGAATTGCTTTGTCTTCTATCGTTGTAATATTGCCAACTGCATCGTAGGTATAATACAGGTTTTGCAACACGTCATTGTTCAAGCGTTTACTTTCCAATCGTTTCAATCGGAATGTTTCTTTGTCGTAGTAAAACCGCGTACTTACATGATTGCCGTAACTGATTTTTTCACGCTGTCCTTTTTCGTTGTAGTCGATGTTTTTGATGTACGTTGAAGGAACCACATCTCCAGGGAGCAGCACACGTTCGCCATCTAACAAACCTGCTTCATTGTAGGAAGGAGTAATGATGCTTCCATCAGGCGCTGTTTGTTGGGTGATTCTTCCAAGTGCATCTGTTTCTGTAGTAAAGGTGAATCCAGCACCCAGCTCCAGATCTGTTAACAGATTCGCTTCTGTCCAATTGGCAACTTCTTTGTACTTAGCAAATAATTTTCGCGTAGTTGCCAACGGTTGTCCTTTGAAATCAAATTCAAGTGTTTCTAGTAACCCTCCTGTATCGTACTGCTGGATTATTTTCCCCAATACATTGCTGTTTTGCAACGCGACTTCATTAAACCGATTCACATCCGTTCGGATTCCGGTCAACAGACTTTCCCCATATACTATTCTGTTATAAATATTATCCAACGAAGTTGTTCCATCGCCAATGATTACTTTACTGTAACTAGGACGGTGTGCCGTATCATAGAAGTACTGAAATTCATGGTCTCGCTCATCCCAGGTGCGCAGTGGATTGCCCAAGATGTTTGGCATCAACCAACGTTTCCCAGCATCCATACTCTTTTGATAGACTAAGTTACCTAGCATATCATATTTGTAGTGCATCACCGTATTATGACGCGCATCTGTTACTGCACGAAGGTTACCTTCATTATCCAAATCTATCAGCGTACGTTGAAGTTCATCTTCTTCTGTTTGAATGTTCTTATTGTGATCAATTGCTAAAACTGGTCTTCCCAATGTGTCCAAGTGAAGTACATTTGGTGTATCTGCATGCTTGGCTGCTTTAAGAGCCGCTTGGTTTTCTTTTACATCTGCACCAATTGCCGTTCTACTTGCATACCATTCACTTTCCAACACCGTATCATTGGCATCGTAGACTTGTTGTTTCCATGAATCGAATACTGTTTTTGAAAAGGTACCATCTGGTAGTTCTGTTTTGATCATTCGCCCTACTGCATCGTAATATAGAATGGGAGTTACTCCTGTTTCAACCAATTCTTTATCGTCTTCATAGTGCCATGTAGTTGAAAAATAGGGCTCGTATTGTTTTACCGCATTGCCTTTGTTGTTTTTGATCGTTTTTCCGTTTCCTATCCAACGCAATTGTTTCGGCATAGTTGAAGTGGTGTCGATTTCTGTTACAGTTACCGTATTATCGGGATTGACAATTACTTGTTTGGCAAGTCCAGGTTCTGCTTGCACTTTTTTCATGATCACTTCCCCCATACCATTTGAATAGTCAAACGCGATCTGCACGTTACTTGCAGGATTTAAACTTCCATCTGGTTTTCGGTAATGGGTCTCCCTGGTAATCGTAGCCACTGCGGCTGGTTTTCCAGAAGTTAAATAGGCATCAAAATCATACACAAAACGCGTAGTGGCATGATTCAATAAATCCGTTCCACTACTTATTAGATCAACTGAATTCATTGCTTGAAAAAACCCAAGAATAGCTGCGGACTCTGCTCCATCCGTTACTTCCGAAATTCCTGTCAATTCATCCGCTTGATTGCCTTTCCCTAAAACAGCGACTGCTTTCACTAATCCGAGTTCATCACTGATGGATTCTGATAAATTGCCATTGATATCTTTCATTCTTTCGGGAGAAAGCCTGCGGAAATTAAACCGCTGTACGCCCGACTTATTTCCTAAAACATCTGTTGTTTCTTCGATAAACAAATAATACGTACCGTAGTATTTAACGTGGGTGATTGCTCCGTAAGGATCGGTATATGAAATGGGATGGTAAAACCGGTTTTGTACATCGGTCACATTTTCAATTGGCGTCTTCAATTGTGTTGTTCCTGAACGAATCCACCAATTACTATCCCCTTCACTGTTGGTGAACTTTCCTTCAATCAATACCGCATCAGTGACTTTTCCACCAAAAAGATCGGTAACTAATTCTGGCGTATAGGCCAATTGATAACTTTCATACGGTATCGCTAATGATTCAAGGTGATGCAAGGGCAATGCACCTGTGAGTAGATTGTTCGAATACGTGGATCGAACATGCTCGATTAATCGTTTTTGTGCGGTTGATCCTACAACGGGTTTATCCCACTCATGGTATAGGGCCGTATCCGAATTGGCATCGGAAAGAATATCTGTGAAATCACTTAATGTATACAACCCATCGCTTGTTGAAACACCTTTCAGTTCATAGGTTTTAACTTCTGATGGCAAGCGCAAGCGGTAAACATCGTTTCCGATCACATCATTGGTAAACTGATTTTGGGTATAACTAATCACCATTTTGTCTTGCGCCGCTTGGGTTTCTACTGGAAGTGTTGCATCAACAACGAAGCGTGGGTACACCACCGAAGCCGATTCCAGTACATTCCCGTATTCATCTAGCTTGACATTCAAACTATGTGCAATGCGCGGATCTGCTACATTTCGCTCATAACCGTAGGTAATTGCCTCACTTTCTTTGACACTAAATACCGCATGTTTGTTCTTGCCTTTGGGTTGTAGTAATTCTATTACACAGTTATGCGTGGCAACTGAATAGGGCGCGCGTTCTTTGAGACGTGCGTCGTTGGAATTGCCCCATTTGACGGCATCTTTTGCAAAGGTTTCTGAGCGCAGTCCCATTCCTTTACACGATCGATAGGCTTCTTGCCATTCTTGTGCTGATAAATGATCCAATACAGATGGGGCTATTCCTGAAGCTGTTATTAGTTTGGCATCTGGGAGTGTGGCTTCAATGGATTGAAATGCTGGTAATCCTTGTCGTTTTAATTCCTCATTGTAAGCATGATACCAATAATCTTTTTCGAATTGATTTAAGATGGTAGCATTCCGCAAAAAAGCCCCCGTATGATTCCAGGTTTTTGTGACTACTGGCTCTTGATGTAAGGCTTCATCGGTGATATTTACAGCTCCACTCTTTACCCAATGCTCAAATGTTTCTGCATCGGTTTGTTCCACCATTCCAAAACCTCTGAATTCGCGTTCAACATGATCATAATATCCATGATGATAACTGTATTCTGAAGTGAATTTGTGCCCTGAAATTTTATCTTCTGTGGTGGTTTTTGAAACACAATGAACAGGGAAATGTAGTTTTGTTACCCACGGTTTTCCTGCTAATTTATCTTCCAGATAAAATTTGGTAGAAGGTGTGTATTCCAGTGAAACTTCTTTACCCAGATTATTTTTAAACGAAACCATGATGTGCGGTTTCTTGCTGTTCATCAAATCAATGTATTTCAGCGGAGCATTATTGTCTTTTGATAATGAACTTGACCAAACAATACAAGCAACTCCATTGCCTAATAAATCGGCTACGGTTATTTTGGCTTGTGAATGAATTTCTGGAAAGGAAGTGATTTCAAAGGGAACTGTACCAAAGCGATTTCCACTCAAGTTTTTCCAGCAGGAGAATTTATTTTTTCCTAAATAGATAATATCAGAGGTGCCCGATCCGTCGATGTCTGCTAATCTTAAGTAAGTTGGATTAAACCCATCGGGATGATCAAAAACAGGAGCATTGTCAAACCCCACTTTCGCGCCAAATTTTCCATAACCAAGGTTTGGCCAATAACACACCTCTCCATTTCGGATGCGCAAAATATCGGTCATGCCATCTCCCGACATATCGGCTAGGTAGATGGTTTGTTTGGAATCTGCGAAAACGATTGCTGGTCCCGCCTCTTCGTCCACAGATTTAAGCGTTGTTCTTGCCTGAGCATATCCATCTCTTCCTTCTGAAGGGTACCAAGTGAAAACATGATCTTCGGAAATGACCAATTCGGGTTTACCATCGCCATTCAAATCAATCATCCGTGTATTCGGGTCGCCAAAATCAATTGTTGGAAGTGCATTGAATGAACGTAAACTCTGCCATTCATTGTCATCATCCAATTCAAAATAACCTTTGGGCTCTGTACCAAAACTCACCAATTGTTTTCCTCCATCGCCATCTAAATCGGCTAGTTGCAAACGTGATCCTAGTCCAGCAAATGAAGGTTTGGGTGAAACCAATTGTGCGTGTTCAAATTTTCCATCGCCTAAGTTGTGTTTGTAGTACCATCCTGTGGCTTGTTCGGTGAGAATCCCTGATAGACCTTCGTTGTATAAATCGGTGAATTGATATTGTTGCTCATCTAATCCTGATGGTGAATGAACCAAATCATCGGCTGAAATGATTTTTACTTCTTGATTCCAATCGTGTTGTTGGTAAGTATATTCCATAGGCGGAAGGTGCTTGTGCGAATAAGAACCATCCGGTTTTTTGATATAGCCAAATGAGGTGATTTTTTTTAGATACGTGAAATCCTGCTCAGTTGCTGTATCATAATCGAAATTAACCGATTTAATCAACGTTTTTTTATCCGATTGATCTTCTTTGAGTGCCAATTCATCAAAAACATGAAAGAGTAAAACACGTTTACACAAGCGGGTAGTTCTGATTTCAAAACCTGCTTTGTAATCCGAAAAAGCATCAGTTCTAAACAACCACGGTTTTAGTATTTCTGGCGTATCAATATCTGATTCAAGGTAATCTCCGTAATCAAAAACTGTTTGAAACAGGTAATCTGATTCGAGTGGAAAGGCATCTCCAAATTGTTTATAGGGTGTTTTATTGCCATACAAAACCTTCTCTAAATAACAATTGGCATACGTGATTCCACCTGCATTTAAGCGGTTTCGGTTGTGCAATAAGGATGAATCAAATCCTACTGCATCTTCCTTTTTATACTTATAGTGCGTACAATTTCCTTTATCATCAAACACAAATGTTGGCAACCACTCGTAAATCCGTGTGGCATCATCTGGATCTGCAACAATTGAATTGGCTGTCCAACCATAAAGTGTGGTCGTGTTTTCTTTGGTAATTACGCGCCATTTTATGCTCCCAGTGACCTTTTCTGTCCAGCGTTCTATTTTGGCAAACAACCCTTCTGTTCGTGGAAGATAATTTCTGATACTAAACAATCCATCTACTGAAGTACGCTCGTTGATGATATATTCACCCTCTCCATCTAGTTGAAAACTTCCATCATTGTTTCTTTTAAATGCTGGAACCAAATCCTCTGCTTCTGAAAAAAGAAATGTATCTGAGTCAATGAAATCAATGTATTGTGGAAGTCCTTTGTCTGTTTTTCGCTTAATCGAGCCTTGACTCAACTGCCATCCCAAACCAAAAACCCCATTGCCTGATCCAGAATTGTACGAAAGATTCAATGAGGGTGATGCGCCTCTGCTAGGTGAAAAAGGAAGTGGAATCGAGAATGATGAAGTACCATTCACCGCATTTACTGAAAACTTTTCATCAATCCCTTTTAATGCCCCGCCTCCTTTCGGTAACGAAATAGAAGGAACTTCAATGGCGTTCGATTTTGTTTTTCCTCCATCTGTTTTTAAAAATTGGGATGTTGTTTTGTTCAGTGAATTGCTCATTGGTCGTATTATTACTTCAGTGTTCAGTGAAAACACAACCAAAATCACCTGAAAATACCTTTCTAATGAAAAATCCTCAAGTCAGTGAATGTGGTGTGTGTAAAGCATTTAGCTTAACGGTTCGAATTTATATAAATTAATTTAATCGAAAAGAGATCTTAAAACAAAATCACCTATCACATGAGTAATTTGTGCTGTTCGATTGACAATTAGCAATATTCATTGTGTGAATCGCAAGTACGAAAATTCTGTCCATCTCAATAAAACACCAATAACTATTATAAGTCTATGGTTTGATGAATATTAATTACAACGGAGCAACGTTAACTGTATCATCTTGCTTTCCATGAGAAATAGTCAATTCATTCACTTCTTTCGTCAATGAATCCATTACTTCGGTATAAATTCGTTGCATTTCTTCTTGGCGAGAAGCATAATAATCATACGACCGCTCAAATCTTTCTGGACTGAAGTGGTATTTTTGAAGGCATTTTTTGCCAGAAAGCGTCATTACTTTATAGTAATTATTCACATGTTGGTAACGGTTTTGCAAATACGATTCTAACACAACCAATTCGCGCATGACAACTACCATCGAATCACGTTCAATCAAATCATCTGGCGCATCTGGTCGATTTAAACCGCGCGAACAAGCACTCAAACTAGCAATAATAAGAACGAGTGCTACTAATTTCATCGACGGAAAGTTAAACGCATTCCAGCTTCACGATAAGTACATGCTTTACCAACTTCATAAACGGGGATTCCATTGACAAACGTTGCTTCAATTCGGTGCTGAAACGTTGTTCCTTCAAATGGAGACCACTTACAATCATAGAACAAGGAATCATTGGTAACAACCGTTTTTTCATTCGGATTCACCAAAACTAAATCAGCATAATATCCTTCACGAATAAATCCTCTTTCCTCCAATTGAAAACAGATCGCTACAGCATGAGCCATTTTCTCCACAACACGTGTTCGGGAAATTTTACCTTCAAGACTTGCTTCTAACATCGCTAATAGAGCATGTTGAGCTAAAGGTCCACCAGAAGGTGCTTGTAAATATCCTTGTTGTTTTTCTGCTAATGTATGCGGCGCGTGGTCTGTTGCAATCACATCAATGCGATTGTCCAACAACGCCTTCCAAATTTCATCGTTATCTGCTTGAGTCTTTACAGCTGGATTCCATTTAATCAACGATCCTTTTGTCGCATAATCAGCATCGGTAAACCATAAATGATGAATACATGCTTCGGAAGTAATCCGTTTTTGCTCCAATGGAATATCGTTTCGGAACAAATGGGTTTCTTTTCCAGTCGAAATGTGTAAAATATGTAATCGCGTATTGTGCTTTTTTGCTAGTTCAACAGCGAATGAAGAAGACAAATAACAAGCTTCTTCACTACGAATCAATGGATGAGCAGACATAGGTATTCGATCACCGTATTGTTCTTTAAAAAGCTCCATATTCGCACGAACAGTTGCTTCATCTTCACAATGTGTCGCAATTAAAAGAGGAACCTCAGCAAACAGTCGATCCAAAGCAGCTGTATTGTCTACCAACATATTTCCAGTGGAAGATCCCATAAAAATCTTAACCCCACACACATTCTTCCCATCTGTTTTCAATACTTCTTCGAGGTTGTCATTTGAAGCTCCCATGAAGAAGGAATAGTTGGCAAAAGCAGTTCGTTCGGCTATATCGTATTTATCTTGCAATAAAGTTTGCGTCAATGCATTTGGAACCGTATTCGGCATTTCCATAAACGAGGTAATTCCTCCTGCAACCGCAGATCGTGATTCACTCGCTATTGTACCTTTATGCGTCAATCCTGGTTCACGAAAATGAACTTGGTCATCTATACAGCCTGGAAGAAGTAACAAACCTGAACAATCGCGTTCATCTATTGCTCCTTGTACCGCTATAGTGGAATCAATTTTAACGATACGACCATTTTCGATCAATACATCAGCTACTCGTTCGGTGCCTTCATTGATCAATGTTGCTGATTTCAGTAAAATTCGTGTCATTAGTATTTCATTTTGCGCATTTTCCATACGCCGAAGAATGCTTCTTTGAAAATTCCAGATGACATTTTAGATTCGCCATAAAGTCGATCTACGAATGTAATTGGAACTTCGATTATTTTAAATCCTTTTCGTTTAGCAGTATACTTCATTTCAATTTGGAACGCATATCCTTTAAACTGGACTTGATCCAAATCAATTGCTTTCAAGACTTTTGATGAGTAACACATAAATCCAGCTGTAGTATCAGAAATGCCAAGGAACAAGATCATTCGCACATAGATAGAAGCAAAATAAGACAATAAAACACGACCAATTGGCCAGTTTTTCACCTTACCTCCTTTGCAATAGCGTGAACCGATGCTCAATTGTGCTCCTCCTTGCGTACAAGCAGCTAATAAACGAGGTAAATCTGCTGGATTGTGCGAAAAATCGCAATCCATTTCAAAAATATAGTCGTAGTTATTGGCTAATGACCATTTAAAACCATGAATGTAAGCTGTTCCTAAACCTAATTTACCTGTTCGTTCTTCTAAAAAAATACGATCAGGGAAGCTCAATTGTTCTTGTCGAATCAAATCGGCAGTTCCATCAGGAGAATTATCGTCTACAAAAAGAATATGGAACGAATCATCTAACGCCATGACTGTCTGAGCCATGCGCTGAACGTTATCACGTTCATTGTATGTAGGAATTATGACAACTGTCCGTATCACTGGTTTTTCAATTAATCGGTAAAATTAGTCATTTATCTAGTTCGTAGCCTGTGTTATGCTTTAAATTTGACATACTTTAATAAATGATTCAAAAAGTAGCAACTTGCTTTCGTATTTTTGCACCATGTTGTTCTTCCGTCAAGCATTTTTTTGTTTTGGTGTTATTCTCTTGAATACACTCGGAAATATCCAAGCTCAGACTTCCTTAAACATGGAATTACTCGATCGTTGGAGTGAAGATTCGCTGATTAATAACACAACACTTGTTCGTTATAGTGATTGTTTCGGATTTGTTTGGAAAGGGCAAGAATATGCAGTCGCAGGTTCCACTGAAGGAACACATGTTTTTTTAATTACAGATGATCATACATTTGTTCCAAAAGGTTTTATAAAAGGTCGTTACTCCAATACAGCGGTTTATCATCGGGATTATGCAACCTACCAACACTATTTATATGCTGTTTGCGATGAAGGCGTGAGTGATTTACAAATCATCGATTTTCAGTATTTACCAGATTCCATTCACTTGGCTGCTGAAGATTCGCTTTTGTTTGGTCGTGTTCACAACATTTTTATTGATACCATTCAAGCCAAACTTTACTCCTGTATCCACCGATCAACTGTTAATACGCAAACGATCGATGCAGCAATGAAGATTTTCTCATTGGCAAATCCATTACAACTAACGGAATTATGGTCCGGACCTGATGATATTCCAGAAGTGCACGATTGTTATGTTCGCAATGGAAAAGCACTATTGAATTGCGGTTTTGATGGATTACGTGTATACGATTTTACCAACACCAATTCTCCACAATTTCTTGATTCTAAAGGTTTTTACAACGATCAAGGTTACAATCACCAAGGTTGGCTTACTCCGAACGGAACTACCTATCTATTTGCCGATGAAACAAATGGTACGCGCATCAAAAAATGCTCGTTTAATGGAAGTATTGTAACAATCAAACAACTCTTTGGAACCAATTACCAAAACGGATCAGTTCCTCACAACATCATGGCAACTGACACATTTGCATTTGTAGCCTATTACAATGAAGGTGTGCGCGTATTTGATCTAAGATACAATCCACCGCTTGAAATTGCTCATTACGACACGTATCCAGACGATCATCTTTTTAAACTCAACGGCAATTGGGGGATTTACAGTTTATTGCCGTCCAAACGACTGTTAGCAATGGATCGACAATACGGATTGTTTTTATTGGATTTTAAACGAGACGCTTTCAAAGCACTAGCCGAAGAAGAAAGCTCTGTACTCTACCCAAACCCATTTCAAACGGGTGAATTGATCACTGTGCGGCTTCCCTACTCGATTTCAACCTTTTCATGGGAGTTATTTGACAACAACGGTCGAATGATTCATCAGGGAACGATAAACGATCAAAATTACCTCGAATTACAACCAATGCTTGCAACCGGAATCTATCAATTGCGCTTGACTTATTTTAATTATTTGAATGATGAAATTCGAGAAACATTGAAGATTAGTGCGTTGTGAAATCAAACGCAAATCTTACACTGTTAACTCAATTAATTCTTCTGTTGAGATTACAAAAAAAAGAATCAACTTCGAGAAATTGCTTCATTTTATTTGATCCAAAAAACTGTATATCAATGTTATATATTCCGTAATACGTGTCCGCCGTGGTGGATTGTGGGATTACTGAACGTTATTATTAATCTGAATATGGTATTATGAATACTACTAACATTCGTTACCCTTTTACTTCTTTGCTTCACTTCTTGTGAAAACACCATTGTTACTGAATATGATACAGTGAAGGCGAAAAAAATGATTTTAATGAATGAAGACGGGAAGGAATTTTTGTTGACTGTTGATAAAGAAGGCGTTTTACAAGTGGAGGAATCTGTGATTGATTAATCTTTTTGTTCCATCATAGATTGATTCAACGCATCTTGCGTCAAATCAAACTCAAATCCTTTACCAGCCAAATAACGCTGCAATTTGATCCGTTTTTTCCATGGATCTGATTCATTGGAAAGCTCGCGTAATTTCTTTTCCGTTTCCTTGATTAAAATGGAATAGTACTCCTCGTTATCAATGGTTTTTAATCCTCGTTGAATGGAAACATTACTAACGAATTTTAACTTGAGTGCTTGTTTGATTTTGAGTCGACCCCAATGTTTGATGCGCAGTTTACCAGAAACAAAGGCTTCGGCAAACCGTTCTTCATCGAGAAAACGTTCCATTATCAAGTGAGCCATGAGACGATCTTTTTGATCTTCATCTAACCCCCAGAAACGTAATTTAGTGATTACCTCAGAATGGCAACGCTCCTGATATGCGCAATAGGCTTCGATTTTCGCTTTGGCCTCCAGAAACGAAAAATTGCCCTCTGACATCAGAGAGCAATTTCATTGTTATTTCCATCCAAGAATGTATACTCCAATAAATGATGTGAAGTAACACCTCGAACAACGACGCGTTTTTTGTACTTAAAAAACCATTTCCATTGTTTAGACATAAACCCTTGTTTGAAATACGCTTCAATGTAAGGGTGAACAAGCAATGTTAATTTCTTTTCCTTGCGATCTTGCAGCAAGTAATTCAAATTGTTTTCAATTTCTTCAGCAAACAGAATAGAAGCTGTTACCTCACCTGTTCCATTACATGTAGGACAAGCTTCAGATGTATTAATATCTGTTTCAGGTCGCACACGCTGACGTGTAATCTCTACAACACCAAATTTAGATGGAGGAAGAATATTGTGTTTTGCTCGATCCGATTTCATGAATTCCTTCAATTTTTCGAACAAAATTTTATTATTCTCTCTATCGTGCATATCAATAAAATCAATACACACAATTCCACCCATATCGCGCAATTGCAGTAATCGAGCAATTTCTTCTGCTGCTTCAATATTCGTTGCCAATGCATTGGATTCTTGACCATCAGCACCTTTACGGTTTCCTGAGTTCACATCTACAACATGCATCGCTTCTGTATGCTCAATAATTAAATAACCTCCACTTTGCAACGGAACTTTTTTACCAAACATAGCTTTGATTTGTTTATTGATTCCAAAACGTTCGAAGATGTCTAACTTACCATCATACAACTTCAATATTTTCTCACGTCCTGGGGCAATTCCGCTGATATATTCTTTCAATTCAACCATTAGCTTTTCGTCGCTAACATGAATATTCGTGAAATCAGCATTCAATAAATCGCGTAAAATAGAAGACGTTTTATCAATTTCTCCTAAAACACGTCGAGGTGGTTTCGCATTCTTCAAATTGGAATGCATTGTTTTCCACTTCTCTAGTAGATTGCGTAAATCCTGATCTAAAGCCTCTACTTTTTTAGTAGCAGCAACAGTTCGGATAATTACGCCAAAATTTTTGGGCTTGATGTCATTCATCAAATCTTTCAAACGTTCACGTTCTTCTGGAGACTTGATTTTTTGTGAAATGGAGATTTTATCAGAAAAAGGAACGAGTACCAAATATCGCCCAGCTAGAGTTAGCTCCGAACATAAACGCGGACCTTTACTAGAAATGGGTTCTTTTGCTACTTGCACCAAAATTGGAGAAGATGTAGAGACGATATCTCCCATTTTCCCATCCTTTGGAATGTCTTTCTCCGATTTGAAATACAACAAATCAGCAACACTTTGCTTTCCGTGCAAGGTTTCACGGGTGAATTTATCTAACGATTGAAACTGAGGACCTAAATCGAGGTAATGCAAAAACGCATCTTTCTCATATCCTACATCAACAAAGGCAGCATTTAGACTTGGGACTATTTTCCGAACTTTACCTAGGTAAATATCACCTACCGCAAAATCAGTTACCCCTTGTTCTTCGTGTAATTCAACCAATCTACCATCGCGAAGGAGCGCAAGCCATACGCCCGAGGGACGCGTGTCTACGACTAATTCTAAACTCACGAAAGTACTATTAGAAAATGACTAAAATAGAAGGACTTAGTAGGCAAATACCTACTAAGTCCTTCGAACTTCTTAAAGAAGATTATTTCTTCTTCTTATGACGATTTTTTCTTAGTCGTTTCTTACGCTTGTGCGTCGCCATTTTATGTCTTTTTCTTTTTTTACCGCTTGGCATAGCAATGATTATTTATGATTATTAATACTGTAATTACAATTCAAACGCTCCAAAATGAAGCACTCCCATTTGGTAAACAGGAGTGCAAAGATATAAAAATAAGTTTTTCCACATCGGGTTGATGCAAAAAAGAAGGAATTATTTTACTACTACCTTGTTTTTCACTTCATCAACGAACGTTTTTGCCGGTTTAAATGAAGGAATATTGTGCGCTGGAATGATGATAGTTGTGTTTTTTGAAATGTTACGACCAGTTTTCTCAGCTCTTTCTTTCACTACGAAGCTACCGAAACCTCTCAAATAAACATTCTCACCTTTCGTAAGTGAAATTTTAATAGAAGTCATGAATGCTTCTACAGCCTTTTGAGCTTCATTTCTCTCCAATCCAGTTCCTTCTGCGATTTCAGCAACGATGTCTGCCTTTGTCATTTTACTTTAAATTATAAGATTTTCAACAATTTGATTTTCAGGACAAAAGTAGTTTCTAAAAAGGGTTTATTTTTGCTTTCAGAGAATTTTTATTAATAATTTCCCTAAATGGCTCATTTTGTTCTACAAATTAACGATTGGTACAGACTAAACGCTCGAAGCCTTCCATGGAGGGAGACGAAAAATCCCTATTTCATCTGGTTATCTGAGGTCATTTTACAACAAACAAGGGTTGATCAAGGTCTAAATTACTACCTAAAGTTCATTCATGCATTCCCAACTGTTGAAAATTTGGCCTTAGCTGATGAAGAACACGTACTTAAACTCTGGCAAGGATTAGGTTATTATTCACGTGCTAGAAATTTACATAAAACGGCCAAGGAGGTTGTTGAACGATTCAATGGCGAATTCCCTGCCTCTTACATTGATTTATTGTCGCTGAAAGGAATTGGTCCATATACAGCTGCTGCAATAGCATCTTTTGCCTTCGACCTGCAACATGCAGTGGTCGATGGAAATGTATATCGTGTTTTGAGTCGCTATTATGGAATTGACACCCCAATCGATTCAACGGAAGGGAAGAAAGAATTTCAATCTTTAGCTTCAACATTGATTCCAGCTGACCAACCTGCGCTGTTTAACCAATCAATAATGGAATTTGGTGCGCTGTTTTGTACACCTGCAAATCCAAATTGTGAACAATGCCCCCTTCTTGATTCCTGTCAATCTGGTAGCAACCAATTATACAAACAGCGCCCAATAAAAGCAAAAAAGACCACTGTTCGAGATCGATACTTTCATTATTTCCATATAGAATTCGATCAACAGATTGCCATTCATAAACGCGAATCAAAAGATGTGTGGCAACATTTGTATGAGTTTCCTATGATTGAAACAACAACTGCTGAACTATTGAATACTGATTTAGCTTCACTTTCAATTGATTCAGCTCGGTTAAATACACAATACACTTCAAAACACATCTTAAGCCATCAGCGTATTCATGCTATTTTCTATACATTGAATGAAACTGTCTTGGCTGATTTTCAGGGATTAAACACGGTGAGTTTATCAACATTACATGATTTACCCATCCATCGGTTAATGCATCGATATGTTGAAAAGTACCTGTCATGACGGTTTAATTTTAGTTATATTTGTGATTATGGCTGGAAGTGTTAACAAAGTGATTTTAATCGGAAACTTAGGGAAAGATCCTGAGATCCGTCGACTTGAAAACGGAGCTATCGTTGCAAATTTCCCGTTGGCTACCTCTGAAACATATATCGACAAAACGACAGGTGAACGTCGTGAAACAACCGATTGGCACAACATTGTACTTTGGAGAGGTTTGGCTGAAATTGCAGAAAAATATGCGAAAAAGGGTCAGAAAATTTATGTTGAAGGAAAATTAAAAAACCGTTCATGGACTGACAAAGAAGGCAATACGCGCTATTCTACGGAGGTTCTTGGAGAGGAAATAACCTTGCTTTCACCAAAAATTGAACATCCTCAAACTCCAACAAACGCGCCCTACCCCACTCAACCTCCATCTGATCCAAGTCCAATGGACATAAAATCAAATTTGGAAGATGATTTACCATTTTAAACCACTATGGACAGTATTGACCCCATGAACAACGATCCATTACCCGTCATTTTGCAGGCCGGAGTAGGCGTTTCTGATATAATGATTTACTCCATCCTGCTCATTTTATTAATTGCTTGTTCAGCACTATTTTCTGCCTCTGAAGTTGCGTTTTTTGGACTCAGTCCCGTAGATAAAGATGATTTAAAAAACGACGGAACAAAAAGCAGCAAACAAGTCCTGCAGTTATTATCTAAACCAAAAGGCCTTCTCGCAACCATACTCATTAGCAACAACTTAGTGAATGTCTGCATCATTATCCTTTCAACAGGATTGATTGATAAAGTATACCCTGTAGTTGGCGGGAATGGTACTATCCGTTTTCTATTAGAAGTTGTAGGAATTACATTCGTTTTGCTTTTATTAGGTGAAGTTGCTCCCAAAATATACGCTTCGAGAAACAATAAAGCAGCCGCTCGATTCATGGCTAAACCACTTTCGTTTATATATGTATTACCTCCCATTTCATGGATTCGTATGTTGATGGTTTCTGGTACAAGTCTCATCAATAGACGAGCGAAAAAACGAGGAATTAACCTATCATCCGATGACCTGGAACAAGCGTTGGCACTCACCAAGGAAGAAAGTACATCTGAAGACGAACACCGAATATTAGAAGGAATTATCAAATTTGGAAATACCGATGTACGCCAAATTATGCGATCACGACTGGAAGCTGTTGCTATTTCAAAAGAAAGCACTTTTCAAGAAGTCTTAGCCATGATTCTAGAAGCAGGTTATTCGCGCATTCCAGTTTTTGAAGATTCATTTGATAATGTAATTGGCATCTTGTATATCAAAGATTTATTGCCCTTTCTTCACGACGACTCCTACGATTGGACACAACTTATGCGCAAACCTTATTTTGTGCCTGAGAATAAAAAAATCGATGATTTATTGAAAGAATTCCAAGGAATGAAAATGCACATGGCCATTGTTGTTGATGAATACGGTGGATCAAACGGTTTAGTAACATTAGAAGATGTTTTAGAAGAAATTGTTGGAGACATCACAGATGAATTTGATGATGATGAAATTGTTTTCACCAAAATCGATGATGATACCTACCTTTTTGAAGGAAGAACTGCTCTTATCAACTTTTATAAAGTGCTGAACTTAGACGGAAAAGAGTTTGAAACCAGTAAAGGTGAATCAGATACTTTGGGCGGTTTTGTAACCGAACAAGCGGGGCGCATTCTAAGAAATAATGAATACATTCGCTTCAACGGGCTTAAGTTAATTGTAGAATCGTCTGATAAGCGCCGAGTAAAAATGATCAAAGCTGTTATTGAACATGAATAATCTTAGATTTATAAGTTGTATTGGAATAGTACTCATCTGCTGGTTCATTCAAGCATGTGAAGATAAACCACCCATTCCAAAACCACCAACGTATTTGCGTTCCGATTTTCCAGCTCACAGTTATAAACGTACAAATTTAGATTGTCCTTACAGCTTTGAATTATCTGAAATTTACACCTACACTCCTGTCATGCAAAACGGTGAGAAATCGTGCCATTTAGATATCAATTTAGGCCAACTCAACGGAGTAATCAATTTTTCATACATTGAGATGGAACACCCATTGAAAGATTACATTGATTATGCTTTAGCAAAAGTGGACGAACATAAAGTGAAGGCAGATGCAATTGATGATAGTCAAATCATACGACCAGACGCTCATGTTTATGGAACATTCTTCGAATTAAAAGGAGAGGTCGCTTCACCGTTTCAATTTTACTTAACAGATTCTACCAATCGTTTTGTCAGTGGAGTTGTGTATTTCAATAGTCGCCCAAACTATGATTCACTTCGTCCGAGCTTGAATTACCTCAAAGAAGATTTAATGCGCTTGATGAATACGTTTGAATGGGAGAAATGAATTCGAAATTGAAAATTGAAAATTGAAAATTATTGTACATTGATAATTTTACATTTTCAATTTAGCAGAGCCATTTGTCGTTAAAATGCACCTGTTAATCTACGGATATCTTCCGCTTGTGTTAAAAATTAAAACTCCTTCTTTAGACTGCATTTATTTCTGTAAATTTAAGCAAACTATAAGGCTTCAATATGAAAAAACTACTTTTGGTAGCATCTCTCTCCTTTTCGATGTTATCACTTGCTCAAGATTACTCTCGGGCGAAAATTATTACTGGAAGTGACGGATTAAAACAACTAGCAGAACTAGGAATTGCGGTAGATCACGGAACAGTAAAGCGAGAAACCTATTTCATTAGTGATTTTTCAAGTGCTGAAATTCAGCAAATAAAAGATGCAGGATTTGAAGTAGAAATCATCATTTCAGACGTGAAACAATACTACATTGACCGCAATTCAACTACAACTGAACCAACTCGAAATGTAAATTGTTCGGGCCAAGGTGGTGGAAATGGCTACAGCACTCCAACTGTTCCTACAAATTTCAACCTCGGTTCAATGGCTGGTTTTTATACCTACCAAGAGTTTATCGACGAAATTGATGCAATGGCTGCACAATACCCGAATTTGATTACAGCTAAAGCACCAATCAGTACTTTTCTGACACATGAAAGTCGACCGATTTATTTCATGCGAATGTCAGATAATCCTTCAACTGACGAAGCAGAACCTGAGATTTTATATACGGCAATTCACCATGCCCGTGAACCAAATTCGCTTTCTGAAGTGATTTTTTACATGTGGTATTTATTGGAAAACTACGATAACAGTGAGGAAATTCAGTTTTTATTGAACAATACAGAATTGTACTTCGTACCTATGATTAATCCTGATGGATACATTTACAACGAAACAACCGATCCAGGTGGCGGCGGTATGTGGCGTAAAAATCGACGTAACAATGGTGGAAGCTATGGTGTTGATTTGAACCGTAATTATTCCTATCAATGGGGAACAACAGGTGTGAGTATGACTCCATCTGCTGATACGTATCCAGGAACGGCAGCTTTTACGGAGCCAGAAACACAAGCCATGAAATGGTTCTGTGAAAACCGAGATTTTATCTTTGCATTCAACGCTCACACGTATGCTGATGACATTTTACATCCAATTGGAACAACTGTTGCAGAATTTGCGGTAGATCACGATTATTTCCAAGCATTTACTGGTCACATGGTTCAATACAACGGCTATTCTAATCTGAAAAGCTCCGATTTATATCCAGCCTCAGGCGATTCAGATGACTACATGTACAAAGTTGATACTGTTCAAAAACCAAAAATCTTCGCAATGACGCCAGAAGTAGGTAGTGACGGCGATGGATTTTGGCCAGCGTCTGTAGATATTACAGGCATCTGTCAAGAAATGGTATTCACCAATTTGATTCTTGCACATTTGTCACATAAATACTTAGTTGTAAATGACACAGATCCTTCAACGATAGAAACCATGACAGGTAATTTTAACCATTCTGCGTACCGATTAGGTCAAGAAAGTGGTGGAGTTACTGTTTCAATCGAAGCTTTACAAGGAATTCAATCTGTTGGTGGTGGTACATCGCACAACTTAGCAATCATGCAAACAGAAAATGGTGCAATTAGCTACACATTGGATCCAGCTATTCAATTTGGAGATCCAATTCGTTATATTTTAAAAACCGAATATGGTCTTTGGACGAAACGCGATACCATTGAAAAAACATTTGGTGCATTGACTTCTCAATTCATTGATGATGCAACAAACGTTACAAATTGGACTGGAAACTGGAGTACAACTTCGAACATTTATGTTTCTCCTACCCAATCATTTACTGAAAGCCCAACTGGTGATTACTCAAACAATACAACTCGCACATATACCTTAAATCAATCGGTTGATTTAACAAATGCAACTGCAGCTGGTGTTCGGTATTACGCTCAATGGGAAATTGAAAACGACTATGATTTCTGTCAATTTCAAGTTTCTGTAGATGAAACAAATTGGATAGGGCAATGTGGTCTTTATACGAATCCAGGAAGTTCAGCTGGAGGAGTTCAACCAGCAGATGAGCCACTTTACGATGGTGTACAATCTACTTGGGTATTGGAAGAAATCAATTTGAGTGACTACCTAGGACAAGTAATCAATGTGCGTTTCATCTTGAAATCTGATGGCGGTGTACGCATGGATGGATTCTATTTTGACGATTTCCAATTGATGTATAACTTGACTGATGTTGGAATAGAAGAAAACGGTTTAACAATTAAAAGCATGCCTAATCCAGCAAACACGTATGCACAAATTGGGTTTGAGCAACCAATTTCTCAAGGTACCATAAATGTCTATTCAATGGCTGGTGAGTTGATTTATTCAGAATCTGTTCATGAATTGACCAATAAAATTACGTTGAACACTTCTAATTGGAATGATGGAATGTATACAGTTGTTGCTTCCAATACCGAACAATTTATTCTTCCAACAAAATTGGTGATTGTTCACTAAAAAAGAATTATTATTTTGAAAGAGGGTGTGTAAACATCCTCTTTTTTTTGATCCAAACTCTTGGATTGCTATTTGGGTATTTTTCTGCATAAAAAAAGAGGCGGTCTATTCAGACAACCTCTTCAACACTTATAGAACGAATTGATCAAAAACTAATCAATCCATTTATCGTCTTTCATTTCACCGAGTATTACTACATCTTTTGTTCGTGAGTAATCTTCTGCTGCAAGTAACATCTGCTCGCGTGTGTCGCGACGAATGCGGATGCCTTGTGAGCCAGAATTGCGTACTTCAATGTAGAAACCATCGCGCAATCGTGCTGGCTTAGTTGGAGGTCTTCCCATATTGTCTGTAAATTTCTTCGTCTAATATAACAAAAGACACAATGAAAAGTTTAAAATTATATTTTTTTATGAGTCCAACAAATTATTGCTTGAAATCCCAACGTTGAATTTACGTTGTTTAAATCGAATACTTTGAATCAATCCTACGATAGAAAAAGCCAAGGAAATGAAACAGTAAAACATAAATCCAATACCAACTTCATCAAAACTCATTGAACCAGGAGAGGTCATCATACCTAAGTTCCATAACAAAAATAATCCTGTAATTGCCAATCCAATGATTCCAAAAACACGCATTGTTGTTGTTTTTACTTTTACAATTCCCATAATGTTTGCGAAGATGAAAAACAGAAAGAAAAATAGTGAAACCATTCCAGCCTCCATTGTTATGTCAGAACTTGAATCATAGGATGAATACGAATAACTGTTGAACGTATCATAACTCGATAAGATCGAATCCATTCGTGCTGAATTGACTTCTCCAACATAATATCCTGCTACAATAAAAAACACGAGGGAAAATACTATTCCAATAATATAAAGTGCTCTATTCATAATTTTAAATTTTGGTGAATATAAAAATATTTTTCAAAAATGGCTGTTATTCACTGAAAGTTAAGTGTTTATACTCGCTGTAAAATAGGACAATGTTCATCATTAATACCTTAATCTATGACTTTACTTGAAACGAACCGTATAAAGGTATACCGTATTTAAAAGAATTTGAAGGCGAGACTGCAGGTTATTCCATGATATTTAGGTGTTTTCTTTGTATCAATCAAGTGGTTAAAATTGCTAGTAATTTCTATTCACTACTAGAGACTAATCAAAGATCCATTGTTGGATCAATAAAGCTTTGATCTATTGATAAATAAGCATGAACAAGAATCAACTAATTTTAACAGAATAGTTAAGTGTCACTTGAATTGGATTTTAACCTCCAACTTTAGTCGAATAATAAGTTCCCGTTTCGGTTACATCCATATCGATTAATTTCCAACAGATAAACAGCACGAGTAAATGATCCACTCGGTTTTTAGGAAGCTGACTCATTCGGTACAATTTACTTAGCGTTACTGATGCTTCTTGAGCAATCAACCCTAAAAGATGCGTTTCTTCGTCTCCGAATTTTTCTGGTCGAGAAGCATTTCGTTTTTGTTGCTTCCAAACTCCCAAGAGGATTTTATTTGCAAGAAGTGTATGGTCTTTCCTACGCACAAATACTTTCCATTTACCATCTTCATCAGGAGAAGAGATCGGTTTATCTGCTGATGGCTGAACCACAATTTCCAACACTAATCGCATGTCTTCTTGCCAAACCCGTGATTCAACAATCAATTTGGGTTTGCAATAAAGATCTACTGCCGCGTCAATCATGTGGATTTCTTCGGACGGATCGATTCCAGTGATTTTACCATTGTCTTTAACACCGATCAATAAACGACCACCATCTGTATTCGCAAATGCTGAAAGGGTACGCGCAATTTTCTTGGAGTCATCAATCCTGAATTTAAAATCCTGCCGTTGGTGTTCTCCTTCGCGAATAAAAGCTTTGAGGGTTTCCATTGTAGAATACTTAACGATTCAAAATCGCAATTAATGGGTTAAATTCCAAATTTGCCATGCTTTTAAAGCTTGCTCTCGCAACATAGACAATCCGTTTAAAGTTGTAGCTCCAGCATTGGCGCTTTCTCTCAAAAATTTGGTTTGTTCTGGATTGTAAATCAAATCAATGACCAAATGATCTGGTGTGAGGAACTCAAATGGAAACGGAACGCATGCATCAACAGCTGGAAATGTTCCAACGGGCGTACAATTGATGATCACTTTACACGCTCGCAACATGTGTTCATTGATGGAATCGTAGCTGAATTCTAAGTCATTTTTAGGTGAACGAGAAATCCAGATTACATCTACTCCAATGGATTCAAAAACAGCAGCAACCGCTTTGGATGCGCCACCTGTTCCAAGAATTAACGCGCGTTCATGTTGATTGGTCAAAAAGGGTTTGATGGATTGATGAAAACCAAAAGCATCTGTATTATGACCAATCGTTTTTCCATTGCGGAATTCAACAACGTTGACAGCCCCAATTTTCCGAGCAGTTTCCGATAATTCATCTAAAAAGGGAATAATCGTTTCTTTGTATGGAATGGTGACGGTTAAACCAGCTAAATTGGCTGAAGCAAAAATTGCTGTTACTTCTTCAATGGTTGCTATTTCAAAATTCGAGAATATAGCATCGATTCCTTCACGTTCAAATTTCTCCGTGAAAAAAGCTTTTGAAAAGGAATAATCGAGTTGTTTACCGAGTAAGCCAAACTTACGCATGTTTCTTACCGAATTTGGATTTGAGGACACTGATAACCATCGGAAGTACAGAAATAAAGATGATTCCCAAGCATACTTTTTCAATATTTTCACGAATCCAAACGATGTTTCCTAAGAAATAGCCTGCCAATGTTAAACTGAAAATCCACAAAAATCCACCAAGTAGATCAAAAAACACAAATTTGCGGTATTTCATTTTACCTATTCCAGCTGCGAATGGCATAAATGTTCGAACTAAGGGAACAAAGCGTGCCATGATAATTGCAGAAACGCCTCTTTTTTCAAAAAATTGTTCGGCTTTTTCCAATAACGATTGTTTCACTAATTGACGACCTCTAATTTTCCAATTGAGTACACCTAATCCTAATTTTCTACCGAGCCAATAATTAACATTGTCGCCTAAAATTGCTGCAAAAAAGAGTAACCCCAATACATAAAAGAGGTTTAAATCTCCAGAAGCGGCAAACAATCCAGCGGTAAACAGCAAGGAATCACCTGGTAAAATTGGCATTACAACCAAACCCGTTTCAATAAAAATAACAAGGAAAAGAATTACATAAATTGCAGTTCCATAATGATCAAATATCCATTCAAAATCTAAATGGAAAATGTGTTGAAATAATTCTACCATGTTACGAAATTAATCTTTTTCTGAGGAAAGTAAGTTGAAGTGAACAGATTTTGGCTAGATCGTCATTGATTAAATACACCGAAAAGTATTCCGATTAGGAAATTTTCACACTGATTTCCATTTGAAAAACGGCCACTTGTTCATTTGTGTTATCATAAGCAAGTACTTCCACCCAACCATTCTGGCGTTCACCTGTTTTAATAGCCAATTCTACAAATCCTTTGATTTTTTGACCTTCTGTGCAGACAAAACGCACCTCACTTTGTGCTCGTTTCAAAAATTGAGCATTCATGGCTTTAAATGCGAATTTTGGCTGAACACCGAGCGCATTACAAAAATAGAAAACGTGCATTCCAGCAGCCACATCAGCTCCAATTGCCAATGCTCCAAAATACATGCTTTTTAAATGATTCTTGGTTCTACGACGCAAGCTTATACGCACAATCAACGATTCATCATTTATTTCTACTAATCGTGGACGTACAAATCCGATGAGTGGAATATACCACCAACCCATAATGCGTAACATCCAACGCCAGTGGGAGATACTTTTTTTATTCGCCATCACTTATCAATTCATGTATGATTTGTGCCATTGGGCGAATATTGTGCACATGTTCGATACTTGGACCAGCGCACCAAACCGTTTTATAAGTGGCCCCAAAAGCAGCTTTTTTCAAGCGTTGCATTCCACGATAAAACACTACAGCTTTTACCCACTTTTTTAAGCGTTTATTTTTATTTAAGAAACGTTCAAACCAATTTTGTTCTGTACCAATATCCTTCACATACGGGGTTTTAATTACCGTACACGGTGTTCCTGATAATTTGGTGGTCGTCACAATATCTTTCGCGCCAAAATCGACACACGCTTGTTTGTATTCTAGAGAAACTCCCGATTCTTCAGATGCAATGAAAATACTTCCAATGGAAAATCCATCAGCACCATAACTCGCTATTTCGTCTAAATCGGCTTTACAACCTACTCCACCCGCTGAAATAACAGGAATCGAAACGGCAGCTTTAATGGATTGAATCAACTCTTTTGGTGTTAATTCACCTAAATGTCCACCCGCTTGATTATTGACTGCAATTACAGCATCTGCTCCTAAATCGGCAACTTTTTTGGCATATTTCACATCCGTCACATCACAAAATACTTTGATTCCAACTTGATGTGCCGCTTCAATAACTTTAGCAGGAGATCCTAAAGAAGTGATGAAAAAATCGACCTTTTCTTCGCAACAGATTTGCAACTGTTCTTCCATTAAGAAGTTAGAAGCGTTGACAATTAAATTAATTCCAATTGGTCCTTCAGCCTCTGCTTTTATCGCTCGAATTCCAGTTCTTAATTCTTCAGTGGTACGGTAATTAAGTGCAGGAATAGCTCCAGCAACGCCACATTTAGAAGCGGCAATTAACATCGCTTCGTTGGAGACAAGAAACATGGGGGCAACAATGATTGGCAAACGGATTCCAAGCAGGTTGCACAATGCCAATTCGGAGAGATTTTTTTCCATCTTTCGAAAGTACCGAATAATGTTGGTTTTAATAGATTGATGGGGCGAAAAATTAATAAAAAATAACCGTTGCAAAAGTTCGGTAATACGTTTCCGTTCGCCGTGGCTGATTGCAGGATTACTGAGCTCAACATTATTAAAATCAACTAATTAAAACAAAAAAAATACACAAATCACAACAAATAAGCTCATTCGATAAAAAACAACAAATACATCAACTGTAGTATTCCGTCCTCTTTTTCTAATCGGTACATTTGTGCATAAACTGCACTACATGAAACAACTAAACACATTCTTATTGACCTCACTCTTGTTGATCGTTATCGTCGGCAATTCAACAACTGTAGCCCAACAAGTTCAATGGGCAAACACTGTAATTGGTGTTTCCTCGGTTGGTGCAAATTCAAAAAAACAATACAATGCAGAACAAGCATTAGATAAACCCAATAAATTACCATCAACTGGATCGTCAGCAGTAGCTTGGTCGCCAGCGCATGAAGATGGTGGATTGGAATACATTCAAGTAGGTTATGTATCATCTCAAAAAGCACAACAGATTGCAGTTGGCGAGAGTTTTAACCCTGGATCTATTCAAACCATTCATGCGTATGATAGTTTAGGAAAAGAATACTTGTTATATGAAAACCTAGAACCAAAATCACTAGAAGGGATTCAAGGTCGCATGTTTAATCACTTTTTTCCATTGACCAATTACAAAGTAAAATCAGTTAAAATCACATTAAATACAGCAAAGGTTCCTGGATTTAATCACATTGACGCCATTGGAATTTCCAATTCAACAGATACAGTAAAAGCGGTAATTAACGTTATTAAATCAACTGAATTAATTGCTCCGAAAGAAAACCTAGGCGCAACAATCAACAGTACAACAGACGAATTGCTCCCTGTTATTTCACCCAACGGAAAAACCTTGTATTTCACCAGACAATCGCATCCCAATAACATTGCTCCCGTTGAATACCAAGATATTTGGTTTGCCCAAATGAATGAAACAGGACAATTCAATGACGCACAAAACATAGGTGCACCGCTGAATAACGCCGACAACAACGCTGCGACCTCGATAACTCCTGATGGTCAGCGAATGCTCGTGTTGAATGTCTACAATTCAAATGGAACAATGGAAAAAGGGATTTCTATTTCACAATTTAATGGGACAACTTGGGATTTTCCGCAAAAAGTAATCATTGACAGTTTTTACAACGATAATATTTACGGCGAATACTATTTATCCAATAGTGGACAATTTTTGGTTATGACCTTAGAATGCAATGATTCGGAAGGTGGAAAAGACATCTACGTTTCGTCTATAAAAGAAGACGCAACTTGGACTGTTCCAAAACGAATGGGAAGCCTAATCAACAGCGCCGAAAACGAAACTTCACCTTTTTTGAGTGCAGATGAGCGAACCTTGTATTTTTCTTCTCGTGGACTGAGTGGTTATGGTTCCAGTGATATGTTTGTGACCCATCGTTTAGATGACAGTTGGACGAATTGGAGTGAACCTGAAAACCTCGGTAATGCAATCAACACAACAGGTTGGGATGCTTATTTTAGTCTTCCTGCGAATGGAGAATACGCCTATTATGTTTCTTACACCAATTCATTAGGGGCTGCTGATATTTTTCGCCAAAAACTACCAAACTCAGCAAAACCAATACCTGTAGCATTGGTCAGCGGTCAAGTCTTACATGCGAAAACCAAACTTCCGATGAAGGCGAAAATCACTTATAAAAACCTAACAAACGGTACAATTATGGGCGAAGGTTATTCTGATTCATTGACTGGTAAATTTGAAATTGTATTGCCATCGGGAAATAAATACGCCATTCTAGCAACGAAAAACGAATTTTATTCAGTCAATGAAACCATTGATTTAGTGCAGTTAAAAGCCTATAAAGAAGTAACGAAAAACATTTACCTCGTCCCAATTGAAATAGGCGAAATAGCGCGATTAAACAATCTATTCTTCGACTTCAATAAAGCTACTTTAAAATCAGAATCGTTTGTTGAGTTGAATCAATTGGTACAACTCATGCAACAAAAACCGACATTGGAAATCCAGATTTCTGGGCACACCGATGATGTTGGAGAAGTTCCTTACAACCTTGATCTTAGTTTAAGACGCGCAAAAACTGTCCGCGAATACTTGATTTCAAAAGGAATAAGTGCTTCACGTATCACATTCAAAGGTTATGGTGAATCAAAACCACTTGCAAAAGGCACAAGTGAAGAAAGCCGACAATTGAATCGACGTGTGGAATTTTTGGTCGTGAAGAAGTGATCATTGCACATTAAGGGTTTCTAACTGTTCGCAACGCTTAGACAACTGATTTCACTCGAGTTTTCATGTTTTTAATGCTTCAATTAGATCAATAAAAGGATTCATCAAAACTGCATTCCTATCAAAGGAATCCACTCTTTTTCCTGAGACCTTTATTGCGTCAATTTTTAATTATTGAACAATCGAATTTGAAGAATTGGATTAGCCGTTTCCTAACGGTTCGCAACGCTTAGACAACTGATTTCACTCGAGTTTTCACGTTTTGAATCCTTCAATTAGATCGATAAACGGATTCATCAAAACTGCATTTCCATCAAAGGAATCCATTCTTTTTCCTAAGACCTTGATTGCGTCAATTTTTAATTATTGAACAATCGGATTTGAAGAATTGGATTAGCCGTTTCCTAACGGTTCGCAACGCTTAGACTCCCTATTTTACTCGAATTAGCACATTTTAAACCTGCAACTTGATGAATAAACTAATTCATCAAAACAGCGACGCGATCAAAGGAATCCAGTCTTATTCCTGAGTCCAAGTTTTTGTCAATATTCATCTGTTGACTAATCGGATTTGAACAATTTTATTATCCGTTTCATAACGGTTCGTAACGGTTAAACCCAATTCAACACTCGGATTTATTCATTTTCATGTAGCTCGTGCATGCTAAATTAAAATTCAATGAATCCATTTCAACTTAAATTAAAACCAAACACACTTTTAACACCTAAACTAGTCCTTCAAAAGCAATCGTTGATTACTTTTACGGCATGGCAACTACAAAAGATTGGCTGCACGCATTTCGGTTGCGCACATTGCCCTTATCGCTTTCTGGAATCATCGTTGGATCGCTCTTAGCATTACAAAACGGTCATTGGAATGGATTGGTTTTCACATTGGCACTCACTACAACTTTGCTCTTTCAAGTATTATCCAACTTAGCAAATGATTTGGGAGATACCTTGAAAGGTGCTGATAATGCACAACGGGTTGGTCCAGAACGAGCAGTACAATCCGGAGCAATTTCCATTTCATCTATGAAACGCGCTGTTTTCATTAATGCGCTATTATCATTCATAAGTGCTGGATTGCTGATTTGGCAAGGAACAAAAAACCTCTCTGTTTCAAGTGTTTACTTTTATATTGGTCTCGCCATTGCGTGTGTATTAGCAGCGATCACTTATACAATTGGAAAACGTGCGTATGGTTATCACGGTTTGGGCGATGTATTTGTCTTCATTTTCTTCGGATGTGTCAGCGTTATTGGAGTCTATCCATTGTTTACAGATGCATTGACAATCGAATTAATCTTTCCAGCAATCACGATTGGCGCTATGAGTACAGCGGTTTTGAATCTGAACAATATGCGTGATCAAATCAACGATGCTGCTGTTGGAAAACGAACCTTAGTTGTGAATCTCGGTCCTAAAAAAGCGAAGATTTACCACATCAGTTTACTCATTACCGCGATGATCAGTTGGTTTGTATTCTTATTCATCCAACACCAATGGATGGGATTCATTTCCTGTTTACCATTCGTTTTAGTGGTGAAACACATTCAATTTGTCATTCAAAACAACGAACCTCGGGCTTTTGATCCAGAATTAAAAAAAGTGGCACTTTCTACCTTTTTTATTGCTGTTTTATTTGCGATTTCGGTCATTATTAAAGTCCTTGTTCCGTGTCTCTAATACACGATTTACCAAAGGAACTGTTCGCTTCTTTTGAGGCGCATACCTTGGTGTTCAAACTTCCTAGCGGAACGAGTCGTGGTATTCTCACAGAAAAAAAACTGTGGATCATTCAATTGTGGTCGACAGACTCAGCTGTAGTAGGATTGGGCGAATGCAGTGTGATTCCAGGATTATCGCCTGATTATAGTGATCCGATTTCTTATGAAAAACGATTGACTGAAATTGTAAGTAATCCCCTTCATTTCCTGATGCATCCTGAATTATTGGCAAACGAACCTTCCCTCCTTTTTGGGTTGGAAACCGCTTTTCTGGATTGGCAAAATGGCGGAAAACAACAAATCTTTGATTCTGCTTTTCTTCGAGGTGAACGTTCTATTCCCATAAATGGGTTGGTTTGGATGGGCGAAGAATCCTTTATGCACCAACAAATTGAACAAAAATTAGCAGATGGTTTTTCGTGCATTAAAATGAAAGTAGGTGCCATTGATTTTGAGACCGAAATCAACTTATTGAGTAGCATCCGAAAACGCTATACCAAAGAACAAATCACGCTACGTGTTGATGCAAATGGTGCTTTTTCTTTAACAGAAGTCGATGAAAAACTCCAGCGTTTAGCCGATTTAGACCTTCATTCCATTGAACAACCCATTGCACCTAGACAAATTTCTGAAATGCGAGATTTGTGTGTACGGACACCTTTACCAATCGCGTTAGATGAAGAACTCATTGGCGTAACTACAACAACCGACAGAAAACAATTACTCGAAACCATTCAACCGCAGTTCATTATTCTGAAGCCGAGTTTACATGGTGGTTTATCAGGTTGTTTGGAATGGATCGAACTCGCCACAGCTGCCGAGATTCCTTGGTGGATGACTTCAGCACTTGAATCCAATATTGGACTAAATGCCATTGCGCAATTTACAGGACTGTACGATCCTATTTTACCTCAAGGATTGGGAACGGGCGGATTGTATGAAACCAATTTTGAAACGCGCTTGCTGATTCGGAATGGTGAATTGATTGTTGGTTGATTCGTTCCATCTTTCCGTAGGATTAGTTGTCCATATCACAAGAGATATTCATTATACTTTGTATTTTCGTAAACTCAAACATTCCAAGTTCAATTTTCTTGGAAATTAGTTATGAATTTACCCATGCAAAACAGCATCACTTCTCTTTTTAACATTCAATATCCGCTCATCCAAGCAGGCATGATCTGGTGTTCCGGTTGGGAACTCGCTTCAGCTGTTTCAAATGCTGGCGGATTGGGAATCATTGGCTCTGGATCGATGTATCCTGCCGTTCTGGAAGAACACATTATCAAATGCAAAGCGGCAACAGATAAACCTTTTGCGGTGAATCTACCCATGTTGTATCCCAATATTGAGGAACACATTGCATTGATTATTCAACACGAAGTGCCCATTGTTTTTACTTCTGCTGGAAATCCAAAAACATACACAGCGCGATTAAAAGAAAGTGGAATCACCGTTGTACATGTGGTTTCAAGTGTGAAATTTGCTTTGAAAGCGCAAGAAGCTGGTGTAGATGCCATTGTTGCAGAAGGATTTGAAGCGGGTGGACACAATGGTCGCGATGAAACAACAACCTTGTGCCTCATTCCAATGGTAGCAGAAAAAATCAACATTCCATTGATTGCCGCTGGTGGAATTGCCACTGGAAAAGCCATGCTTGCTACCATGATTTTGGGCGCAGATGCGGTTCAAATCGGTTCGCGTTTTGTTGCAACTCCAGAATCATCAGCTCACCAAAATTTCAAAGAAGTGGTTGTTAATTCGCAAGAAGGCGACACCATGCTGACCTTAAAAGAACTCACTCCAGTGCGTTTGGTGAAAAATGCGTTTTACAAACAAGTTGAAGATGCCTACGAAAACGGTGCGTCAGCTGAAGATTTGAATGCATTATTGGGGCGTGGTCGCGCTAAAAAGGGTATGTTTGAGGGAGATTTGATTGATGGTGAACTCGAAATTGGTCAAATTGCTGGACTTATTCATGCAATCAAACCTGCTGCAGAAGTGGTCAACGAAATAATTACAGAATTTAAACAAGCGTTAGCCGAGCAATCGAGCGCAAAATATACTTTTTAATGATTGAATTCAATCGCTACAAATTGGACAATGGTTTAACCGTTATCCACCATTTAGATACCACAACTCCAATGGCAGTTGTCAACGTCTTATACGATGTTGGTGCGCGTGACGAATCGGAAGAAAAAACGGGATTTGCTCACCTTTTTGAACACTTGATGTTCGGAGGTTCAGTTAATATTCCAGATTTCGATGCACCGTTGCAATTTGCTGGTGGTGAAAGTAATGCATTTACATCCAATGACATTACGAATTACTACGATACCTTGCCTGTTCAAAACATCGAAACAGCTTTGTGGTTGGAAAGTGACCGTATGTTATCATTGGCATTTACACCAAAAAGTCTGGAAGTTCAACGCAGTGTTGTGATTGAGGAATTCAAACAACGGTATTTGAATCAACCGTATGGCGATGTTTGGTTGGAATTAAGACCACTAGCCTATAAAGAACATCCTTACAAATGGGCTACAATCGGTAAAGAGATCAAACACATTGAAGATGCCGAAATGGACGATGTGAAAGCATTCTTCAAAGCGCATTATCACCCAGGAAATGCCATTCTCTGTATCGCTGGAAATATTTCATTTGAACGAACCCAAGAATTGGTTGCAAAATGGTTTGGAGATATTCCAGAATCATTGAAACCAGATCGCATGCTTCCGAAGGAACCAGAACAAAAAGAATACCGCGAAAAAACTATTGAACGAGCCGTTCCGAATGATGCGTTTTATTATGCTTTCAAAATGCCAGAGCGCAGATCGTATGAATACTACGTTGCTGATATTATTTCAGATGCTCTCGGTCGTGAAAAATCATCGCGTTTGTATGGTCGATTGAAAAAAGAACTCAAATTAGTCACTTCTATCAATGCGTATATCACTGGTTCACTCGACGAAGGATTATTGGTGATTGATGGAAAACTAAGCGACGGTGTTACGTTTGAACAAGTTGAAGAAGCACTTTGGACAACTTTAGATGAACTCAACGCAACCCAACTTTCGGATTCAGAAACAGCCAAATTGCTGATTAAAATTCGTACAATAAAAGAATTTCAAGAACAAGGATTACTCAATCGCGCTATGAACCTCTGCAATTACGAATTGTTAGGTGATGCGAATGGTGTGAATGAGGAAAACCTGCTCTACCAATCCATTACAGCGAAACAAATTCAAGCATTAGGAAAATCCATGCTTCGCAGAGAAAATTGTTCCGTATTACGTGTAAAAGCTATCAAAGCATGATTCATAGAACCAAACAACCAACCGTTCATCCGGTTCAACACATCGAATTTATCAAACCGCTTATTTTTGATGTAACAGAAGATGTGCGCCTTTTATGGGTTAAAGATGTTCCGAACGATACCGTGCGTTTGGATTTGTATTTTGATGCAGGAATTATTCGGAGCGATAAAAGTATTTCGTCAATCGTACATAGTTTATTGTTCTCTGGAACAGTGGATAAATCTTCTGTTGAAATCCATGAAAGCATTGATGCGCTAGGCGGTTTTCTAGATACGGATCTTTCCTTTGAAACAGCTGTTGTGACCGTTTATTGTTTACGGGAACACCTCTTACACATTTCATTATTGGTAGGTGAAGCTATCAATGGATTGTCGTTCCGTGAAAGTGAAGTGGAAGACAACTTGCGTTCCATGGGGCAGAAATTCAACGAAAACAACCAAAAAGTAAAAAATGTAGCCCAACAACAGTTCCGAAAATTGCTCTTTGAATCACATATCGATTATTCTACCATCGCTGAAGAAACTGATTTCAAAGAAGGCAATTACGCTTCGATGAAACACTATTTCAAAGATCATTACCTCAATGGTTTGGAGCGCATTACGTTGGTTGGTAATGTAGAACAAGATACCGTAGATGCACTCATTGATTTATTTGGAAAATGGGCGATCGATGCAAAACCTACATTTGGTTCCAACTTTAGTACAACACAAAAAAGACATCATTTCCCGGTAGATGGAGCTGTTCAAACCGCCATTCGAATGGGTAAAATGCTCTTCTCGAAACAACATCCAGATTACATGGGCTTTCAATGCTTGAACACCATTTTGGGTGATTATTTCGGCAGTCGATTAATGTCCAATATCCGTGAAGACAAAGGATATACTTACGGAATTGGTTCTGGAATGATGGAATTGCAAAACGATGGATACCTCGTTATTGTAACTGAAGTTGGTAAAGAAGTTGCTGATGCTACGTTGACAGAAATTCAATTTGAACTAAAACGTTTGCAAGAGGAAGAAGTCAGTTCTGAGGAATTAGAATTGGTTAAAAACTATATGTTGGGTCAATTACTGAAAAGTGCTGATGGCCCGTATGCCATGTTGGATATGTACAACAGTGTTGATATGTACGGATTGGATTTATCCTTTTATGATCGCGCCATTGCTGAAATTCGCGAAATGACACCTTTACGCATTAGAGAACTGGCGAAACAATACCTCAATTGGGAAGATTTTTTAATTGTTACCGCAGGATAGCAACGAATTGTTCTTATTTACGTTTACACTAAAAGGTTCAATTACTCGTTTATACTCTATGTGCATTCGCCTGCTTATTTTATTGGCTGTTTTACTCGGTTCAACGACCGCGCGAGCAACGCATGTTATGGGCGGAGAAATCACTTGGAGATGCAGTGGCAATGGTTACATTTTTGAACTTAATTTTTACCGTGATTGCAATGGCGTTGAGGTAAATACGATTTCAGAAACCATTGAAGTTTGGAACCACCCAACAATCAACACTATACCAGTTGCCTTTATTAGTCGAATAGATATTTCACCAACATGTACTCCAGTTTTTGGTTCACCGATCCCACTAGCTTGTGGAGTTGGAGCAAGTGGCGGAAACGGAATTGGCGCAATCGAAAAAATAACCTATCGGAGCGATGTCATAGTTTTACCAGGGAATCCTCCAGCTGGAACGGGTTGGATTTTCACGTATGACAACTTTTCGCGCAGCAATATTATTACGAACTTAATCAATCCAGATAATTACGGATTAACCATTACTGCTAAGATGTTTCCTATTCCTGGATCACTTGGTGGAGTCTGTATTGATAATTCACCTCAGTTTTTACAAGATCCATATTTGGTGAGTTGTTCCGGCGAAGATTATTCTTACAACATGCATCCAGTTGACATTGATTTAGATTCATTAAACATGTCATTTGGTATTCCGCTCAATAATTTTTCTGGAATTTACAATCCACCGATCGATCCAGCGCCCGTGCCGTTTGATATCGGATTTAGTGCAACATCCCCTACTCCTGACGCCAGTTTTCAAGCTGGAAATGTAGCGACTCAGATTGACCCCATCTCAGGTGAATTGACCTTTAATTCATCGACAATCGGAAGTTTTGTGGTGAAAATCGTTACGCAAAGTTTCCGTGAAGGAGTATTGATTGCTGAAGTAGAACGCGAAATGCAATTAATCGTATTGAATTGTAATGCCGCTAATAATGCTCCTGTAATTACGCCACCATTTGCTGGTTTATTCGAAACAACTGTAGATGCTGGTATATTGGTAACCTTCAATTTACAATCGACTGATGTGGAATTGCTCCAAGATGGTACTCCACAAAATAATACCTTGACATCTACTGGATTATTGTACGGAACGAATTTCACCAGTAACACAGGATGTGCCGTTGGACCGTGCGCCACGTTAGACCAAACACCCGCAATTGTGGGTGTTCAGGGAGTGAATACTCAATTTTCTTGGCAAACAGATTGTGTCCATTTAGTAACAGCTTACGGTGCTGTGGCAGAAGTTATTCCTTACCATTTTGTATTCAAAGTTCAAGATAATTACTGCCAAATCCCCAAAATCACTTACAGAACTGTTACCATCAATGTGCGCAACCCTGGGATCATTCCCGCTACAACTATTAATTGTGTAACAACAGCTGTCAATGGCGACGTAACCGTGAGTTGGGATCCAGTTTTAAATCCTGACGGAACATTCGTTGAATTTCAATTGCATTCAGTTCAAACAGGATTAATTGGAACCTATCCATTTGGAACCACCTCTGCCATTATCCCTTCACCCGGAACCACTTTGGAGTTTTTCGTGAATGTTATTTCTGGCTGTAATGGAAATGCCACTACGACGAGTGATACGGTTCAAAATGTTTACTTAAACGTACTCAATCCAAGTAATGGAACCGCAGTTTTGCAATGGAACGCCCCTACTCCAACTCCACTTCCCGGAATGAGTACAACGGCAACTATTCTACGTGAATATCCAGCTGGAACATGGACAATTATTAGTGTTGTTCCTTATGCTACGAGTTTTTTCATTGACACAATAGATATTTGTTCAGCGTTCTTAAATTATACTGTTGTTTACGAAACTCCCACTTGTCAATTTAATTCCAATATTGCAGGAGACGATTTCGAAGACATGATCACTCCTGATATTCCGATTATTTCAGCTGTTTCCATTGACACACTGACGGGAAACCCTGTGATTACTTGGAACGTCAATAATCAACCAGATACGTATGGTTATGTTATTTACCAACAGGATGTAAATGGATTTGTGGTTGAAATTGACACCGTTTGGGGCATTAATAACACAAGTTACACGCACGTTTTTACCGTTAATGGACCCGTCACATATTCTGTGGCAGCATTTGACTCTTGTTTTACAATATCCATTCCAGCAACTTATCAAACTTCAGCAAAAGCAGAGGTACATACAACTATCTTTTTATCAACAGCAATTGACGTATGTAACAATACGGTGAATCTATCTTGGACACCTTACATTGGTTGGGGAGGAGATTTAGTAGATTACACCATCTTCATGCGCGAAAACAATGGTTTGTGGGTGAATGTTTCTACACTAACTGGGACATCAACTCAATTGCAATTGACTCCTTTGAGTTCCTACTGTTTCGCCATTCGAGCCAATAAAGTAGATGGAACAGAAGTATTTTCAAACTTAGCTTGCTTTACACTTACTGGTCCAACACCACCAGCAACACATTATTTACGTGTGGCAACAGTTGATGCAAATGAAATTATTTTACGTCATGAAATAACAACTGGTAGTAACGTTGCATCCATTCGTTTTGAAAAATACAATATTCGCAATGGTTTATTTGAAGAATTGATTACCGTCGATGCCTCCTCTTCAACACTTACGGTTGTTGATCCTGATGTGGATGTAAATACGTTCAGTTACCGATATCGAGCAATTGTAATTGATAGTTGTGGGACAATTGGTGCCACTTCAAACGAGGCAAATACTGTTTTGCTTCAAGTTGCAACCGACCAAACACGATTAATCAATTATTTATCTTGGAGTGCTTATACTGAATTTGACGGATCCGTTCTAAACTATGCTGTTTATCGCGCAATTGATGGTAACTATGCTTCAAATCCAATCATAACACTTACTGCTGATCATCGTTTTTATGAAGATGATGTCAGTGATTTTGAAGAATACACTGGTTTGATTTGTTACAGAATTGTGGCAAATGAAGGTTCAAACAATCAATATGGTTTTACAGAACACAGTAGTTCAAATGATGTCTGTGCGGTCATTGAACCGTTGGTTTACATTCCAAATGCATTTACTCCAGATGGCGTTAATCCAGTCTTTAAACCGATTTTATCGTTCACGGATGTCAACCAATATGAATTGACGATTCTTGATCGATGGGGGCAACGGGTATTCAGCACCAAAGATGTCAATGAAGGTTGGGATGGATTACATCAATTGAATAATCAATTGGTACCGCTTGGAATGTATAATTATGTTGTGCGCATTCTGGATGGAAATGATCAAGAATTGCTGTATCGCGGTCATGTTAGTGTTTTGCATTAACGAACCATTTTCACGTTATTTTTCTATTTCGGAAAAGGAATTCATTTTATAATATAGGTATTAACCCGCAGGTATAACTCCAATAAACAGGGTGATTCAACCTCAAATTCTCATTGATTTTCAAGCACGTAAAATTGCGAATTTACGTGGATGTTTCCTTTGTGATTTCCACACGTAAATTCGCAATTTTACGTGCCTTTTTCAGTTCATCTTTCGATCCCGATAATTTCCGATTTAAGATTAAATCAAACTTATTTCATTTTCTAAGGTTACCTTTTATAGATACCTGACATATAGAATTGTAGTAATTGTTTTTTTTTCTTTATTCGGCATCTATCAGCACGTTTCTCCTTAACTTCCAACTGATGGGTGCCGTTTTTTTCTACAGAAGAATTAAATAGAATATTTTCTCCAAACACGAATTCTATCAATCCTTCTTTGCAACTTGATTCATTTCGTGTTAAAAGCTATCTTTCGACTATGAAAAGAATGCTTGTAGTTTTGATTGTATTGTTGAATACAACTTGGAGTACTGCACAATCGTTGCAAATCAGCCAATTATTTGATAGTGTTTATGTTGTTACGACTTACAATACCTTAGAAACAGGTCCATTCCCAGCCAATTGTATGTACGTTTTAACAACTGAAGGAGCCATTTTAATTGATTCACCTTGGGATACGACTCAAATTATTCCCTTGATCGATTCAATCCAAGTGTGGCATAACCAATCAGTTGTTTTTTGTCTAGCCACTCATTTTCACGATGACCGCACAGGTGGTTTTAACTTACTCAATGAATTAGGCATTCCAACGTATTCGACTACCTTGACCCAAACCTATTGTAAAGAACGTGGTGAAGGAATTGCTACGCATACGTTTTCAGCTGATACGACTTTTGAAATTGGAGGAGTTGAATTTGAAACGTATTTCCCTGGAGCAGGTCACGCGCCAGATAACATTGTAGTTTGGTTTCCATATTGGGGAATCTTATATGGTGGTTGTTTTGTGAAAAGTACCGAAAGTAAGAACCTTGGATTTACAGGAGATGCCGATATAGCTTCGTGGAAAGCAGCTATTCTCGCTGTAAAAAAACGGTATAAACAACCGAATTACATTATTCCAGGACACCAAGATTGGCTCTCCACCCGATCATTACAGCATACCCTAAAGTTGTTAGAAGAAAACAAGCCGTAATTCCTATTAACCAAAAAAGCCCGAATTTCTCCGAGCTTTTTGTTGCATTATATTCATTTGATTACTCACCAAAATTGATCAGTCCGTATTTTTCTTTTTTACCAATACGCAACACCATGAGCATTTCTTTGTTCACGTAATCTGTACAGAATAACTTAGGAATTGCAATTGCCTCAGCTTCATTTCGCCCAAAGAACGTTCTGCGTTGTGTTTCACCAGTAGCTAAATCGAGCTCAACACGCGCAACACAATTGGTTTTTTTGCGGTAGCTAGCTCCATATAACATTTTACCACTTTCTGCTTCGTCCAATACTTGACCAGACTCATCGTAGTTTTTCAAATTATCGTTGAATAAAATGACCATTTTACCATCTGCTACATATTGAGCTGTAGAACTTAAGTATCCACCATCATTGGTAGAAACTTGTGATTTTTGGATTTTTTTCAACCAAACAAACTCACCTGATTCGCTTACTTTATACAAGATTAAATCATTGTAATAATAATAATACGTAGTTGTTGTATTTCCTCTCGAATCACGCGTCGTAACAACATGAACATAATATTGCTCAATCATACCTACCATACTACCATCTTCCAAGGTCACATTGTCACGAATAATATAATTGTACAGCGAAGGTGTTCCTTTTCCTTTAGCTTCTCTTTTTTCTGACTTTTTCTTTGCACGATCAGACCAACCTTCGGTAATAAAGTCCTTTCCAAATTCATTGAATCCTTCATTGATGATTTCTTGTTTTTTGAAATCCAATTGAAAATAAAATACACCTTTCGCGCTAGTCGTACCTTCACCATACAACCCTGTAAATGTCATCAATCTGTTGTTGTCAGAAGAAAATGTCACATCCGAAATGTTTTTGTCACCCAAATCCAAATTCACTTCTTCAATTCCTTCAGGAGTCACATGCATTAATACAAATTTCTCCAAACTTGAATAATCTTTTACCCGTCCTTTCTCGTTGACATTGTAAACCTTTACTGCGATAAAATAATCACCTGTATTGGATAAATAACGATTCGAAACATCACTTTGACGTGCTTCATACTGCGATTCATATTCACCTTCAGAAACGGTTTCGAAGTTGGCATCGATCACCTTAAAACCAAAACGTTCATTCTCTGTTTTCGTTCCAGGAATAGAATATTCCACACAAAAGAATTGTTGGTTTTGAGATTGCAACACATTAAAATATCCGCCTTTATTCCAGCCTTTTGGAATGGAGTACTCCGCCAATTGCACTGCTTCTCCTTCTGGAAAACAATCCTTACCATAGGGTTGCATGAACAATTTGTTCATTCCGTCTTGTTTATCCGTTAAAAAAACAATGATTTTTGAATTAAACGAGACAACATCGTTAATATTAGCAGAACTTCCCTCAACTTTTGAAACAATTTTCTCTTGGTTTTGAATAACGAAATCTTCGTGACTACTAATATAAGGAGCGCCTAATAATGCTCCACCAGACCAACGAGTCGTGAAAAACGTTTTTCCTTCAATGGGTAAAATACGAGTAACTCGCCCACTCACTTTCAGTAGTTCACTCCAATCTATGTTTTGAGCGAAAAGTGAACCGCATGAAAGTAACACAGCGGCAAATAGCATTCTTTTGATAATCATGATTATTTTGGTTTTATGATTTGGATACGAAAGTAAATAATTCGTTTATCAATCAACTCAATAATGTTTGATCTAGTAACATTCAATTGCAAACAAAACCTACATCGATTTATAAAATTTTCTTCTTCCTTCATGAATACTATCTTTATAACATGTTTTCTGCCCCAATTCGAGTAATACATCGTGTCATTTTCTGGCTTCGTGGTTGGTTAACACCCAGACAATTCTTGTTATTATCGAGCGTATTTGTTGGTATTTCAGCAGCATTGGCTGTGATTTTATTAAAAACATTTGCCCATCAGATTTTTATTTTTGCATCTGAATTAGATCAGCGTCTTCACTTTAAATTCGTTAGTTTTATTTTACCTGTAATTGGGATCGTATTAACCGTATTTATTGTCCAGCGGGTACTCAAAGGCAACCTTGAGAAGGGAACATGGCGCATTATTTATGCGATTACAAAACGATCTAGCATTTTGCCACGTGTACAAATGTATGCGCAGATTATTACTAGTTCTATTACCGTTGGTTTTGGCGGATCAGCAGGATTAGAATCTCCCGTAACAATTACTGGGGCTGCATTTGGTTCTAATTATGCACGGACTTACAGGTTATCAACCAAAGAACGTACACTATTACTTGCATGTGGAGTTGCTGCTAGTATTGCTGCGGCATTTAATGCACCCATTGCTGGAGTATTATTTACAATGGAAGTTTTGCTCGCCGACATTGGTATTACAGCATTTATCCCTTTAATGCTTTCAGCTGCAACTGGAGCCTTGGTATCAGGAGTCATTCTTGATGAAAAAATCATTCTTTCGTTCAAGGGGCAACAGACATTTGATTCGGGGAATATTGGATTTTACATTCTATTGGGCATTTTTACAGGTTTTATAGCTGTCTACCATTCCAAGATGTTTGTCCGTATTGAACATTTTTTTGAACAACTGAAATGGAAAAAATACACCAAAGCAATCATCGGGGCGCTCTTCCTTTCCATTCTTATTCTGTGTTTCCCAGCCTTATTTGGTGAAGGATATGAAAGCATTCGAACACTTTCGTTCAAACATCCAGAAAAATTAATGGATGGCAGTTTCTTTCAATCGTTGGGTGAACACCAATGGGCATTACTCATTTTTGTTGGAATTACGCTTTTTCTAAAATCCATTGCTACAGCGATTACATTGGGAAGTGGTGGAAACGGTGGGAATTTTGCACCTTCTTTGTTCGTTGGTGGTTATACTGGCTTTGCATTTGCTTACGGATTAAATCTCACTGGACTTTTTGATAAACTTCCAGTAACCAATTTCACCATGGTTGGAATGGCTGGAATGCTTAGTGGTTTGTTTCATGCGCCACTTACAGGAATGTTTCTGATCGCTGAGATCACGGGAGGATATAGTTTAATGATTCCCCTAATGATCGTTTCATCGATTAGTTTTGCTATCTCCAAGCGTTTTGTTCCCAATTCTATGGATACCTACAAATTGGCAGAAGAAGGGCATCTCATGCGTGCTGATAAGGATAAACATGTACTTTCCACCATTAATCAATCGGATGTCTTAGAAGAAACGATTGTTGTGTTGCGGCCCACCGATACAATTCAAACCTTGTTCAAAACAATTCGCACAACCAAACAAGCGCTTTTTCCGATCGTCAATTCAAGGGGTAGTTTATTAGGTATGTTGTATTTAGACGATCTCCCTGATTTACTCCACATTCATTCAAGTAAACCTGAGACTTTACTTGAAACCATTATGGAACCCATTCTCTATTGTGCATTACCAGATGATTCGATGGAAAAGGTAATGGATTTATTTGATCGATCTGGGTTGAATTACTTACCAATGGTGCAACACAATCAGGTTTTAGGGTATTATTCCAAAACAAAAATGCTGGATGCTTACCGCAGAAAGATTATGGAAAATATTGTGGAATAATTTTCAGGAGCTGAAGCTTCACACCCAACTCCTGAAAAAATGAGTGTCAATTCAATAAAGAACCCAGGTTCAATCCACGATTCGTAATACTCATACGCAGTGTAAAACGAATGCGAGCAGTATAATTCATCGTTCCATAAGCATTATTCATATCTTCAGAAATGAGCAGTGGGAAATACAACCCAAGCACTTTTCCTAATCGCATTCCCAAACCTAAGTCGTAAGCAACAAGTGCTTTTTCACCACTTAATGCATTTGGAAAAACACCAAAATCTGCAAAAACTCCAAAAATCTTAGGAACATAAGGTAATTGTGCGAAGAAATTACCAGAAGCTACCCATTTAGAATTTGTACCATAATTACTCGTACTTCTAAATCCGCCCATGTTTTCCAATCGTTGTTGCGAAAGAAATCCTTGAGTTGTTGTTCTTCCGAAGTAATAATCTTCTGTGAACAAATCTTGACCACCATTTGCGCCACTCAGGTTCAAACAATAGTTATTCGTATTCGCAGTATTCGAAAAATCAAATAACCAATTGCTTCCTGCGTAACCGCGCAATTCAACCCAACGAGCATCTTTCTTGCGCATGTAACGGAAACGGTAAGTGGCTTCAATACTCGATCTGCCCATTTGATCGCCATTTACTGCATTGGAAATAAAATCAGATCGCAAACCAACATTTACCTGATGATCAGGGCGATTAAAATTGAAATCATATTTCACAAATGCACCTACTTGTTCAGTTTGAGATGGACCATACACATCTAATCGGTACATTGTTTGCACCAAAATCGTTTGACTAATCGGTGATGCTGCTTTTCGATTACCAATTTTAGCAAACCAGAATGGCGAAACAGTAACATAATATCCATCATTTCCACGGAATAAACTATCATCCGTTTGCTTGAATGAACGCACTGCAACCCCAAATTTGCTCAGCTTTAAACTCTTTTTCGGTAAAAATGAATACGAAAAATCAGCGATTCCAGAAACGCGTTTTCCTCCGAAAGAATACATTGGAATAACCAAATATTGAACCCGATTAAATGGAACCCCCATATTGTGAATGGCAACTCCAAGCATGAATTTATCGTTTTGATTTGCCGCAATCATGGGAGTCCAAAACACATTGGATTTCCCTTGTTCATTGTCTCCAATCAAGCCTTCTACTTGCAATTTTTCAACTTTTCCAAACAACCCAGCCTTTTTCCAATTGTTATTATCTCTGAAAACCTCTGGTGTTCGACCTGATGGATTGATTCGAACCTCATCAGCTTGAATTTTAAAATTAATTCCCGATTTACCATCTGCAGGTTCTACCCAAGCTGTTTCCATTAATTTGCCTTTCTGATAAGCTCCTACTTCAATTGGACCATTCACTTGTCCGACATTTTTCACTGTTACTAATGTTCCACTCTCATCAGATTTTACTTTTGTGAGTTTATAATCAATATGATTCGTTGTTTGAATTAAATCATCAAATAACCAACCTAAATCTTTTCCTGATTCTTTTTCAAGAATTGCTCGCATATCTTCTGGTTGTGGATGTTTGAATTTCCATGTTTCAAAGTAAACGTGCATACATTTGTCAAATAATTCATCACCTAAATACTGTTTTAAGTAATTGAATACCAATCCTGTTTTAGAATACATCACAGCTCCATAATTGATTCCAGTAAAATCAGCTGAATGCGTTTCTATGGGCTGATCTTCTCCAATTGAGGCAACGGCACGATACGTGAAATCAGCCATGTCGTAGTGATCTAGGTCATTGAAGTGAAAACGTCCATTCAAAACCATATCTGAAAGATTGGTGTTATTTGGATACTTGGTATATACATATCGCAATTCATTGAGCGTGTTCATTCCTTCATCCATCCAACCATGCACACGTTCATTGGAACCAAGAATTCCATAGAACCAATTGTGCCCAACTTCGTGAACAATAACAATTTCCAATTCCATGGCTGAACCGGCATTTCCAATAACAGTTACATTCGGGTATTCCATTCCCCCACCAGCGGAAATAGTTCCATCAACCGCCGTAACTTGGTTATACGGATAATCACCATTCCATTTTGAATAATAGAAGGTTCCATCATTAATGTACTCGATTGAATTTTTCCACAACCAAGCATTTCTAGGTGTGAACATTGCCCAAGAAGTTACTTTTCTTTTCGATTGTGGCAATTCAACTTCACCTTTTAAGACTAGGTAGCGTTTGTCAGCAAACCAAGCAAAATCATGGACTTTACTTTGCGTATAGCGAATTGTTTTCCACTCAGAAGAAGACGGAGGGAAAACTTGTTTCTCTTTCCCTTTTTCTTTGCGGTAACTTTCAATGTTAGCCGTTGTTTCTTTTGCACGTTGCGTTAAAAAATCGATTTCAGATTGCGTTTGAAGATCACCTGTTGCACCAACTACATAATTTTTCGGAAGTGTAATGGAAACATCGTAAGATCCATATTCTGAATAAAATTCACCTTGATTGAGGTAAGGAATTTGATTCCAGCCGTTCTTATCATAAACAGCCGGTTTTGGATACCACTGTGTAATTTGATACGATTGACCAACATGACCTAAACGGGAAATTTCACCAGAAGGAATTTTCACTTTAAAAGGCGTGGAAACCTTGATACTTCCTCCGCTCACCAGTGCTTTTGGTAAAATTAATTTCGCAATATCAGGGTTTTTAGCATCGTATTCCAATGTTGCTGCAACACCATCTACGGTAAAATTCAAGGAATCAATCGCTCCTTTAATGGAATCATTACCATAAGTCAAGTCTTGATCACCATCTCTGTATTGTTGTTTACCAAGTGCCGTTTCACCATTTCGGTAAGCATTGGGCCACAAATGAATATAGATAAATTCGAGTTGATCGGGTGAATGATTGATGTATTCAAATGACTCTTGACCGCGCAATAGATTGTGTTCATCATCTAGTTTAACGGAAATCGTGTAGTTCACTTCTTGCTGCCAATAGGATTGTGAAAAGACATTCGCTGTCAACATCAAGAATATCGAACAACTAAAAAAAAGGGTTGCGTGCTTCATAAAACAAAAATTGTACGATCCATTCTTACTAAAATAGTTTAGCGTAAACAGATCGTACAAAAATAGGGTTCCGAACGGATTATTAACCAACCTTTTTACGAATGGAGATTCGTGGATGTCAAATGCGTTCTGAAAGTGATGAAATTTCTATTGCTTGGAAATAGTAAACGATTTTACAAATCCTCCAAGTGATACTTTTACCAAGTAAGTTCCTGCTGCATAATTCACCATTGGAATGATCAACTCAGATTGATTTGGAGTAAGTGCTTGCAACAATTGTCCAGACAAAGAATAGACTTCCACACGATCCATCAATGATTCAGCTTTGATAGAAAAATTATCCTGAAATGGATTTGGATAAAGCACAATGTCATTTATACCTTCTTCATCAATAGATAAAGCAGTACAAGTATGATTGTAACCAGCCAATTGACTTGCAATAGCTGTTTGTCGTTCTGTAATGAACTGTTGCAATCCTTTGTAAGTCTGTCCACCCCATTGACCCTGTACCTGAATGTCCTGCACGATAGATTGATCAAATTCAGTTATGGTAAAAAACTTATTTGGATCTTCATCTAAGGCTGGACGAATCAATGCTGCCGTTGTGGTGATAAATGCATCTAAATTTCCATGCGTAAAATAATTATCCATCAAAATACACACGTGATCGAAAAAGGAATGGCGCAATTCTGCATTTTCTTGCATATTTTTCACCAACGGTTTCGCCTCCGTTTGACTGTAATCGATGATTAAGTCAACATTCGAAGTGGAAAACGATAAATTATAATCCCACGGAATCCATTCCATTAAATTGGTGGTTGAATCCTGATAAACAAAAAAATTACGGCCATGATCATAATAGGAATCCCAATTAAACAGAATTATATCAGCTGCAAGCACATCTAAGTAATTATCTACATTTAATACTGCTCGTATACTATCGTTAAATTGACTTGGAGAAGCGTTTACATTCTTAACAAACCGGGTAAAACCAGACCAATTATTTTCCGTTTTATTCGTCTGCAATTCAAATTCGTCGGTATAGTTATTAAAATCAGCTCCTTGATAATCGAGATTTGTATTATTGGCACATTTGAATAAATTGCCATTGTTATTCGTAAACCAATTTTTTAATGCGCGTTTATCCACTTCCTCTACCATGACATACAATCCCCAATAGGTTCCATTGAGGTACAATTTTGTATAGGCAGTTCTCGGCGCATTGATTCCTGCATCGCGCATAAATTTATACGCCAATACATCCCGCATGATAGCTGGATCTTCAAAACCGTTTGATAAATTTATTTTCTTCAAACCATCGTATTTCTTTGAATCATTGTACTCAGACATACTAATTTTAAACGGTTTTTTCAATGCTTCTCCAGAACCCCAATTGGAGTAGAATCCTTTTTGTTTAAATCCAATTGAATCTTCTTCAACTCCATCAATTGTGACTCCAGCCATCATGTATTTCACATCTCCACCGTTATTAAAAGCGTCGTTGTAATACAATGTTAGGGAATCCCAAAAACTGGTTTGTTGAAAAGTGATGTCTATGCGGTGAACGAATGAATTGTCATACAAAGACGTTCCATTTGATTGAGCATTTATTGTTGAAATACCTCCAACAACAGCTAGTGCGAAAAATAGAACCTTCATCTTAATACAATTCTGTTGTTATTACTCGATTCTCAATGGTTACTACTACATAGACAACGCTCTTTTCGCCTTCAGACATAGTGGTTTTCCAATTCGGCATTTTCACAAATACTTGAGCCAATTGAGTATCCAATTCTGGTGAAATGCTCCCGAAAAATTTAGAAGCTTCTGTAACGCGTCCAGTGTGATCAATGATCAAACGAAATGCTGCACGTTTAAATGCAGGTAATTCTTGCGGAAGCAATTCTTGTGCGGCGAGGTAATCTGAAACAGCATTTTTTGACGTTCCAAAAGTTGCTTTATCACTTGTGTGAACCGTTTTATTAACTGAATTAGAATCATTTTGCGATATACAATTTCCAGCTATCAAAAAACTGGTTAAAATTACAATGGAGAGTTGTCTAATCATCTTGCTCTTTTTAATTACTACTACACCTAAAATATTCCGCTAAAAACAAAAAGTTGCCTTGACCAACTACTCATGGATACAGAAATAACGTGTTTCATACTCAAAAGGATAACTCTATTGATTGAAAGGTAGGAATGCTTGACTCACATTAAGTCAATGTCAACTACGTGTTAAGAAATTGCTTGTCGCTGATTTTGCACTACTTTTATACCGTGCAACAATTTTTAATCATACAAACCGCCTTTTTAGGTGATGTGATTCTAGCAACTCCAGTTATTTCTGAGTTGAAACGTCTTTATCCAGAAGCATTGATAGATGTTGTTGTTCGTAAAGGAAATGAATCAATCTTAGAAAACCATCCGAGTATTCGCACGGTATTTACTTTTAACAAAAAGGAAGGAAAACTGGGTGAATTGAAACGTTTGACACGCATTTTTCGCTCAAAACACTACGACGAAGTGATCAACTTGCATCGATTTGGAAGTTCAGGTATTTTAACTTGGCTCTCTGGCGGAAAAAAGAAAATTGGTTTTGATAAGAATCCTTTTTCATTTTGTTATACCATCAAAGTAAAACACGAAATCGGAACGGGGATTCATGAAGTAGAACGCAATTTACAATTGATTAAACAGCATGGCGCTGCATCTTTGGTGAGACCCCAAGTTTATCCAGGTGAAAGAGAAGAGAAAGCTGTTGCCTCATTACTCTCCCCTATTTATTTTTGTCTAGCACCAGCATCTGTCTGGTTTACAAAACAATTACCTGAAAAAAAATGGGTTGAATTGGCAAAAAAGAAATCGGCTGAAGGAACCATTTATCTTGTGGGGGGTCCAGACGATTTTGCTTTGTGTGAGCGCATTCGTATAGCAGCCAATCTTCCTGAGTCAGCCAATCTTGCGGGGAAATTGTCCTTATTGGCTTCTTGTGCCTTATTTTCAAAATCCGCCCGTTGTTATGTCAATGATTCAGGACCTCTGCACATGGCTTCAGCTGTGAATGCACCAACGACTGCTTTTTTCTGCGCAACCGTTCCGCGTTTTGGTTTTGGTCCACTTTCCGATGATTCTGAAGTGCGGGAAACAACTGAAATTCTTTCTTGTCGACCATGTGGATTACATGGAGGAAAAACGTGTCCAAAAGGGCATTTTAAATGTGGTGAGATAACGATTTAAACGCATCGATTTTATTGTTATTCTGCTTTTGAATTACATATTCCATACAATATTCCTTAATTTTATGCATTGTTCTCAATCCTTTTCAAGCAATGAAAAACACCGTCTTTTTGTCCATCACTTTTTCTGTCATCATCAACTTGGCTTTTAGTCAAGACAACCTCATGTATTTAGAAGGTGAAGCGCAAGGAACGACCTATCACATTACGTATGTCGATGATCAACAACGCAATTTTCACGCTGAAATAACACAAATACTTGCTGATTTCGATCAATCGGTTTCAACTTATCAGCCCAATTCACTCATTTCACGAATCAATAAAAACGATACAACAGTTGAGGTGGACGCTTATTTCACGGCTTGTTTTATTAAAGCAAAGGAAATTTGGAAAAACACCAATGGCGCTTTCGATCCAACTGTTTATCCATTGGTAAATGCATGGGGATTTGGACCTGGCAAAAAACAACACATTGAACAACAGTTAATCGACAGTATCTTAACCTTTGTAGGATTTGAAAAAATCGAATTGTTGGGCAACAAAATTGTAAAAACAGATCCGCGTGTTGCATTGGATTTTAACGCATTTGCACAAGGTTATTCGGTTGATGTGATTTCCGCATTTCTGAGTAGCCAACAAATCAGCTCTTACATCGTTGAAATTGGTGGAGAAGTCTATGCGAAAGGAACGCAACCTTCCGGAGAAAATTGGATTGTTGGAATTGAACAACCAATAGACAATAAGGTGGATAGCAATCCGCTTATTATCGGAGCCATATTAGAAAACAAAGCCATTGCAACTTCAGGGAATTACCGCCGATTCATTGTGGAAAATGGTGTGAAATATGCGCACCACATTGATCCTAAAACGGGCTATCCAACAAAAAACAATCTTCTGAGCGCATCGGTATTTTCAAGTAGCTGTATTGCTTCTGATGCCAACGCAACTGGAATTTTAGTAATGGGATTAGAAGAAGCTAAACGCTTTTTAACACTGCGCCCTGAACTACAAGTCTATTTGATCTATTCAGATGAAAGTGGTGCTTATCAAGTTTATCAAACACCAGGATTGGCGACAATATTAATTGATGTTGAATAAAAAAACCTTCCACAAACGTAGAAGGTTTATCAATGAGTTCAAATGTGATTATTGATTTAAAACAACCATGTGTTTTGAAGTTCGTGTTCCATCCGTTACATAAACGAAATATACGCCATTTGTACACGTTGAAAGATCTAAATTCTTCGTTTGCATTGCAGCATCCAATGATTCAGTGACAACAGCAACTCCTAAGACATTGTAAACAGTAACACTTTTTGCAAGTTTATAATCTACGTTGAAGATCCCGTCTGTACTAGGGTTTGGATATACTTTCACGTCTGTTAATTCAACTGCGTTTTCATCTACTGATGCTGCCGATGGAATCCATTGCAATGAAATACCTGTGAAATTGGCATCGTCTGCTGGAGTTTGAATATCTGAATTCGGGCCTTTTGTAAACGTAAATGAACGTGTAGCTGTACCTGATGAACCATGATTCCAAGTTGATTGAATCGTAACTTGATACGTTCCATCAGTTACATAACTGCTTCCAGTATCCGTTCCATCCCATGTAATTGTTTTTTGGGTGAAATTAGACAAGGTAGCACCTGTTGTAGCACTCACCACATTACAGCTCGCTGATAAACAATTCGATGCTGATCCACCAGAATTTGCTGCCCACGTTGGTAAATGGTCGTTTGTATTACCACCAGCATAACGTAGTTTTGTTTTCACAAAACCACCTCCACCAGTTTGAATCCAAACAGCAAGTACATTCTTTGTACCTGAATAACCATTATGTGATGTCGGAGTATACGTGAATGTTAATGTACCTCCTGATTGAGAAAATGCCATAGCAGATGCAGTCAAACAAAAAGCAATCAGTGAAAATTTGAAGAGTATTTTTTTCATGATTTAATTTTTAGCGAATCAAAGATACATGATTTATGTATTGAAATGGTTGAACACGAGCAATTCTACTTCTGAATAGCGTTATTTAGTTTGAGTCTAAATCATTCAGGAATGTTCACTTGTTTGCTTTACACTTTTTCCAAAGCGTATGATAAACAACTGCACTTGAGAACTCTAAGTAATGCTGATAATCTAAACACGATTCATCTAGTTGATTTAAAACAAAATACACTTCGGCGCGTCTTAAATAATCTTCTGGATTAGGTGAATTTGTGTTCAACAATAGATTCAAATTATCCAAAGCTAAACGCCACAATTTCTTGTGCATATATACTTGTGCACGCATCCGAATTGCATCTTGTTGTTTTGGATGAACTGCTAAAATTTCCTCAATTACTTGTAAGGCTATTTCATCTTGATCGACGAACATACAAGCAGCTGAAAAATGACATAATTGTTCTTCAGAAGCGTTTTCCGCTTTCAATGCAATTTTTCGTTCTAAAACAACTTGTTTATATGCATCAATTGTATGTTTCTGGAATGAAATCGTTGGATAATTTTGAAACTGGTAAATTCCAATTTCACAGGCGTGTTCGATTGCTTGAAAAGCGGTTTTAAAATCTCGCCTTTTAGCCAATAAATCACTTTCAAGTAAATAAGAAAGGGCTAAATCGGGTGCGTATTTCTTACTCCATTCAAGGTCTTTTAAGGCTCCTTTTTTATCTCCAAGTACAATCAAAGTCCAAGCGCGATAAGCATAGGCCAATTCATGCTCAGGATTTATTTTAATTGCAATTGAATAATCATCTAAAGCAGCTTTCCATTTGCCATACGTTGCAAATGCTCTTCCCCTGAAAAAATGTGCATCGGCGTTGTCGTATTCCAACTCAATAACCTTCGAATAATCTGCAATTGCGCCTAACGAATCACCGATTTTCTCTTTCGCTATTCCGCGCAAAAAATACGAGTCAATGCTCAATGAATCAACTCCAATCTGCAAGGAATAATCTGAAATTGCTCCATCAAAATCGTTCATTAACTCCTTGGTGAAACCACGGTCAAAATAGGCAATCACATCAGCAGAATCTAATTCTATAACCCATGAAAAATACTCAATCGCTTCTGCGTATTGCTTTGTTTGAACATAATTCACTGCACATTGGGTATATTCTTCTTTTAAGGATTGTGCACCCAATGATATGATTTGAAAAACGCTGAAAAACGCAATGAGTCGACTTCGATTTCTCTTAATTAGATCCATAGCGTGTAAAGATACGAATCAACGATTACTGATTGATTGACTTGCCATTATTCTACAAATCAAAATTGGTTAGGCATCTTTCTTTCGTTTCTTAATTTTACCTGCATCCAAAAAGAACAATGCTTTTACGGAAAAACTATTCAATTGTGGTTGATCAAACAAGTCTTTAAACGTATTAAAATAGCTCAAATCAAGGGCGTTTTTTGATGCATAAATATTGTATTTCCAAACGAAAAGAATTTCACTTCCAGGATAAATTACCCAACGGAAATTCATGTCAATCGTGAATGCATTGTAACTGGTATTGTGCATATTGGTTCCATCTGCGGCTAATCCAGTATACGTTGAATGACTTGTCCAACCATCACTTTCCAAGGTGCGAAACTCTTTATAGGCGACTTCTTGCCAGTAATGATTCAAACGAAGAACGAGCCCCATTCGATTAGTAAATGTGTAATCGGCTGAAATCGAATTATTAATAATCCAACGATTGCGAATTCCCAAAATAATATCATTCGAATAGTTCGTGTCTGTTACGCCAATTACAAAGCCATAATTATTGGTGTAACGACTCAGATCGGTGCTGAGCACCACGAACAATTTATTCGAAAACCGAATGCGCGGGCTAATCGACATATCGAGGTTATTCATTCCATTTGAACTTGCATATAACCGTTCCGAGATACTAAAATCAAATGCGTATTTTTTTGAATAATCGCTGGAATAAAATCCACCCAATGAAGCTGAAAAAGGAAAGTTTACTGGTTTTCCAAAGGATCTGGATTCAAACTGATCTATTTCTCCTAAGGGAAAGACATCCCATTCTATTCCTGTTGTAAGAAAACTCCGAAATGTTCCAATAGCATTTCCACTCAAATTCCAGTATGAAAATTTGGCAGGATTGTAGAGGTAAATTACATCACTTCCGGCACTAATTGAGCGTCGTAAAAAACGTCCTTTGGGTTGAAACTCCGTCCATTTTACATAAGCTGAAGTTCCCCTCGTATTGTTACGTGGCAAATATCCTAGATCGTTACAATCAAATGAATCGCTCATCTCATAGTACTCTAAGTTGTAATACAATTGACCCGAAATTTTCTTAAAACTTGTGTAAAAATTGTGTCCAAAACTGGTTGATTTAGGATTTTGAATCAAAGAAGTTCGACCCATCAAAAACAAGGAGTATTTTCTTTTTTTCGTCAACAAGGTAGTTTCAAAATTACTGGCATTTGCAAATTGCTTCAATTCCGGTCTATAAACATTGGTGTTTAAAATGGAGAAATTGCCGTTATTTCGAAGATTCTGTGATAGAACCAAAATATTATAGTTGGTTAACGGGTGGGCTAAAATTTCACGCTTATTTCCTAAAGAATCTGTATAAGTAATGTAAGACCGTTTTTCCACTGCATTAAAAACACCCAATCCCATCCCTTTCTTAGTTCGCCCAGAAATTTTAGATGCATTCACCAACTGAGCTTGAGCAGCTGCAGAAGTGACCGTGTTACCAGTTGATTGCAGGGAATCAACTAATTGACTACCAAACAATGTTGGACCACCAATACGACGTGTGTAGAATAGATCACCAATACCAAATAAATCCATTCCTTCTAAGAAAAACGGGCGGTTTTCATTGTAACGAATCTCAAAAGGTGATAAATTCAGCACCAAACGATCGGAAGCAGTTTGGCCAAAATCGGGAACAATCGTCGCATCTAGTGTAAATGCTTCGGTTAAGCCATATTTCATATCCATTCCAAACCGTTGCCGGAATCGCCAATCTTGATTTCCTGATTGCTCATTGTAGAAATTCTCAACATAAGCAGTTGTATAGGGCGAAAACGATAAACGTAAAGGTGAACGCAAATTAGTGAGTTCATTGACTATTCCTGATTGGGTTATTTCACCAAATTTTGTTGGATCTACTGGAGACCAATAGGACATTTCCCGCCTTCTTCTTACTTGGCGTTTGAAATTGATTTTCCATGTTTGAATGGATTGATTCGGAAATCTCAATTGCGACAACGGAATACGTATTTCAATAGTCCAACCTGTTGCAGTTCGCACCACTCTACTTTTCCAAACGGCATTCCAGGTATAATCTTCGTCATCTTGACTAAGGATTGCATCCAATTCTACACCTGCTGCAGTTACAAAAAAACCAAAACCATTTTGTCCTGCTCCATAAGGATCAATTAAAATTCCAAACCAATCTGCATTTCCAAAATCATCGCGTTGTGATAGTGTGGCCAACACACTATCAGGTGCAACATCATGTAATTGAACACCGAAATAAACAGCTTGATCATCGCAAGCCATTTGAACGGTCGTTTTACAATTGGCATTGGCGCCAGGCGTTGGGTAATTGATAATGAAAGAATCCGCAACTGGAGCTGATTGCCAAAAAGCTTCGTTCAATTCACCATCTAATTCAAGCGTTTCTGCTATCCGATGAACATTGAGCGTTTTTTGGCTATATGCAAAATGGATTCCACCTAAATGGAAAATAAGAGGCAGTAATATAATTCGCACTAATTTCACTTCGTAAAATTCGTTATTTTTGAGCTATCTAGTAACAACAATCCAATGAATCGGTATTTTTTACAACAATTGACAACTCTTTTTGTTGGTCTACTATTATTCACACTTCATAGTTGTGGTCTGAAATATGTCGCACCACCAACCAATGAAGATTTAGAAAACACAAGAAGAACTGCCATTGAAGAATCCTATTCCCAAACTTTTATTTCAAGAAACAAGCAATATAAACCTCTGACTTATGGAGAATTAATTGTCGTGAAACCGAATTCTTATCGCAGACTTGATTCGCTCTATACTCGGAAATATGCTTTAGCACAAATTGGTAGTTCAGATGAAGAATTGGAACAACGCATTGAGGTTCAAAAGATGAATGTCTTAAATGATACGAATCCAATCATTTATGTAGAAAATCATTGGTATGAGTTGCAAAACGATTCAACAAGTGAATTCGTCATTGACGAAATAAGATTAACGAAAGAAAACAAGATCATTTCAGTAGAACAGCTGAATTATTTTGAAGTGACGAAAGAATGGCGCGTTTGGGCACGCAAGTATATGATTGAAGACTATTTTGTTTCTTTTTACGCTGCTGCTTCTGACCAAGAAATTGACTTTTATACAGCATATAAAGAAATGGCATCCACGATGGAAGGTCGCGAAAAACAATTTTTCATAGATCACACATTGAAAATCATGCAGCTAGCAAATAAAAACACAACGCTTTCGGCTGAAATATTACTCAAAAAACTGACGGAACAAGCTCTATCAACAGCTAATCCCGGGATCAATTTATCAGGATTCACTTATACCGTAGAACGAATCATGCAAGTTCAGGACGGATTAGATGATTTTCTCTATTATAAAGTAAGTGTGCTTTCAGCAACAATGGAAGTACCATTAGTATTCAAGTACGATTATTATTTAAGAGTTGTTCAATAAACTAGTTGAAAAGGTTTAGTCGCTCGTTCAGGATTAGCGTATTGCTGTAAACGTGTTGTCATTAAAGACGGTTGTTCAAGCATATCAGGGATCCCACCTGTTCGGTAAAACAATTTTCCTTTGGCGTGTTTGATTTCCACCCCTTCATATTTCTTTGAAAAAGCCCATTCTTCTGAATTCACTTTCAGCCATGTTTGAGCGTGATACAAACGGACAATGTGCAATTGACTACCTGTAAATTTCGCATAAGCCTCCAATTCACGCGGTACTTTCCAGCTACCATTCCATTTTCGATCGTAAACACCATAGACCTCGTTTTTAATTTTTACAGCAGCTACAAATTGATTGCTGTTGAAGATTACAAACTCACGTGACTCCAATACATGAAAGCGTTCATAAGACCAAAATGAAATCAATAAACCAGTTGCAAGGGTGAGCCAAATGCGTTTAAACGGTCGTTTATGCACATAAATAATCCAGCCAAAAACCAAAACATAGGCGGAAATGACTTCCCAACCTGCGAGTTGAAAACCACCAGAAACAGCACCTGATAAGGAATCAACCCAATTGACCCAATAAACCAATCCAAAGATGGAAAAGGCAAAAACCAGGGCAACCAATTTCACAAGGTATGGAATCCAAACAGTAAATAAGAATACCATTCCCAGCATCAAGACTGCAAATCCAAAGACCATAACACCGAGATTGGCAAGCGCGAAGTAGTTGGGGAATTGATGAAAGTGATACAAAATCAAAGGCGTAGTAACAATCGTAGCCGCAAAACCGACAGCCGTTCCTTCCCACCCTTTTCGAACCCATTTATTGGAAGGAATCCAAGCATCTATAATTGGTTTATAGAGAAGGAAAATGCCAAACATTGCCGCATAAGACAATTGAAATCCAAGATCAAACAGCATCCACGGATCAAAACAAAGCAAACCGATAGCGGAAAAACCTAAGACATTCAAAGGGTGATGCTGCCTACGAAAAACCTGCGATCCAGAAAGAATCGTAAACATTACGACAGCTCGCATAACTGCAGGTGAAGCACCTGTAATTCCACCATAAACCCAAATCAACACAATTGCTAGTATGATTCCTTGTCGTTTGGAAATCCACCTTGAGAACAAACCAATAATTCTCTGAAAAAGAAGTAAAATCAATCCAATGTGAAGTCCAGAAACGGCAAGAACATGCATGGAACCAGTGGTTGAAAAAGCATTCATTGTTTCCTGATCCAAATCAGATTTATCACCTAAAATCAATGCTTTAGAAATCCCAAGAAACGTTCCGCTAAGTTCCTTCTCCATTTGTTCGGCAAGAAAATCACGCCAAGAAGTGAGCAAACTGTTCATCGAAGTTCGTTTTCCCGTTTTTTGAATGACTTCAGATTGGCTAAAGAGAATTCCTGATACTTTTCGTGATTGATAAAACGCAACTGATTTAAATTCACCAGGGTTATTTAAATCACTAATTGAAAGTAATTTACCGCCAACAATAATTAGATCACCGCAAGAAAAAGTACGTAAATCATCTTGGGCAAAAACAATGATTTTCCCGCTACACGATGCAGAAGAATCAGCCTGAATGATTGAATTCGTTTCTACAACAAGTTGTTGCTTACCACCAATTCCTTTTTTTACTTCCACAATTTCACCAGAAAGCACCACTTCAGTATTCAATTTAGTATGAATCGTATCCTTGAAAAAGCGAAAATCATTCACACTAAATAAAACTGAACCAAACGCGAACCAAAGAAAATGGAAACAAATCAGTCTACCCCAAATTGGGGGAATTATTGAATGGCGCTTTCCAAACGTAAAAAAAGCAAGTATACTAGCCAATAAAACGAAAAAAAGAGTGTTGAAAACAGTCCAATTTAGGGAATAACAACTGACTAATCCAATTAGGAATGGAAACAGAGCGTGAAGTAGCGGAAACTTTCTTAAATCCAACATATTGATTGAAAGCCGCAAAATACTAAATAGTTTATTTCGAATGATTCCAAAACAAATATTCTTTGTTTCTTTACCGCAAAATCTATACTGAAAACAATGTCAACTAAGATTCATTTTTCCATTCCTATCGTCGCGGCTGTACTTTTTTTGTCAGCATGTTCGGGCGGTGAAAAGCAAGTTACAGATCAACAAAAGGTAGTCGTTGATCAAGAAAACGGTACTGTATCTGATGATCAGGATTTTGTGTTGCCTCAACCAATTTCATTAGCTTCCGCCTTCAAAAACGCTGGTTTAAGCTATGCAGCAGGGAAAACAAACCCAGCTTCGAATAAGGATAAGTACGCTAAAAAAATTGATCAATTACTGAATTTAGGTGTTTATTCTACAGACCTTGCTTATTGTGCCATCAACAATAAAACCCAAGAAGCACGTGAATACTTATCTGCCATCCAAAGTTTAGGCTCTAAAGTTGGATTAGAGAGTGTTTTTGCTGACAAATCATTGATTGAAAAATTTGATAAAAATTTGAGCAACCAAAGTGCATTGGAGGATTTGATCTATGAAATTCAAGATAAATCGGATGCTTACATGCAAGACAATGACTTACGTTACCTAGCTGCCGTTGAATTTGCTGGAGCTTGGGCTGAAGGAATGTATCTTGGGATTGATGATACGCGTAAAAAAGAATCAACTATGAGTACTGCGATTGTCGATCAAATGACATTACTCCGCAATACAATTAAAGGATTAGAAAGCCATCCAACCAAAGATGTTCGTTTAAAAGAAGTAATTGCTCTTTTTCAAGGCGTTTTGAATACCTACGAAGGATTTCTTACAGTAAAAAATGCAGCGAAAAATGTAAATTTCAAAGCACCTCAACTTACTGCTGAAGAATTCGATAAATTGGCTGTTAAAATTGTTTCACTTCGCAACGGAATTGTTTCCCCAGCTCAAAAATAAAAGATTATGAAATTCATGAAAAACATAAGTTTTCTGCTAATTGGAATGGTTTCACTAATGAGTGTTACTGCTCTGCAAGGTGATGGTGCTTTCGATGCACAAGTCAATACATTGAAGCAAGAATGCAAAGATTTGATCAAAACAACGCGTTATGAAGGTTCAAAAGTTACTTATTACAATGTAAGCGGTACAAAACAAACGAAATCGATTGAATTGTTCATGTTCTTACCAAATGAGTACCAATTTGCAATCGGCACAAAAAAATGTTCGGTTCCTTTAACTATTCGTTTATATGATGCAGCTGCAGATGTAGAAGAACGTACAATGATTAAAGAGTTCAAAAATGTACAAGGCAAAAACTTTACTTTTTCAACGAAAGAATTGAATGTTATTTACCGCAAAAAAGTTCCAGAAGTAGAGCGTTTAAAAAACCTTCACATTGAATATTCACTTGGAACAGGAAAAACGGCGAAAGAAGCAATCGTTTTAGTAATGGGTCATAAGGCATAATTTACTTATTCTTCACGTGAAAGTCCAATAAAATGGCTAGTTTTGCACTAAATTTTAGAATACGATGATACAAGTAACTCTTCCAGACGGATCAGTTAGACAATACAACGCAGGAGCAACAGCATTGGATGTTGCTCTTAGCATTTCAGAGGGTTTGGCTCGTAATGTATTGGCAGCCAAAGTAAACAACGAAGTAATCGATGCAACTCGTCCATTGACGGAAGATTGCTCGCTTCAGTTATTGACATGGAATGATGCCGAAGGGAAATCGACCATGTGGCATTCATCTGCACACTTAATGGCAGAAGCATTGGAATTTCATTATCCTGGAATTAAGTTGGCTATCGGGCCACCCGTAACCAATGGATACTACTATGATGTAGATTTCATGGATTACTCCATCAAAGAGGAAGATCTAGTGAAAGTTGAGGAAAAGATGCGTGAATTGGCGAAGCAAAAAAACGCCTTTGTTCGCAAAGAAGTTTCAAAAGCCGACGCACTTGCTTATTTCACGGAAAAAGAAGATCCGTATAAATTGGAATTGATCCAAGATTTACCAGATGGATCCATTACTTTTTACACACAAGGTAATTTTACCGATTTGTGCCGCGGACCGCATATTCCAGATACAGGGTTTATAAAAGCAATTAAATTAACTTCTATTGCTGGTGCATACTGGCGTGGAGATGAAAAAAACAAACAGTTAACACGTATCTACGGAATTACATTCCCAAAAGCTGCTGAATTAACTGAATACCTAGAAAAAGTTGAGGAAGCAAAACGCCGAGATCACCGTAAACTAGGAAAAGAAATGGAATTGTTCACCTTCTCCCAAAAAGTGGGTCAAGGTTTGCCGATGTGGTTACCTAAAGGTGCTGCATTGCGTGAGCGTTTAGAAAATTTCCTCAAGAAAAGACAACGCAGAGACGGCTACGATCAAGTGATCACGCCACACATTGGAAATAAGGAATTGTACATCACATCTGGTCACTATGAAAAATATGGGGCAGATTCCTTTCAAGCTATAAAAACGCCTGATCCGAATGAAGAGTTTTTGTTGAAACCGATGAATTGCCCTCATCACTGTGAGATTTTTAAATCAAAACCCCGCTCATACAAAGACCTTCCTGCACGTTTTGCTGAGTTTGGTACTGTTTACCGTTATGAGCAAAGTGGTGAGCTCCATGGTTTAACACGTGTACGTGGATTTACGCAAGATGATGCGCATATTTTCTGTACTGAAGACCAAGTGAAAGAAGAATTCAAAAAAGTTATTGACCTTGTTATTTACATTTTCAAGGCCTTGGATTTCAAGAATTTCAAAGCACAAATTTCGTTACGCGATCCGAATAATCCAACTAAATACATTGGTACGGATGAAAATTGGGAGAAAGCTGAAAATGCGATCATTGAAGCCGCAGCAGAGAAAAATCTTTCTACGTTTATTGAATATGGCGAAGCAGCATTCTACGGACCAAAATTGGACTTTATGGTTCAAGATGCGTTAGGACGTGAATGGCAATTGGGGACCATACAAGTAGATTATAACTTACCTGAGCGTTTCGAATTGGAATATACTGGAAGCGATAACCAAAAACATCGACCAGTAATGATTCACCGTGCGCCATTTGGTTCAATGGAACGTTTCGTTGCGGTTTTATTGGAACATTGTGCTGGAGATTTCCCTTTATGGTTAACTACAGATCAAGTTACAATACTTCCAATTAGTGACAAATACAACGACTATGCGCAAAATGTTTCAGAATTGCTAAATAATTCCGATATTCGCGCCTTCGTTGACGATCGCAATGAAAAGATAGGCAAGAAAATACGTGAAGCAGAATTGAAAAAAATTCCTTTCATGCTAGTTGTTGGTGAGCAAGAAGCAAACAACAATCAAGTCTCGGTGAGGCAGCGTGGTGAAGGTGATAGAGGCTCTATGAGCATTACGGATTTCGAGCAAATCATACGACAAGCGATTGAAAATGAATTGTCGACAAATGTTTAAATACTGAATGAGAAAAGACAACAGAAGACCTTTTGTAAGAAAAGAAGACAACGAACAGCATAAAATCAACGGAAAAATTACTTCCCGTGAGATTCGTTTGGTTGTTGAAGGTGAGGAACCACAAGTTATGTCAACGTTTGATGCCATTAAATTAGCAGAAGAACAAGATATGGATTTGGTTGAGATTTCACCAAATGCTGTGCCTCCGGTGTGTAAGATTATGGATTACCGTAAATTCTTATACAACCAAAAACGGAAGCAAAAAGAATTGAAAGCGAAGCAGAGTAAAGTTATTTTAAAGGAAATCCGTTTTGGTCCCAACACAGACGATCACGATTTTCAATTTAAATTGGCACATGCTCGTAAATTCCTTGAAGAAGGAAGTAAGGTGAAAGCGTATGTTTTCTTCCGAGGTAGAACAATTGTATTTAAAGACAGAGGTGAAATTTTGTTATTGAAATTTGTTCAGGAACTTTCTGACTTAGGAGCTTTGGAACAAATGCCGAAATTGGAAGGGAAACGAATGATCGTAATGATCAACCCGAAAAAGAATAAATAGACTGAATTATAAATTATGAATTGCCCAATTATTAAGGCGAAAAAAACTTAATAATTCAATTCATTGATAATTTATAATTAAACGATGCTGATAGAGTGTTCACTTTTTAACTTAAAGAGAAATGCCAAAAATGAAGACAAAATCCAGTGCGAAGAAACGCTTCACAATCACTGGTTCTGGTAAAATCAAAAGAAAACACGCTTTTAAAAGCCACATTCTTACGAAAAAAACTAAGAAACAAAAACGTAATTTGACTCACGCAGGTTTGGTTCACCAATCTGATTTGTCAAACATCAAATTGCAATTGTGCATGAAATAATCCTATTGTAGTCCGCCATCGGTGGATCACTTCAGGATTAAATCGGTAATGTTTAACCCAATACTAAGTACAAAGCCTTCTGATCGCATGTCGCTTTAGCGATGGCGCAAACAGTGAAGCACTTACTATTAAAAAACTCAAAATTATGCCAAGATCGGTCAATCACGTTGCTTCTAGAGCTCGCAGAAAGAACTTTATGAAGCTTGCCAAAGGATACTTTGGTCGCAGAAAAAATGTTTGGACAGTAGCAAAAAATGCTATTGAAAAAGGATTAAATTACGCTTACGAAGGTCGTAAGCAAAAGAAAAGAAACTTCCGTTCATTGTGGATTACGCGTATTAACGCTGGTGCACGTATGCACGGAATGAGCTATTCTCAATTCATGGGAGCAGTGAACAAAAGCGGTATCGAATTGAACCGTAAAGTTCTTGCTGACTTAGCAATGAACCACCCTGAGGCGTTCAAAGCAGTAGTAGACTCATTGAAAAAATAAAAAAGATTATACATACTATCAGCTAAGCGCTCCATCAATTTTGATGGGGCGTTTTTTATTCCACCAATTTTATAGAACATTTAAAAATGAGTGATTTAGCCATCCAATAATTGATCGTTATTCGATTACCTTGAATCGACAAAATCGATTATCATTGTAGTGAACCAAATAAAATTATAGGATTATGAAAAAACTCTTTACTTCTCTAGCTATCTGCCTATCTGCAGGTGTATCAATGGCACAAATTGGAGCCGTTGCCCCGGATTTTACCGTTACCGACATTAATGGTGGAACGCATAGTTTATATAGCACTTTAAATAGTGGAAAACTTGTACTAATAGATGTTTCAGCAACTTGGTGTGGACCATGTTGGGGATTTCATACAGCGAACTATTTAGAAGATATTTATGCAGAATATGGTCCTGCTGGAACTAATCAAGTTGAAATATTGTTTTACGAAGGTGATGCTGCAACTGACGCTTCTGACTTAAATGGCACAGATGGAGCTTCTCAAGGTGACTGGATTACTGGTACTCCATACCCCATCATTAATGAAACACCATTGCAATTGTCGTTAAGCATTTATGCACCACTTGGTTATCCAACGATCAATGTAATTTGTCCTTCTGACAAAAAAATCAAAGAAGATTTATGGGATGTTCATGCAGGTGGCGGAACTACAGCCGCTAAATTGCAAACAATGAAAGATCACATTGACAATTACCTTGCAACATGTATGGGTGCAGCTGGTGTTGAAGAAAACACTTTATTGGAAGCGAGCGTAGCACCAAATCCAACAAATGCAACTACAACTATTCGTTTTTCTGCAACAACAGCTGAAACAGCTACAGTAAACTTGTACAGTGTTTCTGGTCAATTGATTTCTTCTACAACGCACCAAGTTGTTAGCGGATCAAATGCAGTTGAATTGGATTTGACATCTTTAGAAGCTGGTACATACTTCGTGAAAATTAACAGCTCTGAAGCAGTCAGTAAAATGATTCCTGTAGTTAAAAACTAATTCAGAACTTTCTAATCTCATAATTCCTCCATTAGTAACGCATACTTTTGGAGGAATTTTACTTATTCATTGATCATATTTTAAAAAATCGCATTATGAAAAAAATAATTACTTCGCTAGCAATCTGCTTATCTGCAAGTGCTTCAATAGCACAAGTAGGCGCAGTAGCTCCAGATTTTACGCAATCTGACATAAATGGAACGTCTCACAATCTATACAACTACCTGAATGCAGGTAAAGTGGTTATTGTAGATATGTCAGCTACTTGGTGTGGTCCATGTTGGGGCTTTCATACATCTCAATACCTAGAGGATTTGTATGCTGAATTTGGTTCTCCAGGAACAAATGAAGTGGTCATCTTATTTTATGAAGATGATGTACAAACAACTCTTGCTGATCTGAATGGAACTGGAGGAAATACACAAGGAGATTGGGTTACTGGAACTCCTTATCCAATTATCAATGGAACTGTATCTTTACCTTATCCAGAATATGGTGAAGGTTACCCGACAGTAAGCGTTATTTGCCCTACTGACAAAAAAATCAAGTACAATCTATTTAATTCTGGCTCTTTGGCTCAAATGCGATTGGATGTACAAGACGTTATTGACCAATGTGCAACTTCAGCTTCTATTGATGAAACAACGTTACTTGATGTAACAATTGCTCCAAATCCAACAACTGATAACGCAATTATCCGATTCAATACAGCAACAGCTGAAACTGCTATTGTGAATTTATACAGCGTTTCTGGTCAATTGATCTCTACTACCTCTCACGCAGTTGTAAGTGGTACAAACGAGATTGAATTAAACTTGGCTAGTGTTGAAGTAGGTACTTACTTCGTGAAAATCAATAGCACAGAAGGAACAAGTAAAATGATTTCTGTAGTGAAGAAATAACTCCATAGTATACAACTAATTGTCCCCTGTTACATTGAGTAGCGGGGGATTTTTTTATGCTCTATTTTTTAAAGGTACAAATTCGCGAATCTGCACAACAAAGCTTGATATAACGGATCATTTCATCCTATTATTGCAGCATGCAAGTAGACGCTATTTGCAATTTTAACAATTTCAAATTATTCTTATCAGCTTATGAAAAAATTGATTTTTACCATCGCAATTTACTTAACCACCACTGTCTCTTTTGCCCAAGTAGGTACAGTAGCACCAGATTTCACAGCTACAGATATCAATGGAAATGTCCATAACTTGTACGATTACTTAGACGATGGAAAAGTCGTTATTATTGATGTCTCAACAACTTGGTGTGGACCATGCTGGTTACTTCATCACGATTGGCATTATTTAGAAGATTGGTATGCTGAATTTGGACCAAATGGTACAGACCAACTTGCCATATTTCTTTATGAAGCTGATGAAGATACAGGTTTAGATGATCTAAATGGAACAGGTCCTAATACACAAGGAGATTGGATAACTGGAACTCCTTACCCGATATTTAATGAGTCGCCAACCATTCCAGTTCTTAATTCCTTTATTGAAGGTGGTTTTCCGACGGTAGATATTATTTGCCCCTCTGACCGAATTATAAAATATAATCTTTGGGAAAATTGGAGTCAACCAGAAGTAATGCGCGCGCAAATTATTGAATTAATTGATCAGTGTGGAAGTGCAGCTGGAATAAAAGAAAATAATTTGTTGGAAGCAAACATTGCTCCTAATCCAACAACGGGTGCAACATCTATTCGTTTCACTACAACAACAGCAGAAACAGCTACAATAAATTTATACAGTGTTTCTGGTCAATTGATTTCTGCTACAACGCATCAAGTGGTAAGCGGTTCAAATGCAATTGAATTGGATATGAGTTCTTTAGAAGCTGGTACTTACTTTGTGAAAATCAACAGTATTGAAGAAGTAAGTAAAATGATTCCAGTAGTTAAAAAATAATCCGTTCAAAATCAATTAAAAATCCCCTGAAACATTGAGTAACAGGGGATTTTTTATGCCTCTTTTTTAGGCGAATTTTGTTTATTCCTATTATGAAAAGGTTTCTTTTTTCGATTGTTATTGCTTCCTCCAGATGGTTTTTGAGATACTGTCCAAACAGGAGCTTCCCCCAGAAAGGATGGATAATCTAGACGAGGAATAGTTGCTTCAATCAATCGTTCTATACGTGCAAGTTTAGGTAAGTCTTTTTCGTTAATCATTGTAAACGCCTCACCTTGTGTGTTTGCACGCGCTGTACGACCAATTCGGTGTACATAATCTTCCGCATCGCGTGGGGCATCGTAATTGATCACCATATTGATCTCTTTGATATCAATTCCACGACTCATAACATCCGTTGCAACAAGAATACGCGTTCGTTTTGACCGAAAACCTCTTAAAACTTCTTCTCTTTGATCTTGCTCTAGGTTAGAAGAAACTCCTTCCGTAGCTTTAAAACCAGACTTCTTTAGAAAATATACGATCTCATGTATTTTACTTTTCTGAGAGGTGAAAATAATAATACTCGAATGGTCAGGTCGCTCATCCAAAATATGTTTTAGCAATGCATTTTTGTTGTTGTCGACTGTCAAATAAATATTTTGAGAAACTCCAGCTGCTGGTTTTGAAATAGATAATGCAATTTCAATTGGGTTGATCAAAATTTTATTCGCTAGGTTCTTTATTTTATTGGGCATTGTAGCACTAAACAATAGCGTTTGGCGCTTCTTAGGCATGTAGGAAATGATGCGTTCAATGTCATCAGAGAACCCCATGTCAAGCATTTTATCTGCTTCATCGAGTACTAAATGTTCTAATTGAGAAAAATCGACATAACCTTGCATCATGTGAGATAGCAATTTACCAGGAGTAGCAACAATAATATCTACTCCCTCGACTAAAGAAGCTTTTTGCTCTTCCCATTTCTGACCGTCTCCACCACCATATACAGCAATAGATCCTACCGAAACAAAATAAGCAAGTCCTTGAATTTCTTGTTCAATTTGAACCGCCAACTCTCTAGTAGGAACCAATATCAAAGTATTGATAGAAGAATCTTCTTTACCAGTTAATTTATGTAAAATAGGTAGAACAAAAGCTGCTGTTTTACCTGTTCCTGTTTGTGCACATGCCAATAAATCTGTATTCTTTAAAATATGTGGAATGGCTTGTTCTTGTATGGGTGTCGCAGTCTCAAAGCCCATATGATAGATGGCTTCTAATACACTGTCGTTTAACCCTAATTCGTTGAATTTCATAGTTGGTGCAAAGTTAGCTATTTTGATAGAGAAACGACTATTAAAAAAACCAATCTATCAGAATGATCATTATTCCTAAGTCTCTCCAGTAGTTAACATGAAAAGTAGATTTTATTGGATCAGTCAAAAGCTATTTAAACAAGACAAATTCGGGACAAATAATGATATGAACCCCGATAAACAAGGGATTTGAACGATAGATAAACTACCTTCGTCGGTTGGAAGCAACTAAACTTATATGAATACAGTTTAGTAAATATAACATTGCTATATGAACAAAGAAAATTTGATGCTCATCGGAGCGTTTATTTTACAAACAATAACATTGAATGCGCAGTGCAGTCAATACCCTATACTAGAACTTGGCAACGACACAGTTATTTGTGCTGGAAATAATTTCGTTTTACAGATTCCGAATAGCTACCAAAATTACAATTGGTCAACTGGATCAACTGCTTCTTCTATTACCATTTCTACTGGTGGACTTTACACCCTTGAGGTGACAAACGTTGGGAATAACTTAGTTGTCAATGGTGATTTTGAACTGGGAAATAGCAACTTTACTAGCTCGTACATCTATGGAACTGGTGGACCTTGGGGCTTGCTAAGTAATGAAGGTCAATTTGCAGTTTCGACTTCTCCTTCATTGGTGCATAATAATTTTTCATTTTGTAATGATCACACACCAACTGGTCCAGGTAATATGCTTATTGCGAATGGCTCTGGTGTGGCGAACACCTCAGTTTGGTGCCAAACAATAACAGTTGATCCCAATACTGATTATTTGTTTTCAGCTTGGTTTGCAAATGCACTTAATGATCCAAATGTATCCAATCTACAATTTTTCATTAATGATGTACAGATAGGCCCCATTTTCTCAACTTCTGCAAATGCTTGCGAATGGACAGAATTTAATGATGTATGGAACTCTGGAATCTCAACGAGTGCACAATTGTGTATTCGGAATCAAAATACATCGGTTGGAGGGAATGATTTTGTCATTGATGACATTACTTTTCGCCCAGTGTGTTTGCAAACAGACTCAATACAAGTTACTTATGATAATCTAAGCATTAGTGCTGGCGCAGATTTGTTGTTTTGTGAGAATGAAACAGATAATTTCACTGCTACTTCTAATACACCAAACACTACATTTATTTGGGAAGATGGAACAATGGGAGCTAATTTAACGCCCACAGCTTCTGGCACTTATACAGTGCATGCTATTTCTGCAAACGGTTGTTATGTTTCAGATTCTGCCATTGCAACTATTACTGCTATGCCTTGGGGAATTGACTCAATCTATACTGGTCCAACAATGTGTGGTGAAAACAATGGATATGTTTCAGTTCTAACAAATGGCACATTCAATGTTCCACCAATCTATACATGGAATGGTCCAGGAGCAAATAATCCTAATCAAATAAATGCTTCCGTTTGGACTGATTTAGGTCTAGGATGGTATTACTTATCCATTCAATCTGCCGGTTGTTTCTTGTATGATTCTGCTCAAATAACTCCTCTTAATCCACCAGTTGCTGAATTAACTGCTTCAATTGTGTCAGGTTGTGAGCCAATCGTTGTGACATTTACGAATACCAGTCAAAATGCAACGACTTATTATTGGAATTTTGGAAACGGACAAACAGCTACAGTAACTGATTTATCCAGTCAAACGCAAACATTCTCAGATGCGAACATGGCTTCAAATACCACTACAGTTCAATTAATTGCTTCTCAAGGTGTTTGTAATGATACGGCTACGGTGACAATCAGTATCAGTGTTTGTGGATGTAACGATCCGCTTGCATTAAATTACAATCCATTAGCGACTGTAAGTGACGGTTCTTGCCAGTATCCAATTCCGCCAACGCCAACCGTGGAAGTTTACAATGTCTTCACACCAAACGGAGAAAACCCGTTGTTTTTCCTTACAACGACTAACACAGAAAAAGTAGAATTGGTAATTCTGAACCGTTGGGGAAATGTTGTTTTTGAACAAACGAGTCCAAATCCAACTTGGAATGGTGAAATAAACGGTGTTGATGCTGCTGATGGTGTTTATTTCTACAAATATACTGTAACTGGTATCAGTGGGGAATTATTGGAAGGTCATGGATTTGTTCAATTGATTCGCAAGTAGCCTATTATTTTTTGGATTCTCGCCATTCTTTTAGTGAACGTTCCTGATCTTCTACAACATCGTAAAAACGAATAGAAAAATCAGGATAAACATGAAATTGAAAGTATGTTGCGTAGGAAGCACCATTGTCTTCAGCTACTGAAACAGCATAGTATTCTTGGTCATCAGAAGGTTCAGATGAAATAAAGGTGCTTAATACACGTTGTTCGTTGGTTTTTTTTCGAATAGTCGCATCCAATTCGATTACCTCTTTTAACTTCCAAACTAGGTCAATAATTTTTTGCTCCGTTTTGTTTTCTAAAGCTGATTTATTTGTCATTTTTTCGAGAACAGGCGGTTGCGCTACCGGAGGGGTTAGAATTTCATCACTAGTAGAAGAATCAGATTCAATTTCAGATCCTTTTGGCTGATTGTCTGGCAATTCGGACGTGCTTTTTTCACCACAGGCTGTCAATGCTAGAACCAATGATCCGAAAATAATACAGGAAAAGACATTCATAAAAAACAACTTTTGATGATTGAAAATACAGAATATTAATTGAATTATTTCAACGTGACCATTCTTCGTTTAAAATCCACTTTTTAATCATCGATTCATCTAAAATTCGACCTATAACACGGTAGGCGGAATTAGATAATGGGTTATCGCTATTCAGCTTTTCTGATTGAACACCAATTTTAGGATTGTAATAACTGGCATGTACAAAACGAAGTACTTTTCCTTTTTTGTAGACAAATCCAACATGATTATCCAATCCAACAATGTACAAACCATCTTCCCTACTCGAAAAATACTCCATAACAGTCTGAATTGGTTTATTACTAAACCGTTTAATATCGCTCGTTAGGCGTTTGATGTAATATTCCGATGCTTGCTGTGCCCAATAGGTTCGCGGAATTTTAAAACCGGCATCTTGCAAAACGGTTGTGATAAAATAACCACAGGCTATTTTTCCTTCTCGAGGAGTGCGAGTTGTTCCGTTGAAATCCCATTCTGTGCCATCCCATTGTTCAAAAAAATCAGTTGTGATCTCTTCAAATAAATATGCTTGCGCAAGTTCAATCAACGAATCTCGGCCAACACTATCTGCCTCCTGAAATTCCAATTGAATGGCTTTACGCTTTGTTTCTACCTTTTTGATCAATTCAGGATACGTTTCCTTTGGTTGCGATTGACAACCGAAAGATCCAACAAGGAAAAGTAATATGTAAAGGCTGTATTTCATAACACAGAATCTCAGATTAATAGTCCAAAGTAGTGAATTTGTTACTTCATAACATGAAAAAATCCCCTTCTCCGAATTGGAAAAGGGGATTTCAATGTGAAATGAATCACTTATTTTTTCTCGTCAACTTCTTCGAAATCAACATCTGTTACCTCATCTTGTGCAGTTTCTTCTGCATTTCCTTGAGCTCCAGCAGCACCACCATCATTATTTGCGGCGTTGTACATTTCTTGCGAAGCATCTTGGAATACATTGTTCAAACGCTCCATTGCTGGTTCCAAATTAGCCATGTTTTTCGCTTCAAACTCAATTTTCAATGCAGCTAAAGCATCTTCAATTGGTTGTTTTTTATCAGCAGGGATTTTATCACCGTACTCTTTCAACTGACGTTCAGTTTGGAAAATCAATGAATCCGCTTTGTTCAAAGACTCAACTTCTTCACGACGTTTGTTGTCAGCATCTGCATTTGCTTCTGCATCCGCTTTCATACGTTTGATTTCCTCATCACTCAAACCTGAAGAAGCTTCAATTTTGATCGATTGTTCTTTTCCAGTTCCTTTATCTTTTGCAGAAATGTGCATGATACCGTTTGCATCCACGTCGAATGTTACTTCAATTTGTGGTTCGCCACGACGAGCTGGTGGAATATCTGTCAATTGGAAACGACCTAACGTACGGTTATCAGATGCCATTGGACGTTCACCTTGCAATACGTGAATATCAACTGAAGGCTGATTATCAGAAGCCGTAGAGAATGTCTCTGATTTTTTCGTTGGAATTGTTGTATTGGCTTCGATTAATTTTGTCAATACACCACCCATTGTTTCGATACCCAAAGACAATGGAATAACGTCTAATAAGAGTACATCTTTTACTTCACCTGTCAATACACCACCTTGAATGGCAGCACCAATTGCAACAACCTCATCTGGATTAACCCCTTTAGAAGGTGCTTTTCCGAAGAAACGTTGTACAGCATCTTGAATGATTGGAATACGTGTAGAACCTCCAACTAAGATTACTTCATCAATATCGCTTGTAGCCAATCCTGCACTTTTCAATGCCGAACGACAAGGAGCAATCGTACGTTCAACGATAGAAGCAATCAATTGCTCAAATTTTGCACGTTGTAATGTTCTAACTAAGTGTTTTGGAATACCATTCACCGGCATGATGTATGGCAAGTTGATCTCAGTAGAAGTTGTAGAAGACAATTCAATTTTTGCTTTCTCAGCAGCTTCTTTCAAACGTTGTAATGCCATTGGATCTTTACGCAAGTCTAATGCTTCTTCAGCAAGAAACTCTTCTGCCAACCAATCAATGATTGAATCATCCACATCATCACCACCTAAGTGAGTATCACCGTCAGTTGACAATACTTCAAAAACGCCGTCACCTAACTCAAGAATTGAAACGTCATGCGTTCCTCCACCAAAGTCAAATACAACGATTTTTTGATCGATTCCTTTTTTGTCTAATCCGTAAGCCAAAGCAGCAGCTGTAGGCTCATTGATAATACGTTTTACAGTAAGACCAGCAATTTCACCAGCTTCTTTCGTTGCTTGACGTTGTGCATCATTAAAGTAAGCAGGAACAGTTACAACTGCTTCAGTTACTTCATGACCAAGATAATCTTCGGCTGTTTTCTTCATTTTTTGAAGAATCATTGCAGAAATTTCTTGTGGTGAATACATACGACCGTCGATATCAACGCGCGGTGTATTGTTATCTCCTTTAACAACAGAGTAAGGCACACGACCTACTTCACTTTTCACTTCATCAAAAGATGATCCCATGAAACGTTTGATGGAGTAAATTGTTTTTGTTGGATTGGTAATCGCCTGACGTTTTGCAGGATCCCCTACTTTGCGTTCACCTCCTTCAACGAAGGCAACGACAGACGGGGTTGTTCGTTTACCTTCAGAATTGTTGATTACTACAGGTTCGTTACCTTCCATAACCGAAACACACGAGTTCGTTGTTCCTAAGTCAATTCCTATTATTTTTCCCATGTTAGTGATTTTTTCGTTTTCTAAAATTTCCTTTCTATTGTCAATCTTTGTGCCATTGGAAAATTGGCTGTTTTGGCTGACAGAATGGACATTAATTCAATAAACAGTCTGAATTAGCTGTCGAAATGACAGTATTCTGACAAACTACTGACAGAAAGGGTTGTCATAAATGACACGATCAGAATTGATCGATTACCTCTTTGGATGGATCAACTTCATTGTTTTTATAGAAAAACACATAATACACTGGAATACCGACTAAGATGAGAATAATACTTCCAATCGTGTCTTCAAATGTAAATACTGTTAGACTTACACAAATAATCAATGCGAGTAAGAGGTATAAAAAAGGAATTACTGGATAGCCAAAAGCTTTATATGGTCGATTGGCATCTGGCATGGTTCTTCTTAATTTAAACAATCCAGCAATTGTTACAATGTAAAATACCATTGATCCAAAGGTTGCAAATTTGATTAGGATGCTATATGAACCAGAGAAACACAAAACAATAGCCCAAATACCTTGTGCCCACATAGCCCAAGCTGGCACTCCAAAACGATTCAGTGTCACTGCTTTTTTGAAAAACAATCCTTCTTTTGACATGGCATAAAACAAGCGAGATCCCGCCATAATCAAACCATTGTTACATCCAAAGGTAGAGATCATAATGAGAATTGCCATTAATAGATTTGCTACATTTCCAAACAACATAAATGCAGCAGAGGTTCCAACACGACCTGAACTTGCGAATTGAATTCCAGCTGACTCAACAGCATCACGTGTGTACACAAAATCAGCTCCAGAAGGCGTTCCTTTCAACGGCAATAACCCCAAGTATGCAACATTCGCCAAGATATACAAAACAGTAACAATGCAAGTTCCCAAAAACAATGATCGCGGCAAATTACGTTCTGGATTGCGGATGTCACCAGCAATAAACGTGACATTATTCCAAGCATCGCTCGAGAATAGTGAATTGATTATGGTAGTAGAAATTGCAATCATCAATGCATAAGGCACCAATTCTTTAATAGAAGTAATAGCTCCATTTTCTCCGACAACCGTTTTGGAGGCATCCCACATATTGGTGAAATTGGCTTCAAAAAAGCCACTATTCGCCCCAACAATGATTCCAGCAACAATTAAAACAAATAAAGCGATGAGTTTGGAACTCGTGAAAACAGACTGTACAATCTTACCATATTGTATTCCACGTGTATTCAAAAATGTAAGCAATAAAATCACCGTAGCTCCAACAATATTTGCTCCATTTATATTGACAGAAGCATACGAAACGAGTGTTTTATCGACCAGTACAGGAAAAAAGACACCTAAGAATTTTCCGAATGCAACACCAACCGCTGCGATCACGCCAGTTTGAATTACAGTAAAGGTTGTCCATCCATATAGAAATGAAGGCAACTTACCCCAAGCTTCTTTAATGTAGACAAACTGACCGCCAGCTTTGGGAAACATCGCTGCTAATTCGCCATAACTCAATGCACCAAATAAGGTAATCACTCCTGTTAAAATCCAAGTAAACAACAACCATCCAGAACTACCAAGATCTTTGGCCATGTCAGAAGTTACGATGAAGATTCCAGATCCAATCATACTTCCAGCTACTAGGAAGGTTGCATCTAATAAACCGAGTGATTTTTTTGCGTCTTTTTGTTCCATGGTATAAAAAAAGTCCCGCCAAGAATGACGAGACTTTCGTTTTAATGTTTAATCTTATTGTTCTGGTTCGTCTGTTTCAGAGGCGTTTACAATCGAATCATGTCCTTTGAGTGATTGTTCAAATTCCCATTCATTCAGCTTACTGTTTTTTCTACTGTAAAGGAAATATACAATGATTCCTAATGCGGACCAACATAGGAAAGCAACCCATGTTTCAGGTCTAACGAAGCACATCAACGTAACATTAAATGAAACACCTAGAAAGGAAACAACAGGTAAGAACGGTACTCTAAATGGTCGATCTAAATTCGGTTGCTTGTATCGGAGAATCAAAACAGCAACACAAATCATAGCGAAAGCGAGTAATGTACCCATACTACACATTTCAGACACTTTATCAATTGGTGTAACAGATGCTACGATTGAAATAATCAATCCTACAAGTAATGTACTTCTAAATGGTGTTTTGAATTTCGGATGCACTTTACCAAACAATTTGTAAGGTAGTAATCCATCTTTCGCCATTCCTAAGAAAATACGTGTTTGTCCTAACATCATAACTAACATTACAGACATCAATCCAGCAACTGCTGCTATGGTTATTAGCACTGTTGCCCATGGCATTCCTATTCCTTCAAAAGCAGAAGCTACTGGAGCTTTCATATCCAATTCGTTGTATGGAACCATTCCTGTTAATACAAGTGAAACAACAATATACAAGACGGTGCAAATGACCAATGACATAATGATGGCAAATGGTACATCTTTTTTCGGATTAACGGCCTCACCAGCTTGTGTGGAAACTGCGTCAAATCCGATGTAAGCAAAAAATACAATGGTCGCTGCAGTGACTACACCACTCCAACCAAAATGAGAAGTGCCATCAGGATCGATCACTTGATCTGGAATAAAAGGAGTCCAATTTGCTGTATCAATGTAGAAGAAACCTACGAAAATCACAAACAATACAACTGCAACTTTTAAGATTACAATTAAGTTATTTGTCTTAGCTGCTTCTTTGATTCCTCTTACAAGAATCGCTGTTACAACCCATGTAATTAAGAATGCTGGTAAGTTGAATGAGAACGAAGGTTGCGCTAATAAATCTGCGACCAATTGCGAATTTCCAGCTTCTTCTGCTGCTTTGATTGCTGCTTTTGTTTTTTCAGCTGCAGTAACTGGATCGTTCATTAACCATATGGGAGGATGAATTCCAGCTTGATGCAGTAGTTTTTCAAAATAACCACTCCAAGCAACCGCAACAGTTGTTGCACCCATCATGTATTCTAAAATAAGATTCCATCCAATAATCCAAGCAAACAACTCACCTACAGTACCATAAGAATATGCATACGCAGATCCTTCAACTGGTAAAACAGCTGAGAATTCAGCATAACAAAGCGATGCAAACAAACAACCAACACCTGCAATTACAAATGCCAATGCCAAAGCTGGACCAGCATGATCGTGCGCTGCAATACCTGTCAATGTAAAGATTCCTCCTCCAATGATAGCTCCGATACCTAATGAAGTTAATCCCCAACGAGTTAAAACACGTTTCAACTCACTTTTTTTCATGTCTGCTTCAAATAAGCTGATTGGCTTTTTACGCCACGGACTTCCTGCCATTCTATTGTTTTTTTTGGTTTGAGGTGCTAAAATATATAAAATATGTTAATTACAGGGCGTTCGTCTATTGCCAACCTGAATAATGTATGCACTTTTACTGATAAAGAATCGAACCAATTGAATTCATCAGGATCGGCGAATTAATCGCTACTTTTACTTCATAATATTTACCCTCTTATGTGGATTTTAAGATTCAGTCAATACCTTCGGAATATATTCCGTTTACTAGCGATTATTTTCATTGTAATTGGTCACTATGTTCGTAACTGGCTTACCACTGGATTTCTACGCAATGTTTTCGACCCAAAAGGAACAAAACGCGTTTCACGATCTGAACGTTTGCGCCTGTTGATTGAAGATCTTGGTCCAACTTTTATCAAATTCGGTCAGATATTAGCCGACAGACCTGATTTAGCTTCTGAAAGTTTGCGTTTCGAGTTAAAAAAATTGCAATCTTCCGCACGCCCATTCGATGATGACATGGCCATCAAGATCATTGAAATGGAATTGGGTCAAAATACGGAACAAGTTTTTTCGGAATTGAATATAAACCACATCGCATCTGCTTCCATTGGTCAAGTTTACCGCGGAACGCTTTTGACCGGTGAACAAGTTGTATTAAAAGTACAACGTCCTGGAATCAAACAAAAGATAAAATTAGATCTGATTCTCATTCAATTATTTGCCAAAAAATTACAACGGAGTTATCCAGAACTCAACACCTTCAATATTGCGAAATTTGTGGGCGACTTTGGTGATATCATCCTAAAAGAACTTGATTTTACGAATGAAGTTTCCAATATGCTTCGTCTCAACAATATGTTCAAAGATGATGATCGTTGTCATATTCCTATTGTTTATACAAAGTTTTGTACGCAGCGATTATTGATCATGGAGTTCATTGATGGTGAAAAACCAGATGATTTACAAACTTTAAAAGATAAAGGTTATTCACCTCAGGTTATTGCAGAAAACGGGGTGGACATTATTCTCACGATGATTTTAAAATACGGATTCTTCCATGCTGATCCACATCCCGGGAATATTTTCATACGCGGAGACAACCAAATTGTATTGATTGACCATGGCATGTGTGCTTCGATGAAGCCAAAACAGATTGATGGATTGGTCAATTTCCTCATTGGATTTGCTGATAAAAATCCGCATAAAATTGCAAAAGCGCTCTTGGCATTAACGGAAGTACAAAACTTTCGTGAAATGGACGATTTGGAATTTGATATCCAAGAACTCATTGAAAAATACAGTTACCTTGAATACGGTCAAGTTGATATTTCAGGATTGTTCAATGACACCTTCAAACTCATGATGCGCTACGAGATTAAAATTCCTTCTAGTCTGTACATGTTGTTGAAAACGTTAATTACGATTCAAAATGTTGCTGAAATGCTAGAAGCGAAAATCTCTCTAGTGGACATGATTCGTCCGTACGCACGAGAAAAAATCATGGAGAAGTTTAGTTGGAATAACATCAAATCATCGATTGTCAATTCTGCAGAAGACTACTTATACTTATTCACAACACTTCCAAAAGACATTCGTCAAATTGTGACCGATTTTAAAACCCATGGACTTCAACACAAGATCACATTTGGCGAAAAGGGCACAAACAACAGAGATATTCGTGGACATATTTACCGTTTGGGAATTATTTTACTGATTGGATTTATGACCATGTCTTCCACCATGTTAATGATTGATGAACCACATCCTGATACATTTACCAAGTTTTTCTTCTATTCTACCATTATTACTTCAACGTGGGTATTATTAAGAATGGTTGTGAGGACGAAGTAAGCGCAAATAACGATTACCGACTTTTTAATCATGCAAGCTTTTCAACTTAAATTAGATAGTGTGCGACAGCATTATTTGAATGGCGACATTTCAATAGGCTTTAGACAATTAACCGATTGCGTTTTAGATACGCGGGATTTACAATTCTACAAACAGCTCATTGCCTATACCGAATGGTTCGAATCTGAGGAACAATCAACTTTTGACGTCGTTTCTAAGGCGATTCATCTGATCGATCTTTTGGTCAACTTTCCCATAGAAGAAAAGGTAGTTGATGCACCATTGCTTGTGGCGGAAAGTTTGGGTAAAACCTATGGCAGAAGAAAATTTCAACTCAAAAATGTATCCTTGAATATTTATCCAGGAGATGTTTGGGGACTTGTTGGTGAAAATGGGAATGGAAAAACGACTCTTTTACGGATTTTAGCAAATGAATTGAGTTTTGACACGGGGAGTCTTTCTGTTCATCTTTCCGATTCATCCATTTCAGATTATGAAATGCGTACGCGCTTGGTTTACATTCCACAACGTACACCGAAATGGTATGGATCACTGAAAAGCAATCTCAAATTTACCGCCACGCATTATGGCATCACTGGGGAAGAAAATGAGTTAATCGTGTTGATGATGATCATCCGTTTTGGCTTGTGGAATTATCGGAATCACCAATGGAATGAATTATCGTCGGGTTACAAAATGCGATTCGAATTAGCACGAACTTTCTTGCGTGCACCAAAAATACTATTGTTGGACGAACCACTAGCAAACTTGGATGTATTGGCGCAACAACTTATTCTTGAAGACTTGAAAAGTCTATCACAGAGCATTTCAAATCCGATCGGAATTATTCTGAGTTCTCAACAATTATTTGAAGTTGAGAAGGTTTCTAACAAAGTCCTTTTCTTGCGCAATGGAGAACCTACTCATCTTGCTGATGCTAATGAACAATCAAACAATGAAACAACCGTCATTGAATGTGATGTAAAAGCAACAAAAGAACAATTATTGGAAGCTTTCAATCAATTACCAGCTTTTGAAATCTCCTATAATGGCGGAATGTATATGCTCTCAATTTCAGCTCCAAATCAAATGTCCACTGTTTTGAGAGCTTTAGCAACATCGCAATTAGAAGTTACTTACGTGCGCGATATTTCTCAATCTACCAGACGCTTATTTATCTAACCCACTCTATCATGAAATTCTTACGAAAATTCGACACGTTTTTACTGGAAAACTACCCGATTTTATGGCGTTCCAAAGTTTTTTACCTTTTAGCAACTGGAGCATTACTCTGGGTGGTTTTTTACTTGGTGGGTTATGCCATTACTGATCTCAATACATTATTGACTTGTTCTATCGATAAACGCTACGAGGATACATACGCTGTTTTATTCCACGCAATTCTTGTGCTCATTATCTTGAGTTTTTGGGCACTTCATTTTTATAAGAAAAATGCGATTCGCCATTATTATCCCTTGAAACGTTTTTACTTACTCAAATTGTTTTTTAGCATTCTAATAGGAATTTTACCGTTAGTTACGATCATTGTACCCTTTCAAGCAGGGGTTCGGGCAAAAGCACGCTATCTCGTTGATCTTGAAACGCTCCAAAAAGAAATCCATACAATTAACCTTGCACTTGCTTTTTTACCAACAAATACTGAGAACTATTCAATTCATAATAAAACCTTTCCTAAACCCTTCCCCGTTTCCGACATGCTCAAATTTCTATCCGATAGTACTTGGACAGAAAGTCTACTTTATATCAAAGACTCAACTGGTGACACTACTCGTTACATACCTGCTAATCATCCTGAGAATACTGTTGTAATTGATAATAAACAGTATCAATTTCTCCATTCTAAAACCATTAATCCTGAGGATGAATGTTACGGAGAATATTATGAGTTAATCACCCACTTTTATCATCCAGATACTTCATTGAAGTTACATGCTTATGGATTATTGAACTATTCTAATGTAGAATATTCAGATGCTGCAATACCCAATAGAGATTCTTATTCTATACAATATGACTCTAGAAACATAACTAAATTTAATCAGTTATACGCACCTAAAATTCACCGTTGGGTTCACCAAAAACAACAAGATTCAATTCAATATATTGTTCACGAATTTCAGGAAATTTTGAATAAATACAGTATTAATAATGTATTGAATCCTCAATTAATTGCCGCTATTCATGCGCATTATGATTATCATGGAAACTACCTTTCTTTCGTTAATACGGGTATACGTGACAAAAACGATTATGAGTTTGATTTCTCGGTCAATAATGAGAATATTATTTCTTACCTTGAATCTGAAGACAGAGAAAACCCTTTTGCTTATAACCAATATAGCCTAGATTATCTGATTAGAAACTCAAAAATGGCCTATCACCATGAAGAAAAGGAAGAATTGAATTTAGCTTTCGTTGTCATTGCTATTTCATTATCTCTCCTATTCTTTTTGTTTGATGTAACTCCCTTTATTCAATTCCTCATTGCCATACCTGCAATGGGAGTGTTGATGATTGCACTAGGATTGATCTCAGCTCTAATCGATTACAACCACAATGATTATTATTTTGACCATCTTTATAAGGAGGAAGCATATATATTCCTCTTGTTTTCAATCACTTTTATCTGTTTAATTGTATTTAGTTGGATTACAATTAAGTATACTTATTTCAATAAAAAACTTTCAGGTGTACTCCTAAATATGGGGTGTTTTGTCGCACCTGTTTTACCCTTTTTAGTCTTATTAACCATTGTTGAATTTAGTAGACATGTGGAATATAATCCTTGTGGTGGAATGCATAAAGTATACAATGTACAATTGCGTGAAACATTGATGGATCCTTATTTACTCGTTAGCGTTTCCTTGCTTGGAGCACTTTGTTATTTCCCACTCATTCGGAAATACTATGCGCGAAAAGAATAAAACAACGAATTGAAAATCATTCAATTAAGTAGGGTCAGCTGAAAAAGTCAGAAATGAAGTAGATATAAGGCGCAGTCAAAAAAGATGTATATGAATACTTCGATTTGGCTGCAACGCAATAGATGCTTTATTTCTGGCTAGCAAAATACATGAACAATAGAAAGCGTAAGACGCATGGTAATTTCATCAATTAAGCAAAAAACGGTGCATCTTAATGATCAATTTCGTATTCGATCGTTTAAATACAGTCGTTTTTGCGTTTTTCAGCAGACCCTAAGTACAGCTTATCATTTCAACAAATAAGCTGTACTTCTACCTCCAGATTGGTCTTTCACCAACACTTCCTTTGTTATTAGATCTTGTAGATCACGCAATGCTGTGTCGGGTGAACATTTGCAGATTGTTGCCCATTTGGTAGAGGTCAGTTTTCCAACAAACCCATCTAACAAACGATTGACCATGGCTGTTTGTCGTTCGTTCATGGAAACCTGTTTGTTGTGTTCCCAAAAACGTGCTTTTTCAATCACAGCTTCCAATTCTGATTCACTTTCATCCAATGCGAGCGATAAACAATTTAAGAACCACAGCACCCAATCAGTGATGTCTAGATCATCTCGCTGTGTGAATTCCAATATTTTGTAGTACCCTTCTCTATCTTTTCGAATTTGCGCTGACATACTGTAATAGCGCTGATTGACACCTTCCGCTTTTGTTAAGAGTAAGTCAGAAATTGCGCGTGCTATACGACCGTTTCCATCATCAAATGGATGAATGGTAAGAAACCACAAATGCGCAATTGCAGCTTTAATAACAGGCGCTAACCGATCCGATGCATTGATCCAATGTAAGAACCGTTCCATTTCACCTGCTACTTTTACTGCTGGTGGTGCTTCAAAATGCACACGATCTCTACCAATTGGGCCAGAAACAACTTGCATTGGACCATTCCGATCATCGCGCCAAGTACCTACTTGGATCGAAAACCTTCCTGATTTTCCCGTTGGAAAAAGTGCGCTATGCCATGAAAATAAACGTTCTTGTGTTACTGGTGCATTTCCTTGAGTGGCATCCAAGAGCATTTCCACCAATCCATCAATATTTCTGTCAGAAGGAACCAAACCTGCGATATCCATTCCTAATCGTCGTGCAATGGAGGAGCGCACTTGATCGTTGGCCAACATTTCGCCTTCAATTTCCGAAGACTTAATTAAATCGATGGTCATATTGTGCAAGGTTGAAACTTCCTTTTGCTGAAATCCCAACCAATGCATTTTTCCTGCAAGGATACCTTGTTTACGCGTAACTTGTTCCAATAATTCGCCGACTTGATCGTAGTCTACCTCAAATTCCGGCCACTTGGAATACTGATAGATGTACATATTCTCCGCTTTATATGCGGTAAATATAGCACTTATCCTCCGCATTCACAACTATTCCACGCATATTTTGCGGATTAAAGCACTCTTATTCTCCGCAAAAGAAGGTTATATCCGTAAATTATGCGGTTATTAATGAGACATTCTCCGCAAAAAAAATAAGATATCTAAGAAGGGGATTATACTTATTTCAAGCGAAATTTACCATCCTCATCTATCTCCCAATTGATTTCAGGAAAGTCCATTTTGCACAAACGACGAATTTCAGCAAACACTTGTTTATTTGGATCAATGGTTGGTCCACCTTCGCCGAGTTGTTGAATAGCCGTGATTTCACCTTTCACAAAATCACCTTTTCTGTTGATATACAATTTATAAACTGGAGCAATTCCACTTACACCAGAAAGACTAAATCGTGCATAAGTGGCAAAGTTCCCCATTGAATAAGTGATGAATTTTCCTTTATAATGATCAATTCCACGTGTAACGTGAGGTCCGTGTCCCAACACCATATCTGCGCCTGCGTCTACAACCATGTGGGCAAATTCATATACATTTCCGCGGTCTTCACCCACAAACAATTCCTTTTGACGTGTCACATTTGTTTTAGATCGACCCTCTGCCCCACCATGAAAAGAAACAATGACAATGTCACACATCGCATCGAGTTCTTTCACAATTTTCTTAGCTCGATCGTACTCATTGAGTTTTAAACAACCCGAATTAGGTGCAAAAGCTGTAAGACCTACAACCAATCCTTTTACATGGAGCGTATCCCAAGGACAAGCTTCCAAACCAGCGTATTTAATTCCCTTTTCTTTTAATACTTTTTGTGTGTTGGTACGACCAGGTTCACCAAAATCGCCCATGTGATTGTTTGCCACAGAAACCATATCAAAACCAGCATCTACTAAATGATCAACCACATATTCAGGTTGACGGAACGCATAACATTTAGACGGATCGCCACATTGTTTCACATCACCACCTGAATTGAGAACCGTTCCTTCTAGATTTCCAAAAGTAATGTCTGCATCACGCAAAATCGCTTTCAACGGATCTAAAATATTTTGTCCATTGGGTGGTAAAAACTCATTTCCTGGGTAATTAGAACCCAACATCATATCACCAACCGCAACAATTGTAATCAAGGAATCATCATCACTTGGCTCTACAACTTTTACGGAAGGAACTTTTACAGAAGCATCTGATTTAAAAAATGATCCACGAAAATAAACACCACCAACAATCAGTGGGATTAAGATTCCTGAAAATAAAAGCGTGTTTCGTGTAGAAGTTTTCATATATCTGTACATGCTCGTGTAATACGGGGGATGCTCCAAAAGGTTGCACCGTGTTTATTTAAACAAAAATACTGCGCTATTCTGTAAATCTTATACTGCATTCCTTAATTTCAATAACTTTGCACCTTCAAATTATAAAACAAAAACCAACAACATGACTGTACAGGAAATACGTGAGCATTTTTTTCAGTTTTTTGCTTCAAAGGGACATCAAATTGTGCCATCCGCGCCAATGGTCGTTAAAAACGATCCAACATTGATGTTTACGAATGCAGGAATGAACCAATTCAAGGATTTTTTCTTGGGGAATGCGGTTCCGAAAAATCCACGTATAGCCAATACCCAGAAATGTTTACGCGTTTCTGGAAAACACAATGACTTGGAAGAAGTAGGTGTTGATACCTACCACCACACCATGTTTGAAATGCTTGGAAATTGGTCTTTTGGCGACTATTTCAAAGAAGAAGCAATTTCTTGGGCATGGGAACTCTTGACAGAAGTCTACAAAATTCCGAAAGACCGTTTGTATGTTACCGTATTTGAAGGTGATGAAACAGATGGTGTTCCAAAGGATCAAGAATCGTATGACATTTGGAAACGATTCATAGCTGAAGACCGCATCATTTTAGCATCCAAAAAAGATAATTTCTGGGAAATGGGTGATACAGGACCATGCGGACCTTGTACAGAAATTCATGTCGATAATCGCCCAGCAGCTGAACGTGCTAAAGGTGATGGAAAAGATTACGTAAACAACGATCATCCGCAAGTCATTGAAATTTGGAACAATGTATTCATGCAATTCAATCGAAAAGCAGATAAATCATTGGAAAAATTACCTGCAACGCATGTTGATACTGGAATGGGATTGGAGCGTTTAGCAATGACGTTACAAGACAAAACATCCAACTACGATATCGATTTATTCCAATCATTGATTCGTCACATTGAAGGTGTTTCAGGAAAAAAATATGGTGAAAACGAACCAACAGATATTGCTTTACGTGTTATTGCAGATCACGTCCGCGCTATTGCGTTCTCTATTTCCGACGGACAATTGCCTTCCAATACTGGGGCAGGTTATGTGATTCGTCGTATTTTAAGAAGAGCAGTACGCTACGGCTACCAAACATTGGGTTTAAAAGAACCGTTTATGGCTGGTTTATCTGGTGTTTTAGCCGATGTGATGGGTGGAGCTTTTAATGAATTGAATACGCAACGTCAATTGATTGAGCAAGTGATTCGTGAAGAAGAATTGAGTTTCTTCCGTACCTTGGAACAAGGTTTAAAACGCATGGACAACTTAATTGAACAAGCGCGAAATGCAGGAACAACAGCATTGAAAAGTTCAGCAGTGTTTGAATTGTACGATACATTTGGTTTTCCTTTCGATTTAACTTCATTAATCGCACGTGAAAACGGAATAACAGTTGATGAAAAAGGTTTCAAAGCCGAATTACAACAGCAAAAAGAACGTTCACGTGCAGCAACAGCAATTGAAACTGCTGATTGGGTTGTATTAAATGAGGATGCTGAAGAAGAATTTATTGGTTATGATCACTTAAAAGCGACTGTGTCCATTGTGAAATACCGTAAAGTCTCTCAAAAACAACGTGCGTTCTATCAATTGGTCTTTAACCTCACTCCTTTTTACCCAGAAGGTGGAGGTCAAGTTGGTGATCAAGGAACGATTAAGAATACGCACGAAACAATTATCATTTTCGATACAAAAAAAGAAAACGGACTCATAGTTCATCTTTCTGAAAATTTACCTGAGCACTTAAACGTAGCATTTGAAGCACAAGTCGATGCTGAAAAACGACGATTATCAGCAAGTAATCACTCAGCGACTCACTTGCTACATCATGCATTGAGAACAGTTCTAGGAACGCATGTTGAACAAAAAGGTTCATTGGTAAATCCAGCCTATTTGCGTTTTGACTTTTCACATTTTGCCAAAGTAACGGATGAACAATTAGCACAAGTTGAGGCTATGGTAACAGCAGCAATTCGTGAAAATCAAGTGTTAAATGAACAACGCAATGTTCCAATTGAAGTAGCTACAGAAATGGGCGCAATGGCCTTGTTTGGAGAAAAATACGGTGATACTGTTCGCGTCATCAAATTTGGTGAATCAGTTGAATTGTGCGGCGGAACTCATGTGCAACAAACGGGACAAATTGGCTTGTTTAAATTGCGTTCTGAAGGAGCTGTAGCAGCCGGAATCCGACGAATTGAGGCAATTACCAACCAAGCAGTTGAAGTATATTACGCTGAACAAGAGAACCAATTAAAAACGGTGAATGAATTGTTGCGCAATCCGAAAGATGTCATGAAAGCAGTGGAAGATTTAATCTCCCGCAACAACCAATTGCAAAAACAAGTAGAAGGTTTCAAAAAAGAACAAGCGACACTAGTAAAAGCGACCTTAAAGTCGACTATTCAAACAACAGCTGACTATTCATTCTTAGAAGCTGTGGTTGATTTAGATGCCGGTTCAGTGAAAGATATTTTATTCCAATTAAAAGGTGAAGTAACCAATTTAGTTGCGATTATCGGATCAAAAGAAGACGATAAATGTGCCATTAGTATTCTCATTGACGATGAACTAGTCAACGCTCGAAAATGGCATGCTGGAAATGTTGTTAAAAGTGTTGCTCCACTCATTTTAGGTGGCGGTGGCGGTCAACCTTTCTTCGCAACAGCTGGTGGAAAAGATGCAAATGGATTGGCAAAAGCATTAATTGAAGCAAAAGCATTACTTTCAATCAATTAAATACGATCTATGTTTCAATCCATTCAACGTGTACTGATATTGGCTCCACATCCTGATGATGCAGAGTTTGGTTTAGGTGGAACAATTTCTCGCTTGATGGAATTGGGAAAGGAAATTCACGTAGCAGTGTTTAGCGATTGCGAAAAGTCAACTCCTGCTGGGTTTGAAGCTGGTGTAATTGAGCAAGAATTATACGAAAGTATGGCATTTTTGAAAATTCCAACAGATCGCATTCACATGCACCGATTTGAAGTGCGTGTATTTCCTGAATTTAGACAAGCTATTTTGGAACGAATGGTTGAATTAAAAAAAATCATTCAACCAGACACCGTTTTCTTGCCAAGTTCAAGTGATATGCACCAAGATCACAACACGATCCATTTAGAAGGAATTCGCGCATTTAAACACCAGAATATTTTAGGATATGAAATGCCTTGGAATAATTTCCAATTTAAATCGTATCTATATGTCAATCTAGAAGAACGTCACATAGAACAAAAAATAGGTGCGATTGAAATTTACAAATCACAAGCGCATAGACCTTATAGTGCAAGTGATTTTGTGCGTTCATTGGCTAAGATTAGAGCGATTCAAATCAACACTCAATTTGCTGAATCATTCGAAGTGATCCGTTTTATCCAACATTAACAACTATGGTTGAATTAGGAAACATCTGCGCCTTTCTGATTGAAAATGAAGGTGTTTTATTACAAGAAGGAACGTTTTCCCATACCCATTTGATTAGTGGTCCACGCAATGGAGACGATGCAAATGAGCAGCAGTTTACCTTTTTTAATTTGAAAGCAGGTGATGCAGTTTATGCTAAAATTGCCAACTGTCAAGCTGCATTGATATTGCTGGAAAACAAGCTCGATCATCAGCGAATGATTCTTCCGATTAACGCAACTGTTTTTGTTTGTGAAGATGCTAAAAAAGCCATGATGAATTGTGCTCGTCATTTTTTCCTCCCTGAACCAGCGTCTCTCATTCATCCATCCGCTCATATTTCCCATTCAGCAATTATTGGTCAACATGCAAGCATTGCAGCTGGAGTTGTGATTTCAGACAATGTACTTATTGGCGACAATTGTGTGATTGAACCCAATGTTTACATTCATGCACGTACACAAATTGGGAATCGTGTGCATATCAAAGCCAATACGGTCATCGGTGGTGATGGTTTTGGCTATGTGAAAAATGAAACTGGAGCGTACGACCATGTTCCACATTTTGGAAAAGTGTGTATTGAAGATGATGTTCACATTGGTAGCAATACCTGCATAGATCGTGGTTCTTTGAGTGATACCATCATTAAAAAAGGGGTGAAAATTGATAATTTGGTGCACATTGCCCACAATGTTGAAATCGGAGAAAACACATTGGTCATTGCTTGTTCGATGATTGCGGGAAGTGTACGAATAGGAGAAAATGCTTGGATTGCACCTGCAGCAAGTATTAAAAACGGAATTACGATTGGCGACAATGTAATAGTTGGTATGTCAAGTCTTGTCTTGAAATCTGTTGCAGATGGTTTAACCGTTGCAGGAGTTCCCGCTAAAGAATTAGGGAAATAAAATGCAATATGTCTTTCTAATTTCAAATCTGTTTTTATCTTAGGACATCGAAAACAGTTAATCACTTGGTTTTACTAAAAAATCAAACTGACTAAAGGTAGTTCGATGTAATAAACACTTAATAAAACTTACTCTATGAAAAAATTATTTTACGTATTACTTTGTCCTGTTGTAATGAGTCTCGCTTCTTGCAATATGGCTGATGACAAAGATTATGAAAACATGGCCACTGACATTTGTGGATGTGTGAACAAAAACACAACAGGCGTTTCTGAAGGAATGAAAGAAGCTATTGAAAAAGCAGTAAATGAAGGTAAAGATCTTGAAACTGCTATGACAGAGCACATGACGAAAGATTTAACACAAGGTATGAAAGATGCAGAAGCAATGACTCAACTTCAAGTTGGAATTGAATCTTGTATGAAAGACCTTGAGAAAAAATACGAAAGTGTTTATTCAAATGAAACAGAAGAAGAGGTTCAAAATAAATTGATCAAAACATTGGAAACAAATAAAGACTGTGGTTTCACCTACGCGATTTTCAAATTAGGTCAACAAGAAATGGCAAAAGGAAAATAGTCCTTGTCAAATATACATTGAAGAGATCAGCGCGAGTTGGTCTCTTTTTTTGTGTCAAAATTGGGCTTCAATCAGGTCGTTAGACTTGAAAAAAAGTTAACTTGTTAGAAGCTTCATAAAAGCATTATCATTGAGCCAACCCTTGAGGTGGATTAAAAATTGATAAAATTAAATATACTGAGGGTGAGGTACTTGGGGTTTGATTAAGAAAATAACCAACGTCTATTTCCGAAAATAACGCAGCAGTTTATTACTTTTTAAACACCTTCTTTGAAGTAATTAATTAACAAATCTGAACCGTTTTACTACTCAATTGTAGCACTACTCAAACAGTTATTATGAAACAACTTCATCTTTTATTTCTCTTGATTACTTCTAGTGCTTTCTGCTCGCAAGATGAAATTGGGATAAAAAGTTTGCCACCGTTTATGGTGATTTCTTCTGAAAAAGATCCTTCATTAAAAGAGAATGAGGCAGTCTTCGAATTTGAATTCATAAATGACGTTTTCAAACAAGCGAATGGTACATTTCCAGTCATACAATCATCTTACAATCAAACTTTACAAGAAATACAATTGGATTCAAGTGCCATCCACGTTTTAAAAGTGACTCCAGGAAGCTATATTTTTCAATTTTATGCTGCGTATTTTTTCGATGAAATCTATTCTGATTCTGTACTCATTCAACCTGGTTATCGAACAAAAGTCCAACTTCGTTTTACAGATGCAGAAGAAATGATCATTAGCGATAAACCTGTTATTTACCTGTATCCACCAACAGATTTAGCAATTACTGCAACAGTCAAACCGAAAGGAGCGTTTACATTCACTTACCCAGTTTATGAAAATGGTTGGAAAGGAATTGCACATCCAGATGGAAGTATCACCATCAATCAATCAACGTATCCGTATTTATTTTGGGAGGCGAAAAACACGATTTCTTTAGCTAGCATCAACTTAAATGAAGGCTTTATTGTCACACAAGAACAAACGATTGCTTTTCTGGAAGAACAACTCACAAAAATGGGGCTGAACGATCGTGAAAAAACAGATTTCATTACTTATTGGGGACCACGAATGATCGGAAACGAGCGCAACTTCGTACAATTTTTATTCAATGATGCCTGTAATCAATTTGCTGATTTACAAATAGACCCAGCACCTGAACAACTGTTTCGTGTGTACATGATTTGGTTGCCACTTACAGAAAATCCGTCCATTGTTCCTACACCCCAAGTCATTCAAACGGTTAACCGAGAACAATTTTATGCCATCGAATGGGGAGGATCAGAACTTTTAACACTCAAATTACCATGAAAACAAGTGTCGTATGCTTACTTTTAGTAGTAATTGCTGGATCAACTTTAGCAGCTGAACCAACAAAATCAACGGTTAGAAAAAAGCGCGTAATGCCAGAATTTTACGTTTCTGGATCAACTTTAGATAAATCGTTGGATAACAACCATGCTGTTTTCGAATTACAGTTTAGTCAGCTACTGTTGAATGAAATGGAAGTAAATGTATTGCAAAAGCCTCAAATTGAATTGTCTTGCAATGGCGTTATTCGTTTAGTGGAACTCGATTCTACCTTGAAAACAAGTATTATCGTTTCGCCAGGAAAGTACATTTTCCAGTTAGCTGTCGTGAATGGCAGTTACAATGAAATTTTCAGCGATTCTATTTTGATTGAACCACGTCATATCACAACTTGTCGCATTAATTTTAGAGCAGAGGATATGCGTGAAATGTTGTTAAAACCAGTGATTTATGTCTACTCTCCAACAGATCAAGTTGTCAGTTTACAACTTAAACCCAAAGGAGATTTCACATTTACGTATCCTCAGTACACCAATTCAGGTTGGAATGGAATCGCCCACCCTGACGGAAGTTTTACCATAAATGACAAAACCTACCCCTATTTATTTTGGGAAGGAGCGGACAATCAAGTGGATCAATTAGCAGACTATTCCACTGGATTTGTAGTAAAACAAGCAGAAGTAACGACCTTTTTAGAAGAAAAACTCACCCAAATGGGGTTGAACGATAAAGAAAAAACGGATTTCATTACGTTTTGGGGACCACGCATGATTCAAGCAGAACAAGGATTTGTGCAATTCATCTTCAACAAAGAGTATGATCAACTTGCAAGTTTGTCGGTTTCACCTGCGCCACAAGAACTATTCCGAGTGTATATGTTATGGACACCGTTGGAAAACGCAACTGAATTAAATCCGCAACCTCAAGAAATTAAATCAGTTAATCGATCTGGTTTTTATGTAATTGAATGGGGCGGTTCAGAATTAATCTATCATCCAATACTTTCATCTTATGAATAAACAACGTCTCCTAGTAATGTTGGTTGCACTTCTAGCAGCTTTCTCGTCGCAAGCAAAGGAAAAAAATGATCGGTTGATCATGAGTGAATTTACTATCACAAGCACAGAAATAGCCAGCCATTTGGATGAACACCATGCCCAATTCGAACTGAATTTCACCAATTACCTCAATAGAAGTAGCTCCTTGCCAATGGTTGAACTTTCATGCAACGGTGTTATTGAACGTTTTCAATTGGACAGTACATTAAAAAAGAACATCACTGTTTCTCCAGGGAAATATACCTTTCAGATCATTATGAGTGGTGGTTTTCAGGAAATTATTACCGATTCTATAGCTATTGGTTCTTCAACAAAAATCATGGCAAGTGTCTATTTCATCCCAGATCAACTAACTTACAACGATGAAAAACCAAGACGAAGAGGAAGACGTTGGAGAAGAAGACATCAAGTTAAAAAACCAGTGATCTATTTTTATGCTCCACAAGATCAATCTGTGTCAATAAAATTGGCTCCAAGAGGCGAATTCACTTATACTTATCCCAATTACACGGATGGCTGGAATGGTACCGTTGAAGCAACTGGCGGAATTACGATTGCAGATCAGCATTATCCGTATTTGTTTTGGGAAGGAATGGACAACTCTATAGGTGAACTGGCAAATTACAAAACGGGATTTGTTGTTCAACAAACAGAAGTAACAGCCTTTTTGGAAGACAAACTGACTCAAATGGGCTTAAATGATACAGAAAAAACCGACTTCATTACTTTTTGGGGACCAATCATGTCGCAATCAAAACAAGGGTTTGTTCAGTTTGTTTTCAATGAAGAATACGATCAAGTTGCCAATTTAACCATCACTCCTAAACCTGAAGGAATATTCCGTATTTATATGCTGTGGACTCCTATAGAAAAAGAAGTTGAATTAACTCCAGAACCACAAACAATAGAATCCATTAATCGAACAGGATTTTATGTCATTGAGTGGGGCGGAACAGCATTACCAGCAATTAAAAAACTGAATTTATGAGCAACAAGAGCCGTTTTATTAGTGTCTTCTTTGCAATAATCTCATTTATGAGTTTTGCAATGTGGAGCACGAACGATTCATATAAGTCAACTATTGCTGATCCTATCAAATGGATATCACCAGACTACCGAGTTGACAGTAGTAACATCGATCCCGCATTAGATCAGCAACACGCGCTGTTTCAATTGTCTTTTTTACAAAAAGAATTGATTGGATCAAGTATTGAATATTCGTGTAATGGCGTTATTCAAACAATCGTCCTGGATTCGACGCTTAAAACAACTGTTTTGGTGAGCCCCGGAAAGTATCAATTCATGCTTTTTCTCAATGAAGGATACACTGAAATAATCACTGATTCAATTCCAATACTCCCAAGCTTTAAAACGTGTATTTCCATCGTTTTCAGTCCTAAACCACTTGATTTTCAACAAGACTCAGACTATCCTGTTTCTTACAAACCTGTCATTTATACGTATTCACCAACCGATCAAGAAATCAGTATTCAATTAAAACCCAATGGTGGTTTTAGTTTTACGTATCCATCTTACGGCGATGCTGGTTGGAAGGGAATTGCACATTCGGATGGTAGCATGACGGTAAATGGAACACGTTACCCCTATTTGTTTTGGGAAGGTTTGAATAAAAAAGCGGAACAAATGGCTGATTATTCCTCTGGATTTGTGGTTAAAAAAGCGGAAGTAACCACGTTTCTGGAAAATAAACTCACGCAAATGGGTTTGAACGACAAAGAAAAAACAGATTTCATTACGTTTTGGGGACCACGCATGATTCAAGCAGAGCAAGGGTTTGTGCAATTCTTATTCAATGAAGACTACAATCTCGTTGCTGAAATGAACATTTCACCCGCACCAACAGAAATTTTTCGTGTGTATATGATGTGGACACCTTTGGAAAACACAACTGAATATCATCCACAACCTCAAAAAATAGAAACCGTTAAACGAACTGGTTTTTATGTCATTGAATGGGGCGGATCAGCATTAACCCTAAAAAATGAAGTTTCAACAATCCGTTAATTTAAAAGTCATGAACTATTTAAGCATCTTATTGTTCCTGCTCGTATCGACATCGGTATTGGCAAGTGGTGAAGTTGAGCGAATTGGATCTACTTATCAGATAACAAAAACCGTTCGTTCTAAGTATTTAAAAGCCAACCAATCACGCATTCGTTTTACAGCAAAATCGATTCCAGCAAATGGTTCTGGATCCAATCAAATCGTTTATTCCATTGACAATAAAATGGATACAGCGGATTTGAATGTGAATAATGCGTTTTTTATTACGACAACCCCAGGCAACCATGTGTTTCAGTTCTTTTATTCGGAAAGGTATTATGAAATTTATACAGACTCCATTTCCTTCAATGGAGGGTATCAAACGAATATTGATTTGCTCTTCGCTTACGCTAAAAATATGAATATGACTGAAAAACCTGTCATTTACCTCTATCCCGAAACAACTCAATCAGTTCAGGTGAAATTGGCACCCGTTGGACAATTGCAATTCACTTATCCCGAATATGGAACGGGCTGGGATCTTTCAGTAGCACCAAATGGAACAATTACGCACAATGGAAACAATTATCCTTATTTATTCTGGGATGCGAAAACACCTTTTAATCGTTCATCTAATTTCACCCAAGGTTATCTTGTTGATCAATCCAACGTTGTTACCTTTTTAGAAGAACAATTGACGAAAATTGGATTAAACAACGTTGAAAAAACGGATTTCATTACTTATTGGGGACCGCGATTGATTGGAAAAGAACAGGTGTTTATTCAATTCGTCTGGGGAACGAGTGCAGATCAGTTTGGAGAATTAAACATCACACCACAACCTGATCATGTAAATCGATTGTACATTGTTTGGTCGGGAATTGATGCAGCAACAACTATTAAAACACCTTCGCCACAACTACTTCCAACTTTCGATCGTTCAGGATTTGATGTGTTGGAATGGGGAGGCACGGAAATTGCAATGGAAGATTTAATAGAAACGTTAACAACTAAGCTATGAACAAGATTATTTTAGTGCTTTTACTAGCAATATCCTTTACTGGTTTTTCTGCACATATAGCTGAGTCTTTACCTGATTATACGGTGGAATATGTCGCCGATTCAAGTGTTAGTGCCAACAATGGAAAAGTTACGATCAAATGTACTTTTGGTGGTGACTACGAATCCCATACACTAATATACGGTATCAACGGTATTTCAAATAGCATTTCATTGACACCGGAGAATACTTTTTCGTTCAATCAACAGCCAGGAAAATACACCTTTCAATTTTACTATAGTAGCTCTTTTGTTGAAGTTGAAACCGATTCTATTGCTGTTTTAGCTGGGCAAAGCACCATCATTCATGTCTCCTTTCATCCAGCTAGAGAAATGCAATTAATGAAAAAACCTGTCATTTACTTGTATCCAGAAAAAGCAACAGAAGTCTTTGTGCAACTAGAAACCATCGGAAAACTCACCTTTACTTATCCAGAATTGAATACGGGTTGGCACTTAACAGCAAATACGGACGGAACACTCAAAATCGGAGAACAAACCTATCCTTATTTGTTTTGGGAAGCGGAACAAGCTGTAGAAAGTCCTTTTAACACAACTACGGATGGTTTTGTTGTAAGCCGATCAAATGTGATTTCCTTTTTAGAAGAAAAGCTTACCTTGATGGGATTCAATGACCGCGAACGCACTGATTTCATTACCTTCTGGGGACCACAATTAGCAGCAAATGCTTATAATCTTATCCAATTTCAATTCAATGACGTTTGTGATAGCTATGCAACATTAATGATCAGTCCAACACCAGATCATATCAATCGGGTATATATGGTTTGGACAGCTAGTCAAACTGGAGAAAATGATTTAATTCAACCACAAGTATTGCCTGTTTTAGATCGTTCAGGTTTTGATGTGTTGGAATGGGGAGGCGTTCAAGTTGTTTCTACAACAGTTTATTGATCCAATAACCTGAGAGTTCGACTTTAAATTTTGCGGCGGCGTTCCATACTTTAAGCCCAACGTCTTCTTGTGCGTTCTCGACTAGCTAATCGAAATTCACACAATTGAACAATGAGACCCAATCATTAAGCTGTTATTTGAGGATTACCAAAAACAGCGACATCGTTACCTGTAATAGAATCACTGCATAAGATCACCAAACGCTCAACAATATTGCGCAATTCACGAATATTTCCTGTCCAATTGGTTTGTTTCAAAGCTTCCAAAGCATCTTCTGTAAATGATTTACGTGGAATACCGTGTTCAGTGCAAACCATCGTTAAAAAATGTTCAGCAAGTAACGGAATATCTTCTCTACGGTCATTGAGTGAAGGGACATGCAATAAAATCACAGCCAAGCGATGATACAAATCCTCGCGGAATCGACCAGCTTCAATTTCTTTACGTAAATCTTTATTGGTGGCTGCTACAACTCGAGCATCTACTTTGATATCGCGCTCTGCTCCTACTCGTTGAATGACATTTTCTTGCAATGCACGTAGTACTTTTGCTTGTGCGGAAAGACTCATATCACCAATTTCGTCTAAGAACAGCGTTCCACCTGATGCTAATTCGAATTTTCCTTTTTTATCTTTTACGGCAGAAGTAAACGCTCCTTTTTCATGTCCGAACAATTCACTTTCAATCAATTCACCTGGAATAGCAGCACAATTCACTTCTATAAATGGCATCTTTTTTCGGTTACTATAATCGTGTAAAGAGCGAGCTACTAATTCCTTCCCCGTTCCATTTCCGCCAGTAATTAAAACACGTGCATCGGAAGGCGCAACCTTTTCGATCATTTCTTTGATCTTGATAATTCCATCCGTTTCACCAATAATGGAAGAACCTTTAAATCGGCGAACCGTTGTTTTCAACGATTTGGTTTCCTCAACAAGTACCACACGATCTTTGGCATTGCGAATGGTTACCAAAATACGGTTCAAATCCAATGGTTTCTCAATAAAATCGAATGCACCTTTTTTGATAGCCTCTACAGCCGTTTCAATATTCCCATGACCTGAAATCATGATAACTGGTGTTTCGACTTTTGCTTGAATCAAGCCATCCAACACTTCCATACCATCCATTTGTGGCATTTTAATATCACAGAAAATGATGTCGTAGAGTGCATTTTTTGCTTTATCCAATCCATCCAAACCGTTTTCTGCTTCTTCTACTTGAAAGTTTTCAAATTCAAGAATTTCGCGCAGTGCTCTTCGAATTGCTCGTTCGTCATCAATAATCAGAATTTTTGCCATAAAATCAGTGTTTTTACAGGCGAAAGATACTAAAATTCGATCTAGTTACGATGCACTTATTGGCAATTTTAGGAATGAAAACCATGAATACCGATGACTATGAAGCAGAAACTCCATTTGATTATAAAAAGACCGTTGCAAAACCCCTTACTCTTCGTTATTTCAAAAATACAACATCCTCATTTACAAGTGTAAACTGCGGTGTTAAATTTTATTCACGCCTCGATTAATGAATTTTGCAACGGTCTTATAAATTCAATTTCATCCTAAAACTTCCAATTTTCTACAGAATTGGGTTGTACATTTACTGCATGAAATGTTTGATTGTAGAAGATGAGGTTGTTTTGGCCAATAGCATTCAGCTTTATCTGAAACAGCATGACTTTATCTGTGAATTGGCTCATTCCGTGTATGAAGCTGAAGAAAAGATTTCCGAATACCGCTACGACTGCATTTTCTTGGATTTAACGCTTCCAGATGGAAATGGTTTGGGAATCATTGAAACCGTTCAACAACAAAAAAGAACAACTGGTATCATTGTTATTTCTGCAAAAGAAAACCTTGCTACTCGCATTGAAGCATTACAACTAGGTGCAGATGATTACCTTACGAAGCCCTTTCATTTATCTGAATTACTCGTTCGTGCACAAGCTTTAATTCGTCGCAAACAATTTCAAGGTCACACGAATGTGCTGTTTCACGAGATCTCGTTCAATTTACTGTCTAAAAGCGTCTTTGTTCATGAACAACAGATTGATTTGACCAAAAAAGAATTTGAGTTACTGGTGTTTTTAATGGGAAATACGGGCAAAGTCGTTTCAAAAGGTGCAATTGCGGAACATTTATCAGGAGATTTGGCAGATTTATTTGACTCGCATGATTTCATATACGCACATATTAAAAACTTGAAAAAGAAATTGACGCTTGCCAATTGTGCAGACTACATTAAAACAGTTTATGGTTTAGGATATAAATGGAGCGATGAGTAGAAAATTACTAACTAAAACACTGCGTTTATACGCTGGATATTCAGCAATTGTGATTGTAATCACCTCCTTACTCTTTTATTTTTTCTTAAAAAATCTCTACCAAGAAGAAGTTCATGAACATTTACATCAGGAGTATATTGCCATGTTACCATCATTAAAAACATTAAGAACAAATGAACTAACACAATGGAATCAGCATAATTCTTCGGTACAACTCATTCGGTCTAAAACTGACAATCGAATCCAACAGACATTCGCGGCGCACTATTTCAATCAAGCAGAGCAGGAATATGTTCCTTACCAAGTTCTTGATTCTCCCATTCCTATTCAAGGTCAATGGTATATTCTTCGGATAAAAGCTAGTTTATTAGAAAATGAAGACTTAATTGAAAGCATTGTATTCGGATTTGCACTATTACTAGTGCTATTACTTGGCGGAATTATCCTCATTACTCAACTCGTTTCAGCTAAATTATGGCGACCATTTTATCACACGATTCGCGGATTAGAACACTATGAAATCAATCAGAATACTGATATTCAATTGATCCCGACAACAGTGGAAGAATTTCAACGATTAAATACTACTGTAAAGCTATTGATTCAAAAAAACAAAGAAATTTTCAATGACCAACGGCAATTTGTTGAAAACGCTGCTCATGAACTGCAAACACCTATTGCGATTTTAAACAGTCAGCTCAATCTTTTAGCTCAAACGAGTGATTTAACGGAAGAGCAAGCTCAATTGATTGATCAAATGGAACGATCCAATCAACGCTTCAATCATCTCAATAAAAACCTATTATTACTTTCCAAGTTAGCATCAGAATCTTCTGAAAAAGAATGGGTCAATTTCAGTCAACTGATCCAACAATATGTTGAATTATTTGAAGATCAATTTGCATTCCACTCCATTACATGTGAAGTGAAAACAACGGTTGATCTCCGTTTATTTGCACATCGGTTTTCGTTGGAATCATTGGTTGAGAATCTGCTTTCAAATGCGCTCAAACACAATGAAACAAATGGAAGAATAACCATTGAACTAACTCAACAACAATGCACAATTAGTAATTCTGGAAACAACAATGCGCTTGACCCATTACTCATTTTTCAACGCTTTCAACGTGCAACATCTTCATCAACTGGAACTGGATTGGGACTAGCAATTGTTGAGAAAATTGTTCATCAACATGACTGGTCAATACACTATTCTTTTCAACATACGCTGCATCATTTTTCAATTCATTTCGAGGAATAAATTTCTTCAATATTTCTACAGAATTGAGCAGTAGATTTGTCTAAAATAAAAACTGAAACTATGAAAAACAACTTATTAATTGTATGCTTCGCTAGTTTATCACTCGTTGCTTGCGCTCAGAAAAACACCAAAAAATCAAGTACACCAGAAGCAGTCAAACAAGCTTTTGCAACAGCACATCCTGATGTGAAAAACGCTCGTTGGGAAAAAGAAGATGCGAATTATGAAGTTGGTTTTACAGTTGACAAAAAAGAACAATCTATTTTATACAACGCAGAAGGAACGGTATTGGAAACTGAAGTAGAAATTTCAATGACCGAATTGCCAATAGTGATTCAGGAATTGATCGTAAAAGATTACCCAAAAGGTCGTATTAAAGAAACTGCAAAAATTACCGATGCAAAAGGAAACGTGAGTTATGAAGTTGAAATGAATGGCACTGATTTACTTTTTGACAATGCAGGGAATAAAATTCACTAATTCGATTTAACAGGTCTGCAATAGTAAGTTCTTCCTTCATAGAATTAGCTATTGCAATCTTACAAACACGAACGTAATCCAGCCACGCATGTACGCCGCCGCGGAGCGGACAGGTATTACAATCTTCATTGAACTGGATATTGCGATTATGCGAAGTCGGATGCAATATTACAATCTTGCTTCATGAAACGGGATATTACAATCTTGTAAACACTGTCGTAATAGTACAATCTTACTCTATTGAACGCAATATTACAATCATCCAAACTCAGACGTAATCCAGCCACGGCGGACACGTATTACAATCTTGCTTCAGAGAACGGGATATTGCGATTTTCCTCCGTTGAACTAGATATTACGATTTTACGAGAAGGGAGGTAAAATCCCAAACTTGCGAATCGTTCTATTGCAATCAGCTTTAACCAAAACAACCTAAGATTCAATCACAATTTCAACGCGCCTTCTTTCAATGAATAAGGTGAAATGACAATTTTTTGGATGTTGAATTTCTCTAAAATCCACTTAGTTTTTAGTGCTGCAATGGGCGCCATTCTTCTACGAATTGGAATGATATAGGGGTGGCGTTCACGTTCTTCAAATGTAGACTGAATGATCCATTCAAGTGTTTCGTCCAGCTCTTTTCGATTGATCTGAATTGGTTCAATTCCAACAGGAAAAGGGACTTCGTGCACCATTTCATAAAAGGTTTCAAAACTTCCTGAAGCACCAACCAATGTTGAACAAGGTTTAAATACATCAAGTTCTGATGATTTCTCTTCGAACCAATACCTTAAAAACTGTTGATCGTCTAAGGTAAAAGGATCAGAAAATTCAAATAATTGCGCAACGCGTGAAACACCGATGTCAAGGCTACAAAACTGCAATTCTTCTCCCTTATGACCTCGGATAAATTCAGTACTTCCACCTCCAATGTCCATAATGAGTGAAGGTTCATTAAAATCATACGACCAACTCACGCCATCATAAATCAATTGGGCTTCTTGTAAACCATCAACACTATCAATTTGGATTCCAAAACGTCGAAAAACCTCGTTTATCAATTCGTTGGAATTGGTCGCGTCACGTACAGCCGAGGTTCCAATTGCTCGGATAGTTTCTACTTGATGAGTAGAGCAAATCTCACTAAACAATTCAAAGGCTTTTAAAGCGCGTTCTAAAGCTTCAGGTGCAATTCTTTTTTCGTTAATTCCACCCATACCAAGTGCAACTCCTTCTTTCGAGTTGTGTACAACGGAAAACCCTGATTCATGTACATCAGCGATGAGTAAATTAAAGGTATTTGTCCCTAAATCAATGACTGCAATGCGCATGTTACTTGATTTTAAGCCATTGAATGATTTGTTTTAGACGAACTGTATGACCGTATTGTAATAGACCATTTTTGTACAGTTTACCAGCAATCGCTAATACAGCTAAGGCACTCATAATTAAGATGAGTATTGAAATAATCAATTGATAACCATCGCCTTCAGGATAACCCATTGCTAATTTCACCATCACCACTACTGGGGAAGTGAATGGAAAGTAATGATAAAATGTTGAAAGCGAACTTTCTGGATTATTGAGTACAAAAAAGCCTGAATACATGGCAAACAACAAGAGTGCAATCAACGGAAGTAGAAATTGTTGTCCATCTGATTCTGAACCGGTAACTGCGCCAAGTGCAGCAAAGAAAGCACCGTAAAACAAGTATCCAAGTGCAAAGAAGACCAAAAAATAGGAGATCATACTGGAAAACTGAATGCGTTCAAATACCAGTTCTACAAATTGATTGTAAGCTTGTGAGGAACCTCCATCAGCCACATTAGAAGCGTCATAAATATCCACAAAAAGTGTTTCGCGCATAAAATACAAGCCCAATGAAATGAGTATGAACCATAGTAGGAATTGGATAAAAGCACTCATTCCAACACCTATTATTTTCCCGAGCATCAATGACCTTGGGTGAACTGTTGCTAACAATATTTCGACAATGCGATTGCTTTTTTCGCGAGAAACCGAACGTAAAATGGTCATTCCAAACAGGAAAATAAAAACAAATATGACAGCTCCGAAGAATAAACCAACCCATCCTCCTAAATCACTCGATTCGTCTTTGGGATCGTAGACATTTTTGAAGGACATCAGTAATGGTTGCTTGATCTTGCGAAAATCGGATACAGATAAATCCGTGAATTTAGCAGCTACCAACTCTTCCAATCGACGTTCCACATGATACCGAATATTGATTGATGTTTTCAATGAAGGTTTTTCACGGTAAAAGACAAAACTGATTTTATTCGTGAGCACTTTTTCATTGACTTCAACCAATGCATCATATTTTTGATAACTCGGGTTTTGTGCAAAATCTTCTATCTCAATATAATCAGAAATAAACGAATATTGGAGGGATTTATCTTCACCAGCCATGATCTTGTTTTCCATGATTCCCCGTGCATCAGAAATCAATACATTCCAATTTTGTTGTTCTTTTCCACCGAATGCAAAAAGCAAATAAGTGAGTGAAAGCACAAGCAATGGTCCAACGAATGCCATGATTACAAACGAACGGCTTCCAATGCGCTCACGTAATTCTCTGACTGCAATTATCCAACTGTTTTTCATTTATTTAGCTTTTGACAATGGGTGAATTTCAATAGTTCGTTTGGATTGGCACAACGTTTTTATCCCCGGAAACTGCGTTAATAAACAACTCTTGCATGGAAGGTAATACTTCCCAAGCAGCTTCAATTTTAACTTGTCCTAACAAAACTTGCAGTAAATCTTCGAATTGATTATCGCCCCGCATTTTTACACGCGCAATAAAACGATCATCACCCAAAATTTCTTTGTCGATTAATTCAAATCCCGTCCACAATGCGTTTACAAAACCGATCATTGTACCACGAAATTTAACCGCATATTCGCCATTTTTAGCAGCGTCTTGTAATTCAGAAACGCGACCTTCCATGATTTTTTTCGATTGATGAATCAAAGCCACACGGTCACAAATTTCTTCAACGCTTTGCATATTGTGCGTTGAAATCAAGATCGTTTTACCTTTTGCTTTCATTTCAATGATCTCTTGTTTGATCAATTCAACGTTCACTGGATCAAATCCTGAAAAGGGTTCATCTAAAATCAATAATTCAGGTTCATGTAAAACTGCACAAATGAATTGTACTTTTTGAGCCATTCCTTTTGACAGTTCTTCAATGCGTTTTTTGCGCCACGATTGAATATCAAAACGATCTAGCCAATAATTCACTGCTTGTTTCACATCTGTTTTCGACATACCGCGCAAAGCTCCAAGAAAGTATGCATGTGCTTCAACGGTCATGTTTTTGTACAATCCACGCTCTTCTGGTAAATATCCAATATGAGCCAGGTGTTTTTGTTGCAATAAATCACCTTTGAAGCGAATCGTTCCTGCATCTGCTTCCAAAATGCGGTTGATAATGCGGATCAACGTTGTTTTACCAGCTCCATTTGGTCCGAGTAATCCAAAAACTTCGCCTGCTTTCAACGACAATGAAACCTCATCCAATGCAGCTTTTCGCTGAAAACGTTTGGTAATTTGTTGGATTTCGAGCATGAAATAAGAATTTTGATAAAAATAATGAAACTCGTTTGTCAAGTTACATCTAATTGGAAGAATTTATCATTTTCCCAATAATCGGGCTTTCCAATTGGACCAGCGATAGATTTTAGACAAAATGAACACCATTAAAGGGTAACAAACAACCAAGATGATGACCAATCCCCAACCTACAGCTGGCTTTGATGTATCAAGAAGTAATGAATCCGTTTTAAGCGATTGCCACTGGTTACTTAATACCAGTAAACCCATGAAATTATTCGCAGTATGATATCCCCAAGAAAGTTCTATTCCATCATCCATAATGGTCAACAACGCAGCAAAAACACCTGAAAGCATATAAAAAACAATTGCAAACCATCCTAAACTTATTACTTCAGGATTCATTAGGTGCAGTCCTCCGAAAATCAAACCATTGATAATCAGAATAGCGATGCCACGAGATGTAGCTAAACCTGTCCATTTTAAGATAAATCCACGGCAAAACAGTTCTTCGAAACCCGTTTGAAGTGGAACAATGAAGATGCAAATACACAATAGGAGGAAGAAAGAGCTTGAATCGTAGTTCCAAACAATCGATCCCGTGTTTTGCGCTAATTCAATGACCAATAAAATGGCTTGCATTCCGAACCAAAGCCCAAATCCCACAAAAAAGCGTTTCAGATCAAGTTGTTTTCGCGCAGTAAAAAAAGTGAGAATCGGTTTTCTGTGATTGAAGCGAATTGCCAACATCAACATAAAAAAACCTGCTATAAGAGGGAATAATTGATAGGCCAGCACTTCATTATTACTGAAATACCCCATTAATTCTGCCTCAGATAAATCAAGAGCATCTTGTTGTGAAATTCCTTTTGTATAGATGGCTATTTGTAAGGGAATTCCTCCAAATCCTAAAATTCCTGTAATAACAAGAAACAATGTCACTAAATAGCGCCACCATTCGTTTCGTTCAGTTGACGTATTTATGAAGAAATATTTATTCATGGTTCAAAACTAACGAGAATTCGGTTTTGATTGACGAATTATTATTTGTGTGTTTCTGTAGGCACGTGATGCATCACGTGCCTACAGAATCGTATCTATTTTTTAATGAAACATATCTTTCATACGTTGAAAAAATCCTTTTTCTCCTTTGTCAGGAGTTGGTTTAAAGTTTTCACTTTCACGTAATTTTTCCAATACTTCACGTTCTTCTTTGGATACTTTTTTGGGAGTCCAAACATGGATATGCACCAATAAATCTCCAGTTCCATATCCTTGCAAAACGGGAAGTCCTTTACCTTTTAGGCGTAGCACTTTTCCACTCTGTGTACCAGGTTCTACTTTTATTTTGGCTTTTCCATTAATGATCGGAATCTCGATTGTTTCGCCTAAAACAGCATCTACAAAGTTTACAAATGCTTCGTAATGTAAGTTTTCTCCATCACGGCGTAAATCTTCATGTTCTTGTTCTTCTATCACAACAATCAAGTCACCTGCAATTCCGTTGAACGGTCCAGCATTTCCTTTTCCAGTAACGCTTAACTGCATTCCTTCTTCAACTCCAGCTGGAATATCGATTTCAATGACTTCTTCTTGGCGCTTTAATCCTTGACTATCTGCATCAGAAGGTTTTTGATCAATTGTTTTTCCAGCACCTTGACAAGTTGTACAAACAGATTGTGTTTGCATAGCACCTAAAAAAGTCTGTGCTACGCGCGTGATTCGTCCAGAACCATTGCAAGTCGCACAATTTTTGAACGTAACACCGTCGGCATTTACAAGCTTGTTGACTTTGATTTTTTTACGAACGCCATCAGCAATTTCTTCCAATGTCAATTTCATTTTCACGCGGAGATTTGTACCACGCACAACACGCTGACCACCTCTGGAACCTCCAAAACTGCCACCACCGCCGAAAGCACCGCCGAACACATCACCAAACTGCGAAAAGATGTCATCCATATTCATTCCGCCACCACCGAAACCGCCGCCGCCGCCTAAACCAGCATGACCATATTGGTCGTAACGAGCTTTTTTATTGGGGTCAGACAATACTTCATACGCTTCAGCAGCTTCTTTGAATTTATCTTCAGCACTTTTATCATCCGGGTTTTTATCTGGGTGATATTTCAAGGCCATTTTACGATACGCCTTTTTAATTTCCCCTTCATCAGCACTTTTAGAAATGCCTAACACTTCGTAATAATCTCTTTTTTGCATCGCTTTATCTCTATTGCAGCTCACAAATTAAAAAATTGCAGATCGGTTCCCCATGTATCTGCAATTTGTAACCTGCCAATTTTATTTATCTTATTGTCCAACTACTACTTTAGCGTATCGAATCACTTTATCATTGAGGTAATACCCTGGCTCAACATCTTCCATTACTTTGCCCTTTTCTTTATCAGATGGTGCTGGAAGATTGGCAATTGCTTCATGTAATTCTGGATCGAACACTTCACCTTTCGATTGCATTTGTTTCAATCCTTTTGCTTCAAGTGTTGATTTGAATTTTGTGTGAATCAAGTTAAAACCATCACGAATTACTTGAATATCCTCAACTTTATCGTTGTTTGCGATCGCGCGTTCGAAATCATCCAATACAGCAATCATTTCTTTCAAAACACCAGCACTGGCTGTCGCAATCAACTCCAATTTCTCTTTATTCGAACGTTTACGGTAGTTATCAAACTCTGAATACAAACGCAAATACTTGTCATTCAAGGTGGCAATTTGCTCTTCTGCCGAAGCTACAACTGAGTTTTCTGACGAATTGTCAGTCGTTTCATTCGCAGTTTCAGCTTGTTCATTTGCTTCTTGTTGCTCTGTAGTCGCTGATTCATCGTTTAACTGCTCATTTTGCTCTATATCTTCTGCCATAATTGCTTTTATTTTGTTGCTAGTTGACAATAAACTTGCCATGAGTAAAAATGCGACAGGGTGTCAGAAAATGTGACAGATCGTCGATCAATAACCTGAGATTCGCATTAAATTTAAGATTCAGCATTCAGTTTGAAAGGATGACTACCACACAATTTCATTGTAGCAGAAACAAAAATTTAATGCATCATAAACCATGAATAATCATTCGATAATATGACGTAACTTCGCGTTTTCAATTTCAATTATGTTGCGACCGTTTCGTGAAGCAGTTTTGCTCATTCTTTTTTGGATCATTTGTTTCGACTTACAACGCATCTTGTTTTCAATACATCATTGGGGGAAATTGGAATCTGTAGGTTTTGGTGAATGGCTGCTTTCGTTTGTTTATTCATTCCGTCTTGATTTAGCTACCGCATGTGCACTTTCTGCTTTGCCTTTTATTGCACGTTTGATTGGTCATTACAGCAGTTGGAAATGGACTTACCGTATCTTTCGTATCATTTTGATGACCTTATTAGTCATTCTCGTTTGCGTACAGGCAGGTGAAATTGTTGCCTACACCGAATGGAATCATAAATTAACGTCTCGTGTGTTCATGCACCTTGCAAACCCAGATGAAGTTGCGCGAACAGCTAGTTATGGAATGATCTTTTGGTTTATTTTATATGCAGGTATTCAATTTGCATTTGGTTGGTGGTTAGCAAAAAAATTCTTCCACCGTATTCCATTAAAAAATGGTCAATTTAATTGGAAACAGCTGATTGCTTTTCCCTTGCAACTTGGTATTACACTAGCGTTGATGTTTTTGTTTTTGCGTGGCGGATTGCAACAAATTCCCTTGAATATTGGAGCGGCTGTTTATACCGACAAACCTATCGCAAATGATCTTTCAATTAACTCTTTGTATTTTTTCGGCAAAAGTTACTTGTTATACAACCGCAGTTCCATTGATGAATTGATGCCTAAAGTGGACAAAAAATTGGCTGCAAGAGAAGTGAAATCGTGGTATAATTACCCCAAAGAACACGATCAATTTTTTCTTAAACAAACAAGGCCAAATGTCGTTTTTATAGTCTTAGAAGGTTGGTCTGCTGAAGGAATTGGAACACTTGGTCCAACTAAAGGAGCTACAACTCAATTTGATAAATTGGCGAAAGAAGGGCTTTTATTTACGGACTTTTATTCCACAGGTACGACTTCAGAAATTGGCAACTCAAGTATTTTCAGTGGCAATCCAGCTGTTCCAGAGGTTTCTATTTCCATGCAACCTGAGAAACACCGAAAACTGCATTCCATCAATGAAGATTTTGAAAATTGGGGTTATCATACCAGTTACATTTTTAGTGGCGATTTGAAATACGGAAATATTGGTGGATATTTCATGGATCATGGATTTGATGTAGTGAAGGATGAAAATGATTTCCCATCTGATTTACCGCGAGGAAAACTCAATTTCTACGATCGTGACCTATACAAGTTTTTAATCAAAGAAATCAACTCTCACAAAAAACCGTTTTTACAATGTGCTTTTACAGGTAGCACGCATTCTCCTTATGATCAACCCAAAGGGAAAGGAAAACGTTTTACTGGTGAAGAAGCTGACTTCATGAATTCCATGGTTTATGCTGATGAATGTTTAGGTGAATTTATCCGCAACTGCAAAAAGTACGATTGGTATAAAAACACCTTATTTGTATTTGTCGCAGATCATGGACACGCAACACCAACAACGGTAGATCCAGGAGCAAGTAAATTCTATCACATTCCATTATTATTCTTTGGAGAACCAATCAAAGAGGCTTATCGCGGAAAACGGATGAATGTGGTGGGATCACAATCTGATATTGCAGCAACGCTTCTTACACAAATGAAAGGCGATCCATCGCGGTATCCGTGGAGTAAGGATTTAATGAATCCAAAAGTGCCACAATTTGCTTTTCATTCCATTATTAGAGGATACGGATGGATTACACCAAAGGGAAGTTTAGCGTGGTATATGGAACAAAAAATCAAAGGTGAAGTGACGTACAAACCAGAAGATTTTAAACTCGAATTAAAAAACTGTAACTGGTTTTTATCAAGTATTTATGAAGATTATAAAAATCTTTAACCAATGACAGTAAAACGCATTCATATCCGCACCCTTAATTTAGACGAATTAAAAGCGCATATTATTGGTTTAGGCGAACCTGCTTTTCGTGCCAAACAAGTGTACGAATGGGTATGGAAAAAGCAAGTAACTTCTTTTGAGGAAATGCCCAATATTGGCAAGCAATTGCAAGAAAAACTAGCTGAAACGTATTTTTTTGATGGATTAACTGTTGAAGATCAACAAATCAGTACAGATAAAACAATTAAATGTGCTTTTGGTATTGATGGACAAACACAAGTAATTGAAGGTGTATTAATTCCTACCACCTCGCGAATGACAGCTTGTATTTCATCGCAAGTAGGTTGCAGTTTAGCATGTGCTTTCTGTGCAACTGGTCGCTTAAAAATGATGCAAAATCTTTCAGCTGGTGAAATTGTTGACCAAGTACTTTATTTGAAAAATTTGGCCGCTACAAAATACGATACTAGTCTGACCAATATCGTTTATATGGGAATGGGTGAACCATTGCTTAATTACAAGAACGTTGTAAAAAGTACGGAAATACTTACTGATCCGAACGGTTTAGCGATGTCACCAAAGCGCATAACAGTTTCTACGGCTGGTATAGCTAAAATGATTAAAAAACTGGGCGATGACGATGTGAAATTCAATCTCGCGATCTCTTTACACGCTGCCAATGATAAAAAGCGTCATAAAATCATGGAGATCAACGAAACCAATAACTTAGAAGCACTTTCTGAAGCATTGGTCTATTTTCATGAAAAAACAGGATCTCGGATCACATTTGAATACATCATTTTCAAAGACTTTAACGATCAATTAGAAGATGCAAGAGAATTAGCTGAGTTTGCAAAAGCAGTTCCGTGTAAAATCAATATCATTGAATACAATCCAATTGATGGTGGAATCTATCAACAAGCCGATCGCCAAAAAGTAGATGATTTTGCAGCGTTCCTAGAAGAAAAATGCAATCTTATTGTCAATGTTCGGCGAAGTCGTGGAAAAGATATTGATGCAGCTTGCGGACAATTAGCCAATAAAAACAAACTAATTGATAAACGCATCCTGAAAGATTAACGCTCAATTTAGTTCGATAAAACACTTCTTTTTATTCGATAAAACACTTCTTTTTTTTTCTATAATGATAAATTAACTGATGTTTCTTGTTTTTTTTATGAATACAAATATCTGATAACCAGTAATTTATTTTATTAAATTAATTCATTAGTTATGAAAAAATGATTTTTTCTTGTTTTTCTAGAAAAATAGTATAACTTAGCAATACTACAACTACATACTATATGATTGAATTACTAGATTTTATCTCGTTCGAAAACGTCTTTTAGCTACCGACGTTTTGGAACTTAGGCAATCAGATTTGAATTGCTAAAAAGTTCCCCATTTTTATTCTGAAATCCATAATCTTTCAAAAGATTACTAAAGTTAAAATTGTACTGCCACTACAATTAAACATTATTGTAAACTTATTGATCATTATGATTTACGTCGGTTTAAATAATTAAATCAAAAACAGTCAAGCAGTTTTCATGCTTTTAACTGAATGGACGATTTATGCTTTGAAAATCGTATACCTCACTCCATGTTTTAGGACATACTGGCAGCGCTTTGAACAAAAATTACCACATTAAAACACAGCTACACACTTAAAATTTACCATCATGAAACAGTTACTAATTTCAATTATCAGCTTACTTTGTTGTGCCCAACTTTACTGTCAAGTAGATGTTGGAGTAACACTACTCGTAGATCCCACCACATCGATTTGCGGAAATTCAACACAACCCATCACCGTTACCATTTTTAATTATTCAGCTTCCACCATCAATTTTACAGTCAATAACGTGACTGTTAACGTAAGTATTACTGGAGCAAGTATTCAAACTTTTAATTCTCCAGTTATCAATACTGGTTCATTAGCATCTGGAGCTTCAATGAATGTGCTTGTCACACCAACTTGTAACCTGAGTGCGGTTGGAGTACATACCTTCAATGCAGCAACAGTTAATTTCAGTGATGTCAATGCGGCCAACAATGCAATGCCTTTTGTTGATGTTACGGTGACAGATGTTCCAACACCAGCGAATGCAGGATCAGATCAAGTATTCTGTATTCCAAATGGCAATTTATCAGGTAATGTTCCAACAGTTGGTGCTGGAACTTGGACTTTGATTGGTGGCGCAGGAGTTGTCTCTTCACCTGGATCAGCCAATTCAACGATCACCGGATTAGGAGTTGGACCAAATACATTTCGATGGACGATTTCCAATCCACCTTGCCCAGATTCATTTGATGATGTTATCATAACAGGAGAAGCCCTTCCAACAATCACACTCACTTCAGCTTTCGGAACAGATGGACAAACCGTTTGTGAAAATATCGGAATTACACCTATTACTTATTCAATTGGAGGAAGTGCAACAGGGGCAACAATCAGTGGATTGCCATTAGGAGTATCGGGTTCTTATTTTGCAGGAACATTCACCATAAATGGAACTCCTACGACACCTGGTATTTACAACTATACTATTACAACAACAGGTAGCACCTGCTCATCAATAACACAAAATGGTACAATCACAGTTGCGCCAAATGCAACGATTTTATTAACTTCTGGTCTTGGTTCTGATAATCAAACGCTTTGTGAAAACACGTTGCTAACTCCAATCACCTACTCCATTGGCGGCGGTGGAACTGGAGCAAGTGTTGTTGGATTACCAAGTGGTGTAAGTGGATCATATCTGGCAGGGACATTCACAATTAGTGGAACACCAACTACTACAGGTGTTTTTAATTATACAGTTACAACAACTGGAACATGCGTACAAATCATCGCAAATGGAACCATTACAGTAATGCCAGACGCGACCCTTTCATTGAGTTCTGCTCCTGGAACGGATACACAAACCATCTGCGAAAACACATTGATTACCAACATCAAATATGCTATTGGTGGTGGTGGAAGTGGAGGAACAGTTTCTGGTCTTCCAGCTGGACTTTCTGTGTCCTTTACAGCAGGAACATTAACAATTAGCGGATCACCATCTGTAAGCGGTGTTTTTAATTACACGGTTACTACAACTGGAACGTGTACTCAAACAAGTATGGCGGGCACATTAACGGTTAATCCAAACGCAGTAATTTCTCTTTCTTCAGCTGTCGGTACAGATAACCAATCTATTTGTCAGAATACAGTTATAACTCCAATTACATACACTATTAGTGGTGGCGGTACAGGAGCAAGCGTTTCGGGATTACCTATTGGTGTGAACGGATCGTTTGCTTTTGGTACGTTTACAATTTCAGGAACACCTACAATTGCTGGGGTTTATAGCTATACAGTTACAACAAGTGGAACATGTGCACAAGTAATTGCAAATGGAACCATTACAGTTAATGGAGATGCAACTATCTCACTCTCATCTGCTATTGGAACTGACGCTCAAACCGTTTGTGAGAATACAGGCATTACACCTATTACCTATTCAATAAATGGTGGTGGTACAGGGGCAACTGTTTCTGGGTTGCCAATAGGAATCAGCGGATCTTTTTCTGCAGGAACGTTTACTATTAGTGGTTCAACCGCTGCTTTAGGCGTATTTAATTACACGGTCACAACCACAGGAATGTGTGTGCAATCAAACATAAATGGAAGTGTCACAGTTAATCCAAACGCAACAATCAATCTAATGTCAGCACCTGGAACTGATCTCCAAGTTACCTGTATCAACACAGCAATTACGACAATTAGCTATTCAATAGGCGGTGGCGGAACTGGTGCTGTATTTGCAGGATTACCAAGCGGAGTAAGCGGGTCTTATTTCGCTGGAAATGTAACAATTAGTGGTACACCAACAATCGCAGGAGTTTACAACTATACTGTTACGACTACAGGAACATGTGCACAAGTCAGTGCGAATGGAACGATTACAGTTGATCAAGATGCACAAATTGTGCTTTCATCTGCCCTAGGAACAGACGCGCAAAATATATGTGAAAACACGGCGATTACGACAATTACTTATACTATTTCTGGTGGTGGAACTGGAGGAACAGTGGTTGGTTTACCAGCAGGAGTAACAGGTTCTTTTGCAGCGGGAACCTTTACTATTAGTGGTACCCCAACAATTGCAGGCGTATATAATTACACTGTTACAACAACAGGGGTCTGTAATCAAACTAGCACAAATGGAACAATTACTGTTGTTTCAGGTGCCTCAGCAACATTAACGTCGGGAATAGGAACCGACGGCCAATCTGTGTGTGAAAACACGGCTATAATAGACATCACGTATGCTATTGGAGGTTCAGCAACTGGAGCATTTGTAAGCGGATTACCCGCAGGAGTTGGTGGCTCGTTTGCTGCTGGTGTATTTACCATATCAGGATCACCAATCGTTTTGGGATTGTTCAATTACACCATTACGACAACCGGTGGAACATGTCCAGCAATTACAGTCAATGGCTTCATCAATTCTACTAATCAAACATTGGCATTGGTTTCACAACCATTTACCAATGATCAAATCATTTGCGAAAACACATCCATCTCCAACATTAAATACCTAACTGGTGGTTCTGCAACTGGAGCAAATGTAATTGGATTACCAACTGGATTAACTACAAGTTATGTAGGAGGTGTTCTCACGATCAGTGGTACACCAACTGAAACAGGGACATTTTTCTTTACTGTTTCTACCACAGGGCCATGCACTCCAACAACTGCAATTGGAAGTATTCAAATAAATCCTATAATCACTGGTAATACAAGTGGTGTCAACACAACAATTTGTGAAAACACATCTACAACACTTACAGGCGGATCAGTTGCTGGAGGAAATGGCAACTACACCTATTTCTGGGAAAGTAGCCCTATTTCTGGTGGCGTTTTCACACCGGCACTAGGAATCAACACAGCAGCCAACTATTTCTTAGACGAAGCCACAAATGTTCTACCAGTTATCTACTTTAAACGTACAGTTGTTTCAGGTGGATGCACGGATACGGCATTAGAAACAATGATTGTACTAGATTCAATGCCACGCGCAATTGGAACAGGAAGCTCAACAATTTGTGCTGAAGAAGTGGCAACAGTAAGTGGAATAACAGGTGGTTGCGGAACAGTTAATTGGAGTACAAGTGGATTTGGCATCTTAACAGGTGGCACAACATTTAATCCAACTTATATTAGTGATCTAGCTGACGAAGGAACTTCAGTGGTTTTAACTTTAACCGTCTTTAGTAACAATACATGCGCTCCAGAGCAAGCTACAACGCAATTTACAATTGAAGTAAATCCACTTCCTGTAGCTATTGCTGGTGGAACTTCCACAATTTGCCCGAACGGTGATGCAGTCACTGTACTCGGAGCAATTGCAGCAAATGGAAATCCAAGTTGGAGTGATGATGGAATGGGCACATTAATAGATAGTTTGAGTTTATTCCCAACTTACACCTCTTCCATGTTGGATGCAGGAGATACTGTGATGCTACAATTAATTGTAAGCAGCACAGCTTCATGCATAGTTCCACAATTCGATACAGCTTATTACAGCGTTATTGTTTCCCCGATTGGAAATACCTTTGTAGACGCTGGAAATGATGTAACCATAAGCGCAGGAAATTCAGTTGATCTAAACGCCGTTGGACCGGCCATTATAAACTGGAATTGGTCGCCAAGCATTGGTTTATCTGATGCAACTGTACCAGATCCTACTGCGAGTCCAACAGCTACTACAACGTATACCTTAACTGGAACAGATGTAAATGGTTGTGTTGCAATTGATTCCCTAACAATTTCAGTTGATCTGGATATGAATGTAATCATTGCGAATATCTTGACTCCAAATGCTGATACGAAAAACGATACATGGATCATCGAGAATATTGAATTCTATCCGAATACAGAGGTCATGATTGTGAATCGCGAAGGACAATTGGTGTATGAATCCTCTAATTACGATAATTCATGGGGTGGAACGCATAATGGGAAATTACTTCCTGATGCAACCTACTACTATATTATCAAATTTGAGAATTCGGATAAAACCTACAAAGGACCTGTTACTATTCTTCATAACTGAATCACTTATTAAAACTAAATAGTATGAAACCAATATATATTCAATTACTCATTTGCTTCTTGTTGACTTCACACAGATCTCAAGCACAGCAATTGCCATTAGGGAGTCATTATTTCATGAACCCATTTATGGTCAATCCAGCATTTACTGGAACTACAGATAACATCAATGTCTTTCTGACACATCGTTCACAGTTCAGTGGAATTTCAGGTTCACCTCAAACAACGTACCTGACATTGGATGCTCCAATTAACATCAAAGGAGTAGGTTTAGGTTTAAAAGCTTATTCTGATGTAACAAGCATTTTAAGTCGGAACGGTGTTTCTGGGAACTATTCGTATTCGCTAAACCTTGGCAACACACACCAATTGACATTTGGTTTGGCAGCTGGAATCATTGATAATACAATTAATTATGATCAAGCCATTGTAAGAGATGTGGATGATCCTTCTATTTTTAATAATCGGGTTCACCGAACTGTGTTTAGTGCTGATTTTGGCGTAGTCTATGGTTGGAAACAACTACAAGTTGGTTTTGCAATTCCCCAATTATTGAGCAATCAATCACGCAACAGAAGCAATGATGGAACAATCAGTTATTTTGATATGCAACAACACTATGTTGGAACAGCAAAATATGTGTTTGAAATCGAGCAAGTAAAAGGCCTCACAGCCTACCCAATGGTACTCGTTCGTGGAGTTGCTGGCGCTCCAGTTCAATATGACATCAACGCTGTAGTTGATTGGAATAAATGGGGTTGGGTTGCTCTTACTTATCGTAGTAATTATGCTGCAGGAATGAGCGTTGGCGTACGTTACAAACAACTCTCAGTGGGTTATTCACACGACTTTGGGGTGAGTAAAATTCGTTCCTATACTGGGGGAACCCATGAATTTTTACTCAGCTATCAATTCGCGAATGAAACCAAGAAAAAATTGGAAGAACATGATCGTGAGTTGGCTGAATTACGCGAACTAACAGCACAAAATGAAGATCAAATCAATCGTATTGAAGACGAGTTAACTGAAATCAGAGAAGAAGAAAACAGGCTTTATCATTCGGTAGAATTAGATCAACAAGAAATCGACTCACTCTATAAGATCATTGCCAATCTGAATCAAGAAAAAAATGATATCGATACGTTTGAAATATCTCCTCAAAACTATAGATCTCATAGTTCATCTGACTTTATTGATGAATATGTAAATCCAATGGAGAATGGATTCTATGTAGTAATTGGTTCCTTTAGTATTAAGGAAAATGCCATTAAGTTTAAAAACGAACAACGATCACTTGGAGTAGAAAATGCAACCATTACACTTCATCAATCCATTAGTATTTACAATGTATATGTATTGTATTCTAATGACTATGACATTGCAGATGAAGAAAGAAAGAAACAAGCCGCTACTTACTCGAATACATGGTTATTAAAATTAGAATAAGAAAAATAGTCCCTCATCCTTAATATTACCTATGACCAAGGATGTAAAAAAAACCGCTTGTATTACCACTACAAGCGGTTTTTGTATTCGAATAATCTGGGTTTTGTAGGGGAAATGATAGCCTAGCAACGTTATTCACAGAAATAAAAAGAAAATAAGTAAAGATCCTCAGTTTGATTATACGATAGTTTCTTTTCGAAATAGTGAATTCATTTGTTATATGCCGATGTCACATGAAAACTGTTCAGTGAGGTTTTACCAAAATTGGGATACATTGAATGAACAGCAAGTATTATTTAATTAATCTAGGTTTAAAAAAACCTTTTATACAATTCAAATTTCGAATACATATTTGAACATGGTTTTTCATTTGAATTTCTGAACCTGGAAATGCTGGTCCTCCTTCAGTAAAAAAACCTCTAACAGAATCAAATTTTTTCATTTCAGAATAACCAATCTCTTTGTAATTATTTTCAATTTCATTTTCCATTTCTTTGTGCATATACTCAATTACAGCACAATCCAATTCTCTTTTTAATTTATCTTTGAATGGGTCGTTAGCAACATCAACATTTTTAGGTAGGGTTTTTCCTGTTGTTTCAAGTTCTATTTTTAATAGATCATAATAACTACTTAATAAATTAATTGATGAACTATCAAGAAGATCGAGGCAATTATCTAAAGAAATAACGGCTCCAACAACTGCTGCTTTTTTTATTTCACCGCGTTTTTCTCTTTCTTTTGCCCAGTAAAGAGCTCGCAAATAATTGTTTTCCCAAAAATACATTCCATGACCAAGCCAGTCATAAGGCTTTTCACTTTTTTGAACTTTGTTAGGGAAATTGACTAGTTTTTCAAAAACTTCAAGATCACAACCATGAAATCCTAAAAGCAAATTAGGTCTAACTGTGTACATTTTAAGCAGGATTCATTACTCTTTCAAGATTAGGGTAATGTTTATTACTTTGGCCTTTTAAGGGAATAATTCCTACAGATTCTAATAGCTTAATACTTTGTGATTGGCTTTTTTTCTCTTGTTTGAGTTTTTTTGCTAATTCCAATATTAATTCTTGTTGTTTTTTGTCCATGTCATTAAAAAGTATCTGAAATGAATATACAAATTTAATTCTAATTATTTTAAAACTCGAACTTTGTTTTTCACAAAACTTATGACCATTTCGAATGTTTACCTTGGTAATTGCATTAAATTTGTAATCCTATGACGGTAAAAGAAATTTTAGCTCCAATTGAAACAGAAATGCAACTTTTTGAAGTGCGTTTCAAAGAGAGTATGAAATCGAAAGTGCCGTTGCTTGATAAAATCACACAATACATCATTCGCAGAAAAGGGAAACAAATGCGCCCTATGTTCTTGTTTCTAACAGCCAAAATGTTGGGAGAAATAAATGACAAAACCTACCAATCTGCTTCGTTAGTTGAATTGTTACATACAGCTTCTTTGGTGCACGATGATGTGGTAGACGATGCCAATGAACGACGTGGATTCTTTTCTGTCAATGCACTATGGAAAAATAAAATAGCCGTTTTAGTGGGTGATTTTATGCTCTCACGCGTACTCTTGCATTCGTTGGAAAACGACAATATTCGTGCCTTGCAAATTGTAGCACGTGCTGTTCGTGAGATGAGTGAAGGAGAATTGTTACAAATTGAAAAAGCCCGCCGATTGGATATTACTGAAGAGGTCTATTTCGATGTCATTCGCCAAAAAACAGCTTCTTTAATTGCAACTGTTTGTGAAGCCGCTGCAGCATCAGTCGATCGTGAAGACATGGCTCCACGTTTACGGCAATTTGGCGAATTGGTTGGTTTAGCATTTCAAATCAAAGATGATATTTTCGATTATGGAACTGCAGGAAATATTGGTAAACCAACTGGAAACGATATTCGTGAACGCAAAATAACCCTTCCATTGATTTACGCATTGGAACACAGCGATAAAGCAACACGCAAGGAATTGATGAATATTGTAAAACGTCACAACGAAGAGAAGTTTTACGTCAATAAAGCCATTCAATTGGTGCGCGATGCTGGTGGAATTGAATACTGTCACCAACGCATGATTGAATTAAAAAACCAAGCATTGGATCTGTTGACCGACATTCCCGATTCACCTTCAAAACGTTCTCTAATTGGGTTGGTCGAATATACGATTGATAGAGAGAAATAACTGTGTGCTTTTTACCACATTAGGACACATAGATCACATAGAAAAATAGAAATCAACCGAACGTTATAAAAAATCCACTGTTTTACATTCAAAACAGCATTCGAATTCTATCTAGCCTAGATAAGATATAACATATTATTAATCAGTTGAATCAGCGATCTAATAAACAGATATATTCTATAATTATAATGCAATTTTAGAAAATTGTATTCTTTTCTTATCCGCTGAAAGATGGCGAACAATAATACTCGTTAAATCATTTTCTAATTGGTAAATACCCTTTGGAGATAAATCAATATTAAATGTTTCCATTGCTTCATTCTTAATAACACTTCCATCATCGCAATTAATTGATACAATACTCAATTTAGAATCATCTATTATGTAGGTAGTAAGTTTGTTAGAATCGAAACTGAAAAATTCCTTTCTTTCACATACGCTAGTAAAAAAAGATTTCGGCAATTCTTTTCTTACTATAGTCTTATGCCAAACAATTTTTCCATTAAAATCAATTTCAAATACTAAGCAACAGTTAATTAGTAATTGCTCGTAATTAACCCTTCCAAAATTCGCAAGTCTATCAAAACAGATTATAAAATTCCCATCATCTTTTTTAAACATTACTATATTAGGATTCTTCAAACTTGGAAAAGTTGCATCATCAGGCAAGGGCATTTTTTTTGATTCCTTGCTTAAGAATTCTTTTGTTTCATTATCAATAATATCACCAGAAGTGAGGAGTTGCTCGTTAAGTTTCACGATTGCACCAGTATCATCCCATTCATATAGGCAATATCCTTGATCATAAATTGGAGGATAACTTTTCCCCTTTTGAATATTTGATAAGAAAAATCCAGAAAAATGATTCGTGAGCGTATCGAAATAGAACTTATATGAATCAAAGATGATATTGTTTTCAAATTTCAAATTTGTATTAGATACCTCTTCTTCCGCATCAATAACAATTTGCATAAAAGATGTTTGAAAAGCAAAACTAGCTTCAGTTATTCTCTTATTAAAATCTGTAAGCGTCAATAATAAGTGTTTCTTATCCGAATTATTTTCGAAATTCTGTAAACCAGATAAGGTAAGTCCGAGTGGAATATCCAGTGGCTTCTTCCATAATAGGTTCGTTTCAAAATCATATTTAACCAGAAAAACTTCACCAGATTCAGAATTTGAACTTAAATCAAGATACCCATCATCTATCCTCATAAAGAAGTTCTTTGTCAAAGGATCATCAAAAAACTTGACTTCACCTTCCAATTCAAAGGATTTAATAGATCGTTTTTGGACTCCAACTTTAAATTTACCCGTATCAAAAGCCATGCTTTTTTTATCGAATTGTACTAGCTCATAAATATAGTCTCCTTTAACATGATGATTTAGAATGATACCTTGGTAACCATCTTCACTCATTTGAATTGAGGGAGATTCACTATATGTATTGTTATTTAGATCAACAACCTGATAATCATGTTTTGTTTTAGAACCATTAATTATCATGGTATATTTTGAGATCCAAAAATCTTCATTTATAAATGCATTTAAGGATGCTTCTCCACGAATTTCCTTACATTCTATTTCTTCAGTTAATTTAATTTGTTGCCCAAGTAGTGGAGAAAAGGTTAAACAAAAAAGTAAACCCAAAATCATTATTTCTTTCATATTATTATGCTTTACAATTATTCTATTTAATATTTCACCGATCCAATAAATCACTTGTTGTATCCACGTTTCGTTTTGGATTTTTTTTCCAAGCCGACTTTAACAAATAATACAATCCGGTAACCGTAAGCGAAGACAACAATATGGTGACTAAAAAAGCGACCCAATACGATCTTTCTACCCGTTGATTAAACGTTGCAAATGTATCTTCAGCTGTTGGTTCGATCATCCTTGAAGCAATAATCGCTACAATGATTCCAAAAATAAAATACGAAACTAAGTACACACCAACTGCTAAAAAAGCATATCCGCCTCTATGTCGCTCGTAATGATAAGCCATGTCTCTAAATGGTCGAATGACGAAAAAAATGGGAATAATAAATAGTAAAAAAGAAAGCATAATGGTGTTGTGTTAGCTATTTGTATTGGGAGTTTAATGGAGAATTACTGATCTAATAAATCACTATTACTAGCAGATTTAGGGTTTTTCTCCCAATTTCTTTTCAGTAAATAGTAAAAAAGCCAAACAGCAAGAACACCCATTCCGATTCCAATCAAATTTATCATTAAAGAAGATTCTTCAAGAATCATTTGAGAACCTGTGGCAACCAAAACTAGCCCTAAAACAACGCCCAATAAAACGTGAGAAGCGAAATAGACAACTATTCCTAAAATTGCGAACCCCCAAGTTGAACGATTGTGCTCATGGGCTAATTGATAAAAATACCTTCCGACGATAAAAAGTGGTAAAAGACCTAGCATGGTTAAATTTTTCTGCAAAACTAACCAAAATACGACAAGTTACGTTCATTGAAGTTAGAAATAGCCCACAATACGGCGAACTTTCCTTATTTTTGAACTTCAAAATCCAATACCCATGAAAAATCAACTACTGTTTGTATTGACAGTAACACTCCTGCTGTTTTCAGCATGTGGAGAAAGTCCAGAAACTGATAAAAAAGCAGCTGAAGAAGTGCTTACCGAGGTGAAAGATGGTATATACACAGAATATTATCCTGGTCGAAAAGGCATTAAATACCGCGGACCACAAGACGCAAATGAATTACGCGACGGTCGCTGGTTTTTCTATTCTGAAGGTGGTGTTGAATTATCCATGACTGAATATTCACATGGAAAAAGAAACGGTGATAGTTTTGTGCGTTACCCGAATGGAATGATGCGTTATTATGGTCGTTATGAAAATGATTTACAAGTAGGTCTTTGGGTTACGTATGATTTAAACGGAAAAGTGGCTCAGGAAAAAGATTACGGAACTCCAGCAACTCCACAACCCTAAAAATAGTGTCTAGAATTCCCCCACATATTATTGATGAAATCATGCAAACTTCCCGAATTGAGGAAGTGATTGGGGAATTCGTAAATCTAAAGCGATCTGGATCAAATCTGAAAGGCATGAGCCCGTTTGTTGACGAGCGAACGCCTTCTTTTATGGTGTCTCCTGCCAAACAAATTTTCAAGTGTTTTTCTTCTGGAAAAGGTGGTTCAGTTGTGACCTTCTTAATGGAAAAAGAACATTTTTCTTACCCAGAAGCATTGCGTTGGTTGGCCGATAAATATGCCATTCAAGTTCCTGAAGATGCGCCACAAACGGCAGAAGAAATTGCTGCCATTACGGAGCGTGAAAGTCTTTACATCATTAATGAATTTGCCAAGGAACACTTCATGCACAATATGCATCAAGTCAACGAAGGGCAAACGCTGGCTTTATCGTATTTCGAAGAGCGTGGATTTCGACCTGATATTATTCAGAAATTTCAACTTGGTTATTGCCTGAATTCTGGTAAAGATTTCACTGAACATGCTTTAGCAAAAGGTTACAAACTGGAATACTTGGAGTCGGTTGGTTTGGTGAAAACAAAAGAAGATCGCCATTTTGATTTCTTCCGAGGTCGGGTGATGTTTCCCATTCATTCCATCTCTGGGAGAGTACTCGGATTTGGTGGTCGTACTTTATTCACGGATAAAAAAGTTGCAAAATACTTCAACTCGCCTGAAAGTATCATTTACAATAAAAGTGAAATCCTTTACGGACTTTACTTTGCAAAAGGCGATATCGTTAAGTTCGACAATTGTTATTTGTGTGAGGGTTACACAGATGTAATCAGTATGCACCAAGCTGGAGTTGCCAATTCGGTTTCTTCTTCTGGAACGTCGTTGACCAGTCAGCAAATCAAATTAATCAAACGGTACACACCCAACATTACCATTTTATACGATGGCGATGCAGCTGGAATCAAGGCTTCCTTTCGCGGTATAGATTTGATTTTGGAAGAAGGAATGAATGTGAAAATCGTTTTATTCCCAGATGGTGACGATCCAGATTCCTATTCAAAAAAAGTGAGCTCAACGGAGTTCTTGGCGTTTATCAAAGAGCATACACAAGATTTCCTGAGTTTCAAAACTTCCATGTTGTTGAAAGAGGGAAAAGCTGATCCAATTCAGCAAGCTGGAATGATTCGCGAGATTGTTCATTCTATTTCGCTTATTCCAGATCAGATTACCCGTTCCATTTATATCAAAGAAGTTGCCAAACAATTTGAGTTGGACGAAGCAATTGTATTGGGGGAATTGAATAAGTTGCGTAAAAACCAACTTGCAAAAGAACACAACGAGCCTACAATAGCAGAAAATCCAGCATTAACGGATACGTTTGTTGTTCAGCAACCACAAATCACCACACCAAAGCCTTTATTTTCCATAGAAGAATATGATTTATTGCGGATTTTGGTCAAATATGGGCAATTTGCCATGGAAACAGAGCACCTCAATGAGCACGGCATTCCAGAACAAGTTGAAGTGAGTGTGGCGGAATTGATTTGCCATGAACTCCAAAAAGATCAACTGTTTTTTACCTATCCTTTGTTCAACAGAATTCATACCTTGATTACAGAAGGATTATCTGAAAAAACGCTTTACAAAACGAGTTATTGGTTAAAAAATAGTGATCAAGAAATCGTGCAATTTGTGACAGGAATAGAAACAGACGAACACGAATTGAGTCCTATGTGGCTGAGCAAATACAGTGTTGATACCAATCGTGAAATAGATAAAATCCGTGAAGCTGTAATGGGAAGTATTTATGCTTTTAAATCACTTTCCATTGAAAATCGGATTGCGGAAATCAGGAAAACGTTGGAACAAGTGTCGCCAGAAAACATGGAACAAATTGGTGATTTATTATCGGAACAAATCATTTTGGAACGAGTAAAACAATCCATTGCCGTAAAACTTGGACGTATTATTACGCATTAGAATAGAATATGAAAGAAACGCTTTTTACATTCGGTCCTTACAATGTGTGTTTATGGAACATCGTTATTATTTCGGTGGTCATTCTCGTTGCTTTTCTCTCTCGCCGCGTTATTCACCGCTTACTGAAACGTTACCTCACAGGAGCTAATATTCGCATAGAAGGAAAACGGATAACATGGTTGCGTTTATTGAGCCAAAGTGTTTATTTGGTTGGCGGTTATATTGGTTTGTTAAGTTTTCGCATCAATAATCAAGCGGTTTCCTTTCAAGATTTTTTAGACTACAAATTCATCAAATACAAACATTTTAGTTTAGGTTTTGAAAGCATCATTTTTGTGATTGTCATTTTTTTCGGAGCAAAGATTGTCGTGAATTTGATTCAATTGTATTTACAACGCCGATTCCGAAAAGACACCAATTACCAAAAAGGGACAGAATATGTGTACATGCAAGTTGCGAAGTACATTACCTATACCCTAGCATTCATCCTGTGTCTCGGCGCATTGGATGTTGAACCTACCATTTTCTTAGGAGGATCAGCTGCCTTGTTGGTTGGTTTGGGGTTGGGATTACAAGATGTTTTTAAAGACATGTTCTCTGGATTGGTCTTGTTATTTGAAGGTACAATTCGCGTGGGTGATGTGATTGAATTTCACGATGGTAAATCAACAGAATCGATTGTTGCTAAGATTTTGAAAATCAATGTGCGCACCACTCAGATTGAAACACGAGACGGCAATGTATTGATGGTTCCCAATGCTAAATTGACCCAAGAATATGTTGAAAATTGGAGTCATGGCTCTCACCTCTCTCGTTTTCGCATTCCGGTAACAGTTCCTTACAATAGCAACACGCAAATGGTGAGTGATTTGTTGATTCAAGCAGCCATGAGTCATCCTAAAGTAAAAAAATCAGAACCTGTTATGGTGCGGATTCATGATTTTGGTGATCACGGATTAAACATGGAATTGGTGTTTTGGGCAGATCAAAGTTGGGATATCAATAATTACAAATCAGAAATTCGTTTTGAAATTGATCGGTTGTTTCGTCATTACGGCATCAATTTCCCTTATCCACAGAGGGATATTCATGTTTATCAAGGAGGAAAAGGGAAGGAATAGAAGTTGATCTAAAAATGAATATGAATGAAAAAGTCATTAATCATTCTCACACTGTTACTAGTTGTAGGCTTATTAGGCTATTTATTTTTCCAAAATCGATCACACTTCACAACCGAAAAATGGTTGTTCACTAATGGAGTATCAAGAGAAATGGGAAGCGCATTCACTCGGTATCCAAAACGGGATGCTATAGTAAATGACTTAATCACTCATTACAATTTAAAAAAATGCAATTACCGTGAGATTATTGAATTATTGGGAGAGGCTGATTATTCAATAGAAGATAGTTTGAAAAATGAATACGGCCTGATTTACACTATTCTCATTGATTATAAATGGAATATTGATCCACAGCACACCATGGATTTAATCATCATTTTTGATTTAAAGAATGGAGAAATGAACCCAAAAACACCCGTTAAACGATTCTATATAGATGATTATTACGCGAAATAACCACTAATCCTATTCTGCATTGTCATTTATACATTGTTGACTACTTTTGCACCCTATGAAAGCAGAAATCAAACAATTAATTGACGCGATGAGCAAGCGCTTTACATCGCATCCTTGGCATGGAATTGAAATCGGTGAAAAACAACCAGCAATTGTCAATGCCTTTATTGAAATCATTCCATCGGATTCCATCAAATACGAAATACACAAACCTTCTGGTTATATCATGGTGGATCGTCCGCAAAAATTATCCAATCACATGCCGTGTTTGTATGGATTCGTTCCGCAAACCTATTGTGATACCCAAGTAGCTGCCTTTTCGAATGAAAAAACAGGACGTACTGATATTACAGGTGATTTAGATCCATTGGATATTTGTGTGTTGTCAGAACGTACGTTTGCACATGGCAATATTTTGTGTGATGCCAAAGTAATCGGTGGATTCCGCATGTTAGATGGCGGTGAGGCAGATGATAAAATCATTGCAGTTTTAAAAGGCGATCAAGCTTACGGAAACATTGATAACATTGAAGACATGCCGAAATTGGTAATTGACCGTGTTCGTCATTTCTTTTTAACCTATAAAGATTTAGATGGTGGGGCTAAAAATGTAGAGATCACACATGTATATGGTCGTGAAGAAGCATTTGAAGTGATCAAACGTTCACATGCAGATTACCTTGCTAAATTCGGTAATGCAGATGAAAATTTGGCAACGGCATTAGAAGGTCTTTTGAAATAAACTCATTCGCGATGCGGATATAACAATCTACGATTATGAAAAAAACACTCATTTTAGCAGTGACTTGCTTTGCGTTTTTAGGGACCGCAACAGCACAATTGGCTCCACGATTAAGTCCAGCAGCGAAAGTTGAACAAAAAATCGGATTAACAGATGTTACTGTTAACTATTCCAGACCAAGTAAACGCGATCGTGTAGTTTTTACAGATGTAGTTCCTTTCGGTGAAATATGGAGAACAGGTGCCAACGAAAACACTAAAATCACATTTGGTGATGCGGTTGTATTTGGAAAAGATACATTGAAAGCAGGAACGTATGCTTTATACACAAAACCAGGAAAAGATAGCTGGGATGTGATCTTTTACAGTGACTTCACCAATTGGGGAACACCAGACGAATGGGACGATAAAAAAGTTTCGTTGCGTGTAATGGCAAAACCATCTTCGTTAAAAGAGGCGGTAGAAACATTCACCATTTCATTTGACAATTTAGAAAATGCAAGTGCAACATTGACATTAACTTGGGATAAAACACAGGTTCGTGTACCATTTACCGTTCCAACTGATGCTAAAGTAATGGCGAACATTCAAAAAACAATGGGTGGTCCATCTGCAAATGATTACTTCGGAGCTGCTCAATATTATCAAAGTAACAAACGCGATTTAGACAAAGCATTGGATTGGGCAAACAAAGCAGTTGAATTGAGTCCAGAAGCTTATTGGATTATCCGTTTAAAAGCGATGATTCAAGCGGATTTAGGTGATAAAACTGCTGCTATTGCAACTGCGAAAATTGCATTGGAATTGGCTAAAAAAGAGGACAATCAGGATTACGTGAAGATGTTGAATGCATCGATTGAGGAGTGGGGAAAATAGAAACTGCGGCGGGTACTCGAACTGACTACTAATCGTTGTTTGAAGATTGAAAAGAATATTTAGTCTCGAACTAGCAAAATACTAGTGAATCCCCGTTTCGAAAGAGCGGGGATTTTTAGTTCTTCGTTTTCGCTAAAGCCAACACCACACAAAAAACAGTAGAAACAAATGTAACTGGTGTAAAAATCAGAGTCTCTAGTTGATTCAAGGAAGCAAGATTGCCCAATGTATTCAAGAAAAAAACAACTGCCATTAACCATAGTAATACCGTCAACACTATTTTTGGGAAACGAAATCGCAACCAATGCATTTTCAAAAAAACGATGACCAAAAAAAGCAAGTTAACAATTAGAGACACGGCTTCAAATTGAACCATTTCAGCATGATTGTTTAGTCTTCCTCCCCAAACTAAGCGAAAGTCAATGATTCCTGTTAAAACGAGCAGGTGAAATACCAGCGATAGGCTGAACAAAATCGCCAAACTAACTCCAGCGATTTTTTGAAAATTCGTGTACTTATTCATGATTGTGAAAATACCAATTAAATCCTACCAAAGTTGTTACCGCCATTCCTGTTCGTTTTCCTTCTGGAATTATGGAATACCCATAATGAGATCGTACTTGAAGATCCATTACAAACCTGCCCTTCTGCAATAATTCATAACCTGTAGCTGCTAAAACGGATGGTCCAAAATGGAATTTACGCTCATCTTCAGCCTTAATATCATAAAAAGCCGGCGCATCGAATGTCAGTCCTACTCCACCCATAATCCACCAACGCTCTGTGATCCAGTGTTGCGCAACAGGAATAATTCCTTCAAAGCCTCGATCACGTTGCCGTCCAACGCCTTTATAGGTATAAATACTCCCAGGAAGATAGAGCAAAATAGCTGTTCGTTTGGCAATCATTTTTCCGATTTTAAAATTGGGAAAAGAAATCGATGGTGCTGTTTCTGATGGCAATCCAGAAGTTGATAAATGTACCACAGATGCTCCAACCGCTGTTCCGAAAATCCATCCATTGCGATTCTCTGTAGTTTGTTCTTGAGACCAAAGTTGAGTACTTAGCATCATGAATAGTATTAAAAATCGTTTTTTCATATCTCTTATTTTAGATACGACAAAACTAGGTGGATGATTTTGGGGAAAAGTTACCTTATGGTAAATAATGGGGTGAACGATTGAGCGTATTAAGTTAAACTTTAAATCAGTCAGTAATCCCGCATTCCGATAGCTATCGGGATGCGGAACATATAACGCTGAAATATAGTAAGTTAATACGTTAGTTAGCTATATTTTTCCGCAACCGGCTCAAACTCTGCGTCGTTATACCCAAATACGAAGCAATGTGTTTTTGTGGCGTTCTCAATATGAGTTTCGGTTGTTTCTCCAATAATTCTCGGTAGCGTTGATCGGCCGTTTTTAATAATAAATCAATTTGCTGTTGTTGTTTTTCTACAAACGTAGATTCTGCCGACATCAAAAAGATTGTTTTCCCCATTTCTGTCTCTTTCAGCCGATCAATATTAGCCCTAGAAATTCGGATCATCTCTGAATGTTCAAGTGCCATGGTTTCCAATTCAGAAGGTTGGTGCGTAATCAACGACATGTAATCTGCAAAAAATGCTTCTTCGTACATCAGATCGAGACACACATAATTCGAATCCTTCCAGGCAAAAACGCCTCCACTACCTGATAAAATAAAATAACCGTATTGTTCAGCTTCCCCAGCGCGCTTGATGATTTCATTTTTCTTGAAGGAAATGGGTTCACACAATAGGGCAAATTGTTCCCAAGCAATCAGTGGAGCCTCAAAATAACGATCGAATGAAGATTTTAAACGTTCTGCTACCATTGGATAAATTTAACAAACTCGTCAAACATACAATCCAAAAGCCAACTAACTAACTAACTAACTAACTAACTAACTAACTAACTAACTAACTAACTAACTAACTAACTACTTCCTCAACTGCTTTTGAAACGTTTCTATAAATGTGTGATTGGAAGATATGACGACGAGCAAAACGTTCTGGTGTTGCAGAATTTTTGAATTTCGTATACACATTGTGTTTAACGCCAAAATACTCATAAACACTTCCATCAAAGAAGGTTACTTTGAGCATTAATCCTTTGAAATTAAAATCAGTGATCATAGATGAACCAACAGTTGCAGCGTGTTGATCTGCAATTAAATCACGTGTTTCAGGAGCAATACTTACCAAAAAATGGTAGGCATCAATGATCACTTTACTTTTGATTTCCGCTTCTTCTTTCAGCTCATCACCATCTTGAAATTTATCAGGATGCCACTCTTTTACCAGCTTTCGGTAAGTTGTTTTTAATTCTGCCAAACTCGTTTCGGAATCGGCATTAAATAATTTACGGTAATCAACAATGCGTTTCATAATTCTTCTCCTGATTTATGGTCAGTTGAATCTTTCAGTTGAATCAACAAACACGTTCAGACTTGCAGCTCCATCTTGACAAATTAGGTCAAACTAAAACTACTTAGCGGGCGCAAAGGTACATGAAAAATTAACTTCGATCAAAAACTTCGTTGGATTCGTTGGAATAATCTACTTTTACTGGCAATATATTGAATTAAAAGCATTGGAAAATCGGATTTTATTCATCACTCCCCCATTTACACAATTAAATACGCCGTATCCTGCAACTGCCTATATCAAAGGTTTTCTCAACACAAAAAACATCCCTTCCACTCAAATTGATCTTGGTATTGAAGTTATTCTTGCCCTGTTTTCCCAAAAAGGGTTAATTGATTTATTCAACGAAATTCAGCAGTCAAACAAAGAATTCTCGGAAAATGCCCGACGAATCATCACACTTCAAGAGGATTACATTCATTCCATCGATTCAGTTGTGTTATTTCTGCAAGGGAAAAATCCAACATTGGCGCACGTCATCTGTCAAGAAGGTTTTCTACCTCAAGCCAGTCGGTTTAATCAATTGGAAGAATTGGATTGGGCTTTTGGAATCATGGGAACACAAGATAAAGCAAAACATTTGGCGACGCTTTATTTGGAAGATTTAGCCGATTTAATCGTTGAAACAGTTGACGCTCATTTTGGATTTAGCCGCTATGCTGAAAGGTTGGGAAGATCTGCCAATAGTTTTGATGAAATGTATGATTCATTGCAGGCCGAAATAACCTACATTGATCGCATTACGCTGCGTTTATTGGAAGAGAAAATGAAAGCTGTTCAACCTACTTTTGTTGCATTCTCTGTTCCTTTTCCAGGTAATTTATATGCTGCTTTTCGTTCTGCTCAATTTATCAAAGAACACTATCCACAAGTTAAGACAGCAATGGGTGGTGGTTTCCCGAATACCGAATTGCGTTCCTTATCTGAAAAACGGGTTTTCGAATTCTTTGATTTTATACCGCTCGATGATGGCGAAGTTCCTATTGAAAACATCTTGGAACACTTGGCTGGAAATCGTGCTCTTCAAGACCTGAAACGCACATTCGCATTGGTCAACGGCGAAGTTGTTTACTGCAATCAATCAACTGATCGCGATTACAAACAAAGCGAAGTTGGCACACCTGATTACAGTGATTTATTACTCGATCAGTATATTTCAGTGATCGAAGTTGTGAATCCCATGCACCGTATGTGGAGCGACGGACGATGGAATAAATTGACCATGGCGCACGGTTGTTATTGGGGGAAATGCACCTTTTGTGATATTTCGCTTGATTACATTAAAATTTACGAACCCATCGCAGCTAAAATTTTATGTGATCGCATGGAAACGTTGATGGAGCAAACGGGACAAAACGGTTTTCACTTTGTAGATGAAGCCGCACCCCCAGCTTTGATGCGCTCACTGGCATTGGAAATTCTGAAACGCAAATTGACTGTTACTTGGTGGACGAATATTCGGTTCGAGAAAAATTTCACCCATGATTTGTGTCAATTACTCAAACAATCAGGTTGTATTGCTGTTTCAGGAGGATTGGAAGTAGCTTCTGACCGATTATTACAACTCATTGATAAAGGTGTAACGGTATCACAAGTTGCGAAAGTGACACGCAATTTCACAGAAGCTGGAATCATGGTTCACGCTTATTTGATGTACGGTTATCCAACTCAAACCATTCAAGAAACAATTGATTCATTGGAAATGGTGCGTCAATTATTCGATGCGGGGATCTTACAATCTGGATTCTGGCATCAATTTGCACTTACAGCTCACAGTCCAGTTGGCTTAAATCCTGAAAAGTACGGCGTATTGAAAAACTCCGAAACCATTGGAACATTTGCCAACAATGACATTTTCTATACTGACAAAACGGGCATTGACCATGATGCATTTAGTTTTGGGTTGAAAAAATCCTTGTACAATTTTATGCACGGAATTGGATTTGATATTCCACTTCATGAATGGTTTGACTTCAAGACACCTCGGACCAAAATAGCTCCCAACTTCATTGAACAAGCGTTAGATGATGACGAACTCTCTTTCATTAAACCAACAGCAAAAATTGTTTGGCTAGGGAAGGTTCCAACGTTAAGGCATTTCACCAAAAGCAAAAAAGGCCATCAATGGGAAATGGCAGAATTGACCTTTCATACCAAACAAGCTACTTTTTCCATTCAAATGAATTTGGAAGCGGGAAATTGGTTGTTGGAGATCTTACCGCAATTAACGCCAGAAAACAGCAAAATCTTCACTTTTCAGGAACTAAAAGAACACTTCGAGCAGGCAACGAATGAAGATCTGGAACCGATTTGGTATTCCAAACAATTCAATGTGTTACGCGAAAATGGGTTGTTGGTACTTTAGGTTCTGCTGAAAAACACAAAACTTTTGATTATAAAAGGTTTGAGTTCGATAATCTACGTTCAAGCGCATGTTTTTTGCCTGAAATGATAAAATAAGCTTGCATCTTGTAATTCCAGACAGGCTATTTTTTTTCTCGCCAGAAATAAAGCATCTATTGCGTTGCAGCCAAATCGAAGTATTTATATACATCTTTTTGACTGCGCCTAATAACTACTTCATTTCTGACTTTTTCAGCAGACCCTACTTTAATGAATCGTTCCAAACTATTTCGTCAAATCAAGACTCTCTTTTGTTGGCCCTCCAAAACCAAGGTTTAAGGTCAATAATGAAACCAATGTGTTTGTAGGATTGACAATTGGATCAAACCGATTTCCCAAACTGTATGAAAGTACCACTTGATCCGTTAAGCGGTAATTAAATGTGCCGATGTACTGCAAATCAGTTCCCGCTTCTTTTTTATACAATGTATTTCCGTCGACATCCGTTCCAGCATTCGTAAATGACTGAGACGAACGCCCAACTACCTCAAACTGGCAAGAGAATTTTGCAAAGTGAGCTGATAGTGAAAGACCATAATCTACATTACTTTGATAGACTTTGTTTTGCGGAAAATAGTGTTTGTAGTAATCCAAACTATACCACTCATACCGAAATACACCCATCACTTTCAAAAAGTTCGCCTTTTGACTAAACCGATACGATGGAGTAATCCAAAACGACTGACGGGGAACAATAGAATACTGAAAATCATTGGTAGGAAAGCTAATCATTCCAGCATACGCAAAATCAATTGACAACCCGCTTCGCTCTTTGACACTTGATTTTAGTGCTTCAAATGACGCATCATTGGTAGCTAATTCGGCATCCAAAGTGGCAACAAATGCATCTAGGAAATCGTCCTGTTTGCTTTTATCCAACGCAGGTAATTTGTTTAAGACGTTGGATAATATTGTTTCAGTGAACGTGTCAATTGTGGCTTTTGAACTATCTGGAACAATACCAGCATTTAAAAATGATTGCCGAACACGTGCTTTAATTCGATCAACAAAATCTTCAGCATTTTTCACTTCTGGTAATTGAACAATCCTTTGAGCTTCACCCATAATATCAGCCGTTGCTAATTGAAGCTTGTTTAACTTATTTTTACTAGACAATACTTTTTCCTTGTCATTTTTATTCGCGAAAAAAAGTGATGTTCTATAGCCCCAAGAAATGGCATTTGTTGCAGCACTATCTCCCAATAGAAAGTTTTGAGTTGAGGCAAGTGATAAAGAAGAGTTGCGTTTAATATGATCCCATTGCGATTTGGGAAAGAGGTATTCTTCCAACGTCAATTGATGGTTTTTTGTCCAATACGGCGTGAATTCGAGCGAAAAATCATTGGGAACAGTTACTTTTCCAGAGCCATTAAAAAAATTCGAGAAGATTGCTGTCTCCAATGCTTGATAGGATTTTGGCGTAAGTACTGCACTTGGTTGTAAACCCAATAAACTTGAAGCGGGCGAAGAAGGTGCACTCAATTTTGTTAATTTTTCTTGTGCAAAAAGAAAGGAGGAAAAACAAGTGAACAACAGTAAGGATAGAATTTTCATGGTTTTGGAAATTGAATGGTTAAGATAATCATTGGTCGATCTGATTCTGATACTTGATTGCAATGTTCTTGCACTAATTGACCATTAATGAAATAACGGATGCGCACCTCATCTTCTTCGGGAATAATATTTGCAACATCCGAAACAACGATCGTATCTTCACTACGCAAAGAAGCGCCATTACCAATCGGTGTTGAACCCGAATCTAGAATTGAAGGATCAGTTGAACCAGGTACATTGATAACTGTTTGTCCTGTGGTTCCATCTGAAATAAATTGTACCGAAAAATTGGCAATCTCATCATCTGCAAGTGTATACGATAGATTTTTGTAGCGGTAGACTTTTCTCATATTGAATAGTGTTTGTGATTCATTTTACATGCTAAATCAATTTCGAAGATACTATTTTTCATTTAAAATTGTATGATTTAGAAAAATATCCATTATACGAATAATTTGTATTTTCAACCCATGCAACAACGCGTATTTTTCTTCAGTTTATTTCTTTGTTTTGCTAGTTCAGCACAAACAATTTTCAGTACACAATCCATTAATCTGGGCGAATTATACGCAAATTCAGAACGTTTTGCAGATGTTTTAGTGACCAACAAAGGCAACAAAAAATCGTATATTCTTCGTGTTGAAAAACCTGCTGATGTGGTTTATCTCGCTAGTTCTGATTTACTGTTACCTGATAGTTCCTTTTCATTTCGTTTACAAGTCAATCCTGGGAAAAAAGGACCGTTTTCTTATGCTGTAAAAGTCTATACAAGCGACAATATGGAACCGACAACTATCCGCATTTCAGGAATGGTGAAGGAATTACCCATGAACGATCTCGCAAACGGGATGAGTTGCCCCGATTTTGGTTCGGAACCTTCACGTGTGGAAACGTCCGAACTCACCATTATTACTGTAGATGAAGATACACGCGTTCCATTGGCAAAAACAACGGTTACAATCATTCGCAACGGAACACCTGCTGGAGCTTGGATCACAGGAAGAAAAGGTTCGTTTCAACAAGAAAGTATTCCCGGTTATTTCTACTTTTTCGCATCCCACGATGGCTATTTCACAAAAGAAGCAGGTGTTTATGTTGGTCCAAAAATCAAAGAGATTACCATTCCACTGAAAATGGATCCAAGTCTTATTGCTGCGATTCCTACTAAAGATCCAGAAATCATTCCTGAATTGCCAGAAGAAGTGCCAACAGCAACCGTGGAGATCATCATTGAGCAACAATTAACGAGTCAACAAACCGATTCTGTAATTCAACAATCGATTCCAGAATTGGCGACACTTCCGCCCACTAATTTTGATCAAACGTATTTCAAACCTGTCAATGTAGTTTTTGTATTAGACGTTTCAAGTTCGATGAAATTGGGCGAAAAAATGGAGTTGATGAAGTATTCACTCAATCAATTGGTTGATGCTTTACGACCTGAAGATCACATCAGTTTAGTGACTTATTCTGATGGTGCAAGTGTGTTGTTACCTCCAACAGATTGTTCTCAAAAAGAAGCAATAAAAAATAAAGTAGCTGAATTGAAGCCTCATGGAATGACCGCTGGAGGAAAAGGAATTAAACTTGGGTATAAACAATCGTTGCAACAACTTTCTCCAGAAAAAGCCAATCTTGTGATCATTATTACAGACGGTGCTTTTAATAAAAGTTCGGATGATTACCAGAAAGTAGTACGGAAATATGCCAAAAAAGGAATTACATTTTCGGTGGTTGGGATCCAAAATCGCCCGAATGATGAACGTGCCATGCGTGAGGCTGCTGAATTCGGAAAAGGACGCTATATTCCCATCAATAAACTTGTAGACGCACAGTTTAATTTGTTACAAGAAATTCGGATCGCATCGTTTAAAGGGATTTGACAAGCTGCAATTGAAGGAATAATCGCACAATTATTTTAAACTATTTATTTCGTTACGGCTTTATTTTTGTAGTGAAATTGGTGAAATTCAATACTGCACTTCTTTCATAACTAGCGTATGCGTCTACTTTTATTGTTCATTTTAACGCTTCCGTTTTCACATACGCTGCTTTCTCAAGCCCAGGTAATTGACTTAGGAAAATTAACGAGCACTACTCAACGGTATGCAGATATAACGATTCGCAATAACAGTGAACTTACAGCTTATTTGAAGCAAGTAGAACACAGTCCACAAGTTGTTTACCGCACATCGCAAGAAACAATAAAACCAGATAGTACGTTTGTGATGCGCGTTCAAGTAAATCCAGATAAAAAAGGCGCATTCAATTACGTATTGCGATTCAATTTGAGTAGTGAAGAACAACCCATTGAAATTCGCCTAATTGGAGAAGTGCAAGAAATCCCAAATTACGAAGATGGTTTATTGCAAAAATGCCCAGAATTTTCCTCGACAGAGAAACAAGAATGCATTGAAATCACGCTTAAAGCAATAGATGTAGAAACAGGAGAAGCAATTCCTTATAGTACCATTACGATTCTTGAAAACGGTGTTGCAAATGAATCTTGGGTAACAGGAAGTTTAGGAACATTACGTAAAAAAAGCTGTTCAGGATTTTTGTATTTCGTGCTTTCTTACAACGGTTACCTCACAACCGAAACAGGAATTTACATTACTTCAAACATGGAAACAATACTCATTCCAATGAAAAAAGATCCTTCTTACAAATTCGAGCAAGAACAAGGATCTGAGGTAAATGAAAACGAATTTGCGACCCAAATACCTGAAGAAAAAGTAGAAGAAACATTAAGTGAACAACTAGAAGATGAAGAACAAGATTCTATTTTGCAACAATCATTTGCTGAATTAGCTGATTACCCATTGGATTATTTTGACAGCAGTGTTTTTAAACCGGTAAATGTCGTTTTTGTCTTAGATCTTTCAAGTTCCATGAAAGTAGGTGAAAAAATAAATCTAATGAAATATGCGTTGAATCAATTGGTCATTCATCTGCGCGAAGAAGACAAAATAGGGTTTGTAACCTATGATCAACATGCAGAGATCGCGATGAAATTAGCCTATTGCACAGACAAATACATGATCCGGAAAACAATTGAGGAATTAGAACCCGAAGGCAATGCTTCTACCACGAAAGGAATCCGCTTAGGCTATAAACACTTGATAGAACACTATTCAACCAATAGAGCCAATATGATTATTGTTATTACTGATGGAGCATTTAATAAAAACTCGAATGATTACAAGAAAATTGTACAAAAATATGCAGAACAAGCTATTACTTTTTCTGTAGTTGGAATTCAGTGCACGACTTCAAATGAAAAGTCACTTCGAGAGGCAGCAACTTTTGGTGATGGGCGTTTCATTCCAATCCACAAACTTTCAGATGCACAATACAACTTACTCCAAGAAATCAGAATTGCTTCGTTTAGAGGAATCTAGTCAGCTGTAGCCATTTGTTGTTGAAAGGAAATGACAATAAATTCAGCTGGATGTACAACAGCTACTTGAACAGTAACGTTCATAAAACCATTTAAAATATCATCAGCAGTCATTGTTGTTCCTAATCCACATGCCACAGAAAAAGCATCAGATGGAGTTGCTCCTTGTAATCCACCATCTTTCCAAACGCTTGTCAAAAAACTACTTATCATCGCTTTTACAGCTTCCCAAGTATTTTTGTCATTGGCTTGAAAAACATACGCATTTGCTGCCAATTTACACGATTGTTCTAAATAAATGATGGTTCTACGCACATTAATATAACGCCAATCATCGCTGTTTCCATCCAACGTTCGTTCACCCCAAACTAAAATACCCTGTCCATTAAAAAAACGAATGGCATTAACCGATTTTCCAGATACTGCATCAACATTCAAATTCTCCTGTTGACTATCTGTTAAATGAATAGGTAAGGTTGCTGCTCCAATAATTGACGTATTCGCTGGGGCTTCCCAAACACCCGATTGATTATCGATTGTGGTCATCACACCAGCCATTCCACCGCTTGGAGGAAGCATATTTACATCCGCCAACACATGTTGCATTATGAGCTTATAGGATGGACTCGCATTCAATAAAGCAGCGTTGTTTTCTTTAACAGTTAATTGATTTCCTGTTGGTGATTGCATATCCGCAAAGATCTGTTCAACTGTTGGATTTGGATACGCAGAAGGGCTCAATATGCCTTCCAGTTGAGTTAAATTTCCCCCAAATAGATTGGTGTAATCGATGTCTGAACTTTGCACAATGGTGGTCCCGATAAAAGGATAATAAACAGCACCATAACACAATCCATTCGTTCCTGAATTCTCGCGGAACTGCTGAATGTCATTGACATACGAAACAGGATCAGGATTACGTCCTCCGATTACATCAAAAATGGAGATTGCCGTTTGCATTTCAGTACATTGCAGCAACATCATTTGCATCAATGTTCCATTTTCAGGCACAGAAAGTAATGTTGCATCTGGGCAGATATACATGGTTGGTTCTTGCTCATTTTTAAGTAACGAAATCCCATTCGTCAACTCATTTAACTTCACATTTGTATTGATGATTTGCTCACCTGGAGTCATTGGATTGTTTGATGGCGCACCATACGTTCCAACAGAAACAATGTAGGCATCTCCTCCCCCATTTTGATAAAACAATTGAATACTGTTATAGAGGTAATAAATGGTATTGGGATCAGGAACGATGGAATAAAAAGCACCATTTAAATTAATAGAATCACCCGTTGTTGGCTCAACTGCTTCCGGAACTAAATAATAGTTCGGATTGTATTGCTTCGTTGGATCAGCAGGAGCTGGAGGATTCGGTAGACAATAAATTGCTTGAAATTCAGCAAAAGAAGTGATTTTTTGAGGTACATTCAAATACGATTTCCCTTCATAAGATGCTTGAGGAGTATACCCCACAAATGCAGGAACAGAAGTTGCAACTGGAACGACCGAGTTAGGAAATGCATTTACTTCATTGATATACACACCAGGTGTTGAGTAATTTTCTTGATCCATTTTGCTTGATTTTATTGTGAATAAACGAAGGTTTTTCTGTTCCAAAAACAGGTTGTTAAAGATAGAAAAAATAGATACGAAAGTTCTTCGATTCGTATTGTTCTGAAACGTAAAGAAGAAATAGCTTATCTTTGCGCCGTGGTAAAAATCCGTGATATTGAATTGGGCGAATTCCCGCTCTTGTTGGCACCTATGGAAGACGTAAGTGATCCTCCGTTTCGTGCGTTGTGTAAAAAACATGGAGCAGATTTGATGTACACCGAATTCATTTCGTCAGAAGGATTGATCCGTGATGCCATAAAAAGTCGACAGAAACTCGATATTTTTGATTACGAAAAACCCATTGGTATTCAAATTTTTGGAGGTGATGAAGATGCGATGGCCTTGTCTGCAAAGATTGTAGATGCTACCAATCCTGATTTATTAGACATTAATTTTGGTTGTCCTGTTAAAAAAGTAGTTTGCAAAGGAGCTGGTGCAGGTGTGTTGAAAAACGTCGACTTAATGGTGCGACTCACACAAGCGTGTATTAACAGCACCAAATTGCCCGTTACTGTAAAAACGCGCCTAGGTTGGGATGATTCATCCATTAACATCATGGAAGTTGCCGAGCGATTACAAGATATTGGCATCGAAGCATTGAGTATTCATGGTCGTACTCGTGCACAGATGTATAAAGGCGAAGCTGATTGGAAACACATTGCTGAAGTAAAAAACAATCCACGCATTCATATTCCTATTTTTGGCAACGGAGATATCGATTCACCAGAAAAAGCGGTTGAATACAAAGAACGTTATGGCGTTGATGGAATTATGGTTGGTCGCGCTGCTATTGGTTATCCATGGATCTTTAATGAGATCAAACATTATATGAAAACGGGAGAACACTTGCCAGTTCCTAGTATTGCTGATCGTGTTCAAGCGGCCAAAGATCATTTGGAAATGAGCGTAAGCTGGAAAGGTGAAAAACTCGGAATTGCTGAAATGAAGCGTCATTATACCAATTATTTCAAAGGAATAGCGCATTTCAAAGAATACCGTGGTCGTTTGGTTACTTCGTTTGATTTGCAAGAGATTCAGGATATTTTGGATTATGTTGCGGAGAATGAGGGGGAGTTTGAATTCGCCTAGCTTCGATACATTTTATTCCGCTGCGCTGCATAAAACACTCAGCTAGACGGCGAATGCAAACAAATTTCGTGGAAAATGAAAAACAGTTTTTATAGAATAAATCTATACCTGAAAAGTGACTGATTCGGTTACAAATAGGTAATTACAGTCTGGTTGAGTGTTTTATCTAGCGTAGCGAGTACCTTAATTTCCATTTCGAACTACAATCCATTCTGGCTGATTGTTTTATGCAGCTCAGCGAAAATCCTTAATTCTGATTCCAGTCTGGCTAAGTGTTTTATGTAGCGCAGCGAAAATCCTTAATTCTGATTCCAGTCTGGCTGAGTGTTTTATGCAGCGCAGCGAAAATCCTTAATTCTGATTCCAGTCTGGCTGAGTGTTTTATGTAACGCGGTGAAAACCTAAATCTTCAATTCTAACTAAGTCCTAGTCTGGCTGAGTGTTTTATGCAGCGCAGCGGAATAAAATGTATTGAAGCCAGACGGTGACTTCTTCACTAATTCAATAAAAAAAAGTATATTAAAGTATGAGAACTTATTACGTTTACATACTCTTGTGTGCTGACAACTCCTATTATGTTGGGATTACCAATAATTTAGGTCGGCGATTTATTGAACATTCATCTGGATACAATCCTGGGAGTTATACAGCTAGTCGTTTGCCCGTTGTTGTGGTTTATGCGGAACAATTTTACCGCCCTTTTCAAGCAATTATGCGTGAAAAACAACTCAAAAAATGGACAAGAGTTAAAAAAGAAGCATTGATCAATCGAACATTTGATCAGCTACCCAACTTAGCAAAAAAGAAAAATTTCAATCGGAAAGTGAAAACAAATAATAATGACACAAGTTTGTAATCCAACTGAATTCTGACTTTTTAAGTAACGCAGTAAAAACCTAAATCTTAATTCATGACGCAAGTCTACCCTCGATTTTTAATCAGTATAAGAAACGGAGTCTGGCTGAGTGTTTTATGTAACGCAGTGGAATAAAATGTACCGAAGCCAGGCTACGCTTTCTTATACGTATACTTCACCCGCACATGCTCAAATTCAGCAAAGTGTGTTCCAGCTGTAAACTTTAATTTCTTCGCAGCATTTTGCGCTTTCATGATAGATGGAGTCGATGTAACTGAAGTTCCATCTGGAATCACTTTCGCACCAGTAACTTCTCCTTTTCGGTTTACGGACAATTCAATAATCACAGTTCCAGTCACTGTACTTGTAATATTAAACGAGGTTGTACCGATTAACTTACGACCAGAATCGACCAATGTTCCGCTTTCTACCTGAGCCTGAGCTCCTAACAGGCAACTTACAAAAGTTACCACTACCATCCATTTTTGCATTGTTCTATTCTCATTTAATCAGACACTAAGATTACGAAATTTCCGACCAGTTTGGTTTGTCTTTCAAGCGTTTTATTGCTTCTTTTTTCAACAAGTAATGTTCAGAACGTTCTAAGCGCGGATCATTTTTTAAAATTTCTCGTGCTTTGTCTCGTGCTATAGCAACAAGCGGACCATCTTTCACTAAGTCTGCAATGCGTAAATCTAATTCACCACTTTGTTGCGTTCCCATTAAATCACCTGGACCGCGGAGCTCTAAATCAACTTCCGATATTTCAAATCCATCATTGGTGCGGACCATCGTTGACAAACGTTTTTTAGAATCTTTAGACAATTTACTTCCCGACATTAAAATACAAAATGATTGTTCTGCTCCACGCCCTACTCTACCCCGCAACTGGTGTAATTGGGATAAACCAAACCGTTCAGCGCTTTCTATAATCATAACGGAAGCATTTGGAACATTCACTCCCACTTCAATTACCGTTGTTGCAACCATGATTTGGGTTTTGCCTTGCACAAATTGTTGCATTTCATATTCCTTATCTGCTGGTTTCATTTGGCCATGAACAATGCTGACTTTGTATTCTGGCAAGGGAAACGATCGGCTAATGGATTCATACCCATCCATGAGGTTGGCATAATCCAACGTTTCTGATTCTTGAATAAGTGGATAAACACAATAAATCTGTCGTCCTTTGGCAATTTCGTTGCGCATAAAACCAAATACCACTAAGCGATCTTTATCAAATTTATGTTGGGTTGTAATTGGTTTTCTCCCAGGTGGTAATTCATCAATCACTGAAACATCTAAATCGCCATAGAATGTCATTGCAAGCGTTCTAGGAATTGGTGTTGCAGTCATGATCAAAATATGAGGCGGAATGGTGTTTTTCTTCCACATCCGAGCACGTTGCGCGACTCCAAATCGGTGTTGTTCATCAATTACCACTATTCCAAGATTCTTGAACTGAACAATGTCTTCCAACAAAGCATGTGTTCCAACCAAAATATTTATTTCACCTGACAACAGTGCTTCGTGTAATTGTTTTCTGACTGATTTTTTGGTGGAACCTGTCAATAAAGCAACTTTAACATCCGTTTCAGCCAGTAATTCTTGAATACCAATAAAATGTTGTGTTGCCAGAATTTCGGTTGGAGCCATAATTGCTCCTTGGTAGCCATTTCCAATTCCCATTAACATAGTTAATAGCGCAACAACTGTCTTTCCACTTCCAACATCACCTTGCAACAAGCGATTCATTTGTATGCCAGAACCCATGTCTTTTCGAATTTCCTTCAAAACACGTTTCTGAGCATCTGTGAGTACAAATGGCATGTGGTGTTCGTAAAACGAAAGAAATGCTGGACCAACTTCAGTTAATACTTGTCCCGCTGTGCGCTGCATGGTGATCGCCTTTCGCAAGAGCAGTTCAATTTGAAGGTTCAATAATTCTTCAAGTTTGAACCGCGTTCGCGCTTGTTGTGCCAACGGAATATCATGTGGATTGTGAATGGAATAAATCGCACGTTGAAATTCAGGTAAACGAAATTCTTCTCGAATTGTAAGCGGCAATGCATCTGGTAAAGTATGCTGCGAGAGTTGTTGCAAAAGTGTATTGATGAGCTTGTGTAAACCTCGTGAATGTAAACCAGCAGCTGTTAATTTTTCAGTTGAGGAATAAACAGGTTGCCACCCCAACTCTTGATTGACATTGCTCCATTCTATTATTTCTGGATGCGGGATATTCCATCCACTTCCATAGTTTTTTGGTTTTCCAAATACTTGAATGATCGTATTCGGTTTCAAGCTTGGCAAAATCCATTTGAATCCTTGAAACCACATGAGATCGACAATTCCAGTTTCATCTTGGAATTTAGCGACCAAACGTTTGCTTTTTCCTGTCCCCGTTTCTTGAACATTTATAAGTTGGCCTTTGAGCTGAATAAAACCATCAGTAAACGGAACATCTTTTACTTGTTGGTAAGAAGATCGATCTACGTAGCGGAAAGGAAAATGGTACAATAAATCAACGAATGTAAAAATACCCAGTTCGGAACGCAGGAGTGCTGCCCTTTGCGGACCAACACCTTTGAGAAATTCAATGGAAGTATGGAGCAATTCATTCATGAGTCTATAAAGATAATGAATGATCGAAATAAGGGATTGAAAAACGAGTGGAAGGAAGAAAAAAGTCTCTAAATGATAAATGGAGCAAAGACGGGCGTCCTCACTCCATTTACTAATCAACCTAACCTAACCACCTAAATCAGTGCTAAGATACGAACGATGATTTATAAAAACCAAATTTTTTTACAACTTTTTTATTTTTTCTGTAGTAATTATTGATTTAAACTAAGCTTATATTTATTATATGGTAAACGGCATTGAGTCTAAACATCTTTAAAATAAGTGAAATGGAAACTAATCAAATAGTTTAAACGTTAAAAAAAGTTCACCTGAAGAGATGAACTTTTTTTTATGGAATAACTCAATAAAACTATTTTATTTCACCTAAACCTTTTTCAAACCATGCTTTAAAGACTTCTGGATTAGAATGATTTTGATAATCTGCGGAGCCATTAGATAAGTTTTTACCATCAGGACTTTTCAATACGTAATATGGTTGTGCTGCAATTTCGTATTCACTGATTTCTTTATACATCCACTTATCTCCATAAGTAACCAGTTTTTTATCCTTACCATTAGGCCATTTTACAGTAATTTGTTCTTTTATTGGAAGTTCCTTTAAGTCATCAACATGCAATGATACGATCACTACATCATCTCTTAAATGCTCAATAATACCTGCTTCCCCCCAAACTGTCTCTTCCATTTTTCGACAATTCACGCATTGATATCCTGTAAAATCGACAAACAAGGGCTTATTTACTTTTTTAGCATACGCTTCCGCTTCATCAAAATCATGAAATACCATTAGTTTTTGAGGTCCTAAATGCATATCTTCATTTCCACCTTCTACAGCAACTGCGCCTGATCCTCCAAAACCTAATGGCGACTCACTATACGTTGTTGGAGGAGGGAAAGCATTGATCAGTTTTAATGGTGCTCCCCACATTCCTGGTAACATATAGATCACAAACATTGTTACTACTGTTCCAAGCATAATTCGACCAACAGAAAGTCTTTCTACTTTTGAGTCATGCGGGAAAGTAATAAACCCGAACAAATAGATTGCCAATAAACCGAATATAGCAACCCAAGCAGCGATAAACAATTCACGTTCTAAATAATGAAGTTGTAGACCATAATCTGCGTTTGATAAGAACTTCAAAGCCAAAGCCAATTCGAGAATCCCAAGAACAACTTTAACTGTATTCAACCAGCCTCCAGATTTTGGAAGACTATTCATCCAGCCTGGGAAAGCAGCAAATAAACCGAATGGCAATGCGAGTGCTAATGAGAATCCAAACATTCCAATTACTGGTGTAATTCCACCTTTACTTGCAGCCTCAACTAATAAACTTCCAACAATTGGTCCAGTACAAGAAAAGGAAACTAAAGCTAAAGCAAGTGCCATAAAGAAAATCCCTATGATTCCACCTTTATCAGATGCTTTGTCTGCTTTATTAACCCATTTACTTGGCATTCTAATCTCAAATGCACCCATAAACGAAATCGCGAAAATTACCAAAATCAAGAAGAAAATAAAATTGAACCACGGATTGGTAGACATCTTATTCAGCACTTCTGCTCCAAAAATAGCAGTTACAGCTACTCCAAGTGTGATGTAGATTACAATAATGAAAAAGCTGTATAAGAAAGCATTTCTAACTCCTTGAGATTTCGTTTTACTTTGTTTGGTAAAGAAACTTACTGTCATCGGAATCATAGGGAAGACACATGGAGTCATCAATGCTGCCAATCCACTTAAGAAAGAGAGAATAAATATGGTCAAAACAGAACGATCACTTGTACTTTTAACAGGTTTAGGATTATTGTTTGATTGTATTTTCGGTGCATTCTTATCTATCCTTGAAGTTTTAATTGGTTCTACAGTAGTAGAAGTGATTGAGCTATCTTCTGGTGTTAAACCTTCAGAAGCTGCATCTAAACACCCTTTTACCTTAACTGAAAACACATCATCATACGGCGCTAAGCAATGAGATTCATCACACGTTTGAAAAGCATAAGTTCCTTTCAAAACAAAATCTTTATCCGTGAGGATTTGTATTTTATATTTAAAAACGACTTTTCCTTCATGGTAACTTAAATCTTCATCAGCTTCGTCATCGTGTTTCTGTATAGGTTTAGGTTCAGAAACAACACCGATAACCTTATAATCTGCAGATTTATTGAGTTGAAATTTTGTCGCATAACCAAAGGTTCCTTTTGGCAATGCTATAGAATTAATATGCCAATGAGTAACCATCGTAACACTTGCAATAACAGTTGCTTCACAACCCTTTTGATCTACTGTTACTTTCCATTTCACCATGTCTTCTGGCAATTCAATCTTAGACTGTGAAAAACCAATCGTTTTAAAAAGGGACGTAAAAATGAACAACAAGAAAAATGTAGTGTACTTCATGCGAATGTTTGTTTATTGGAATTTAGAATTAAGGAATTGTAACAGAAAAATCAATATCAACAGGAGGTAAGCACATGATTTCATTGCAGACCATAAAAGTGATATAACCAGTAACTGTGCCTTTACTTTTTGGTGTTAGTTTACGCGTAAAGACAACTTCGTCCTTGAAGAAATCAAGAGAAGCTTCAAAATTTTCATCATAAGCATGAATTGGAGTTGGTTCATTGACCTTCCCCTCCCATTTTATTGCGGTGCTTTCATTGAAGACAAAACTGGTTGGAACTGGTCCAATATCGTTTTGGATGAATTGACTGTATAAGTGCCAACCTTCGGCAATGCTTGCACGGAACTCCAATTGGTTTTCAGTATCGTTGTAAGAAACTGTCCAACTAACTTTGTCCTGCGCATACATAGTGCCGGAAAAGATCAATAATAAGGCTAACATTAATTGTTTCATTGTTCCGAATTGAATGTTTTACCAAAACTACGAAATGAATCGAGTTATGGTTTCGAACAATGAAGGAAATTCTTGAAAAGCTAAAATTTTAATTCAACAATGTGATCAATTGGAATCCACATTCCACCTTTTAGACAAATGAACTTAGAACCCGTTGCCCAAATCGTCGTGTTAATGCGTTTTAGTCCCATATCATCTTGAAAAATGATACCTACTTTGGTGTGATAACCATTACCTAAGCGCGTCGCTTCATCTAGATGACGTCGCAATTCTGGATCTTGTTTTAGGGTAATCGATTGGCTGAAAGAAAGATCTTTCACAAGTTCTTTCTCAATAACTTCTGGTTCCATAGTAATCGAGATTTAATTTTCTAACTGGAATTTAGTAAAAATCTGAATCCGTGATTCATTTTATCGAAAAAAAATATCGACTACTATTCTATAGAATTGGATTTCGCTGCTCACAATCAATCTTAAACAACCTGATTTGAAGGATTCGACGTGTGTTTTTTGTAGCCAATGCTACTCGACTGACTTTAATTCCTGGAATCCAGAATATCAAAGATCCATCCGTTAAAACAGGAATACTTGCCCTATCCATTAGCGGAATCCCTGCATCTTTTAAAACATCCGAAACCAATTGAGTGCCTTTCATACCTAGACTCGCGATCCGATCCCCTACTTTGCAGAATCGTAATTCTAATTTTCCGTTTAGCAAATCTGCATCTAAAAAAAGTGTCTCTTTATCAAAAACAGAAGGTAAGATTCCTATTTCTTCACTCTTGAAATCCCACGGAAAAACGATTGAGGGTAGTTTAGCTTTGAACGTGTGTTTGTTCAGTTTAAAAATAATGAACTGATCTAGCTCTATTTTATTCCCAACTGCTCCAATTTCCAATTCATTTATTCGTTCAATTGCCCAAATTGGAAACTGAACACGGTAAGCAAAAGCAATTCTTTGTTCTTCCGTTAACGCTAACCATTTTTCAATTTCGATTTCCTGATCATCTTCCCATTTTACTGCCAATGCTTCAATTTCAAGATCTAACTCTAACTGTCGCTCTCGCATCAAGCGCATGAATAATAAGACGCTTTCCTTTAATTGAGGCTGCGATTGAAGTAAATCTGGAAGCAGGGTAGTACGAAATAGATTCCTAAGATAAACCGCTTTCGTATTGCTTTCATCTTCACGAAATGAAACGTTATTTTCAGCAGCATACTGATAAATCACCGCTTTATTGAGCTCTAAAAAAGGACGGATGAGTTGATTTCGCTCTACATGCATTCCTCCTAAACCAAAAGTTCCGCTTCCTCGATACAATTGTAAAAAAAAAGTTTCCAATTGGTCATCAGCGTGTTGACCCAAAACAACAACGTGTTGCGGCGAAATGGCGTTCCAATTCGCAAATTGTTCTCTCCTAAATTGACGGGCTTCTGCTTGAAGATTAACGCCTTTCTTCTTTGTTAATTCAACAGGACAGCGATGAACGATACATTCCAAATGGTTGTTGGAAGCTGTTTCTCTAACAAGTACTTCATCTAATTCACTAGCTTCTTCTCGCAATTGATAATTCACATGTAAGACAACTGGTTGAATCCCGATGGCAATCAGCGCATGCAATAAAACCATGCTATCAACTCCACCACTACAAGCTACAAGTACTTTTCGATCAGTCCAATTAATCGCTTTTACGGCCTCAATTACCACTGACATGTTCCAACAGTTGCTAATATCCGACCTACCTTGGTTTGACACTCTTCATATTCTTCTTCTGGATCTGAAAAAATAGTGATTGCCCCTCCTACTCCGCAAGATGCGGTTTGTTGTTTTCGATCACAAAAAATGGTTCGGATCATAACGTTCAAATCAAAATCACCATTTGGAAGCATATAACCAACCGTACCAGCATAAAGTCCTCGTGTAAATCGTTCGGTTTGTTCAGCCAATTTCATCGCTGCAACTTTTGGCGCTCCTGTCATTGAACCCATTGGAAAAGTGGCTTTTAGAATCTCACTGAATGGTGTTTCATGTTTTAATTCACAGGAAACGGTAGAAATTAATTGATGGACTGTAGGATACGTATAGACCCCAAACAATTCATCCACTTTTACAGAACCTTTTGTAGCTAAGCGCGATAAATCGTTGCGAACCAGGTCAACGATCATGACATTTTCTGTTCGATCTTTATGACTCACGCCCAATTCCATTCGAAGTGCTTGATCTGTTTCAATTGTTTTTCCTCTTGCTGCGGTTCCTTTTATTGGTTGGGAAATCAATCTATTTCCTCGTTTTTGCAAATAGCGTTCTGGACTTGCAGACGCAAACATCCAATCGTGTGATTCAAATAAAACAGAATATGGAGCAGTGCTTATTTTATTCAAAGCTTGATAAGCTGGCAGAATGGAAGTCCATTTCACACCCTCCGCATAAAATTCTTGGCAATAATTCACTTCATACAGATTGCCCTGTTGAATTTCTTCTTTTAGAAAATTAATTTGTTGCAGGTAATCAGCTTTTGTTTGTCGCGCTTTCCATTCGACTTGTTGATCGTCTGAAAAATCATGAACCTCGAGACACGCTTTTGCCAATGCTTCATTTTCTAGACTAGCATCACCTTCTTCCAAGCGCATTGCACCTTTATCAATGATAAATAACGATTCAGGAATCCAAACGGTTAATAAAGGAAATGATTCTTCAATAGTTGTATCAAAAGCAAAGAGTTGTTTACGCAATTCATAGGAAGCAATAATGAATTTCGTGCGATTCGGATGGGCATTTATAAATGAATCAACTGATTCCCAAGAAAAATTGACATTGCTCGTCCAAGATGCACTTTCACCAACACCAATGCGCCAGTTTCCATCATTTCCATTGAGAGCAATCCGCGTTTTCATTGTGTCCAAAAGTACAATTTATTGCTAATTTAGCTTCAAAAAGTCAGAATGCTGTATCGTTTCCTGAAATTTACTGTCGGAATAGGAATCCGGATTTATTACCGCGAAATCCGTGTACTGAATCAGGAGAACCTTGATCACGATGGACCATTGATTTTGATTGCCAATCACCCCAACACGTTAATGGATGCATGGATCATGGGGCATATCAATAGAAGACGTGTTCATTACATGGCAAAAGCAACTTTTTTTAATTCGCCATTCAAACGCAAATTGTTTAAAGCCGTTGGAATGATTCCCATCAATCGAAAAACAGATGGCGTTGTTTCTGGAATCAATAACCGTGATTCTTTTGAAGCGTGTTATGAACTCTTGGAACGAGGTGAAGTTTTAGTCATATTTCCAGAAGGGACAAGTTATTTAGAACGACGTCTTCGAGAAATAAAAACGGGAACAGCACGCATTGCATTAGAAGCTGAATCGAGAAATGACGGAAAATTAGGGATCAAAGTTATTCCTGTTGGTTTAAATTATTTGAGTGCCGATCGTTTTCGTGGTAGAATTATGGCGCATGTCGGAAAACCAATTCGAGTTGAAACTTTTCTAGCCGAATACAAAACCAATCAAGGCATTGCAGCAAAAAAACTAACCGAACGATTCAGAGCTGAACTTTCGCGCGTTTTTGTTACAATGGATGATGAACTCAAAGAAAAATTGGTGCATCAACTTACGTATTTATTTGATTCTCGCTATTCAAAAGAAGAAGAAAAAGGTGTTGAGCAATCGATCGGATTCTTGAAACAAGTGCAACTTCAACTAGATGAAACCACCATATCATCCCCATGGAAGCTTGAACACATTCAAGAACAAGTAGATGAATTGGTTCAATCGCTTAATTTTTACGGAATCCGTCCTGATTTTCTAGACCGTCCCTATCGAACGAGTCTTTATTTAAGGCAAACGATTCAATCTTGGATTTTTTTATTGGTAACAGTTCCCTTCTTCATTTTCGGATTTATTCACAACGCTCTTCCTTATTTTGGAATTGACAAATTGGTGACTAAACTCACAAAAGAGGTGGAATATCATGCACCATTGGTCGTTTTAATGGGTTTATTTCTTTATCCACTGTCCTACATTGGCTGGTGCATCCTTTTTAACTGGTTGTTCGATCCAAATTGGTTGCTTATGATCATTTATGCGCTGGCTCTTCCATTAACTGGATTGTTTGCTCATTTTTTCTTGCGTTACAGGCGACATATCAGATCTAAGCAACAATTTAGTCGATTTGCTAAACGTCGCAGTTCGGTTTTCAACCAATTAAAAACACAGCGTGAGGCACTGAAAGAATTGATTTTTAACACCTAACCCTAAAAACGGGGGTGTTTACAGTTATTGAAAAATCGCATTTCCACATTTTTTTCATTTTTTTTCTTTGATTGAACCTAGCATTTGTTATTTTTGCGCCTGTCTTACAGTAAATGTTGGCAAACGTTCTTTAAAATATACATGGTGGGATGGGTGAGAGGCTTAAACCAACAGTTTGCTAAACTGTCGTACGGGTAACTGTACCGCGAGTTCGAATCTCGCTCCCACCGCTTTTTTTTTTACCTAGGTGTTGCAGAAGTTAAAAAAATAGCTATCTTTGCACTCCGATTACGGTTCTGAAGTCGATCAGAATCTCTTTGAAATAGGGCATTTTTTCGGGGTGTAGCGTAGCCCGGTATCGCGCCTGGTTTGGGACCAGGAGGTCGTCAGTTCGAATCTGGCCACCCCGACAAAAGGGGGATGAGCAATCATCCCCCTTTTTTGTTTCTATTTCTTGAGAAGAGCGACAATTTTGATGAGCGTTCGGGCTTCATAAAAGGAGTAAAAGAATAAACAAATTAGGCCCAATAGCTCAGCTGGATAGAGCAACTGCCTTCTAAGCAGTAGGTCTCAGGTTCGAATCCTGATTGGGTCACCAAATGGGAGAATTGGTCAAAATTGATTGGTTCTCCCTTTTTTCTTTCTGCTAAAACCCTTGCCAATTCAGGGACAACGATAATTCCAGCATTGATTCTTTTGGTTCGAACTAGTCCATTTTCAGCTTCGTAGACGATACCCTCAGGGAAGAAAATATTCTGCAATTGCATTCGACCCTCAATTGTCCCGTTTTCCCATGTTTCTTTGGGGTTGTGGCACGCTTCGAGTACATATTGAATGCTCTTTTCAAGGTTCGAACTCTCCATAGCAGTATTTGCTAGTTCTTTCTGTAATTCTTCCCGTTCATTGATGTACTTGCTGACAAACTTGTTGTACATGTCACGCTCAATGCGTCCAATTGCAAAACGTTCCTCTATGTTTTCGATACATTCTGATACCTCCGTAATTTTGGCTTTAAGTAAACCTTGATTCTCGAATTGGTCTTGAAATACTGTTTGGAAAATCTCATGTAAGCCCTCGCCTACCAATTCTGCAATATCAGGATGAATCTCAAAAGCCGAAAGAAGTGTTTTAAACTGATCGTGAGCGTTTTTCGCACTCTTGTTTGTTCCACAACCTTTCACACGGCATTTGTAGTAATACAAACCCTTCTTTTGCACTAAGTAACCTGTCATTGGTGTATCACACTTCCCACATTTCATAAAACGTTTGAGTGGCATGTTATAATCGTCTTCTTTGTGCGAAACAGGATGGTTTCTGGATTCAGCAACAATATTGTTCACTTTTAGGAAGGTTTCTTTGGCAACCATAGCTTCGTGTTTGCCCTCTATGATTTCATCGGGAATAAGTCGACTTACAATTATTCCGCAATAGAACGGATTGGAAAACACATAAGCAATTCTTTTTTCATCGGTCTTTAAACCTAAATCTTTTAAACGTCTTACAATTTCAGCATTGGATGCGTTTTCATGGGCTTTCCAATGAAAAGCTTTCCGCAAGAGTTCGCCTTCTTTGTTGACTACGATTTGATGATCAACAGCGCGACCTTTTGAAAGATTGGTGTAACCGATTGGAGGATTGTAGGGAAAATAGCCTTTACGCAACAGTTCTCGCATTCCAGAAGTGGTTTTATCCTTTCGCATGTCATTGTCCATCTTTCCAAACATGAACAACATATTTTGGTGAAGCTGTCCAGCTGCTGTTGTAGGATCAAGTTCCTGAGAAGATGCTAAGGTAATCACTCCGTAATCTACCAATAAGTCTTGAACGATCTTTGCTCCGCTCACACCTGAACGCGAAAACCGTTCGTAAGAATAAACAATGATATAGGTAACATCGGATTCTTTCACAAACTCCAACATCTTGTTGAATTGTTTACGGTCGTCTGTTTTGGCAGATTCATACGTTCCACCAAAATAGCCAATAACGTTATACCCTTTTCGGGCTGCAAATTCATCACATCTCAATCGTTGAGATTCCAAACTCGTATTTGTCTCTTGGGAGGAATCGGACACACGGGTATAGATTACAGCATTCCGTCCTTTCGATTTTGCATTCTTATCCTTTGGTGCAAAGGACTTAAAGAGGTTCAAAGTATTACTCATGGTGCTTTGATGGCTTGTTTCTTCTAATATACGAATTATAGGAGTCCAATAGTGTAAAACACAGGGATTCCACAAAATTTAACAATTGGGCGTGTTTTTCAGGTGTTAAATGTGAGAACTTAGACCTTTTGGTTAGGTTTTCGTACGAAAATCGTTCCCTGAGCCGTCTTTTGGCTTGGTCGATGGTGTCTTTCTTTAGGGGCTTCATACTGTTGATTTTAGATGGTTTATGATTAACTGATCCGCTTCAAAGCGTTCAAGACTTCGTGTTGTTTGTAATAAACCCTACCTCCCAATTGATAACAGGTGAGTAATCCTTCCACTGTCCATTTGCGCAAGGTCGGGAAGGTGGTTTTTAGAAACGCCTTGGTTTCTTCACGTGACAATAAGATCACGTTGTGTTCTGTTGATTTTTTCATGATACGCTGGTTATATGTTGTTCAATGAGATTTCTTACTTCGGGAATTAATTTGGGGTATTTACCCAACATGAGAGCTGTTCCCAAATAGGCTTGAAAGGTTTCGTCTCCGAGGTCTTTTTGTAAGTCGTTTAAAGTAGCAAGAAGTGCTTTGAGCGGAATTCCATGGAAAGAATCAGGTGTTTTGTCAGTTGAAACACCGTTCAGGTTCTCTCCCGACAAACTACTTGCAAGCTGTGATTGTTTGAAAACCGCTAACAAATTATCCATCATTCCAGATTGTTTGCAGTCTGATTCCAATACTTTGATGCGTTCTTTGAGTTCTTTCTTGTCTTCCTTCAATTCTTTGTTTTTCTCACGCGCTTCTTTGAGTTCACGCATAAGTTGTTCTAGGTGAAATTGTGCTCGGACTTTTTCCAATGCTTCATTGATGCGGTTCTGAATGATCGTTTCTTGCGAAGGTGCTTCTTGAACTTCGAAAACGTATTTATCGTACCTGCGGGAATTCCCTTTAAAAAACCAGAATTCTATCGAATGGAAAAAACCATCCATGAAATCGCGGTAAGAAAAGAATTCTGCGAGATCACTAGTACGCTGCGTGATTTGTTCATAGCCTACACGGACTTCATATTCTATTTGAATGCCGTTTTGTTGCTTGCGCTCGATTTGTTCGAAAAGTTGCTGAATAGCATTTTCCGAATAGGGATTGATGTTGATCATGGTGATTGAGTTTACTGTTAGAACTGACTAAAATCGATGTCATCCCAATTTTCCTTTTCGGGAGCAATCGGATCGAATGGTTCATTGAACGAATCGAGGAAATCCCAAGAATCGATGTTAAACGAATCAGTATTTTCCGCTTTTCGTTGTCGAACGGTTTCTAATTGTTCATCTGATTCTTTTTCTAAAGACTGTTCTTTTGCCATTTCTTGTTGAATGACTTGTTTCAACTCATCAGGGGTTGCCATTCCGTCTAATTCGGTTTTGGGTTTATCTGCTTTTTTGAGAAGAATTAACCGCAACCAATCGTCTTTGAGTTCCGAAAGTCGGTTTTTAAGCGTGGAATCTGGTTGGCGGTATTCATTGGTTTTTGCCACGCTATGCGCCAGAGTACTCATCCCAATTCCGCGCATGAGTCCTGTTTGATCGCCTGTGTAGTGTCCACCAAAGGTCAACGCAGCACCTGCAATGGGAGCAAATTTTCCTAATGTTGCGCTGAGTGCTGGGCCAATCATCGCTCCCGCAATTACGTCAACTACTGTTTTCATCAACGCATGATTGGCATTGGATTTGGCATCAAGATCATTGTAACGGGAAATCAGATTCGATTTCTTCTCTGTTGATCCGTTCAACGTACGTTTTTTCTTTTTCTTCTTAGTTGTTGGTTCCTCATCTTCGGGGAAGTCAACGAACTTGATTTTTTTCTCTACTGGTCTCATCTTTACTGCATTTTATTATCCGTTTTGTCCAATGATTTCTTTAAAGTTACGGGCATAAAAAAGCGACGGGGGACTAAATAGCCCCCCGAAATAATGCGTTAAAATGATTTTTTTGAACTAAACGTTCGATACTATTCTACCGAAAGCCCTCGAATATCTTTATCGATCAATTCCAATAATTTCGGATGATCTAATTTTGCAAAATAACTACGCACCAATTCCAAGTCTTTTTTGACTTTAGTTGGACTTGAATTCCCAATAGGATCGCGGAATTTCTTATACAACTCTGAGTTTTTTATTGTTGTATAGGGCATTCCTGTTAGACCATGTACAATTTCTGCACAAGCGGAAATATCTGCATTAATGCGTGGCTCGATTCCTGCCATTTTGAAAATGTAATGAGCGAACAACACTTGTTGTGAACGGGTAAATTGGTGACTGTGTTCAAGTTTTGTTTCGGGTATTTTTGCTTCTGTGTCGGATGCTGTTTCCATCAATAGTTGTTGTGAAGCTAAGTACAATGCAAGCAATTCAATGGTGTTTTCTTCGTCAGACTTCATTGCCAATTGTTCTTGATAAGCTAATTGTTCCAATGAAAGATCATTCGATTCATCTGAAAGAAAATCTTTATACAAATCTGGCAATTGCGAAAACTGTAAAACCAATGAGCTTGATAGTGCAAGCATTACTTGTTCAAATGCTTGTTCACTACTATTACAGATTTGAGGTAGGTATTCCAATGTTCGCTCAAGCGCAGTAGTTTCATCTAATCGGTTCAGATGCTGAAAAGTGGTAATAAGTTCTTGAAAGAAAACCGTCCGATAAGGAATGAGTTCGTTCTGCTCAAATAGGATGTTTCGGTAATATTGGATCGCATATTCGCGATCACTAGCCTTGCCCACTTCCTGTAAAAAGGCAGCCTTCAATACGTTATAATTGTGCTGAAACGCTTGATCAAATTGATTTTGTATTGATTCATTTGGCTCCATTGTATGGATAACGTAGCGATTTTCGAAATCTTACACAATTCGAAAAATTTAACGATTTGCTTTCTCGTATTTAATCACCCTTGTTTACCCTTAATTACCCTTAATCTTTGAAAAAGCAAGAAAACACTGTTTCAGAGTGCTTTTTTAGCCGTTTTTCTCTTCACTTTTTGCAGGTAATTGTAGATTTCGAGGCTAAGTTCATTCAACTGATTGCGATTTTCGGAGATGTCTAATCGAATCACTTTGCGTGTTAGCTCCAAATAATTATCGGTGAGTGTATCTAAGCGTCGATCATAGGTATTGAGACCTATCAGTTTGTAAATGGAACTATTAAGATTAAGCATATATTCATCTGCCTGAAGTCCAATTTCATTAAGACTATAGATTAATTTTAGGTTAGTTAGATCATCTTTTATGAGTTCTAAAATGAGACTCTTTTGGTAAACAACAACTTTCATAAATACATTTATTAACACTTTATACATCGAATAACTTATACAAATGTAATTATAAATTACATATCTGTAACTTTTAAATATAATTATAGGTTTGATTCATGTAAGTAGGACATATACAACTGTAATTACAATGCTTTATTTTGACTATTTTGGTACCATGGAACGCATTAATCGTATCAAAGAAATATTAGTCATTCAAGGTAAAACACAAGTTTGGTTAGCAGAAAAAATTGGCAAAAGTACTACTGCTGTTGCTGCTATGTGTAACAACAAAACACAACCACATTTAAAGGATTTGAGAAAGATTGCTTTCATACTAGACATAGACGTTAGGGAGTTACTTGTTTCTACGAAATAACTTCCAGATGCTTCAACAACAATTTAGCCCCATAATTCAGCTCATTCAGCAAGCGCGTTCCAATGCGATTAAAGCTGTGAATACTGAATTAATTAACTTGTATTGGAATATCGGCGGAGCTATATCTCAGCAAATTACCAATTCAAATTGGGGTGAAAAAACCATCGATGAGTTAGCTGATTTTATTCAAACACATCATCCAGAACTGAAAGGTTTTAATCGTCGAGGACTTTATAGAATGAAACAATTCTATGAAACGTATAGAAATTTAACAATTGTGTCATCAGCGATGACACAATTACAAAGCACTAATAATCAAGAAAATATAATTGTGCCATCGGAAATGACACAATTGGGATTACATGATATACGAGAAACCATTATCGCAAAAATTACCTGGACTCATCACCTGACATTGATTTCAAGAACAAAATCAGATGAAGAACGTTTATTCTACCTACAATTAACGATCAAAGAAAATTATAGTGTAAAGGAACTAGATCGTCAAATTAGTAGTGGCGCATTCGAACGAACCATGATCGGGAACATACAACTATCTCCAGTTGTAAAAGAAATTCACGCAACTATTACCAATAGCTTTAAAGACAGTTATGTGTTTGAATTTCTTAATCTTTCAGAATCTCATAGCGAAAGTGAGTTACAAAAAGGATTGTTGCGACAAATGAAACAATTCATCCTCGAATTAGGCAAAGATTTTATATTCATCGCTGAAGAATACAAGGTTCAGGTTGGTAACAGTGATTTTTACATTGACTTGTTATTCTACCATCGTGGATTGCAATGTCTGGTAGCATTCGAATTAAAAGCTGATAAATTCAAACCCGAACACCTCGGACAATTGAATTTCTACCTCGAAGCATTGGATCGCGACATCAAAAAAGAAAATGAAAATCCGAGTATCGGCGTATTGCTTTGCAAAGATAAAGACAACGAAGTGGTAGAATATGCCCTGAGTCGCAGTCTTTCACCTACGATGGTTTCAGAATATCAAACACAATTGCCCGATAAAAAGGTGTTGCAACAGAAATTACATGAACTGTTCGAGGAGAATGCTGAATAGGCATCAAACCGTGTGCCCTACTTCTAATAACTCCGATAACAAGAATCTCATCTCTTCCCTACTGAACCGCTTTCGAAGAAAACGATTTTCTCCTGTTGAACCCCAATTCATCAGTTTGGATCAACTGTTTCAGATGCAGTTTGATGAAAGATGGGTGTATTCGCGAGGCGGTAATTCATTTTACTATTTCTTTAATGAAGCAGACAATCTAAAAGGAGGATTCCAACTTTCCATGATCTGGAACCGGCCAATTGCTCAACAAATAACTTCACTTGAAGCACTTGAGTTGATGGTAACCCAACGCGAAGGTATCCAACCGATTAAAACTACTGTTGGAGAAAATCACGCATTTTATATTGGCGTGAACTATCCAAAAAACAACATGGATCACCATATTTGGTATGTCTATATCCAGCAAGTACAAGTGCGTATTCTTTATTCCATTTTTGAAGAAGAACCCATTGAGATCAAAAAACAATGGTTTGAACGTGTAGCACGAATCATCGATACATTAACGATAAATCAAGCGCAACTGCTCCAAACTAAATTCCGATCATAAACCGGATAAAATGATTGATTGCCTGGAAAATGATGTATAGACCTATTTTTAATGGAAAATTCAGTATTTATACGGTTGTTTTTCTGACGAATTATAACGTCATTACGCCACTTTATTGAAGCTAACGTATGAGTACCACAAACACTGATCAAGGATTTAAATTATTGGCGATAAGGCCCCTTCCTGGATGTGATAAAAAATATTGTAAGAATTTACAACCTGGGCAAGTTTATCAATTTTATCAAGACTATAAATTCGAACCTGAGTTTGATGATAAAGGAAATAAACCTATGAAGGTTATTCCTTTGCAAAGTTCTGTTCCCAAAGATTTGTATAGTATCAAAAGGGATGGAAAACCTGATTTGAACATCAATATTTCGGCCCTGGTAGGTAAGAATGGGAGTGGGAAGAGTACCTTGATTGAATTACTTTTTGCAGCATCTCATAATCTTTCAATTCAAAAAAATGTTTTGAAAAACTCTGATTTACCGCATGAAGAAACAACTAGTCTTACTTCTTTGAATAATCTTCATCTTGAAATTTACTATTCCATAAAGGGAAATGTCTATTCGTTAATAATTGAAAACGATAAACACTTCTTTAAGATAATCCATCCAGTAAATAGTGAGGTAGTCAATTTCAAAATTGATACTGTTCTTGATGATCATTTAGGTATATTAGGTGAAGGCTTTTTTTATACGATTGCTGTCAATTACTCAATTTATGGATTAAATGATGGTGAAATAGGTAAATGGATCAATCCTTTATTTCATAAAAATGATGGCTACCAAACACCCCTGGTCATTAATCCAATGCGAACCAATGGAGATTTTAATATAAATGATGAGAAGCATTTGATGAAGTCAAGGCTTTTAGCAAATCTTATATCGGATCCGACGACAAAATTATCCGACAAACAAGTTCTTGATCGGATTGAGCTGACATTGAATTTGGAAAAATCGAATGTTATATATAGAGAGGGTGTTGATGTTTTGATTGATAAGGAGCATTTTTTTAAAGATTATGATCGGACGAAAAGCCTTGAAGAAAATAAAAATGCTGTCTACGGAATCATAAGGTCTCACTATGGGCTAAGTGCTGAAGTTAATTCTATTGAAATATCGGTTTTTGAATATATAATTAGAAAGCTGTATAAAATCGCTTACAAATATTCCTATTATAGGAGGTACTTAGTTAGGGATGGAATGACTCCTTTTTTTCAATCAAAAGGTGAATTCTCTTTTGAAAAATACTTGGCAGATTTATCAGAAGATCATTCACATATTACTTTTAAACTTAGGCAAGCGGTAAATTTTTTGAAATATAAATGGGTTGAACATCTTGAGAAAGATGCTAAAGAAAGTAGTAAACAAGTAGTTTTCGATTTTCCATTAGTAAAAATGATCGAGATAATAGATGAAATAAAAGAAGCATCCGAAGAAAACGCAATAAATCTTCTCCCTCCTAGTCTTTTTGAGTCAAAGTTCTTGTTAAAACCTATTAATGAAAAAGAATCACATTCAGACATGGTTCATTTGAGTTCAGGAGAGTTACAAAGACTATCTGTCATTCATTCGATTCTTTACCATTTAAGAAATATTGATTCTGTCTTTTCTCAGAATGCGAAATCAAAAAAAGGCGAACAAAGTATAATGTATTCGAATGTTCAAATTATTTTGGATGAAATTGAATTGTATTTTCATCCTGATTTTCAACGTTCGTTTATCAAGGAACTACTAAGTGGAATAGAGAATCTTGAACTTGGACTTTGTACTTATACTCCAAGCGGAGAAAGGGAAACTTTTATTGGAATTGAGTCGATCAATATATTATTTGCAACACATTCTCCATTTATTCTCTCCGATATACCATCACCAAATATTCTGCGATTGAAAAATGGGATTCCTTATGATGAACCCGAACAAGGAACATTTGGAGCTAATCTTTATGATATGTTACACGATAATTTCTTTCTTGAAGGTGGATTCATGGGCAAGTTTGCGGAAGAGAAAATTAACAGTCTAATTAATTTCTTGACGATGGAGGAAAATATATCATCTAATTGGGATATGGATCGAGCAAGTCGAATTATCCAATTAATCGGAGAGCCATATTTGAAGCAAGATATGATCTCTCTGCTTCAAACTAAAGAACGAAAATTAACTGCGAAAATGACGGATGAAGAAATTGATAAAGAGATTGAACGACTCATTTTCCTTAAAAGACACAGACGATGATTCAAATTCACCCGAATAGATTAATTCATGCTATTTCATTATATCAATCAGAGATTGATAATCATTTGGAAACTGTTCGGAAACGAATGACCAAATGGATAAAAGCCGAATCGTACAAAGTGAAAACCGTAAGATATATACTATCTAAACAACAGATATTTTATCTCAGGTATATGAGGTCCAAATTGAGTCATATGGTTCTCATGTCTTCAGATAATCATCTAAAATACATCTCAATATATACTAAAATTCTTAGTAAGGACTTAATGGAATTTATGCCTTTTAAGGATAAACTGCTGGAAGTTTTAGATTATGAGTTGTTACGTTCTGGAAATAAGAAAACACCTGCATTATATCCAGCTTTTTTCAGTGTATTGGGTATAAAAGCATGTGTTTATTGCAATGCGCAATTGACCATTTCGGCAGAAAAATTTGACCAATCTGTTTCGGCACTTTTCCAGTTAGACCATTCCATTGACAAGGCCAGTTATCCCTGTTTCGCGATTTCTTTTTTTAACCTGTATCCTGTTTGTGCTTCTTGTAATAATAACAAAGGGAAAAAAAGTATATTGTTTCGATTGTATTCCAACAACCCTAATAAACTAATGGCTTCGGAATATCAATTCATTTTTGATAAGGCATCAATAGCAGAGTTTAGACTAACAAAAGACTATTCACAAATTAAATTTACTTTTGATGATAAAGGCCATGGTTTGAATGAACATTTAGCTGTTCAAGGTATATATCGTACACAAAAAGACCTAGCAGCAGAGATTATTCTCAAAGCTGAAATTTACAATCAATCGTACAAAGAAGGACTGCAAAAATCATTCAGTAAATTATATGGAAAAAATGGCATTTCCAATATCGATTTTAACCGATTTATTCTTGGAAATTATTTAGATCCGAGAGACATTCACAAACGCCCAATGGCAAAATTCACGCAAGATATTGCTCGTCAGCTAGGTTTAATTCCTTAATTATCATGCCCACACTCGCTTTCCTCGATACAGAAGTAACTTCCAAAAACCTTATCGCCGATATCGGTTGTATCACAACTGAAGGCAAAAGCTATCATGGTCCATCCGTTATTGAATGCATGGAAGTACTTAGGGGCTGCGATTTTGTCTGTGGTCACAATATCATTCATCACGACCTGAAATACCTTAAAAAAGCGTTGCCAACTGTTGACATTCCGCAACAAAACGTCATTGACACGCTGTATTTATCACCTCTAATGTTTCCAAACAGACCTTATCACCGCTTACTGAAAGATGACAAACTACAAACGGAGGAACTGAACAACCCACTGAATGATGCGCAAAAAGCACGCGATTTGTTTTACGAAGAGGTCGCCGCTTTCCATCAATTGGATGAACCGATTCAACAGATCTACTATGAGTTGCTGAAACAGCACCGCGAGTTTTATGGATTTTTCGCTTTTCTGGGAATCGAATCTGCGACTATCGAACTTGAGCTAAGTATTCAACACGTCTTTTCTGAGCAATTGTGTACACATGCTCCGTTGCAAACATTCATTGAGCAATTTCCCGTAGAACTGGCATTTGCCTTATCGTTGATTCGTGCAACAGAACGTTATTCCATTACACCACCGTGGGTACTGAAAAACTATCCGGAGGTAGATCGTGTCATGCACCAACTGCGAAACAAACCTTGTTTGACTGGATGTAGTTATTGTAATCAGCAATTGGATATTCATAAAGGATTGAAGGAGTTTTTCGGATATGACGAGTATCGAACTTATAACGGGAAAAACTTACAGGAGCAAGCGGTAAAAGCTGCGGTTGATAACAAGTCGTTGCTCGCCATTTTCCCAACTGGAGGTGGAAAATCAATTACGTTTCAGGTTCCTGCACTTATGAGCGGACGTAACGAAAAGGGGCTAACTGTCGTGATTTCGCCACTTCAATCGCTGATGAAGGATCAAGTGGATAATTTAGAGAAAAACGGTATTACGGACGCCGTTACGATAAACGGTTTACTAGATCCTATTGAACGCGCCAAGTCGTTTGAACGGGTTGAAGATGGATCGGCTTCGATGCTCTATATTTCTCCTGAATCCTTGCGTTCCAAAACAATAGAACGCTTATTACTTGGTCGAAAAATCGTGCGCTTTGTGATTGATGAGGCTCATTGTTTCTCATCCTGGGGACAGGATTTTAGAGTCGACTATCTCTACATCGGCGATTTCATAAAATCATTACAAGAAAAGAAAAACTTAAGCGAAGGCATTCCTGTTTCGTGCTTTACAGCAACAGCCAAGCTTAAAGTCATTGAAGATATATGCGCCTATTTTCATGAAAAACTAGGCTTGGTATTAACTGTTTTCAGCACCCCAGTTAAACGGGAAAACTTGTTGTACAAAGTATCGGAAAAGAACAGCGATGAAGAAAAATACAACGCTGTGCGTGATTTAATTGAGTCGAAAAACTGTCCGACAATTGTGTATGTATCGCGTACAAAACGATCCTATAAAATTGCGGAACAATTGCAGCGCGATGGATTCAAAGCGCTTCCTTTTCATGGTAAAATGGAAGCAAGTGAAAAAACGGCCAACCAAAATGCCTTCTTAAACGGTGAAGTTCCCATCATGGTAGCAACCTCCGCATTCGGAATGGGGGTAGATAAAAAAGACGTCGGTCTGGTGATACATTTTGATATTTCAGATTCGTTGGAAAATTACATTCAGGAAGCTGGACGAGCAGGAAGAGATCAACAATTAACGGCCGATTGTCACATACTTTTCAATGAAGAAGACCTAAGTAAACACTTTGTAATGCTCAATCAAACCAAATTGAGCATCAAAGAAATACAGCAAATTTGGAAAGCGATCAAAAACATCACAAAATTCCGTGAAACGGTTTCGCATTCGGCGTTGGAAATTGCACGGAAAGCTGGTTGGGATGATACCGTTGCTGAAATTGAAACGCGTGTAACAACTGCCATTGCAGCTCTCGAAGATGCCGGATACATTAAACGCGGACAAAACGTACCGCGCGTATTTGCCAACAGTATTTTATCCAAAAATGCACAAGAAGCTAGTGATAAAATACATGCTTCACCCCGATTCGATGAGCGTCAAAAAGAAAAAGCAGTACGTATCATTAAAAAATTGATTGCGAGCAAAAACCGGAAACAAGCAACCGAAGAAACACCAGAGGCGCGAATTGATTATATTTCGGACCATCTGGGCATTGTAAAAGAAGAAGTTATCAATATCGTTACCTTGCTTCGCGAGGAAAACATACTAGCTGACGCGAAAGACCTGACGGCATTCATTAAACGAGGAGAAAACAAAAATCGCTCATTAGCGATATTGGAAACGTTTGTAAAAATAGAACTGCTCTTACTGCCACATTTGGAGGAAACCGAACACGTTCTTCACTTGAAAGAGCTCAACGAAGAAGCGGAAGAAATCGAAAATGTGACACCTGCTAAATTTAAAACCATTCTCAACTTTTGGGTAATCAAACATTGGATCAAACGTCACAATACGTCACATTCACCGCATCTTGTGGCTGTTTTGCTCAATCAACCAAAAACAAAACTCAAAGAAAAATTAACGAAGCGGCATCTTTTGGCAGCATTCATCGTCGATTTATTGTACACGAAAAGCATGACTGATCCCGCGAGAAATGAATCCACTGCTGACGAAATATTGGTGGAATTTTCCGTTCTGGAATTGAAATCGGCGTATGAGAACAGTTCCGATCTTTTCAAAGTGGACGTCTCAATAAACGATGTAGAAGATGCCCTCTTTTTTCTTTCGCGAATAGAAGCCATTAAGATAGAAGGCGGCTTTATGGTTGTTTATAACAAGATGACCGTTGAACGATTGGAAAAAAATGAGCGGATCAATTACAAAACGGAAGATTACCGCAAACTGAACCAGTTTTATGAAAACAAAATAGAGCAAATACATGTAGTTGGTGAATATGCACTGAAAATGATCCAAAATTACGAGGATGCGTTGCGGTTTGTTGACGATTATTTTCAGCTGAATTACGGTTCGTTCCTTGATAAACATTTTCAGGGAAGTCGCCAAGAAGACATCAAACGAACCATTACACCTGCAAAATTCAGACAACTCATTGGTGATCTTTCAGAAACACAGTTAGCCATTATCAATGACCAATTATCCAAAAACATCGCCGTAATCGCTGGACCTGGAAGTGGAAAAACCAGAGTCTTGGTGCATAAACTCGCTTCATTGTTGTTGTTGGAAGATGTGAAACATGAACAGTTACTCATGCTCACTTTTTCCAGAGCTGCGACAACAGAGTTTCGCCAACGTTTGAAAGCCCTTATCGGCAATGCTACGAATCACATAGCGATCAAGACCTTTCATTCCTTTTGTTTTGATTTATCTGGAAAGGTGGGGAATATTTCTAAATCTGATGATATCATCAAAAGTACCGTTCAACGAATCAAGACTGGCGACGTAGAAAAAAGTGCCATTACTAAAACCGTATTGGTCATTGACGAAGGTCAGGATATGAACGAACACGAATATGAACTAGTCATTGCCTTAATGGAACAAAATGAAGACATACGTGTCATTTTGGTCGGAGACGATGATCAAGCAATTTATGAGTTCCGAAAATCAAGCGCAAAGTACCTGGAACAATTCATACACGAACAACAAGCTAACAAGGCAGAATTGATTCGAAATTACCGCAGTAAACACAATTTGGTCGATTTTGCGAACCAATATGCTACCATTCTACCTCATCGTTTAAAATTGACACCAATTAGTGCTATTCGGCAGGAAAACGGCACTATTCGATTGGTTCATTATCAAAGTCATCAGTTAGTAACACCTTTGGTAAATGCGGTAATGAATACGGAACTTTCCGGATCAACAGCCGTGCTCACCTACACCAACGAAGAAGCTTTTTTGGTTGCTTCTCTTCTGAAACAACAAGGTAAAATCGTCAAATTGATCCAAAGTAATGAAGGGTTCAGCGTATATGATGTCTTGGAAGTTCGTCGTTTGGTAGAATTGGTCCATTCAGACGATCGTGACACAACGATAAGTGAAGAATTGTGGAATACTGCCCGACAACAGCTAAAAGAGCAATTCGGTGCAAGTTCCAAATACGAAATAGTCACCGGAGTAATGCGGGTGTTCGACAAACTTTACCCCACTACCAAATACAAATCCGACCTGACAACCTTGATTCGGGAGTCTGTTTTGGAAAACTTCTACTTCCTGCCAAAAGATACCATCGTAGTATCCACCATGCATAAAGCCAAAGGGAAGGAATTCGACAATGTGTTTTTGCTCCTCAATAACTTTCAAAAAGAACTACAACAAGACGACAAAAAACGCCTTTTATACGTGGCATTAACGCGTGCTAAAAACAATCTATTCATCCATACGAACGGCAATTACCTGGATCACATCCAGGTACCGGAATTGGAACGATTGGAAGACATATCGGTTTATCAATCTCCGCAGGAATTGGTCTTGAATTTAAATCATGGTGATTTATACCTGGACACCTTCCTACAACAAGATGCGATCATACGTCAATACAAAAGCGGTGATACATTGGATGTAGCAAACCAACGGATTCTTCACGAAGGTAATTTACTGTTCCGTTACTCTGAAAAGTTCAAAAAACAGTTACAGGAACACAACGAAAAGGGATATTTCCTCACTTCTGCTCGGGTAAACTTCATTGTTTACTGGCATAAGCAACCGAAAACGGATGAAGACGAGACAGTTGAATACAAAGAGGTGCGGATTATTTTGCCGGAAGTGAGGTTGGGGAGAATGAATTAAAAACTATTCAATGAAAAAAATATTTGCATCTATAGGAGAGACAGCGAAAAAGTTGAAAAGTGCTACTGTCCGCTTAGCATATCTTATTTGGGGAACTGAAAAAGTCCCAAAACCGCCAAAAGAGCTTCCGTTGAATTCGCTCTCCCCTGTGTCTGATTTTGAAAGCAATGAGGTTTTCTGCGATACCCTGTATTGGGCTTTGAAAAAGAGGAAAGTATATCATCCGTATCAAAAAATGTAATTCTCAAAAGAATTTTGAACTTTTATATACTTAAACACTATTTTTATACAAGACCTGAAACTATCATATGGAACTCACTGAAAAATTTCTAACCGAACTTCAAAGACGTTTAAAAATTGGTAACCGAAGAGGTGTCCATCTTAATGCCATACCAGGTAATTCACGGTATAAGTTTGACCTCAATAGACTATCACAGATTGACAAAAATCTACCTATGTCTTTCATAAAGGCATTGCTTACGCAGCAACCACTTAAGTTCAGAGTAAGTTGGAAAGACAATGTACCTAACCTCAACGAGGTTTTTCAAGAGGATCAATCTCAGCTATTAAAGATCACAAGGAGTTTTGAGAATCTCATAAATCAAACAGATGCTATCGAAGCGGAAAAAGGAATCAACACATTCGGCTTCGGATTCCCCATCCTAATTCGAAGAGATCAGACGGATAATAAATTGACAGTAGCACCTATTCTAATTTGGTCTTTGCGTATAAAACGTACCAAGGATTTTAATACCTGGGAAATAATTAGAAGTGAAGATGATCCGATTTACCTGAACGAAGTTCTGATCAATCACCTTCAAAACGACGTAAAAGTTGAGATTGAACAATTGTCCAGTGAGATGATGGATGACGGATTAATCGATAAATCCGAGCTGGTCGACATTTGCTATAATTTGCTAAACAAGATTTACTCGAAACCAATCAACGGTTTGAAGGAGTTCATTGCCGAGAAACTTGATTCGGTCAGCTCGATTCCAGATAAAGCTTCTTTCGAAAAATCTACGACTGACACAGGGTTTCATCCGATTCACTATGGTGGACTGTTTTCCATATTTGAGGTTCAAAAACAAAATATTATCGGTGACTATGATGGTTTGTTAGGATTAAAGGGATCCACTATCGAATTAGGTGAATATGAAAATCACGGGTTTCAACCACTTTCATCCGTTGAAACAGATCCCTCTCAACAAAATATTCTTACTTCCTTAAAGTCGACCAGGAACTTGCTCATCCAAGGACCTCCGGGAACAGGGAAAAGCCAAACGTTAACCGCCGTATTAATTAATGCGCTCGAAAACAAAAAGAAAACAATTGTGGTCTGCGAGAAGAAAACGGCATTGGAAATTCTTCAAAAAGCACTTGTAAAGCGAGGTCTTAATTACCATACAGTTTTAATTCGAGACATTGTAAAGGATAGAAAGGTTGTGGTGGACTCTGTAAGGGAACGCATCGATGAATCTTCTTACAAAAGTTACCGTTATCTGTCTTCTAAGGAAACATTGGATAACATCCTCGACAAATCCGAACGACTCATCCAGGCGATCAATAAAAAGCATAAGAAAATTGACAGAAAGCTTTTGGGAGATAAGTCATGGACCAATCTCGTAGGAGAATTGCTAAAAGAACTAAAGGGGGAACAAGTGGTCGAATTGACACTTCCTAAAGATCAGTTTGACTTTTCATTTCAGGAACTAAATGGAAAGCTCGATTTATTGGAAAAAGGAGAGGCATACTATAGAGCTTATGCTCCATTTCAGAATTCTTCATTTATTAATCCACAAAAATTTGTTGGAGATAATCCCTTTGTAATCGAAGACCAGCTAAAAAAGGACTTCTTAGATTATCAATTAGGGCACCAACAGCTTATAGGCCAACAAGCATCTTATTTAGATGAATATCGTAATCTACGGAATATTCACTTTGAGGGTTTGTTATCCAAGCTTGAATCTAAGTTGGATCTTTTAAAGTCAACTGAAGAAAATTTTGGTGGCATAATAGACGAACTTAGCGAACAATATACCAATGAGCGAATTAAGGAGATCGATGATCAGTGGATCATGGTTTTGCAAATTATTGAGCAGATCAATCAAATAGTCATTCAATACAAGCAAAATCCGGATTTCATCGATAGTCAAAAACTTAATAGTTTTGGCTATAAATTACTATCTCTTTTTTCAAGAGAAAAACAAAGAACAGCTGCCGCGCACAATGACGTATTGTCTTTGATTACCGATTTACAATTCACTGTTTCAGAATCAAAGGACATATCTTTTGAGTTTACAACTAATGCCGACTTACCTTCAAAACTCAATCATATTTATGCTCTAAAGAATATTCAGCAGAGCATAAGTACGAAGAAAATTGCAAACTCAGAATTTGAAGAATTTAATTTGAACCAGTTTTTGAAGGCTCCCACCTCATCTTTTCTCAAGAATCTTCACGAGAAGCGCAAAGGTTCGGCTATACATTTTAAGCTCAAAGAATTAAGCAAGAACTTTCTGAGCCTGCTAAAAGAGGTGTTACAACTTTTGAACGATTTTATTGAAGAGAAAATTACTAATCGCGAAAGCATTGAAAGTATCTTTGATATTACTGAAACTTCTGATCCTGCCATACTCGACATTATCAATGTAATCGTTTCTATAAAAAATGAAATCAAGGCGACAAGGAATCGTTTATCTTCAAAAATAGAAACCGAGGTAACGGCTATTAACCTACTATCAATAAGCAATGAGCTAGAAACAGAATTACTAGTAAAAACTAAGGAACAACTGAAAGAGACCATTCAGCGCATTAATAACGATGGCTGGTTAAATATAAAACTGAGCACGACTGCAAAACACTTTAAGAATGCAACCGATCGAATTGAGCAGTTACTTCAAACTAAGAAAGAATATTTTGGGGGTGAAAATGATATTTTCAGTGCAGAGTTCAATTGGTTTGGATTCTATAACTCATTGGAACCGAATGATCGGGTACTTATTGAGAAATTACAACAAGAAAACGACTGGAGAAGAACGTTCATGGTCTATTATTTGAACCAGGTTCTTTTGCAATTTGCTGATACGGATCTACCTACCAATGATGACGATCTTAAAGTCCTAAATTCCTCTTTAAAAGGAATTGAGCGTGAGCAATTAAAATATATCACACAATTCTGGTATTCAAAACAGATTGATAAAACACGTGATTTCCATATACGAAATATCAACGTCACCGTGGAAAACCTGTACAACAAACGAAGCAGTACGCGCCATAAACGGCTTTCTTTACGTCAAATAGTGCAATTTGACCCGGACTTGTTTACAACTTTTTTCCCTGTTATTCTGACGACTCCTGATGTATGTAGTAATCTTTTCAAAGGAATGAATGGTTACTTCGATATAGTAATGTTTGATGAGGCGAGTCAGTTGAGACTAGAAGATAACTTGCCTGCAATTCTAAAGGGTAAGCAGGTAATCATTGCTGGCGATGAACACCAGATGCCGCCTTCTAATTACTTCAGTAAAATATTTGACGGTTCAGTAGAAGACGAAGAAGATATTAATGAAGATGAAACGCCAACTTTCGATACAGACAATAATCTGCTTTCCTGTGAGTCATTACTTGAGTTTGGTGCCGAATTGAATTTTGATAAAAAGTACCTTGACTTCCACTATCGTTCAAAGCATCCCTTTCTGATCGACTTCTCAAATTATGCCTTTTACAATCGCCGATTGCAGCCACTGCCAAACAGTTTTGATTACAACCCGATAAAATACATACAAGTGGGTGGCTCATTCGTGGATCATCAGAATGAAGCAGAAGCGGTGACAGTTCTATCAATACTTAAAAACAACATCTATCGTCTCCCTGACGGAAAGTATCCTAGCATGGGGATCGCTACTTTTAACATTGCTCAACGTGATCTCATTTTGCGGAAGATCCAAACTGCCCAAAACTCAACTGACGATCCAGCTTTTTCGGCGAAACTCCAAGAACTTACTGAAGATGGGATGTTTGTCAAGAACCTCGAAAACATTCAGGGCGATGAAAGAGATGTAATTATTCTTTCAACCACCTACGGAAAAGGTAAAGATGGCAAGTTTGCCCAGCGTTTTGGACCAATTACCCACTCGAAGGGCTATAAACTACTAAATGTTATTATAACGAGAGCGAAGTACAAAGTTTACGTTTGCTCATCCATACCAGAAGAGTCTTTCATGAGTTATAAGGAGCTGCTTGAAGGTGAAGGAGCAAATAATAAAAGAGCGGTGTTCTATGCGTATCTAGCCTATTGCAAAGCCGTAAGCGAAGGTATAGACGATTCCAGGATTGCGGTGTTGGGTGCGTTGAGCGAAAATACAGCTCAACCAGTAAAAAAAGATTTAGATGGAGAAACAGAATCTCCATTTGAAGAAGAAGTGTATCAGGAACTGGCAACAGCCTTCGGACAAGATAACCTAATTCTTCAGCATCAATTTGGTGGTTTCCGAATTGACTTGGTATTTGATCATAAAATTCCTGGGGTGCCAAAGATTGCTATTGAATGTGATGGTGCTAAGTATCATTCCAGCCAGGAGGCTTATTTATACGATAGGCATAGGCAGAAAATTTTGGAGGATTATGGTTTCGTGTTCCATCGAATCTGGAGTACGAACTGGTGGAGAAATCCGAAAAGGGAGGTGGAGAAGCTCATTAATTTTATCGAAAGTGTAAAAAATGAAAACGTAGGAACGAAACCGAATCAAAATGATCTGATCCTAGCTTTCACGGATGATGAAAAACTTCACTAATTAGGAACTAAGAAATATGAAACGAGAAACATTTAAAGCGCAGAATATTGATGAAATAGTTTGGCTTAGGTTAAATAGGCTAAGAAGTGTAAAGCTGTGTGAAAACCTAATTAGACAGAAACTCAGAAAAGTACCTAACGATTCAATTACAGAAGAAATAATAAAATCAAAAGCTATTGGACTTTCTTCGGCAATAGAAAGTGCTATTGGATATTGGCAGGTAACCCCACAATCAATAAATGCCAAAGTTCTTTCAAGATACTATTTCTTATTGCAAATGACAATTGCTGAACAGGTTAGTAGTGTTAAAAATACGGATGATTTAAAGACAGTTCAAAAGCATACGGAGAGTGGACATGGTTTAGGTACAATTTTCGATTCTACGGCAGACTTTCCTGATAGTTGTTTCACATTTGCTATTCAGGGTGGACATTTTTATTCATACGCAAAATCATTGGGGATTGATATTAAATCATTCTCTTTTGACAAAAGACCGCGAGATTTTTCAAAAATTTCAGAACCCTTAAAATTGGTTAGCTTGATGGATCTTTTCCGCAGAATTCCTGAGTTAACTAATATTATTGAGGAGTACACGGGGCAACCACCACTAAGTTTTCATATTGGTCATTCTGATCTAAACATGGTAAATGATCTTGACGATGAAAAAAGGCATATGGATAGAACTCGGGAATTTGTAGTTAAAGCACCACTATCTTCTTCAGAAAAAAAGACTTTTGTTTCTGTCTATTCAGAATCGGAAAAGGTTACCGTGGAATTTCTTGAGTCTTTAAACTTACCATTAAAAAACTTCACCTTGGTTTCAGGCTTGGGAATAGATGAAAGTTATATTGATGGAGAAATGACCCATCCATCTGATAAATACTGGCATCAGGTTTTAGAAACTTACTCATCTTCTTATTCACCCACTTCTACTATTGTTCCATTATGGAATTCTACAAGTGATATAGTGGTAATTAACTTCACATTACTTTATACATTAAGTATAATTGTTCGTTATATGCCTGATATATGGTACCGAATCAGTTCTGGTGACTTAGATCACATCGGATCACTAATTGAACACTACATTGCCATTATTGATCATACAATACCATTACAAATGCTTGAGAGGATTACAGATACAGAAATTGTAATTCATCAACCTGGAAGCATTTTCGGACCGATCTAAAATTTATTCACATCTCAATCAAATCTATAATACAATTAACAGCATGATAACTCACTATTCCAGTTACTCTCTTGAAACACATAATAAACGATTTCAATCATTCTCAAGATGATTTTTGATAATGTAGTAAAATTCATTCACAAGATATTTTTCAAAATGAATAAGCCATTAGTAGAAGTACAATTTTTACCTGTCGGATGTGGAGATGCGATCATTATAATGTTTCATGAAATGAAAAAGTTGATTGTAGTTGATTTTGGCTCGGAAAGGTTCGGAAATAAAGAGTTGCTAATCTCACATTTAAAAGATGCAATACAACAAATCGGTCAAATAGACCTGTTCGTAATAAGTCACATGGATGACGATCATATAGGAGGCGTTGTTTCGTTATTTAAGCAAAATGAAACAGAGATTACGAATAAAGTAAATGAGTGGTGGCTAAATCATTCGCTAGAAATAAAACAAACAGTTAGTTCAAAAAAAATCACCAATAAACAAGAAGTAGATTTAAAGGAATTTCTTGTTTCAATTGGAAAATGCCCCGAAGAACCGATTTTAAAAGGAGCTTCTAAAGTTTTTGGTGAAATTAGGATTGAAGTTCTATCCCCCGACATTGAAAGCTATAATAATGCTAAAGGGATAACCTTAGCGGAAGAACGGAGACGCATTCATAAAATCGGAGCAAAAATATCCGATCATAATCTTTCTATTCAAGAATTGATCGGTAAACAATTTGTAAATGATCCTTCACCAACTAATCGATCTAGCATTGCATTTTTAATTACAGCACCTAATTTCAAAGGTCTGTTTTTAGCTGATTCTCATCCGGACATTATCGTAAATTCATTAAAAAAATTGAATTACAATGATACCACCAATAAGTTGAAATTGGATTTTGTGAAAATCAGCCATCATGGAAGTCGAAAAAATACTAGTGACGAATTATTGAGTTTATTGGATTGTCCAAATTTTGTTGTCTCGTGTAATGGAACAAATAGACCTAACTTGCCGGACAAAGAACCCTTGGCTAGAATTGCTTCAATAGGAAGTAAAGATAAGATTGTCAATATTTTCTTTACTCACAAGGATTCGACTCTTGAAGGTGTTTTTTCTAAAGATGAATTGAATGACCCATCAGCTCATTTCAAGGTTTTTTTTCCTGAAAATAACGTATTAAAATACCCTTTTATCAATGAATCCAAATAATCAAAAAAACTTAAAGCAATTAACTGTTCGAATAGCATCAACTGATACCAGAGAAATAGGAACAGGATTTATGTTGTCTCAACCTCATTTAGGCGAAGAACTATATGTTTTAACGGCAAAGCATTGTCTTTTTGGTAGCGAATTTGATCAAACACCCCAGTTGTCTTCTATCTCATTGGAAATAAGTGTGCAAAATGATAGAATGATCAAATACCAGTTGCAAGATGGAGATCAAATATTATATAATGAAGAACACGAACCCGATATAGCAATTATTATTATTCGGAAAGAGAAGATTGAGGCACTTATCGGAGAAATTTCAGTTATAGAAGCTGTATTTGATCGAAAGGAAATTTTGGGATGCACTTTGGGTGGATTTCCTAGAGAATTTGAGTCCAAGGAATGCCACACGATTGCCTGTTCATTTGAGATGCCTACCACAATGTATAAGGTAGAACTTTCTCCTCAAAATCCCATTAAAACTGTTATGTATGGAGAGAATTTAGATTCTATCCAGGGAATGTCTGGAGGTCCAGTTATTCTTTATCATAATGGTGAAATTTATTTTCATGCGATCGTTGATGAATTTGGAGAATGGGAAAGGTTTTCAGGGAATGTCGGTGTCGAGTTTAATCAGCTGTTATCAAAAAATGGAAAGACAGAAATTCAAAGCGTTCAGTTGGAATTTGATCAAGATATTATTAATGGTATTGAAAGATTGAAAACATCATCGTTAGAAGAAATAGAAAGGAGAACGAATAAAAATAAAGTCGGTGAAATTTACCTAGATCGATCCTCCTTGCTTGAGGAAGCAAAGTCACTTTTAGATGAATCAGATGTTTTGGTTATTAATGGTGGAGCTGGAGCAGGTAAGAGTGTTTTTGCAACAGAATTATTGACAAGTCAAGATGGAAGACGAAATGTTTTCGTTTTACGTGCAGATGAACTTTTGGAGGGAACCTTAACATCCTATCTGAGCGGAAAAGGAATAAATAAAAAGTTAACTGAGCTTTTTGATTCTTCTGTATTGCTAACTGAAACGGTGATTTATATTGACGCTGTTGAACACATTATTGAAAGTCAAAAGATCGAAGCCCTGGAAAGCATTTTTAGCATTGCAAAAAGAAATAACAAGGTGAAAGTTATCCTTTCTATTCGAAGTCGATATGTGGATAAACTAACGTCATTGCTACAATCATTTTTGCCTGAGAACACTAATTATTTTGAAATCGGTCCAATTAGCCAAAAAGAATTTGAAATTGTAATTGAGAAATATAATTGGATTAAAACACTATCTGAAAACCAGAAAATTAATGAACTATTAAGAGTTCCCTTCTATCTGAACCATACTATTTCTTTAGAGAGTGTAATAAACACTAGTGATGAAATAAATAAGAGAAGTTTAATAATTAAGCTTTGGGATAAAATTGTTAAAAGTGACAATCCAAACAGGCAAGAAGCATTTCAAAAGTTAGTTGTTGAAAGGGCAAAAGCAATGAAACCGTTTATTAAATTACGATTCATTGAAAATGCTTCAAATTTAATTCAAGCGATTAGTGAATTAAACAGGGATGAAGTTGTTCAGTCTAAAGAAGATGATTATGGAGACAATTGTTATGCTCCCTCGCATGATATTTTTCAGGATTGGGCTTTAATTAAATATGTGAATGAACTAAGGGAAACTATACCTAGTATATCAGATTTTCTAATAGAATTAGGAAATCAGTTAATGTTAAGAAGAGGGTTTAGATTATGGTTGTCAGATAGACTGGAACAGGGCGAGAATATAGCGGTATATAAAGATATCATTCAGCCAATTAAAGATGATGGTGTGGAGTTGCGCTTTTGGGATGATGAAATCATTTTATCTATTCTTCGTTCCGAATCATTAGATGAATTTGTTGTAAGTTACACTCCACAACTATTGGAGGATAATGCATTTTTATTCAAAAGAATCTTAAAACTCTTAATGATTGTTTGCCATCCGTTGAATGAAATAAAAGGGTTGGATACGGATTCTACTTTTATTGATCCTGAGTTGGAAAATGCATGGAAAGTATTACTCAATTTTCTTGATATAAATTTTCAGGCAATTAAGCCTGAGACCGAATGGTTACTCAAGATATTTAATAATTGGAAAAAACGCCCATCGGTAAAAATAAAAAAAGTCGATGAAAACAAGATAGTAAATCGGTTGTGCAAATTGATAATGGTTAATACTCCGAAATCTCAAAATACAACCTCCGAAGAAAACATTTTATTAGATACATACATCATTTCATCTTCTATTGAATCGAAAGAATTGGAAACTTTTATTCACTCAGCAATCGAGTATGAAAACAATAGAAGAAATCGTTCAAACAATTTATTAGACTCAGATCATGAATTGGTGAATTATTTTCCTGAAATACTCAAAAGGTTAAAGTCAGGTCTAAAATCCATTGAACTCTGCTGTTTGTACCCAAACTTGATTCGGGATTACAATTTTAATTTTTGGATAGAAGCAGAGGAGGATAATGTTCGTGACGATAGATACGGGTATGGAAGAGATAGTATTGAATCTGAATTTGGTTTAAGAAGTGAAACAGAGCATAAGTACTTTCCGGCATCTCCTTATCAAACTCCTGTGTATAACCTCTTGAGATTTCAACCAATTGAAACGATCGAAGCTATTTGTTTATTATTTAATAAATCAGTTGAACAGTATTTTAAGAAAAAATCTAAATACAGAAACGATACTATTGAAACGCTAAAAATTCATACTCCAAACGGAGAGAAAAATGTGATAGCTAGTTCTCTTTTGTGGTCAGCTTTTAGAGGAACGGTCCAAGTGGCACCTTATCTGCTTCAGTCTGTTTTGATGGCTTTAGAGAAAAACTTGTTAGAGTTGTCTTCTAGAACTGACGACAGATCTAAACGATTATTGGAAAAATGTTTAGAAGCCATATATGATAATAGTAATAATATTGCTCCAATTGCGGTTATTTCTAGTGTCGCAATGACTCACAAAAATCCTATTCAATTAAGAAACTTTATTTTACCACTTTTTTCTGTAAAAGAATTTTTTTACTGGGATATTCAACGGAATACGGGAGATATTAGTCCATTAGCTCCTATGGGAGACACTCCCTTAATTCAAAACGAACGTCATGAATCGAATCAATTACCACATAGAAAAGAGTATTTGGAGCGATTTCTTATAAAACTAAGCTTGACTACAATTATGGCTAAGGATATCCTTGAGGTTCTTGATAAGCATTATGCCGAAAGATCAGTTAATAACGATACGTGGTCTTTAATGCTCAATCGAATGGATGTAAGGAAGTTTGAAATTATTGAGCATCCAAGCAAAAATCAAATTGAATTCAAGCCTAAACTGGATCAAGCTCTTAAGGAAACTGTAACGAAAAACGAAGAAGAATCCAGAGAAGCGAATAAACTATGGGATGTTGCAGGTTGGACTACCACAATTATTTCAAAAAATGACCTTTCAAATAGTGATTATAAGACCTGGCAAACCGTATTTAAACAAATCTTGGATTCAAACGGAATACCTGGAATGTTAGACCCTAAAATATCCGTTGCCTATATTGGCATAAAGTATTATTTGGAATTCCTAAACGAGGAAGAACTAAAGTTCTGTGTTGACACCATCAAGACCAATCTCCAACTGTCAATTTTAAAGAATGAATTATCCGAACCATTCATATCAAATGCTATTGCCATACAAAAAGAACCTTTGTTATTAGGTGCATTAGAATTACTTAGAATCGACAGTATTCCTGAAGAAGAAATCAATTCAATTATTGTTCAGCTAGTTTTTGGTTTAGATTTCCAAAATGGGATAGATGTCAATTTATTTGGTAAAATATCTAATAGTTTATGGGAGTTGAATCCATTATTGGCAATAAGTATTTTCAGAGCAATTTACTGGATGTATGAAATCGAATCAGGAAAACCAGCTGGTTACTCAATATCCAAGGATCAAATTGAGGCTTATAAATTAAAACTTGAGAATTTCTTTTCGAGTATTTTAAATAATGAAATTGATCAAATAATAATTGATGATCTTGATTTAGAGTTTAAAGTTGATAAACTTGAATTTCTAAAAAGAGCATATAATTTCATTCCGATTGAAGTCGATCTTCAAGAAGAGCAACTAGATTTCATTGAATCCTACAATGACTTACTACAACAAAGCACTTTGGTAAATTATGACAGACATCAACGAGAACCATTTGAATGGGATAGATCCAGATTGAATTTTAGAATAAAATGGGCTAAGTTAATCCTGTCACAATCAGAGGATATTTCAATAAAAATATTTGATTTCACAGTCAAGAATTTCACAGATTTAGGCTTTATAAGTAAAGGGCTTGGGTCTTTCGTATTTATGGATGAATGTTTAAAGTCAATTATTCTCGAACAAGATAAGCGGGGAGATTCTAAAGCTTTTTGGAATATCTGGTATCATATTTATGATTGGCAAAAGCGACATTATGCTTTATTCACACATAAGTTATTGCTTGATCTTGAATGGAACGATTCTGTAATGGAATGGAAAGTACTTGAAGGTAAAGCAGCTTTTTTCATGCAGGTTATTAATGAGTTTAATTACAACCGAGTTGGTACCATAATAAATTTAGTTTCTAGTATTGGATTTAAAGAGTTAGGTATGTTGGTGATTCCAAAAGTTGCACTTTTATTAGAAAAACAAGAAGAAATAACCACAATTCGTATTTCAGACGCAGAATTGTGGATTCAACGATTATTTAGCTTTAAAAGAGAAGAAATCATTAATTCTCCGGAGACTCTAACGCAAATAATTTTCATATTGGACCAAATGGTAAATGCTGGATCCTCCAAAGCCTTTCACATAAGAGATGTCTTTTTGTCTTATTCCAAAAATTAATTTTTATGGGTAACGAACTTATTGTCTGTAACACAGACTTACACAATACATTTGGATCCGACACTTCTACTTTCTTTAATAGAATAAAGCACCTTAAACAAATGAGGACGGCTACCTCAGCAGAATCTTTTTCATATTTCATTACTAGTGATTATGAACTTAATCGACTAAAAGAACTGCAACTTGGAATAAAAACAGGTAAAATTGATTTTACGGATAATTCGGGTCGAAAGTCAGAATATGTTTTTGCATTAGATATAAGTAAGAGAATTGTTGATTGGCTCTATAATTCCAGTCCAAATGAATTGGAGAAACAATTGGTTGCTTGGATCGCAATCATGTATTTTTTAGATTCAGATCACCGACCTGTATTAGATCATCAACTTCACAAAAGATTACTTAATAAAGCGAAGAAGCTGATACAGCAGAGATTCACCAAGTATTTTACCGTTACTCTATTTGATGACGCGATATACAGGCTTGGTAAAAAAGAGTTTTTAGACTCAAATCAAGTCCGACTAAAATATACCGAATTATGCGTGGATTATTTTGGAAAGCCACCTTGTTATCCATTAGATAATCCCTGGGGATTTCCATCTTGCATTGATCATTATGAATATGGCGTTATTGGAGCTAGAATCAATTTTGGTTATTCCTTTATGTTTGAGCGAGATTGGGATACTATTGTGTTAGAAGGAATTCGAGATAAATTGGATCGGGCTGAAAGTACACCTCACTTAATCAAAGATTGGAAAGAGGTTATCACCAAACATGAAATTCATGCTCATCATGTTTATGATCGACATAATGAAATTCCACTTAAAGAGTACATGACTCAAAAAGAGGGATTTGTTTATCTCCTATCTAATGAATTTTACAAAGATGATTTGTACAAAATAGGTTATACAACTCGAAACATTGAAGATCGAGTAAATGAACTTTACACTACTGGCGTACCAGTTCAATTTGATATAGAATTCAGGTTACCCGTAAATAATCTTCATAAAGTAGAAAAGGCAATACATCATAAGTTAAAGAAACATCGAATAAACAATGAAAGAGAGTTCTTCTTAGGAGAAAAAGATTTGTTTATAAAAACGATTCGGGAATATGAAAATTTGAGATAGCATTACCATAAACTTAAAGAGTGCAATTACCAATTTCTCATTCATTTAATCAAGATTCTGTATCACATGAACTGCGATTCCAGCCGAATCAAAACTCATTGTGTTAAGCTCGATCATAAAATTACGGTAGAAAGAAATAATGTCATTTATACTATTTAATATCTCTTTCTTGTCTAACAACTGTTCAGGGTTATTACACCAGTCTTTGAGATTGATTATCGCCAGGGTACGATAATTACCTCGACGAACAAAACGAGAAGGCCGCTTGATAGTGAGATTACCGTGTCGTTTTGCATAAGCCATTAGGGAATGAAATACGTAGTCCTGAACTCCATTTAGATCAATTTGACCTTGACTAAAACCTGTTTCGTCTTCACCTAATGCTATTTTATAGCATAACTTGTGTTCTTCGATCTGCATATACACGGGGATACGTTCATTCCAATAAGCCCAAGAAAGACATAGATTCCAGAAACCACCACTCGGGTTATTTACGCGATGCCAACCATTTACGCTTATATTCGACTCAACGAATTGATAAAATCCTACCCAGGCTAATCCACTCCAGTCTTTTGGCACTCGCGACTCAAAAGCTACATGGGCAGCCTCCAGTTCATCGATGTATTCAATAAAATCTTGTAGTATAGAATGTTCAGCATCACGGTAAGGTTGAAGACACGTCCTGATCTCCAACCTAGTTACAATATTAAAGCCTTTTCTTTTTATTTCATTTAGAGTTTTCAACGGTTCACTTCCAATTTTGAAATACGTACAAATAAGGTCATACCCGTTTTTGATACAGTAATCTTCCGCCTTCATTTTATAGCGCTCCAACTGATTGGAGTGCTGACCGCTGAACGTCTTATCCTCTATCACTATCAAAGTCTTCGAACCATCAGTAAAGAACACCTCAGCCCACACGTCCACATTTTCCCATTGTCTTCCGGCTTCCACAAGTGCGATAATCTTTCGATCCGTTTTGTTCATTACTAATAATAGAAAGTCTCTACCACACGCATGAAGAATGGAATCCAGCTGTGCGCATTGTGGATTTGCCCATTGTAGAAGCCAAGTTATAAACGCATCTTGCGATAACTCTTTAGTAGAAACCTTGAAAATATTTGGCCGTTTGATTTGTCCCATGATAATATGTGTTTAAGTGGTTAATAATCATATTTTTGTCCAACTTTGATAAGTCCATTGATAAGCTGATTTGGTTGTGCTCCCCAAAAGTTCGTATCGCAGACGATAACCAATTTTTCTTTTGCTCTGCTAACCGCAGTGTTGATCAGATTAATTGCGGTACCATTCGGGTCAGAGGTATCTGTAAAAAACATATCGTAGGTATCCGATACGCTTAAAATCACTGTGTCCCATTCTCTTCCCTGAGATTTGTGAACTGTTAAAATCCGTTGCTCGGCTCGCATGGCCTGCATACTCTGCCCAAGCAAACCTACCTGGTCATTATATGGCGACAGAATTACAGCATCATCGGGCTTTTCCTTTTCCAGGTATTGCTGGATAGCTTTTACTTCAGAGGGATTCTCCCGACGTTTCAAACCTTTAGTCTTGTTGGCATGAATGACAATTATTTCAGTTGTTTTTCCTACCTCCTTTCCTTTGAAGCCATTTTTATAAACATACTTGTCAAGCACACTTGCCAGATTCTGACCGAAACGATGTGTCTCGTTCAAATTTGCACGTTGTGTATAAGTGAAAACTTGTTCTTTATTGCCTCTCAAATTTGCCAGCAGCACTTCGTATGACTCATGAAAGAAAGATTCTGCATGAAGAGAAGACTGAAGCCAAGGGAAACAAACTTCTATATTGTCAATTAGTTCTTCCTTTTTCATCTCAGTGACAGGAGGCAACTGCTTGTGATCACCCAGAAACGTAATTGGAGCATTCAATGTAAAAACAATAAGTGCTTTGGTCACATTACAGTAAGCAGCTTCATCGACAAAAACATGCGCAAATTCAACTTCATTTGTGGTGAACCGACCAATAAAGCTATCCAATGTAGCGCCAACCACTTTGACGTCTTTTAAACGCTCCACAGTACTCTGCCTTTCCAATAGCTCAAGTTGTTCTTGGTATTGAGCCAACCTATTTTGTAGCTCCTCCTTCGTCGACGTAGAATACGTATCTAAAAGCAGACTGCTCTTTTCCTGTTGAGCTTCAAAATTACCTATCTGCTCCTTAATCAATCGAATAGAATCGGCATCCAATCCTTTACCTTCCCATATTCCTTGAAGCTCGGTAATATTGAATCTACTATTTCTGACTTCTGAGGCGATCTCCTCTCTTCGTGAACGAATTTCTTTTAGTTTCCTATCCATTTTCCGCGATTCACGCATACCATTTGCATGAGCCAACTTATTCGCAGAAATGTCTTCCTCGATGTCCCTAATTATTCGTTCGATTTTGGCAATCCTTTTTTCATAGTCGAATCGAGGAAATAATTTGTGTAGCAACCTCCCAAAGAAAGTATGCGACTTTTGTTTCAAAGCGGTAATAGTATTCTCTCGGTCAATAAGCTCTTTTTCGTCCGTTTCAAGATGATTAGAAATATCTCTTATTTCTGTCTGTAACTGTTTTTGCTGTTTAATGAGGATTGCTTGTTCTTTATTCAAAGAAACGTTTTCTGTAAACAGCGCTTCCAGTTTATTAATCATCTTGCTATCAAGCGTCAGATCATCAACGCCGAGGATGCCTTTAAGAATTTGAATTTGTTTTGTAAACTCACGAATCTGCTTTTCAACTCCAAGCACCTCACACACTTGTGGATAATCTGTAGCAAAATTCCTCGAAGGATTGCCGATTCGAAGGATTTTCTCGCGTTCGATACCAGCTTGGTCTGTAAAATTGATGATTCCTTTGAGTACCTGCTCAAGAGCAACATTAGTGGGCGCAAATATTGCTATTCGTTTATTCTCCCGGATGTATTTCAACAAGGAATTTGCCAAAACAAATTGTGTTTTGCCAGTACCAGGAGCTCCCCAGATATAGGACAACGAGTAATGAAAAATAGTGTTCAAAGCGTCTTTTTGTGCGCTTGATGGAATACAATTCGGCAGATAGTCAAAACTATCTGCATTGAATAACTTGTCCGGTATAGAATCAGGTAAGTTAAGCCGATCACCTTTCACCTTGTAATATTCACTCAGTCGCTCAATGAGAAACTTAAGATCACTGACAATTGCAATGTCCTTCGCTTGTAGAGTTGAAAAATCGACTTCACATTTATCTTGAGGTTTAATGATTAGTACACGATTGTCGTGATCGTATTCGACAACCTTAATGTCTTCGGTTGAGAATTTCTTCTGAATATTTGGAAACTCAAATGTAATCGCATCCAAATCAAAAATCCGTTCAGCTAATTGAAGAGACCATATACCTGGCTTGAGTGTAGAGGCTATCTCATTAACATGAATAACTGATCGTCCCTTACCTTTTACTTCCTGGGATTTGTAATAGCATTGACAGGATTTGATTAGAAGTTTTTGTAAGTCTGGAGGATGCATGAGTGATAGTGTATTAACATTGGTTCAAAGGTGGCAATTTAATCGTTTCCAGAGTACAGTTAATAATCAAATTGTAATGATTTGCCAGAATAGAGATAATATGCCATTTTCTGTACTATCCGCGTTAAATTCTCCATCAAAAAGTTAGATATTTCTCTACCCAAAATCACAGAGAAAAGATCAACTGGAAGGTTGGACTTTTTTTGTTAAAGAGGGCCACTTTGATATTTGCATTATTATCCGTAGATTGCTCTATACCAAAACACTAAGCAATATGACAGATGATCAAAAATTAGATTTAATCAAACAGGAATACTTCAAACTTCAGGATTTTTACGAGGATTTTGACAAACGCGCTCAAGTTATAAAAGGTTGGAGTGTAACAATTGCTTTAGCAGGCATCGCTTCTAGTTTCATCTATAAAGTGCCATACTTATGTTTACTTTCTTCAGTAAGTGCGTTAATATTTTGGCGTATAGAAACAATATGGAAGACCTTCCAATTTCATTATAGGAGAAGAATTAAAGAAATTGAAGAAAAAATTAGATTAAATGATATTACATCTATTGTTCCACTTCAAATGTATAAGTCCTGGTTTGAATCATATCATGAGGGTAACATTCGTATGAAAGATATAATTTTTATTACCAATGTCTACATGCCGCATTTATACATTTTTCTAATAGGTCTAATATGTTTCTTTATACAGTTCTTGGGATTTATTAAATAAAACTAGTGCAATTAAATCCTCCACCAAAAAGTTCGAACTTTGCTCCAAAAGGGTCACAAAAAAGAGTGGTGTGAGCGCGTTAGCGATTGCACCACTTCTTTTTTGCCCTCATTACTCGCTCTCACACTCACTCTTTTCAGTTTGGAGCGTGAGATTTGAGTATGGAGGGGATTCGTGTTCGAAACCTAGGTTCAACTTCCTCCGGATCAGTGCATAAACCTGTGTAATTGGAAAAAAATCAAGCATAAATTTGGGTTAATTTGAATAAAAAGAATCCAACATTGCGCACACCTCTGAATTGGGCTCTAAAAGCTTTGATTTTGGCATTAAATGATTCCGCAGAGGCATTTGTTGATCTGTTATCAAAGTAGTTTAGGATGGTTTTGTAGTGATTTTGTATAGTTCTGGAGATAGTATTAAAGGACTTAAATCCTGATTTTTCTATTCTTTCATGCCATTGTGCAAGTTTGGTTGTAGCAAAAATCTTTTCTTTTGTGGTATCGAAAATAGTGGATAGTTGCTGTGTGAGCTTGTATGCCTGATACAGATCTGGGTAGCGTTCAAAGAGCAATTCTGCGCGCTGTTTCTGAGTGTTAGTCCAGTCTTTCTGTTTTTTGTAGAGTACATATCTGCTTCTTGCTAAGAGTTGTTTTAGGGTATCGCCATTACTGAGCACCTCAGGTTGCCAAGTCTTTTTCTTCTGTAGTTTGGCCTTTTCGATGGATTCATTTTCATCATCTATAGCTTGCCATCGATGTTTGATACGGATCTCCTGCAGGGCTTCTGTTGCCAGTTGTTGTACATGGAATCGGTCAGTTACAATGGATGCATTGGGAAAACAGGATCGCGCAATCGAGTTCATGCTACCAGCCATATCCAGAGTGATCTCCTGTACTTTCTTTCGTTGCTTTTGGGGAACATGCTGGTTCAATAAAGTGATAATGTTCTCGGCTTTTGTGCCAGCAATGATGGCTACAATCACCCCCTTTTTTCCCTTAGCTTCTTTATTGGTTAGCACTGTGTAGAGTTCACCATGTGATAATGCAGTTTCATCGAGTGAGAGATGCTTACCGATGTTCTCTGGGAAGATCAGCCATTCCTTAGCATGTGGCAGGTTCTTCCATTCTTTAAATTCACTCAGGCTGTCTTTGTAATAGGGTTGTAATGTTCTTCCAGGCACACCGTAGAATGAACCAATGGTGTGGGCGCTGTGTGCTTTAGAATCGACAGATTTCTTTTAAAAAAGCAGCAAATTCTGCTGTCATGCGAGTGCCTTTAGCAACCAGATCCCAATTGCGTGAAACA